>Ga0182024_10000004_pt1 | contig 380824 bp, 371 predicted proteins | sample P32metaG_FD_120480 | JGI IMG/M metagenome (GOLD analysis project Ga0182024, IMG submission 120480) | Permafrost microbial communities from Stordalen Mire, Sweden - P3-2 metaG (Illumina Assembly) | ecosystem: Environmental > Terrestrial > Soil > Wetlands > Permafrost | place: Sweden: Stordalen... | reverse complement strand
TGCGCTAGTGTCGCGCGGGGTCACGATGACCCGTCAGCGTGACCGACGCGCACGGATGCGCTAGTGTCGCGCGGGGTCACGATGACCCGTCAGCGTGACCGACGCGCACGGATGCGCTAGTGTGCACGGGCCGCTCGCCTCTCACGCGCCGACCGGCGCGTTCAGTGGACGGTTCAACCGCGCGGCGGTTCGCCCCAACCCGAGCGGAGGTAGAGCCCGTCAACGACGATCGCCGGGACGGTCGGATCGCTGCCGGTATAAGCGAACATTCGGGCGCGCGCATCCGCGTCGTTCTGCGCGTCATGGACGCGATAGGCGATGCCTTGAGCGTCGTAGTGCGCGCGCGCTTCGGCGCAGTAAGGGCAGTCCGGCGAAACGTAGAGCTCGAGCCTCTGGTCGCTTCGAATCGTCTTGTAATCGATGTTATCTCCCCGGCTTTGCGCGCGCGGAAGCGATTTGCGCGGCTGGAACTTCGGTCAGGGCTCCCCACAGTTCGCGCAGAAACGAATCGACGTCCATGACCAGTCCGATCGTCTGCGTTCCCCGGTCGGTCAGTTTCGTCACGCTCGCCGGATTGATGTCGACCGAGATCACCTTCACCGTCGCCGGCAAGAGGTTGCCGACCGCAATCGAGTGGAGCAACGTCCCCATCAACAGTGCCATCCCGATCTCGGGGACGTGCCTGCGCATCGCGCGCTGCGCTTCGACGACGTCGGTGATAACGTCGGGGATCGGCCCGTCGTCGCGGATCGAGCCGGCGAGAACGACGGGAATCTTCTTCCGATACGCTTCGTACATGATCCCGCCGGTCAACACTCCGGCGTCGATCGCCGCCTGGATTCCGCCGAGCGCACGAATGCGATTGATCGAGCGCAGATGGTGGACGTGACCCTCTTCGACCGGAAACGCGTCGTTGAGATCGACGCCGAGCGAGGTTCCGAAGAACTGCGACTCGATGTCGTGGGCGGCGAGCGCGTTCCCGGCGAAGAGCGCGTCGACGAAGCCGTGACCGATCAAACGCTCCAGATATTTTCCCGCACCCGTGTGGACGATCGCCGGCCCTCCGACGAGGAGGACGCGTTTGCCCTCTTTGTGCGTCCGGTGCAACTCGCGCGCAACCTCGGCGATCAACGATTCCTTCGGCTTCTCGCTCGAGACCGTCGACGACATGAATTCGAAGACTTGCCTGCGACGCGGCCGCTGGATCGGATGCGTGCGGACGCCGGTGTGCCCGACGACGACCGCTTCGCCGCGCCGAACGTCGGACGGCGCGACGGTCCGCGCACCCTTGGAATCGACGACGATCGCGCAATCCATCTCGGGAAGCGCGACCGCAATCCATGCTCCGGCGACGCGCACCTCGGTTTCGAGGTTGGTCGTCGCGTAGAACTGGTCGGGCAGGACACCTGTGGCGGGCGCCGGCTCTGTTTCGACGTCGGTGTCGTCGGCGACGATCGCGCCGATATCGCGCAACTTATCGAGCAACTCCCCCATGACGGCTTCGGTATCCGCCTCGATGCGCAGGCGCGCCGTGCTCGGCTCGGTGACGGTCTTGCCGACTGCGAAGTTGTCGATCGTGTAGCGCGCGAACTCGTTGTCCATGATGATTTCGAGGACGCGTCCAAAAAGACCCGAGTCGAGGATGTGACCGCTCAACTCGATCTCGCGAACGAAACGTCCGCTGCCGTCTTTGGAAGGCGTTGCCATTGGGCCTGACGTTCGTCCCGACGCCGCTGGGCAACCTGCGCGATATCACGTTACGTGCGCTCGACGTCTTGCGTGAGAGCACGCTCGTTGTCGCCGAGGACACGCGCGTCACGCGCCGCCTTCTCTCCGCTCACGGCATCGTCGGCAAACAACTGATGAGTTATCGCGAGCAGAACGCCGCCGCGATCACGCCGGCGATCTTGGCTCGAGCGCGTAACGAAACGGTCGCGGTGGTGACCGATGCCGGGATGCCGGGTATCTCCGATCCCGGACGCGAGCTGCTCGTCGCCGCGCGCGAGGCGGGGGTCGCCGTCGACGTCTTGCCCGGCCCCGTCGCATTCGTCGGCGCAGCCGTCCTCTCGGGTTTTTCGCTCGGCGGGCTCACCTTCAACGGTTTCGTCCCGCGCGCCGGCGGTGCACGCCGCGCGGCCTTTGCCGCAGCGCTCGAAACCGGTACGACGAACGCGTGGTACGAAGCGCCCAATCGCATCGTCACGACGCTCGACACGCTTGCCGAACTCGATCCGATCGGCGCTATCTTCGTCCTGCGCGAATGGACGAAACGCTACGAACAGCATATCTCGGGCACGCCCACCGAGGTCAAGACCGCGCTCGAACGCCCGGTCCGCGGCGAGATCGTCCTCGTCATCGGCCCACGCACCCGAGCGTCGCGACCCGAGCGTACGCACGAGGACCTCGACCTCGCGATCGATGCGGCGCTCGACGCCGGGCTCTCGGTCGCCGCTGCCGCGAAGACGCTCGCGCGCGAACGCGGCACGCCCCGGACCGAACTCTACGCGCGCGTCGCGGCACGTAAGCACGCGCGTTCCGGGAAGCCGCCTGCCGAACGCTGAAACGACGCCCCATGGCCGAGCGCCCATTCTACGTCACGACGCCGATCTATTACGTCAGCGGCAACCCGCACGTCGGCCACGCCTATACGTCGATCGCGGCCGACGCGTTGACGCGCTTCCACCGAACGCGCGGTCAGGCGTTCTTTCTGACCGGGACCGACGAGCACGGGCAGAAGATCGCCGAGGCCGCCGCCGCTGCCGGCCTCGCGCCGCAAGCCTTCACCGATGCTCTCGTCGAGCGATGGCAGCGTCTCTGCGCGACCTATAACGTCGCCTACGACGACTTCATTCGCACGACCGAGCCGCGCCACACCGAGGCTTGTGTCGCGGTCTTCGAGCGCTTGAAGGAACGCGGCGACGTCTATCTCGGCACCTACGAAGGCTGGTACTGTACCAACGACGAGACGTTCTGGCTCGAGTCAAAATTGGTCGACGGCCGCTGCCCGAATCCCGAATGCCGGCGCGAAGTCAAATGGCTCTCCGAGGAGAACTGGTTTTTCGCGCTCTCGAGATATCGCGACCGGCTGATCACTTATTATAAGGAACATCCGCAGTGGCTCCGCCCCGAGCGCGCGTATAACGAGATGCTCGCGACCCTCGAAGGCGGGCTCGAAGATCTGTGCATCTCGCGGGTCAACCTCGAGTGGGGCATCCCGCTTCCCGGCGGCGGGGTCATGTACGTTTGGCTCGACGCGCTCTTGAATTACATCACGGCGCTCGACTGGCCCGACGGCAAAAGATTCCGGACGCTGTGGCCGGCGAGCGTGCAGTTGGTCGGCAAAGAAATCGCGCGCTTCCACACGATCATCTGGCCGGCCGTATTATGGGCCCTCGATCTGCCCGCGCCCGACCTCATCTTCGCGCACGGCTGGATCACGGTCGACGGCGAGAAGATGAGCAAGAGCCGCGGCAACGTGATCGATCCATTCGCGGTCGCCGAGCGCTTCGGCCCGGACGCCGTCCGATATTTTCTCATGCGCGAGGCGCCGTTTGGAAGCGACTTCTCGATCTCCGAAGAGAAGATTCGCCTGCGTCACAACGGCGATCTCGGCAACGATCTGGGCAACCTCGTCCGCCGCAGCCTCGCGATGCTCGAGCGCTATCGCAACGGTCTGGTCCCGCAGCCGCCGGAGTCGTCGCAGATCGGCGAGCGTTTCGCCGATCTCGGCGAACGCGTCGCCGCGCATCTGCAAAAGCTCGGTTTTCGCGACGCGCTTGAAACGATTTGGGAGTTCGTCGCCGCGCTCAATCGAGCGGTCGACGAACGCAAGCCCTGGGAGCTGCACAAGGCCGAGCGCGCCGTCGAGCTCGACGCGATTCTCTACGAGTTGTGCGAAGGGATGCGCTGGCTCGCGCACCTCCTGGCGCCGTTCATGCCAAGCAAAGCCGCCGAGATCTGGCGGCAACTCGGCTTCGAGGGCTCGCCCTCCGGAGATTGGCGCGAGGAACTGCAATGGGGCGGCCTTGCCGCCGGCACGGAGACGCAACCGGCGGACGCACCACTGTTTCCGCGCATCGAGAGCGATGCCGCCTAGCGCAGGGAACCTAGATTTCGACGCCGTGGCGATGCGCGTAGTCGCGCATCTCTCGTGTCGTCGTCTGTCCGGGCGGCAACCTCCAACCGGGGTCGGGGCCTGGAACGCCGACCTCGTGGTTCAGGCGCTCAACTTGCTCCGGCGTCATGGACCCGTTGAACGGATCGCGACTGGCCGGGTAATGGATCGGCCACGGCATCGCCTGACGTTGTAGCGAACCATCCATCGCTTGCACGTTACACGTAACGTAATAGTAATCGAAACTGCCCTGGTACCACGTCTTGATCGGATCGCAAACGCCTTCGTAGCCACGAAGATCGCCGGCGACCCCGGACATCTGTATCTGATAGTGTTTCGGCGCGCCTGGAGTCTGACGCGGAACGACGAGCGGGTTCGAATTGCTGCGCGCGGCTGCGATCGTGCGCGACATATCGCTTTCGATCTGTTCGAGTTGCTGCTGGCTCAAATGCGAGGGCTCGCTTGCGTGGCGCGGAAGCTGCGGCGGCCGCAAGTACGCGACGCGTTTCTCCGTATGCGGCGCGGTCGTCGGCGGCGCCGTCGGCGTTTCGGTCACCCGTTTTTCCTTCTGCGTCTTCGGTTTGTTCGGCGGCGCAGTCGGCGCGTTCTTCGCCAGCTCGTGGAGCATCCTCGAAGGCTCGGGGAGCGACGGCGGCAGGAGCGTCTGCGGCTGGGTCTCGGGATTCGGTTGCGACTCGGGACTCTGCGGACGAGGCTTCTGAGGTTGCGGCTTCGAGGCCGGGACGGGCTTCGGTTTCTTCGAGAGCGTCAGTGCGCTCGACAGCATGACGACTTCCTCTTTCGGCGTCGCCATCGGAATCGGGATGCGGAAGTGAGCCTTCGCGAGCAGCTCGGCGCCTCGGAAATAAATAAGGAAGAAAAACAAGTGGAACATCGCCGAGAGGAGGATGGCGGTCCAGAGGACGCGCCGTTCGCGGCGGGGATCGTCGGCGGTCGTGATCATGCCGCCACGCCACCCGAAGGGCCAAACTCGGCCAGGCCCCGGGTCGAATCCCAAAATGGATGAGTCCGACCGTCAGCATCCTCCGCCGCGCCTGACGCCGTTCGAAGGGCTCCGGACCGTGGTACCATCTTGCTCAAATGCTCGACACTCATGGCATGTTCGACACTCATGCGCACGTTCATGACGCTCGCTTCGATCTGGACCGAACGGTCATGTTGGAGCGGGCGCGCGAAGCGGGGGTCGCCCGGATCCTGACCGTCGGCTGCGATCTCGACGATAGCCGCAGGGCTCTCGAAGCCGCCGCCGAGTTCGGACTGCAAGCCTCGATCGGCATCCACCCGCATGAGGCGAAGGATGCTCCGGCCGACGTCGCCGGAGCCTTCGACGCGCTCTTGCGGGATGCCGCCGTCCCGGCGGTGGCTATCGGTGAAACGGGCCTGGACTACTACTACACGCACAGCCCGCCCGAAACGCAGCGCGCCGTCTGCATCGCGCAGATCCGATACGCGAGCGCCCGCAACCTCCCGATCATCTTCCACCAGCGCGACGCCTACGCCGACTTCAGGGCGATCCTGCGCGAGGAATTTAAACCGCGCCAGCGAGGCGTCGTCCACTGCTTCACCGGCGATGCGGCGCAAGCGCGCACGTTCGTCGAAGAGTTTGGGCTCGTCCTAGGAATCGGGGGCGTCGTCACCTTCAAGACGGCCGGTGCGCTACGCGAAGCGGTACGCGAAGTCGGCATCGACCGCATCGTCCTCGAAACCGACTCTCCGTACCTCGCGCCCGTCCCGCATCGCGGGAAGCGCAACGAGCCGGCGTTCATCGCCGCGACGGCGGCCTCGCTCGCGACATTGTTCGAAGCGACCGTCCCGGAAATCGTCGCGCGAACCAATGCCGTCGCCGCCACACTCTTTGGACCCTAACGTCCCTTTCTGAGGCGGGGCTGAGAAGCCGCCTCCCCGGCGACCCAGCTGCCCGCTAAGCTACGAGCGGCGTGGCGGGGTCCCAGCGCACCTCGAACCGCCCGCGCAGGGTCGCGAGCACGTTCGGATCGCACGTCCGCGCGCCCCAGTCGAGCATCTCCGGCGAAGCCGACGTCGCGTTCGCCGAGCCGACCCATCCGCCACTTGCGGTCAGCGCGACCTTCTCATCGGCGTCGGTCAAGCGAATTTCGACGCCCGCGGCCCGAAGCTCGGCGAGGGTCCGACGTTCGGCGGGGTTGCCGGCCAGTTTTTTCCTCGTCACCAACAGATGCACGCGCTCGCCGCGTAGCGCTCGTCTTGCCAAGGCACGAGCGACCGTCGAAGCGCCGAACGTTTCGCTCTCGCAGTCGACCGTCGATCCAGCCGGCGCCGCGTCGATCGTGTCCGCTTCGAGTTGGAGCGCGTAGCCCTTGTGCAAAGCCAGGGCAGCATCGGCGGAATCGGGCTCCCCGGCGAGCGCGTCTCCGATCCTCTTGAGATCGCGCGGTGCGCTCGTCGTCACGATCGTGTCGTCGCCCTTGCTTGGCCAATTTCGATCATCGAGGAACGCTTGTCCATCGACGACCGCCGCCTTTAAATGAAGGGGCGGCTCGCCGCGCCGCGTCAGATGCGCGGAAACGCCGTGGCGGCGCAACTCTCGTACCGTGCGATGGTTGAGGCGCGCGAGGTGGCCCTTCGAATCTGCGAACGGGGCGCGTTCGACCTCGACCTCGACCGAGGCGCCGCGCTCGGAGGCCGCTTCGAGCGCCGGGACGAGCGAGCCGCCGCCCAAAATATACGCCGTCACCCGGACCCGGCTGGCATGTGCGATCGCACCGAGGAATGCGGAGTGCGAGCTAAGCCGGATCACGACTCAGCCTGCTAAAGGAAGCGCCAGCTGGACGGCGGTTTCGGCCGCCGGGCCGGCGCCCTTGGCGAGGTTGCCCAACCAGGCGAGGCCTGCCGTCAGGAACCCCTGCAGCGCCCGGTTCCCCTCGTCGGTAGCGAGAAACGGCGGCTGCGTCGAGGCCGAGCCGAGTTGCAGCGAGCGCAAGATCGCGTCGCCTCGGCCGCTCGCCGTGACGGAGAGCGCACCGAGGCGCGCGACGGCTTCGCGCGTCGCGGCCAAACCGGGGCCCGAACCAAATCCAGCATTGGAAGAGGGCGTGACGTTCATCTCGCCCCTCGATCACGCCGGGCGGCATGAACGGCAAGACGCCAGCCGGAACAACGGCCGACCGTCCATGCAGAAATCGGTCTACGTCCGCGAGATGTTCGCGTCGATCGCCCCCCGCTACGACGCGACAAACCGTCTTCTCACCGCCGGCGTAGACGGACGCTGGCGTCGCCGCGCCGTCCGCGAGCTCGCGCCGCCCCCGCACGGCAGCGTCCTCGATCTCTGCTGCGGAACCGGGGATCTGACGTTCCACCTCCTGCGCAAAGATCCGACCCTGAGCGTCGTCGGCCTCGACTTCTGCACGCCTATGCTCGACGGCGCGCGCACGCGCGCCCGCAAGCACGCGCGCGGCAGCGCGGAGTTCGTCGAGGGAGACGTCATGGCGTTGCCCTTCGAAGCGGAACGATTCGACGGCGCGATCATGGGGTTCTCGATGCGCAACGTCGTCGACATCGACGCCACCTTGAAAGAAGCGTACCGCGTCCTTCGAGCGGGGACTCGCTTCGTCAACCTCGACGTCACCAAAGTTCCGAACCCTCTCGTGCGCCGCGCCTTCGAGGTCTATTTCTACGGGGTCGTGCCCTTCGTCGGCGGACTCGTCGGCGGCTCGAAGAGTGCCTATCGCTATCTACCGAACTCGCTGACGAACTTCCCCAACGCCGATGCGCTCGCAGCGCAGTTCAGAATGGCCGGATTTCACGACGTACGCTATATCCGCATGGGCGGCGGCGCGATCGCGATCCATGTGGGAACGAAGTGATCCGCACGCACGACGCGGCCGATCGCGACCTCTCGGCGCTCGTCGAGGAATTCTTCAGCACGACCTTCGCAACCGACAATCCGCTCATCACCGAAGCGGTGCGGCGGATGCTGGCCGCGGGCGGAAAGCGGCTGCGGCCGCGCTTGACGCTGCTCTCCGCCAAAGCGAACGGGGCCGACCCGCGCGCTCACCTCGCCCTCGCGGCATACATGGAGTTAATTCACGTCGGGACACTGATCCACGACGACGTCGTCGACGGAGCGCAAACGCGGCGCGGCGTCAACGCGACCGCGGTCGATTATGGGAACCGTGTCAGCGTCCTTGCGGGCGACTATCTCTTTGCATGGATATTCAAGAACGTGACGGCAAGCTATCTGCCGCCGATCCCGCACATCTTAAGCGCGACCTTGGCCGATATCACCGACGGCGAGGTACTGCAACTGCGCGCGCGCGGCAACTTGCGACTCAAGCTGGACGACTACATCGAAATCGTCGACAAGAAGACGGCGTCGCTGTTTGCGGCGTCCGCCGAATGCGGCGCCATCACGGCCGGCGCTCCGCCGATCAAGAGCGCGGCACTGCGCGATTTCGGGCGCAACTTCGGGGTCGCGTTTCAGATGCTCGACGATCTGCTCGATCTGACCGCCGACGAAAGCGACCTCGGCAAACCCGTCGGGAACGACCTGCGCGAGCGCAAGGTCACGATTCCGCTCATCCTGGCCCTCGAGTCGGGTCCTCTCGAACTGCACCGCGAAGCCGAGCGCTTTTTCTCCGAGGACGAAGCGAGCGCCGACGGGGGCTCCGCTCGGCGGCTCGCCGAGGGGATCGTCCGCGCGGGAGGTGCGACAAAGACCCGCGACGCGATCATCCGGCGCGTCGAGCAGGCCAAGGCCGCGCTCCCGGCGCTCGGCAGCGTCCCGGCGCGGGCAGAGCTCGGAGCGCTCGCCGATGCGCTGGCGCGGGACAGCACCGCGCGGACGCGGTAAGATGTGAGGCGGCCGTGGAGGCCGCCGGCCGCCGGGGGTTTCGGCGCCGCAATTCGATTGAAAGGCACGTAACAACGAGATGGGATTTCAGGACTTGTTGGGGTCTCCGATGCTGATCGGGATGATCGGCGGCTGGGAGATCCCGGCGATCATCGGCGCCGCGATCATCTTGTTCGGCGGGTCGAAGATCCGCGACGTCGCACGAGGGCTCGGCGCCGCCAAGAAAGAGTTCATGGTAGGGCAAGCGGAGGCCGACGTCGCGATGGAACGCGCACGAGCGCAAGCCCGGGCACAAGCCGAAGCGGCCGCCGACGATCCGGCGCGCGCAGCCGGAGCGCCGAGCCAACCGACGACGCCGCCGCCCACCATCACGCCGCCGGTTCCATAAGCGCTCGGATTGACGGCCGCGCACCCTCCCGAGTTCGAACCGCAGCGCGGCTCCTCTTGGGACCAAAAGGAGATGCCGTTTACGGAGCACCTGCGGGAGCTCCGTAACCGTCTCATCGTATGCATCTCGACCGTCGGCGGCTTGGCGCTGGCGCTTTTCTGGCCCTCGCAATTCATGATCACCTGGCTCAAGAACGAGTACCTCGGAGTTGGAACGCAACTCCACGCATTCGCGCCGACCGACGTTCTGTTCACCGAGTTTCGCTTTTCGCTCTACGGCGCGGTGGTGCTCGGTCTACCGGTAATCGTCTACCAAGCTTGGCTCTTCATCGTGCCGGCTTTTCATCCGCGCACGCGCCGCATCGTCTACGTTTACACGTTGCCGTCGATCTTGCTCGCAGCGGCCGGCATCCTCTTTTGTCACTACTTCATCATTCGAAAAGTGCTCAACGCGCTGCTCGCGATCACGCAGCAGGTCGCGACCGAAACCTTCGGCGTCGCCTCGACCTTGAACATCATCCTCTTGTTGTTCCTGGCGTTCGCGCTCGTCTTTCAGACGCCGACCGTCCTGATCGCGCTGGCTCGAATCGGGATCATCAACGTCGCGATGCTACGAAAATATCGGCGCCACGCGGCGATGGGGATTCTGCTCGCCGGCGGGGTAGCCGCGCCGGATGCTTCGCCGGTCACGATGCTCCTGATCGCGGGGCCAATGTATATTCTTTACGAGACGAGTATCTGGATCATTGTGCTGCTCGAGCGATCGTGGCGCCGCGAGGTCCGAGAGTGACCGCTTGATCCTCTGATGGCGAGTACGCCGGCCCCAAACCTCCGAACGCAGAGCCTTCGCGAACAATTCGGCGCGACGCTCGACGATGTGGTCATGCAGCTCTCAAATTTCTGGTTCGGGATGTCGCTGCTGGCGTTCTGGGGCGTCATGACCTTGATTGGGGTGATCGTCGAGCAGGAACGCGATCCCGGGTTCTACATCGCGAACTACGCGCCGGCGCTCGCGCGGCTAATCCTGCGGCTGCACCTCGACAACATCTATCACGGAACGGCCTACATCGCGCTCGTCGGGCTAATCGTCGCCTGCATGACCTTGGCGACCTTCAAACGGGTCATCCCGGCGCGTCTTCCGCCGCTCCATCCCGTCAAGATCGAGAAGGTTCCGCTCCACGCTACGATCGCGCTGCCCGAAGACGTTGCGCGCGTCCGCGAGCGCGTCGAGGCCTTCTTCCGCGAACGGAGATGGCTCGTGCGCAAACGCGAACACTCCGGCGTCGAGTGGACCTTCGCCGACAAGCAGAACTGGGCGCGGCGCGGCGTGCTCGTCGCGCACTTGGGATTTGTGCTGATTGCGATCGGCACGACGATGTACTGGGCCTGGGGCTACAACGGCGACGTGACGATCATGACCGGCTCGGACGTCACGATCGCGCAGAACGGGACGCGTCTGCACCTCGACCGGTTCGCATATCAGATCCAGCCGATCGAAACTCGCGGAGGTCTGGTCTATCAGCCGATCGACTACGTTTCGGATTTGCAGGTCACGCCGCGCGACCGTACGCCGTATCCCGCAGTTCTCCGCGTCAACCAGCCGCTCGACGTCGGCGGAACGCTCTACTACCAGTCGTCGTACGGCTCGGCGGTCATGTTTGCTCTAACCAAGGACGGCAAACCCGTCGCCGGCACGCCGCGTGCCCCGCTCAAAGAGGGCGAGGGCTTCACGATCGGGTCGACGTCGCGCTCGATTCGCTACGATCGTTTCGTCGCCACGATCGATCAAAATGGCCGAATCGGCGCCGACCCGCGTCCCAACAACCCCGGCGCCCTCATCGAGGTCGCCGACGGAGATCAACTCATCGGCAGCATCCTCGTTCCGCTGGAACGCGACCTCGATCTCGGCAACGGGTACCGCCTCCGCGTCGGAAGATCGACGCTCTTCAGCGTCATCCAGTACCGGCACGATCCCGGAATACCGTTCGTCGGATTGGGCGCGTTCGTCTTACTCGCGGGATTGTGCGTCTCGTTCTGGTGCGTACCGGCGCGGCTCTACGTGCGCGTCGACAAGACGCCGGATGGCTCGAGCGTCGGAATCGCCGCGACGACGGTCAAAGGTTTCGAGATCTTCGAAGAGCAGTTTCGCTCACTCGTCGAGGCGCTGCGAGGTGGCCTGCAAGAACCGCCTACGCAATCCAAGAACTCGTGAATCGCTAGGAAGGTAGTCTCGCGTGTCGTTCGATCAAGAGCTCATCCTCGCCGCTATCTCGGCGTACCTCATCGCGACGCTGGCGTTCTTCAACTACCTGCTATCGCGCGCGGAACTTTCGAGACGGATCGGAATTCCGTTCGCGATGCTCGGCTGCGCGGTGCAGTTCTTCGAACTCGTCTACCGCGGTACGACCTCGCACATCTGGCCGCTCACCAACCTCTACGGATCGCTTTCGCTCTTCGCAGCGATGAGCGTTTTGATCTTCCTCGGTTTTTCGTTTCGCCTCGGCATCTGGTTCATGGGCGGCTTCGTCACCGCGCTCGCCGCGGCGTTTCTCGCCTACGCCCTGACCTGGAACGAAGGGTATCTTCCCGCAGTCCCCGCGCTGCAGTCGTACTGGATCAAGATCCACGTACCGCTCGTGATCTCGGCTTACGCCTCCTTCTTGGTCGCGTTCGTCTCGTCGCTGCTCTACCTCATCAGATACTATGGGGAGCGGGCCCTCGCCGCCGCGACGCCCGGCTCCATTCCTGGGGGCGACCAGGCCGGACCGGAACTAACTCAGGGAGCGCCGCGTTCCATCATCGTCGGCGATGCTCCGAACCTGGAGCGAGCGGCGGCCTCAGGGAACGCCCTTGCGCTATGGCTCGCGACCTTGCCGACGCTCGCGAAACTCGACATCATCACCTACCGCATCGTCTCCCTTGGTCTGCCGCTGTTGACGCTCGGCATCATCACGGGCGCGTGGTGGGCGAAAGAGGCGTGGGGTGCTTACTGGCAATGGGATCCGAAGGAGACCGCGGCCCTTGTTTCATGGATCGTCTACGCCGTCTACATGCACCTCCACACGCGCACGTCGTGGCGCGGTCTGCGCTCGGCATGGCTCTCGGTACTCGGCTTCGCTACGATCATCTTCTGTTATCTCGGCGTCAACATCTGGATCAGCGGCCTGCATTCTTATAAGATGTAACGCCCTCGCCCGGAGCTCGACGTGCGGTTGTTAAGCGGAATCCTCGCCGCGACCGTCACCCTTGTCTCATTTGCGAGTGCCGCGCAGGCATCTCCGGCGAGCGCGGCCTTCGTAAGTGCCGCATATCAGGTCGTTTTGCACCGACCGGCCGATCCTGTCGCACTCGCGCAATACCCGCCGCTCCTCGACGGCGGCAGCTTGACCCAAGCGCAACTCGTGCAGCAGCTGATGAACAGCGACGAATTCCGAGCTAGCGAGGTCAACGCGCTCTACCAGCACTTCCTGGGTCGCGGCGCCGACGCTGCCGCGCTCAACAGTTTTCTCGGATTGCTGGGCAACGGCGCCACGACGGCGCAGGTCGCCGCCGTCATCACGGCGTCGCCGGAGTATTTCAGCGACGGCGGCGGGACCAACACAGGATTCATCAGGAAGCTCTACGCCGACGGCCTCGGACGCCCGCCCGGGGCTGTGGAATTGAATAGCTACCTCGGCGTACTCAATCGAGGCGTCTCGCGCACCCAACTCGCGACGACCGTCCTTCAAAGCGTCGAAGGCTCCAATCATCTGTTGCTCGTCCTCTATCAAAATGCGATGCACCGCACTGGAACGCCGAACGGTTCGACGCTCCTACCGGCGGCGCTCTCCGACATCCGGCAAATGCTCACCGTCCACGCCCCGATGGTGCCGCTGCAACCGAAACCGCTTCCCAAACCAACCGTCTGATCAGCACAAGGCGCGGCGAAAACCGCGCATCGGAGGTATCCGTCATGCGTCTCTCGATCGCTCTTCTCGGCCTCGCCCTCGCCGCCGTTTGGCCCGCGACCGGGCAGGCCGCGTCCGCGACTCCCACGCCGAAGCCGGACTTAAAGGTCAACACCGATGTGAGGGCCGTTCCCGGAATCGTCACCGGAACGCCGAAGCCGAGCGTGAGCTCGCTGACGTTATTTGGGCAGAGCCCGATCACGCTGCCGAGCGTGCAGATGTCCGGAAGCGACTCGGGCGGCGGTTCGAGCGGCGGCGGCGCGACACATGCGAGCACGACGACGATCACGTTCACGCTAGCCGTTCCCGCGCAATCGACGCAAGCCGGACAGCTCGAGGTGTGGTGCAATACCAATAAGGCCTTCGCCTCGGCACAACTGTGGATGCCGCAAGTTTCGACGCTCTACAAGCTGTCTTACGTCAAGATCGCCACGTATCACGAAAACGTCTCGGGCTCGAGCGGGACCGTGCAGTTCAGCTTGACCTTCAACGGCATGATCGCCGAAGTCCAGAAGTAGCGCAAACCTCTCTACACCGCCTGAGGTCTCTGGGAGCATCGTGAATCTCGCCGCTTCCGAGCCGGAACGCGCCCTCGAATCGCTTCGCGTCGGTCCCGGAATCTCTGCGCTCGGGGAGCGCTTCGTCGAACGCCGCGATCCGTCTCCGCTCGACGCGCCGCACCTGGTCGCGTTCAATCGCGACGTCGCGGAGTTGCTCGGACTCGACGCAAGCCAAGCCGCACGGCCGGAGTTTCTCCGCCTGATCGGCGGCGGCGCGCGTTTCGGGCTCGTTCCGTCGTACGCCGCCGTCTACGCCGGCCATCAGTTCGGCGCGTACGTCCCGCAGCTCGGCGACGGCCGCGCGATCGGGCTCGGCGAGGTGCTCGCGCCGAACGGCGAGCGCTTCGAATGGCAGCTCAAAGGCGCCGGCCTTACGGCCTTCTCACGTTTCGGTGACGGACGTGCGGTCCTACGTTCGACGATCCGCGAGTATCTCGCGAGCGAAGCGATGCATCATCTCGGGATTCCGACGACGCGCGCCCTCGCAATCGCCGGGAGCGCCGAGCCCGTCCGTCGCGAATCCGTCGAGACCGCCGCCGTTCTCTCGCGCATCGCGCCGACGCACGTGCGCTTCGGCTCGTTCGAGTATTTTCACTACGCGCGGCGTCCGGATGACAGCAAGACGCTCGCCGATTACGTGATCGCACATTTTTTTCCGCACCTGCTCGACGCGAGCGAAAGCGAACGCTACGCGGCCTGGCTACGCGAGATCGTTGAGCGAACCGCGCGGCTCGTCGTGCAATGGCAGGCGGTCGGCTTCGCACACGGCGTCCTCAACACCGACAACATGTCGATCCTCGGAGCGACGCTCGACTATGGGCCCTACGGCTTCGTCGAAGCCTACGACCCAAACTTCATCTGCAATCACAGCGACGAGACGGGCCGTTACGCCTTCGGGCGTCAACCTTCGATCGGGCTATGGAACTGCACCGCCTTCGCACACGCGCTCGCAACGCTCATTCCCGAATCCGAGCGCCAAAGCGCCGTCGCGGCCTACGAGCCCGCCTTCGAAACGGCATATCTTCAGGCGATGCGCCGGAAACTGGGCCTGCGCGACGCGCGCGGCGACGACGGCTCGCTGATCGAAGATCTGCTCGCCCTGCTCGAACGCGCGCGAGCCGACTACACGCAGTTCTTCCGCGCGCTGTCCTCGCCGGGTTACGAGGCCGCGCTCGCAGCATCGTTCGCGGATCCAGCGCCATTTCGGCCTTGGCTAACACGCTATCGCGAACGACTCGACGCCGAGCACAGCAACGATGCTCGCCGTCACGACGCGATGCGCCAAACCAATCCAAAATTCGTCCTGCGAAACCACTTAGCACAAGCCGCAATCGAAGCCGCTCAAGCCGGCGACTTCTCGGAAATCGCGCGCCTGCATGACATATTGCGCCGCCCATTCGACGACGATGCCGGCGACGAACGCTACGCTTTCCCAGCCGCGGCCGGAACGCCGCCGATCGAAGTCAGTTGCTCCTCCTAATCGTTTTCCGCCCGGCAAAATAACTCTCAACCCGCTTCCATTTCGAGACTCTACGCATTGCGGAGCAGAACGTCTAAGAAAGGATGTCGGGGGCGAGACTCTTCCGCATGGAGAGCCTCGGCCTCTCCGGCCAGCAGGGGCGGGCAACGCAACCCACCTAAGTGGTGGCCCCAGCCGCGACGGCCTTGCTAGCCTGAACTCGAAACGTACAGCCGCTGAACGGAAAGGGACCGCACACCATGCCCGCACACGCGCAGGCCTATCAGGATCCCGGAACACCAGAGGAGCAATCGCGACGCCAGTTTCTGGCCAACGCGTCCTTGGCAATCGGCGGCGTCATCGGCCTCGTCGTCGCCGTCCCGTGCGTCGCCTCGCTGATCCCCGAATCGCTGCTCAAACCGGGGACGGGCGGCGGGGTCTGGGCGCCTCTCTCCGGCGACGAGATGAAGTCGCTCGAAGCGAGCACGGATAGCCCGGTCAAGATCACGTTCAGCTTCAAGTATCAAGACGGGTATCTGCCCCCGGCAAGCGACGAGGAATTCGTGTGGGGCATCAAGTTGTCGCCCGATCAAGTCGCGTCGTTCCAAAAGAACCGGCCGGACTTGTTCGCGAATCCGGCCGGCAAGGTCGACTACCCGGCGGTCGTGATGAACTTCGTGATCTTCAGTTCGGTATGTCCGCATCTCGGTTGCCGGTACAACTGGGACACGGATGCGAAGCGGTTCATCTGCCCGTGCCACGGTTCGCAATTCTCGCTTCAGGGAGCCCATCTCGCCGGGCCGGCGCCCCGCGGCCTCGACCCACTGCCGTTCCGCGACAAGGACGGCAAAGCCGAGGTCACCTGGATACAGTACAAATCACAAGATCCCGATCGCATCATCGTCGCTTACAGCTGAACGAAAGAGTCTGACACGTGAATCTGATTAACTGGCTCGAGCAACGGACCGGTCTCGTCAGCGCGACCCAGGACTTTTTGACCGAAGACGTCCCCGGCGGCGCAAGCTACTGGTACGTTTTCGGGAGCGTGACGCTCTTCGCATTGATGCTGCAGATCGTAACGGGGATTTTCCTCACGTTCTACTATGCGCCGTCGTCTGCGACGGCGTGGGAGTCGACAAAGTACATCTACGACCACGTGCCGCTCGGCTGGTTCGTGATGAGCCTGCATTACTGGGGCGCGACGGCGATGATCGCGCTCTTGTTCATGCACATGCTGCAAGTCCTGATCTGGGGCGCTTACAAGGCGCCGCGCGAGATCCTGTGGGCCGTCGGCGTGATCTTGCTCGTCGTCACGCTCGTCCTCGGCTTGACCGGTTATCTGCTGCCCTGGGACATGAACGCCTACTTCGCCTCGCAGGTGGCGATCAACATCGCATCATCCGTTCCGATCATCGGCGAGCCGGTTCAGCAATTCTTGAGCGGTGGTCCGGCGATGGGGACGCTGACGATCACCCGTTTCTACGGACTCCACGTGTGGCTGATGCCGGCTGCACTGGTTCTGCTCGCCGCCGCTCATCTTACGATCTTCCGGCACACCACCCCGGCCGGTCTGCCGGTCGATACCGATCAGAAGAAGCTCCCGCAAGGCCGCTTCTGGCCCAACCAGGTGTTCATGGACGCGCTTGCCTCGTTCTTGGTTTTCGCCGTCATGGTCGTGCTCTCGATCGTCTCGCCGCCCGGGCTCGACGCGAAAGCCGATCCGCTGCAGCGCTTCACGCCATATCCCGCCTGGTATTTCCTCGCGCTCTATGGCCTCTTGCGCATCGCCGGGAACCTTCCGCAGAACATCGTGCCGATCGCCAACCTGTTCGCGACGGTCATCATCCCCGGCGGTTTGGTCACGGCGCTGATCTTGCTGCCATGGCTCGACCGCAATCCGAGCCGTCAGTTGCGCCGCAGGCCGTGGCTGCTCGGAATCACCGCGATCTCCGTCGTCATCGCCGTCGGGCTTTCGGTCTACAGTCAGATGGCGATCGTCAAGGAACAGCAAGAGATGACGCAAGCATCGCCCGCCGCCGCAGCGGCTGCGACGGCGAGTCAAGGCGGCTCGACGCAAGCCGCTGTGCCGGCGGGCGCAAAGGTTTTCGCCGCCAACTGCGCGTCGTGTCACGGCGCGCAAGGTGCCGGCACGCCGGGAGCGTTCCCGCCGCTCGCCGGCAATCCCGACGTCAGCGGCGACGCCACGAAGATCGTCCACACCGTCCTCTACGGGCTAAGCGGTCCGTTGACGGTGAACGGAACGAAATACAACGGGACGATGCCGCCCTGGAAGGGGACGCTCAGCAACGCCGACATCGCGAACGTCGTGACGTTCATCCGCGGCTCATGGGGCAATCACGGTACGCCGGTAAGCGAAACGGACGTGGCCAAAGTCGCCAAGTAAGCTCACCTCCATGTGCGCCGCCGGCGAGTCGGTGACTCGCCGGCCGTGCCACGTTAGGATTGCATCGAGCAGGCTACTGCTTGCGGAGGTTGTGCTTGTCGAAGTAGATTCGCTCGGAGTTGTTGTTGAGCTCGCGGTTCAGTTGATGGGATTGAGCCGGCGTGAGGTGTCCGCCATCGTTGCGGAGGTCGCGCTCGCGCTGAGCGTTGATCGCGTCGACGTGGTTTTCGACGCTGCGGTATTCGCCGAAGGTCAGTTGCCCGCTCGAGACGCCTTGAGCGATCCGATCCTGTTGGTTCTCGAGCCGATTGTGGACTTCGCCGGCCTGGGCCGGGAGCGCGTTGATGACGAGGGCGGCGGCGCCGAACGTACCGAGAAGGATGTTACCGAAGATTGCGTGCTTGATCATCGTTCCGTTCCTTTGGGTTCGTGCGCCGTGCGCACGGTGAAGTGACGGTGTCATGCTAACGCACCGACATTCCGTCCGTCTCGTCAAAACGCGAATTCTAAGCCTGGCCTAAGCGCGCTCTTAGCAGTGCTTAATCCTTAGCGGAGAACGTTTGCTCAATTCTTGCAACGCGGGCCTTCATAGAGATAGAGCGCGTCTTTGTCGGCGACGGCCAGCATGCTGCGCGTCCTGCCGTACGTCGGAACCGAGCGCGTGCGCGACGTCACGACGAAAACACGTCGCGCGGCGCAGATCCCCCGGCGCGGATCGTGTTCCGCCTGCTTCCCAGAACCCGAGAGGTCGAGCGCCTCGACCGGGGGCACCGTGTAGAAGATTAGCGCGTTTTCGCCCGAGACGCCCTCGATCGCGACGAGATCCGACGGTTGCCGTTCGCGCTGGATCACCGCCGCGAGCGGCGGGATCGGCTTGAACGGTTCGACCAGCGGTTCGGCGACGATCGCCAGGATCAATAAGGTCGCGACGCTCGTCGCGCCCAGCACGAACGGCCCGAAAATTGCAGTCGATTTCCGCAGCAGAAGAATGAAACAGAGGGCCGAGCCGATGAGGATCGCCCAGGTCGCCCCGGTCGCCGCATCGTGCAGAACGCTCAGATCACGCGTCAGCTTGTTGTCGTGCGAAAAGGCCGAGATCGCGAAAGCGAGCCCGCCGATCGTAAACGGAACGACCGCCGTCCACGCAAGTGCCGCGCGCCGGTCGTCGCGCCGTACGATCTCGTCGAACCAGATCGCGATCATGATCGCGAAGGCCGGCAGTTGCAGTGCGATGTAGTTCGGCAACTTCGTCTGAGCGAGGCTGAAGAATACAAACGGAATGACGGCCCAAGACAGGCAGAGCCGAGCCGGAGCTCCAGCGGCCGGATCGCGCGCAGCGCGAATGCTCGCGAGCACGCCCGGAACGAGAAACGGAAACCAAGGAAACGTCCCGAGGATGATGACCGGGACGTAGTAATAGAGCGGGCCGCCCTGATTTTCGATCGTACCGATATAGCGCCCGACGGTATAGTGGCCGACGAGCTCTGCGAAGGCCGCACTTCCGGCGGCGCGGTACAGCAGGATCGCCCACGGACCGACGATCGCCGCGAAGAGCGCCGCTCCGAGAATCCAACGTGCCGCGCTCGGCAGAACGACGCGACCTCCGCTGCGTCGCTCCCAAATCGCCCACGGAACGATCACGATCGCAGTCACGACGAGTGCGGCCGGCCCTTTTGCGAGCATCCCGAAAGCGAGCGCACCGCAGCATACGTACCACCACTGCGCGGCTCCAGTGCGCAACGCGGCAAACGCCGACAAGATTGCGATCGCAACCGCCAAGTCGAGCAGCGCGTCCATGATCGCGAGCCGTCCGACTACGACTTGCATCAGCGAGGTCGAGAGGACGGTTGCCGCCAGCAGCGCCGCGCTGGAACTGGTCGTCCTGGCGACGACATAGCCGACCGCGCCGCCCATCGCGATCGTCGCCAGTGCTGAAGGCAGGCGCAGGGTGAACTCGTTCAGGCCGAAGAGGTGCGCGAACGCCGCCGCTATCCAAAAGTACAGCGGCGGTTGAACGAACCAAGGAACGCCGTTGAAGTGAAGGACGATCGGGTCGTGATAGATCAGGATCTCGCGAGCGACCTCGCCGTAAGCGGTCTCGCTATTGTCCCAGAGCGTCCCGACGCCCAAACCCGGCAGGGTCGCAAGCGCGGCCACGAGTGCACCGATAACTGCTGCGCGCCACGCCGAAGACACCGACCGACTGTTGGCAGCGCGCGCCCCAAACTCCCGCGCCGGGGGCACGCTCGCTCGAACGCGAATCGCGTCCTTCCATATGAAGAAGCACGCGCGTGAAACGCGGCGCTATACCGTCGCCCTCGACGTCCGCGAGCGGAACGTCGTCGTGGTCGGCGGCGGAAAGGTCGCGGAACGAAGGTTGCGCGGCCTACTCGAGGCCGGCGCGCGCGTCGCCGTCGTTGCCCCGCGGATCGCGCCGGCGATTCGCGCCCTCGCGGAATCCGCCGAGCTGAGCCTCGTCGAACGCGAATTCGCCGCCGGCGATCTCGACGGCGCGGCGCTCGCCTTCGCGGCGACCGACGACGACGCCGTCAACGCCGCCGTCGTCGCAGCGGGGCGAGCACGAAGCATCTTGGTCAACGATGCAAGCGACGGGGAACGCGGCGATTTCGTGGTCCCCGCTATGTATCGCACCGGTTCGCTCACCTTTAGCGTCGACACGCACGGGACGGCGCCGGCCTTCGCAGCTCGGCTGCGTGACGAACTACGCGACCGCTTCGACGAGCGCTACGCGCGCGCCGCCGCGGCGCTCGCGAGCGCGCGCCGCTACTCGAGCGCGATCGCGTCACTCGAGGCGCGCGCCGCCGTTTTGGCAACATTGGCGCTCCGTCCGATCGACGATCTTGCGGCGATGGATACGCCGGCGGCCGAACACGAGATCGATCGCCTCCTCACCGTCTTGCCCGACGCCGCGCCGGAGAGCGATCCGTTTCTGCAACTCACCTGTGCGACGCGCGCCAGCCCCCTCGCGCTCCACCAAGCGCGGCTCGCGATCGCTCGGCTCGCTACCGCCGGCATGGCCTCGACGATTCTGCACGTCTCGACGCGGGCAGATCGCGATCACGAGCGACCGCTCGATGCCCTCGGCGGCGAGAATGTCTTCGTCAAAGAACTCGAGCTTGCGCTCCGCGACGGGCGCGCCGACTACGCGGTCCACTCGTGCAAAGACTTGCCGAGCATGCTGGCGCCGGATATGCGGATCGCCGCGATCGGATCGCGTGAGGATCCGCGCGACGTCTTCTGTTCGGAACGGTATTCGTCGTTCGAGGCGCTTCCGCCGGGAGCGATCGTCGGTACGTCGAGCCCGCGACGTCGAGCGCTGCTCGGCGCGCAGCGACCCGATCTCGAGTTCGTCACGATCCGCGGCAACGTTGATACGCGACTGCGCAAGTTGCGTGAAGGCGGCTACGACGCGATCGTGCTCGCCGCCGCCGGCCTTCATCGCCTTGGGCTGCACGCGACGCATACGAGCCTGCTCGATCCGACGATGATCGTCCCTGCCGTCGGCCAAGGTGCGCTCGCGATCGAAGTGCGCGCCGGCGACGAGGTCCTCGCACAACGCATCCACGCGGCGTTCGGCGATCGTTCGAGCGAGCTTGCGGTCTCCGCCGAACGTGCCTTCCTACGAACCCTGCGCGCCGGCTGCGCCGCTCCGGTCGGCGCGTTCGCGACGTTCGACGGCTCGACATTGACGTTGCGCGCGGCGATCGCTTCACTCGACGGAAGCCGGGTCATCCGCGGTGACACCGCCGCCGAAGTCGCCGATGAGAACTGGGCTGAAGTCCTCGGCGTCGCGCTCGCGCAGCGACTCCTTGCCGAAGGAGGCGCCGCGCTGCTGGCGGACGCACCGCGCCGGCTGGAGAACCTGGAAACGGCACCATGATGAGCATCTCCGAATTGCTCCGTCCCAGAACGGCGGTCGACCTCCGCAAGCGCCCGCGCCGGCTGCGCTCGAGCGCCACGATGCGCGCGCTCGTTCGCGAGCATGAGGTGCGAATCTCGAGCCTCGTGCAGCCGCTGTTCGTCGCCGCAGAAGGCCAGCCGCGCGGAGAGATCGCGAGCATGCCCGGGATCTTCCGCTACTCGATCGACGGCGCGGTCGCCGAAGGACGCGAACTGCGCTTGCTCGGACTCAACGCGGTTCTCGTGTTCGGAATCCCCGACTTCAAGGACGCCGTCGCAAGCTCGGCGCACGATCCGGGCGGCGTCGTTCAGCAGACGATCCGCGCGCTCAAACGTGAGGTGCCCGAGCTTCTCGTGATCGCCGATCTCTGCAATTGCGAGTACACCGATCACGGCCACTGCGGGGTATTGGACGAACGCGGCGACGTCGACAACGACGCGACGCTCGAACTGCTCGGCCGTACCGCGCTCTCGTATGCCGAAGCGGGCGTCGACGCGATCGCCCCTTCAGATATGATGGACGGCCGAGTCGGGTACCTGCGAACGACGCTCGACGCATCCGGCTACACGGCGATTCCGATCGTCGCATATGCGGCGAAGTTCGCCTCGGCGTTCTACGGGCCGTTTCGCGAGGCCGCCGACTCGACGCCTCAGTTCGGCGACCGCCGAACCTATCAGATGGATCCGCCCAACGCGCGCGAGGCGGTGCGCGAAGCGCTGCTCGATATCGCCGAAGGCGCCGACGTCGTCATGGTCAAGCCCGCGCTCGCCTATATGGATCTGATCCGCGCGGTCCGCGAAGCTTCCGACGTCCCGGTCGCGTGCTACAGCGTCAGCGGTGAGTATGCGATGGTGAAAGCGGCGGCGCGCAACGGCTGGATCGATGAAGAGCGAATCGTCGACGAGATGCTGCTCGGCTTCGTGCGGGCCGGCGCAGACATCATCATCACGTACTTTGCGAAAGACTATGCGGCGCGCCGCAGGCGCGACGTTGCAGCCCGGTGAGCGAGCAGGATGCGAGCCTGTCGACGAGGCCACTGATGGACGGACATCGCCGACTGAGCGAGCGAACGTCGGCGTCCTGATCCTCGGCGGGGGCGAGGCGACGCGCCTCCCGGGAAAACTCGAACTCGACGCAGGCGCGTTCCCGATGTTGGCGCGCGTCTTCCAAAATCTCTCGCCGGGCCGCGAAACGTGGCTTGCCGGAAAAGGTTCGCTGGCGCCGGGACTCGATTCGCTCATCCCGGCGCCGGTCGCCGTCGATCGCTGGAGTTTGCGCGGGCCGCTCGCGGGCCTGATCACGACGATGGGGCAAATGCGCGCGCGCTGGGTCTTCGCCGTCGCCGGCGACGCACCGTTGATCGAGGGCAGCTTCATCGAACGTCTGCTCGCCGAGCGCCGGCCGGGCGACGAAGCCGTCGTCCCCATCCACGACCGCGACGGAAAGCGCCAACCGGAGCCGCTCGCCGCGCTGTACGATCGGCTCTCATTCCTGCGCGAGGGCTTTCCCGTCGTGCGTCGCGGCGGGGCGGCGCTGCGCAAGGTGATCGATCGCCTGCAGGTCCGCTACGTCGAGATCGACGATCCGCGCATCTTCACCAACGTGAACACCCCGCACGACTACGCGGCATTGCTCGAGATCTTCGAGCGCGAACGCCGATGAGCTCCAGCAACGCAGAAGCGTTCGAGCGGGCGCGACGCGTCATCCCCGGCGGCGTCAACTCTCCGGTACGCGCCTTCAAGGCCGTCGGCGGCACGCCGTTCTTCGTCGCCGAGGCCAAGGGCTGCGAACTTGTCGACATCGAGGGGAAGCCTTACATCGACTACGTGATGTCGTGGGGACCGCTGATCCTCGGACACGCGCACCCCGGCGTCGTGGCGGCGGTGCGAGCGGCGGCGGAGCGCGGGACGTCGTACGGCGCGCCGACCGAAGCGGAGAGCGACCTCGCCGAACTCGTTTGCAAGCTCGTTCCGTCGGTCGAGAAAGTTCGTTTCTGTTCGAGTGGGACCGAGGCGACGATGAGCGCGCTGCGCCTCGCGCGCGCCTTCACGAAACGCGCGAAGCTCGTGAAGTTCGCCGGTTGCTACCACGGTCACGCCGATGCGTTCCTCATTTCGGCGGGGAGCGGGGCGCTGACGATGGGGACACCCGACTCGCCGGGGATCACCGAGGGTACGACGCGCGACACGCTCTCGCTGCCGTTCAATGCCATCGACGCCGTGCGCGAGGCGTTCCGCGCCCACCCGCGCGAGATCGCCGGCGTGATCGTCGAGCCCTATCCCGGAAACATGGGGCTCGTGATGCCGCGGCCCGGTTATCTCGCGGCGTTGCGCGAGCTGACCCGGGAGTACGGCGCGCTCCTGATCTTCGATGAGGTGATGACCGGCTTTCGCGTCGCGCCGGGAGGCGCGCAAGAACGCGAGGGTCTCGTCCCCGATCTCACGACGCTCGGAAAGATCATCGGCGGCGGGCTCCCGGTCGGCGCGTTCGGCGGACGGGCCGAGATCATGGACTTGCTCTCGCCCGTGGGTCCGGTCTATCAAGCCGGGACACTTTCGGGAAATCCGCTCGCGATGGCCGCGGGGCTCTCAACCTTGCGCGCGTTGCAAGAGCAAGGCGTCTACGCCGCGCTCGAAGAGACGACCGCACGGCTCGTCGACGGGCTCGGCGAAGTCTTTCGACGGCACGGAATTCCGCACTCGACGAGCCGCTGCGGCTCGATGTTCGGCGCGTTCTTCGCCGCCGCCGACGTCATCGATCTGGAGAGCGCGAAAACTGCCGACACCGCGCTCTACGCGCGCTATTTTCACGCGATGCTCGAACGCGGCGTCTATTTTGCGCCTTCGCAGTTCGAAGCCGGTTTCGTCAGCCTCGCGCACACGTCCGATGCCGTCAACGAAACCCTAGCCGCCGCCGACGACGCGCTGGCGGCGATAGCGAGAGGCGCGTAGCGGCCGGTCTCGGCGACGCCTGCGGCTCGCCATCCATGGCAGCCCGGCCTACCTGTGCGAGCCGGACGCGAAGCCTGTCGCCCGCGCACGGATGCGCGACAGGGCGACCTTGCCCCCTCCCGCGCCTCGGGTGCTCCGGGGGCAATTCAAGTCATCGACCGGCCGCTACGCCGCCTCTCGCCGTCAAAGAGGCTGACGCATTCTTGATGTGAACCATTGATGAGCAATGGCAGAAAAGCAAAATTGGGTTCGCTATAGGCACCAAGGCGAGATCGGATTCGGGACGTTCGAGGGCGATTCGATCGCCGTCCACGAGGGTTCGATGTTCGAACGCCCTTCCCGAACGGGCCGCTCGCTCGGGCTCGCCGACGTTGAGCTGCTCGCTCCGGCCGAGCCGAGCAAGATGATCGGGCTGGTCAACAATTTTCACGCGCTGCTGACCAAACTCAATCAGCCCGTTCCCGAGGAGCCGCTCTATTTCTTGAAGGCGCCGAGCGCGTTCATGGGCCCCGGCGGAACGATCGAGCAGCCGAAGTTTTACTCTGGGCGCGTCGTGTTCGAGGGTGAGCTCGGCATCGTGATCGGAAAGCGCTGTAAGGACGTCGGCGAAGCGGAGGCGCTCTCATATGTCTTGGGCTACACGTGCGTCAACGACGTCACGGGCTTCGACGTCCTCAACAAGGATCCACAATTCGCGCAGTGGGCGCGCGCCAAGAGCTACGATACGTTCGGCATTTTCGGACCGGTCATCGCGACAGGCCTCGATCCGGGAACGCTGACGGTGCGCTCGATCCTGGCCGGCGAGGAACGCCAAAATTATCCCGTCTCCGATATGGTTTTTGGCCCGGCACGGTTGGTCAGCTTGCTCTCGCGCGACATGACGCTCTTGCCCGGCGACGTCATCGCCTGCGGAACCTCGGTCGGCGCCGGACGCATGAAACCGGGCGGCGCGATCGAAATCTCAATCGAAGGAATCGGAGTCTTGAGCAATACGTTCGCAGGAGAATCAGCATGAGAATCTGCATCATCGGCGCCGGCGCGATCGGCGGTATGCTCGGGGCCAAACTGGCGATCGCCGGCAACGAGATCACCTTCGTCGAACCCAATCGCGTGCACGCCGAAGCGATCGAACGTAACGGGCTGCGCGTCGTCGATCACCACGGCGACCTTTCTCACGTCGCGCGTAACGTCAAGGTTACACCCGAGATCGCTTCGCCTGGGCCCCAAGATCTCGTCGTCATCGCGGTCAAGGCGCATCAGATCCCCTCGGTCGCGCGAACGATGCAGCCATTGCTCGGACCGGACACGATCGTGATGACGGTCCAAAACGGAATCCCTTGGTGGTACTTTCAGAAGGTGCAGGGACCGTACGAAGGCCGACGGATCGAAGCGATCGACCCGGGCGGTGAAATCGAAAAATATATCGACGCCGGGCGCATCGTAGGCTGCGTCGTCTACCCGGCCGGCGAGGTCATCGCTCCCGGCGTCATCAAGCACGTCGAGGGCGATCGTTACTCGGTCGGCGAGCTCGACGGCTCGCAGAGCGAACGCGTCAAGCACCTTTCCGAAACGCTCGTGAACGCGGGTTTCAAGTCGTACGTACTCGACGACATCCGCTCCGAGATCTGGTTGAAGCTCTGGGGGAACCTCTCGTTCAATCCGATCAGCGCGCTCACGCACGGGACGCTGGCCGGAATCTGCCGTTTCCCACTGACCCGCGATCTCGCCGCGAGCATGATGCGCGAGGCACAGGAGATCGCAGGCAAACTCGGCGTCACGTTCCGGCACACGATCGAGAAGCGGATCGCCGGGGCCGAAAGCGTCGGCGAGCACAAGACCTCGATGCTCCAGGACGTCGAGGCCGGTCGGGGCCTCGAGATCGAGGCGCTCGTCGGGGCGGTCGTCGAACTCGGCCGGCTGACCGAGACCCCGACGCCTTCGATCGACGCGGTCTACGCTTGCGTCAAGCTCCTCGACAAGGTCATGAGCGACCAGGGCGCCGCTTTCCCACCCGTCCCCAAGGGCGCCACGGAGCGCGTCTTGTCGACGGCGTAGTATACTCCTCGATGCCCCTGGTCTGCCTCGGCCTCTCCCACCAAACGACCCCCGTCGACGTCCGCGAACGCCACAGCTTCCCGGCCTCCCGGATGGCCGAGGCGCTGGTCGCATTGCGCGACTACGAAGCCGTCCACGAGGCCGCGATGCTCTCGACGTGCGGGCGGCTCGAGATCTACGCCGAAATCGAGGATTACGAGGCCGGGGTCGAGCAGTTGCGCGCCTTCCTGCGCAATTTCCGGCACGCCGACGTCGAGGTCGACATGTCGTCGTACCTCTACACGCTGCTCGGCACCGAGGCGATCGAGCATCTCTTCCGCGTCTCGACCGGGCTCGACTCGATGTTGATCGGCGAAGCCGAGATTTTGGCGCAGGTCAAGGACGCCTACGTCCAAGCGCAGCGCGCGCATTCGCTCGGCAGAACGCTGCACGCGCTCTTTCGCGAAGCGCTGAGCGCCGGCAAAGCCGCGCGCAGCCAGACGCGGATCGGCAGCCAATCGACGAGCGTCGCGACCGCCGCGATCGAACTGGTGAAACGGCACGTGGGATCGCTCGCGGGGAAGACCGTCGTCGTCGTCGGCGCGGGAAAGATCGGCTCGCTGGCCGCCAAACGCTTACGCCAGGAAGGCTGCGGCAAACTCCTGATCGCCAATCGTTCGCAGGCTCGCGCGCGCGAGGTCGTCGACCAACTCCAGAGCGGCGAAACCGTCGAGCTGCAAGAGCTCGCGCGAGCGCTCGAAGATGCCGACGTCGTCGTCACGTCCACCGGCGCCTCGCATTTCATCTTGCGTCCCGACAACGTCGGGCCGGCGATGGCGACGCGTCCGGAGCGGCCGCTGTTCATCGTCGACATCGCGGTCCCGCGCGATGCCGATCCGGAGATCGCGGAAATCCCGAGCGTCACGCTCGCCGACATCGACGCGATCAAAGGAATCGTCGAAGTGACCCTCGAGCAGCGCCGCGAAGATATTCCGCTGGTCGAAGAGATCATCGCCGAACACGTCCAGCGCTACGGACACTGGTACCAGTCGCGCGTCGCCACGCCGGTCGTCGCCTCGCTCGTCGAAAAGGCTGAATCGATCCGCCGGGCCGAGATCGAGCGACTGTTCGGGCGCTGTCCGGAACTCTCCGATCGCGAAAAGATGCTCATCACAGGCGCCTCGCTCACGATCGTCTCCAAGATGCTTCACGGCGTCGTCACGAAGTTGCGCCAGCGCGCCGCCGGCGATCGGGCCGAAGCGCTGGCGCTCGCGCAACTCCTTAACGATCTCTTCGACTTACGCGTTCGCGTTCTCGACGAATGAGCGCACGGACGCGCGGCCACGTCGCGTTGGTCGGCGCGGGCCCGGGCGATCCGGGCCTGCTGACGCTCAAGGCGGCGCGCGCCATCGCTCGGTGCGACGTCCTCGTCTACGATTATCTCGCCGCCGCGCCGATCGTCGCGCTGGCGCCGCCCGATTGCGAGAGGATTTACGTCGGTAAGAAACTCGGAGCGCATACGCTCTTGCAAGACGAGATCAACGCGCTGCTCGTTCGGCTCGGACGCGAAGGCCGCCGGGTCGTCCGGCTCAAGGGCGGCGACCCGTTCGTCTTCGGGCGCGGCGGCGAGGAAGCAGAGGCGCTCGCCGAAGCCGGACTGCCGTTCGAGATCATCCCCGGGATCAGCTCCGCGCTCGCCGGCCCCGCGTACGCGGGCATTCCCCTGACGCACCGCGCGCACAACACCGCGTTCACGGTCGCCACCGGCCACGAAGACCCGCTCAAGGGACTCTCGACGCTCGACTTCGCGCGGTTGGCCAATCCCGCGCAAACGCTCGTCTTATTGATGGCGATGGCGAACTTGCGCGAGATCGCGGAGCACCTGCAAGCGCACGGCCTCCCAGGCGAGACGCCCGTGGCAATCGTGCGCGAGGGGACGAAACCGCAGCAAGAAACGCTGGTTGCGACCTTGGCGACGATCGTCGTCGAGGCCGAGCGTCGCGGCATCGGCGCGCCGGCCGTCGTCGTGATCGGCGAGGTCGTGCGCTTGAGGGATCGATTGCGGTGGTTCGACGCTCATCCGCTGTTCGGAAAGCGAATCTTGCTGACGAGAGCGCGCGGTGACGGCGACGACCTCGCTGCGAAACTGTGGGAGATCGGCGCCGAGCCGCTGATCGCGCCGACGATCGCGATCGTACCTCCCGACGATCTCGCACCGGCTGAGATCGCAGTCCGCGAGGCGCGGATCTTTCATTGGATCGTCTTCACGAGCCGCTACGGCGTCGATGCATTTTTCGATCGTCTGAGCGCATCGGGAGGCGACGCCCGCGCGCTCGGCGACGTTTCGATCGCTGCGATCGGACCGAAAACGGCCGAGCAGCTGATGCGCCACGGCGTCCGCGCCGACTTCGTCCCGCCGCGCTACGTCAGCGAAGAGGTCGCGGGCGGACTGCTCGAGCGGACCGAACCCGGCGCGCGGATATTGCTCTACCGCGCGCAAGAAGCGCGGGACACTCTCCCCGAGATGCTGCGCGCCGAAGGCCGGCGCGTCGACGTCGTCGCCGCGTACAAGACGGTCGTCGTGCGCGACGACGCGATCGCCGAGGCCGCGTCCGCGGCGGACGTGTGGACGTTCACGAGCGCGAGCACGGTTCGTGCCTTTCTCGAAAACGTCGCCGGCGCGGCGCAACTTTCTGCCGGTAAGACCGTCGCTTGCATCGGTCCGATCACGGCCGAAGCTGCGCGCGAGAGCGGCCTGCGCGTCGACATCGTCGCCGAAGAATACACGTACGAGGGTCTCTTCGAAGCGCTCGAAAGCGCCCTCTCGCCGACGGGTTGACCGATCCAGTTCGCTAAATGCGCTTGACGCTCGCGCCGCTTGGGCGATTCGATCTCGGCGCAGCCGCGGCGGCGCTCATCGCCTTCTTGGCGTTTCGCGTGCAGGCGTTAACCGCCGGCGGGGCTCTCGCTGCGTTCGTCGTGGGCAGCGCGACGTTCGGCGCCCTCGATCTGGGGGGCGCGGCGGTGTTGCTTGCGTTCTTCGTCAGCTCGCTCGCGCTCTCGCGGCTCGGCCGCGATCGCAAACGTGCGCTCGAACGCGATATCGGCAAGAGCGGCCCGCGCGACGCGATGCAAGTGATCGCGAACGGTGGGGTCGCCGCGCTCTGCGCGCTCGTTGCGCTCGGTGGCGACGTTCGCTGCGCGACGGCGTTCTGCGGTGCATTCGCGGCCGCGACCGCCGACACGTGGGGAACCGAAATCGGGACGCTCTTCGGCGGGAAGCCTCGGTCGATGCTCACCTGGCGGCCGGTCGAAGTCGGCCTCTCCGGCGGCGTCAGCGCGCTCGGCACCGCGGCTGAAGTCGCCGGCGCGTTGTCGATCGCAGCGGTCGCATATGCCTGCGGCTTTCGTCCGTTTTGGGCGATCGCCGCCGGCGGCATCGCCGGCGCCCTGGTCGATTCACTGCTCGGCGCAACGTTTCAGAAGTTACGCTGGTGTCCGCAGTGCCGCCGTCCCTCCGAACGCGAGCCGCACGGCTGCGGCGCGAACACTACGCCGCTGCGAACTTTCGGGGTCCTCGACAACGACGGCGTTAACTTCATCGCAACGCTCGCCGGAGCCGCCGTCGCTTATTTCCTTGCCGGCGCGCCCCCGTAGGTCTTTTCGAGATAGGGGATGATGTCGTCGTCGTCATCGAGCACGACGCCACCGTCGACGAGCACCGGAATGCTCGTTTGCCCCGAAACGGCCGCGACCTCGCTTCGCTCCGAATGCGAGGGCGGTACGTTGACGTTCTTGTAATCGAGCAACAGGTCGGTCAGCTTCGAACGTACCCGCGCGCAATAGGGGCACCATTCGGCCTGATACAATACGATCTCGGTCGGCCGGCCCATCGCCTTCCTTTCCGGGGTTAAAGCGGCTCAGGGTGCATAAAGCGTGACCGGCGCCCGGGGTTGCGCGCGAAGGGCGGGTCGCCGGGTGCGCCTAACGTTGGCCTCTCAGACGGCGGGAGTTCGGCTTGATGCCCCGATCGCGAACGCGGCGCTTCACTCTCAAACATGCGCTCGGTCTCTCGACCGTGCTGCACGCCTTGCTTGCGCCGCTCTTCGTCGTCTCCGGCGTTCTCGTGCTGGGGGCCGGTAACTCGTTTGACCCGACCGGCCTCCGCAGCGACGACCGCGTTTCGATCGCGACCGTGACGGTCGTGCGGCACGTGAGGGCAAAGCCCGCCGCGCTCCCCCGCGACCGGGCGTCGGCGCGAACTCCCGTCGCGCTTCGTCCTCGCGCCAAGATCGCGAAGCAAACGCACGCGTTCGTCCGCGGCGGCGAAGACGCGCCGGCTGCGAGCACGGCGATCGCGGCACGGACGCCCCCCACGTCGACCGCTCCACGGTCCGCGCTCGTCGCGCCGGCACAAACACCCGCGCCTCAGCCGAGTGAAGCGCCCCCGTCCGTACAACCGACGACGGCAGCGGTTGCGCTCACGTCGGCGGTCGAGCCTCCGGCGCGAAGCGGCATCGACGCTCCCGTCGGCGGGTGGGGACAGAGTTTCGAGCATCCGCTCATCGCCGACGACGGCGCGCTCAGCGACTTGCGGGCAAAGTATCATTTCGCCGCCGCGATCACGATCAGCGTCGACGAAAACGGCCGTGCAGTGAAGGTCAACGTCCCGGCCTCCGTGCCGACGGATGCGCGCGACGAAATTCAAAAGCGTCTCGCTGCGCTCCGCTACATCCCGGCGGAGTGCAACGGCCTCCGCTGCGCCGCGCTCCTCTCGATCACGATCTAATCGCGGTGCGGTAATATCAGGGCGCGTCCTAGGAGCGCCACAGGCCGATCGACGAGCCGACCCACGTCAGATTCCGGTTGAAGTCGACACCGAGCATCTCGCCGCGCGAGAGCCGGCAAAGATTGGTCGCCGCGGTCGGAAGCGCCTGACCGTCCGGACGCAGATACATCATGCGCAGCTCGACCTTCACGGCACCGCCGCCGGCGACTTGCAAAACATCGCTGTACGAAATCTTTTCCTGGAGGCACCAGTTCGCGCGCTGCCCGGCCGGGATCGCGGCGACGTCCGCGCGGGACGGATGGATGTTGACGCCGCCGCCCGCGAACGAGAAGAGCGGCTTGAGGACGTAGCGCTCGGTCAGGTCCTGCGGAAGCCCATCGAGGTCGGCGACGAAGCGCGTCCGCGGCACGGCCGGGTGTTTGAGAAACGGCAGCGAGAACTTCGACCATATCCAAAACCAGTTGGGGTGCGGCGACCATTCGACGTCGAGATCGTCGCGCAAGTCGAACGGAAGCGCAATCTGTTTTTTCTCCAACTCGTCGATGACGAGCCGGTAATAGATGCGCTCGACCGCGATCTCTGAACCGTCGGAGCCGCTGCGATAGAGCCGCCGGCCACGCTTGCGGAGCGCCGTCGGGCAAACGGCATCGACGCCGAAGAGTTTAGACGTCGCGCGAAAATCGGCGTAGGTCTTCTGATTGGACGGATCGAGATCGAGGAGCACGACGTTCGCCGGGTCGTGGTCGCCGACGATCGTCCGCCGCGCAAGTTCGAGAAACGTGCTACGATCGAGACCAGCGAACCAACTGCTCCACGGTCCCTCGAGGCCGGAGATTCCACCAAGGACTGCGTCCCACGCGTCGCGCTGCATCACCTCGAAGGCGAGCAGCGAGGGAAAACCTTGCAGCTCGACGAGTCGCGGAACGAGCGTACCGCCGGCGTCTCGCGCGATGGCGAAATCTAAGACCGCCATGCTCGGCAGCGCCGTCTCACCCGGAGCGTTCCAGCGCGCCGGAATCGCGCTCCGCATCATCGCGATCCGTTCGGGATCGCAGAGCTGCGCGACGATCTCAGCGCCGGCCTGCACGCAGCGCTCGCGAAGATCGGCCGGCAAGAACACCGGCGTCTCGGCGAGCCTGAAGCCAACCTCGCAATCGACCTGCGCGGTCAGATCGGCGACGTAACGCCGATACAGGCCATCGTCGAAGGCCGCGTTGAAGCGAGCGCGCGGCCCGGGATCCATCTGTAGCTTACGCCGCGCGAACCAGCCGCTCGAGCCCGCGGTCGATCAGTTCGCCGAAGACACGCCGGGCGACGCGCAACCGCTCGACGGGACGCGTGCTGCGTAAGACCGGCAGCAGTGCGACGCGCTCTTCGTAGATCTCCGAGGTGATCGTACCGCGCGCCAACATTCTCTCCAGTAACATAGCAACACGCTCGGGCGCGCCGATCTCCGGGTGGCCGTTCACCGCAAAGATGCGCGGTACGCCGCCGTCGCGTTCGCGCGCGAACTCGAACATCGTCAACGCGTCGCCCGCTTCGCCGCTCTCCGAGGACTCGTAGGCGATCGCCGTCATTCCGGCCGGCGCCGCGTCGGAGGTCGGGATCAGATCGTAGTAACGCGAGTCGAGAACCGGGACGTGCACGCCGTCGACCGCCGCGTCGGCGAGGCCTTCGAACCACGGATGTGCGAGCGCCCCGGCGGTGAGCACGTTGCTGCCGACGCCACTGCGCGGGCCGCCTTTTCCGGCCCCACGGAGCACGGGTTCCGCGACGCGCGCCCAGCGGCACAACAAACCGAACGTATGGCATACGCCATACAGGGCGCTCCGCTCGTCGCCGGCTACGTCGTCGAAGAGCCGCCAGAGCGCAGCTTCCCAAGCAGGATCTTCCCGGATCTCTTGGGTTCCGCGTTCGGTCTGATTGCGGCGCGGGTCGAGGTGGCCGGGCCCTCCCGTGCCGATATACAGCCGGTGACGACCGCTCCGGTGATCGGGGACGATAAGGCGATCGCGCACCGCGTACGAGATCACGCGCACGCGGTGTCCATCGCGCGCGAGCGCTTCGTCGAGCGCCAATGCAGCTTCGCGAACGGCCACGAGAATCGAATCGTGCCCGACGTTCGCATAGCCGTGATTCATGTCCAAGAGCGCGACGTCGATCGATTCAGGGTCGACCGGCGGAATATCCGACGCGCGTTCGACGCGGATCGCTTCGAATCGTGCCGTCTTCAAATCGAGCGGGATACTTTCAGACAAGTTGGGCTCCGATTTCCGACTCTTCCATAATATAGCGCACGACCGATTTCAGATCGCCCGTCTCGGCGAAAACCTTCAACTGACGATCGGCACCCGTCCGCCGGCGTAGGATCTCGTGAACGTAGCCGATCTCATCCCGCACCCCGAGCTCGCCGACGACGTCGTCGATGAACTGCAGCAGCTCGATCAGCAACTCCTCGGTCGGCAGCTCGATCTTCTTCCCCAAGTCGATCAGCTTTCCGTCCAGGCCGTAGCGAGCCGCGCGCCACTTGTTCTCGTTGATCAGCGAACGGCGATAGAGCCGCCAGCCTTGATTCGCGTTGTAGAGCGTCCAGAGCTTGTACGTTACGGCCTGAAACAGCGCTGCGAGGCAAATCGTTTCGTCGATCCGCATCTGCACGTCGCAGATCCTGAATTCGAGCGTCGGAAAGTACGGGTGCGCGCGCACGTCCCACCAGATCTTCTTCCCGTCCACGATGCAGCCGGTGACGATCAGCGTGTTGACGTACTCCTGATACTCAAGCCACGACCCGAAGTAGTCGGGGATGCCGGTCCGCGGGAAGCGCTCGAATATCTTCGCCCGGAAACTCTTCCAGCCCGTATTTTGTCCGAGCCAAAACGGCGAGTTGGTCGAGAGCGCAAAAATGTGCGGCAGAAAGTAGCGCGCGGCATTCATGATCGCGATCCGAGCGTCGTTGTCTTCAACCGCGACGTGGACGTGCAGGCCGAAGATCAGGTTCGCCCGTGCGATCATCTGCAAGTCTTCGACCAATCGGTCGTAGTGTTCGACGCCCGCGGTGATCGGTACGTTGCGCCAATCCGTGAACGGGTGCGTCCCCGCGGCGGCAATCCCCAAACCGCTGCGGCGAGCGAGCCCGATGATCTCGCCGCGCAGGCGCGCGATCTCGCGCCGCGCTTCCTGAATGTTGGCGCAGATCGGCGTCCCGATTTCGATGACCGGATCGTGAAGCTCGCGCTTCATCTCTTCCTTGAGCCTCACGTTCCCTTCGATGAACAGTTCTTGGATCTGAGACTTGAGCTCGCACGTCTCGGGATCGATGACCTGAAACTCTTCCTCGATCCCGATCGTGAACGACGGCCGCGCTCTCACATCGCCAACTGCAACGCGCGCGGCCATACGCCCGTGAGCTCGAACGGTCGCGGCCGCCGGACAAGCTCGAGCAATGCGTCGGCCATGTTGCTGACGATCCACTCGAAGTTCTCGGCCCCGACCGAGTGCAGGTCGGCGTCCGGCGCGGGGTTCGTGAAATCGATCGCATAGGGTATGCCGTCGCGAATCGCCAGCTCGACCGTGTTCATGTCGTATCCGAGCGCCTCAGAAAGCGCCAGCGCATCGCGACGCAGCAGTGGCTCGAGCCACGGTTCGATCGGAGGCGGATCGCGCACGTAGCGCTCGGCATGAGGTGCCTTCGGATCGTAGCGCATCAAGTGGACCCGTTCGCGAGCGACCGTATAGCAACGATAGTATTCGCTGAAGTCGATCGCCTCTTGCGCCATCATCGTGAGATCGCGCGTTTGATCGTAGGCAGCGAAAAACTCAGCCACGTCGTCGCACTTGTAAACGTCCTTCCACCCGCCGCCGTACGCCGGCTTCACGAAGATGGGGAATCGCAGATACTCGAACACTTCGTTCCAATCGACAAACTGCAGGTTGCGGAACGATGTCGTCTCGGTGTTCGGCGGCCGTTGCTTGTGCGGCAGCAAGACCGTTCGCGGGGTCGCCACACCGACCGACGCGGCGACGATGTTGCCGAAGTACTTGTCGTCGGCCGACCACCAAAAGGGATTGTTCACGATCTGGACGCCGCGCGCCGCCGCGGATTTCAAGAACGTGCGATAGTACGGCACCTCGTGGCTGATCCGGTCGACGATCAGTGCGTATTCGAAACCCTGCGTGTCGCGCAGATACGAGAGTTCGACGGGCGTCCCCACGATCTCGCCGCCGCCGCGTTCGTCGATAGCGCGAATGAGCGCCCACGGGAAGGTGTCTTCCATCCCGAAAAGCAGCCCGATTTTCTTACGTGACGTCATGGGCGGCCAGGCTTTCGCGCGGGTCGCCCGCTGCCCTCGGAGAGGTCCTTCGGCCACCGGCTCTACATTACGGGGTCGGTATGGCGTCGGTTCTGCGCACGCACGAAGGATGGATCAGCCGAAGTCTAGGGCGGCCGATGGAGTTCCTGTGGTTCGGATGGTCGGGGTATCCGGTCATCATGTTTCCTACGTCGATGGGCCGCTTCTTCCAATACGAAGATCGGGGCACGATCGCGCAACTCGCCGACAAACTCGAACGCGGTTACATGCAACTGGTCTGCGTCGACTCCGTCGACGCCGAGAGCTGGTACAACGAACAGGCGCCGCCGCCGCTGCGCGGCCGGCGTCACGAGCAATACGATGCCTATCTGCGCGACGAGCTGATGCCCTACGTCAATGCTCGCGCGCAACGCTCGGATGCCGGCACTTTCGGCTGCAGTTTCGGCGCCTACCACGCGGCGAATTTCAGCGCGCGCCATCCCGAACTGGTCACGAAGGCCGTCTGCTTTTCCGGGCTCTACGACATCCACCGTTTCACCGGCGGCTACTGGGACGAGACCGACTACGTCAACTCGCCGATGGATTTCATCGCCAACATGGATGCGACGTGGACATCGCGGCTCGCGCGGATCAACTGGGTCGTCGCGACCGGAGAATACGACTCGCTCGTCGAGCAGAATCGGCAGTTCGCCGGGCTGCTCGCTTCGAAGGGTATCCCCAATCACACCGAGATTTGGTCCGGCGTCTTCGGCCACGACTGGACCTTCTGGAATGACGCCGTAGGGCGCTTGCTCTAGCAGACCCGATAGCTGGGCCGCAGAATGGGTACCAGGGATAACGCGCGGCGTAAGGGTCGCGCGCCCCTACGAGAGGACGGTCTTTCTATGATGCGATTCTTACTCTGTCTGAGCTGCGCAGCGATGCTCTTCTGTATGAGCCCGCTCGGCGCGCAGCCTCAGCACGGTCAGGGCGGCGGGAAACCCGCCGGCGGACACCAGGCTGCGGGACCCGGCGGCGCGGCGCGGGCTCCGGTGCACTACCAGCATCCGGCTGCGCCGCAGACGACTCAAGTCCGCTACCACCCGGTTCCGACGCGGCCCGCGCCCGACCAGTTCCATCCGGCGGCCACACATCCGGTTCAAGTCTTCCGGCCGCAGGTCACGCGCAACGTGACCATCAGGAACCCGCAAGTCTATCGCGACATTAACAACTATCACGTCAACGAGTACCATACGACGTTTAACGTGACGTACGCGGCGCACCCTGGTTCCGATCGCGGCTACTGGGGCAACGGCTGGTACCACGGCTACTGGCACGACTACTGGGCGCAGCAGAACTGGACGTCATGGGGAGGCCACTACGGTTTCTGGCTCGCCCTCGACGGCCTCAACGTCTTCGTCTACGAATACTCGCCCGGCGTCTGTTGGTACTGGGATGGCTCCGAGTGGGCGCCCTGGTACAACCCACCCTACACGCCATACGATTGTCCGTATTAACCTCAACGCGACGAAGAGCGAATAACGGCTAGGGCAGAACCCGCGGGGACATTGCGCGGAGAAGTCTCCAGCTTTTCGACGTAGCCACGGACGGCGGCAGTCGAAAAGTGGGGAAGTAGCGGCTTCGCAGGGATGCGAAGACGCGGGCGTCTTCGACGCGCTATGTCCCGCGGGTTCGCCTTATCCGCTCAGCGCCCGAGAAGCGACGAGTACGCGAGCGCGCAGAGTACGGCAGCGCACATCGACGCGAAGAACAACACGAGGGTTGCGACGCTCGAGCCGACTCTAGGCGAGAGATGATGCCGCATACCCTCAGTGTCGGTCGGGTCGAGCCCCCGAATAAGCCTGGGGCCTAAAGAATGGTCTTGCCCAGGGCCGAGGCGATCAGTTCGACGGCGAGTTCGGCGGTACGATTGCGCTGATCGAAGATCGGATTGATCTCGGTCACTTCCAGCGAGCCCAGGCGCCCCGAGTCGGCGACGAGCTCCATGGCCAGATGCGCCTCGCGGTAGGTGAGGCCGCCGCGGACGGGCGTCCCCACGCCGGGCGCCTCGGCTGGATCGATTCCGTCCATATCGAACGAGACATGAAACGGCGCGTCCCGCCCGACGATCGACAAGGCTTCGTCCATGACGCGCTCCATGCCGAGACGATCGATCGCGCTCATCGAGAAGGCCTTCACGCCGAGTTCGCGGATGCGCTCGCGCTCGCCGGGGTCGACGTCGCGCAAGCCGATCAACACCGTGCGCTCGGGCGAAATCGAGTGTTCCTCGAGCGCGATCGAGACCGGCATGCCGTGCACGTTTCCGGACGGCGAGGTCAGCGGCGTGTTGATGTCACCGTGCGCGTCGATCCAAATCAAACCCGGCTCGCGGCCGAGCGCGCGCCGCATCCCGGCGAGCGTGCCGATGGCGATCGAATGGTCGCCGCCGAGAACGATCGGAAAACCGCCGTCGCGGACGACCTTCTCGACCACCTCCGCCAACTCGGCGCAGACCGCCAAGATGAGCGGCAAATACTTCGCGTTCCCTGAAGTTTTCGCGGCGATCGACTCGGCCACCGGAACCGCTACGTTCCCATGATCGATGTAGCAGGCGACGCCGAGCGCTTCGAGGTTCTCGCGCAGGCGCGCGTAGCGAATCGCCGACGGGCCCATGTCGACGCCGCGCCGATCGGCGCCGAGGTCCATCGGGACGCCGATGACGTCGACGCGCTCGGGTACGCGCCGCTCAGCGCGCACGGTCGGGCTTCTTGGCGGGGCTTCCGTAGTCGGGCTTGAGATCGAGCATCAGTACGCGTAGCGCTGCCGCGATCGGGACGGCGACGAACATCCCGAGCACGCCGCCCAGATCGCCGCCGATCAAGATCGCGATGATGACGCCGAGAGGCGACAGACCGACGCTCCCACTGATGACGCGTGGCGAGATGAACTGCCCTTCCAACTGAAAGATCAGAACGAAGAGCACCGCAACCGTGAGCGCGTGCTGCCAACCGTCGCTGAAGAACGCGATCAAGGTCGCCGGAAAGAAGGCCACGGCGGCTCCGACGTACGGGATCATGTCGAGAACGCCCGCCGCCACGCCGATCAAGACGCCGTACTTGACGTGCAGGATCAAGAGCATCACCGTGATCGCCGTCCCGATGATCACCGAGACCGTCAGCTGCCCGCGAATGAACCCGCCGAGCACGCCGTCGAGGTCCTTGAGAATCTTCGCCGTCCTCGGTCGCGCCGCCGGCGGAACGAACTCGAAGAGCGCGTCCAACCAGCCGGGGAACTCAATGATCAGATAGATCGACAAGATCGGGATCACGACGATCGTCGCGACGACCGCGACGGCCGACAAGACGAACGTCAAGGCTTGCGAAACGGCCTGACCCGCGTAGTTTTGAGCGAGCGTGCCGAGCTGCGGCGGAATCGAGGCGAGATACGTGCGCGCGCTTGGCGGGAGACGAGCGATCAGCGGATTGTTCGGATCGGTGAAAAACGCTTGCGCCGCTTTGATCATCGCCGGATATGCTTGTGCGAAGGATTGCACTTCCGCCGTGATCGCCGGCACCAGGACCGCGAGCGCGAACGCTGCGACGAGCGCGATGCCGGCGTAGACGATCAGGATCGACCAGATCAAGGGCAGGCGGGCGTGCAGGCGCCTCACGAGCGGATAGATCAGGTACGTGAAAAAGACCGCGCCGATCAGGACGATGACGACCGAACGGATGCGGTCGAAGAAATTGATCAGGCCCGAAAACACGAAAGTCGAGACCGCGATCAGCAGCAGTATCTTCAGCGCGAGGGTGATGCGCCGTTCGAACCGTGAGACGGTACGGACCGGTCGCTCGTTCTTCAGCATCTCCTAGCCTACTACAACGCCGGGCTCGATGTTCCGCGAAGGCGCCGGGGCGAGGCTTGGCTCCCGCGAGAGGCCCCGCCCGCTCGCGCTGCGTACATCGGCGGGCATGGTGCAGCCGGCGGCGCGGATTCTCCTACGCGGGACGGCTTTGGTGTTGGCCGCGACCTTCGCTGCGACCGGGTGCGGCGGAAGCGGTCAAGGAGCGCCGGTTGGGAAGGGGCCTCGGCTCGGTATGGTCACCGACGTCGGCGGGCTCGGCGACAAGTCGTTCAACGACTCCGCCTACGCCGGCCTCAAGCGGGCCAAAGCCGAGCTCGGCGCGCAAATCGAAGTACTGCAGTCAAAATCCGCGGCCGACTACCAGCCGAATTTGAGCGCACTCGCGGACGAGCACTACGGCGAGATCTTCGCGATCGGGTTCTTGATGAACAAGGACCTCTCGCAGGTGGCGACCACCTTCCCTAAACAAGATTTTGCGATTGTCGACGCCATCGTCGACATGCCGAACGTCACCTCGCTGACGTTCCGCGAGCAGGACGCTTCGTTCTTGGCGGGCGCGCTCGCGGCACGATTCAGCAAGACGAAGACGATCGGCTACCTCGGCGGGTTGGAGATCCCGCTGCTCGTGAAATTCGAGTCGGGTTTTCGCGCCGGCGCGCGACAGGCCGATCCGAACGTGAAGGTCCTGGTGAAATACGTCGGATCGTTCGAAGACGTCGCCTCGGGTAAAGAGCTCGCCGAAGTTCTGTACAATCAGGGAGCCGACGTCGTCTACGTCGCCGCCGGCAAATCGGGGCTGGGCGCGATGGATGAGATTCGCGCCCGTCCGAACGCATATGCGATCGGCGTCGACTCCGATCAGGACGGGCTCGCGCCGGGGAAAGTCTTGACGAGCGTTCTCAAGCGCGTCGACGTCGCCGTTTTCACGGTCGCCAAAGACATCGCAGCGAAGAAGTTGCGGCACGGCCATATCGAGTTCGGCCTCAAAGAGAACGGCGTCGGGTTGACCGACTTCCGATACACCAAGCAATTGATCGGACCTCAGACGATCGCCGAACTCGGGAAATTGCGTCAGGCGATCATCGCGGGCAAGATCGTACCGCCGCAGACGCGCGATGAACTCGCCCATTTCAAGCCCGTCAAGCTTTAGGAGCGGAGCCGGCGGCGCAGCGCTCGAGTTAAGGGGCGTCTCGAAGACGTATCCGGGCGGCGTGCATGCCGTCCGGAACGCCGATCTCGCCGTCTTTCCGGGTGAGATTCACGCGCTCTGCGGCGAGAACGGCGCCGGAAAAACGACGCTCGCATCGATTGCCGCCGGCAAACTCAAGGCCTCAGCGGGAACGGTCCTCGCGCACGGCAACGTCGGGCTCGTTCACCAGCACTTCGAATTGGTCGACCGGCTGCGCGTCTGGGAAAACGTCGTCCTCGGCTACGAACCGCATCGCGGTCTGCGGCTCGACGCAACCGCAGCGCACGAGCGCGTCGTCGCGCTTTCGCAGGAATACGGGCTCGCGGTCGACCCAGATGCGATCGTCGAAAATCTCCCGGTCGGGATCGCGCAACGAGTAGAATTGTTGCGAGAGCTCGCGCGCAACCCGTCGGTCCTGATCCTGGACGAGCCGACGGCGGTCCTCGCCCCCGCCGAGATCGACGCGTTGTTCGCGACGGTCCGCGCGCTCGCCGAGCGCGGCACCGCGGTGCTGATCATCACCCACAAGTTGCAAGAAGTCATCTCGCACACGTCGCGCATCACGGTCATGCGCGCGGGAGAGGTCGTCGCGCATTTCGAAACCGCGGACACGACTGTCGACGAGATCGCGCGCGCGATGGTCGGCGGCGAGCTTCCCAAACTCGCAACGCGGGTCGAGACGAACCTCAAACCTGCGCTCGTACTTCGCGGCCTCACCGCCGGTGAGAGCTCGTTTGCGGTTCGCGACGCGACCTTCGACGTCGAGGGCGGCGAGATCGTCGGAATCGCGGGGGTCGAGGGAAACGGGCAGTCGGCGCTCGCCGATGCGATCGCCGGCGTTATCCCGTATCAAGGCAGCATCGAACTCGCGGGCGCGACTTTGCCGGCAGGCGACCCGGCGGGCCGGATCGCGCGCGGCATCCGCACGATCCCGCAAGATCGTCGTCGCGAAGCGCTCGTGTTGACGTGGTCGATCGTCGAGAACGTAGCGCTCGGCGATCAGCGGCGGCCGCCGTTGTGCCGAGGCATCAACCTCAACCGCGAGGCCGAGCGCGCGCTCGCGAAGTCGATCGTCGAACGCTTTGACGTGCGCACGCCCTCGATCGAGGCGAGCGTCGCGGCGCTTTCGGGCGGCAATCAACAAAAGGTCGTCGTCGGTCGCGCGCTCGCACACGATCCGAAATTCTTGCTCGTATACCAGCCGACGCGCGGGATCGACGTCGGTGCCGCGGCGCTCGTGCAGTCGCGTTTGATCGAGGCGCGTAACGCGGGGGTCGCGGTACTGCTGATCTCTTTCGAGCTCGACGAGATCTTGGCGCTCTGCGATCGCGTCCTCGTCATGTATCGCGGTGCCATCGTCGGCAACTTCACTCGCGGAGCGATCGACCGCGGACGCATCGGCTCGCTCATGGCGGGTGCGAGCGCGCTCGGAGCTGCGTCGTGATGTGGAGGTGCCGCGGGTGATCCGCGCGCTCGGCATCGCCGGCGCGCTCGTCGCGATCGCGGCCGGAGCGATGCTGCTGGCCGGCGCGAATCCGATCATGGGTTTCTACGCGCTCTTCGAAGGCGCGCTCGGCGGCAAGTCACAGATCGCGGAGACGCTCGTGCAAACCACGTCGCTCCTGTTCCCGTCGCTCGCCGTCGCCTTCGCGTTTCGCGCCGGGCTCTTCAACATCGGCGCAGAGGGCCAGTTGATCATCGGAGGGTTGCTCGCGGGACTCATCGGGGCCCGGCTCGACGCTCCCGGTTTCATCGCGATCCCGATTCTCTTGATCGCCGGCGCCGCCGGCGGCGCGCTCTGGAGTTCGATCGCCGGCTTGTTGCGCGCACGTTTCGGAGGAAGCGAAGTCATCGCGACGTTGATGCTCAACATCGTCGCGGCGCTGCTTGCGAACTACCTCGTCGTCGGCCCGCTGCATTCGCCCGGCGCGGCGGGACCGGAGACCGCCGAGCTTCCCCACGGCTCGTGGCTCCCGACCTTACTTCCCGGCACGCGTCTCTCGCTCGCCCTGCCGATCGCGCTCGTCCTGGCACTCGTGCTGCGTTATCTCTTCGATCGTACCGTCTTCGGCTACGAATTGCGGGCCGCCGGCAGCGCCCCCGAAGCGGCGCGTCGCGCCGGGATCAATCTTGCCAAGACGGCGTTCATCGCGATGGCGCTCTCCGGTGCGATGGCCGGGCTTGGCGGCGCCACGATCGTGACCGGCGTCTTGCACCGCTTCAACGTTTCGCTCTCGCCCGGTTACGGGTTCATCGCAATCGCGGTGGCCCTCGTCGGTGATCTCGATCCGCTGAAGATCATCATCGCTTCGTTCGCCTTCGGGATCCTGCAGAGCGGCGCCCTGACGATGCAGGCGCTCGCGCAAGTTCCCAAGGACGTCGTCTCGTTCGTCGAGGGCCTCGCGATCCTGGCTCTCGCGGCGCGACGCTTCGTCGCCGAGCGCCTGAGAGTACAGCCCGCAGAATGAGCGGCCTGCAAGACTTCGTCATGCTCACGCTCGTGAAAGCGGCGCCGCTCATCTTTGCCGCGCTCGCCGGCGTCATCTGCGAGCGGGCCGGCATCTTGAACATCGCGCTCGAGGGTCAGTTGACCGTCGGCGCATTCACCGCCGTAGCCGTCTCGTTCGCGACGGGGAGCCCGCTCCTCGGCCTGTTGGCGGGCGTGCTCGCCGGAGCCCTCGTTGGAATGCTTCTCGGGGTCGCGGCGACGCGTTTCGGCGTCGACCAGATCGTCGCCGGAACCGGGATCAATTTGCTCGCAGTCGGCGGTGCGGCTTTCGGGCTGACCGTCGTCTTCGGGCAACCCGGCGCGTCGTCCGAGGTCCCCGCGCTCGGCAGCACCGGAGAAAATGTGCTGATCGCTTTCGCCTTCGTCGCGGCGCTGCTGCTGCACGTCGCGCTGTACAAGACGCCTTGGGGGCTGCGCACGCGCGCATCGGGCGAAAATCCGCGCGCGGTTCGTTCCGCCGGTGTCGATCCGCGCACCGTCCGTCTGATCGCGACGGCACTCGGTGGCGCGTTGGCCGGACTCGGCGGCGTCTATCTCTCGCTCGGAGAGCTCGACCTCTATTCGGACGGGATGACCGCCGGGCGCGGCTTCATCGCGCTCGCGGCGGTGATCTTCGGCCGTTGGACGCCGTTCGGCGCGACCGGCGCGGCGCTCGGCTTCGGTGCGCTGGCCGCGCTGCAGTTCGTCTTGCAGCGTACCGGCGTTCCGAGCGAGCTCATGCAGGCGTTGCCGTATTTGGCCGCACTCGCGGCACTGACCGGAATCGCGGGCCGAGCACGCGCACCTCAATCCGACGGGGTTCCCTACACCGAGTGAATTCGACGAAGGGCCTACTTCAGACCGAATTCTTATCGAAAGTCTGAAGGTTCGGCTCCCTCGGACCGACTAAGGTTCCCGAGCAATATGACGCGCTTATGCCGTCGCCTTACGTTCGCATTCGTGGCGTTGCTCGCGTTGCTGACGCCGCTCGCGGCGAGCGCCGCGCCGCTCCCCGGCCCGCTTCAGGCTCTGCAGGACCGGCTCGATCAGGCGGCGTTCCACGCACCCGGAACGATCGGGATCGCCGTCGAGGATCTCGCGACCGGGATGACGTCGGGCATCAACGAGAGCGCGAGCTTGCCCGCCGCCTCGACGATCAAGATCCCGGTGATGGTCGAGGTCTTCCGTCAGATGTCTACCGGAACGATCGACCTCAACACAAGAATGCATCTGCTTGCGCGAGATCGCGACTGGGGATCGGGCGATCTCGCAGGCGCGCGCATCGGCGACCGCAAGACGGTCGAGCAGTTGCTGTGGTTGATGATCAACGACAGCGACAACACGGCGACGAACATGTTGATCCGGCGCGTGGGGCGCCAGAACGTCAACCGCACGATGGCCGAGTTGGGGCTTCGAACGACCCGGCTCGGCGATGACATCCGTACCGAAACCGAACAGATCCGTTACGCGCTCCGCTCCAGCCCGCGCGACATGGTGCGGCTCCTCGATGGGATGGCGCGCGACACGTTGATCGATACGTGGTCGTCGCGTGAGATGCTCGCTATCCTCAACGGGCAGACGCACAACGGCCTCTTGCCGAGCCCCTTACCCAAGGAACTGAAGATCGCGCACAAGACGGGTTCGTTGCACGACACCCTCAACGACGTCGGGATCGTCTATCTTTCCGGCGAGCCGTACGTGATCGCGGTGATGACGACGCGGCTGCGAAGCCTCTCCACCGGCCGGCATTTCATCCGCAACGTTTCGAAGATCACCTACGATGAGATCGGCCGCCTAGAGGCCTGGCGCCAAAACTCCGGATTGCCCGCCTTTACCATGGCGGTGCGCCCGAAATCGGCGAGTTCGCAAGCGCTCGCGCCCGACCTGAAGATGTGGGGCGTTTCGGACGCGCCGCCCTTCACGCTGCCGGGCAGCGACCCTTAGTTAAGCAGGGCGCTAAGCGGTAACGCGGCGTCCGGCGTACGTCGGGGTCAGCCAGGAGCGATACTTCGGTTCTTGGCCATGCACGATCCGCTCGTAGAGATCGCGCACGGCGCGCGTGATCGGGCCGATCTTTCCGTCGCCGACCAAGCGGTGATCGACCGAAGCGATGAACGACACCCCGGCCGCGGTTCCGCTGAGAAACATCTCGTCGGCGGCGTAGAGTTCGCTGCGGTCGAGGGCGCGCTCGACGACCTCGACGCCGAATTCGTCCTGCGCGAGCTTGGTGATCGCGCGTCGCGTGATTCCTTCGAGCACGTTCTGCGAGGCGTCGGGCGTGTGCAGTTTTCCGCCTTTCACCACGAAGAGATTCGAAGCCGACGCTTCGGCGACGTGACCGTCGCTCGAGAGCAAGATCGCCTCGTCGAAGCCGTTCAACAGCGCCTCGCTCTTCGCGAGCGCCGAATTGACGTACGCGCCGGTGATCTTCGCCCGGGCCGGCGCCATCGTGTCGTCGATGCGCCGCCATGACGAGACGCCCGCCTTCAAACCCGTCGACGCGTCGAAATACCGTGTGAACGGCAAGGTCGAGATCGCGAATGCGTCGTCGACGCCGACGAGCCGCACGCCGACGTCCTCCGCGCTCTTATAGACGAGCGGGCGCACGTAGACGTCTTGTTCGTAACGATTCCGAGCGCAAACCTCGACCGTGAGCCGGACGAGTTCGTCGACATCGTGGGGGATGGTCATCAACAAAATCTTCGCGGAGACGTGCAGCCGCTCGTAGTGCTCGCGCAACAGGATGAGGTTCAACTCGCGCGCTTCGGCGTTCCAATAGCCGCGAATCCCTTCGAAACAACCTTCACCGTAGTTGAGGCCGTGCGTGAGCAAGCCGACGCGCGCCTCATCGTACTTGAGGAAGCGGCCCCGTGCGTAGACGATCGAGTCCTCGAGCTTCATAAGGCCCGCTTTCTTCGCGAGTTGAAGGCGGCAAGCATCTTAGACTGAAGTCGCAGCCCCATGAGAAGATACCGCTCGGCATTGCTCGGCGCCGTCGTGGTCGGCGCGGGGCTCTTCGGCTTGGCGCACGCGGCCGGCCGAACGGTGCTCCCGACGGAGTGGTCGATCGCGCCGCCGCCCGACCTCGTCGTCCCGACCGCGACGTTGCCGGTCAGTGCCGGCTTGACCGCCGACCGCGCGCACCTGATCGTCGTGGAAGCCGGCGACGGCGCCAAGGGAATTCTGATCGTCGATCCCACGACGCTCGCGACGCAACGTCACATCGATCTCAAAGCGGAATACGGCGAGCCGGTCGCCGATCCGCAGGGCGCGGGTTTTTGGGCCGCTACCGGCGGCGGCGACTCGTTGATTCACGCCGACGCCGCAAGCGGAGTCATCGATCGGACGATCGATCTGCCGAAGGGGTTTTGGCCGGGCGGCCTCGCCGTCGCGCCCGATCGGAAGACGATCGCCGTCACCGGGAACCTTGCCGACTCGGTCATCTTCGTCGACCTCGCGTCCGGCCGCGTGAGCGCCCCGATCAAGGTCGGGCATCGGCCCGCCGGCATCGTTTTCGCCCCCGACGGCAAGGCCGTCTACGTCGCGAATTGGAGCGAACGGACGCTTTCCGTCGTCGACGTCGCGTCCGCGACGACCCGCGCGCCGATCACCGTCGGAGATCATCCCGAGCAGCTTCTGCTCTCGCGCGACGGGACCAAACTCTATGTGGCCGAGACCGATGACGACGCGATCGGGATCGTCGATCTCGCGCAGCAGAAGCGTATCGCCGACGTCAACGTCGGCTTGTACGATGGAAAACTTTTCGGCGCGTCGCCCTCGGCGCTCGCGCTGTCCGGGGATGGCCGCAGGCTCTACGTCGCTTGCTCCGCGGCAAATGCCGTCGCCGTCTTGGACGTGACGGCCGACGGTTTGACGGCGCGCGTCATCGGAGCGATTCCGACGGGCTGGTATCCGACGGCGGTGACGCTCGACCCGAGCGGGCGCGCGCTCATCGTCGCTGACGGAAAGGGCGAAGGGAGCCCCGCAAATCCGACCTTCGATCCCAAACTCGGCTCGCGCGGCCCGGGGTACGTCGCCACCGCCACCGTCGGCTCGCTGCGACGCATTCCGCTCCCCGATGATGCGACGCTCGCCGCTGGGATCCACGACGTGCGCGCCCTCGGCGGGCCGGACTTGGAATGGGCAGTCGCCGACCATTCATTCACCCACGTTCCCGCCATCGACGCGTCTGATCCTCGTACGATCATCCGCAAAGGCGGACCGATCCGGCACGTCATCTACGTCATCAAAGAGAATCGTTCGTACGATCAAGTGCTCGGCGATCTCGGCACCGGCGACGGCGATTCGAAGCTGACGATCTTCGGCGCCGGCGTTACGCCGAATCAACACGCGCTCGTCAAGCGCTTCGGAATCTTCGACAATACCTACGCCGACGCGTTGATCAGCGCCGACGGTCACAACTGGTCGACCGCGGCATTCGCCAACGACTATCTGGAGAAGATGTGGCCGCAAAACTACGGCGGCCACAGAAGCCTCTACGATTTCGAAGACGGCGCCGACGGATCGGTTCCGCATGGCGGCTACATCTGGGATGAGGTGGTCAAGACAGGGATTTCGCTGCGCGATTACGGCGAGTTCGTCGCCTTCCTCAAGAGCGGGGCACCCGACAACGTGCTCGAGTCGACGCAGACGGAGCATCTTGAGGGCCGCATCGACCCGCACTATCGCGGCTGGGATCTCGCCTATCGCGACGAGGCCCGCGAGGCCGAATGGGCGCGCGAGTTCGCGGGATACGTCGAACGCGGCGATCTTCCCGCACTGGAGATCGTTCGTCTGCCAAATGACCACACGAGTGGAACGCGACCGGGAACGCGGACGCCGGTCGCGATGGTAGCCGAGAACGATGTCGCGCTCGGGCGCCTCGTCGACGCGGTTTCACATTCAAAGTACTGGGCCGGCACGGCGATCTTCGCGATCGAAGACGACGCGCAAAACGGCCCCGATCACGTCGACGACCAGCGCACGACGTTCTATCTCGCGAGCCCCTACGCAAAGCCAGGCGTTCATCACGAACATTACTCGACCGCGGGCGTATTGCGCACGATCGAACTGATCCTCGGCTTACCGCCCATGTCGGCGTACGACGCCTCGGCCCGGCCGCTCTACGCGGCCTTCACGACCCATCCCAACCTCACGCCGTTCGAGGCGCTCACGCCGGCGGTCGATCGCGAAGCGAAGAACACGGCGGCCTCATATCGCGCGAAGGATAGCGCGCAATTTGATTTCTCGCGCGAGGACGCCGTTCCAGCCGCGGCGCTCAACGACATCCTCTGGCACTCGGTCAAGGGCTCGGGTGCGCCGCTCCCCTAAGCGCTTTGGTTTTCGCCCTTGTGGTGCTGCGCGATGCGCTCGTTGCGTTTGAGCAAGCGCGGCTCGACGTGGGCCCACTCGTCTTCACTCAGGACGCGGACGTGCTGTTCGGCTAGAACGACGCGTTCGGCGCCGTCTCGGCCCGGAACTTGGATCAGCGCCGTGACGTCGTCCAACTCGACGACGACACCGTACGTGTGCCATTCGTAGTCGAGGTGGCTCGCATGAACGCGCGCGCCGGCCCTCAGGTCGGCGGACTCGGCGGCCTGGCGAAACGCCAACACCTCTCCGATAAATTCATAGGCGCCGCGAAGCGCCGCCAGTTCGACTTGGGGTGCCTGAGCTCGCACGTAGCTCTCGAAGTCCAATTCGCCTCCGCGCGCGGCAGGATCAATATAGCCCGGGCCCGGCAGCACAATACCGCGACGCCCCTGCAGCGTAACAGAGCTCGACATCGTTAGTCAACGATAACTAGATGCCGCGAACTCCCCAATGATCCCGGACACGCCTCGTCATGGTGTGAGCCGCATCGCGCTCCTGGGCGACTCCGGCAAGCCGGGGACCTCGTTCGTGACAAGACGTCGAGCGCAGCGTCGGTCAGGAGGCTCAAAGCCCGAGCGCCAAGGAATCGGCGCGGGGATCGGAGCCGCCGGCGAGCGAGCCGCCCTCACGATCGACGAAGACCGCGTGGCAGTGACCGAGCTTGTTCTCGTAGGCGCCGAGGATCGCAACGGCGTGGCCGCGCTCGCGCAAACCCGCGATGATCGCCGGCGACATCCGAGACTCGACGCTCACGCCGTCGGCGAACGCCGCTTCCGAATCGCGACCGTACACGAAACGCGGCGCATCGATCGCCGGCTGCACCGCCATCCCGCGTTCGAAAATATTGTGCAAGAGCTGCACGTGCGTCTGCGGCTGACCGTCGCCGCCCATCGTTCCATACACGAGCTCCGGAACGCCGTCCCGCAGGAGCATCGCCGGCGAGAGCGTGTGCAGCGGCCGCTTCCGTCCGCCGAGCTCGTTCGGATGTCCCGGCTCGAGCGTGAAGTACGCGCCGCGATTCTGGAGGAAGACGCCCGTCCCGCGCGCGACGAGCCCCGACCCGAAGTTTTGGTAGAGGCTCTCGATCAGCGAAACCGCACGCCCTTCCTCATCGACGGCGACGATCGCGATCGTCCCGCCGCGATCGGGGACCGACTGCCGCAGCCGCGCCCGCCGCGGATCGATTCGGGCGCGCAGCGCGGCGAGCGCTTCCGGTTTGAACAGATCGTCGACCGGTCCGCAGACTTCCGGTTCGGCGAAACGCGCATCCCGCACGTCGAACGCGAGCTTGATCGCCTCGATCGCGAGGTGCGTCCAGTCGAGATCGCTTGCGGCCCCGTCGTTCGCGAGCGCGCCGAGGATCATCGACGCGACCGCTGCCTGCGAGTTCGGCGGATGCGCGTAGATCGTGCGGCCGTTCCAATCGAACGCGATCGGCGTCGTACGCTCGGTCGCGTGTGCCGCCAAATCGTCGAGCGTCATCGGATTGCCGCCTTCGCGTAAGGTCGCGACGATCGCATCGGCAATCGGCCCCGTATAGAACGCCGGTGCGCCGCGTTGCCGGATCGCCGCGAGCGTCCGGGCGAGGGGAACGTTGCGCAAGACGTCGCCCGCTCGCGGGACGCCGCGCCCGAGGAAAATCTCCGTCGCATCGGGATCTTCGCGCAGCATCGCCTCGTTGAGCGCGAAGTAGTCGGCGTTGACGTCGGTCGCCGCGAACCCGTCCCGTGCGAACGCCTCCGCCGGAGCGAGCAGCTCGTCAAGGTCACGCGTTCCATGCGCGTGCGCCACGTCTTCCCACGAACGCACGGCACCAGGGACGGTCACCGACAGTGCTCCGCGCTGCGGCATTGCCGCCATCCCGCGTTCGCGTAACTGCGCGCCGCTCAGCGCGGCGGCGGCGCGGCCGCTCCCGTTGTACGAAACGACCGATCTCGTTTTCGGTTCGTAAATGACCCAAAACGCATCACCACCGAGACCGCAACTCGTCGGGTAGACAACGCACAGAACGGCGTTGGACGCGATCGCCGCATCGACGGCATTCCCGCCGCGGCGGAGGACCTCGACGCCGGCGGCGGTCGCCAAGGCATGGGGTGATGCGACCATCGCGCGCGTGGAACGAGCCGTCGCGCGGGTCATATGTACCTCAAGACTCATCCGTTGGTCCTATTGCGCGCGCGCAGGCCGCTCCTGGTTGCGACCGAAAACCTTGCGCGGGACACTAGTCTCACGATCGTTGGGAGGAATATGCTCGTCGTCGATCACGTTCGACGTTCGTTCGGTTCGGTGCAAGCCGTGCGCGACGTCAGCCTAACCTGCCGGCGGGGGAGCGTTCACGGACTGCTCGGCCCCAACGGCGCGGGAAAAACGACGACGATGCGGATGATTCTCGGCATCTATCCGCCGGACGCCGGTACGATCGGCTGGATGGGAGGGGCAATCGATCGGAAGCTGCGCAGACGATTTGGTTACCTCCCCGAGGAGCGCGGGCTCTATGGAAAGATGCGCGTTTTCGACCAGATGGTCTACTTCGGGCGCCTGCACGGGCTGCACGAATCCGATGCGCGCAAACGCGCGGAGCGATGGATCGAGACGCTCGGCCTCGGACAATATGCGAGACGCTCCTGCAGCGAACTCTCCAAGGGCAATCAACAGAAGGTGCAGATGGCCTGCGCGGTCCTGCATGAGCCGGAGTTGCTGGTCCTCGACGAGCCGTTTGCGGGGCTCGATCCCGTCAATGCCGTGGTGATGCTCGAATGCATTCGAGCCATCGCCGAGGACGGGGCCGCGGTGTTGCTCTCGAGTCACCAGATGTGGCAGATCGAGCACGCCTGCAGCGCGTTCACGATCATCGGCGCGGGCGAAGTGCGCGCCCAGGGTACGCTCGACGAACTGCGCCGCGCGTTCCCGAAGCGCAAAGTCCGCGTCGTCCCCGACCTGCCGGCGATTCGCGCGGCCTTCGCACGTTACGGCGCTCCGCCGCCGCTCGCCGACGGCGTCGTGCTCGCCTACGAGTTACCGACGACGACCGATTTCGGCGCGCTGTTGCGCGAGGCCGTAGCCGCCGGGCCGGTCGAGTCGTTTCAGCGCGAAGAGCCCTCGCTCAACGAAATCTACGTCGATCTCTTGAAGTGCGCGGCCGTGGACGCGGCCGCATGAGCGAGATCGGCCTGGTCCTCGTCACCGAGTTGATGCGCAAGATTCGGTCGAGCGTCTTCATCATGGCGACGGCGCTCGGTGTGGTAGCGATCGCCGTCGTGTTACAAGGTCCCAGATTCTTCATGCACCTCGAGCAGTCTTCAAGCGACGACCTGATCGTAGCGGGACCTCCCGCGCTACAAGCCCGCGTCGACCCGATGTTGGAGGCGCATGGCGCATTCAAAGTCGTCGCGAACGTCGACCGCCTTCCCTCGTCGATGACGACGGCATATCTCGACGCGCACCACCACGCGGCGGCTGCGATCGCGCTTTCGGTTCGCGCCCGCCGCCTTCACGTCGACGTCTTTCCGCGCGACCTGAACGCATTCAATGAGGTCCAATTTCGCGCGCTCGCTCCGCTCTCGGTCGAGATCGCGACGGGCGTTCCGGCGCAACGCGTCGCCGGGGCGATCGCCGTGGATCGCACGCTCCATCCGCTCGACACGAGGTTCGCCGATGGCCGCAGTGCCGCGTTCGCCTACGGGCTTGCCTTCGGCTTGATCTTCATTCTCTATTTCGCGATCATCCTGTCGAGCCAAAGCGTTCTCGCCGCGGTCGCCGAAGAGAAGACAAGCCGCATCGCCGAGATTCTAGTGGCGACGATCTCGCCCTCGAATCTGCTCGCAGGAAAAATCTTCGCGACTGCGACCTTGGCGCTCGCACAGGTCGCGATCTGGGTGGCGGCGGCGATCGTGTTGTTGCCGACCTCGATGTCCGCACTTGGCATCTCGAGCGGCGCGACGAGTTCGGCCTCCTTATATGGCGGCACCATGCCGATCTTCGAACCGAAGCTCCTGATCGCGTTCGGTCTCTTCTTCGTGCTCGGCTACCTGCAGTTCGCGTCCGCATATGCGGCCGCGGCGTCGCTGATCTCGCGCACAGAGGATCTCGGCAGCGTCGCGACGCCGATCGTTCTTCCCGTCGTCGGCGCGTTCTTCATCGCGCAGTACGCGCTCGCGCAGCCGAACTCGCCGCTCGCCGTCGTCTCGAGCTTTCTTCCGTTCATCTCGCCCTTCGCGTTCTTCGCGCGCATGGCGGTGACGAACGTCCCGGCCTGGCAGTTTGCGCTGGCAATCGCGATCAATCTCACGTCGGTCATCATCGCGTTCTGGGCCGCGGGCCGCATCTATCGCGTCGGGATGCTCCTTTACGGAAAACTTCCGTCGCCGCGTCAAATCTGGGCCACGATTCGCACGTAGAAACGCGACGACGAAATCGGCAGAGAGCGCGAAGAGCTAAGCTGCGACGTATTCTTGCCGAGTTCGAGGAGCGAGGAGCGATGTGTGCGTGGCAAGCACATGAGCGACGAGCGACGACGAAATCGGTAAGAATAACCGCAGCTAACGGCTCTGCGGGTCGAGCGCGTCGCGTAACCCGTCGCCGAAGAGATTGACGCCGAGGACGGTCACGAAGATCGCGAGGCCCGGGAAGAGGCCGAGCCACCAGTCGGTGTCGAGAAACTGGCGGCCGTCGGCGAGCATCGTCCCCCACGACGGAACGTCGGGCGGAACGCCGAGCGCGAGAAACGAGAGCGCGCTCTCCAAAATTATCGCGCGCGCGAGTCCGAAGGTCGCGAGCACCGTGACCGATGACGAGACGTTCGGCAGGACGTGGCGCAGCAAAATGCGTGTGAGAGAGGCTCCGGTCGCGACCGCCGCTTGAACGAAATCGCGTTCGCGCAGCGATAGCGTCTCGGCCCGGACGACGCGGACGTATTGAACCCAGCCCGTGATCCCGATCGTTACGACCACCGTCAGTAGGCTCGGGCCGATGACGCCGACGACCGCGATCGCGAGCAGAACCGCCGGGAACGCGAACTGGACGTCGGCGATCCGCGCGATGACGTCATCGACGATGCCGCCGAAGTAACCGGCGATCACGCCGAGCGCGACACCGATGCAGCCGCCGATCGCGACGCCGGAGAGGCCGACGATTCCGGCGACGCGCGCACCCCATACGATCCGCGAAAAGATGTCGCGCCCGAGGTCGTCGGTCCCGAGGAGGTACGTCGCCGTTCCGCCCTGCAGCCAAGACGGCGGCTTGAACGCCGCCGGCAGATTCTGGAAGTTCGGATCGTGCGGTGCGATCCAGGGAGCGCACAGCGCGAAAACCGCAACGACGGCGATGACGATCGCGCCGGCGACCGTCGCCGGCCCGGCGAAGAGCAGAGAAACGAACGAGCGGCGACGCACCGGCTCGTCGAGAGACGAAAGCGTGTTGACGGCCGTCGTCATGAATACCTGATCCGCGGATCGAGCAGTGAATAGAAGATGTCGATCAGCATGTTGACGCCGACGAACGCGAGCGCGGCTAGGATTACGACGACCTCGACGATCGGGTAATCCCGGTCGACGATCGCTTGCACGGCCAGCCGCGCGACGCCGGGCCACGAGAAGATCGTCTCCGTGATGATCGCTTGTGAGAAGAGCGCGACGAGCTCGGTCCCGATGACGGTCACGATCGGAAGCCACGCGTTGCGCAGCGCGTGGTGCCACAACAGCGCGAGCGGGCGCACGCCCTTCGCGCGCGCCGTGCGCAGAAAGTCGCTCTTGAGGACGTCGAGCATCGAAGACCGCGTCAGGCGCATCAGTTGCGCCATCGTGAACAGCCCGAGCGTGATCGTCGGAAGGACGAGGTGCGACAGCCCGCCTATCCCGCTCACCGGAAACCAGCCGAGCTGAACGCCGAAGACGAGGATCAGCATGATCCCCATCCAGTAGACCGGTGCGCTCTGCCCGATCAAGGCGAAGACGCGCGCTACGAAATCGAGCAGCGAGTTGCGCCGCAGCGCCGCGAGCACGCCGATCGGAATCGCGACGACGATCGCGAGCGCGAGTGCCGAAAAGGCGAGTTCGAGCGAGGCCGGAGCGCGCTCGAGCGCGAGGCCCAGCGCCGGCTCGCCGTGCCGGAGGGAGTCGCCGAAGTCGCCGCGCAGTGCGCTCCAAGCAAAGCTGCCGAACTGTACCCAGAGCGGCCGGTCGAACCCCTGATTGTGGCGGAACGCTGCGACCTGCTCGGTCGTCGCATCGGGCGGCATCATCACGGCGGCCGGGTCGCCCGTGAGGTGCAAGATCAAGAAGACCGTCACGGCGACGCCGACCACGACCCAAACCGCGCCGACCGCGCGCCGGACGAGAAAAGCGGTCACGTTACCCCACGATGCGGCGCATCGCGGGCGACATCATTGCAGCTTCATCTCGTCGCAGTAGATCAGCTCGTCGCCGCGCGCCTCCCACACGAGACGCTTCGAACTCGCGTAGAGGTCTTCGTACTCGAAAAGAAACAGCCACGGCGCTTCCTCGTGAATGATCGCCAGCGCCTTGTCGTAGATCGCTTGCCGTTGCTTCGGATCGGTTTCGTAGCGCGCGTCGACGACCATTTTGTCGAGTTGCGGATTCGCGTAGGTCGAGAGCCGCGCATCCGACGTGAAGAGGCTCGTCAGCGTATTGTCGGCGTCGTAGCTGTCGTTCCCCCAGCCAAGCTCGTACGCCGGCGCGAGCCCTTTCTGGCTGACGAGGTTGACGTACGTCGTCCACTCCTGGATCTTCGTCGTGAAGTGGCCGCCGGTCTGGCTCAACTGCCCGGCGACGGCTTCGGCGACTTCCTTATCTTTGTTGTAACGCCCGATCGGGGCGTTGATCACCATGTCGAGCCCTTTGCCGTCGGGATAGCCGGCTTGGGCGAGCAGCGCTTTGGCTTTCGCCAGGTCGTGCTTGTAGAATGGAATCTGCGGATCGTATCCGACGAAGTTGCTCGGCAGCGGCGTCGCGACTTGGTATCCGCGGCCGCCGAGGACCGTCGCAATGATCGCCGGAACGTCGAGCGCGTAATTGAGGGCTTGACGGACGAGTTTGTTCTGCTGAGGCCCGGCTTTGAGCGTGTTGAAGGCGAAAAACAGAACGCGCACGCTGCGCGCGCTCTTCAGTTCCGTGTTACGGCCTCCGGCGAGCTGCAACTGATACTGCGCGGGGACGTTCGTGATCAAGTCGGTTTCGCCGGTGCGCAACGCGGCGACGCGCGCGGCCGCTTCGGGGATCGGCTTGAAGATCACGTGATCGACCGCCGGGCGCCCGTGCCAAGAGTTCGGGTTCGCGTCGAGGACGAGTTGTTCGTCCTTGCGCCAGGACTTGAAGATGAACGGCCCGCTCCCCATCGGATGCTCGGCCTCATAGTTGCTCGAGTGGCCGATGTCGTCGCCGTGCTCTTTCCAGTACTTGGAGTCGACGATGAAGACTTCCCACGGGTAGCCCGCGATCATCGCGGTCGGTTTGGTCGTGATGTAGCGGATCGTATACGGATCCGGCGTTTCGATGCGGTCGACCGTCGCGACGCGCGGCCCCTGCTCCGAGCCCTCGGCCGGGTCCTTGATCTTCTCGACGGAGAACTTGACGTCGGCGCTGGTCAGCGGATCGCCGTTCCAGAACTTGACGTCGTGACGGAGTTTGAATTCCCATACCGTCGGCGCAGCGCGGCGCCACGACGTCGCGACCCACGGGACCATCTTGCCGTCGCGATCGTGCCGCACGAGCGTATCGAAAATCTGATAATGCACGTTCGTCGTCGGCGTGATCGTGCGCTTGAGCGGATCCATCGTCACCGGGTCGACGCCCTGCGAGATCGTCACGGTCGTATCGGCGGCGCGGAGGAACGTCGTCGCGCCTCCGACGGCCGACGTTAGGAATGCGGCGGCGGCAAACACGGCGAGACGTCGATTGGGCATGTCAACCTCCGGTTAAGGGGCGCCGCGTTGTGCGCGGCACTAGCGAGGCGGCGGGAAGTGGTCGGTCGAGATCGTGTGAATCGCCGCCGGAGCGCGGGACGCGCGGGAGGCGGCGAGAGGCAGTCGAGGTTTGCCACGGACGGCAAACCGAAGGCGTGGTCGAGACCGACCACTTCCCGTCGCCTCGCTTAAGCCCCCGTGCGGCCTTCGCCGCACGTGACCCCAGCTAGCCGCCCAAACGCATCTGGTCGCAGAAGATCAGCTCGTCGCCGCGCGCTTGCCAGATCAGGCGCTTTGAGGTGGCATACAGGTCTTCGTATTGAAAGAGAAAGAGCCAGGGCGCCTCGTCGTGGATCAGCTCGAGCGCCTTCGAGTAGAGCGCTTGGCGTTTGCGGGGATCGAGTTCGTAGCGTGCCGCAGCGAGCAACCCGTCGAGTACCGGATTCGAGTAGGTCGAGAGGCGCTGGTCCGTGCCGAACAGCGGAACGAGCGTGTTGTCGGCATCGTAGGCGGAACTGCCCCAGCCAAGTTCGTACATCGGCGTCAACGCGCGTTGACCCGTCAGGTCGATGTAGATCGTCCAATCCTGAATCTTGGTCGTCACGTGAGCTCCGGTCTCGCTCAACTGTCCCGCGATCGCTTCCGCGATCTCCTTGTCTTTGTTGTAACGGCCGACCGGCGCGTTAAGCACCATCTCGAGACCCTTGCCGTCGGGATAACCCGCTTGTGCGAGCAATTGCTTCGCCTTCGCGAGATCGTGCCGATAAAACGGGATGCGGGGATCGTAGCCGAAAAAATTCGGCGGCAAGGGCGTTGCCGCTTCGTAGCCGCGACCGCCGAGCACCGCCTTGACGATCGCCGGCACGTCGATCGCGTAATTGAAGGCTTGCCGGACGAGCTTGTTCTGCTGCGGCCCCGGCTTGAGCGTATTGAACGCGATGAACAGAACGCGCACGCTGCGGGCGCTCTCGAGTTTCGTATTGCTGCCGGCCGCGAGTTGGAGTTGGTACTGCGGGGGGACGTTGGTGATCAGGTCGGTCGCGCCGGTTCGCAGCGCGGCGACGCGCGCCGCCGCCTCGGGGATCGGCGTGAAGACGACGTGCTCGATCGCCGGTTTCCCATGCCACCAATTCGGATTCGCGTCGATCGTGAGGCTTTCGTCCTTGCGCCAGGATCGAAAGACGTACGGGCCGCTCCCCATCGGGCGCGCGGCTTGGAAGCCGCTGGAATGCCCGATGTCGTCGCCGTGCTCTTTCCAATATTTTGCGTCGACGATCCGGACGTACCAGGGATTCGCCGGGATCAACGCCGCCGGTTTACTCGTGACGTAGCGAACCGTGTACGGATCCGGCGTTTCGATGCGCTCCGCCGTATTGACGAACGGCGTCTGCTCGGATCCCTCGGCCGGGTCTTTGATCTTCTCGATCGAGAACTTGACGTCGGCGCTGGTCAGCGGGTCGCCGTTCCAAAAACGAACGCCGTGATGGAGTTTGAATTCCCACACCGTCGGCGACAGCCGGCGCCACGACGTCGCGAGCCACGGAATCAGCTTCCCGTCGCGATCGCGGCGGAGCAGCGTGTCGAACAGTGTGTTCAGCACATTGTCCGTCGGCGTGATCGTCCGTTTGAGCGGATCCATCGTCACCGGATCGACCCCTTGCGAGATCGTGATCGTCGTATCGGCCGCGTGCGACTCCGAACCCATGACGACCAAGGACGCAAGTGACGCTATCGCCAGAGCCACTACGAGCCGCAGCACTTAAGGGACTCCGATCTCTGGTTCGACGTGCTCGGCCGGGTGGAAGAGCACCTGGGCGATGATCGTCGGAACGATCGCCGTCAAGATGACGACCGTGACCAAGGCCGTGTATTGCGCGCGATCGATGTACCCGTGCGTCAAACCGTAGAGGCTCGAGATCGTCCCGAACGTCAAGCCGGTTGCCATCATCAAGGTGAGGTAACTTGCGTTCTTCTGCGGGTGCCCGAGCGCCCGCGCCGCGGGCCATACGGCAAAAATCTTCGCGGCGACCTTCACGACGAAAAGCGCCGCGATGATTCCCAGCCCCGCCCAGGCAGCCGAAAGTGCAACGAGTGTTCCCGCCTTCAGGAAATAGAACGGCGTGAAGAAACCCATCGTCAGCGAGCGAATGCGCCGCGAGATCTCCGGCTGACTCAGCAAGAATCCGGCGCAGGCGAGGCCGAGAAAATACGCCGGCAAGACGCCTTCGCTGTGCGCCGCGGTCGCAGTCGCCGCCAACAGCACGATGATCAGAAAGAGAACGCGCATACCCGGCTCGCTGACGCGCTTGCTGGTCGCGCTGAACACCGCGGCGAGCAGACGCGGGGCAAACGCGATCGCCAAGCAAATCGCGACGATCATGAGGATCAGCCACCAATTGTAGTTCGCAAACAAGAGGCCGAGCGCGACGACCGTCCCGAGATCGGTGATGAAGCACGCCGCCAGGATCAATTGGCCGAAGTTGCTCCCCGCGAGGCGTGACTCGACCATCACGGCGTAGACGACGGCGACCGAGGTCGTCGACATCGCAATCCCGGCGATCTTCGCCGCGTCGAGCTGCCAGTGCAGGACAAAGTACGCGAATACGAACGCGGCCGCAAACGGCGCGAAGAACGAAAGGAAGCCGATGATCGCGGCCGGCTTCAACTGCGCGCGCAAGACGGTCGGCTCGATCTCCGCGCCGGCGAGAAAGGTCAGCATCAGGCTTCCGAAGCCGGCCAGAAAGTCGATCCAGGTGTTCGTTTGCAGATGGATTACGTTGCCGGCGGCGACGCCGAGCAAGATTTCAACAAGCGCGGCGGCGAGCCCGAAGCGCGTCGCGAGAAACGCCGCCCCGACGGCCAGCGCCAACCAGAGCGCTGCGATCGCCCACGGATTATCGGCTCCAAAAAACATAGATGACCCTTCTCAAGCGGTTGATTGCTGAGGAGTCATTGGTCCGGTTGCACCGGACGGTTTCGCAGCGCGAGGCGGACTCCACCGCCCAATTGGTGGGCGTGCTAGCGCATGGCCGCTGCTACCTTATCTCCTTTGCTCGGCTTGACCGCGCAGAATTTGAACTCGGGGATCTTGCCGAACGGATCGACCGCATCGTTGGTCAGGAGATTCGCGGCCGCTTCGTTGTAGACGAAGGGCATGAAGAACGTGCCGGGCTGTACGCCCCGGTCGGCGCGCGCGTACGCCGTGATCTTCCCGCGCCGCGACTCGAGCGCAATCGCGCCGCCCGGCTCGATGCCGAGTTTGGCGAGATCGTCGGGATGCGCGCTGACGACCGGGTCGGGTTCCAGTCTATCGAGCACGCTTGCGCGCCGCGTCATCGCGCCGGTATGCCAATGCTCGAGCTGGCGACCGGTCGTGAAAATATATGGATATTCTGCGTCGGGCATCTCGTCGGCGTGCGTGTATTTCGCCGGCATGAAAAGTCCGAGCCCCCCCGGGCGCGGGAAGCTGTCGATAAAGACGATCGGTTCCCCGGGATCGCCTTCTTTCTCAAGCGGATAGGTGCACGAACTCTCGCGCTCGAGCCGCTCCCACGTGATCCCGCCCATGCTCGGCGTCGCCAGACGAACCTCTTCGAAAACGTCGCGCGCGTCACGATACTTCCAGTCCAGCCCCATCCGACGCGCAATCTCCTGGATGATCCACAGATCCTGACGCGCGTCGCCCGGGAGATCGAGCGCTTGGCGCCCGAGTTGTACGCGGCGATCGGTGTTCGTGTACGTTCCGTCTTTCTCGGAAGCGGCGGAAGACGGAAGGATCACGTCCGCGTACGACGCCGTTTCCGTAAAGAAGATCTCCTGGACGACGAGGTGCTCGAGGTTCGCAAAGGCCTCCCGCGCGTGCTCGACGTTCGGATCGGACATCGCGGGATTTTCCCCCATGATGTACATCCCTTTGATGTTTCCCTCGTGAGCGGCGTGCGTGATCTCGGTGACCGTCAAGCCGGCTTTCGGGTCGAGCGACGTCTTCCAAAACTCCTCAAAGAGCTTGCGCGCGTCCGGGCTGTCGACGCGCCGGTAATCGGGGTAGAGCATCGGAACGAGCCCCACGTCAGACGCGCCCTGCACGTTGTTCTGCCCGCGCAACGGGTGGAGGCCGGTCCCGGGCCGTCCGATCTGCCCCGCCATCAGCGCGAGCGAGATCAGGCAGCGCGCGTTGTCGGTCCCGTGGATGTGCTGCGAAATTCCCATTCCCCAGAAGATGATCGCGGCCTTCGCCGTCGCGTACATCCGCGCGACGTCGCGGATCGTCTCGGCGGAAATCCCCGTTATCGGGGCGATGCGCTCGGGCGAATACTCTTGCAGCGAGGCTTTGAGCGCCTCGTAGTTCTCGGTCCGTTCGCGAATGAACGCTTCGTCCGTCAAGCCCTCGTCGACGATGACGTGCATCAGCCCGTTGAGCAACGCGACGTCGGTGTCGGCGTTGAACTGCAGATAGTAGGTTGAGTGCCGCGCGAGATCCGAGCGCTTCGGATCCATCACGATCAACTTGGTCCCGGCCTTGGCAGCGTTCTTCATGAAGGTCGCGGCGACCGGATGGTTCATCGTCGGGTTCGCGCCGATGACGATTGCGACATCGGCGAGCAGCACGTCGGAGACTTGGTTGGAGACGGAGCCCGAACCGATGTCTTCGAGCAGCGCCGCGACCGACGACGCATGGCAGAGCCGCGTGCAATGATCGACGTTGTTCGTTCGGAAGCCGGTGCGCACCAGCTTCTGGAAGAGATAGGCCTCTTCGTTGCTCCCCTTCGCCGACCCGAAGCCGGCGAGCGCCGGCGGTCCGTGCACGTCGCGTATCGAGCGCAAGCCGGCGGCGGCAAACTCGAGCGCCTCTTCCCATGTCGCTTCCCGGAAGACGTCCGAGAGTTTCTCCGGATCGATCAACTCCGGCGTTTTGGGATGGCCGGGCTTGCGGATCAGCGGCTTGGTCAAGCGATTCGGGCTGTGAACGTAATCGAAGCCGAAGCGCCCTTTGACGCACAGCCGGCTCTGATTCGACGGGCCGTCGCGGCCGTCGACCCAGAGAATCTTGTTATCCTTGACGTTGTACGTCAAGAGACATCCGACGCCGCAGTACGGACAGGCCGACTCGACCTTCTTCTCCGGCGTCATCAGGCCGACGCCGTTGGCCGGCATGAGGGCGCCTGTCGGGCAAGCTTGAACGCATTCACCGCAGGCGACGCACGAGCTCACGCCCATCGGATCGTCGAGGTCGAAGACGATCTTGGCATGCTCGCCGCGTCCGCCCCAACCGATGACGTCGTTGACTTGCTCTTCGCGGCAGGCGCGGACGCAGCGCCCGCATTGGATGCAGGCGTCGAGATTGACCGCCATCGCCGGATGCGAAGAATCAGGCACCCATTGTTCGCGCTGCGGGAAGCGCGGCTTCGAAACCCCGAGTGCGGCGGCCCAACGATCGAGCTCCGAATCGAGGCGATACGGAGACTTCGCTTGGCCGGGCATGTCCGAGAGCAGCAACTCGGCAACCATCGCCTGCGATTTCTTCGCGCGCTCGCTCGACGTCGAAACCTTCATCCCGTCCGCCGGGCGCCGGCAGCAGGCCGGCGCGAGGACGCGCTCGCCCTCGATCTCGACCATACAGACGCGGCAATTTCCGTCGGGACGATAGCCGTCCTTATAACACAGTCGCGGGATCTCGACGCCGTGGCGATCGGCTGCTTCGAGAATCGTCTCGTTCCCCTCGGTTGCGATCGTCTTCCCGTCGAGAACGAACGAGACGCTCGGGACCTTGCCGTTCGTCGAACGCATCGCCATCAGTTAAACTCCTGCGGAAAGTACTTCATCGCGCACAGGAACGGGTTGGGGGCCGCCTGGCCGAGACCGCAGATCGAGGCGTCGATCATCACATTCGAAAGGTCGTCGAGCAACGGCTGCTCCCATGCATCGCGCTCCATGAGTGCGACGGCTTTCGCCGTCCCGACCCGGCACGGCGTGCACTGCCCGCACGACTCGTCGTGGAAAAAGCGCAGCATGTTGAGCGCCGCGCTCTTCGCCGTGTCCTTGTTGGAGAGCACGATGATCGCAGCCGAGCCGATGAAGCAACCGTACTTATTGAGCGTGTCGAAGTCGAGCGGCAGATCGCCCATCGACGCCGGCAGAATTCCACCCGACGCGCCGCCCGGAAAGTAGCCGTAGAATTCGTGTCCCGGTAACATCCCGCCGGCGTATTCGTCGATCAGCTCGCGGACGCTGATTCCCGCCGGCGCGAGGTGGACGCCCGGTGTGCGGACGCGGCCGCTGACTGAGAACGAACGCAAACCCTTGCGCTCGCGGCGGCCGTGCGTGCTGAACCACTCGGCGCCGCGCTCGAGGATCTCGCGCACCCAGTAGAGCGTCTCCATGTTGTGCTCGAGCGTCGGACGGCCGAAGAGCCCGACTTGCGCGACGTACGGCGGACGAAGGCGCGGCATCCCGCGCTTCCCTTCGATCGACTCGATCATCGCCGACTCTTCGCCGCAGATGTAGGCGCCGGCGCCGCGCCGCAGGTGAATCGTGGGCAGCGGAACGGGCGGCTTCGCCTGCAGCGCGGCGAGTTCGTCAACGAGAATCTTGCGGACGTGCGCGTACTCGTCGCGCAGGTAGACGTAGATGTCGCCGATCCCGACCGCCCACGCCGCGATCAGCATCCCCTCGAGAAAGCGGTGCGGGTCGCGTTCGAGATAGAATCGGTCCTTGAACGTGCCGGGCTCGCCTTCATCGATGTTGACGGCCATGAGCCGCGGCGCCGGTTCGCCGCGAACGATCCTCCATTTGCGTCCGGCGGGAAAACCGGCGCCGCCGAGCCCGCGCAAGCCGGAGCTTTCCATCGTCGCGATCGCGTCGTCGACGCTGCGCTTTCCGCTGAGGCAGGCCTTCAACGTTTCGTAGCCGCCGTCGCTCAGGTAGCGGTCGTAGCCGATGTAGTCGGGGACCCGTGCTTCGAACGCCTTTCGCTCGATAGCGGCGTCGACGTCGGCGACCGTTGCACGTCCGATCGCATTTTGGTGGACGAGCGCGACAGGCGCCTGCTCGCACCTTCCGACGCAGGCTGCGGTGATCACGCGGACGCCGTCGCCGTAGCCTCCCTTGCGTAAGAGCGCGAGCAACTGCTGCGCGCCGTTCATCTCGCACGGCAGGCCGTCGCAGACGCGAACGGTCAACGCCGGCGGACGAACGTCGCCTGCCTTGACGACGTCGAAATGATGGTAGAAGGTCGCGACCTCGAACACTTCGGCCGGCGCGAGTTGCATCTCGTCGGCGAGCGCGACGAGATGGTCGGCCGAGAGATGGCGATAGCGATCTTGAATCTTGTGGAGGTGCTCGATCAGGAGATCGCGGCGCCGCGGCTCGTCGCCGAGCAGCGCGCGCACCTCTTCAAGCGCCTTCGGATCGACCGGCCGGCCGCGTCCCTCGCGCCGCTTCTTCCGTTTGGTCTCCCGGTCGGCAGACGTCGCGGGCCGCGCTGCCGTCCCGAGCGGAATGTTCGTGAGGTCGATCGTCTCCAAGCCGCTGCTGCCCCCGAAAGCGCCCGTGGTATACCAGGGACTATGTTGCGCGAGGGCGGCACGCCTCCCGCTTCGCAGCGACGAACGCGCGGACGCCTTCGAGAGGCCGAGCGTTGAGGACGTCGGCCACCTCGATCCAGGCGCGGCGCGCTTGGCCGACGGCGTACGAAACGTTATCGAGACCCGCGACCGTATGCGCGTCGCTGTCGAGGCTGAACGTGCAGCCTAGTTGCTTGGCGCGGCGCGCCAAGCCGCTCGGCAGGTCGAGCCGGCCGGGGTGTCCGTCGATCTCGACGGCGGTCCCGGTCCGCGCCGCCGCCGCGAAGACGGCGTCGAAATCGTATTCGTACCCGGAGAACTCGCCTTGGCGCCCGGTCGGGTGCCCGATGATCGTCACGTACGGATTCTCGCAGGCACGGATCAAGCGGGCCGTCATCGCCTCGCGCGACTGCGTCATCGCCGAGTGAACGCTCGCGACGACGATCTCCAACTGCGCGAGCACGTCGTCCTCGAAGTCGAGGGAGCCGTCGGCGCGAATGTCGACCTCGCTCGAATGTAGGGTCGTGATCTCGTAGCGCCGGTCGATCTCGCGGATCTCGGCGCGCTGCGCGAGCATTCGCTCCGGCGCGAGCCCGATGCGCCCGCGGCCTTGGGAATGATCGGAGATCGAATGGTATTCGTAACCGCGCCCCGCTGCGGCGGCGATCATCGCTTCCAGGGAGTCGACGCCGTCACTCCAGGTCGTGTGCATGTGAAAGTCGCCGCGCAGGTCCCCGAGCGCGACCGGGACCGGCAACGTTCCCTTGGCGGCGGCTTCAATCTCGCCGATGCCGAGGCGCATCTCCGGCGGAATGTACGCAAGGCCGAGCGCCGCATAGACTTCTTCTTCGGTCGCGCACGTGCGGTTCGCTCCGGTCGCGACGTCGAGGATCCCGTTCTCGCTCACGCGCAAGCCCTTGCGCACCGCGAGTTCGCGCAGTTGAATGTTGTGTTCGCGGCACCCGGTAAAATGCTGGAGCAAGTTTCCGTAGACGTCGCCCGGCAAGACGCGTAGATCGATCTGCAAGCCGCCGGCGAGCCAGATCGACGCCTTCGTCGAGCCCTCGGCCAGGATCGCTTCGGCGCGCTCCGCTGCGACGAAGTGCGCGATCACTCGTTCGGGCTGGCGCGAGGTGCAGACGATATCGATGTCGCCGACCGTTGGTTCTTGGCGGCGCACGCTTCCCGCAAACGTGACGTTCTCAGCCGGCGAACCGGCGATGAGATAGGCGATCAGCTCGCGCGCGAGCGGCAGCGCGCGCCCGAGCGGCGTGCGCTTCTGCCGCCCCTTGTAGGCGAGTATCCCGCGCTTGACGTTCTCGAGCGACTTGGGACCCAGCCGCGCGACGCCGACCAAGCTCCCCGCGTCGACGGCACGCTCGAGGTCGGCGAGCGACGCGATCCCCTGTTGCGCGAAGAGCGCCTGGGCCGTCTTCATCCCGATGCCGGAGACGCCGAGAACCTCGAAGAGCGAGGGCGGATACTTCGCGGCCAGCTCCTCGTAATAGGCGCTCGTGCCGGTCTCTAGGATTTCGCCGATTCGGGCCGCGATCGTCTTGCCGATCCCCGGCACTTTGGTCAGTTCGTCCGAGGCGATGAGTTGCGCGACCGGGGGCGCGTTTTCGAGCGTCTCAGCCGCCCGCTCGTAGGCCATGAACTTAAAGAACGGCTCGCCCGCAAACTCCATGAGAGTGCGTATTTCCTTGAGCTTCCGAGCGATCTCGGCATTCGTCGGCGTACGGTTCACAAGGGGATTTCGTTCGGCGAATTCGTACGAACGTCCCATGTTGCGCGCCGAGCGACTGCATCCCGAGATATTCAATCTGCCCATCGAGAAGATGCGGGCCGGATACTATTCGGACACGTATTTCAATCGGGCGCGCGAGATTCTCGAACGCGACCATTATCATCCGCGCGTGCGGATGCAGGTCTTTCAGCGCAGCGGCTCGGTGCTGTGCGGAATCGACGAAGCGCTCGCGATCTTGAAGTTGTGCAGCGGCCGCTACGCCCGCGACGGCTCGTGGGTCGACGGATGGTCTGAGCTCGACGTGCGCGCGCTCTTCGACGGCGACGAGATCGTACCGTTCGAAACCGTCCTCACGATCGAGGGCGACTACGCTACGTTCGCGCATCTCGAGACGCTCTATCTCGGGGTTCTCTCACGCCGCACGAGGATCGCGACGAACGCGCGAGAGATCGTCGGCGCGGCCAACGGAAAAGAAGTCTTGTTCTTCCCCGCGCGCTTCGACCACCACCAGATGCAGACCGGCGACGGCTACGCGGCCTACATCTCGGGAGCGCTCGGCGTCTCGACCGATGCGAACGCCGAATGGTGGGGCTCGCGCGGGATGGGGACGGTCCCGCATGCGCTGATCGCGGCGTACCGCGGCGACACGGTCCTCGCGACGGAAAAGTTTGCCGAGTACATGGATCCCGAGATCAACGTCATCGCGCTCGTCGATTTCGACAACGACTGCGTCGGCACGAGCCTGGCCGTCGCGCGCGCGCTCGGGAACCGGCTGTGGGGCGTCCGCCTCGACACCTCCGGCACGCTTGTCGACAAGTCGCTCTGGTCGCAGATGGGGACGTTCGTTCCGACGGGTGTCGTCCCGCAACTCGTGCGCAACGTGCGCGACGCGCTCGACGCGGCAGGCTTCGGCTTCGTCAAGATCGTCGCCAGCGGCGGTTTCAATGCGACGAAGATTCGTCAATTCGAAGACGAGAGCGTCCCCGTCGACGCCTACGCCGTCGGCAGCGCGTTCTTCGAAGGGACCGGACGCTTCGATTTCACGGCCGACATCGTCGCACTCGACCGCCACGGAGCATGGACCGAATGCCACAAAGTCGGACGCCCGGAACGCCCGAACCCACGCCTGGTTTCTGTAAAGTGAGGAGCGCGCTTCGCATCGAGAATGCGTGCTTCGTACGTGAGGGCCGCGCGCTGGTCGCACCGTTTTCGCTGACGCTTGCGGCGGGCGAGCGCGCGGCGCTCGTGCAGCCTGACGAAGATGCGGCGCGGATCGCGGCGCGAATCGCCGCCGCGATCGTCAAGCCGACCGAGGGACGCGTCTTCGTCGGCGATTTCGATGCGCGTCTGCAACCGGCGCAGGCGAAGCGGCTCGTGGGCTTCGTCCCGAGCGACGGTTTCTGCGCGACCCCGAGGGTTTTCGAACGCGAGATCGGCTTCCGCGCCGACGTGTGGGACGCCGACCGCGTCGCGATGCAACGCAGCGCCGACGCGATCTACGAGGCCCTCCACGATGCGGTCCCGCAGAGTTGGGCTCGCGCCGTCGCGCTGGCCCTCGCGCCCGGAGTCAGCACGCTCGTCCTCGAGAACGCGAGCGCCGAGTGGACCGACCGCGTTGCGGCGCTTCGCCCTGAAATCGCATTGCTGACGACCGGGACGGCGTGAACTCGACGCGTGCGACGCTCGCGATCGCGCGCCGTCACATGCGTCCGACCTGGATCGTCGCGCTCGCAGCGCGGATCGCGGTCGGGATCGCCACCGGATTTCTCCTGGTGCCAACGACGAGTCCCTGGGTCGTCTACGTCGTCGCGCTGTTTTACGCCGCGCTGGCGGGGGCCGAACTTCGAATCCGCGATCTGATGTACTTCGCCGCGCCGCTCTACGGCCGCCAACTCGCGCGCGCGCACGCCCTCACTGCGGTCACCGCCGCGCTCGCGCCGCCGGTAGCGTTCTTCGTGGTCGAGGCGCTCCGCGGGACGCCCTGGTCCTGGACCGCGATGCTCGCGACGTTCGTCGCGTGCGTCGTCGCGGCGCTCGTCGGTCTGTCGGTCTCTCTGCGCCGCGGAAACGCCGCTACAGGCTACTTCGTCGTCGCGCTCGTCGCGGCCGGAGCGATCCTCGCGCTTTTCACCGTCGGCGTTCCAATCTACGGTTGGCTCGCCTTCGCGCTGCTGCTCGGCTTCCTCGCACTGCGCGCGTTCGGTGAAACGCTCGCGCGCTACGACCCGTTGGAATGAAGTCTAAGCGGGTTGGACGAGCGAGGCGACGGCGAGCTTCTCGAGCATCGCGCGGTTGAAGAGCATCATGTCGGCGGCACCGCGGGAAGATATCCAGTGGCCGTCCTGCACGGTCGGCTGGTCGCGATAGAGGCCGCCGGCGTTGCGGATATCGTCGGCGATAGACGCCGAGCCCGTCAGGGTCCGGCCGCGCGTCACTTGCGCCGAGATCAACACCTGCGCGCCGTGACCGATGCTGAAGATCGGCTTCTTCGCCGTGTCGAATTCTTTGACGAAACGTTGGACTTCGCGGTTGGCGCGAATGCGATCGGGCGAGATGCCGCCCGGTATCAAGAGTGCGTCGAAATCTTCGGCGGTGCAATCGGGGACGAGCTCTTCGGCCTTGACGGGCGTGCCGTCGTCGAGCCCTCGTTTCGCGCGGATCCGCGTCCGCGAACGATCGTCGAGCCCGACGATCGTCACGATCGCGCCGGCCTCTTCAAGCGCGCGGCGCGGCTCGCTCAATTCCGTTTCTTCGAATCCGTCGCCGACTAGCGCGGCGATGCGTTTGCCTTCAGTTCCTTGTTGCATGATGCGCGCGTGGTTCAGGGCTTCGCGGCGCAGGTCCCGCTAGAGCGCCCCTCCCGTTTTCTGGACGGCCGTTCGGAGCAAGTAGGCAAGCTCGATTTCGAGTTTGCCGACGTCGTCAAGGAGATCGTCGCTCATCGCGGCCTTGAGGGTGGGATTGCGGACGAACATGTCGCGCTCGGGGACGGCGTGGCGCGGATTGATCTCCCGCATGTAGATGCGCGCGTCTTTGCGGACCTGGCCCTCGGGCAAGAAGTAGAGCGGGTCGAGCCCGAGGGCGTAGACCGCGAGCGAGAGGATCTCGGTTTTCTGGAGGAACTCGATCGGGCGCAGCTTGAGCGCGTGCGCGAGTTGCGCGAGCGCAGAGACCGCGAGCCGCTCTTCGCCGTCCGCGACGCGCGCAAGCGCCTCGGGCGCGAGCCCGGCCGAAGCCGCGAGCGCCGCCGGTTCGATCGTCTTCTCGGAGGCGAGGCGCAGCAAGGCCGCACCGAACGCCTTTCCGCCCGCGGTCCCGGAACGGCCATCCCAAGCAGGATCGTTCATCGACAACGCGCAGGGCTTCGCCATGGCCGAACCTACGCCCGCGGCCGGCGCGACGGAGCTGCGCAAATCGCGCCACCTCGACATCTGCCTCGAAGAAGACGTCGCGTCCCGGCTCGATGCGGGATTCGGCGGCGTCCGCTTGCGCCACGAAGCGCTCCCCGAGTGTGCGCTCGAGGACGTCGAGACGGCGACGACCTTCCTCGGCCGATCGCTCGGCGCGCCGCTCGTCATCTCGTCGATGACCGGCGGAACGGAACGCGCGCGAGAGATCAATCGCAATCTAGCCGTCGGCGCGGAACGCTTCGGCGTCGCGCTCGGCCTCGGCAGCCAGCGCGCCGCGCTCGAGAACCCGGCGTTGCTTGCTACGTACGGCGTCCGCGACGTCGCGCCGAACGTCATGCTCTTCGCGAATCTCGGCGCCGTGCAGCTGAACTACGGAATCGGGATCGATGATGCGCGGCGCGCCGTCGCAGGGATCGGCGCGAACGGCCTCTACCTACATTTCAATCCGTTGCAAGAAGCGCTCCAACCGAGCGGCGATACGAACTTCCGCGACCTCGTGCCGAAGATCGCAGCGCTCTGCAAGGCGCTCGAGGTTCCGGTGATCGCGAAGAGCGTCGGCTCGGGGATTTCGGTGACGACGGCGGCGCGTCTGATCGACGCCGGCGTCGCCGCGATCGACACGGCCGGCGCCGGCGGGACGTCCTGGGCCCGCGTCGAGGGGCGGCGGTCGAACGACCCGCGGCGCGAAGCGCTCGCCGAGACGTTCGCCGGTTGGGGCTATCCGACGGTCGAGGCGACGATTGCGTTGCGCGCGGCCTTCCCGCAACTTCCGCTCGTCGCAAGCGGCGGCGTTCGCTCGGGCGTCGACGTCGCGAAGGCGCTCGCGCTCGGCGCAGACCTGGCCGGGATTGGGTTACCGTTGCTCGAGCCGGCGACTCGTTCGGCCGATGCGGTCGTCGAAGCCCTCGATGCGATCGTGAGCGGCTTTCGCATCGCGCTGTTCGCCAGCGGCTGCCGCCGCCCGCGTGATCTTCGCGCCGCGCTGGTTATCTAGCTTCGCCTGCGGATCGCACCGGCGCGGTCGAAACGAGAACGGTTGATCCATCCGTTCGCACGTCGAACGTCTCCGCGACCGAGAAGTCGCCGAGCGTCATCGCGCCGCTCTGCACATCGAAGCACCAGCCATGCCAGGGGCAGGTGAGCAGCGTTCCATCGAGCCAGCCCTCACCGAGCGGTCCGCCCTGGTGCGGGCAGAGGTTTTCGATCGCGTAGAGCGTCCCGCCGACGTTGAAGAGCGCGATCTCGCGCTGCCCGACCGTCACGATCTTGCGCTCTCCGGGCGGAATTTCGTCGAGCGTTGCGACGGGCAGATAGTCGGGCACGGCAGCGGTGCCCTTCGCCGCGTCGAAAGGTACTCTTCCCGAAAGCGAGGTGGCGCGATGCTCTCCGATTATCGCAATTGGCTCGAGTCCGAGTTGAAGTTGTTGGGAAACGCCAGCCATCACGCGTACTCGTTCGGACAAGCGAACATGGCCAAGCGCGCGATCGAGCGGCTCGATCAGGAACTCGCGAAGAACGTCGTCCTCTTGCTCGAACGCTCGGAGGCCGCAGCGATGCTGGCCTCGCTCGATGCGCTCGCCGCCGCTGGAAGTCTCGACCCCGCGCTCGGCGCCTTGCGCACGCGTCTGACCGAAGCGCTGAAAGCTTAGACGAGCCTTCCGAAACGCGGGGGTTCGCCGGTCAGGAGAACGTGACGGAATTCCTCGGCGATCCGCGTGCGAATGCTGCGAATCGAATCCGCCGACCAGAAGGCCGAGTGCGCCGTCACGACCACATTTTCGAAATCGAGCATCCTCTTGTTGACGGGGTGCGCGTTCGGATCCTCGGGATTGAAGACGTCGGAGCCGTAACCGCCGAGCCGTCCGCTTTCGAGCCCTTCGAGCACCGCTTCCGGCTCGACGATCCCGCCGCGAGCGGTATTGATCAGGAGCGCGTCCTGCTTGATCGACGGCAGACTCTTGCGATCGATCAGGTTGCGCGTCGAGTCGTCGAGCGGCGTGTGGATGCTCACGACATCGCTCGTCCCGAGCAACTCCTCGAGCGTCGCGCGACGTTCGACGCCAAGCCCAGCCATGGCGTCGACCGAGACGAACGGATCGTAGGCCTGCACCTTTCCGTAGAACACCGCCGCCTTGCGCGCGACGGTGCGGCCGATCCGGCCGAGCCCGACGATCCCGAAGACGTACCGGCCCAAGCGCCGCGGCTCCCCGCCGCTCTCGGTCCGCCAGCGATTCTCTTTGATGTGCGCACTTTGCTTGGCGATGCGGCGTTCGAGCGTCAAGGTGAGCGCGAGCGCGTGATCGCTCACCTCGGGCGCACAATAGTCGGGAACGTTGAAGGCGTAGATCGAGCGCCGCTTCAGCTCGGCGAGATCGAGGTTGTCGAATCCGACGCCGTGCCGGCAGACGACGCGTAACGACGGTCCGATCATATCGAGCAGCTCGGGGCCAACCTTCGTTCGCAGGACCATCAGCGCGTTCGCGCCGGGGGCGCGGTCGTGACCGAGTTCGAGCTCGATGTCGTCACGATAGATTGCGCGTTCGATGTCGGCGAGCGCGGGGTCGAGCACGCCGGCGTCGTTGACCGCCCAGCGCGGATCGCTATAGACGACGCGCATCAGCGAATGCCGACGACGCGCTTCGCCGCGAAGTCGTACGTTCCGAAGTCGGGCGCGAGCGGACGCGCGTTCGGCACCGCGAGCCACAGCCGCAAGAGATGGCGCATGCGCTCGGGTTCTGGATAGTCGACGTACTCGGTCCGATCGTGCAGGGTCACGTAACTGTTGAGCCACTGGATGTCGCCCGGCTCGAGATCCATCGAATAGGCGTGCTCGTCGGCGATTGCGTAAAACGTGTCGAGCGCTTCGTTCTCGGCTGCGCTGAGGGGCCGCCCGACTCGCTCTTGACCGGAGCGAATGTACGTCGCGTTCGCGCCGCAACTGAGCGTGCCGTGATAGTACGAAAACACCGGCCGGTAGTAGACCGGCGGCTCGCCCGGCTCTTCCTCGCCGCGCAAGTCGATCGCGAACGGTACGTAGAGAATGCCGAGCAACGCCGGACAGCGCGCGAGCATCTCGTTATGGATGCGCGGCGACGAAACGACGCGGCTCCGTCCGCCGGACCGCGCTTTGCGCAAGCACAAGAGTCCGACGACGTCGCAGCGATCGACGTGCAGGCTCTGCGCGGCGCGCGTCTGATATCCGCGCGCGTGCGGGTCGCTGAGTTCGAGCCCGTCGTAGCGCACGTGGCCGACGAGATCGCCGCGCACGTTCTGCGGGATCGCGCGGCCGAGATACGTTCCGATCCCCCACAGCGCACGCGCTGCGTCGTCGTCGCTCCAGCGATCAACCGGAAAACCGCGCATCCAAAAGAGTCCGCGACCGCGGTCGAGTTCGGTTCCGGCACCAGCGAGTTTCGCCGCAAGCCTCGGCAGCGGAAAGTCTTCGCGCGCGACGAGTTCGACGACCGGCTGCCGTCCGCGCGAAACGGCGAGCGCGGCCTCGAGTTCGCGCACGTCGTCGCCGTCGAGGCGGTATATCCAACCATCGTCGCGCTCGAGGTCGCCGGCGGTCCACGCGACGGCGCCGGCGATCGGCTCGGTTAAGATCGCAGACATCGGGGAGGCGTTCGGAGTCGTCGAGGCAATTCTCTCCCGACTACCCGCCTCCCAGAGGACGCTCTCATGTTGCTTCGCCGTCTCTTGCCGGTACTCGCCGCCGTCGCGTTGCTCATCACCGCCGCGCCGCAGCGCGCACCCGCCGCCGGCGACGCCCCCGATAGCGTGACGGTCGCCTATCAGCCCGGCATCGGCTACAGCACCCTGATCATCGTCAAGCAGTCCGGCGCGCTCGAGCGACGCTTCCCCGGAACGAAATTCGAATGGAAGGTCTTCACCAACGGCGACGCGATCCGCGACGGGATCATCGCAAAGCAGATCCAGATCGGCGCCGGCGGGAACGGGCCGTTCCTGATCGGGTGGGACCGCGGGGTCGGGTACCGATTGATCGCGTCGATGAATGAGATGAACTTGTGGCTCGTCTCACGAGATCCGAAGTTCAAGTCCTTGCGCGACCTTCAACCGGGAATGCAGATCGGGATGCCGTCACCCGACGCGGTTCAAGCGATCGCGCTACGCAAGGCGGCGAAAGACCTCTTCGGCGACGCGCACAAGTTCGACGCAAACATCGTCGCTATCGCGCATCCCCTGGGCGTTCAGGCGCTTGCCGCCGGCCAGTTGGAAGGCCATTTGAGTTCGCCGCCCTTCGAGCAACAGGAAGTCGCCGCCGGGGGCCACGTCGTTTTCCGCAGTTACGAAGCCTTCGGCAAGAGCACGTTCAACAGCGTCTACACGACCGAAGAGTTCAACAAGCAGTATCCTCGCTTCGTCAACGTGCTCTTCGACGAACTGCGCTCCGCAAACGACATGCTCAACAAGAATCCCGAACAAGCGGCGGCCCTGCTCTCGAAGGATACCGGGGGGAAGCAGTCGACCGCGCAGTTCAGGGAATGGATAACGTCCCCCGACATTACGTGGGACACGACGCCGCACGCCTTCTTGAGGACCGCCGCCTTCATGAAGGAGATCGGAATGTTGAACAAGGTTCCGGCGAACATCCGCGAGATCGAGTTTCCGTTCCTCAAGGGCGGCGACTAGCTGAATTCCGCGGAGCCGCTCGTTCGCGCCGACGACGTTTCGATCGATTACGTCGACGGCTCGGGACGCGTCACGACCGCGGTCGAGCACGCGACCTTCGAGGTGCGCGGCGGCGAGACGTTCGTCATCATCGGACCGTCGGGATGCGGAAAGACGACGCTGCTCAAAGCGATCGGCGGCTTCTTGCGCCCGACGCGCGGCCGGCTGCTCGTCGAAGGCCAGCCCGCGCGCGAGCCCGGCCCCGATCGCGCGGTCGTCTTTCAAGATTTCGACCAGCTCTTTGCTTGGAAGACGGTGCGCGACAACGTGGTCTACGCGCTCCGCGTCGCGCGCAATCTGAGCGTCGGCGAAGCGCGTAAGAAGACCGATCGGATGCTCGAACTCGTCGACATCTCGCGGGCGGCCGACCGCTATCCCCACGAACTCTCGGGCGGAATGAAGCAGCGCGCCGCGATCGCGCGCGCCCTCGCGCTCGAACCGACGATGCTCCTCATGGACGAGCCCTTCGGCGCGCTCGACGCGATCACGCGCAATCAACTCCAGATCGAGCTCAAAGGCATCCACGAGCGAACCGGCGTCACGATCGTGCTCGTGACCCATTCGATTCAGGAGTCGATCTATCTCGGCGACCGCGTGATGGTGATGTCGCGCTTTCCGGCGCGCGTTCGCGAGATCGTCGAAACGCGCGACTTCACCGACGTCGAATCGTCGGGGTTCGCCGAGTTGACGGGACGCCTGCGAGAGTTGCTCGTGCATCGCGAAGAACCGTTCGACGTCGTCGAAACGGCGAGCGCATGATCACGCGCGGCTGGACGCGGATACCGACGGTGGTGCGTTACGCGATCTTGGTCGCGATCATCCTCGTTCTCTGGCAAGCGTACGTCACGCTCGGCCACGTCCAAAAGCTGCTCGTCTCGTCGCCGCTCGACGTCGCGGCGGCGCTGCTGGTCGATTTCAAGAACGGAAGCCTGGTGACCGCGACGCAGAACACGCTCAAAGATCTGATCGTCGGGATGGTAATCGGGACGCTGTTCGGATTCATACTCGCATCGCTCGCCGTGTTTTCGCGCGTCGGTCAGGACTTGCTGACCGTGCTCACCTCGATCTTCAATCCGCTGCCGTCGATCGCGATTCTGCCGCTTGCGATGATCTGGTTCGGGCTGCGGCCGGAATCGATCATCTTCGTCGTCGCGCTCGCAACGGTTTGGCCCGTCGCGCTCAACACGGACACGGGGTTTCGCACGATCAGCCCGACGACGCAGCTCGCCGCGCGCAACCTCGGGCTGCGCGGCTGGCGCCTGGTCAGCGGCGTGATGCTGCCGGCCGCGCTGCCGTCGATCATCACCGGCCTGAAGGCCGCATGGGCATTCGGTTGGCGGACGGTCGTAGCCGCCGAGCTTATCTTCGGGGTCGCCGGCGCCGCCGGCGGCCTCGGCTGGTACATCAACAATGCGCGCTATTTCCTCGACACCGCGAACATCTTTGCAGGCTTGGTCGTCATCTCGGCGCTCGGCATCCTGGTCGAGGGCCTGTTCGGCTTCATCGAGCGCCGGACGGTCGTCAAGTGGGGGATGAAGCGCGCCGCCTAAGGGATAAGGCTGGGCAAGCGAGCGGCCTTCAGGTTGTCTTTACCGCCGCCGATGACTCTGCTATGATGCGGCGGTCGCCGGAATGGGGGGATGGCCGCAGCGAGCCATCGAGCCCTGAGCCGAGCGAGACTTTCCTGAATAAGGAGCCTCAGTGTGCCGCTGACCAAGGAACAGAAACAGGAGATCGCGGTCAAGTACGGCCGCGGACCCGTGGACACCGGCTCGGCCGACGTCCAAGTGGCGGTCCTCACGGCCTCGATCAACCAGCTGACCGAGCACCTGAAGATCCACAAGAAGGATCACCACAGCCGCCGCGGCCTGCTGATGCAGGTCGGTCAACGGCGCCGGCTGCTCGCGTATCTGCAGCGCAAGGATCTCGAGCGCTACCGCAAGCTGATCAACGAGCTGGGACTGCGCCGCTAACCGAAGCCGAGCTCACTGCGCTACGCGCTTCGTGCTCGCGCGCGCTGACGCATCATCACCCGTGCTCTCCCAAAGAGATGCTGGCGGAGCTAGCCGCGTACCCCGACGCAGCACTCGACGCCGATCGCTATGGCCAGGGTGCGCTGCTCGACTCGTTCGAGCGCCGCATCGCGACGGAGCTCGGAAAAGAATCGGCCGTCTTCATGCCGAGCGGCACGATGGCGCAGTTGATCGCGCTGCGAATCTGGTGCGAACGGAGCGGTGTCTCGAGGATCGCGTACCACCCGCTCTCTCATTTGGCGGTCCACGAAGCCCAGGCGTTCTCGATGCTGCACGGCTTGAGCTCGATTCACGTCGGGACGCAAGTCCGCTTGATCGCACCGTCCGATCTCGCCGCGATCCGGGACCGGATCGGCGCGTTCTTGGTCGAGTTGCCGCAACGCGAGATCGGGGCGCAGCTCCCGGCGTGGGACGATCTGCTCGAACTCTGCAAGGTCGCGCGCGAACGGGAAATGCGCCTCCACCTCGACGGCGCGCGGCTCTGGGAAGCGGCGCCGCACTACGGGCGGTCGCACGCCGAGATCGCGGCGCTCTTCGACAGCGTCTACGTTTCCTTTTATAAAGGCCTCGGCGGGATCGCCGGCGCCGTCCTCGCCGGCGACGCCGACTTCATCGCCGAAGCGCGCGTCTGGCAGCATCGTCACGGCGGGCGCCTCGTCTCGCTCTATCCCTTCGTACTCGCCGCGCAGCGCGGCTTCGAGGAACGGCTGCCGCGCATGGCCGGTTATCGCGAACGCGCGCGCGCGATCGCGGCGCGTCTGGCCGAGATCGGCGGCGTGCACGTCAACCCGAATCCACCGCATACCAACACGTTCCACGTCCTCTTGCCGGGAACAAAAGAAGAACTCGAAGGCCGCGCGCACGCGATCGCTCGCGAAACCGGCGTGTGGTCCTTCGGCTCGCTCTATCCGACGATCTGGCCGCAGCTCTGCAAATGGGAGTTCGTCACGGGCGACGCAACCGCCGACGTCAGCGACGACGAGATCGTCGCCATCGTGGAGCAGATCGTCGCGCCGTAAGGGCGGGCCCCGGAATCGCGGTGAGGCCAGCGCCAAGGATAAAGCGCGCGAGGCACGGCGCTCGGCCGGCCTCGCGTGCTGGATGGATGGATGGAACCTACCTTGGCGCCAGGGGCGTAAGGGTCATACCGCTAGTGAGGCTTCCGGGCCCGGGGCAGGTCAGCTTGAAGTTGGCATGGTTCGAGGTGTTGTTGGTCATCGGCGGATAGCTGACTTGAAGTGCTTCCCAACCCGCGTAGTTCGCGCCGAGCGACCACGTGTCCGTAACGGTTTGCGTCAACGCTCCCGCCGGGAAGTTCAGGGTCTGAGTCGGCGCGTCGGCGCCGTCGCTGCGAATCCACTTGTATTGGACCTGTCGATTTGCGGTCGGGGACCAGCCGCTTGCGCTGATTCTCCCGACGAACTTGACGGTCGCCGGACAACTTGCAACGGCTCCGTAGTTGGCGACCGTCGCCGACAGGCTGACCGTCTGTGCAGAAACCGGCACGATTGAAAGGAGCATCACGGCAAAGACCGTGATCGGGAGAGCAATAAGACGCATATAACCTCCTTAGGGTTAGGGCTGCGTGGCAAAAGAGGAGACGAACCCAGACCGATCGTGGCCGTTTGGGGCGGCGTTGGAACAGGGGAGTTCGAACTGGAAACGTGCCGGGCTAGGCCCAAAGTTCCTTTTGGGCGCGACTAGCCGACGGCGGGATTCGCGGCGGGGACAACCCTCGACGGGCTAACCTTCGTACTCCAACTCGTCGCCCTTATTGACGAAGCCCAGCCGCTCGTACAAGGGCCGAGCCATCTCCGAGGTGCCGAGCGTGAGGCGATCGACGTTCTCTCGCCGCGCTTCATCTAACACCTCGCGCATCATCGCCGCCGCGATTCCACGCCGGCGATAGGCGGGGTCGACGTACACGTTGCGGACGCGCCCGTCGTGCGTCCGATCCGGAGAGCGTAGTCGCGGCAGATTCGGCAGCAGCATCATGGTCGCGGTGCCGATCGCGAGCGTTCCATCGAAGGCGAGCCAGACGCGCAGACTACCCTCACGCAGCGCGGTTTCGAACGCCGCTTCGCAGGCGGCGCGAAACGCGTCGAGTTCGGCGGGGGTACCGGGCGCGTTGCGCTCGCCGCTCGAGCGAACGCGCAGCGCCGCGATCATCGCGGCATCGCTCGGAACTGCCCGGCGCACGGTAATTTCTGAGGCCATGTACCCCCCTTTTCTCGCACCGGCGGGTGGAACCCACGAGATTCCCGAACCGGGCCACGTTTAACACAAATAAAGTAAGAAGAAAGAAAATGGAGCAATCCGTGCTAGAGACCGTCTCACTCGAGATCGGCGGCCGCACCCTCGTCATCGAAACCGGCGAAGTTGCGAAGCAAGCCAACGGCAGCGCCCTCGTCCGCTACGGCGATGCCAACGTCGTCCTCGGCGCCGTCACTATTTCACAGAAACCCCGCGAAGGGATCGACTTCTTCCCGCTCACCTGCGAATTCGAAGAAAAAATGTACGCCGCGGGCAAGATCCCAGGCGGCTACATCAAACGCGAAGGCCGTCCGACCGAACACGCCACGCTCTCGGCACGGCAGATCGATCGCCCGATTCGCCCGCTCTTCCCCGACGGTTTCCGCAACGACGTCATGATCGTCACGACGGTCCTCTCGATCGATCGCGAACTCGACGCCGACGTCCTCGCGGTCTGCGCCGCGGGCGCGGCACTCGCCGTCTCCGATTGTCCGTTCCACGCCACGGTGGCGGCGGTGCGCGTCGGACGAGTGGACGGAGCGCTCGTTTGCAATCCGACGATTCCGCAATACGAAGCGGGCGGCATGGACATCGTGGTCGCCGGAACGGCCGACGCGGTGATGATGGTCGAGGGAAGCTGCAACGAAATTTCGGAGGAAGATTTCCTCGCCGCGGTCGCGTTCGCGCACGAAGAGGTCAAGAAGATCGTCGCCGCGATCGACGAACTCGCGAAGAAAGCCGGCAAGCCGAAAGCCACGTATCCCGTTGCAAAGCCCGAGGGCGCCTTCGCAGACTGGGTTCGCACGACGTTCAAGGACGACGTCGCTAAGGCGATGCGCGTCATCGAGAAGGCGGCGCGCAACGCCGCCTTCGACAAGGTCTCGCGCGCCGCGGCGATCGAGCGCGCCGAGAAGCTCGACGAAGCACTTTCCAAGCAATTGATGGATCCCACGGACAAGCAGTTCGACAAGATCATCAAAGCGATGCAAGAGGAAGAACTGCGCGTGATGGTCGTCGACGAAGGGCTGCGCCCCGACGGTCGCAAGGCCGACGAGATCCGCCCGATCTGGTCGAAGACGCACTACGTTCCGCGCGTTCACGGCAGCGGGCTCTTCACGCGCGGCCAGACGCAGGTCTTTACCGCCGCGACGCTCGGCTCGATCTCCGACGAACAGCGCTTGGACTGGATCATCGACGTCCCCAACAAGCGCTACATGCACTTCTACAACTTCCCGTCGTTCTCGGTCGGCGAGACGCGCCCGATGCGCGGCCCCGGCCGTCGCGAGATCGGCCACGGCCACTTGGCCGAGACGGCGATGCTGCCGGTCCTTCCGGCCGAGGAAGACTTCCCGTACACGTTGCGCCTGATGAGCGAAACTCTCGAATCGAACGGCTCGTCGTCGATGGCGTCGGTCTGCGCATCGACCCTGGCGCTGATGGACGCCGGCGTCCCGATCAAGAAGCACGTTGCGGGGATCGCGATGGGCCTCATCCTGCACGGAAAGAAACACGCGATCCTCAGCGACATTCAGGGCCTCGAAGACGCGCTCGGCGAGATGGACTTCAAAGTCGCCGGGACGGTCGACGGGATCACCGCGATCCAGATGGACATCAAGGTCCAAGGGATCACGATCGAGATCATGCGCGAAGCGCTCGCGCAAGCAAAGATCGGCCGGCTCTTCATCATCGACAAACTCAAGGAGACGATCGCGACGCACCGCGCCGAACTCTCGCCGTTCGCACCGCGAATGATCGTCCTGACGATCAATCCCGAGAAGATCAAAGACGTCATCGGCCCAGGCGGAAAGATCATCAACAAGATCATCGCCGAGACCGGCGTCAAGATCGACATCGAAAACGACGGCCGCGTCTTCATCGCTTCGCCCGACGGCGAGGGCGCCGAGCGCGCCCGGAAGATGGTCGAAGCGTTGACCAAAGACGTGCAGGTCGGCGAATCCTATATGGGCACCGTGACGCGCTTGATGAATTTCGGCGCGTTCGTTGCGGTCTTGCCTGGCAAGGAAGGGCTCGTTCACATCAGCCAACTCGCCCCGGGCCGCGTCGAGAAGGTCGAGGACGTCGTCAAAGTCGGCGATCAGATCATGGTGAAGGTCGTCGAAATCGACTCACAAGGACGGATCAATCTTTCGCGCAAAGCGGTGCTGACCGGCGAAGATCCGACCGGGCCGCTGCGGAGTAATGGGGCGCCGCCGCGCGATCGGGACGGCGGCCGCAGACGGAGGCGTGAATGATAGCGGCACATCAGCTCGCCCATAACTGGGGTTGGGTCCTCGCGCGTGGACTGATCGCCATCGCATTCGGGGCCTACCTCCTCACGCTCGCGTTCCTCGCCCCCGCCGCGCTGATCTGGGCGCTTGTGATCCTCTTCGCGGCGTTCTCCTTCGCCGACGGGGCGATCGTGTTGATCACGGCGTTGCGCTTCGCGCACCCCGAGAGCGGGCGCTGGTGGTGGATGATCGTGCAGGGCATCGCCGGGATCGCGGTCGGCGTCTTGACGTACTTCTGGCCGAACATCACCGCCTGGGTGCTCGGGATCCTGATCGCCGCCTGGGCAGTCGTGACCGGAATTCTCGAGATCGGGGCGGCGTTCCAATTGCGCAAGAACGTTGCCGGTGAGATCTTCCTTTTGATCGCGGGCGTTCTCTCGGTCGCGCTCGGGATCATCTTGCTGTGGGCCGCGCAAGGACCGCTGATCGCGTTGCTCGCTTGGGCCTGGCTCGTCGCGATCTATGCGATCGTCGCCGGCTTGGCCCTCGTCGCACTCGCCTTTCGACTGCGTTCGTTCGCCGCGCACAACCCTTAAGCGTCGCCTCGGCCGCGGCAAGTGCACAGTTCGGTGCGCCGATGACGAGACGACAGGTGTGGGTCGTCGGCTCGAATCTCGCGCTCGCGATCTTCTGGTTGCGGTTTGTCTACGTCAACTACCAAGCGTACGCCAGCACCGGGAATCTGATTTATGCCCTCGGCACGGTGGAGAACAGCATCATCGCACTGATGTTCCTCGTGCGTAGCCCGGCCGTCGCATCGTCGACATCTCCGCTCGATTATGCGATTCCCTTCGGGGCGACGTTTTTGCCGCAACTGTTGCGGCCCGAACTGCATCAAGTTCCACTCTACGCCGTGATCCTCGTCGGCATCGGCACGTCCGTGAGTCTCGCCGGGATCGTCTTCCTCAATCGAAGTTTCGGGATCGTCCCGACCGTGAGAAACATCCGAACCGGCGGCATCTACCGGGCGATTCGCCACCCAATGTACGCCGGCGGCTTGATCGTGGTCGTAGGATTTACTTTGGGCAATTTTTCCATCGCTAATCTTGCCGTCGCGATCCTCACGGCGACGCTCGTTCTCATGCGCATGCACAGAGAAGAACTCTTCCTATCGGGATTCGAAACGTATCGGCGCTATCGTGAGACGACGCGTTACAGGCTCATCCCCTTTGTGTATTAGGGCGGGTGCCGAACCTGGCCACGTCCAATGCTGGGCGCTCCATGGCGTTTGACTCGCTCGGACAATTCGTCCATGCGCTCCGGCGGGCCGGTGAGCTCGTCGAGGTGCGGGCCGAAGTCGATCCGCATCTCGAGATCTCCGAGATCTCCGACCGCGCCGTGAAAGCCGGCGGTCCGGCGCTTCTGTTCAGCAACGTGCGCGGATCTCGCTATCCCGTTCTGACCAATCAATTCGGCACCGAACGGCGCATGGCGCTCGCATTCGGCGCCGACTCCCTCGACGACGTCGCGGCGCGGGTGCGCGGCGCGGTCGACCTGAGCCGACCTCGCGACCTCATGGAAGGTCTCGGAAAAGCCGTCGCGTTCGGCACGCTCGCCTTCTCGCTTCCGCGAACGGTGAAGCGCGCGCCGGTGCACGAGATCGTCGATCACGAACCCGACCTTCGCACGCTTCCCGTGCTGACCACCTGGCCGCTCGATGCCGGGCCGTTCATCACACTCCCGCTCGTCATCACGCGCGATCCCGAAAGCGGAGCGCAAAACGTCGGCATGTACCGCATGCAAGTCTATGACGCGCGAACGACGGCGATGCATTGGCAGCGCCACAAGCACGGGCGCGCGCACGCGCGTAAGTGGGGCCGTCACGTGCCGGTCGCCGTCGCCATCGGCGCCGACCCGGCGTTGACCTACGCGGCGAGCGCGCCGCTGCCGCCGGCGATCGACGAAGTCGCCTTCGCCGGTTTCTTACGCGGACGTCCGATCACGATGGTAAAATGCAAGACCGTCGATTTGAAAGTTCCGGCCGAGGCGGAATTCGTCTTGGAAGGCTACGTCGACAACGAGGATCTGCGGATCGAGGGGCCGTTCGGCGATCACACCGGCGTCTACAGCCTGGCCGACTCCTATCCGGCGTTCCACGTGCAATGCATCACGCGCCGCGTCAACCCGATCTACGCCGCGACCGTCGTCGGGAAACCACCGATGGAGGACGCATGGCTCGGCAAGACGAGCGAGCGCATTTTTCTGCCGCTCTTGCAGATGATCGTTCCGGAGATCGTCGACTACAACTTGCCGGTCGAAGGCGGGTTTCACAACCTTTGTATCGTCTCGATTCGCAAATCGTATCCGGGCCAAGCGAAAAAGGTGATGAACGCGCTGTGGGGGCTCGGTCATATGATGATGCTGACGCGCTGCCTGATCGTCGTCGACGCCGACGTCGACGTCCACGACACGCGCGCGGTCGCGTGGTTCGCGCTCAACAACGTCGACGCGTCGCGCGACCTCGTGGTCATGCCCGGACCCGTCGACGATCTCGATCACGCCGGATCGTATCTGGTCGCGCTCGGCCACAAGCTCGGGATCGATGCGACCCGCAAGGGCGCCGATGAGGGCTACGCTCGAGTCTGGCCGCCGGAGATCGTGATGGACGAGGCGACTCGCGATCTGGTCAATCGCCGCTGGCACGAGTACGGATTGCGGCTCGGCGGGAGCGCCGACGCGTGGTCGGGGCAAGGTGAAGCCGCGCTGCGAAAGCTCCTCGATTCTCCCGGGCTCAAGCCCGGCTCCGTCGATCGGGCGAAGCTCGGCGCCGACGGCGCTCCCGCGCTCGAGCGTTGATGCGACTTCTGCTGCGTGAACTTCGCGTCGAGCACACCCTCTTCGCGCTGCCCTTTGCCTACGTCGGCGCGGTGCTGGCGGCGCGCGGCCTTCCGACGCTTCACCAATTCGTGTGGATCACGCTCGCCGTGCTCGGCGCGCGTACCGCGGCGATGGCGGCGAACCGGTACGTCGATCGCGAGATCGACGCACGCAACCCGCGAACGGCGCGGCGCGCGCTCCCCAGCGGCGCGCTCGCGCCGAGCACCGTCGTCGGTGCGGCGATCGCCGGGTTGCTTCTGCTGGTCGTCGCGGCTTTCGAGCTCAATCCGCTCTGCATCGCGCTCTTTCCGGTCGCGCTCGCCGGAATCGCGCTCTATCCGTTCTGCAAGCGCTTCACGTGGGGAACGCATTTTGTGTTGGGCGCCGTCGACGGTCTCGCGCCGCTCGGAGCCTACCTCGCGGTTGCGGGGACGGTCACGCTCCCGGCACTGCTCGTCTTCGCGGCGGTGACGATTTGGGTCGCCGGCTTCGACATCATCTACGCGTTGATGGATCGTGACGTCGATCTCGCTCAGGACCTGCACTCAATACCGGCGCGGTTCGGCGAGGCGCACGGACGCCGGCTTCCGATCGCGCTCCACCTGGGCATGACGCTCTTGCTCGCGCTTGCCGGTTGGCTCGCCCAGGTCGGTCCGGTCTACTACGCAGGCGTGGCGCTCGCCGCCGGCCTGTCGTGGTATGAAAACCGGCTCTTCGATTTCTCGAAGAATATCTTCATTCTCAACGAAAGAGTGTTCGTGAGCAATATGATCTTTTCGGTCGCCTTCCTCGTAACGACATTGGGCGGTTTTGCATGGCACGCTTAGGAGCTTGCCGGACTCATGACTGCGCCAGCGTCGAGGACGCCACGGCCGAAACGCGAGGAATCGAGGAGCGCCCAATGGCAGAGCCATTTCAGCGACGAGTGACGAAGCGTCCCGGCCGTGGCGCCCCGACCCAAAGGGCTGCGTCGTTTGTGCGCGATCTCATCGTCGCTGCGTCAGTCACAATGCGCCGCGGCATTGCTCCCTCCTCGCTTCTCGATCTCGCGCACAAACGGCTGCAGCGATGGCACAGGCATGAGTCCGGCAAGCTCCTGAACCGCCGCTCGTTCATCGCCGGGAGCGCGGCCTGCGCTGCCGGCGCGCTTGCCGCTCCGGCGCGCGCCGCCTTCAACGATACGTTCATCTCGACGGCGACGATCGGCGTCGTCGGACCCTTCAGCGGCGACGCGGCCAAACTCGGCGAGCAGATCGGCAACGGCGTTCGCTCGGCGATCAACGACGCCAATCTGATCCGCGGGGCGATGGATCGCGTCTACGCGATGCGAACGTTCGACGATCAGAACCTGCTCGCTAACGGGCTCATCACCGCACAGTACGCCGTCGACGACGGCTCGATCGACGTCGCGATCGGGCACCTCAAAGGCACCATCACCGAACAGGCCCTGCAGACCTACGTCAACGGACATCTGCCGCTCATCATCCCGGCCTCGACTTACGACCGCCTGACCACCCACGGGTATGGCGGCGTCCTAAGGCTCGAAACGAAAGATTCGACCGAGGGAAACCTCGGCGGCTCGGTCGTCATGCAGCGCGTCAAACCGAAGTCGTCGGTCGTGCTCTATCAGGACGGCGACTACGGGATCGACGTCGCCGCCGGATATCACGACCGGATGCTCAAGGAAAAGGTCGATTCGAAAGCGCTCCGCTTTCCTTTCGACAAACCGGACTATCCGGCGGTCTCGAAAGCGGCGCTCTCCGGTAATCCCGACATCATCTACCTCGCCGGAACCGCACACGATATGGGGCCGATGATCAAGCAATTGCGTGCCGACGGGTACACGGGCCCCCTCTACGCCTCGCAAGGGATGTTTGACGGGACGATCCTCGAGAAGTACAAGGACGTCGCGGGCGAGCTCTTGATCTCCTCATCGTTTCCGCCGCTGAACCTGGCGCCTTCGACGTTTCACATTCGGCAAAACTTCGAGCAGAAATACGGACCGATGACGCCGCTGGCGGTCTTCGGGTACGCGGCGGCCCAGATCGCGATCGCCGCAATCAAGCGCGGCGCTGCCGCCGATCGGCTCGCCGCCGCGCGCGCGCTCAACTATGCGACCGAATACGACACGATCGTCGGACCGGTGACCTTCCTCGGGACGGGGGATCCGCAAGATCCGAACATCTACTTTTACACGATCAAGGATGGAAAGTGGTTGTACGTGCAGGCGGCGCACCGGAGTTCGTTCGTCCTGAAATAGGCGCCCCGCTAGCGCCGGCGTTACGAAGTCGCGGTCTCTTTCGAGCGCCGAGCTACCTCGACGTGATGCGCGACAGTGACCGGTTGGGTCGGTTCTTCGTCGAGATCGACACGGATGCGCAAGCGCAAGCCTGCGAGCACGAGCGTGAATGACGTTCCGAAGTAACGCATCAAAGTCTCTCCCTGCACTAAACTTCTAAGCGTTTCCAAGCAAAAGTCGCAGCGCCCCAGCCTGCGATGCCGAGCGACCACGCGATCGCGGCGCGCGCCCACCATCCCAGCGGAATGAGCACGTTGCCGTTTGCAGCGGAGCTGCTCGAGTTGATCTGAATGTGGCCGCCGCCGCCCGTCGCCAAGTACGCGAGCGGGTTCAGGTAGTTGGCCGCGACGAGGAACGCGTGCGCCGAAGGATTCCAATACGTCGAAAGCAGCGTGCACATCGGCAACAGCCAAGCGAATACGGCCCAGCTCAAACCGATCATCAGTCCGCCTCGGCCGATCTGCCACGACGTGAGCGCCTGCAACTCGCCGTTCCACATCATCGCAACGCCGAGTCCGAGGACGGCCGCCGCCGGAGCGGATCCATCGACGACGATGACGCTCGTCGCCCCGAGGCTTGCGAAGACGAGCAGAATCAGAATCAATCCGTAAACGAACGCGGTGACGATCGCCGCGAGATCGCACAGCATGTACTCGAAGGCAAGCCGCTCGCGCGCGATCGGCTTGGCCCAAACCATCTCCACGCCTTCGTTTTCCTGATTGAGGCTCGTGCCGCAGATGGTCGCGAAGAGGATCGCGATGAGCGACGCGCCCAAGAACAGGACGCTCAACGGAATCGTCCCCTTCGCGGCGCTGAGATCCGTCTCGGCATGCGGCAAGTGCATCGTGATCACGATCAGCAACGCCACGGCGGTGATCGCGGCGCCAAACCAAGTCAGTGCTTTGCGCAGCCGCAGTAGTTGCACGTAATACATGAATGTACTAAGCCTCCAAGCGCTTCCAGCCGGCGATCGCGGCCGCGCAGCCGATGAGGCCGAGCGACCACGTCATGAGCATGCGCATCTCCGTGCCGGCGATCGCCTGCGGCAACACCGGGCTCGGGTGTGCGCCGTAACCGGAAAGCGAGTACGACGAAAAGTACGCCAGCGGATTAACGACGTTGAGAATCGTGAAGATGGTGTGGAGGGGTTCGATGCCGCCCTGGGTCGCTTCGGCGAGCGAGATGAACACGAAGGCGGCGGCCCAGCTTACGCCCGTGATCACGCCACCCCGAAAGCGCTGCCCCGCGGTCAGGCCCTGCATCAGGCCGTACCACATGAAGGCCGCTCCCAAGCCGATGACGAGCGTCGGCACGGTGCGGTTGTCGACGCTGATATGAGTCAGCAGCCCGAGGCTCGCGATGAGGAGTACGCACAGCGCCGCCGCGGCGATGAAGGCGACGACGATGGCGGCGAAGTCCAAGAGGATGTAGGAGAGTGCGAGACGCTCCCGCGCGATGGGCTTGGTCCAGACCATCTCGACGCCGTCGTACTCACGATTGAGACTCCTGCTGATCGCCGTGGCGTAGATGATCGCGCCCCAAGCGGCGCTGAAGAGCAGCGCGCTCAAAGGAATCGCGATCAGCTTGCGCTTCGAAGCGTCGGAGAGATCGGACGCGGCATGCGGGGAATGGGCGATCATGAGCGCGATGAGAAAGAGACCACCGATGATCGACCCATAGATCGTCAGCGTTTTGCGGAGCCGCAGGATCTGCGGGTAGGTCATGCTCCGTCCCCGCCTACGGTCGGAATCTCGCCGCCGACCGCGGTGATGAAGATGTCTTCGAGGTTGAGGTCGAGGATGCTGACGTTCTTCGGCGAAAACTCATTCAACCGCCGTGCGATACCGTCACTGTCTTCCTTGACGTAGGCGCGCAAAATGCGGCCGGAGCGCTCGATGCGACGAACGCGCGGGTCGGCGGCGAGACCATCGACTTCGGGAACGGTCTGATCGAAGATCGCTTCGACGATCTTCTCGGAGCCTTTGAGCGTGTCGACCGTTCCGTCGACGATCAATTTTCCGTTCTTGAGGATCGCGACGCGGTCGGCGGCGCGTTCGACTTGGCCGATTTGGTGCGATGAAAAGAGCACGGTCGAGCCGGTCGAGGCCGCTTCGATGATCAGGTCCAAGACGACGCGCTGGAAGACCGGATCGAGACCGCTCGCCGGTTCGTCGAGAACGAGAATCCGCGGGCGGAACGAAAAGGCAAGAACGAGCGCGACGGCCGTGTGCTGGCCCTTCGACAGTTTGCCGACCTTCTTCTTTCGCTCGAGCCTGAACAGATCGACCAGCTCCTCGGCGCGTTTGGGATCGTACGACCGGTAGGAGCGGCGGTTGAACTCGAGATGATCGGCGACGGTCATCCATTCGTAGAGCGCGCTCCGCTCGGGGAGGTACGCGAGCGTTTCGAAGGTCTGCGGTTGAACCGGCGCGCCTTCGACTTCCATCGTACCGGCCGTCGCTCGCGCGAGGCCGATCAAACACTTGAACGTGGTCGTCTTGCCGGAACCGTTCGGGCCGAGCAGACCGCAGATCGACCCGGGCTCGACTTCGAGCGTCAAATTGGAGACGGCTTCAAAGGAACCGTAGCGTTTGGAGAAATCGCGTATCGCGATTGCATAGGTCGAATTCACTTGTGATCATCTCCGGCGGGAAACCAGCGGTCGAGTTGTTCGAAAAAGATTTCGGCGGCGCGTGCTCGGGATAGACCGAGCGTTTTCGTTTCGCGGACTGCGTCGCCGAGGACGGTGTTGGCGACATCGTCCATCGCGCGCCGCGATTCGCCGGTCGACGATCCATCGGCGCGAACAAACGAACCGCGCCCGGGGCTCGTCTCGATCACACCGTCGCGCTCGAGATCACGGTAGGCTCGGGCGACGGTGTTGGGGTTGATCGTCAGGTTGAGCGCCAGCGCCTTGACCGTCGGAAGCTGCTCGCCGGGGGCGAGGCTCCCCAAAGCGACGGCCCGCTTCACCTGCTCTATGAGCTGGAGGTACAGCGGGACGCCGGTGCGCGGGTCGACGGTGAAGATGGCGGGCATTGAGGTGTCTTCCAGCCGCTCTTAGAGCTTGACGCCCCAGCCGGCGAACAGGGCGCCGTCGCGGCGCGGGGTCGGGATCACGGTGCGGCGGGCTTCACGGTCGTTCAGGATGGGGCTCGTCTGGCGGTTCGTCATAGCATCTCTCCTCTTTCGATGTACTAGTGTATTAGTACAATATCATATCGGCACAATATGTCAAGCCCTTGAACCAATCTTTTTGGGCCAGCCTCCTTGAGGGCCAGGCACCGGCCCGCCCGGGGCGCGACTTTTTGCCGTCCGCGGGGGTTGTCCGGCTCATGAAAGCGATCGCGATCCAGCACAACGGAGGCCCCGAGGCGCTCCAGCTCGTCGACCTCCCGGTGCCGCAGCCGAAGCCCGGCGAGGCGCTCGTCAAAATCGAGGCGGCGGGCGTCAACTTCATCGACGTCTACTATCGCAGCGGCCTCTACAAGGCGCCGCAGTTTCCGCTCGTCCTCGGATCGGAAGGCTCCGGCGTCGTCGAGTCCGTCGACGAGGGCGTCACCACCGTCAAGAAAGGCGACCGGGTCGCTTGGGCGATGGTGCTCGGCAGCTACGCCGAGTATGCCGCGGTCCCGGCGGCGCGTCTGGTCGTTGTGCCCCCTGACGTGACGTTGCGCGACGCGGCGGCGCTGATGTTGCAAGGGATGACGGCGCACTACTTGAGCGAGAGCACGTTTCCGCTGCAGAAGGGACAAGTCGCCCTGATCCATGCCGGCGCAGGCGGCGTCGGTTTGCTTCTGACGCAGCTCGCGAAGGCGAAGGGCGCGACCGTCATCACGACGGTCTCCACTGCCGAGAAGGCCGCGCTTTCAAAGGAAGCCGGCGCCGATCACACGATCGCTTATACGGAGGTCGATTTTGCAGCCGAAGTCCGCCGCATCACCGGCGGCAAAGGCGCCGACGTCGTCTACGATTCGGTCGGCCGGACGACGTTCGAGAAGAGCCTCGACTCGCTGCGCCCACGCGGCTATTTGGTGCTGTTCGGTTTGTCGAGCGGACCGGTTCCGCCGGTCGACCCACAGACGCTCAACGCGAAGGGTTCGCTCTTTCTGACGCGCCCGTCGCTTGCGCACTACTCGCAAACACCCGAAGAAATCGCCTGGCGCTCCGGCGCGCTCTTCAGCGCGGTGCGCGAGGGGAAATTAAAGGTGCGCGCCGAGCGGGAGTATCGACTCGCCGACGCGGCGCGCGCCCATCAGGACCTCGAAGGACGAAAGACGACCGGGAAACTGCTGCTGATTCCCTGAGCATCTGCCCAGCAGATATGCGTTAGTGGGATATCCCCGGTGGTTCAGGTTGCGGCTCGAACTTGATCAACGAGGTCGGATCCAGGAAACCACCCGGTCCGACCATGATCACGTTTCCGTTCTTCTGCTTGTACGAACCCGGTGCCGCAGGAACTTGTTTTCCGTCGCCGTTGAGCGTGAAGAGTTGCCATCTCCCCTGCTCGCCGCCGGCCTTGCGGCAATGGAGGGTCTGGCCATTGGCGAGCGCCACGATCCCGAAGTTCAGGCTGGCATTAACCATGTGCGGCTGAGGGCCGGCGTTCGCGACGGCGACCGAAGTTAGGGAAACGATTGCGCTCAATGCGAGCGCGCGAAAGAGAGCATGCATCGGACAAACACTCCTTGTGAGCGAGTATGAAGATCGGTCGTACTCGGAGGGGAGGTTGCCCGTGCGACCTACATGCCCAACGAAATCGGCCGAACGATCGTTTCAGCCGCGGCCCGGGCGCGAAACGGCTTGGCGGTTCGTAACCGCTTTATAGCAACAGCGCCGTCCGGAAGCGTCCGCGTTTCCTGGGAGCTCGCGAAAGGCGCCTAATGGCGTAGCGAGTCGCGAACGGACTTGGAGGCGGCGACCCTTCCTTCGCTGACGTAGGCCTCGTGATTGAGGTCGATCTCATCGAGCCGATAGAGGTAATTCACCATGATCCCGGCCGCTTCGCGCAATCCGCGCGGCGAGGTGTCGGCGAGCCAGTTGAGCCGTTCGAGCCGGGCGCCGTTGCCCAGATGGAAGCGCGCAACCGAATCGGCGGCGCCTCCGTCGCCGGCTCGCGCTTCGAGCAGGTAGCGGCTCGCAGCGCGCAGGAGCGGCCGGCGCAGCGATTCGGCCTGCGCCGGATCGCGTTTCCAGACGCGCGTCGTCAGTGCGCGCCGCACCTCGACCGAAACGTCGGCGTCGTCTTCGGGCAGCGCATCGAGCCAGCTCCGGAAACCCGGCATCGGCGAAAGCGTTGCAAACGTTCGCAGCGTTCGAAACTCCGCTGAAAGCGCGGCGACCACGTTCTTGATCAGCGCGTTTCCGAAGCTGATTCCGGCGAGCCCGCGCTGGCAGTTCGAGATCGAGTAGAAGATCGCCGTCGTGGCCTCCGCGGGGTTCTGGCGCGGCGCATCCGCGTCGAGCAGCGGCGCAATGCTTTCGCTCATCCTATCGACGAGCGCGACTTCGACGAAGATCAGCGGCTCGTTCGGCATCGCCGGGTGCAGGTAGGCGAAGCAGCGCCGATCGGAATCGAGCCGGTTTTTCAGGTCGAGCCAACTGCGGACTTCGTGGACGGCTTCGTACTTCGCGAGCTTTTCGAGGAACGTCGCCGGCGCATCCCACGTGATCCGCCGCAGTTCGAGGAAGCCCGTATCGAACCACGACGCGAGGAGCTCCTTGAGATCGAGCTCGAGGCGCCGCATCGCCGGCGACGGCGCCGGGAGCGCCAGGATGTCGGCACGCAGATCGACGAGGAACTTGATCCCGTCTGGCAACTCGTTGAACTGGCGGAGCAGCGTCAGCCACGGCGGTTGCAATGCGCCCCGCAGTTTGCGAGCCGCGTCGGCGAACGCCGGTTCGCTCTCACTCTCTCCGAGCCCGGCAACGCCCGCGAAAATTGCGTCCCGGTTGAGGTCGAACTCGGCGAGCGTTTCCAGAAACCGCGCTCTCCCTTCGGCATCGAGGCTCAAGTAACATCGGCCCAGAGCGGCGGCGCGCGTTCGCGCCGAGACCTCGCCGCCGCGCGCCGAGAGGCACGCCGCCATCGCTTCGCGGACGCGCGCGATGTCGCGCGGCAGCAGCTCCGGACGAACGCTCGCGAGCGGATCGCCGCGACGGACCAGGCCCTGCCAGGAGTTCGCGATGCCCCCGACCGCGCGAAGCAAAAAGTTCGGCTCGGTGCGGTTGGTCACGGCGACCTCATGAGACGCCTTGCGTGCAGGTTCCTGAAGCGGCGCGGGTTAGTACGTGATCGATCCGCCGCTCTGGTAGTACAGCGTACCGCCGTTGATCTTTGCTGCGTTCGGAAACCAAGTCCAGCTCTTCGAATTCGAAACGACGCCGCCTTTCCCGACCACGACGACGTTGCCGTTCGAGAGCTTATAACTTCCCGGCGCGGCCGGCTTCCCGGGCGAGCCGAGTTTGGTAACCAAGAACAGCACGTGTTGCGGGCTCAATACTGCGTATTCGCCGTTGGACAACTGCGGTATCACGCCTTTGCCCGGCGGATCGGGCTGCGGATTGAAGTCCGCGGCCTGCGCGACGAAGCTCGTGCCGAGTACGAGCGCGCAAGACATGGCGAGAGCTCCGAGAGTAAGACGCATCGGGAACCTCCTTAAGTGGACCGTATGACGACCAAAACGAGACGTAGCGACGTTTCGTTTCGTTGCCGCGACCGGGGATCAACCCCTGTTCCGGCGGGGGGGCACCGGCGCTCCGCAAAACGCTTGAGTTCGTGGTCCCGTACATCCGCCGGAACGGCCTCGATCGCCGCACGTTTCTGGCGGCGTCGGGCGCGTTTTTGACCGGCGCCAGGCCGGCGAGTTTTCCCGAGCGCTCCGACGCCCGCCCGATCGTCGAGCGCCGCACGATCGACGACCTGGCGGCGAACGATCCGGCCGCGGTCACGCGGATACGACGCGCCTACACCGAAATGTTCGCGTGGAGCGTTTCGCATCCGAACGATCCGCGGAGTTGGCGGCAGCAGCGTTTGCTCCACGCACGGACGTCGCAACGCGGCCGCACCGATCCGCACTTTCGCATTCACGGATCGCACCATTTCTTTCCGTGGCACCGCGCCTATCTCTACTTTCACGAGCGAATCCTCGCCTGGCACCTCACCGGCAGAGCCGAACTCGATCCGACGTTTCGCTTGCCCGTGTGGGCTTGGGAAAGCGACTTCGATGCGCTCAACAACCCGTCGATCTACACCGACGATCTCGACGCGGCCGGCCATCGCAATCCGCTGCTCCACCCGCGGCGCTTTCTGCTCTTCCAGCGGAACGACACGAACGCGCTCGCCGCAATGACCTTCCGCGGTTCGGACTTTTTTGGTTATCCACCGGCGCCCGGAGCGAGCAACAACGGATCGATCGAGAACGGCGTGCACGCAAACATCCACGTTGACGTCGGCGACGACATGGGACAGATCGCGACCGCCGCCAACGATCCGCTGTTCTTCGCGCACCATACGAACATCGACCGGCTCTGGAGCTCGTGGAGCGCGTTGCGCGGCGCGACCGCCGCCGCGACGTTCGACGCTTGGAAACACGTCACGTGGACGTTCGCCGATTGGGACGGCTCGCTCGTCGCCGTTCGCAGCACCGATGTGATCGCGCATGACGAATCGTTGCGCTACGCTTATACGAAGCCGACGCTGCACTTCGCCGCGCCGGCCGACGCCGTCGAACGTCCGCTGTTTCATTCGGGTTCGCGCTGGCACGCGACGCACGAGGTACGCTTGCAGGTCGTCGCCGCGCGGCGGGTCGCGCTCAAATTGCGCGATATACGCGTCCCCGGACCGGGGCACTTTGCAGTCGCCGCAATCGTCCCCGGGCAAACAGGCGAGCCTGTCGTTCTGGGGACGTTCATCGTCCTCGATCACCACGCGGTCGATCGCGCCAACGCGTACTTGGACGTCTCCGAGACGAGAACGATGTTGCTGCATCCGAACGGAACGCGCGTGGTGCTCATGCACGATCCGCACAAGCACACCGAGCGCGATTTCAACTTTACGCTCGGCTCGGCGAGCACGACCCTCGAACTCGCGGCGGCCCAGGTAACGCTACACCTCATCGGCTGACCGGGTCGGCGGGCATTGACTATCGAACATATGTTCGATACCATGGCCTCCCATGTCAGGCTCGGCCTCGCCGAACCCCGACCCTCGAAGCGCCCGCCTTGCAGCGTTTGCCGGGCTGCGCTCGGCCTTGGCAGCCCACAACCCCGCCGCCTCTCCCGCTGCGTTCGTGCCCGACGGCGAGACGCTGGTCCGGACCGGCTTCTCCGAACTCGACGCCGCGCTCGGCGGCGGGTTCCCGCGCGGAACGCTCGCGACCCTCGAGGGTCCGGCCGGTTCGGGCCGGTCCGCGATCGCAAGCCGGCTGCTCGCGAGGGCGACCGCCGGCGGCGGCCTCGGCGCCTTAATCGAGTCGCCGAACGCCGAAGAGGGCGCGCTCTATCCGCCGGCGCTGGCGGCGGCCGGCGTCGACTTGCGCCGGCTCCTCGTCGTCCCGGCAAACGATTCTAAAGCGGTCGCACGTGCCGCCGACATCCTGTTGCGCGCCGCGGCGTTCGGCGTCGTCGTCATCCCGGCGATTGCGTTGCGCGCGGCGGCCTGGACGCGCTTGGCGAGTTTAACGCATCGCGCCGGCACGTTGCTCGTCGCGCTGGGCATCGAGGCCTCCGACGAGTTGCGCTATTTCGCGTCGCTGCGAATCCGCTTGCGTCCCGAATCGGTGCGCTGGGCCGGAATCTCCGGACCGTTTTGCGCGCTCGCCGCCGCCGGCGCCGAAGCGACGGTCCTCAAACACAAACGCGCCGCGCCGGGCGGACGTGCGCACCTCGCGCGCGCGACCTTCGAAAGCGAGGGACCGGCATTCGTCGCGCTGCGCGAGCGCGCGCTTCCCACCGCTGTCCCCTTGCAGCGCGTTACTTCCGAGCCCATCATCGCGGTATGAGGAACCCGCTCGTTCGCGTCGTCCTGCTGGTGTTGATCGCGGCGTTGCTCGCAATCGCCGGTTTCGTTCGCCCGACCGTACTGCTGTGGGAGTTCTTCGCCTCGCACCACTCCTAGTGTTTTTCACGAAATGATCGTCTGCGTGCTGGTTCCGTCACATAACGTAGCCGCACGGCTCTGGGAAGCGGCACTCGACGCGCTCGACGCCGCATCGCCGCTCGTCGAAGACGACGGGCCGGGACTCGCCTTGCTCGAGATGCGCGGGATCGAGGGCGATGCGACGCGGTGGCTGGGGAGCGTTCGCGGAGCGCTCGCGGTCTGTTCCGAATTCGACACGATCCCTTTTCGCTTGGGCTTGGCGGCGAACAAGTTCGTCGCGCACGCAGCGGCGCACGTCGCCGACGGGACGATCGTTCCGGCAGGTTGCGAAGCCTCGTTCGTCGCGCCGCTGCCGCTCGAAGCCCTCGATCTCGAGCGCGACGCGATCGAGCGCCTGCACCTCTTCGGCATCTCGACTCTCGGCGCGCTCGCCGCACTTCCACACGGACCGTTCGTGCGCCGCTTCGGGAGCGAGGCGGCAATCTGGCACGCGCACGCCCGCGGTCTCGACGACACGCCAATCGTTCCGCGTCCGCGCGCGCTCCGTATCGATCGTTCGATCTACGGCGAGGGGACGGCGGAATACGAAGAACAGCTGCTCTTTGCCTTACGCTCGCTCGTCGCACGGGTCGCCGACGACGTCGCGTATGCCGGGAAGCGCTGCGGTTTTTTGCACTTGACGCTCGAGTGCGAAGACGGCGCCCGCCTCTGTATTTCCACGACGCTCGCGCAGCCGACCGCGCGAAGCGCGACGATGTTCGATCTGCTGCGGGCGCTGCTCGAAGGCGTCGTCGTCCGTTCGCCGGTCGTCGGACTGCAACTCTCCGCCGAACGGTTGGAAGAAGGCGGAACCGAACTCTCGCTTTTCTCCGGGGGAGATCCCGATCCGGAGGTCGTCGCGATCGCGCTCGCGCGCCTCGAAGCGGCGCTCGGCCCGCATTCGGCGTTGCGCGCGCGGCTCGAGGCGGGGAATCGTTACGAAACGCGCTTCGCCTACGAACCCTTCACCGCCGCCGGCACGGATCGGCATCGAGCGCCGCCGCCCGATGCGGACCGAGCGCCGCTTTCGGAGACCGGAACGCTCGCCTATCGCATGTTCGCACCGCGCGAGATCGAGGTCCGGATCGAGCGCGGCCGGCCGGGGCGCGTCGCCGAGCGCACCGTCCTCGACGTCGCCGGTCCCTGGCGCGTCGACGAGTTGTGGTGGGCCGAGGCGCTCGACGCGGCCCAAACCCCCTACGTGGCCGACGCCTACGACGTCTTGCTCGACGACGGGATCGTGCGACGGATCGTCTTTGAACGCGGACGCTGGTATCTGCGCGGCATCTACGACTAAATGGAACCTCTCCACGCCGAGGACGCGCGCCGGCATCTCGCGCATCCTTGGTCAATCATGAACCTCGTCGATTTCTTCCCAAAGGATCTCTTCCGCGAGAAGACCGTCTTCGTGACGGGCGGCGGGTCGGGGATCAATCTGGGCATCGCGAAAAATTTCGCCGCCGTCGGCGCACGGATCGCGATCTGCGGCCGAACCCAAGAGCGCCTCGACTCGGCCGCCGCCGAACTGCGCACGCTCGGAGCCGAGGTCTTCGCTCAGGCAGCCGACGTGCGCGATTACGCCGCGCTCGAAGCCTCGATCGAGGCGGCACGCGGCGCGCTCGGCCCGATCCACGTCCTGGTCGCGGGCGCGGCTGGAAACTTTCCAGCGGCGGCCGAAGCCCTGAGCCCAAACGGCTTCAAAGCGGTCGTCGACATCGACCTCCTCGGCTCGTTCAACGCCGCGCGCGCCGCCTTCGCGCAATTGAAGGAGACGCGCGGCTCGATCGTCTTCATCTCGGCGGGCCAAGCGCATATTCCGTATGCGTTTCAAGCGCACGTCGGGGCGGCGAAAGCGGGCGTCGAGATGCTGATGAAAGATCTCGCGCTCGAGTGGGGGCGCCACGGGATCCGCGTCAACAGCCTCGTCCCGGGGCCGATCGAAGGGACCGAAGGCGTGAAACGCCTCGTCGCAAGCGACGCAATCAAAGCGAAGCTCACGCGTGCCATTCCGCTCGGCAGGTTCGGAACCATCGACGATATCGGCGGGGTCGCGGTCTTTCTCGCGTCGCCGCTCGCGTCGTACGTCACGGGCGCGACGATCGTCGCCGACGGCGGTCAGAATCTCCCCGGCAGCGGCGTCTGGGCCTCGCTCGCGCTCGGAGGCGACGCTCCGTCGAACGGATAGTCACGGCGCGACTCGCCGGCACGCGGGTTCGCGAAAGCGACCGCGACGATCTGCGCCGTCTGTTCGCGGACCCGCTGGTCACCGCGACGCTGGGCGGCGTCAAGGGCCACGCCGTCATCGACGCCTGGCTTGTCGACATGATCGCGCATTGGGAAACCTACGGTTTCGGCCTGCATATTCTGCGCCCTAAAGACGATGCGTTCGTCGGCTACGCCGGCCTGCGCCGCGTTCACGTCGGCGACGACGATGAGATCGAGATACTCTACGCGCTCGCCGCGCCGTTTTGGAATCGCGGGCTCGCGACCGAGTTCGCGATCGCGTTCCGCGAGCTCGCGCTGGGCGATCTCCGGCTGCCGAGCGTCGTCGCGTTTACGCTGCCGACGAATCTAGCTTCTCGCCGCGTAATGGAAAAAGCGGGCCTCGTCTACGAGCGCGACGTGATCTGGCGCGCTCTACCGCACGTGCTCTATCGCGCAAACGGCGGGAAGACTGAGAAGGTGCGCGTAGTTCAGCACGTATGACCACGGGTCAAATCGGCATTTTTGCGCTCGGCGATGCAGCCCACGGCTTCTTCGAGTTCAGCCTACGGCCGGGCGCCGAGCCGCAAGCGCTCGCAAGCGCGATCGAATCCGTCAAGGCGCCGCGCTCGACGGTCGGCGGCGTCAACCGCGTGATCGGCTTCCGTCCCTCGCTGTGGCAGCGACTCGCGCCGGATGACGTTCCCGCGAACGTCCACGATTTTGAGCACGAGATTCACGGTCCAGACGACTACGTGATGCCCGCTACCCAAGCCGACGTGTGGCTTTGGCTTGCGGCGGCCACCTACGATATCGTCTTCGATCTCGGCAAAGAAGCGGCTGAAAGCGCCGCGCCGTTCGCCACGCTCGTCCGCGAAACGACCGGGTGGTCGTACCGGCACAATCGCGATCTCACCGGATTCGAGGACGGCACCAAGAATCCGACCCTCGATCAAGCGCCTGAGATCGTGTTGATCGACGAGGGCAAGCCGGGGGCAGGCGGCAGCGTGCTCCTCTTCCAACTGTGGCGCCACGAGACGACGTGGCAAACGCTCGAGGAACCAACGCAAGAGCGAGTGATCGGGCGGACGAAGCTCGACAGCATCGAGCTTGATAAGGCGACGATGCCGGCCGATTCTCATGTCTCTCGCACGACGATCAAAGCCGGCGACAACGAGCTCAAGATTTTTCGGCGTAACGTGCCCTACGGAACCGTCGCCGACCACGGAACCGTCTTCATCGGATTCAGTGCCGAGCAAGCGCGCATGCATCGTATGCTCGAACAGATGGCCGGGATCGGCGGACCGCGCGACGCGCTGACGCGCTACACGACGCCGCTGACCGGCGCATATTATTTCGTGCCGTCTATGCAGTCGCTGCGCCGTTTCACGCCGCCCGAGGTGGACGACTAACGTGCTCTATCGCGCCGGGCGGGAGACGACTTCGAACTTGTTGCCTTCGTCGTCTTCGAAGAAGAAGGCGTAATAGTTCGGCCCGATCTCGGGACAAAGCGCGGGCCCTTCACCACGCTGCGCCCCGGCCTGCAGCAAGCGTGCCGCGATCCGGTCGACGTCTTCAGCCGTGACCGCACTGAACGCGACACGCGTACCATTCGGCCGGTGGGCGCGGTCCTCGAGCAATGCGAACGCCTCTTCGATCCGTCCGCCCTTGATGCGCAGATAGATGACGCTGCCGTCTTCCTGTACCCGGCCGCGCATCCCGAATAGGCGCAGCATGGCATCGTAAAACGGCTTGGCCCGGGCGACGTCGGCGACGCGAAAATCAAGGTGATCGAAGACCCGCGCGCTCGGCGTTTCCGACGTCACGAGACGTAGGGTTCGTACGCCAGTACCGGCGCGAGGATCTCGTCCATCCGCGCGAAGATCGCCGGATCGACGTCGAGATCGGCGGCGGCGACGTTGTCGTCGACGTGTTCGGGCTTGGTCGCGCCGACGATGACGCTCGAGATCTCCGGCCATCGCAGACACCACGCGAGCGCCAGGCGGCCGAGCGTCGTTCCGGCCTCGCTTGCGAGCGGTTTCAATTGATGCACCGCGTCGAGCACGGGTTGCCTGAAGTAATCCTCCATCATCGCCGCGGCGTTGCCGGCCGCGCGCGTCCCCGCCGGCGGCTTTTGGGCATCGACGTACTTTCCGGTCAGGATGCCTTGCGCGAGCGGCGACCAGACGACGCTGCCGAGCCCGAATTCGCGGCACGTCGGAAGGACGCGCTCTTCGATGCGCCGCCACAAGGCGCTGTATTGCGGCTGGTTGCTGATCGGTTCGGCCCAGCCGCGCGCGCGGCACAGCGTCACCGCGCCTGCGATCTGATCGGCGTTCCATTCCGAGACGCCCCAATATAGAATCTTCCCTTGGCGCACGAGATCGTTCATGATCCCGCACGTCTCCTCGAGCGGCGCCTGTTTATCGAAACGATGGCATTGGTAGAGATCGATATACTCGACCCCGAGCCGTCGCAACGAGAGATGGCACTGTTCGAAGACGTGCTTGCGGGAGAGGCCACGATCGTTCGGACCGTCGCCCATTGCGAAGAACACCTTCGTCGCCAGGACGATCGAATCGCGCGGGAACTTGGCAAGCGCGCGGCCGACGATCTCTTCGGCGCGCCCATGCGCGTAGACGTTCGCCGTATCGAAGAAGGTGATGCCGAGCGCGTAGGCGCGCTCGATGCACGCCTGTGCCGCCGACTCTTCGACGCTTCCGCCGTACGTCAACCACGAGCCGAGCCCGACGGCCGAAACCTTGACGCCCCAACGGCCGACTTTTCGATAGCGCATGCGCCTACCGTCGCGCGTCGAACCGGACTTCTCCTCTGTAGCTCTCCCGGACCTAAGCATACAACGACGTAAGAACGGCTAATATGCAGCAAACATTCGACCCCGCAATGTTTTTCATTATCCTCGTCGTCGCCGAGATCGCTGGATTCATGATCGTTCAGCTCTTCGCGACCCAAGGCGGCCTGCTCACGGCAGGCAAGACGATCGAGCCGTGGCGGCGGCGCAATTTCATCATCGGGATGATCGGCTTCATGTTCTGCGTCGCGGTGGCGGCCGGACTCAGCAGCCCTAACGCGACGCCGGCCGCAGCGGTAGCGGGCGCCGTGGGCATCACCTTCTTGTTTTTCATGACGTTCTCGAAAATAAACGCCCCCCGCACCTAGGCTCGCCCCTCGCCCAGAAGGCCCGGGAGGGTAGAATCGAACATATGTTCGATTCCCATGGCCACGGCGCGGTATGCCGAACTGCACTGCCGATCCAACTTCAGCTTCCTCGAGGGGGCGTCGCACCCCGAGGAGCTGGTCGAGCGCGCGGTCGAGCTGGGGCTGACGGCTGCGGCGCTGACCGACCGCGACGGTCTCTACGGCGCCGTCCGTTTCGCCAAGGCCGCGAAGACGACGCGGCTTGGGGCGATCGTCGGCGTCGAGTTGACCTTGGACCTTCCGGAACGATCGCGTCTGGTGTTGCTCGCCGAAGACGAGCCGGGCTACACCAACCTCTCGCGCGCGATCTCGCGCGCCCAACTTCGCGGACGCAAACGCGACGCGCGCTCGCGCTTGACCGATTTCGAAGAAGACGCGCGCGGACTCATCGTTCTCTCCGGCTCGCAGCACGGCTACGTCGAAGAAGCCTTGATCCGCGGCGACGTCATGACGGCCGAGCGGCGCGCCGCAACTTTACGCGATCTCTTCGCCGGCCGCTTCTATCTCGAGTTGCAACACCATCTGCGCCCCGAGGACGCGCGGCTCGTTCTCGCGCAGGTCGAACTCGCCGAACGCCTGGAGCTTCCATACGTCGCGACCAACGGCGCCACATACGCGCGACGAGAGGACGCGCACCTCTGCGACGTTCTGACCTGCGTCAAGTACAAGACCGATCTCCAACACGCGGGGACGCGCCTCTTACCCAACGCCGAGTTCTATCTCAAAAGCCCGCTACAAATGGCGCGGCTCTTCGCGCCGTATCCCAAAGCGCTCGAGAACACGCTCGCGATCGCCGAGCGCTGCCGCTTCCGGCTCGACAAACTCGCCGGGCAGTTCCCGCTCTTCCCACTGCCGCCCGGCGAGCCGAGCACTCACTCGTATTTGCGCACGCTCGTCCAGCGCGGCGCAAAGCGCCGTTACGGCGAGCCCCTTCCTTATAAGGTAGAACGCCAACTCGAATACGAGCTGGGAATCATCGCGCGGATAGACCTCGCCGGCTACTTCCTGGTCGTCTGGGACATCGCGCGCGCCGCCGAAGAAATGGGCGTCCTCGCGCAAGGCCGCGGCTCCGCCGCCAACTCCGCAGTCTGCTACGCGCTCGGCATCACCGCCGTCGACCCGGTCGGGATGAACCTGCTCTTCGAACGCTTCCTCTCCGAAGAACGCAACGAAATCCCCGACATCGACATCGACTTCGCGCACCAAGATCGCGAGAAGGTCATCCAGTACGTCTACGAGCGATACGGCCGCGAGCACGCCGCAATGACCGCCGAGGTGATCACCTACCGCACGCGCTCGGCGATCCGCGACGTCGGCAAAGCCCTCGGCCTCTCTCTGGCCCAAGTCGACGCCATCGCAAAAGAATACGCCGCCACCGAGTCTCTAAACGGCGCGACGCTCGAGCGGAGCAACACCAATTCAGCTCCTCTCCCCCAATCCGTCGCGCGCCGGCGCGACCTCGACGCTTCGACGAATACGCGCCGCTCGCGCGAAGAGCCGGGCGTTCGCGCAGAACCTGCGGGACATAGCGCTGAGAAGTCTCCAGCTTTTCGACGGAGCCACGGACGGCGAGAGTCGAAAAGTGGAGAAGTAGCGGCTTCGCAGGGATGCGAAGACGCGGGCGTCTTCGAGGCGCTATGTCCCGCAGGTTCTGCGCAAGGCGACAAGTTCGGCGAGACGCTGATCGCGATGTGCCGGCGTATCGATGGATTTCCCCGTCATATGGGCATCCACTCCGGTGGGATGGTCATCACCCGCGACCCGCTGATTCAGGTCGCGCCGGTCGAATGGGCGACGATGCGCGATCGCACGATCGTGCAGTGGGACAAGGATGACCTTGGCGATCTTGGTTTGATTAAGATAGATCTGCTGGGATTAGGAATGCTCTCGCTGTTGCGCGATGCGTTTTCACTCTATCGCCGTCGCTATGGAGAGAAGAAGCCTCCGCTCTCGCTCGCCTCGATCCCGAGCGACGACGCAGCGACGTACGAGATGCTGCAGCGCGCGGATTCGGTCGGCGTCTTCCAAGTCGAGTCGCGCGCGCAGCAGTCGATGTTGCCGCGACTGCGGCCGAAGTGCTTCTACGATCTCGTCATGCAGGTCGCGATCATTCGCCCGGGGCCGATCCAGGGCGACATGGTTCATCCGTTCTTGCGACGGCGCAACGGACTCGAACCGGTGACGTATCCGCACGAGAAGCTCAGGCCGATTTTAGAACGGACGCTCGGCGTCCCGCTCTTTCAAGAACAAGGGATGCGAATGGCGATCGAGGGCGCCGGCTTCTCGCCGGGGCAAGCCGATCAATTGCGGCGCGCGATGGGCCACAAACGCTCGCGCGCGCGGATGGCCGATATCTATCCCAAGCTGATCGACGGGATGCTTCACACCGGCATCGATCGAGCGGCCGCGGAGCAACTCTTCCACATGCTCGAAGGGTTCGCCGATTACGGCTTCCCCGAATCGCACGCCGCGAGTTTTGCGCTGCTGGCGTATGCTTCGGCGTACGTCAAATGTCACGAGCCTGCCGTCTTCCTCGCCGCGATCCTCAACGTGCAACCGATGGGTTTCTATTCGACGGAAGTGCTCGTCAACGACGCGAAGCGTCATGGCGTCGACGTTCGGCCGGTCGAAGTCAATGCCAGCGAGTTCTGGAGCTTCGTCGATGACGCCGCTGCGGTGCGACTCGGCTTCCACGTCGTGCGCGGTCTCGCCGAGGGACAGCGTGCGCGCCTCGAAACCGCGCTTGCGACCGGTCCGTTCGCCGATCTCAACGAGTTCGCGGCGCGCTCCGGCCTGACGAAAGAGGCGCTCGAGAACCTCGCGATCGCCGGCGCGTTCGCGCCGTGGTTTGCTTCGCGCCGCGAGGCGATGTGGGCGCTGCGCGGCCTCGACGAACGCACCGCGCGCGGCGCGCTCGGGCGCATGATGGACATCGAAGAACCGCCGCCGAGCTTCGCGCCGCTGCGTCCCGTCGAGACGACCGCATTTGATTTGTGGGCGACGGGCTTGACGACCGGGATGCAACCGATCGCGCATTTTCGCGCAATCCTCGACGCGCACGGCGCGATCGCCGCGGCGCGACTCGGGACGATGCCGAATCATCTGGTCTGCAAAGTCGGCGGGATGGTCATCACGCGCCAGCAACCGGGAACGGCAAAGGGCTTCGTCTTTTTGACGCTCGAGGACGAGACGGGGCTCATCAACATCATCGTCAATCCCGCCGTCTACGAACGGAATCGCCGGTTCGTCCGTTCGGCGACGGCGTTGATCGTCGAAGGGACCCTCCAGTGCGAACAAGGCTGCGTCGATGTGCTGGCCAAACGCTTCTGGCCGCTCGAGACCGGCGACGCCGTCGCGGGCGTCCGCTCTCGTAACTTTCAGTAGAACCGCCTCATTCTCGCAAGCGGTAGCGGGAAACCCGGCTCGCCCCGCCGCAGGTTCCCGGGCACGCCCCTCCAGGGGGTTCCGCTTTCAAGGAGCACCGCAATGTCGTTTCGTTCGTTTGGGTTCGCCCTCGCCATGGCCGCGACGTTCTGTTTCGCGGGCGCAGTCCAAGCGCAGATTGCCCCCGGGGACACCGGGGCCGGCGTTCAACTCGGCATGTTGGAAGAAAACAATTCCGGACAGGTCGGCGACGTGACGCTCTTCCCCCGCGGCAAGAGCACGCTCGTCGTGATCCACGTTCAGAGCGAGCCGGCCGGACACCACGAGCCGGCGCACGTCCATCGCGGCCATTCCGTCACTTGCGAAGACATCAACCCGAAACCGGCCTTCGGTCTAGCCGACGTCGTCAACGGCGTTTCGCGCACGATCGTGCAGTATCCGATCGACAACTTGCTCTCCGGCAATTACTCGGTCAACGTCCACGAATCAATGCGTAACATCGCGCATTACGTCTCCTGCGGTCATCTTTATAGGTAGACCTTAGGGCCACCAGCTTTTCCATAGCTCGGGCGCGTCGCATGACGCGCCCGAGCTACAGGAACGATTACGCATGAGCAAGCCTAAGGCCGGACTTACCGATGCGATCGGCAACACGCCGCACATCGTGTTGCCGAAACTTTCGGCGGCGCTCGGCCGCACGATCGTCGGCAAGGCCGAGTTTCTCAACCCCGGCGGATCGGTGAAAGATCGCGCCGCGAAGGGGATCGTCGACGAGGCGGAAGCTTCGGGCCGGTTGCAACCGGGTGGAACGATCGTCGAGGGGACGGCCGGCAACACCGGGATCGCGCTCGCGCTGATCGCGAACGCGCGCGGGTATCGCTCGATCATCTGCATCCCCGACGATCAGTCGCCGGAAAAGATCGAACTGCTGCGGACATTCGGCGCCGACGTGCGCGTCGTCCCCGCGGTGCCGTTCACGAATCCTGCAAACTACTATCACGTCGCGCAGCGCATCGCGAAAGAGACGCCGAACGCGATCTGGGCCGATCAGTTCAACAACGTCGCCAACAAAGCAGCGCATTACGCGACGACCGGACCTGAGATCTGGGAGGCGCTCGGAATGAATCTCGCGGCGCTGGTCGCATCCTGCGGAACGGGCGGGACGCTCGCCGGAACCGGAACGTATCTCAAAGAACGCGATGCGGGCATTCGCGTCGTGCTGTGCGATCCCGAAGGCTCGGCACTCTACTGTCACGTGAAAACGGGAAAGCTCGAAACCTCGGGCGACTCGAACGTCGAGGGGATCGGGATCAAGCGCATCACCGATAATTTCAAGGGGGCGCCGGTCGACGACGCGCTCCGCGTCGACGACCGCAGCGCGATCGAGATGGCCTATTGGCTCTTACGCGAGGAAGGCTTGTACGTCGGCGGCTCGGCCGCGCTCAACGTCTGCGGCGCCGCGCGCTACGCGCGAACGTTGCCGGCGGGGAGCCGGGTCGTCACGATCCTGTGCGACGGCGGCGAGCGCTATCGCTCGCGGATATGGAATCGGGAGTGGCTTGTCGAAAACAACTGCCTTCCGACACACGTCGATCTTTCTTTTCTTTAGCGCCGCATCGCCCCCAGTGTGGCGTCCCCAAGCGCCAAAGGTCCCGCGTATGCCTGATTTGACCGATCCGACCCGAGCGAGCGATCCGTCCCTGCGGCGGCGCGCTTTCATCGGACTCTCCGCCACAACGGCGCTGGCCGCTCCGACTGCGGTTCTCGCGGTGGACGTCTTCGATTTCGGCCGCCCGCACGCACCGATCGTCGCGGAAGACGATCCCGCGATCGTCGTCGCGCGTCCCAAATTGCAGTCCGGTGCGCAGCGAACGATCGATTCATATTACGCCGCGCCGAAGGACGGCACGGCGGACGGGCCTGGGATCGTCGTCGTCATGCACATCTGGGGCGTCGACGCGCAGATCCGCGACACCGTCCGCCGCTTGGCGAAAGCCGGCTATAGCGTCGTCGCGCCCGACCTCTATACCGGCCTGGCAGCGCCGAACGGCGATGGAGCAACGGAGAGCGGCGATTTTCAAAAGGCCGCCGCGAAACTGGCCGACGACGTCGTCGACGCGGATCTCGCCGCCGGCGGCGTCTACTTGCGCAGTCCGGCCGGCGGTCGTGCCGGGAAAGTCGGCGTCACCGGCTTTTGCATGGGCGGTAGCATCGCGCTGCGCCAAACCGTCGATCATCCCGACGTCTTTGCAGCGGCCGCCGTTTGGTACGGCAAGGTCCGCTACGGAACGACCGGTGGAAACGGCGCGATCACGCCGATCGCGCTCGCCTACGCCGACGAGATCAAAATTCCGTTGCTCGGATCGTTCGGGCGGCGAGATACGGGCATCTTGGCCGACGACGTCCTCGCACTCGATCAGCGGCTGGCGTCGCTGCGTAAACCGCATGACATCAAAGTCTACGACACGGCCGGACACGCTTTTTTCGACGACACGCGCAGTTCGTACGATGCATTCGCCGCCGAGGACGCCTGGAAGCGGACCCTGGCTTGGGTTGGGACCTATCTGTACTAAGGATCGATACTCCGCCTCATGTCGCTGACGATCTTGCATTGCGCCGACGTTCATCTGGAGACGACGTTCCCCGAGACGCGCGGCGGCGCCGCGCGCCGTAAATCGCTCGGTGACGCTTTCGTGCGCATCGTCGACGAAGCGCAGCGGCGCAACGCCGACGTGCTGACGATCGGCGGCGATCTCTACGAAAGCGAACGCGCGAGCCCGCAAACGTTTCGGTTCATCTCCGAACAGTTGGGCCGTTTCGGCAAACCGGTCTACGTCGCGCCCGGAAACCACGACCCGTTCGGCCCCGGCTCGCTCCTGAATCGCAGCGACCTGCCGCCGAACGTGCGCGTCTTCAACGAGGCCGCTTGGAAGGCATATCCGCTCGCAGCCGGCGTGACCCTGTGGGGCTTCGGCCATACGCCCTCCGAGCCCGGCCGTCCCTTTGCGGCGACGCGTTTCGATCGCGGCGGTCTGCAGCTGGCGCTCGTCCATGGGAGCGACGAGGCCCGCTGCCCGCCGAACAAGCGCGTTACGGCACCGTTCACGACGGCCGAGGTCGTCGCTTCCGGCGCATCGCTGCTGCTGACCGGGCATTACCACGGTGGCTACGTGGTGAGCCAAAGCGGCCGGCCGGTCTTCGCCTATCCCGGCTCGCCCGAGCCGATCCGTTTCGGTGAAGGAAGCGGTCACGGGGCGCTCGCGATCACGATCGACGAATCGTCGATCGACGTTCGCTCCGTCCCCACGGCACGCACGCGCCTGGTCGATCTCAGCTGCGATCTCACCGGGGTCGCTCACGAGCATGCGGCGTTCGAACGGATCATGCCGGTCCTCGCCGGGTGCGGCATCGACGATTACGTGCGGCTGCGCTTGACCGGCGTCGTCGCAGATGGGACGCGTCTCGATCGCGCACTGATCGAAGACCATTTCGCGACCTCTCTCGGGTCGCTCGAGATCTCCGACGAGACGCGCTCGCACGACTACGAATCGATCGCGCGCGAACCGACCGTTCGCGGCCATGTCGTCCGCGATCTGCTCGCACTGTCGCGCCAGGACGGTACGGACCAGGCGCGCATCGCCGAAGATGCGTTACGCTATGCGGTCGCGGCCTTCGACGGTGCGGAGGTCGCACCGTGAAGTTACGCGAGTTGCGGATCGACGGTTTCGGCAAATTGTTCGAGCGAACGTTGGTGTTCGACCCGCAATTTACAGTCGTCTACGGCGCAAACGAGTCTGGAAAGTCGACGCTAACCCGGGCGATCGTTGCGTCACTGTTCGGCATCGGCCGGAAGGAACAGCGCGACGCCCATCGTCCCTGGGCCGGCGCGCGCTACGCAACGACGTTGCGCTATGAGCTCGACGACGGCCGCAGCTTTGAAGTCCAACGCGATTTCGAGAACGATCCCAAAGGCGTTTGCGTCTACGACGAAAACGGCAAGGACGTTTCCAACGATCTCGCGATCGACAAGGCGGTCTGTCCAGGTCAAACCCACCTGGGTTTCCCGGTAGAGGTGTTTCTCAACGCAGCCTGCGTGACGCAAGGCGCAGCCCACATCGACGGCGCGCGAGCCGAACGGATCTCGACGGCGCTGGCGCGCGCGCTCGACGGCGGTCCGCGTGAGGATGCCGCGCTCGGCGCGGTCCGCCGGCTGGACGAGGCGCTAGCGAGTCACGTCGGCACCAAGCGCGCAACGATCAATGCGCCGTTGCGCCGCCTGCACGAAGAAGTCGAAGCAGCCGGCAAGCAGGCCGAGGAGGTGCGCGCCCGGCTGCGCGGGCTCGACGATCTGCGCGCGAAACTTCAGGCCGAAAACCGACGCTGCGCCGAGCTCGAGGCTTCCCTCGGCGAACACGACCGTAAGGCGCGCTCATTGCGCGCGCAATCGCTGCGCTCCCGGCTCGACGCCCTGCACGAGGTTCGCGACGACATCGCCGCGCTACACACCCAGTACGCGCAGTATGACGATGTCGCCGATTTTCCGTCCGGCCGCGTGGCCGAGATCGAGGATCACTACCGGACGTGGGAAACCGCCGAGGCTCTGGCCGCTTCGGCGACTGGGACGGCCGAAGACTCGCGCATGACGCCGGCGCTCGAAGCCGAGCTGTCGGAGCGGATGCGCGACGGCGGGTCGCTCGACGAAACCGGCTTCGCCGCGCTGCGGGCGGCGGGCGCCGAAGCCACCGATGCGCGGATCAAGGCAACCTTCGCCGCCGCGCACGTTCAGGGTTCGCGCCGCTCGATCGAGGGCGGGAACGAACTGTTCGGCGCGTGGTTCGCAGCGGGCGGAATCGTGGCGGTCTTGGCGCTCCTGCTCGGCATCTTCCATCAATGGCTTCCGGCGCTCTTGAGCGCGAGCGTTTCGGTCGTGTTCTTTTTCTTGGCATGGCGGCGCTGGAACCGGCGTCATGAGTCGTTGAGCGCGATCGCCGACATGCAGCAGGCCGCGGACACGGCGACCGGCATCGAACGAGCCGCCGCCGCCAAGGTTGCGGCGATCCTCGAACCGCTCGCCGTTCCTTCGATCGATGAGTTCGTCCGGCGCCGGGAGCGGGCGCGCGAACTCACGGAACGCAAGGCAACCGCGAAGCGTAACGCCGACCGGGCGGCAAGCGCCCGCGCCGCCGCCCAGGTCGCGGCCCGTGCGTTCGATCAACACGCGCATGCATTGGCTCCGCGAAGCGGCTCGCGCGCACGTGATTTGGAGGCCGTGCGCGTCCGCGATTCACGACGGAGCGCGCGTGACGGGATCGAACTCCGGCTCTCGATGCTCGACGTTCGGCGCAACGACGTCCTCGCCAGCGACGACGACTTCGCCCTGCAGAGTGAACTGGACGAACTCTTAGCGAGCGGCGTCCAGCCGAGCGGAGTCACCGGCTCCCAACGCGTCTTCGAAGCCGAGCGCGCGACCCTGCAACGACGCGGCGGCGACAGCCGCGCGGCTGCCGCCGCCTTGGCCGCCGAGTTACGCACCGCCGAGAGTCAGTTCGCGGACCTAGCGGGGATCGACGAACGGGTCCAGGCGCTCCATCGACGCGTTGAGGTTCTCGGAGCGTTCGAAACCGCCGTCATGATGGCGCGTCAGAAGATCGAGGAGCGGACGCGCGAGACGCATCAAAAGTTCGCGCGGCGCCTCACCGATTATGCGTCGCGGACGTTTGACGACGTCACCTCCGGGCGGTACCTCGACGTCCGCGTCGATCCGACGACGCTCGCCGTTCGTGTGCGTGTCCCGGAAACGGGTGCGATCGTCGACGTCGACCGTCTGTCCGGCGGAACCGCCGAGCAAGCCTACTTCGTCGTCCGCTTGGCGATGGTGCGCATGTTCGCCGAAGGCCTTGAGACGACGCCGGTCATTCTCGACGATCCGTTCGTCCATTGGGATGACGAGCGCATCGCGCGGACGCTTCCGCTCCTCAAGGGCGCCGCGAGCGACGGTCAGATCATCCTTCTTACCTTGAGCGAGAACCTCGCCGCCGCGGCAGCGGCGGCCGGCGCGCGGCGAATCGATCTCGACGGGCCGGCGCGTCCCGCGCGCAACGGCTCGTCGCACGCCAAGGTACGCGCCGGCGCGCGCCTCGGCGCCTCGCAGAACTAGCGCCTAAGGGAACCTCTAACGACCGACGAGTTTATGCAGTGCAGCCAGCGTGTTGGCGACGTGCTCGCTCGGATCGAGCGACGCGTACGCATAGACGATCGTCCCGTCTTGCGCGATCACGTACGACGTGCGATTGGAGTAAACGTTCTCCGACTTCGTAATTACGGCGTCGTATTCGGTCGAAATGTGATGGTTCGCATCTGAGGCCACCGCGAATTTACTCCGGCATTCCGAAACCGAAAAGTCGTTCAGTTTCGCGATGTCGTCGCCGGAGACGCCGATGACGGTCGCGCCGAGCTTGTGATACTCGTCGATGTGATCGGCGAAATCGTGCGCTTCGATCGTGCAACCCTTGGTGAAGGCCGCCGGATAGAAGTACAGCACGACAGGACCTTCGGCAAGCGCCTTCTTCAAATCGAAGTTGAAGACTTTGCCGCCGAGCGAGGCCTGCGTCTCGAAGAGCGGCGCCGTTACGCCGGGTTTCAGTTCGGCAAACGCCGCGCTGCTCGCGATGGCGAAGGTCGCCAAAAAGGCCGTAGCCCGAACGATCGATCTCATTGGGTTATCTCCTCTGCGCCTCTCTTAGACGCCTAGCCTAAAGAACCGTGCGGCCGAGGCGGTGGCCCTCAGGCGGCGTGAAACCGCACCCGTCTCACAGGCCGATCAGGCGCGCAATTACGAGCCGCTGTATCTCGTTGGTCCCTTCGCCGATCTCGTTGATCTTCTGATCGCGGTACATCCGCGAGACCGGGTACTCGTCCATGAAGCCGTAGCCGCCGTGAATTTGAAGCGCTTCGTTCACGACGCGGCGCGAGACTTCGGCCGAGTAGAGCTTCGCCAGGCCGGCGCTCATCGAAAAGTCGCGACCGGTGTCCTTTTCCCAAGCCGCCTTCAGGACCATCAGCTTCGCATGCTCGATCTCGCAGAGCATGTCGGCCAATTTGAATTGGATCGCTTGAAACTTCGAAATCGGGCGACCGAATTGATGGCGCTCCCGCGCGTATTTGAGCGCCTCGTCATAGGCTCCGCGCGCGAGTCCAACCGAAAGCGCTCCCACCGAAATCCGTCCGCCGTCGAGGATTGTCAGGAACTGCTGAAGCCCTTTGCCGCGTCCCCCGAGAAGGTTCTCCGCGGGGACTTCGGCGTCGGCGAACGAGAGCTCGCGCGTGTCCGATGCGCGCCAGCCCATCTTCTTGTATTGCTTCGAACGCGTGAAGCCGGGCGTATCTTGCGGAACGATGATGTTCGAGATCTCCGGCTTGCCGTCGGCGCCCGTCCCGGTGATCGCCGTGATCGTCGTGCCGCCGGTGATCTCGGTGCCGCTGTTGGTGATGAAGGCTTTCGTGCCGTTGATCACCCACGAGCCGTCGCGCAAATCGGCCCGCGTGCGCGCCGCGCCGGCGTCGCTTCCGGCCTGAGGTTCGGTCAAGCCGAATCCCCATAACCGTTCGCCGCTGGCCAAGGGGACCAAGTAGCGCTGCTTCTGCTCTTCGGTTCCGAAGAGGTAGAACGGCGAGCTCCCGAGCGAGACGTGGGCCGCCAGCGTGATCGCAGTCGACGCATCGGCGCGCGCAATTTCGAAGACGGCCAGCGCATACGAAACCGTGTCGGCGCCCGCTCCGCCGTACTTTTCTGGGAAGGGCAAGCCCATCAGACCGAGCTCGCCCATCTTCTTCACGAGATCGTACGGGAAGGCCGCCTCGGCATCCATCTGCTCCGCTCGCGGGCGCACCTCTTCTTGTGCGAACTCGCGACAAAGCGACTCGATTGCCTTTTGTTCTCCGCTTAGCTCGAAATCCATCAGCCGAAGGTTTCCGTGCGCTTCGGCGAAGAAAACTCCTTGTAGATGGACGTCCGATGATCTCCCTTCGCGGGGTCTCACTGGTTTACCCGAACGGAACGCGCGCACTCGACGGGATCGACCTCGAAATCGCAAAGGGCAGTTTTGTTTTTTTGGTAGGGCATTCAGGCACGGGAAAGTCGAGCCTATTGCGACTCCTCTATCGCGAGCAATCGCCCACGAACGGAACCGTGACGGTCGACAACGTCGAAGTCGATCGTCTGCGCCGTTCGAAGATTCCGGAGTTGCGGCGCAAGGTCGGCGTCGTCTTCCAAGACTTCAAACTGCTGCTCGACAAGACCGTCTGGGAGAACGTCGCGTTCGCACTGCAGGTCACCGGCGCGCGCACGCGCGACGTCATGCGCCAGGTTCCGCGAGTCCTCGATCTCGTCGGCCTCGCGCATAAGTCGCGGGTCTTCCCAAACGAACTCTCGGGAGGCGAGCAACAGCGCACTGCCATCGCGCGCGCGCTGGTCAACAATCCGAAGATCCTTCTGTGTGACGAGCCGACGGGCAATCTCGATCCGGTAAACGCCAACGAAGTTATGGATCTCCTGCATCGGATCAATCTCAAAGGAACGACGGTCGTCGTAGCGACGCACAATGCGCTCGTCGTCGATCGCATGCGCCGGCGAGTGATCCGGCTCGAACACGGCCGCGTCCTCGCCGACGAGGAGCGCGGACTCTATCACGGCGCCGCTCAACCCGCGGCCTCAGAAGATCGTGAGGATCTCGCGCTAGCGGCGCGGGTGCGTAATGGACCGGGGCAAGATTCAATTCTTCCTGAGTGAGGTTTGGCGAAACTTTACTCGGAACGTCGTCATGCAACTCACCGCAATCGGAACGGTCACGGTGATGATTTTGCTGCTCGGAACGTTCCTGTTCGCGCGCGAGACGCTCGGCAAGATCGGCCAAAACATCACGGGCAAGATCGAAATTTCGGCTTACTTGAGCGACAAGACGACGCCGGCCGACGCGAAGCGTCTGATATCGTCGCTCAAACGCGACCCCCGGGTTCGCAGCGTCAGCTATATTCCGAAAGCCGAGGGCCTACGGCAGATGAGCGAACGCCTTCGCGGGCAAATCGACACGTCGCTCTTGACGAGTAACCCGCTTCCCGATGCACTGCGCGTGCGCGTCGTCGACCCGGCCCAAGTGCCCGCGGTCGCCGCCGTCGTCGCGAAGTTGCCGGGCGTTGCCGACGTCGAGTACCAGCGCGATGCCGTGGAACGGCTCTTACGCTTCGTCGACGTGATGGGGAAAGTCGGTCTCGCCTTTGTCGCTTTGCTCGTCGTCACCGCAGCAATCATCATCTCGAACACGATTCGTTTGACCGTCTATGCCCGCCGCCGCGAGATCGCGATCATGCAACTCGTCGGCGCGTCCGGAACATATATTCGTTTGCCCTTCATCTTTGAGGGCTTGCTGACCGGACTCGCCGGCGCGCTAATCGCCGTCCTGTTGCTGGCACTTGGGTACTGGCAGCTCTGGCAAAAATTCCTACAAGCCCTCCCGTTCTTACCGCTCAACGGCGCGGCCGTCGACTTCGGACTCTTCGTGTTCGAATTGCTCGCCGTCGGAGCGCTCGTCGGAATCATCGCCGCCTGGTTCTCGGTCGGGCGCTACCTGCGCGCGTGAGAGGCGAGCAGGATGCGAACCCGCCGCTCGGCGCAGGATGCGCGATCCGATCGGCGAGATTTTTCGCGCTGGTCTGCGCGCTTGCGTGCGGCGTCGGATTTCCCGGTGCCACCCTCGCCGCCGCCCATCACACGCCGGCGCCTCCTTCGCTCAAAGATCGGATCCAGCGCCAGCAGCAGAGGGTGCAACAGATCAAGGCGAGTCTCAACCAGAAGCGAGTCCAACTCCATTTTCGAGAACTGCATTCGCTTGACTTGCAGCGCCAGCTCACGGAAACCAACCGCAGCATCGCGCGGGTCGGCGCCTCGCTCGAGACGCTCAACGTACAAATCCGCGCCAACGAGAGGCGGCTTTGGTGGAACAGCAAGCAGCTCGACGCCGCCGAGGCTACGCTTGCGCGCCACAACGCGGCGCTACGCCGGCGTTTGGTCGATGCGTACGAGCGCGGCGACGTCGACTACATCGAGGTGCTTTTCTCGGCGACCTCGTTCAGCGATTTCGTCGAGCGTTGGGACGACATTCGCTTCTTGATCACCGCGAATCAACAGACGCTGCGCGAACGTCAAGCCGCCGAACGCGCCGTCAGTACGGCGCAGCGATGGCTCGAGAGCGAACGGGTCGAGTTGAGCAACAACGTGCGCCGGCAACAGCAGGATCGGTCGCAACTTTCCGGACTCGCGCAGGAGCGAGCGCAGCTAGCCCAGGTCGCCGAGGAGCAACGCCGAGTCGTCGCCCACGAAGTCGCGCAGCTCGAAGATCTGACCGCCGCGCAAGAATCCGAACTCGAAGCGCTGATCCGGCAAGAGCAGGCAATCGAAGAGGCGCGACGGGCCGCCGAACGGCGCGCGGCCCAACTCGCGGGAAAGCCGATTCCACCGCAACTCGGCGCGCCGGCATACTTCAGTTGGCCGGTCTCGGGCCCGATCACGTCGCCGTTCGGGATGCGCGCCGACCCGTTCGGCCACGGCTTCACGATGCACACCGGACTCGACATCGGCGCACCGATGGGTGCAACGATCACCGCCGCCGCCGGCGGACGGATCCTCTTCGCCGGGTGGTACGGCGGGTATGGGAATGCGATCATCATCGATCACGGGGGCTCGACGGTGACGCTCTACGGGCATTGTTCGCAGATCTTCGTCGGTAAAGGGCAAGACGTTCAGCGCGGCCAGGCGATCGGGGCGGTCGGCTCGACGGGGATGTCGACCGGTCCGCATCTTCATTTCGAAGTGCGCGTCAACGGCATCCCGGTCGACCCGAGCGGCCGCCTGCGCTAGCGAGCCCAGGCGCGCTTAAGATATAGGTAGCATACTCGGCGTGAGCCAGGCCGCACGCTTACCCGAACAGAACGAAGGTGGTCCCGTTAACCGCACCGCCGAGACAATGAAGCAATCTTGAACAACAGCCTTCGCGCATTGAGCGCCGCCTTCGTCATCGCCGTCGCATCGCTCGCGGGCGCGATCTACCTCGCGCACGCCCGCGTCGACACCGCGAGCGACTCATCCTTCGGCACCGGAGCAGGCGTCGCGGCTCTCGATCTCCATGCGCTCCTCGAGGCGACCGGCAACCCCGACCAGCGTATGTTGGACAACGCGTTTCGCCAAGTCGAGAAGGCGTACTATCGCCCGGTCGACGCGCAGATTCTTCTGAACGGCGAGCAGCGCGAACTGGTTGCCTATCTGCGCAGCCACAAGGTTGCTTCTCCGGCGATCCCCGTGGCGATTGCAACGGGCCAAGAATCCCACGACATAGCGTTGCTCAACAAGAACTTGGACATCGCGGAGTCCCAATACGGCAAACAGACTTCGAACGCCGAGCTGACGCAAGCAGCGATCCGCGGCATGCTCAACGCGCTCGGCGATCCGTATACCACGTACCTCTCGCCGAGCGAGATCAACAGCCTCGAAGAATCGCTCAAGGGCGGTCAATTCGGCGGGATCGGCGTGTACATCGTCGAGGATCTCCAAAGGCGCGTTTTGGTCGAACCGATCGAAGGGACGCCGGCCTATCGCGCCGGCATCAAGACCGGCGATCGCATCGTCGCCGTCGACGGGCACCCGGTTACCGGCCTCAAGCTCGACGACGTCGAGCGCTTGATTCGCGGTCCCATCGGTACCGTCGTTCGACTTCAGCTGCTTTCATCGGACGGGAAGCTGGGACGAAACGTCCCCGTGACGCGCCAGCAGATCAAGGTCCCGTCAGTCTACGCCAAGATGGAGAACGGCTTCGAATACGTTCGGCTTACCGAATTCGGCCAAACCTCGTATGACGAAGTGCGACGTGCGATGCTCCAAGGCAAACAGCACAACGCCAAGGGCTACATTCTCGACCTGCGCAACAACGGCGGCGGGTATCTCGACGCTGCGGTCCAGATCTCGAGCCTCTTCATCCAGCGAGGACCGATCGTGTCGACGATCGACCGAGCCGGCTTTCGCGAGACCAAGGAGGCGCAGCAGGATGCAATCGGCGCCGCGCCGTTAGCGGTGCTCGTCAACAAATACTCGGCTAGCGCCTCCGAGATCACGGCCGGTGCGATCCAAGACTACAAAGTTGGGGCGCTCATCGGCACCAAGACGTTCGGCAAAGGCGTCGTGCAAAGCATTTACAACTTGAGCGACGGGGGCGCCCTCAAGATCACCACGGCCCGTTACGTCACGCCCCTCGGCCGCGACATCCAACATCGCGGCATCGAGCCCGACATTTTCGTGAACCAGCCGATCGAAGCCCGAATCATCGACTCTCCAAAAGACCTCCAACTCGCCGCCGCCAAGTCGTACTTGCGGCGCATTGCCAACAGGTGAATCGTTCCTTGAAGAATCGAATCTTTGCCGCCCTTGCTGCCGCTCTGCTCCTTTCGGCGGCGACCTACGTACCTTCCAGCGCCGCTCCCGGGCTCTCGAGCGTCGAGCGCGACGAGTTGCAGATGAGCTACGCGCTCGTCACCGCCGAATTCTACAAGAAAGTCGAACCGCAAACGCTGCTCGACGGTGCCCGCCAGCAATTGATCGTGTACCTCGAGAAGAACGGCGTCAAATCGCCCACCGTCCCTACTCTCAAAGCGGTTGACGACCCCAACGCCAACGAGCGCGCGCTCGAGCGCGAGGTTTCGAGCGTCGCTGCCCTCTACGGCGCAAAGTTGGGGACGCGGGATCTGACCTACGAGGCGATCGGCGGGATGCTGTCGTCGCTCAAGGATAAGTACACTACGTTTCTGACGCCGAAACAGTACGCCGAATTGAACGAAGGACTCGACGGCGGCAACTTCAGCGGCGTCGGACTTTCGATCGCCGTTGACGACAAGACGAAGACGTTGCGCGTCAACGAGGTGATCGACGGCGGCCCCGCCGACAAGGCCGGCGTTCACGCTGCCGATTTGATCACGTCGATCGACGGAAAGTCGACAAAGGGCTTGTCACCCGACGACGACTCCAAACTACTGCGCGGCAAGGAAGGAACCGTCGTACACATCACGATCGAACGCGACGGAACCGAGCTCGCGCCGCTCGCGATCACCCGCGCCATCATCCATCAACCCAGCGTCTACTCCCGCATGCTCGACGGCGACATCGGATACACTCGTTTGACCGTCTTTGGTTCGACGACGGCGCAAGAACTGACGGCGGCGCTCGACAAACTCGAAGCGCAGCATGCCAAGGCTTATATCCTCGACCTGCGCGACAACGGCGGCGGATATCTTAACGCGGCGATCGAGGTCAGCTCGAAGTTCATCGCATCCGGGCCGATCGTCTCGGTCGAAGCGCGCGGCGGCGGCAACACGCAGTACGACGCCGAGGATACGGCGATTCCGCCGCGACCTCTCGCGGTACTCGTCAACGGCTATACGGCTTCTGCGTCGGAGATCACGTCCGGCGCGTTGCAGGACAACGGCGTTGGAGAGCTGATCGGCGAGAAAACCTACGGCAAGGGCGTCGTCCAATCGATTCACCCGCTCCCCGACGGCTCGGCGGTGAAGATCACGAGCGCGCGGTACCTCACGCCGCGGGGACGCGACATCAATCAGGTCGGGATCACGCCCGACATCGTAACGGTCGAGCCGAAGACGGCACGCCTCGGTGATCCGGCGAACGACCCGCAATTGCAGGCCGCGCTCACGTACCTCGCGGGCCGCATCGCCAAGCTCGGTTCGTAACGGTCTCTCCCGAACCGCGAGTCCCACTCCGCTTGAAGTGAGCCCGCCGGAATCGGCGGGCTCGCTTTGTTGACCTGACCTTCGAGAAGGGCGCGGTTGCCCGCGCCGGGAGTCGCTCGGACCCTCAGCATTAATAGACTCTTGGGAACCAGGCGTCGTTGAGCAACGTATTCGAGCCGCCGATGACCGAGATCGGCCCGACGTTCCCGTTGGCGGTCGAGGCGAATACCGAGATCGAGTTCGTCGAGAAATCGGTGACGTAGATGTTGTTCAACGCATCGATGCCGAGCGAACCGATCGACTGCAGCTCGGTGTTCGAGCCCTGGATGACGGCGACAGGCGTGGCGTTCCCCGTCGGGTTCGGCGCAAAAATCACGATAGCGGTACCGTCGTAATCGGCGACGATGACGCGGTTATTCGAGTCGATCGCGACGCTGAACGGGTTGCTGAACTTTGTATTCGAACCGCTGACCGAGGCGATAGGCGCGGTGTTCCCGTTCGCGCCGGCCGCGAACTCGAGCAGCCCACCACCGTAGTTTCCGAGCCAAAGATCGTTGCTCGCGTCGAATGCCATTCCGCTCGGATCCGTCAAGAGCGTCAGGTTTCCGGCGATTCGGCGCAGCGGCGCGACGTTTCCGGTGCTACCCGCGGCGAAAACGGCGACGTTGAGCTGCGAGTTGAACGCGTTGTTGGTCGTATATGCCGAGGTGTAAATGAGCCCGTTGTGGTCGAGAGCGACCCCTTCGCTCGGACCGATCCCGGAGTTCGAGCCGCCGAGGACGGTCGGCGCCACGTTACCGTTCGCGCCGTGCGGGAAGATCAAGATCACCTGCCCGCCGTCGTTCTCGACGTAGATGTTTCCGGACGCGTCGAGCGTGAATCCGACAGGGTCGGCGATTTGCGTGTTGCCGCCCGAGATGTTGATGATCGGGGCGTTGTTGCCGGCGGCGTTCTTGAAGCCCAGAACCTGGCCGGCCCGGTTTGCCACGTAGACCAGACTCGTCACAATCGGCGTCGCCGTCGGAGACGGAACCACATTGGCGGTACTGCTGCAGCCGGCTGAAAGACCAACTGCGATCGCCGCAGCATACAACGCGAAAACCCGATAGATCACGGCGCCTCCGGTCCGTGTGGTGCGAGGTGCCCTCGATTATCTCACCCCACCCGTTCCGGAAACGTCCGACCTTCAGCTTATTTCGGCGCGCGTTTCCGAGCCGACGTCTTCACCGCGGCCTTGCGGCGCGTCGCCTTTGGCTTCTCCGCGGCTCCTTCGATCGCAACGCTCTTTCTAGGCCGACCGCGGCGTTTCGGCGCCTCCGCCTCCGCGACGGCCGGTAGCGGGAGCGCAGTTTGCGTCGCGCCTTCGAGCGAGCCGGTTGCTGCCGTTTTCGGACGACGTCCGCGAGCGGGCTTGGCGACCTTCGGCGTCTCCTCGGGAAGCGAAAGGCTCGGCGGCGGAGCTTTGAGCGCTACCGCTGCCGGCCGCTGCTCGACGTGGACGATTGCCCTCGAAGGCTCGCTCGGCGCGGTCCGACCGGTCGCCTGTGCGGCGCCATCGGCTCCGACGCGGAAGATCGCTCGCTCGGGGACGGCATCCCCGACGATTGGTGCGCGCACGCCATCCGGCCCCAGACCTGCGCCCCCGCGGCCGCGGCGACGGCGGCGACGGCGGCGACGGTGGCCGCCTCCCTCACCGGGAATCTGCTGTCCAGCCTGGCCTTCTGGTGGTTCGGGCGCCCGAAGATGCGGTGCCGGGACTCCGGCTGCCGCGGCAATCGCGGCCGCAGTCGCCGTATCGGCAGCCGAGCCGCCACGCCCGCGGCGGCGCCGGCGGCGGCGGCGATGCGTGCCGGCCTCGCCGTTCCCCCCATACGAAGCGTAGGCGCGATGCTCGCCGTCCGGTTCGACGGCGGCGTAGTCAGGGACGTGGACCCCACCGACCGTCGCGATCGGAGGCACGGCCGGCGCGTGCGCGCGCACCTCCGCCTCCTCGGCCTCGGCTTCCGCCTCAGTCGAGATCCCGATTGCCGATGTCCGGCCGCCGAGACCTCGCGCGGCTTCGTCGGCCAGCTCGCGCAGCTGCTCTTCCTGCTCGGCCGCCGTGAGTTCTTTCTTTCGCCCGCGACCACCGCGGCGGCGTCGCTTCTTACCCTCGACGGGTGCGGCGACCGGGGTGCGCGATTCGGCGATGATGTTGCCGTGCTCGTCGACGTCGAGAATCTTGATCTTGATCGTCTGGCCGACCGCAGCGGCCGCGTTCTCAACCTCGACCAGGCGTCCCTCGACGACGGCGAGCGCCGATGTCACATTCGGAAGGCGCGCGTGGAGCAGCTCGACCTCGATTTCGTCGCCGACGCGCACCTTGGGCGCGCTCGGCTTGCCATCGAGAACGGAGATCCTCGTCTTCTCGGGCGGCAACGTCGTGTCGACGCGCACGTCGAGGTCGGCACCGATTTCACGCTCGAGCGCCGTGCGCTCGTTCTCGTACCAGTATTCGATCTGCGCGCCGACGGTCGGTGCGGAGACAACCTCGATCGGCTGCGCCTTGACCTTCCCATTGCGGTGTTCGTGACCCAGGCGGCGCACCGCCCGGAACGCTTCGATGGCGACGGTCTCCGGCGACATCACCGAACCGAGCCCGCTGCAGGTCGGACACGAGCCGCGCAACTGCCCGGCAAGGTCTTTGCCGACCCGCTTGCGCGTGAACTCGAGCAAGCCGAGAGCCGAGAACGACTGGATCGTCGTGCGCGTCCGGTCCTTGCGCAGTCCCGCCTCCAGTGTCGCCAGCACCTTATTGCGCGACGATTCGCTCGTCATGTCGATGAAGTCGCAGACGATGATTCCACCGATGTCGCGCAACCGGACTTGCCGCGCGATCTCGGCAGCGGCCTCGATGTTCGTCTTGACGATAGTGTCCTCGAGGTTCTTGCCGCCCGTGAACTTGCCGCTGTTGACGTCGATGACGGTCAGCGCCTCGGTCGATTCGATAACGATCGAGCCGCCCGACGGAAGGTTGATCTTCGGCCGCAGCAATTTCTGGACTTCTTCGTCCACCTTGAAATCTTTGAAGAGCGCGCGTCCGTGGTTGTAGTGTTGGATCCGCTCGACGTACTGCGGTCCGAGCAGGCGCATGAAATCGCGAACCTTTTCATATTCCTCGCCGTCGTCGATCAGGACGCGCTCGACTTCCGGGGTGATGAAGTCGCGCGCGGCTTTGTAGACGAGGTTCATGTCCTTGTGGATGAGCGACGGAGCCGGCGCGCGTTTGTAACTTTCCAGGATGCCGTGCCACATGCGGATCAACACGCCGAGATCGGCGAGAAGTTCGGCTTGGCTGACGCCGGCGGCCGCGGTACGGACGACCGTCGCCATCCCCTCGGGCCGGATCATTTTCATGATCCCCTTGAGCCGATTGCGTTCTTCGGCGCTTTCGATCTTGCGCGAGACGCCGGAGTATTTGCCGGTCGGCATCAAGATGAGGTAGCGGCCAGGCAGCGAGATGTTGGTCGAGATGCGTGCGCCTTTGAGCCCGCGCGGTTCTTTGACGATCTGAACGAGGACGTCGTCGTTCTTTGAAATCTTTTCAGTGATCGTCCAGCCGGAACGGCCTTGCGTGATCTCGACATCGCCGATGTTGAGGGGCGTCTTGTTAATATCGTCGACGTAGAGGAAGGCATTTCGACCGAGGCCGATGTCGACGAAACTCGCTCCCATTCCGGGGAGCACGTTCATCACTTTGCCTTTGTAGATCGAGCCGATGACCTTCTCTTCGCGTTCGAAGTAGATTTCGGCGAGTTGCCCATCCTCAAGGATTGCAACGCGGTTCTCCCAGGGATCACTGGATATGAGGATTTCTGTTGGCACGAGGGACCTTTCGGTGCGGCGGCGCTCAGGGCGCCGCGCGTATCAGCCTGCTCCTTCGGGGAGCGGCGTCACGAGCGCACCGTTCGTTCGGGCTTCGGCGCCAGCGATTGCGGCACGGTTCCAAACGAGCGGCGAACTCAAAAAGCTATTATTCCGATTCGGGTAGACGGCATGCGCGTTATCGCCCTAGGCGCCGCACATTCCAAAACTGAAGATCGGATGGTTGCCTAGGTTCACTTAGTCTGGCAAAGTGTCCTCTTAGCGAGGGCTCGGTGCCGTAGGGAGCCAGAAGCGCCGGTGAAGCGCCCCGGTCTCGATCCGCACTTCGTCGCTCGGAACGGCCCCATATTTCGCGGCCACGGCGAGCGAGGGGGCGTTGGTGACGTCGATAGTCAGCAAGGCGTTCGCGAGGCCGATCTCGCGAGCCCGATCGAGGCCCAGCCCGAGCAAGAGCGTCCCGTAACCGCGGTTGCGGTCGCTCGGGGGGACTCCGTAGCCGATATGGCCGCCGTGGACGACGAGTCGAGGCGTCAGGTGATGCCGGATGCGCACCTCCCCGACCGCCCGCTCTCCCACGGTCAAAACGAACGTGTCGGTTACGACGAGGTCGGATGAGGGCGGACGAACGCTCATCAGCGACCAAAACTCGATGTACCCCTCGACGCCCGGAAAGCCGTTCTCTTCCGAAAAGTCGTAGGGCGGATGCGACTCGCCGCGCGCTCGGAAATCGTCGAGAAAATCCGCCAACGCGTCGCGCATTCCGCCTGCGATCGGATGGAATTCCGTCAGAAAACCAGCCGGTCGCGTTGCATGTGGACGTTGAGCAAGATTCCGACGGCCGCGAAATCCGTGATGATCGCGCTCCCGCCGTACGACATGAACGGCAACGGGATCCCAGTAATCGGCATGATCCCGAGCGTCATCCCGATGTTGACGACCACGTGAAAGGCGAGCATCGCGAGGATCCCGACCGAAAGGAGCAGCGCGAAACGGTCGCGCGCCGCGAAGACCGCGCCGAGCGCGCCGTACAGAATGACGCCGTACGCGCAGATGAGCGCGAGCGCGCCGAGGTAGCCGAGCTCCTCACCGACGACCGTGAAGATGAAATCGCGCGAATGTTCGGGGACGAAGTCCAGTTGCGTCTGCGTTCCGTGCGTCAGCCCTTTGCCGAACAATTCTCCGCTCCCGACCGCGATTTTCGATTGGTTGAGGTTCCACCCCGCGCCCTGCGGATCCGCATTGGGATGTAAGAAGATGAGGATGCGGTCGCGCTGGAACGGCTTGAGGACGACGTTCGTTCCGAGGACGAGCGCGCCGGCTGCAAACGCCAGCGCAGCGTAGACGACGAAATGCGCCGTCCGGGCGAGCCCGAAGAACAACTGCGTCGAAACGATGGCGAAGATCGCGAGCGTCGTTCCGAGATCGGGTTGCCTGAGAATCAAGAACGCCGGCAGGGCGACAGCGGCGAGGGTGAAGACGATCTCCTTCCACGAGGCGATCATCACGCTCGCCAAGAGCGAGGCGATCAAGATCGCGAGGACGAGCTTGGCCGGCTCGGATGGTTGGAACGTCCCGATCGGTCCGAGGGATATCCAGCGCTGAGCGCCGAGCGCGCTGTGGCCGCTCTTCCAGACCAGGTAGAGCAACCCGAGATTGGCCAGATACAGGTAGGGCGCCCAGCGCTGCCAGCGCCGATAGTCGATCGACGCGCACAACGACATCACGATGATCCCGATCCCGATGTAGAGCAGTTGCTTGCGCCACTCGGCTGCCGCGTCGGGGCTGTGGAGGTTCGCCGAGTGGATTACGATGACGCCGAAGAGCGCGAGCGCCACGGTCGTCACGGCGAGCAGCCAGTTGAAGCGGGCGTACCATGGATGCTCCATCGCCCGATTTGTTGTCTAGATCCGGAGGCTAAGCCTCGCTCGCGCCCTCCGCGGACGGAACGCTCCCGTTGAGGGTCGAGAGCGACCCCTCCGGGGCGGCCGCGACCACGCGCTTGCGGCGCCGCCGGCGCGTCGGGGCGCCGTTTGGACTGCGTCCGTTGGTCGCGCTGCGCGAACGCGCCGGCAGTGAGGGGCGATCCTTGCGCACGCCGACGATCGGGACGCTCGCCAACATTGCGATCTCGCGTTCGCGCTGCTCGAACGTGACGTCGGCTTGATTGGGATCGATGTCGACGTACCGAGCGATCACCTCGAGTAACTCCGCCTTGAGCGCTTCGACGACGTCCGGGGCGAGAGCAAGGTGGTCGGAGAGCAACACGAGACGCAGACGCTCTCGCGCGGTCGCGCCCGAGCGCTCGCGTTGAAAGAATGCCCTGAAGAACTCGTTTTTCTTGAGGAAATCGAACATTTAGTGTGTGTCCATCTAACCGCGGCCCCCGAACAACGCGCCAATTTTGGAGAAGAAGCCGACCGCTCGCGCCGGCTCCGTCGTCGCATCGCCGCTGAGGCGTGCCGCGATCGACCGGTACGCGGCGCCGATCGCCGATGACGCGTCGAGGGCGAGGGGCTCGCCCTTGTTGCTCGCGACTATCACGCCCGGTTCGTCCGGGATCACGCCGAGGAGCGGCAGGCGCAAGATTGCGTTCACGTCCTCGACCGAAAGCATCTTCCCTCTGCGCACGAGGGCCGGCCGCAACCGGTTGACGATCAGTTCCGGCGACCAGTCACCCGGCAACAGTCCGACGACGCGATCGGCGTCGCGCACCGCCGAGACTTCCGGCGTACATACGATGATCGCATGCTGCGCACCGATCACCGCGTTACGAAAGCCCGTCTCGATTCCCGCGGGCGAATCGATCAATACGTATTCGAATCTCTCGCGAAGCCGGCCGATCAGGCGCTTCATCTCGGCGCCGTCGACGTCTTCTTTCTCGCGAGCCTGCGCCGCCGCGAGCAAGTGCAACCGCTCGTTGCGTTTGTCACGAACGAGCGCATCATCGAGGTCCGCCTTCCCTTCGATCACATCCAACAGATGAAACCGAACGCGGTTCTCGAGCCCCAGAACAATGTCGAGGTTTCGCAACCCGACGTCGGCGTCGACCAAAACGACGCTCTTCCCCATCGCCGCGAGCGCCGAGCCGAGGTTCGCCGTGGTCGTCGTCTTGCCGACGCCGCCCTTCCCGGAGGTGATGACGATCGCGCGACCGAGCTTCGCCGGCGCCGCCGGTTGACCGTTCGAAGGTTCACCAGCGGCCGAGGATGCCTGGGCTCCGATTGACACTTCGGCCTCCGTCGGTTCGAACTCCGAGGGGCTCACTTCAAGCTCGCTCACGAGAGTGCCGCACCCTGTTTCCACATCGAGAACACGCGCGAGAAGAAACCGGGCGCCTCGAGATCCGTCAGCGGGACTGGCTCGCCTTCCAGGCGTCGCGCGATCTTGGCGTAGATCGAAGCCAAGCGCTGCGTTTCGTCGAGGGCCAGCGGCTCCCCGCGATTGGTCGAGTCGATGACGCTTTCGTCATCGGGAATCACGCCGACGACGTCGGCCGACAATATCTCCGCGACGTCATCGACCGACATCATCTCGCCCGACCTGATCATCTCGGGCCTGATCCTGTTGAGGATCAGCTGCAGCGGAAGGTCGCGCTCGCGCAATTTCGCGACGACGCGGTCGGCGTCGCGGATCGCGCTCACCTCCGGCGTCGTGACGACGATAGCCTCGCGCGCCCCGGCGACGGCATTGCGAAATCCGTGTTCGATCCCGGCAGGACAGTCGATCAAGACGTAGTCGGCCGTGTTCGCGAGGTCGCCGATCAGTTTGTCCATCTGCTCCTCGGAAACGGCGGTCTTTTCGCGCGTCTGCGCAGCGGCGAGGATGCGCAGCGACTCGAAGCGCTTGTCGCGGATGAGCGCCTGACGCAATTGGCAGCGCCCCTCGACGACCTCGACCAGATCGAAAACGATCCGCTTCTCGACGCCCATCACCAGATCCAAATTGCGCAATCCGATATCGGTGTCGACCATGACGACCCTAAGCCCACGCAACGCGAGTGCGGCGCCGAGATTGGCCGTGGTCGTCGTCTTGCCGACGCCGCCCTTCCCCGAGGTGATGACGATGCGTCGCGCGCTCATGCCCGAATCATTCCATTGGAGCAGAACGCGATCGCGATGCCCTCATCCTTCACGAACGCGACTTCGGGCTTTTGGGGTTGGCGATCCGTTTCGTCGGCTGCGATGAAGGTGGCGATGCGCAATTGCGTCGGAACGAGCTCGAGCGCGAAGACGCGCGCAGCCGCATCTCCTTGCGCCCCGGCGTGAGCGGTTCCGCGCAGCGCCCCGAAGACCAGGATGTCGCCGCTCGCCACGAGCTCCGCGCCGGGGTTGACGTCGCCGGCGATGACGATGTTGCCGAGCTGCTGCAGCGACTGGCCGCCGCGCACCGTCCCGCGATGGTAGAGTGTCGCCGGCGCCGGCGGCGCCTCAACGATGACGACCGGCGCGGGCGCCGCGGTTTTGCCGCTCGGCGGCGTGAAGTCGGGGCGACGCACCGACTCTTCGCCGCGCTTGCGCCGCAGCGCGATCTCGTTGCGCGCGCCTTCGAAATCTGCGTCGAGCGAGCGAGCGCGGTCGGTCAGCTCCACCTCGCGACGGCTACGCGCGGCGCGTTTGCGCTCGAGGTTGGCGACGGCCGGCTTCGGCGGCGTGCCGAGATATTCAAGACCGTAGAACAAGGCCAACTCGGAGAGCGACTCTTCACCGTAGACACCGCTCAACTCGATGCCCCAGCCGCGCACAGACTCGAGAAACCTGCCCAGCGCCTCGCCGCTCGGGACGACGTCGACGAAATGTGCCGTCGCGCGGCTCCCACGATAGAAACCAGGACGTTCCTCCAGCCGCTCGGCGAACTCGCTCACAGCTTCGTCGAAGGTTTCCTCGGTAAATACAAACTCGAGCCCCGTCTTGGTCCCGCGGAGCACGCTACCCCCCGTTCGCATGCGGACGCATCGCCGATCAATCTTGCCACGACCCGCCCGGAGCGACCTTTGCCGTCCACATCGGACTCACAAGTATCTGCCGTTATTCACAGATTATCCCCACTGCGCTGTGTAAGCCCCATGAAGCCGAGGATATCCCGGGCGGCATGGGGCCGCCATATCGCACCGTCGAAGAAACGACGACTTCCCGCCCCGAGGTAGCCTCATGATCACCCGCCGTCTCTTTCACGCCAGCCTGATCCTCGCGCTTCTCTGTGCCAGCATCCCGGCACCCGCCCGGGCCGTAACGACCCAGAGCGAGATCCTTCAGGCCAAAGAAGAAGACAAGCAAATTCTCGAGCAGTACAACGTCGTCGGCGACCCCCTGCTCAACCAGTGGTGCAACGACGTCGGGAACCGCCTGTGGGCGCAGACTGCGCGCAAAGACATCCCGTACAACGTCAAAATCCTCGACACGCAAGACGTCAACTCGTTCACGACCGGCGGCGGCTATATCTACATGAACGAGGGCACCCTCGACTTCGTCCAGTCGGACGACGAGCTCGCCGGAATCATCGGCCACGAGACGGGGCACAACGAGCGCCGCCACACGGTTACCTTGCCTGCCAAGGCGACTGCTCTCGACCTCCTCTTTGGGATCGCGTCGATCTTTTCGCCCTTCATCTATCGCTTCGGACAGATCATGGAAGCGGGGTTGATCGCCAAGCAGCAGCGTTCCAACGAATTGCAGGCCGACCAGTACGGGCTCTTGCTCATGTCGCGCGCCGGCTACGACCCCGACGCGATGGTCGCGTTCATGGCGCACCTCGGCGCGGTCGACGTCGATCAACCGAGCCTGGTCGACAAGTATCTCGAGGATCACCCGGGCTTCCCCGATCGCGTCAAGCACCTCGTCGGGTATGACGAACTCGATCCGACGAAACGGACGACGGATCAGATGCTCGTGCAGGCGATACACGATCAGGACACGGCACGCTACAACTACGCCGCGCTGAAGTTCCAAAAGGTCCTCAAGGCCGACCCAAGCAGCGCGGTCGCGCTGCTCCATCTCGGTCAAACGCAACTCGCGCTCGGGCAAACGGAGAAAAGTCAACAGACCTTAGCCGAAGCCGCGGAAAAAGGGACGCCCGAAACGCGGACGATTGCGCTCAACAACATCAAGGCGCTGCGCGACAGCGAGGACAAGTTCGTCTTGACACGTCAGAATCTCGCGCCGCTGCGCGCCGAGATGGAAGACGCGAAAACTCGCGAGACGCAATCCAACTCCGCGCTCGCCGTGCGCCATGACGCCGGCCGCGATCAGGTCAAGGCGATCAATGCGCGCGTCCAAAACATCGCCTACGGCATCCCCGATTTCAGCCGCGTGCAGATTCGCCGGGGCGGCCGCCTCGAGGCGATCCTCCGCAATCTCAACGCGATGGGTCGCTCGATCGACGCGGCGTTTACCAAATCGTCGCTGACGATCAGGGGCATCGGATCGCTCGAGCGCAATAAGGAGAGCGGACTGGTCAAAGAAAACGCCGACATCCTCAAAGAGATGTCGGCGCCGCTTGCGCTCGAACCGGTCCCGGCGCAGTCACTTTCGGTTCTACCGAGCTATCCTCGCGTGCTCGACGACATGCAGCTGACCGACGGCGATATGATCCGCTCGGCCGACGCGGCACGGACGTCGCTCGCGCTCCTCGACGTCGCGCTCGGGGACCTCGACGAGTTCATCAAACGGATCAGCCGATCCAATCTCGATTACGGCGGAGACATCGCGATCGTCGACTACAACGCCCTTCTTCCGATCATGCAGAAGGCCAGCGACAATCTCGCCCGCGCGGCCGTTGCGGGGTCGCAGGCGCAGCAGTTGTACAATCTGGCGCGCGCCCGCCAACTGGAGACGCGGATCACGCTCCTCGGCGTCGGGTATCCCGAAGACCGCTATGGAACGCTGCAGTACGCACTCGACACGCGCTTCAAGAACAAGTCGCTCGACTACGACACGATGATCCACGCAGATCTCACCCCGGGAGAAGTCGCGGCTGCTTCGATTATCGCCGCCGACACCGGCTCGACGCCCGATGCGATCGTGCAAGAGGCGAAGTCGAGCAACCGTCGACTCGTCGATGTCGCAAACGCGCGCGGGATGCACGCCGAATCGCTCGAGATCTTCCTCGGGCTGATATATCTCGATTATACCGACGACCCGGAGAAGGAAGCCCACGGGCACTAGCGTTCTTTTTCGCCCCAGCTTCGTTGCTCGTCGCTTAAATGGGTTTTCACCATTCTGCGCTCCTCGCGCCTCGCTGGAACGAAAAAGAGCGCTAGTGAAATTTCCCAAATGAGCGCCGGGGCGGAGCTGTTCACGCTCGTTCGCAAGGGCGTCGCGGCAACGAACTTCGGCGCCGAAGCGCGCAAGCCGTTCCGTTTCCTCTTGTGCGGCGATCCGGGGCTCGTCGCAGAGTTTCGTGCTCTGCTGCTCTCGGGCCACTCCGAGGGCGTTCCCTTCGACGCGCCGGCGACGCTTGAGACGATCGATCCGTCGCGTTCTGCGAGCGCCGCGGGACCTGACGCACGCTGCGTCATCTTCCTCGCGCGGCCGGGCGATCTTGCGGGCGCGCGGCTCGATTTGCTGCAACCGCTGCACCTCCCGATCTTCGTGGTCACCGTCGACCCCGCGGTCACGGAGTCGCACCCCTCAAGCGCTCCGGCAGCGGGCGAGGCCGCCGAGTACATCGTCCCGCAGATCGATCGCGACTCGCTGCGCCATCGTCTCTTTCCACATCTGATCGACCATTGCAAGGGAATCGAGATCGCGGTCGGCCGCCGCCTACCGCCGCTTCGCGAAGCGGTCGCAAACAAATTGACGCGCAACGCCGCCACGTCGGCGCTCTGGGTCGCGGGCGCGAGCGCGCTCGCCGATCACATCCCGGTCCTTGGCCTCGTCCTCGGCGCAGTCGCGTCGGCTGGCGATATGGTCGCGATCACCGGAATCCAAATCGTTTTGATGGTTCAGATCGGCGCCGCCTACGGAAAAGACCCCGACGTGCACCGCATCTGGGAACTTCTACCCGTCGTCGGCGGCGGCTTCGGTTGGCGCGCCCTTTCGCGTGAACTTGCCGGATTCGTCCCGGTCGCCGGCGTCGCGATCAAGGCCGCGATCGCCTACGCCGGAACGATCGTCGTCGGCGAAGGCTCGGCCTTCTATTACGAGCATGGTCGTCACATGACCGCGGCGCAAGCCGCAGCGCTCTACGACGAAAAGAAGCGCAACGCGATGGTCTTCTCGCGCGATCTCTTCACGCGTTTCAAGCGCTCCGGAAAATAAGGGAATCGCGCTAGACTGAGCGCAGCGCGTGCTGTGCGAGGTAGACGAGCAGCGTGTCGTCGTCGAGGTGCGCGTACGACGCGCCGAGCTTCGGCCGCACTACCGAGGCAATGGTCGCCGCGAGCGCGGTGCGCGCTTCGGCGTTCAAGCCGGAACGCCGAGCGGCATACGCACGAATCAAATCGCGTTGCTCGACCGAGAGGTCGCGCACGACCGGATCGTCGGCGAGCGTTTCGTCCCCGGAAGGCGCATACGCGCGGTCGTAGCGCTGGTCGCGGACCACGATCGTCCCGGCTGCCATGTCGCCCAGCCGGCGGTTCTGCGGCGAAAGCAACGCGCAGACGCCGGAGATCGCGTAAAATCCCAAACTAGACTCGAGGATGCGCACGACGTTCCTGATCACCGAACTGACGAAATCGACCGGGAACCCGCCGTCGCGGACGACGCGAATCCCGAGCAGACGCTTGCCGGGCGTGCGGCCTTCCCACAACCATTCGAAGAGAATGAAATATCCGAAAAACAGCATGAAGAGGCCGAAGAAAAAGAGGCCGAGCAGTATCCCCTCGCCCAGCTTCGCCGCCTGCGGCGGAACCTTCACGACAGCGCCACCGCCCGAGGTCCCCGCCGCGAGCAGGCTAAATGCGATCAGCGCCGCGACCAGAACAGCGACCTGAATCGACAAGTCGACGAAGACCGCGAGAAAACGGCTCCCTAGGCCCGCCAACTCGTAGGAGAAGACGACGCTCTCGCCGGTCGCGACATCGATCGTTCGCTCCACGGCGAGTTAGGGAGCCTCTAAAGAACCCGCTGCATCGATCGCAACGAGCATTTTCGCCTTTGGGCGGCGCGACCTGATCTGCATCGTCGCCAACTCGGTTACATACCGCCGAGGGTATGCGCCCTCGTCGGCTCCTCGCATCTGGGGTCGCGGCGCTCCAAACGACCGGTGCATGGCGTTCTTCAGAGGCTCCCTTGTCCGGGAAGGCGCGCGCTGTGTCCTGCGACAAGTCGCCTAAGATGCGCGAACGACTCTTCGTGACGCGGCGGCAGCGGGGCTGGGAGCGGCTCGAAGAGTTGCTGAGCAGGGCCGATCGTCACGGCCTGCGGACCTTCGCGCCCGACGAGCTACAGGAACTCGCTCTTGACTACCGTTCCGCGACGACCGATCTCGCGGCCGCTCAGACCCGAGCGTATTCGCCCCAGACGCGAGCCTATCTCAACCGCTTGACGGCACGTGCGCATGCCTACGTCTACGCCGGCTCTGCCCAAAATGGTTGGTCGCGCATCGTCGACTTCTTTCGGGCGACGTTCCCCCGCGAGATCCGGCGCTCGGCGGGCGTCATCCTCGGTTGCACGGCGCTCACCGTCATCGCGGCGGCCATCGCATATTGGCTGGTCATCCAGCGCCCGCTGAACGTCTACGCGCTCCTTCCCGGCGAGTGGATCCCGACGATCGATAAGAGTTTGCATGATTCGAACTTCGCTTTCGATCGTTCGTACTCACCAGCCGTCGCGAGCATGATCATCACCAACAACATCAAGGTCGCGATGCTCGCCTTCGCCGGCGGGATGACGCTCGGAATCCTGACGCTTTGGGAGATTCTCGAGAACGGCTTGATGGTCGGCGCCCTCGGCGCGCTGTTCGCCGGGAAAGGATTCGGCCTCGACTTCTGGGCGACAATCGCCCCGCACGGCGTGATCGAACTGACGTCGATCCAGATCGCGGGCGGCGCCGGCTTGCTCTTGGCGCAGGCGGTGATCGCGCCGGGACGCCTGCGCAGGATCGACGCGCTCAAGGCGAACGCGCGCCGCGCCGGCGTCTTGATGATCGGCGTCGCGGGGTTGCTCTGCGTCGCCGGCACGATTGAAGCGTTCGTCTCGCCGCAGCGAACGCCGATCGCGTTCCGCTGCGCCTTCGGCACGCTGACCGCGGTCCTGCTGTTCGCCTACATCGCCTTTGCCGGCCGTCGCGAACGCGCTCGGGAACCTAAAGTAGGCCGCGGGACTTGACGTCGAGATAGGCGTCGAGCAGGGCGACCGTCAACTTCGGCGCGGGAACGTCGACGACGATGATCCCCCGCGAGCGCAAAGTCGCGATCGCCTTTTCGCGTTCGGCGACGAGCGCCAGCGCAACGGCGGCACGGTACGCATCCCGCGGCGCTTCGGGGACGTCGTCGAGGGCGCGTGAGATCGCCGTATCGTTCATCAGCACGCACATGACGAGATGGCGCGGGACGAGCGTCGCCAGGCCCGCGAGAACCGCTGCCGACGCGGCAGGATCGAACATGTCGGTGAAGAGCACGATCAGGCTGCGCTTCGCATAGCGCTGCTTGAGTTGCGTGAAGGCCGTTTCGTAGTCCGGTTCTTCGAGCCGCGGCTGAAGATCGTACGCGGCGCGCGTGAGCATCGCGACGTGTGCGGCGCCGCGGCGGGGTGGGATCGCCAACACCGATTTGGCAGCAAACGCGGTGAGGCCGACGTTGTCGCCCGCCGCTTGCGCGATTTGGGCGACCGAAAGCGCCGCCGTCAATGCGTAGTCGAACTTGCGCTGCGGACCGATGCGCGGCGTCATCAGGCGGCCGGCGTCGAGCAGCACCAGCACGTTCTGGCTCCGTTCAACCTCATATTGCTCGACCATCAACTGCCCGTGCCGCGCGGTCGCCTTCCAATTGATCTGGCGAAAACCGTCACCAGGTAGATACTCCCGCAAGGTTTCGAACTCGGTCCCCGCGCCGCGCAAGCGCATCTTGCGCAGACCCGACTCGATCAATGTCGTCCGGCGCGCCAAGCGGCCGTAACGCTCGACGGCCGAGAGATCGGGAAAGACGCGAACCTCTTCGGGAAGATCGATGCGATAGCGCCGGCTGACGAAGCCTAGGTTGTTCTCGAGCCGGCAGTAGATCGCGTCCAAACGAACGAGGCCGCGTTCGCGCGCGTGAAAAGGAGATACGGTCTCGACGAACGTTCGCGGGGCAATTCGGTCCCCGATCGTCTCGTGTTCGAAGGCAAACGTTGCGACCGGCGACTCGAGGATCTCGATGCGAATGCCGACCGGCGAACGATTTTCGACGACGTATCGCAGCGCAGCCCGATGGCGCAGCGACACGAAACCGGTCGGGCCGCGCCGCAAACGAACGGCCTGGACTCGCGGACCGAGAACGAGGTCGGCGATCACGAGCGCGACGTACGTCGCCGCCGCGAAGATCGCGAGCGGAGCGAACGCCGGAAAGACGCTCGTGAACGCGACGACCAGCGCGACCGCGAGCAGCCACCACACGCCGCGCCCCGAGAGCCACAACGCCGGGAAGACGCGGCGCATTCTAGGAGCCCTTAGCCCGCAGCGGGTCGCGCGGCATCCTTGGGTACCTCGACGGCGCTCAAGATGTGCGCGACGACCCGCTCGGCGTCGACGCCTTCGACCTCCGCTTCGGGACGGACGATCAACCGGTGCGGAAGGACGAGCGGCGCGACCGACTTGACGTCGTCCGGGGTCGCGAAGTCGCGGCCTTCGATCGCCGCCGCCGTTTGGGTCGCAATCAGCAGCGCCTGCGCCGCACGCGGGCTCGCACCGAGCGAGAGGTCGGTCGAAGCTCGCGTCCGCGCGACGATTTGATAGAGGTAGCCCTGCAGCGCCTCGGCGACGTGGATCGAGCGGATTTCGCGTTGCGCGGCGAGCAGTTCGTCGACGTCCGCGACCTGCGTCACCCCCGATTTCGCGAGATCGTGCGCGTCGAAACCCGCGACCGTCCGCGCCAAGAGTTCGCGTTCCTGTGATTCGCTCGGGTACCCGGTGCGGGCGCGGACGAAGAACCGGTCGAGTTGCGCCTCCGGAAGCGGATAGGTGCCCTCGAACTCGACCGGATTCTGGGTCGCGGCAACGAGGAAGAGCCCCCCGAGCGACTGGCTCTCGCCGTCGATCGTCACCTGCCGCTCCTCCATCGCTTCGAGCAGCGCCGACTGCGTCTTCGGCGGCGTGCGATTGATCTCGTCGGCGAGCAGAAGGCTCGTGAATATCGGCCCACGCCGCAACGAAAACTCCGCCGTCTTGGGATTGAAAACGGTTGTGCCGACGACGTCGGCCGGCATCAGGTCGGGCGTGAACTGAATGCGTTTGAACGGCACGCCGAGCAGCACGGCGAGGAGCCGTACGAACAGGGTCTTGGCGGTTCCGGGGACGCCCTCGATCAGGATGTGTCCGTTCCCCAAGAGCGCGAGGAGGAACGCGAAGCGTGTCGGCTCGTTGCCGACGATCACGCGCTCCATCCCGGCGCGTAGGCGTTCGGCGAGGTCAGTGGCGCGGCCGGCCATCGGATCCATATTCCTTTCGCAGGCGTTGCGCTGCGGCGGCGGTCTTGAGGAGCATTCGTTCGTCGACCCGCCGCGCGAGATCGGCGGCGACGACCGTGCGAAGATCGTCGCGAAGATTCGGTCGTTCGATTCGTGCTTCGATTTCCTGCAGCGGCGCCTGGGCGGGCAGTCCGAGCGCCGCGGTGACCGCGCGCAAGGTCGGACGAACGATATCGTCGAGCGACTTCTGAACGGCGCGTCCCCGCTCGAACAGCGCCGCCAGCGAATCGACGAACTCGGCGGAACTCGCATCGTCGCGACGTGCCGGGACGATTGCCGGACCGAGTCGGACCGCTGCCCCGATAAGCGCGATCGCGAACGCCGTCACGGCGAGCAGCAACGCGATCAGGAGCCGGCGCGGAACGATCTGCCACCAATGCTCGGGGACCAGAAACCCGTGCGCGGCCTCATCGAAGTCGACCGCCCCGGCGCTCGCCGCTGAAGCGACGAGCACAAATGCCAGCCGCGCGTTATCGGCGTCGGCGATCCGAGCGTTGTCGAAGGCGGTCTCGTCGACGATCGCAACGATCGTTCCCTTTCCGTACGCATAGCTGATTGCGAGCGGCCCGGCGACATCGGCGACGAGCGTCGTCACGCTGCCGTTTTTCGGTGGTTTCCAGCGTAAGGTCGCCTCGAACACGGCGCGCCGGACGCCGGCGTTGCGCAGCGTCGGCGCAATCGTTTGCGCCCCCGGCTTGGCAGCGACCGTGCGCGTCGCGGGCAGGTTGAGGATCCCGGCTTTGGCCGCCGCCTCGTCGTGGCCAAGGTAGACGAAACGTCCGCCGCCTTTCACCCAACCTTCGAGCGCAGCGATGTCGAGTGACGTGTTCGGCGTCTGCCGCGGATCGAACGCGATCGGTTCGGCCCAAATCAACGTCGCCAGATGACGATCGAGAAACGGCGGCCGCTGTTCGAATCGGTCGGCGGCGATGTTCTCTCGCCGCAGGAGTTCGTACCAGGCGCGATATCCGCCGCTTGCCGTATCGAACGTCGAGTAGGAATCGAGCCCTGCGACCGGGTCCGGTTGCGCTTGCGTGCGCAAGAGGTTGAACGTGACGAGGACCGCGAGCGAGAGCGCGAGCAAAATGAGGTCGCGAAGCGGTAGCGCGCGCAGCTTTGCGATCACGACGCACCGCAAAACGGCACGAAGCGCGCATACGCATCCAAGGCCGAATCGTAGTCCGTGTGACTGGAAGGCTCGGCGGCGTAGGCGGCATGCACGAAACGCTCGGCGAGCGTATCGAATGGCGGCGCCGCCGCTTCCCGCGCGGCCCGAACCCGCCGCCGGTACTCGCCGGGCGTGCGCGAGTCATCGTACGGAACGAGCATCCGTTCGTCGAGCGCGGCGAGCGCCGCGGCAAACAGCGCCGCGATCGCTCGAGCATATTCACCTTCCGAGGCCGCGGCTGCGGCAATGCGCCGCCAGGCGTCGGCGCTGCGCGGCTCGCCAAGCGTGCCGCCGAGCGTCATCTCTCCGAGCGCCGCGGCGGCCGGTTTGACGAACGCGAGCACGATGCGCACGATCAGGAAGACGACCGCTAGCACGGTCAGGGCGATGACCACGATCGCGAGCGGCGTCATCGTGCCGCGAGTCGAGTTGAAAACGTGGTCGAGCCAGTGCCAAAGAGGCTGCAAGATGCGACCGATCCAGTCCCAAAGCTCGTACCAAAGTCGCAGGAGCGGCGAATCCGAATTCGTCACCACCGCGCGACGATAGGCGGGTTCCGCCAGAACCTGCTTAATAACGGCGTCCGGATCGCCGTGCGGCCAGGCGCTCATGAGGTCCCGCTCGCCGCCGGCGCCGTCATGCGTTCGCTGCGGCCGCCACGTCGCTCGCGCTGAGTTGGAGGTCAAAGCCCTCCTCGCGCACGCGCAGATCGTAGTAGAAGATCGTTATGAACGTCGTAAGGAATACGATGGCGGCGATCTCTAAGAGCGTCGTGTACGCGACGCCTAGCGCCTGACTGCGAACGAGCCCGTAAAGGACGGCTTGACCCATCGTGCTCACGATCAGGTACCCGAGCGTCACCGCCAGGTACACGAGCCCCAGCAACAAGGATCGGCCGAGAACAGCCCGGGCGAAGACGCGCCGAAGACCCGCCGTGAACGACTCGGCGAAGTTGCGCCGTTCGATCACGCATGTGTAAAATCCGACACTATATCCGAGGCCGGCGACGAGTGCAAATGCGAAAAACGCCAGCCCCAGGATGGTCCCAAGGATGACGTTGATCACGATGCCGACGGTGTGCAAGACCGCAGCGAGCGCGAAGAGCGCGATCCCAATCGCGATTCCGGCAAGAACGAAGACGATGTACACGATCGGCACGCAGACAAGCCACAAGAGATTGTACATGAAGAGATTCAAGAAGCGGTGGAGCGCGATCCGATATACCTCGCCGAACGTCGTGCGCCGGCCGAGGTAGAAAAAGCTCGTCGCAGCGATGAGCGCCGCCGTCGGCAGCGGCGACAACAGCACTATCCAGGCGAAGAAAGCGATCGTCCAGCCGTTGAAGGGCACACCGCCGCCGTTGGCTCGCGCCAGCGCGCTCCAATCGAACGTCCCGCCGTGCGACTGCTGCCGGATCGCATCGGCAAGGGCCCCGTAGAACTTCGACTGGTCCGCCGTGCCCAGAAACGTCAGCACGGCGCTAACCACGGCGAACACGCCCCAAATCAGCGCGAGCAGCGGAAAGTTGCGGACGCATAACGTTACCGCGCGGTCGAGAATCTCGCCGACGCCAAGCGGGCGCAGCGTGCGCTGAGAAGTCGGCGACGCTTCCACGTCGAAGTCTTCGGCGATGACGGCAGAGCATCCGCTCGCGAGGCTCGCGCGCATATGGCGCTATCCGGTCAAGAGTCTCGCCGCGACGGCGCTGGAGCGGGTATGCATCGGCGCCGACGGGCTCGAGGGCGATCGCCGCAGCGCACTCTTCGTTGCGAGCAAGGAGCATCGGCGGAGCGGGAAGACTTTCCGCGGCAAAGAGCACAACCTGCTGCACACGCTTTGCGCTCCCGCCGACGCGATCGCGCTCGGCGCGACCGGCGGGATCGAGCTGCGGGAGCGCGGCGACGGCCCATTTTTCGACGCAGGTTCCGTCTCAATACTGTTCGATCGCTGGCTCGAGGAACTCGAGGGGATCGTCGGGATGAAACTCGACCCGCTCCGCTTCCGGCCGAACCTCTTCGCGCGAACGAAAGACGCAACGATACCGCCTGAGCGCGAGTTTATCGGGACGCTCTTCCACATCGGCGACGTCGTGCTGCGCGCCGCCGCCCCGATCGAACGCTGCGTCACCCCGACCTACGACGTCGCAACGGGCGAACCCGAGCCCGAAGTCTTGCGCGCCGTCACGCGAGAGCGCGAGAACGTGATGGGCGTCTACTGCACGGTCGAACGCGCCGGCGAGGTTGCCCTCGACGACGCAATCGTCGCCGACCTCAAGAGTTAGCGAGCCTCTGAAGAACCCGCTGCGCCCACCCTCTCGTCATTTACCGCTTCCACGTCGAGCGTGATCTCGATCTCGTCGCTGACGACGACGCCTCCACGATCGATCACTTCGTTCCAGCTCACGCCGAAGACCTGACGGTTGATCCTGGCGCACGCTTCGAAGCCTGCCCGCAGGCGCGGGCCCCGATCGACCCCATCCTCCCACCACGGCGTCACCCATTGCCCGAGGTACGTGACGTCGAGAGCCACCGGCTGCGTCGCGCCGCGGATCGTTAGGTCCCCGATCGCCTGAAACGAGGTTGCACCGAGTATCTTTATCGCTTTGCCGTGGTACTCGATTTTCGGATGATGCGCGACGTCCAGGAAGTCCGAGCTTCGCAAGTGTTCGTCGCGCTGAGGCTGCCCGGTTGAAAAACTCGTCGCGTCGATCGTCACGTCGATTTTCGTCTTCGAAAAGTCGTCGGGATCGAAGATCATCGTTCCGCTCACGTTCTTGTACTGCCCGCGAACCCACGTGACCATCATATGGCGGGCGCGAAATTCAGCCGCCGTGTGCCCGGGCTCGAAACTCCACGTAATCGCTTTCATAAGCTCCGCCGTCCTTCAAATGCTTTCGCCAAGGTCACCTCGTCGGCGTAGTCGAGATCGCCGCCGATCGGTAAGCCGTACGCCAGCCGCGTCACGGCGACGCCGCTCGGTGAGATCAGCCGCGAAAGATAGAGCGCCGTCGCCTCGCCCTCCGCGTTCGGGTTGGTCGCGACGACGACTTCCTTGAAGCCCTCGCGCGCAATCCGCTCGATCAATTCTTTGACGTGCAGCTGCGCCGGCCCGATCCCGTCCATCGGAGAGATCAAGCCGCCGAGCACATGGTAGCGGCCGCGAACCGCCGAGGTGCGCTCGAGCGCGAAGATGTCCTTGGCTTCGGCGACGACGCAGAGGATCGATGGATCTCGCCGCTCGTCGGTACAGAGCTCGCACGGATCCTCTTCGGTCAAAGAGAAGCAACGCGAACACAACTTGATCCGATCCTTGACCGCAAGGATGGAGTCGGCGAGCGATTCGGCCTCAGCCCGCGGGCGGTTCAACAGATAAAAGACGAGCCGCGCCGCCGTCTTCGGTCCGACGGTCGGCAGCTTCGAGAATTCGTTGATCAGCGCTTGAACGGGGCCGGCGATCGCGTTGCTCGTCGTGACTCCTTAAAACAAACCGGGCACGCGCATGCCGCCGGTCAGCGCGCTCATCCGTTTGCTCGACGTCTCCTGCGCTTTGCCGAGCGCATCGTTGACGGCGACGGCAACGAGATCTTCAAGGGTCTCCGGATCGTCGGGATCGATCGCGCTCTTGTCGACGTGCACCGCTTTCACGCGCATGTCGCAGGTCAGATCGACGTTCACGAGTCCCCCGGCGGCACTTCCCGTAACGACGGTCGAGGCCAACTCTTCTTGCGCTTTGGTCATCTCCGTCTGCATCTTGCGAAGTTGCGCCATCATCTGCTGGTTCATCATTTCTCCGCCTCGCGCTGCGTCCCCAATCGTTGCTGCGCGTAGGCCATCAAATCGTGCTCGCCGTCGGAAGGGAGCGCCTCTCGATCGCGCGGCGGCGCTCGATGCGCACCGTGCGCGTTCGAAGCACGGCGTCCGGAACCCGCCGGAGCGACGCTATGTAGGGCTACGCGGACCGGGGCTCCGACGACGTCGGCGAACGCCGCTTCCAGCACCACCATCTTGGCGCGCACCAAGCTCTCTTGGACGTCGTCGACCAGACCGATCGTCACGAGCCCTCCCTCGAAGGCGTCGATCGTCGCGCGGGAGAGCGGCGTCTTGAGGGGCATGTGATGCTCGTAGGCACGCAAACGAATCTGGTCCCATTGCGAACGGAGTTGCTGCAGCGACGGCATCGCGCTCGCCGGCCCCGCACTCGGGGCTACGGGCACGGCAGGCAGTGCGACGGGCTTCGCGGCCGCCGGTTTCTCCGTCGCCGGCTTTGCCGCCGCCGGCTGTTCGGCCGCGGGCCTGGGCGAGGCAGGTCGGACCGGTTCGGCCCCTTGCTCGAGGAGCGCGACCCGGGTCGCGAGGGCTTCGAGCGACGGGTCCTCGCCCTGCACGATAAGCCGCAGCACCGCGGTCTCGAGCTCGAGCCGCGCATTCCCGGAGGCGCGACCGGCGGCGAGCGCATCGGCGAGGAGCCTGAGTCCGCGCACGACCCGCGGCTGCGAGGTCGCTTCGGCGAGCCGGCAGACGCGCTCCGCGTCGTCGGCGGCAAGGTCGCGGGAGAGTAGCTCTGCATCGATCCGCGCGACCAGCAGGTTGCGGTACTCCGCGATCGTCGCGCGAATGAGGCTGCTCATCTCGACGCCGGCGTCGCTCGCCTCGTCGACGATCCGCAGGCTCGAGCCGGCATCGCCGGCGAGAATTGCGCCGATCAGGCTTCGCGCGTAGACTCGGCCGCTCGTCCCGAACGCCGCTTCGACCGTCGTCGCGTCGATCGGAACGCCGGCGGCAAAGGCCGCCGCCTGTTCGAGCATCGTCAGCGCGTCGCGGAGGCTCCCGTCGGCCCGATACGCGATCGCGCCGAGCGCCGAGTCGTCGATCGGAATCCCCTCGGCGGCGGCGATCTCGCGCAACCGCTCGATGACCAGCGGCACCGGAATTCGACGGAACGCGTAACGTTGACAGCGCGAGAGGATCGTCTGCGGAAGGGCTTCCGGCGCCGTCGTTGCCAGCAAGAAGATCGCGTGGGGCGGCGGCTCTTCCAGGGTCTTGAGAAAAGCGTTCGCTCCCTCGCGCGTGAGCATGTGCGCCTCGTCGATGATGAAAACTTTCGCACGCATCGACGCCGGAGCGAACTTTACCGATTCCCGCAGCGCGCGAACTTCGTCGATCCCGCGGTTCGACGCGGCGTCGATCTCGAGGACGTCGAGCGCCGTCCCCTCGAGCACGGCGCGACAATTGTCGCAGGTGTTGTCGGGGTCCGGGGTCGGCCCATTTTCACAGACGATGCAGCGCGCCAGGATCTTCGCGGCCGACGTCTTCCCGCTGCCGCGCGGGCCCGAAAACAGGTACGCGTGTGCCAGTTTGCCGCTCGATAACGCGGTCCGAAGCGTCCGAACGACGGCGTCTTGTCCCACGAGTTCGGCAAACGACCGCGGTCGCCACGTACGGTAGAGTGACACGGGCTAGTGACCCGCCCCGCAGCTGGCGTGAGACAAGGCCGCCGCGATTTTTCGACCCCGCAGGGCGCGAGGAGCGAAGAATGGCAGCGCCATTTGAGCGACGAGCAACGTAGCGGGGACGGAAAAGCGCAAGGCGACTCTCATGACACCTGTGGGTCGGGTCACTAAGGTTCGTGGGGCGCTCAAGGGCGACCCTGTTTCATGCAACCTCGCGCTGGGTAGAAAATGTTGTAGCCATAAAGGAGGCCCATTCTTAATAGGATGGGCACGAATTGATTTCCAGGGGAGACGTGTTGTAATGGCAGCCAGCGCCGCAACGGCGGCGAGCCTCATACCGGCACAGATGTCGGCAGGGACGGAAGTTGGAGCGCGATTAGAGAGCGCGCTCCACAAGCTCTTCAGGTTCGAACGGTTCCATCCGGGACAAGAAGACGTCATCGCACGCGTCATGGATGGTCAGGACACGCTGGCGATCCTGGCGACCGGCGCCGGCAAGAGTTTGTGCTACCAGCTCCCAGCGCTCCTGTTGAGCGGAACGACGGTCGTCGTCAGCCCGCTGATCGCGCTCATGAAAGATCAGGTCGACATGCTCGCCGAGCGCGGCGTGCACGCGACCGTCGCGATCAATTCGACCTTGAGCGAAGACCAAGAGGCGGCGGCGCTCGCGCGCATCGGCCGCGGCGAGGTCAAGATCGCTTTTGTGACGCCGGAAAAACTCGAAAACGAATCCTTCATCGCGCTGCTCAAAACCATCGACGTCCCGCTCTTCGTCGTCGACGAGGCCCATTGCATCAGCGCCTGGGGCCACGACTTCCGCCCGGCCTACCTCGCGCTCGGGCAAGTGATCACGGCGCTCGGCCATCCGTCGGTGCTCGCGCTGACCGCTACCGCAACGCCCGCCGTGCGCGAAGACATCCTGCAGCAACTCGGGATCCCGGGGGCGCGAACGATCGTCAAGGGATTCGATCGTCCCAATCTGCGCTACGAAGTCATTCGCACGGAGAACGAGACCGCAAAACTACGGAGCCTCAAAGAACTCTTTCAGACCGGCCTCGAGGGGACCGGGATTATCTACACGGCGACGATCAAGAACGCGCTCGAAGTCCAGAAGTTCCTTTCCGAACAATCAAACCTGCCCTGTTCGGTCTATCACTCGAAGTTACAAAAGCACGACCGCGTCATCGTTCACAATCTGTTCATGGACGAAACGATCCGCGCCGTCGTCGCGACCAACGCGTTCGGCCTCGGCATCGACAAGCCGAACATCCGGTTCGTCATCCACTACGACTTGCCGGGTTCGGTCGAAGCTTACACGCAGGAAGCCGGCCGCGCCGGACGCGATGGGCTGCTCTCACGCTGCATCCTGCTGTATCGCATGAGCGACACGCGCGTCCAAAACTACTTCCTTACCGGGAAGTACCCGGATATCGAAGACGTCCAAAAAGTTTTCGGCACGCTCGAATACTTCGGCGGTCAACAAGACGGCGTCTCGCTCGCCGACCTCCGCAAGATCTCGCAGCTGCCGCTAACCAAGCTCAAGGTCGTGCTCGCCCTGCTCAAGAAGGCGAAGTTCATCGAGATGCGCGCCCGCGCGCGCTACGGCCTCACGGAGGCGGCTCTCGAGAATCGTGAGCTCGTCCTCAACCTTACGAATTACGAGACGAAGAAGGCCTACGATCAGAGTAAGCTGGCGATGATGCTGCAGTATTCCGAGACGCGCTCGTGCCGGCGTCGCTTCATCTTGAACTATTTCGGCGAGGACTACGACGCGGTCGATTGCGGCGCATGCGACAACTGTCTCGGCGAGAAAGGCTCGAAGGCCGCGACCTCCGCGTACGGAGCTCCGTCCCGCTCCGGTTTCAGGATCGCCGACGTCGTCTCGCATCCGAAGTTCGGGCAAGGCACGGTCGAGCGCGCGGAGAAAGATTTGGTGACGGTCTTGTTTCCAAACGTCGGATACAAGACTTTGCTTGCTTCCGCGGTCAACCGCGAAGCGAAGATCGCCTAGCTTCTTTCACCGTAGGGGGTTCGCCGGAAGGATGGTCCGCCGTACCGGCATGGGCTTGCCGGTCGTCGTCGTTGCACTCGCCGTCGGCGGCGTGTGGCCGCTCGACGTCTCCGCCCAAATGAGCCCAAGCCCTCAGCCCGTTCCAAGCGGGACTTTTGCCTCTCCGCTCCCGAGCGAAATTGCGCCGCTTCCGAGCGGGGCGCCGGCGCCGCTCGAATCGGCTTCACCGATTCCGACGCCGTCGCCGACCCAACCGCCGATCATCGTCGAGCCGCCCTCGGTTGCAATCGCACCCGGAACGACGCAGGTCTTACGGGTCATGCAGGTGCTCGGCAACGTCGGCGTGACCGTCGCCGATCCGTCGATCGCCGAAGCAGCCGCCGATCAAGTCGCGCGAACGGTTACCATCACGGCGCACGCCGTGGGACGGACGACGCTGACCATCAGCGACGAGCGCGGATTGACGCGCGACGTCCCCATTCGCGTCGCCTATCCCGCCGGAAGCGTCGCCGACATCGCCTCGGTCCGCATCACGGGGCATCCCGCCTCTTCGCTCTTCGTCAAAGAGCAGGCGGTGCTCGCGGCCAAGCGGCGCGCCGTTCCGCGCCCGGGGGCGACGATCGTCGCGACGATCGAGTCGGTGACGTTCAGCAGACCACTCCCACTCGACGACGTCGTCACCGTCGACGTCCCGGTGATTCTGCAAGGCGCGGATTACTTGACCGTGCAGGGGACGACGCACGTCCGCGTCGAGAATTTCGCGGAACCGCCGGGGCGCCCGGGTTCGCTCTTGGTGAGCGACTACCCAGAGACGCTGCGCGAAAACGGTATCCTGTTCACCGCCGATTTGACGACGGATCCAGCGGAGCGCTTCCTCTACTACCATTACAACCCGCCGGGTCAACCCGACCGCCGCATCGTCCTGAAAGCGGAAAATACCTCGGCGGCTCCCGCGCTCGTTCAGATCATCTCGGGACGCGCGGGCCCGGGTCCGTACGAGATGGAAGTCGGACATCTCTCGACGCAGCGCTTCTTGGTGCGGATGACGCAGAACGAGGGCACGGTCGTCACGCTGCCCGGCAATTCGGTGACGACGATCGTCGAGCAGCTCTTGCCGGCCGGCCAAATCGTCAGCAACCTGCTGCAACTGCACGAGATTACCGGTAACGCGCTGCACCTCACGCTCCTCGCGCAGAATGCGGGCGATCCGGTCGAGGGCCCCGTGTTGCCAACCGGATTGTTGCGAGGCGATCATCCGCACGCGCGCGGGGTCTATACGCCTTCCGAATTTTTCTTTACATCCACCTACGATACGGCCGGCGACGACCTCGAAGTCCCGATCGGCCAGATCCCGGTGCCGAATCTCGTCGAGGGGCAAGCGCTCTCCGGCGACTACGGCGTCCTGCAGTCGGTCACGGTCGAGATGGTCAACCATTCGGACCACGCGAGCGACGTCGCGCTCTACGCAAACCCTCGGGGCGGTCGAGCGACCGGGACGTTCTTGATCGACGGCGTCCTCGTCCAAGCGCACGCGTTGCCGGCGTTCAGTCACTTCAAACTGCGCCAGTACACGATCCCGGCGCACGGCTTCGTACGAACGGAGGTCGTCACGATGCCCGAAGGCGGCTCGTCCTATCCGCTTCGCCTGATCGTTGGCCCCGACGACGGGAGCGCGCCGCCCGGCGCCCCGGATTCGCTCGTTTACTAGGAGTCAAGCGCGAGGCGGTACACCGCAGCAACTTGCGCAGCCGCCGTCGTCCAGGCGAAACGGACGATCGCCGCCGGGCGATCGCTCGTAGCTTGCGCCTGCGCCGCAGTGCGTTCTCGCATCAGATCGCGCAGTCCGGCGGCCCACGCTCCGGCGTCATCAGGCGGCAGGAGGGTCCCCGTGTCGTCCGCGACTTCGGGCAGCGACGAAGTTTTCGCAGCGAGAAACGGGACACCGGCACAGCGCGCATGGGCGACCGCATAGCCGAAGCCTTCGTAATGCGACGGAACGACGACGACCGCGGCGCGCGCATAGAGGCCGAGCAACTCGTCGCGCGAGACGTAGCCGCGGAATTCGACCCGCTCGGCAACGCCTCGTTCGCGAGCGATCCGCAGGCAACGATCCTGGTAGGGCGTCGCCGGCCCGGCGACGATCAAGCGCAATTCAGCGACGTCTCGGAGCGCCTCGATGACGACCTCGAGATTCTTGCGCTTCTCGACCGTTCCGACGGAGAGTGCGAACGGGACGGCGTCGGGGACGCGTACGATTGCGGCGACGTCGCCGGAGACGCCCGGATAGACGACGTCGATCCGCAGGGGATCGAACCCCCCGTGCTCGAGCAACTGGTCGCGCGAGAACGCCGAGTCGACCATGATGCGGCGAGCGCGCCGATAACGCGACAGCGCAAACGCGCCGAAGTAAACGCGCGCGTATGCGCGCGCGTGCTGCTGAACGCGCAGCCAGGCGACGTCGTGGACAGTGGCGATCGCCGGCAGCGTCGCGACGAGCGGCATGGTACCGGCCGCGCAGTGCAAGAGGTCGGCGCGCGCGCGTGCGGCCGCGATCGGCAATAGCACCTGGTCCCACGCGACTCGGCGGTCGAAACGCCACGGGTCGAGGCGCGCCGTTTCGAGAGCCACGACCTCGACGCCGAGACGGCGTAGCGCGGGGATCAACCCGGCAAGATACTCGCCGATTCCGGTCGCGTTCCCGCGCGCGAGCTGCGCGTCGATTCCGACTCTCAACGCCGCGCTACTCTCAGTGTTGTAGCGAACCTAGCTCGGCGGCAAGGCGCCGCACCGACGGCGCGCCGGCGTTCATCTTCCGCGCAGTCGCCAACGCCGCACGCGCTTGTGCGACCTGACCGCGACGGTAGGCAAGATCGCCGAGACCGGTGATCGCATCGACGCTCGTCGGATCGACGTCGCTCGCCCGCCGAAAATAGCGCTCGGCAGCGTCGTAGTCGCGGAGGTTCAGTTCCTGATTTCCCGCCGCGACCAGATACCGTTCGGCGAGAGGCGCGAGCGCGATCGCCGACTCGTAGGCCGCTAGGGACTGCTCTTCGTCGGGTTTGCGGCGGTCGATCGGCAAGCGATAAGCTTGTGCCTGTTGCAGCAGACCCAGATGATAATAGGCTTCGGGTAACCAGCTAGACGTAGAAGGGTCGCTGCGCAGCCGCTCGATCGTCGCGTTTTGCAGTCCGATCGCGGCGTCGAGACGGCCTGCGCTCTGTTCTTCCATGATGCGATGTTCGAGGTCGCTCGCATCGCCGGCGTCGAGAAAACCCCGGACCGCCGCCGCGTTGTCGCCGCGGTGCTCGGCGATGAGAGCGAACAGTTCGGTACGATCTCGCGACGGCGGAAGCGCCCCGGCCTGGCGCTCCGCCTGCGCCGTGTCTCCGGCTGCGAACGCATCCCGAGCCAGAACGATCCGTAGCGGGCGCGGTAACGGCAGCCGTGGATCGAGCCGCTCGACTCGCGCCGCGAACGCCTCCGGAACGAGCCGCACCCACGATCCGGGCTGGGCGTCATCTCGGAGCGCCAGGCTCGAGAGCACCTGCACCGCCCCCAAGACGAGCCCGACGAGCACACCCAGAGCGACCAGCAGCTTTCGCACACGCGCCTTATTCGTCGCGGCCTCCGTGAGGGATTTTTTGCTCAGCCGAGGAGCGAGGGCGCGCGGTGTACGTGGCAAGTACATAAGCGCCCGAGCGACGACGGATCAGCAAAAAAGCCCCACGGACGTCACGACAAAAGCAAAAGAGGCGGCGTCCAACCGGACGCCGCCTCTTCTTTGCTTTTGTTACCTAGAACCTGACTGTGAAGAAGACGTCCTGTCTATTCTCATACAGATTGTACGTCGGCAACACGCTGTCGTTGTACTTGTAGACGCGCGCCTGAAACTGGAGCGAAGACGTCGTCTTGGGGATGTTGTATGTGACCGTCCCCGTGTAGAAGCTCTTCGTCTCCGAGATGTTTTGATTGAGCGTCGTTCCGTACGAACCGCCGTATTGCTGAATCGAGTAGTACAGCGCAAGCGCGACGTTCCGCGTCAATGGGACGGCGACCGTCGAGTTGATGTAGTACCGGCGCATGTTCACGTAGTTCGGAAAGAACGAGACTTGGCTTCCGCCGAGAGCCTGTGCGGCGAGGAAAGAGCCCGGATCGGCGCCTTGGAAGGTCGGATTGATCGGATAGTATTGGAACGCCGTCTGGTCGTTGCGCTTCAACGTTTCGGCAGTCCCCGATATGTTCGCCGAGATGCTCTGTCCCAACGCCGGGAAGCTGAACTGCGTCGCCAGCGTGTAGTTGTCCCACTTCAACGGGACGCTCGACGCGTACGCCGGGCCGTAGAGCATGTTACCGAGCGAATTCGGCCGCAGCTCTTGCAAGTGCTGGTACTGCCCGCGCGTGTTGAACGTGACGTCGCCGATTCGGATCGGAACGGCTACGTTCGCCGTCGGACCTTCGGTGTTCGGCGTGAACGACGAGAACATCGTCGGGCTGTTTCCCTTGAGCGGATTGAACAGCGGGTAGAGGAAGGTCAGCGCCGGGTTACCCGACGTGTGCGGGTTGGTCGCGTTCGCGTTGACGAACTGCTGGTCGAACTGCCCGTTGATGCCGAGGTTGTTCCCGAACCCGTAGAAGTCCGGGAAATAGTTGCCCTTGTAGAAAGCGAACAGCGCCGGGGCAGCACCGTAGTACTTGAACGGTGCGCCATCGAAGAAGTCGGCGCCAATGCTCTGGTACTGACCGCTCAGGTCGAACTTTGCGATCTTCAAGCGCAAGCCGATGACGCCCGCAGTATCGCCGACTGCGGGGACGTTGCGATAGTCCGCCGTGAACTTGCTGCCGGCGGCTTCACCGAAGATCACCGGATTCGAACCCTTGCCGCTGATCTCGACCGGGAGCGGCATCACGAAGTCGATGCCGAAGACCGTGTCGCTGACCAGGGGCTGGTCGAGCGCGCCCGAGGCGTTGATCGCGGTGACGTCGGCCGTCGTTTGCGTGTCGTCGAAGTCGAAGATGCGATTGAAGCTCAGCCCGATTTCGAGACCGTTCCAGCCCTTGAACTTCTGGTTCAGGCGGCCGTTAACCATGTAGCGCGGGAGGTTGGTGTTGTTGGAGACCGTGACCCCGCGATACGTGACGGCGATGGTCGAGCCGGCCGGAATCGGGGTCGAGAACACGACCGAGTTGTAGGCTTGATCGTACACGATCGCCGGCAGCGTCTGAGCCGGTCCGCCGGTGATGACTCCGGCGTTATTGTACGTCGTGCCGTTGTAGTACGAAACGTAGACCGAGCCGAGAACCGCAGCCTGGGTCAGGAAGGCCTGTGCCAAGGTTCCGCTGCCCGCGTTGAACGTGTCCGTGCGGAGCGCTTGAGCGGCGCCCGTTTGCACGAAGCCCGCCTGCGGCGCAACGACCGGGAACAGGTACCCCGAGCTGCCGATCGGCGAGACGTTCGGGTCGGTGACGCCGTTTTGCGTGTTGAGGTAAACGTCGTCCATACGCGTGAAAGACGTGAAGAACGAGGTCGAGCCGAAGTTGGTCTCGGCGATCGTGCCGCTGACCGCCACGCCCTTTTGATAGGGTTGGGCGGGCTGCTCGTACGGAACGGCCGCGCTATAGCCGAACGGCGCGCGGAACGCGAGGCCCGTCCGCGACGACTGCATGTTGTCGATTTCGCCGAACTTGAAGAGCAGGTTCGAGATCGCACCGGCCTTGGCGACGTTGATCTCGACGCCGGGCTCGATGTCCACCTTCGAATTTTGCGAATACTCGCCGCCCCATTCGAAGTTCAGGATGTGAACCGGCAGCGAGATGAACAGGTTGTCGCTGATCTGGTAACCGAGCGAGAAACGGCTGTCCTGGCGGATCTGGATCCCCGAACTCGCCTGCGTCAGCGGATTGTTCGAATCGTCGCTCGACATGAACGAGTTGACGAACGTGTCGACGCCGCCGGAGCGCCCGTTGGCGATCGTCGCGGTGCCGGGGGTCGACGTGCTGGCGTTGATGTTCGAGCTGTAGTACGGCGTCTGCGTCGCGCCGGTCGTGTTGACGATCGAGCGCGCGAAGTCGGTACGCTCGCGATACGTAACGTTCGGCAGCAAGAGCCCGTGCATCGAAAGCGACTGCGCGAACTTCGTGCGCTTGTCGAGCGCGTCGAGCGCGTCTTCGAGGTTCGTCACCCGAACGCCGAGCGCGTCGAGTTCGTCCTTCAGGGCGTCGATAAGCTTTTGAAGCTTGTCGAGATCCTGCTTGGTCGGACCCGTGTACGGTTTTTCATTTTCTTGTAGCTTCGCGATGACGCGCGCGATCACGACTGCCATCTCGTAACGAGTCAGCGGTCGATCGCCTTTGAACTTACCGTCCGGGTAGCCGTCGATAATGCCGTCGGCAGCCAAGCTTTGGATGTACTGATAAGCCCAATGGTTGGCCGGCACATCCGAGAAGGGCGTAGCGAAGGCAGCCCGGCCCATACTGAGCAACGTGCCCAGCGCGAGCACCGACGCGAGGACCAGGCCAGCGAGACGCTTCATAAATCCTCCAGGAAGAGTAAAGAAGCCAAAGCTTCGTCGGCATCGTTCGCGCGGATGAAGCGTACCGCTTCCGGGTCCGGTGAGAGTTCCAAATGTTGCCTTCACCGCACGAACGGAAAGTACGCCCTCGTTGGAGCGCATGCCGACGTTCCGATTACGACCGGACGAGAGCGACTCCTTCCGAGGGCAATTCAATCGGGACCGGGGTCTACGGGGGGGGCTCGCGCTCGAGGAGCCGCTCGGCGATGAGCAGTGCCGCGAAGTCGTCGATCGGGCAGGGTGGGAGGAGCAGCCCCTGGGGGAGGAGCCGGCGCCACCCCGTCGGGGGGTGGACTTCAAAGTAGCGCCGCCGCGCGAGGAGCGTCGTCTCCCGCTCGTCGATGACGTGGACCGGGATCCCGAGGCCGGCGACAAGCGCGGCGACGGCCGCAGTGTGCGTCCCCCCGCCCAGGGCCACGGCGCGTACGCGTACGCGGCCTGCGAGCTCGGCGATCCGTTCGGCGAGCCTGTTCGTCGCCACGATCCCGAGCTCGAGTGGCCGGGCATGCGCCTCCGTCACGACGGCGTAGCCGCACTTCCGGGTCCCGGGGTCGATACCCAAGATCGCCCCGCCGGCAGCGGGGCTCATTTCGGCGAGCGCCGGAGTTCGAACGCGATCGGGATCGCACCCGTGTGTGGGTAGACGTCGATCGTCGCCTTCGCAACGATATAAAAGTGCCCGCGTCCGGTGCGAATCTCTTCACTCATCCGCCTCACCTGCTCGTCGCTGATGGCGGGGAGGGCGCGCGCGAACGGCCCGGGCATCCCGATCCCGATCGCGAGGTTGCCGACGGCGCCTTGCAGTTGGCCGTAGGCGATCGTCGGGACGATCGTCGTCCCGCCGTCGACCTCGACGCTCCCGAGCGTCTTTCCGGCGGGGAAGAGCAAGCGATCGGGATACGGCACGAACGCGAAATGGATCGGGTCGTTGACGAAGAGGTTCTGATCCGCCAGGGCCAGGACGATCACCGGTACGTTGCTGAGCAACACGCCTTGCGTGCGCGGATCGTCGAGAAACTCACCGAGCTTGCGCTGGACCTCCGGGTCGCCCCCGTGCGAACGGTTCGGTTTCAGCCTGGCCGAAACGTAGCGCCGATCGAGCGCCTGCACGACGGCGTCGAAGAAAGCGCTCAGCGCCTTCAATTTTGCCGCACGCGTCATCTGCGGCGTGAGCCGCAGGTATTGCTCGTAGAGCAGGTCGCCGCGATTGATGACGACGGAGGTATCGCGGAGCTTGTTGAGCTCGTCGGCTTGCGCCTGGAGCTGGTTGACGCGCTGATTGATCTCGTCGAGGTGGAAAAACGCGGCGCGCGCATAGGCGGAAAACGACAGTGCCAGGATCGTCACGACGAACGCGATCATCATCCCCGTCCCGACCGCGATAATCGTCGACGTGTACTTCGGGCGCAGGCCGAAGAGGGTCAGCCGCCGGCGGCCGATCTGATGGCCGACGCGATCGCCGAAATACGCGATCCCACCCGCGATAATCGTGATCGCGACGATCAGAACGAATCCGCCTAGCGTACCCAATTCTTAATACCTCGCGGCGCGGTGCAGCAGATAGGCACCGATCCCCGTGAAGAGCGCGTTCGGAGTCCACGCCCCGATCGACGAGACGGCGAAGCCGCCGGGTAGGCTCGTTGTAATCGCCGAGACGACGCTCGCGATGACGAAGTAAACGAAGACGATCGCGACGGCCAAGCCGAAACCGAGGCCGGTGCCGCCGCCGCCGCGGGGCGGACGCAGACCAAAGGGTACGGCGATCAGCGTGAAGACGAACGAGGCGAACGGCCGCGCCAGTTTTTCCTCGTAAGACGTTTGAAACGCGCGCGTCTCTTGCGGGCCCAGTTGTCCGGAAGCGATGACGTCGCGAATCTCCGAGCGGCTCATCTCTTCGCGATTCTTGTTGCTGACGGTCTGCTGGATTTGATTCGGCTTTTCGCCGACGTCGACTTGCTGCTCGGGTTCTTGAGAATAGAACGTCGTTCCGTCTGCGTTGAAACGGTATTCTTGCGCATCCGTGAACGTCCAGGTTGGAACGTCATACTTCGCCCGATGCGCGAAGATGATGACCTGCGGATGGTTGGCGGCGTCGTATTTGATGACCGTGACCTCGAGCAAACTCTGCGTCGACGCCTCGTAACCTCCGAAGAACGTCACCTGCCGGCCGCCGCCCGGGATAGACGTCGTCACCGTGTGGCTCCCGCCGCCGAACGGGCCGATGTGTTTGATCACCTGTTCGCGCAGATACGTCGCGCTGTCGTTGGCATACGGAACCACCGTATCCTGAAGGACGAGCGCCAGGATCGAAACGACGAATCCGACGATCAAGAGCGGCGCGACCGCGCGCTGCAAGCCGATCCCGCCGGCCTTCATCGCCGTGATCTCGCTCTCGCCGGAAAGCCGTTGCAACGCGAGCAAGACGCCGAGCAACATCGCCATCGGAACGACGGTGATCACGATCTGCGGCAACTGCCACAAGAAATACTCGATCGCGATCCCGAGCGGAGCGTGCTCTTCGGCGACGAGGCGGCTGATCGCCAGGATGTCGGTCGCCGCGAAAATCAGCGTGAACGCCGAGAGACCGAAGGTGAACGGCCCCACGAGTTCCGAGACCATGTAACGGTCGAGGATCGTCGGTGCGGGCAGCGTCGGCCACGCCGTGCGCAACGCCGCGAGCGGACGCGCCATCATGCGCGGAACCCTTCGCCAAGGTAGGTTTGCCGCGCGAGCGGCGAGTCGAGAACGTCTTGCGCGGTCCCAGAGACCAGTATCTCGCCGTCGTTGAGGAGGTACGCGCGATCGACGATCGCGAGCGTTTCGCGAACCTGGTGGTCGGTGATCAATATCCCGAGCCCGCGCGCGCGCAGTTGCCGGATCATAGCTTGGATGTCGGCGACGGCTTTCGGATCGATTCCGGTGAACGGCTCGTCGAGCAAGAGAAACGCCGGATCAGTTGCGATCGCCCGCGCGATCTCCACCCGCCGCCGCTCGCCGCCCGAGAGCGAATCGCCGCGCTGATCGATGAAGTTGGCGAGTCCGAACTCATCGAGCAACTCGGGGAGCCGGCGCTCCTGCTCGCGCCGCGAGACGCCGTTCATCTCCCAAATCAGGCGGATGTTGTCACCGACCGAGAGCTTGCGGAAGATCGAGTTCTCCTGCGCGAGATAACCGATCCCTTGATGCGCACGCTTGTACATCGGCTCGCCGGTGAGATCGATCTCCACGCCGTCGCTTTCGAGCGCAACGTTCCCCTCGTCTGGCTTGACCAAGCCCACGACCATGTAGAACGTGGTCGTCTTCCCCGCACCGTTCGGTCCGAGGAGCCCGACTATTTCGCCGGTCTTCACGTCGGCCGTGACGCGGTTGACGACCGCACGGATGCCGTAACGTTTGACCAAGCGCCGAAGCACGATGCGCCGAGCGCCGTTAGGCCTCGTCATCGGCCTTCTCCCGTCACGTGTATCTCCGTCGTTCGTAAATTGTAGTCGAAGCGCTGCCCGCGCAACTGCTCGTTCCGCGCGGTCGTGATCAGCACGTTGCCTTCGCCGTAGAGCATCTCGGCGCCGTCATCGTAACGCAACGTATCGCTCTGCAGCGTCATACCTTCGTTGTTCCGCGCGTGCGCGCCCCCGGTCATCAGGACGCTACGATCCCGCTCCTGGACCGTCGCATGGGGTCCGTCCGCGACCAGCGTCTTCTTCCCCGATTCGTGAAAAGTGATGTGCGGGTTGACGAAGTCGCTCCGGCCGGTCCCCTGGGACAGGCGGATCCCGGTCCCCGAGTCGGCGCGCATGACGTAGACGATGCGGTTCTTCTTTTGCTCCGTTATATAGATGTAGCGCGAACCGGGAATGCCGCGCTCGCGAATATGGATCGGAACGAGCGTCTGCTCGGCCGCCGGAGACGCCGAGGCGGTCGAGGTCGATCGCGCGGGCGGCGCACCGTGCCCGCATCCTCCCAGCGCGAGGACCGCGGCCAGGGCACAGCTTGCGAACCTCATGGCTCCTCGTTCAACGCGCGGGGACAGTCGGCCGCGGCGAGCGCGAGTGCGGTGTAGGGGATCCATACATAGGTCATCTGCACGATCCCGACCGTGTCGAAGAGGCCCTGCACGAGCGTCGCGAGCAAGCCGGCGCAGATGGCTAGCGGCAACCGCGCTGCGGCGGCCCGTCCCCTCGCAAGGTGCGCGATCGCGCGGCCGAACGCGAGCGCCCCCGCCGCGAACGCCAATAGTCCGACGACTCCCGTGTCGCCGGCGAGCGAGAGGTAGACGTCGTGGGGGTGGAGCGCGCCGAACGATCCGGGCTCCGCGCCGTTCGGCGGGCGGATGTTCGGGTAGATGCGCCAGTACGTCATCGGGCCTGAGCCGGTCAAGGGGAACAGTTCGGCCGCGCGGATGCCGGCGTCGGCCGTCGCGATGCGGTTGAACGAATCGGCCGGATCGTGCCGCGCAACGGGGATCGCGAGGAGCCCGCCGATCGCGATGACGAGGACGGCGCCCGCGGCGAGCGCAGACCAGCGGCGATGGGCAGTCGCGAGCAAGAAAACGGCCGCCGCGACGGCGCCGATCCAGCCGGCGCGCGAAACCGTCGCGACCAGGGCGACGACGGCGATGGCGGTCGTGCCGGCGGCGAGCGTCCGCAAGGCACGGTCGCGCGCGACGAGTGCGACGCCGAAGGCGGTATATCCCAAGAGGAGCAGATAGGACGCAAACTGGTTGGCGGTCACGAACACGCCTGCCGCCCGGCCGTGATTGAGCGCGTAGAGCTCGGCCGGTTCCCGCAACACGACCATCGCCAGTGCCGTCAGCGAAACGGCGGCCCCGACGGCGAGATACACGAAGAACAACGTGCGCGCGACAGGGGCGCGGCCGTAGAAACGCCGTAGCGCGAGGTGGACGATCGCGCAAAGCGCCATCACCGCTACGACCGCGGCACCCAAGCGCGGGTCGAATCCGAGCAGCGCGCTGAGCAAGGTCGCCCCGAGCCAGGCACCGAGGATGAGCCGCGAGGTCCCATCGACCGGTGCGCGTTCGCCCAACAGCGCGACGCCCGCGATCGCGGCGCAGACGACGAGCGTCGCCACCAAGATCGCCGCGCCGGCACGGCCGACGAAGAGATAACCGACCGGCGGCGTCGGCGCCAGCGCCGCCCACGACGTGTAGAACTGGACGACGGCGAACGCGGCGGCGAGCGCGATCGCGAGCAGGTTCTTGTTCACGCGCCGGCCACTTCCAGGATCGCCGCCGCAATGACGCGCGAGCCGCCGGGGGGGCCCATCCGTTCGCGACCCGCGGCGCGCATCCGCGCGAGCCGATCTTCATCGCCGAGCAGTTCGGTGATCGTCTGCGCGGCGCGCGCGGGTTGCACGGGTGCGAAGGCGAGCGCGTCGCCGAGCAGGCGCCGTTGTCGCATGCGGTACCACTCGTCGCCGACGTCGAGCACGACGACCGGCAAACCGGCGGCGGCAGCCTGCTCGTTCGCCGTCCCAGCGAGCCCCAGCACCAACCGCGATGCGCACAGCAGCGTTCCGAGCGCGCCGCGCCACGCGACCACCTCGGCGTTGCCGGCGCGCGCCCGAAACGGAGAGACGTCGTCGCCGGTTTCTTCGATCGTCCAACCGTCATCGGAGAGCGCGCGAGCGAAGCGTCCGGCGGTGAGCTTCGGAGCGATCGAGAGTAGCGCGCGCGTTCCGCCCGGCCGTTCGCCGAGGGCGCGAATCACCGCGCACAGCCGCACCGCGTCGTTGTAGGCCGCCTCGCGGCTCCCGGGCAGCACGCCGATTACGCTCGCGTCGCGGAGTCCGGCCGGCGGTGGCGGCGCATCGTCGGCGAGGTCGACGATCACGTTCCCGGGGGCGTCCGCTGCGACCCCACGCGCGCGAAGGTGCGCCGCGGTCGCGGGATCGCGAACGAAGACGCGCGCCGCGCGGGACAACAGTGTGCGTTCGAACGGACCGTACGGGGCGACCGAGACGCTCTTCGCCGTTCCTACGGCGATCGTCGGCCGCCGCGCCAAGCGCGCGAGCGCGAATGCGTACACGTCTCCGACGGCGACGACGCAATCGTAGCGCCGCCCTTCGCTGCGCAGGAAACGCACCTGCGAAACCGCTAGCGCCACGAACCCCGCGCCGAGATCGCGCGCAAACGCCGCGACGTTTCCCATCGCGACGAGGCCGCCGCTCGGCATGGTCCGCCGCGGCCCGACGACCGCGAGCGTCCCCGGCGACGGCTCGCCGACCAGGGGCAGGTGATCGAGGCCCAGCGGAACGGCGGAGAGCGCGACCGCTTCGTGCGCGATGCGTTCGGCGATCGCGATCTCCCCATGACCGTTGCTGACGAACAGAACGCGTATCACGCGCTCACGAGCCCAGCGAACCCAACAGCGGGATGAGGTCGGCGCGCGCGACGCGGGCGCGCTCGCCGTCCCGTTCGAGCTCGGTCCGCGATACGAAGCGGCCGTACGGTCCGGCGTGAACGATCGGGACGCCGTTGACGAATTCGGGTTCGACCAGCGTATCGTGACTGTGACCGCCGAGCAGCAGGTCGATGCGCGGCACCGCGCTTGCCAACATCCGGTCGGTTCGCAGCCCTAGATGCGAGAGCGCGATCAGCGTGACGCCCGGCGGCGTTTCGGCGGCGATGCGGCGTGCGGTCTCGATCGGATCGAGAAAGCGCCACCCGAAGATTCGCTCCCATGGACTCCCCTGCGGATATTGCACGACGAGCAGCGCGAAGAGCCGAATCTGCCAGCCGTTATATCCTAGACGCAGCTCCGGAACGAACGGCAGGGGCCGCCCCCATACGTCGACGAGGTTCGCGCAGAGCAGCGCATGACGCATGCGCCGAGCGCGGGCAGCGAGCAGCGGGAACAGGTAATGAAATTCGCGGTTGCCGACCCCTTGCGCATCGTATCCGGCTGCATCCAGTTCATCGATGATCGGCTCCGATCGGAAATACATCGTTTGGCTCCCGCGCAGCGAATCGCCGCAATCGAAGAGCAGCCCTGGTGATTCGCCGCGCAGCGCGCGCAAGCGCGGCACGATCCCGCGGTGGTCGTGCAGATCCGAGGTGTGGTAGACGCGCAGCATCAAGGTCTCCCGTCGCGCGCCAGCCCGAGCGCATATTCGGCGCAGCGCTCGAGCGCGTCCGCCGGACCGAGCGCGGCGCGCACCTCGCGCAGGGCGGCGATCGCCGGCGCGGGCTCCGCCAACAACAGTTCGAGCGCAGCCGCGAGCGCTCCGGGAGTCGCTGCGTCCTGATGTAACTCGGGGACGACCTCCCGATCGAGCAAGATGTTCGGCAACGTGATGAAGCGATGGGGCCAGATGCGCAGAGCGATCTTCACCTGCGCGCGTGAGACGACGTAGAGCGCGACCGACGGGACCTCCCGCAAGGCCGCCTCGAGGACCGCGGTCCCCGACGCGATGAACGCCGCGTCGGCGGCGTCGAGCGCGGCGCGCGAACCGCGCACGATCGTCGCCTCGAATCCGCCGCGTCGCATCTCCTCGCACAGAAAGCGCTCGCAGCCGGCGTCGGCGGCGCTGACGACGACCTCGAGCCGCGGACGACGCGCGCGCAGCAGCGCGCAGGCAGCGAAGAGCCGCGCGGCATGGCGCTCGATCTCGCCCCGCCGGCTCCCCGGCAGGAGCGCAACGACCCCGCCGTCGGGCGGCGCGGGCGGACGGGCCGTTCGTGCTTCGACGAGTGAGTTCAACGGATGTCCGAAGTACGCGACCGGCAGTCCGAGGGATCGGTAGAAGTCGCGTTGATGGGTGAACGGCGTCAACGGGCGGCTGCAGTACGCGACGGCGCGCGCTTGCGCCGGGCGATCGAGCCAGGCGCCCGGCGGAAAATAGTAGAGCACGGGCCCCGGATAGCCGAGGCGGCGCAGCGACTTCGCGACCCGCAGATTGAACGCGCCGAAATCGACGAACACGACCAAGGCGGGACGGTCGCGGAAGAGTTCAAAGGCAAGCCTGAGGCCGGCGAGCAGGAGCGGGACGATGCGCCCGATCGCTTCGAGCGGGCCGAGGCTCGCCCACCCGCGCGTTCGCGCCGTCAGGGTGAAACCGGCCGCTTCCATCCGCTCGGCGCCGATGCCGTAAAATTGCAGCTCCGGCTCGAGCCGCCGCATCGCTCCGGCGAGCGTCGCCGCCAGCATATCGCCCGAGGCCTCACCCGTCGAAAAAAAGATTTTGGGAATGGCTGCTACTTGATGATGCCGCGCTCGGAACCCGCCTCAATGAATTCGATGAGATGGCGGCCCTCCGGCGTCTTGACCAGCTCGCGAATCGCCGCGAGCGCTTGCGACGTGTTGAGTTTCGATCGATACAGGAGTTTGTAGCACTCTTTCAACTCGGCCATGACTTCCTGCGAAAAGTTCGCGCGGTGCAAACCGATTCGATTCACGTCGCGCACGATCGCGGGGCCGCCCTCGACGAGAAAATAGGGCGGGCAGTCGCGTCCGATCTTCGACATCCCGCCGATCATCGCGTAGGTGCCGATGCGGACGAATTGATGGACGCCCGTCATCCCGCCGACGTTCGCATGGTCTTCGATCAGCACGTGGCCGGCGAGTTGCGCCGAACTCGACATCGTGACGTGATTTCCGATCTGACAGTTGTGCGCGACGTGAACGTAGGCGAGCAGGAGGCAATCGTCGCCGACCGTCGTCACCTGCCCCTCGCCGGTCGCCCGGTGAATCGAGACGTATTCGCGCAGAATCGTACGGTCGCCGATCTTTGTGAAGGACGTCTCGCCCTCGAATTTGCGATCCTGCGAGGGCATCCCGATCGTCGTGAACGGATAGACGATCGCGTCTTCGCCGATCGTCGTGTTGCCGTTGACGACGACGTGCGCAAGGAGTCTCGTGCGGGCGCCGATCTTGACCCGATCCCCGACCACGCAGAAGGGGCCGATCTCGGCCCCTTCACCGATCGCGGCATTGGGGTGAATGATCGCCGACGGATGATTCATGCCTCGCTCACTGGTAGATGACCGACGCATCGATCGCGAGTTCGCTGAAGGTCGCGAGCGAGAACATCAACTCGGCCGAAAACACCAACTTCCCGTCGACCGTCGCCGTCCCGGTGCACCAGCCCATCTTGGACCGCATCCGCACCAGTCGCGCCTCCATGTCGAGACGATCGCCCGGAACGACCGGGCGCCTGAAGCGCGCCTTCTCGACGCCGGTCAGGACCGCGGTCTGCTGGCGGAACTCTTCGGGGTACATGATGATCGTCGCGCCGATCTGCGCCATCGCCTCGATGATGAGAACGCCCGGCATCAACGGATTGCCGGGGAAATGGCCCTGAAAAAACGGTTCGTTGATCGTGACATTCTTGTAGCCGATCACCCGCTTCAGCGGCTCGAGCAAGGTAATGCGATCGACCAGCAGCATCGGGTAACGGTGCGGCAGCACCTCCATGATCTGGCGGATCGCCAAGCCTTCTTTGTAGTCGATCATCGTCCGCTCGCCGCGCGCGCCGGCGCATATGCCGCTCGCAGGTCGTTGGTCGCGACGGCATGCAGACGATGCCCGCTCTTGATCGAGATGACCTCGAACATCGGTCGTGCGCCGAGCAGCGCCATGTCGCCGATAAGGTCGAGCACCTTGTGGCGGACGACCTCATTGGGCCAACGTAACGGCGTCAACGGCCCGTCCGGCGCAAAGACGAGCGCGTTGTCGAGGGTCCCGCCGCGCGCCAAACCTGCTGCGAGCAGCGCTTCGACCTCATGCGCTTGGCCGAACGTGCGCGCCGGAGCGATCTCCGCGAGATAGGTTGCCGGGTCGATCGCCTCGTCGAAATAATGCGTGCCGATCGGGGGCGCGTAATCGACGAAGAACTTGATGCGGAACTCGTCGGCGGGCAGGATGATCAACCTCGCTTCGCCGTCGCGATAGAAAAAGGCGCGGTCGACCGCGAGCAGCGCACGCGGAGTGTTCTGCGCAACCGTTCCGACGTGCTCGATCGCCTGTGCGAATGCCGCGGCGCTTCCGTCCATCACCGGAATTTCCGGTCCGTCGACCTCGATCAGCGCGTTGTCGACGCCCATTCCAAGTAACGCCGAAAGGATGTGTTCGACCGTCGACACGGTGCGATCTCCCGAGCCGATGACGGTGGCGAGTCGCGTTCCGGTCACGTTTTCGGCGAGCGCCGGCACGACCGGCCCCCCCTCGCCCAAACGGAAGCGTAGGCCGCTGCCCGCGACTTGCGGTCTGACTTTGACACGCACCCCTGCGCCGGTGTGCAGTCCGACGCCTTCGAACTCCAGCACGTCGCGGAGCGTATGCTGCTGTTGCATCAACGGCTCCCTATCGGCGCTCCAAGGCGCTCACGCGTTCGTTCAACTTTCCGAGGTTGCGAAGCCAAACCTGCTGCCGCAGTTCGTCGCGATGGTTCTGCGCCGGCGCTCCGCTGATCGACGCGCCGTCGGGGACGTCGCCCCAAACCATCGTATTGCCGGCGATGCGCACGCGCGATCCCACGGTGATGTGGCCGTTCATCGCACTTTCGCCGCCCATCAAAACGTAATCGCCGACCTTGGCCGATCCTGCGATTCCACACAGCGCCGCAAAGGCCGAATGCTTGCCGATTTGACAATTGTGACCGATCTGGACGAGGTTATCGATCTTCGTCCCCGTTCCGATGCTGGTCGAGCCGGTTTGCGCCCGGTCGACACAGGAGTTCGCGCCGATCTCCACGTCGTCGCCGAGAACGACGTTGCCGATTTGCGGGATCTTGCTGAAGCGCCCGTCGACGAAGACGTAGCCGAACCCGTCGCTTCCGACGACCGCCCCGGCTTGCAACACGACCCGCTCGCCGGCGACGCAGCGGTCGAGCAACATCGCGCGCGGATGGAGGATCGAGCCTGCGCCGAGGCGCGCTTCGGTGCCGACGACCGCGCCCGTTAGCAGGACGCAACCCGCACCGATCTCGCTGCCCGGCCCGACGCCGACCAAGGGGCCGATGTGAACGTCGGGACCGATGCGCGCGCTCGGATCGACGACGGCGCTCGGGTCGCGATAGGGCGCCGGCGGTCGCGGCGCTTCCATTGCTTTGAGCAATTGCGCCAAGGCCGCGCGCGCCGACGAGGCCAGCAGCAGCGGCTTGCGGACGCCTTCGATCTTCTTCGCGATCTCGGGTTCGGTGAGCACCGCGGCCGCCCGCGAAAGGAGCGCCAAGCGCAAGTAGCGTTCGTCGGTCGCGAATGTCAACGAGCGATCGTCGACGTCGTCGATCGCCGCGATGCGATCGATCGCGACGCCGCCATCGCCGGCGACCGTTCCGCCGATGCGCTCCGCGTATTCGGCGAGGGTCGTCACGCGCGGCACCTCCGCGTCCGGCTAGCGCGGGTATACGCCGCATCCATGCGGCTCACTTCGTCGCCGGCGGGGAGACCTCGGTGATCTTCAGTATCCTTTCGACGTCGGGCGTGATGTCGGTGCCTCCGTAGCCGACGAGCTCACGGGTAACCACTAACTTGAAGTGGCGCTGCGTCGCGACCTGTTCGGCCGCCGAACTCACGTCGTTGGTGACTTCTCTTTGCATCGCGATGTACCGCCGGCGTAACTCGTCGAGCTGGCGCTGCTTGTCGCGAAGCGGAGCGCTCGAGCGCTGGATCGCCTGTGTGTCGGCCGCCAACTGGTTGCTGTAGTTGATGAACTTCGGCCAGTTCCGCGAGACTCGATCAATGTCGACCGTCGCGATCGGTGACTGCTGTTGCGGCAGCAGGCCGCACCCCGAAAGGACGGCCGCCGCAACGGGTATTAGGGTGACGAAGACAATGCGTTTCACTCGTGTAGGCTCTCGATATCTTTCTCGGCGTCGGCGGTCAGATCGACCCCGCCGGCAGGCGCCATGACGTCGCTGAGCACGACGCCGAGGCCGCGCCGCGCGGCGATGATTTTGACCTCACGCTCGATCTGCGCGATCATTTGGTCATAGAGCTCGCGGCGCTGCTTCTGGAGCGCGTCGAGCTGTTGGTTGGAACTGACCTCGGCTCCGACGTCGACGCCCTCCAGGCGAGCCATTCGCTTCTGTAACTCCGTGCGCGTTTTCTCGAATTGACCGATCGTCACTTTGGCGTCCTTGGTGAATTCATCCTGATATTTCTTATGGAGAGCGTCCAATCGGGCGCGCATCGCCGGAGCGACGTTCGCAGGAATCGCGGCTCCCCCGCCGGCGCCGGGGACCGGCAAGGCCCCCAGCTGCGATTCTATTTGTTGCCGAACGTCTGACTCGCGCTTATTGATCTTGGCAAGAGTTTGGGAACGCATCAGGTCGGCCTGTCGCTGCAACTCCGCGTCGGTTCCGTCCCGCAATTGCTTCTGCAATGCCGCCAAAGTCGCGCTGTCGCGATTCTTCAGCGCCGCCAACCCGTCGGTTTCTTTGTGGTCGAGCGCGCTAAGCTGCTTGCGCGCATCTTCGCGAGCCGCGTCGTCCAGCACGAGATTCGAAAGCTTCGCGTTGAGCGCGACGCGTTCGGGCGCATCGGCCTGAGCCTGCCCCAAAGCATAATCGGCCTCGGCCTTCTGCAGTTGCTCGGCTTTGGTGCGATAGGTCCGCGCCGCGCTCGCATTGAGCGAGTTCTGGATGGCTCGCAGCGCGGCGGTGTCGTGCGCCAACAGCTCCTTGCGATATGCTTCGAGATTCTTCTGAGCGCCGGAGGCAACGCTCTGGGCCTGCGCCCTGAACTCGCCGTTGACCGTGCTGCCGATCGCCGCACCGCCGGGCGCGCCGGCGGTCGCGCCGACCGAACCGAGGGCCTCGCGAATCGCTTCGGCCTCGAGCTTTGCATACTCGTCTTGTTTGGCTTTGAGCGCCGCCTTCGCGCGGTCCGCGGCGGCCGCGAACTCGCGCGCGATCGCCGCTTGCTCTTTCTTGAATTGATCCGGCGGGAGGCTCGGCTGGCTGTTGGACGCTACGACCTTCTTGAACTGTAACGCCTGGACGTCGTCGTCAAGCCGCGTCAACTCGGGATACAACGGATGACGCTTCAAAAGATCGTCCATGCGCACGTACCCGACCGGGGCGAACGCCCGCGTAGTCGAGCCGGCCGCACCAGAGCCGGTCGCCGTCTTGCCGCAGCCCGAAACGAACAACGCGGCCGCACAGGCGGTCAGCGCCAGCGCGGCGCCGCGGCTACTTGAGACCGTTGACGACATCCGCGGTGACGTCCGTTCCGCCGTAGATCAAGCTCTGCCGGTCGATGACCAGCAGCAACCCTCTTTTTCGCGCGACGTTGGCAATGACGTTCTTCGTTTGCTCCGCGAGCGGATCGATGATCTGTTTGCGCTTGTCCTCCATGGCCTTCTGGAAGTCTTTCGCGACCTGCTGACGATCCGCGTCGGTTTTTGCCGCGCGCATCTTCTGCTCGAATGCGCTCTTCTGATCGTTTTGGAACTTGGCAAAATCGTCGTAAGCCTGCTTGATTTTCGGGATCTGGTTGATCTGCTGCGTGTCGACGAAACCGATGCTCGACGGCCCAGGCGCGTTGACCGGAGGAACCGGATCGCCGATCCCGTTGAAGAGGTCGATGACGTTCTGCGTGATGTCCTGACCGCCGTAGATGACGATCTGCTTATCGACGATGACCGAAAGGTTGCGCGTAGAAGCGACCGAGGCGATCGCGATCTGCGCGCGTTGGGTGAGCGGTCCGATCAACTCGCGCTGTTTGGCCGTCATCTTGTCCTTGAACTCTTGAGCGATCCGGGACTGAACTTCCGGGCTCTTGACGCCTCGCACGCGCGCGGTAAATTGACGATTCAAATCGTCGCCATATGCCTTGAGCTGCCGGCCGGCCGCGACGAAGCGCGGGACGTTGGACATCGCCACCTGATCGAAAAAGCCGACATCGGTCACGTCCGCGGCGAGCGTCGCCGGAGCCAAGGCGAGGCAGACGATCAGCGTCGTCCCGAGCGCCGCCGCAATTCGCTGGTTGAGAATATTTGGCATGATGCTTAGAAGCTTTGTCCTACGCCGAAGCTGGTGTGGAAGGTGCCCTGCCCGCGCGCGAAGTCGAGCCGGATCGAGCGAAAGCCGAGCTGTTTCACGTCGAAGCGCAAGCCCGCGCCGACGTCGCCGTGATACAGCCATTGGTTGTAGTTGACGACGACGTTTCCGAAGTTGTCGAGGATCGGATCGGCGCCGCGGATGCGCAGGGTCCCCATGTCGCCGAAGAACGCGAGGTTGAAGCTACGGTCCGGCGAGAGCGGAACGCGAAGCTCGGACTGCAAGAGCAGCGCCTCCGTACCGTAAAATACCTGGGAGTAGCCGCGCAACTGCTGATCGGAGAACACGAACAACTTGTTCGGGGGTATCGCGCCCGTCGTCGCCCCGAGCAACGCGTGAAATCCGAGCGTTTCGGTTTTCCCGACCGGGAAGAAGCGCGCACCGTCGAACGTCGTGATGGCGTACTGAAACTGAGAACCGAGGGCCGGCACGCTGAGTTCTTCCGTCAATGAGGCCGTGACGCCGCGGCGCGGATTGAAGACGTCGTCGCGCGTGTCCGTGGCCACGCCGGCTTGGATGCTGCGTAAGTTGAAACTCTGGCCGCTCGCGGTGTTGGCGATCGAGGAGGCCGTGATCCCGAGGGTACTCCCGGTTTGCGTCTCTCCGAACGGCGACGACACCACTGGAGCGTTGAATACGTTGGTCTGACCGGCTAGAAAATACGGCGCCGGCAGGTCGACGCTGGTCGCCAAGCGCTGCACGTTGATGCCGGCGGTCGCCGTGACGTAGTCGCTCAAACGCCGGCCGATGTTGACCGCCGCGCCGTTCGACCGATTGGCGTAGTTTGCCGCGATCCCCGAGATCAGGTCCGCGTTGGGAACGAGGACGACCGGAATCGTACCTTGCACCGTCGACGCGCTGGTGGTGCCGCCGGTCGGCGACGGGGTCGATACGATCGGGTTGGGCGCGACGGCCTGCGCCGTCGACGCGCCGTAGACCTGATAGTAGTTGTTCAGATCTTGCGTGAAGATCGTCGCGCCGAGGCTGTATTTCTGCGAGCGCGGCGTGTGCCCAAGGTACGGAACGGAGAAAGTCAGCGATGCGTCCGAGATGCGCGCGCCGCGCTCGAACCGAAGCGAGGCGCCGTTGCCGGTACCGTTGATGTTATTTTCGGAGTAGGAGAGCGTCCCCGTCAAGCCTTGACCGTTGGGACCGCCGGAATAGCCGGCGCCGATCTGCGCCGTGCCGGTGCGTTGCTCTCTGACGTTCCAGTCGAGCGTCGTCTCCCACGGTTTCTTCGGATCGGGACCCGGCTTCGCGTTGAGTTCGACCTTTTCGAAGAATCCGAGGTTGTTGAGCTTATCGTAATCGCGATGCAATGCGCCTTGCGTCACGATCATTCCCGGGCGCAAACGCAGCTGACGGCGGATGACTTCGTCTTTGGTCTTGGTGTTGCCGGTGATCTGCACCGCGCCGACGACGGCGACGTGAATCGTGTAGATGACGTCCGCGGTCCCCTTTTCCAGGTTGACCGAACTCGGATCGATCCCGGCTTCGAAGTCGCCGATCGACAGATCGAACCTATCGTAGAGTTTCTTGAGCGCTTCGAAGTCCTTGTCGCGCGTGTCTTCGGAGTACGGCTGACCTTCCTTGGTGACCAAGGCCTTGAGGATCAAGGGCGGCGGGACGACGTAGTTTCCGGCGATCTTGATGTGCGCGACGGTCAAACCTTCGCGAATCTGCAGGCTGAGCGAGCCGTCCTTGCCGATGTTGAGGTTGATGACGTGCGACGGCAGCTGGCCGCCGTAGCCGATCTTGTCGTAGTACGAGTTGATCTTCAACACGTCTTGGTGCAGCGTGTTGGTGTTGAGGACTTGGCCCGTCGACGTATCCATCAGCGCGAGCAGCGTGTCGCTCGAAACGTGATCGTTGCCGGTGAACGAGATCGACGTGATCACGGGATTCTCGACGACGCGGAAAGTGACCGCGATCCCGTCGGGCCGCTGACGGATAAGGGGTGGGACCTGATCGGCGAAATAGCCCAGGTCGAATATCGCCTGGATGTCTTCACGCACGGTCTTTTCGTCGAACGGTTCGCCGACTTTGGTGCGCACGACCGAAAGGATGCGGTCGGTCGGCACGCGGGAGTTGCCAGAAACGTCGACGCTGACGACGAGCGGCGCGCTCGCCGCGCTCACGACGAGGGGCGCGCTCTCCGCGCTGAAGGCCCCCAGCGGCGCCGTCGTGGTGATGAGCGCGAGGAGCACGGCGACATGCCCCCGCAGGCGGCGAAGACGAGAGATCGTTCTGATGACTGCAGCTTCCTTAGAATGAACTGGCGGCGAGCTCGGCTGACCCGCGGTCCGGCCCGCTTCTTAGTCGGCCGCGGCACGTTCGCCCCCTCTTTGCGCCACCCTGGGAACCCGCGATTCGCCGACCCGGCCCCGGGGGGGGTCATGGGAACAGGCGCTGCAACGAAAACGAGAATCCGCTAGTCCCGCCGATCGGCTGAGCGAGCAGCGCGCGCTGATTGACCGGCTGCAAGTACAGATTGAGTGGGGCATAATATGTGCCGAAACTTTGCGAGCCGAGCGTGTCGAAGACGGTGATTTGCGCCGCGGTCACGGGATTCGGCTTGATGTCGAAGCCGAACGTCTGCCGATATGGATACGTGAAGCTCTGACCGTAGATCAGGTCGATATTCTTCCCGAGAATTTTGCGCGCGCTCAGGCCGAGGCCGCCGGTATAATTAAGGTTGAACGCGAGGCTCGAGAGCCCGAGCGCGCCGCCGACTTCGGTCTCGATCGGCGAGAGCAGATTGCGCGTGAACTGCGCGTTGAGAACTCCGAACGCCTCTTGGCCGACGCTGAGTTCGCCGTTCCCCGCGCGCGTGACCGTGACACCCGCCGGAACCGTCGCTTGTCCCGGCGTCGTCACCGAGAAGATGTTCGTCGCACCGAACGCCGGCGCGTTGAGCAGCAAACCGAGGATCGTTTGCCGATCGTAGGTCGGATCGGAATTGAGCTGGACGTTGAGGTTCGTCACCGGCCCCGTCACGTCGAGCGTGATGTCCGCCGTGCCGCTCGGATTGCGAAGCGCGTTTGGATCGGAGTTGATCACATGCGTAGTCGCCTCCGCGCTCAGAATCGGGACGACGCCCTGATCGGGCTGGAAGCGCACGCGCGCGCTCTCGACGCGAAAGACCGTGTTGAAGTACGAGAGCGTTCCGCCGGTCGAATCGAACTCACCGTCGAGAGCGAGACCGGCGAGCGTCCCTCTAACGAGCAGCTGACCTCGCGCACCAATGTCGACGTTGGCGCTGCGAACGCGAACGTTGTTCGCCGCGATGGCGGTCAGGTCGAACGCCAGATTCACCTTCGGGGGCGCCGGAGGGGAGCCGCCCGTTGAAATCACGGGGCCGGCGACTCCCTGGGTGCCGCTCGCGAGCAGTAGCGCCGAGAAGGGGATCACGGCGTTTTGAAACGTCTCGCTCCCGGAGAGCAGCGCGGGCTTCCCCGGCGTGTGCGCGAGCGAGATCGTCCCGTCGATTTGGCCGTGGCCGTACGCCGGGAGATCGAGACGCAACGCTTTCGCGGTCGCGCGAAACGCATAGGTCGAGTCCTCGGCCGGATGGACGAGGTCGGCGAGCGTCGCCTCTCCGCTCGCATCGAACGTTCCTCCGCCGACTTCGGCGTGAAAGGCAGTGAGGTCGAGCGTCTTCGACGTGACGCGCAACGCGCCGTTGACGTTGGTGAGCGGAACCGCCTCGTAGGGGGTCTCGATCGTACCGGCGCTCAGTGAAAGATCGCCGATCAATTGAGGATCTCCGGCGGTGCCGTTGAGCGCGATCCGGCCGTCGAGCGTCCCTTTGAGCGTCGAGCCCTGCGGCAGCAACGGGGCGAAGTCGGTGAGATCGATTCCCTTCGCCGCGATCTCGAGCGCAAGCCGCGATTTCGGCGGCCCCAGACCGAACGGCGAGATCTGCAGCGGGACCGAACCCGGAAGATATAACCCGCCTTTGGCGAGGAGCAACTCCGCATCGCTGAGGACGACCTCGCGACCTTGCACGCTGAGTTCGCCGAGCGCGAGCGGGATTGCGACGCCGCGATACGAGCCCTTCTCGAGATCAAAACCGCCGACGATCCGCGGCCGGCTGCGCGAACCATCAACGTGAAAATCGAACTCCGCCGCACCGCTGAGCGGCAGCTGTTCGCCGTACAAGCGGCGCGCGAGCGCACCGATGTCGGGACTTTTCGCATGGAACGCGAGCTGGATCGGCGCATCGGCGCGGAATCCGAACGAGCCCGAGGCGCTGAGAGCGACGTTCGGAAGGTCGATCTCGGTTTGATGGATCGTCGTGCGCGTCAAGGTCGTGTCCAAGGCGAACGAGGCGCGCTCGACCGGAAGTTTCCACAGATGACCGTCAACGATCGTCGCGTCGGTGTGGACGAGCGGCGACTGCAGCGGGCCGTGCAACGTTGCGTCGGCATCGATCCGCCCGCCGACCGGAAGTTCGTATCCGAAGAGCGGTAACCAAACCCCGAGGTCGAGCGCCTGCAAGCGCGCATCGCCGTCAAAACTCGCCCGCTGGAGCAACCGGTCGAAAGCCTCCGTCGCCGGCAGCGTCAACGTCCCCGCAGCGTGCAATCGTCCCGAGGCGCCCCCGAGGTCGACCTGCGTCGCCACGCGCCGGCCGTTCGAGACCCAGTGCGCGTGCGTATCTCCGAAGTCGAAGAGGCGGTACCGAAGCCCCGCGATCCGGACGTCGGCGTTCGTCACAACGCTCTTGCCGCGTTTGAGAAAATGACCTTCGACTCGCCCGCTGCCGCCGAGCGTATCGCCCGTGTCGAAGAAGTCGTCGAAGTCGGAGAGCTCGGCTCTGGGCGCATCGAGATCGAGCGACGCATCAGCCCCGTGCAAGGTCGCGCCGAAGTTCGCGCGCGTCGCGCCGACCAAGATCGATCCGTCGCTCGCGCCGAACCCGCTTGCGCCGGCTCCGATCCGCGCGCGCACGTCCGCGAAGGCTTGACCGTTGAACGTTCCTTCGGGCATCTCGATCGAGCCGGCGACGGTCGGCGTGCTCCCGCCGCTCCCGCTCACGGTGAACGCCGAGTTCACCAGGCCTGCGATATCGTGTCGCTTCGGCGCGAGCATTCGCGCGAACGGTTCGATCGGGACGTCGCGCGCGCGCACCGAAAAGTCGTAGCTCGCGCCCCTTCCCCCAAAGCCGGCAACCGATCCGTCGACGATGGCGTAAGCCGGGCCGACGAGCGTCTTTGCTTGGCTTATCGTGGCAGCATGGGCGTCGGCGCGCACCTCGCCGTCGCCGTCGACGCCGAGCCGGTCGACGCGTCCTGCGTCGATCGAGACGCCGCCCTCGAAGGTCGGCACCGTCCCGTCATACGCCACGCTTCCGATCGCGGCGATCGAGCCGCGTTCGAGCGGGGACCCATGCAACTCGCGCGCGTCGGCTCCGCCGAGCGAGACGCCGATGCGCCGTCCATCGCCGAGTGTGCCGTTCGCGACGAATTGCCCACCGGCGACCTCGCCGGTTGCGGCGTAGACCTCGAGGCGCTTCCCATCGATTGCGAGCGTCCCGCGCAAACGATCGATCGGAATCCCGGCGACGCTCGCGCCGGGCGAAGCGACGCCGCGCGTCTGGACGAGCGTCCGTTGTGAATCGACGATGAGCGCAATCGGACCGTCTACCTTTCCGGTCGCGCCGAGGTCTCCGGTGAACTCGCGCAACCGCTCGAAGCTTCCGTGATAAGTCCCTTCGAGCGCGATGCGGCCGTCACTGAATCCGCCCGCGCCTTCGAAGGTTCCCCAAGTCCCGCCGGTTCGAACGTCGGCCAAACGCAGGTCACTCGGGGAACCGCCGAGCGCCGCGCGCATGTCGTTGAATTTCAGCCGTCCGTAAACGACATCGTGGACGTGGACGCGGCCGGCGAGTTGGAACGTCGAGGGCGTCCCTTCACCGGCAATCGCTCCGTCGAGGACGCCGTCGAACTCAGGCGGCGCGAAGCGCTCGATTCCCGGCAACGTCGGATGGCCCGGGGTTCCTTTCAAGCGAAAGTTGTGGCCGTCGAGCCAAAACCCGCTCTCGCTCGTGCTTCGATTGAGGTAAAACGCCCCGGCGAGCGATGTGCCGTCGCCGCGAACGACCTCGGCCGGACCGATCATCCCGTCGCCGTTTTTGTCAACGTGGAAGAGTCCCGCGATCCGATCGCCGCCCCCGCTCCCTTCGAAGACGCCGCGAGCGTCGACGCTGACGTCGTTGCCTACGATCGTCCCGGAGACGTGCAGCGGAACTCCGGGCAACGTTTGTGCGACATAGGGGAGCGAGCGCGGCGGAGCCGCCGCGTCGAAGATCAAATCGGAGTCGGCCGTCACGTTCAAATCGATCGGGCCGCGCACGTCGACCGCCAGCGCGCCGTAGGACATGCGCAGCGGTAGCAACGTCACCGTGCTATCGTAGTAGAACACCTCGCCGGAAACGTCGCGCAGTGGAATGTTCGCGTACACGACGAGCGGCGCTGCGAACGCGGCCCGGATGAGCGGCGCTTCGACCGGCCCCTCGATCGACAGACGCACGGCGAGCGATCCGCCGCCGAGCGGTAAACGTTGGGAGAAATTGAACAGCTCTCGCGCCGCGGCGACCGGGCCCGCCGCGGCGAGGCCGAGGCGGAACGACGGCCGCGTCCAACCGAAGATCGATCCGGTGGCGCGCACGGGAAGGCCCGCCAGGGTTCCGTCGAGCTGTTTCGCAGCGAGGCCGCCGTCAAAGACGTTCAAGCGTCCGTGCAGATCTCGAATCGGCCGCGCGAGCCCCGGAACGTAGAGCACTCCGTCTTGGACCGCGGCCCCGCCGCTGAGATGATAGCCGGCGGGATGCGGCGCCGCGAGATCGAGCGCGTAGGCGCGCAGGTCGATTCCGTTCGCTTCGCCGGTGAAGAGGTGCGCAGTCCGCGAGTTCATCACGTAATTGACGAGATCGCGCAGCGGCAAACGCCCGACCACCAACCGATGTAGTCCGTAACCGCGCGCCTTATCGACCGTTCCGGTCAAACGGAACGGTACCGGCGCGTGCAAGCTCGCATCCGTCACCAATTGGCCGAGCACCGAGTAATGCGTGTACGCGGCGGCGTCGACCGCAGCGTTGAGATGCATGTGGCCCAGAATGATCTTCCGCGAGCCGGCATAGACGCGAAACGGGTCGAGGATCGTCACGCTGCCGCCGTCGACGCGCGCGGTGAATTGCCACGGCGCTCCGCCTTCGGCCGTCGTTCTCGCGGCGCCAGGCTGCGCCGAGATCCCGCCGCCCACGTTCAGGCTTCCGTCCCGGTGCCGCACGATCCAGAACGCCGCATCCACGATGTCGATCGAGCGCAAGCCGAAGCGGCGCTTTCCCCCCGGAAGCAGGTCGCGAAGCGTGTACGCGACGTCGACCCGGCTTGCATCGAGCACCGGGTCGCCGCCGCGCCGAACGTGCAGCCCCACCGCGCTCAATCGATCCGCATGCACCGCGAGCGCATCGAACGAGACGCGATATCCGGTCGCGACGTCGATCGCGGCGGCGAAAACCGCGCGCGACACCGGCCCGCGAAACACGAAACCGAGCCAACCCACCGTCAGCATGAGGGTCACGACAACGAGGGCGACTCTCCGGCGCGGCACCGCTATGTCTTACCCACCGTCCCCCCGCTTGCTCTCATTGAGCTCGGCGTCGCCCACAATGCGTCTCGGAGACGCCCGTCGTCTTGCATCGTGCAAGACTCCTACTTCTCCACTTTTCGACTCTCGCCGTCCGTGGCTGCGTCTAAAAGCTGGAGACTCCTCGACGCACGTGGGCCGCCGCCTCGCTGCCAGCGAGACGCGCTCCTCAAATTACAGATCGAGGTTCTTGACGCTGCGGGCGTAGGCTTGGATGAATTCTTTGCGCGGCTCGACCTTGTCGCCCATCAATGTCGTGAACATTTCATCGGCGGCCACGGCGTCTTCCACTGCGACTTGCTTGAGCCGGCGGGTGCCGATGTCCATCGTCGTTTCGGCGAGCTGGACGGCGTCCATCTCGCCGAGGCCTTTGTACTGCTGGATCGTGAACTCTTTGGCGTCGGCATCGCCGACGATCGCCTGGAGCTCGTCTTCGTTGAAGGCGTAGCTGTGTTTCTTGCCGCGCTTGACGCCGTAGAGCGGGGGTTGGGCTATGTAGATGAACCCCTGCTCGAGCAGCGCGCGCATCTGTTGATAGAAGAACGTCAGCAGTAGGGTGCGGATGTGCGAACCGTCGACATCGGCGTCGGTCATGATGATGACTTTGTGATAGCGCAACTTCATCACGTCGAAGTCGGCCGCGATCCCGGTTCCGAGCGCGGTGATCATCGCGCGAATCTCTTCGTTCGCGAAGACCTTGTCTTCGCGCGCCTTCCAGACGTTGAGGATCTTGCCGCGCAACGGGAGGATCGCCTGGCTGCGAAAATCGCGGCCCATCTTCGCGGTCCCGCCGGCCGAATCGCCCTCGACCAGGAACAGCTCGCTCTCTTTGGGGTCCTGATTGGTACAGTCGACGAGCTTCCCCGGCAGGCCGCTTCCGTCGAGCGCGTTCTTGCGGCGCGATAAATCGCGCGCTTTCTTCGCCGCTTCACGCGCGCGCGCCGCCTGCATGCACTTCTCCACGATCGCGCGCGCGTACTTGGGATTCTCTTCGAAGAAGAAGTCGAGCCGCTCGTTGACCAGGCTATACACGATCGTGCGCACGCGCGCGTTCCCGAGTTTGGTCTTGGTCTGGCCTTCGAACTGAGGCTCTTCGAGTTTGACCGAGACGACCGCGGTCAATCCCTCGAGGCAGTCGTCGACCGAAAGCGACGGGTCGGACTCCTTGAGCATCCCGCGCTTGCGCGCGTAGGAATTGACCGCGTTGCCGACGGCGGTGCGGAAGCCGAGCAGATGCATCCCGCCTTCGATCGTGTTGATGTTGTTCGCGAACGAAAAGATCGTCTCGCTGTAGGTGTCCGCCCACTGTATCGCGGCCTCGATGGCGACGCCGTCGCGCTCGCCGTTGGTCGATATGATCGGATGGATCGGATCCTTCTTGTCATTGAGGTGCTCGACGAACGAGACGATGCCGCCATCGTACATGAAGACGCGCTCTTTGGGCGGATCGACGCGGTTGTCGCGCAACGTGATCTCGAGACCGCGATTGAGGAACGCGAGTTCGCGCAGCCGCTTTTGCAAGATGTCCCAGTGGAAGTCGGCGGTATCGAAGATGGTCTTGTCAGGGAGGAACCACTGCAAGGTCCCGGTCCCTTCGGCTTTCCCGATCGCTTTGAGCTTCTGCGTCGTATCGCCGCGCTCGAAGCGGATCTCCCATTCTTTTCCGTTGCGCTTGACGCGGGTGATCATGCGCTCCGAAAGGGCGTTGACGACGGAGATGCCGACGCCGTGCAGCCCGCCCGAGACCTTGTAGCCGCCCTTGCCGAACTTTCCGCCGGCGTGCAGCATCGTCATGACGACCTCGACGGCCGGCATCTTCTCTTCGGCCATCATGTCGATCGGGATGCCGCGGCCGTCATCTTCGATCGAGCAGGAGCCGTCCTTGTGCAAGACGAGCTCGATGTGCTTTGCGAACCCGGCAAGCGCCTCGTCGACCGCGTTGTCGACGGCTTCGTACGCCAGCTGGTGCAAACCGCGCTCGCTCGTATTTCCGACGTACATGCCGGGGCGCTTGCGAACGGCTTCGAGGCCCTTGAGGACCTCGATCTGTTCGGCGGTGTATTGGTCCTTCATTTAACGGAGTTGTTTCGGCGACGGCGTCCCGCTCAACTGCGCCTCCAATTCTTCACCCAGGAGGTTACGCACGACCGCCGGCGTGACGCGCTCAGGCGCCAGTCCCGACTGCAGCAAGACGTACGAACTCGCAATCTGGCGCTCGCGTCGCGAGAGGATGCGGCGCAAGCGCCGGGTCCTTTCCAAGGTCGCCCACCAGCGCTGCAGCAGATTGCGCCGCACGTCTTCGATCTCATCGCGTCCGGCGCCGGGAACGAGCGCGCAGATTTCGTCGCTCGACAGCCACGGTGCGGAAAAATACACCCGCTCCAATTCGACGCGGCGCGCGCGTTCGTCGCCTCCCGCGCAGGGCGCGCAGAGCGTTTCGTTTTCGGTCGGCGCGCCGCAGCGCCCACAGCTCGAACGAGCGCGGCGTCGCGTTTCGGCGACACGTTTGCGGACGCGCTCGAGCGCATCGCGTTCGTCGAGCGCCGGCATGGGCGCGGGACCGGACGCGATCCGCTGCGCGACGGCGACCGGATCGATCGCTCGGGGACGGGTGCGCCGGAAAGCACCGTTGCGAAAGCGCAGGCGCGTGACGCCGCCCTCGGGGACGAGCAGGGCGATGCTCGCCATGATCTGCGGCGCCAGAAATTCAAGCTGCTGACTCCATACGCTCGAGCGAGTGCCGACGACGAGCGTTCCCTCGCTCAAGGAGAGCGGTGAGGAGTGCTGCGCGACGCGCTCCCCGACGATGCGCACCCATTCCGCGGCGAGCGTCGAGACCGGATCGGCGGCGGAAACTTCGGCGGGATGCCATGTTCCGACGACGGCCGCGAGCGGACGAAGTTTCATGCGGCTTCCACGCCTCCGGCGGCGACCCGATAGATCGCGGCGCCGGGAGTGTCGAGCGGGCCGGTCGTCGTCACGAATGCCTGCTCGACTGAGGCGACGCCGCCCAGAAAGGCGGTGCGTCGTTCGGGATCGAGTTCGGAGAGAACGTCGTCAAGCAACAGGATCGGCGCTTCACCGGAATCCGCTTCGAGCGTTCCATACTCGGCAACTTTAAGCGCGAGCACCGCGGTCCGCTGCTGCCCTTGCGAACCAAACGCCGCGAGCGGCCGGCCTCCCAGGCGAAAGTCGATGTCGTCGCGATGCGGCCCGACCAGACACACTCGGCGTTGGAGCTCGGCAGCACCCTGTGCTACGAGTTGCCCAGCGAAGGCTGTAGCGATTCCGTCGCGCGTGCCGACCTCGGCCGAGACATTCGAAACATAGCGCAGCTCGAGCATCCCGTCGGCATCACCGATCCAGGTGCGGTGCGCAGCTCGAGCGCGCGCATCCAACTCACGCACGAATGCGCGGCGCGCCAAGATCAACTCCGTCCCGCTCTCGACCAAACGTTCGTTATATGCTGCGAGCAACGTGTCGTCGGACGCGACCAGCCCGCGTAAGAGCGCACCCTTCTGCGTCAGTTGGTTCCCGTAGTCGGCGAGCGCTGCGTAGTAGGCAGGGCGCTCCTGCGCCAGCGCGGCATTGAGCACCGAACGGCGTAGCGACGGAGACCCCGTGATCAGTTGCAGGTGCGCTGGAATAAAGCTGACGACCCGCAGCTTTCCGAGATAGTTCGCGTAGCGGACGCCACGGCCGTTGACCGTGTAGCGCTTGCGCATTCCGCCCGCGCCGAGCGCGATCGTGCACGAAAGCCGGACGCTTCCCGCCTTTACCCGTGCATCGCCTGAAATGGTCGCCATCGGCAAGCCCTCGGCGACCACGTCGGCTTCGCGCGCGGTTCGAAAGGACTTCCCCGTCCCCAAGAGCGCGATCGCTTCGAGCAAATTGCTCTTCCCTTGCGCGTTCTTTCCGATCAGCACGTTGAGCCCGGGCGCCGGCGTGAATTCGAGCGATGCATAGTTGCGGACGTTGGCCAGCGCCAACCGGGTCAGGATCACTCGTTCCTGTCAGAGGGAACCTGAATCCCCGTTTTTCTTATTGGCGCAGCGGCATCAGGACGTACATCTGCTGCACGCCCTCGGCTTGATCGCTTGGGCGAATCGCTGCCGGGGAGAGCGGGCCGAGGAATTCCATCTTGATCTGCGGGGAATCGACGTGGGTCAGTATCTCGATCAGGTAACGCGCATTGAAGGCGATCGTCAAATCGTCGCCGCTTTGTTCGACCTCGAGTTCCTCGTACGCGTTGCCCGTCGTGTCGCTGTTCGCCGTTATGATCAGCTGCGAACCCGATACGTTGACCTTGACCATGCTCGCCCGATCGCCCGCGACGAGTTCCGCGCGCCGCAATCCGGCGATGAGCGCGCTCGAATTTATCGTCAGCGAGCGATCGAATTGCGAGGGTATCACCTGCGTGTAGTTCGGGTATTGCCCGTCGACGAGGCGCACGACGATCGAGGTGTGCTGCGCGCTGAACGAGAGTTGGTTTCCGGCCGGCCCCAGTGCCGTAACCTCAACGCTCTCTGCGCTGCCCAAATTTCTCGCAACTTCGGCGAGCGCGCGAGACGGAACGATATACTTGATCGTCCCTTCTTCGAGGTTTTCGCGCGAAACCGGCATCTGCCATTTCGCCAGGCGATACCCGTCGGTTGCGACCATCGTCAGTTCGTCGGTCCCGACTTCGAGCAACGTCCCCATCAGGACCGCGCCGCGCGCCTCTTCGCTCGATGCGGCAAAGATCGTCGCGTTTATTCCTTCGCGGAATCGCTTTCCGTCGGTCGTGAACGACCGCCCCCTTTGCGAGGACGGAAGCGGTGGATATTCATCCGCGGGCAGGGCATGGAAGTCGTAATTCGATTTTTGACACTTGACGCTCGCACGGGTCGCCGTGCCGGTAAGTTCCATGATCCCCGCCGGTAAATTTCCAAGATAGCCGCTAAAGAGCCGTGCCGGCACCGTCACGCTCCCCGCTTCTTGAATTTCGCCCGGGAACTGGTGTTCGAGCGTCACCTCGAGGTCCGTTGCGCGAACACAGATCAAGCTGTCGGCGGCGCTCAACAAAACGTTCGACAAAATCGGGACGGTCGAGTGGGCGTTGACGACCTTGCTCGCTGCACTCACTGCCGAAGCGATGTCTTTAGTGCTACACGTAAATTTCATGTATCCACCGTTGTCTTCGTGCTACGTTCCCATCGTAGATATATATAAGATGTCATCGTAATGGTAATAGAGAGGTGTAATGTGAGCATAACCACGCAAACCGCGGTTCGAGCAAGGCTAATGCTTCGTAAAACCTGTGTATCGACCCGCTGCCGATCTCCACATCTTCGCACCGCTCACCGAACCGGCACGTTATCCACCTCGCTTGGCTCAACCTGTACCACGCCGATTCACAGTAGCGTGTGAATAGAAGTTCAATCGGCTTGGCAGAGCGCCAATAGCGAGCGAACCTTGTTTCGATAAGCTTCGTCGACCGCCATATGGTTCTTGACTTTGTCGCGCGCGTACATGACCGTCGTGTGATCCTTCTTCTGAAATTCGCGGGCGATCTGCGGAAGCGAGCAGTCCGTCAACTCGGTCGCGAGGTACATCGCAATCTGCCGGGGAGCGGCGAGGCGCTGATCCCGGCGCTGGTGATCCATCTCTTTGACGCTGAGGCCATGGGCCTTGGCGACGCGTTCCTTGATCGACGCGATCGTGATGCGACGGGCCGGTCCGCTCGCCACGAGGCTCTTGAGCGCCTCGGCGGCGAGTTCCGCCGTGACGGGCGACTTTGTCAGGGAGGCATACGCGACGACGCGAATGAGCGCGCCTTCGAGCTCGCGGATGTTCGAGGGAATCACTTTGGCAATGAACGACGTGACCTCGGACGGAACCGGAATCTTTTCTGACTCGGCTTTCTTTTGTAAGATCGCTTGGCGCGTTTCGAAGTCCGGCGGCTGGATGTCGGTCAAGAGCCCCCATTCGAACCGAGAGCGCAGCCGGCTCTCGAGGGTCTGAATCTCCTTCGGCGGCCGATCGCTCGAGATAACGAGTTGTTTCTGCGCCTCGTGCAACGAGTTGAAGGTATGAAAGAATTCCTCTTGGGTTTGCTCTTTGCCCTCGAGGAACTGAATGTCGTCGATCAACAGGACGTCGACATGCCGGTATCTGTTGCGAAACTCGAGCGTCGAGTTCTTCTTGATCGCGTCGATGAACTCGTTGGTGAATTTCTCGCTCGAAACGTAGACGACGTTGGCACTCGGATTCTCAGCCAGCACGCGATGGCCGATCGCGTGCATCAAGTGCGTCTTCCCGAGCCCCACGCCGCCGTACAGGAAAAGCGGATTGTAGGCCAGCGCCGGACCCTCGGCGACCGCTTGTGCGGCGGCATGCGCGAACCGGTTGTTGGTCCCCACGACGAACGCTTCAAAGGTATAGCGCGGGTTGAGGTTGCCGTGGCGAAAATCGTCGGTACTCGCGGCGGGTCTCGGCGCCGAAGCCGTATCGGGGCTTCCCGGAAGCGCCGTGCCGGCGCCCAAGGTCGGGATCACGGCGACGCGCAGCTCGACGGGCTCGCCTAGAAGCTCGTTGAGAACCTCGAGGATCTCGGGCTTGAGTCTATTTTCAATCCAGTCCTTGGCAAACGGGTTGTTGACGCCGAGGACGATCTCGCGACCGTTGATCTCGACGACTTTGATCGGCTTGAGCCACATCTGGAAGACCGGCTTTGCGAACTTTGGTTCTAACGCCCTAAGCGCGGCGGCCCAAAGTTCGTTCGAGATGCCCGCTTGTCCGATCGCGAGACCCATTACGTCGACCGCCCCCAACCAATGTTCGCCTTAGAAACGAAGATGACGTACTGTCGGAGGCCCAAAAGTCACTCCGAAAGCAGGTCAGGTCGATTGGTCGGCCACCCCCCGAATCCTCTGGAAATTTTCCACGAAGTTATGCACTTTTCCACAGGCAAAAACGCGCGTTCCGAGACCGCAGAATCGAGGTTTTTCGACCCATCGAAGTGATCCAACTCATAGCGAGTTGAGACCAAAAGCGGCGAGTTGACGCCCTTTTTCGAGGGTGAGGCGCGCCTCGTTTCCACAGCATTATTCACAGGTGGGGATAAGATGGGAATTCTTCGCATTTAGACCTGCGTGATTGACGGCGGGAAGTGCGGCCGTCTACAATTGGTGGCCTTGTTCTCTCCGGGAGTCTCATCGCCGTGAAGCGCACCTATCAGCCCCACAATCGCCGCCGCAAGCGGGTCCACGGCTTCCTCGAGCGGATGTCGACGAAGGACGGCCGCAACGTGCTCGCCCGGCGCCGCAAAAAGGGCCGCAAGCGGCTGACAGTCTAGGTCGGTCCCTCAGGGATTCGGCCGGATCGAGGACCGTGCGCTGGTACGATTCGCTGCGCCGCCAAGCGGAGATCGCCTTCGTCCGTCACCGCGGGCGCCAGGTCGGCTTGCCGACGCTCGTCGCTTTCGGCGTCGAGGAGCGGGGCCGGCGGTCCCGGATCACGATCAGCGTCTCGACCTCGATCGGCGGGGCAGTCGTTCGGAACCTCGTTCGCCGGCGGATTCGCGGTGCGCTCGATGCGAAACCGCCCGGGGCGCGGCCGCTGCGGGTTCTGTTCGTCGCCCGGCCTCCCGCGGCGAGCGAGCCCTACGCCCGCTTGGCCGCCGACGTCGAGACGGCGCTTGACCGGCTGCGAGGGCTTTAAGGACCCTCTGGTGCGCCGAGCCGTCGCATTCGCTATCTCGTTGTATCAGCGCACCGTCTCGCCGGTTCTCGGACCGCATTGCCGCTACTATCCGTCGTGTTCGCAGTACGCCAAGGAGGCGGTGTTGAAGCACGGACTCTTCCGCGGCGTCCTGCTCGGCGCCGCGCGCATTCTGCGCTGTCATCCATGGAATCCGGGGGGCGTCGATCCCGTCCCATAGCGGTTTCTGAAAGGCTGTCCCTTGGAGTTCGTCCTCGCGCCGCTGTTGGCGACCAGCATCCTCGACCCGATCGTGAGCGTCGTGCATCTGGTTTTGACGTGGCTGGCGCACGCGCTCCACAACTACGGATGGAGTTTGGTTGCGATGGCTGCGATCGTGAAGGCCGTTTTCTGGCCGCTCAACACGATGCAGTTCAAGTCGATGCTCAAGATGCAGGCGCTCCAGCCGCAGATCAAAGCGCTGCAGACGCGCTACAAGAGCGACAAAGAAAAGCTCAACCAAGAGACGATGAAGCTCTACAAGGAGTCGGGTGCGAATCCGCTCGCCGGCTGCTTCCCGCTCTTGCTGCAGATGCCGATTCTGTTCAGCCTGTATTGGGCGATCATCCAAGACAAGGGCCTATTTGCGAAGCAAACCTGGCTCTGGATCGGAAGTCCGGTCTCCCTCTCCTCGCCGAGTCACATTCTCGCACGGAGCCTGGCGCAGCCCGATTACATTTTGCTCGGGGCGTATATCCTCTCGATGTATTTGAGCGTCCGCTTCACGAGTCCGGCGATGGATCCGCAACAGGCGCAACAGCAACGGATCATGGCCTTCATCTCGCCGGCGATGATCGGATACCTGAGTTTCAAGTACGCGTGGCCTTCGGCGTTGATCCTGTACTGGTTGTCGTTCAACGTCTTTCAAGTGGCGCAGCAGTTCTATCTCATCAAACGTTATCACCGTAACCCCGCCGCGATCGGGCCGCACCCCGAGGCGACTGCCGGCGACACCAAGTCGCTCGCGGCGGGCGACGGCGCTTCGGCGGACGGAGCGAGCGGGACGCCGCGTGCGCGGAGCAAGCGTAATAGAAGAAGTAAGAGGTAGTCGACGATGTCGGACGATTTTCAAACGCCTTCCCCGAGCGACGACGCAGATTCAACCTACGGTAGCCGTCGGCGCGCCGGACGACCGCCCGGCGGCGCCGGTCCGCGCGCGCGCCGCGCGCCGGCGCCCGAACGCCGCAGCGAGTTCCCGCCCGCGCCCGCGATCACGTACGGTCCCGAACCCGAGTCGGCTCGGCCTGCGCGCGAGTTGCTCGAGGAATTGCTCGCGATGATGGGGATCGACGGCGCGCGCGTTCGTTACTACGCGCGCAGCGAAGGCGAGTATCTGGACGTCGACGGACCGGATCTCGGCAACCTGATCGGCCGGCACGGTCACACGCTTGAAGCGCTCAACCTGATCTTCAACAACATCGTCAACGCCGGCGTTCGCAAGGATCGCCACTATTTCACGATCGATGCGGAGGGATACCGCGCGCGGCGGGCCGACATGCTCAAGGCGCTCGCGCTGCAGACCCTCGAGCGCGCGATCCGCGAGAAACGGCCGATCGCGCTCGAGCCCATGCTTCCGTCTGAGCGCAAGGTCGTCCATCTCGCATTAGCCGACAATCCGTTCGTATCGACCGAGTCGTCGGGGGTCGATCCGGAACGGCGCGTCGTCGTCTCTCCCCGCCCGACTTAGCTGCTAGGAAACCAAACAACGGAGACGATCGCCGCGATCGCGACGCCACCGGGCCGCGGCGCGATTGCGATCGTTCGGGTGAGCGGTCCGGCGGCGAGCGATATCGCAGCGAAAGTGTTCCGCGGCGCGCATCCGCTGCGCGGGCGCCGCGCGATTTTCGGCACGATCGTCGGCGCCGACGCGAACGTCATCGACCAGGGGCTCGCGCTGTTCTTTCGGGCGCCGCACAGCGCAACCGGCGAAGACGTCCTAGAACTGCACGTCCACGGTTCGCCGGCGGTCGCACGCGAGACGCTGATCGCTACGCTGGCCGCCGGCGCGCGTCTCGCGCAGCCGGGCGAATTCACGCGCCGCGCGTTTCTCAACGGCAAAATCGACCTCGCCTCGGCGGAAGCGGTAGCCGACTTGATCGCCGCGGATCACGGCGCCGCCGCGCACGCCGCCGCGATGCAACTCACCGGCGGCCTCGCGCACGAGGTCGACGCTCTGCGCGCCGCGCTCGAGGAGATCGCCGAGGAACTCGCCGCCGCGATCGATTTTCCCGACGAGGTGGAGACGCCGCCGCGCGAGCGCTTGAGCGAACGAATCAGGCATGTGCGTGAAAGCCTCGCCGAACTTTCGGCGACGTGGGAACGCGGCCGGCTCGTGCGCGAGGGCGCCGCGGTCGCGATCGTTGGGCCGCCGAACGCCGGTAAGTCGACGCTCCTCAATGCGTTGCTCGGCGTCGAACGCGCGCTCGTTTCGGAGCTGCCGGGGACGACGCGCGACTCGATCGAGGAAGGCTTCGCGCTCGACGGCATGACGCTGCGTCTGATCGACACGGCCGGGATTCGCGCGCACGCGGATCGCCTCGAAGCCGCGGGGATCGCGCGCAGCGAGGCTGCGCTGCGCGACGCGCGAATTGCGTTCGTCGTCGTCGACGGTTCGCTGCCGCTATCCGAAGAAACGCGGGCGTTGCTGGCGCGAACGCGTGGGCGCGAGCGCGTCGTGCTCTTCAACAAAGCCGATCTCGGCCGAGCCGGTTACGAGCGGCGCGACGCAAGGGAAGCCGATGCGCTGTGCGGCTCCGTCTTCGACGCGGCGACGATCTCCGCGGCGCGCGACGCCCTCGGCTCGCTTCTACGCACGAGCGAGACGCTCGATTTTTCGCGTCCGTATCTGAGTACCACCCGTCAGGCCGACGCGATCCTCGAAGCCGACCGCGCTCTCGCGTTCGCCGACGAAACGCTCGGCTCGAGTTCGCCCGCCGACTTGATCTCGGGCGATCTGATGATCGCGATCCGCGCGCTCGGCGAACTCACCGGACGCGAGGCCGACGAACGCCTCCTCGACGCGATCTTCTCGCGCTTCTGTATAGGCAAGTAGGCTCGACCCCCGCTTACTTGGTTTGGGCTCGGGTCGCGCGCACATATGTCTCGGAGACGGCATGAGTGGCCGGGCAAAGCCGGTTTCGCGCGTGATACGATACGGCCGATGAGCACGATGCGGAGCGACGATGCGGCGGTCATCGTCGTCGGCGGGGGACACGCGGGGCTCGAGGCGGCGCTGGCGAGCGCGCGCATCGGGGCCGAGACGTTGCTCGTCACGGGCGATCCGGAGCGGATCTGCGCGCTCGCGTGCAACCCGTCGATCGGCGGGAGCGCGAAGGGGCAACTCGTTCGCGAGATCGACGCGCTCGGCGGGGAAATGGCGCGCATCATCGATCGCTGCGAGCTGCACGTGCGCTTCCTCAACGAGAGCAAAGGCCCGTCGGTGCGGGCTTTGCGGGCGCAGGCCGACAAGGCCGCGTATGCGCGGATCGCAAGCGAGAGCGTGCGCGATCAAGCGAACTTGCGCGTCGTCGCAGGCCTCGTCGAGGATCTCGTGGTGCGCGGCGGCCGGGTGCGGGGCGTCGTCACGAGCTCGGGGACTACGTATTACGCGCCGGCGGTGATCCTGGCGACCGGGACGTTTCTCGGCGGCCTTATTTTTCGCGGCGAATTCAACGAGCCGGCGGGCCGCTTGGGAGAACAGCCCGCGCTCGAACTCTCCGAGGCGCTCAGGCGCGCCGGTTTCCCGACCGGACGGCTCAAGACGGGGACGCCGCCGCGCGTCCGGCGCGACAGCATCGATTTCTCGCGGATGCGGCCGCAACCGCCGAGCCCCGTCCCGCTGCCGTTTTCGTACCGGAGCGAGGCCGCGTTTCCCGGGCCGCAATTGGCGTGCCACGTCGTTGCGACGAGCGAGCGAACGCACGCGCTCGTGCGCGAAAATCTGCATCGGTCGCCGCTGTATGGACTCGCGTTGATCCGCGGGATCGGGCCGCGCTATTGCCCTTCGATCGAAGACAAGGTCATCAAGTTCGCGCACAACCCGAGCCATCAGATATTCATCGAACCGGAGGGCTGGGAAAGCGACTCGATCTACATTGGCGGCTTCTCGACGTCGTTGCCGGCGGAGATCCAACTCGAGATGTTGCGAACGTTGCCGGGACTCGAAAGGGCCGAGATGCTGCGCGCCGGTTACGCGGTCGAATACGATTTCGTTTCGCCGATCGAGTTGCGGCAAAGCCTTGAAACATGGCGCATTGCTGGACTTTTCCATTGCGGACAGTTGAACGGAACCTCCGGCTATGAAGAGGCGGCGGCGCAAGGTTTGATCGCGGGAATCAACGCCGCGCGCGCGACGCAAGGCCGCGATCCGATCCTGCTCGATCGCTCGGAAGCATACATCGGCGTCATGATCGACGACCTCGTCACCAAGGGCGTCGACGAGCCGTATCGGATGCTGACGTCACGGGCCGAACATCGCGTCATCTTGCGCCACGACAACGCCGATCTGCGGCTCTCGCCGATCGGCAACGAGATCGGACTTCTGCCCGACGACGCATTCGACGCGTTTCGCGAACGCCGCACGCGCCTCGAGCGCGGTCTCGAAGAGGCGCGCGCGACGCGTCTGAACGGCGCGTCGCCGGCGCACCTGCGCGGCAAGACGGTCGCCGACGCGTTGCGGCGTCCCGACGTCGGTTTCGGCGACCTCGCCGCGGCGTTCCCGAGCGCGATCGACGCGTCGACCGGTGAGCGGCTCGAGATCGAGCTGAAGATGGAAGGCTACGTGCGCCGTGAGGAGCTCGCCGTCAGGCGCGCTGCGCGAAGCGAAACGGCGCGGCTCCCGGCCGATTTTCCGTACGATTCGATCGAGGCGCTCTCGCGGGAAGCGCGTGAAAAGCTCAGCCTCCATCGCCCGGTTTCGCTCGGCGCCGCGGGCCGAATTCCGGGGATCGCCCCAGCCGACGTCGCCATTCTCTCGGTCTTTCTCCGGCGCGAGCCGGCCGGCGCAGCTCCGACCGCAGGCCGATGAGCGAGGCGATCGAGAGCGCCGTCGCGACGCTAGACCTCGCGCCGGAGGCGCGCGCGCAACTCGGCCGCTACATCGACCTCTTGCTGGCCGAGAACGAGAACGTCAACCTCACCGGCTCGCGCGATGCGGAATCGGTGCTCGAGCACGTGCGAGATTCGCTCACGCTCGCGCCGTTCGCGCGCGGCCCTCTCGTCGACGTCGGCAGCGGCGGCGGATTTCCTGCTATTCCGCTTGCAATCGTTATGGGGACCGTGGTGACCTTGATCGAGGCGACGGCGAAGAAGGCGCGCTTCCTCGAAGCGGTGGTCCGCGAGCTCGGGCTCAACGCCGTGGTCATTCCGGAGCGGGCCGAGGTCGCCGCGCACGACCCGAACTTGCGCGAACGCTTCGCGTCGGCGACCGCGCGCGCGATCGGCTCGGCGCCGGCGGTCCTCGAATTGACGATGCCGTTCCTAGCGGTCGGTGGGCTGGCTCTCCTCCAGCGCGGTGCGCTTCCCTATGCCGAGCGGACCGCGGCCCAGGACGCCGCAGCGGCGCTCGGCGGCGGACTGCTCGAGGAGCTGGAGGTGCTGCACGGCCGTCTCCTCATCATTGCCAAGCGCCGGCCGACGCCCGAGCGCTTTCCGCGCCGCCCGGGGTTGCCGGAACGGCGCCCGCTCGGCGTTGCCCCGCGCCTTTTGCCGAACGGCGCGGTCAAGGCGAAGTGAGGCCCGATGTCTGAGCCCGACATCTCCGCGCTCGATGCCGCGCTCGCCGCAACGCTTCCCCCGGGCTCCATCTATGCCGTCGGCGGCCGCGTTCGCGACGAAGTACGTGCCGGACTCGATCGGGTCGCGCGGCCGGCAAAGGACCTCGACTATGTCGCGGTCGGCCTGGCGATCGACGACCTCGTCGAGCGTCTCGGGCGGATCGGCAAAACCGACGTCGTCGGCGCAGCCTTCGCGGTCGTGAAATGCACGATCGGCGGGGTCACCGTCGACGTTGCGTTGCCGCGGCGCGAGCGCTCGACGGGGGCAGGCCATCGCGACTTCGTCGTGGAGGCTGGCCCCGAGGTGCCGATCGACGACGATCTCGCGCGGCGGGACTTCCGAATGAACATGCTCGCCCGCAGGCTCGCGGACGGCCGGCTCATCGACCCGCACGGCGGCGAAGCCGACATCCGCGCGCGCCGGATAGACCTCTTGCGACCCGAGGCCTTCGAAGAAGATCCGCTCCGCATGCTTCGCGCCGCCCAGTTCGCCGCGCGCTTCGAATACGAAGTGACTCCGCGCACCCTGGAGGCAATGCGCGGCGCCGCACCCCTAGCCGAAACGATCTCGCCGGAGCGCGTCCGGGACGAGCTCGTCAAGCTGCTCGGCGCCGCTCGGCCGTCGATCGGCTTCGAGGTGATGCGTGAGGGCGAGGTACTTCCGCACGTCTTCCCCGAGATCGCCGAGGGGATCGGAGTCAAGCAAAACGAGTACCACCGCTATGACGTCTACGAGCACACGCTCAAGACGCTCGACGCCGCTCCTGAGGGCGACCTCGTTGTCCGCTTAGCTGCATTGCTACACGACGTTGCCAAGCCACGCACGAAAGACGGAGGCCACTTCTACGGCCATGAGAGCCTCGGCGCGGAGCTCACTCGCTCGATCTTGAGCCGGCGGCGCTTCTCGAATGAGATCGTCGAGCGGGTCGCAGGGCTGGTTCGGAACCACATGTTCTCGGCGGACCCGAGCATTACGCCGGCGGCGAAGCGGCGCTTCGTCCGCCGGGTCGGCGTCGAAAACCTCGCCGAGCAATTCGCGCTCCGGCAAGCGGACATCGTGGGGAGCGGCCTTCCGAAGCGCGACGATTCGAACGAACGCTTCGAAGTCGAGGTCCGTCGCTTGCTTGCTGAAAAGCCGCCCCTCTCGGTCAAAGACCTTGCAGTCGACGGAAGCGATGTCATCGCGGCCGCCGTCGCAGCGGGGATTCTGCCGGAGGGCTCACGCGGCGGCCTGGTCGTCGGGTCGGTTCTTCGAGCGTTGCTCGACCGGGTGATCGAGGACCCCAAGTTGAACGACCGCGAGGCCTTGCTGGCGATCCTTCCGAGCGCAATTCGAACCTGGAGTGAAGAATGTTCCCCGGGGAACAAACGGTGAAACAAAGAATAACTCGCCATGGAACACCCGGCGACCTTCGAGTTGGGCATTCTCCTGGGCATCTTGATCGGCGAAGGCCACTTCGGGGGCGACCGCATCCAGCCGCAGGCGACGGTGAGGATGCACGTGCGCCACAAACCGCTGCTGGAATGGTTGCTCGATCGGTGTCCGGGGAGTCGCCTGTACGGTCCCTACGAGCACGCGGGGCGTAAGTACTATCAATTCATGGTTCGCGGCGACGCGCTGCGCTATCGGCTCGTGCCGTTGCTCGATGCGCTCCCCTGGTCGCAGATCGATCCGCACACCTATGCACGTTACCGCGACATGAAACTGCGCTACGGTTTAGGTTGAGGTTCCCTGAGTCGTGAACGGCCGGGGCGCCGAAGGGCGCGCGCGCGTCATCGCGATCGTCAATCAAAAAGGCGGCGTCGGAAAGAGTACGACCGCTGTGAATCTCGGCGCCTCGCTCGCGCTGATAGGGCGGCGCGTGCTCTTGGTTGACATCGATCCGCAAGGGAACACGACGAGCGGAGTCGGCGTCGATAAACGCGACGTCGCCGAAGATATTTACGACGTGCTTCTCGCCGACGTCGCCGGGGAGCGCGTCATCATTCCGACGGCCGTTCCGGGATTGGCGCTGATTCCGGCGACGATCAACCTGGCCGGGGCGGAGATCGAGTTGGTCTCGACGCTTTCGCGTGAGACCAAACTCAAGCGCGCGCTGGAACCGCTTCTCGACCGATACGACTACATCTTGATCGATTGCCCGCCGTCATTGGGTTTGTTGACGCTCAACGCGCTGACGGCCGCAGGCGAAGTGCTGATCCCCGTGCAGGCCGAATACTACGCCCTCGAAGGCTTGTCGCTGTTGATCGGCGTCGTGCGCCGCGTTCGCGAGGCGCTCAATCCGCAGCTCGAGATATCGGGAGTCCTGGTGACGATGTTCGACGCGCGCACGAGACTCGCGACCGAAGTGCTCGAAGAAGTGAACACGCACTTTCCCTCGCAAGTGTACCGAACGCAGATTCCGCGCAACATCAGGCTCTCCGAAGCGCCGTCGTTCGGCAAACCCGTCGCGTTGTTCGATGTCAAGAGCCGCGGCGCGCAAGCGTACATGGCGCTGGCGCGCGAGGTCGCCGGCGGGTGAGTTCGCGTCGCGGTCTCGGGCGTGGGCTCGGCGCGTTGCTCGGTGAGGACCGCAGCGCTTTGGATCGGTCCGGCCGGCTCTCGCAGATCGCCGTCGGTGCGATCCGCCCCAACCCGCAACAGCCGCGCACGAATTTCGAACCCGAGGCATTGGCCGAACTCGAGCGCTCGATTCGCGAACTCGGCGTCCTCGTTCCGATCATCGTTCGCCCGCTGAAGGACGACCTCTACGAATTGATCGCGGGGGAGCGCCGCTGGCGTGCGGCCGCGGCGGCGAAGCTCGAAACGATACCGGCGCTCGTTCGCGCTGACGACGACCGCTCGAGCCTCGAGCTGGCGCTCGTCGAGAACCTCCAGCGCAAGGATCTCGACCCGCTCGAGGAAGCGATGGGGCTGCAGCATCTGATCGACGAGTACGACTTCACGCAAGAGCAGCTTGCGCAGCGAATCGGCCGCGGCCGCGCGACGATCGCCAACACCCTGCGCCTGCTCGCGCTCTCCGATCCAATCAAGGCGCATCTCCGCTCCGGAGCGATCAGCTTCGCCCACGCGCGCGCGCTCCTGGCGTTGGAACCTGCCGAGCGAGAGAGCGTCGCGGTCCGCGTCGCGCGCGACGGTTTGACCGTTCGCGACGTTGAGCGTTTGGGGAAGCGGCGCGCGCCCAAAACCAAGGCGGCGCCGGCGGCGCGCAAACTCCCCGACATCGAGGCGGTCGAAAGCCAACTCCGATACCGGCTCGGCGCACCGGTCGCAATCGTTCGGGGCGCGATCGGGAACGGCCGAATCGAGATCCGCTTCGCCGACGACGCCGATCTCACGCGCATCGTCGACGTCATTCTTCCCGAGGGCAAATGAAGCTGCGTTTTTCCTTCTTCCTATTATCGCTATCGCTGCTGCTGCTGACCGGCCGCACCGCATCCGTGCGGGGAGCGACGCCGCCCCCATCCGCCGGCGTCGCGCTCAGCGCGGTGCAACGTCAGGTGCTCGACCGTTACCTCGATGCGCTTGGTAGCGGGCGATACGCCGACGCCTTCGCGGTGCTGAGCGGCGACGAGCGACGCTATTTCGGCAATGCCGATAATTTCGCGTCGGTCTTTCAGGGCGATCGTCTAAAGATCGGGTCCCGCAAGGTGCTGGAGGTCAAGAAGGTTCCGAAGCGCGGCGTGTTCGTCATCGTCTCGGAAAAGGTAGAGTTCTACGACTACATCCACTCCGGAACGGTCGCGGCGACGGCGCGTGTCGACTACGGGCTGATGAACGAGAACGGCACCGTGCGAATCAAGGATCCGTACCATCCGTGGCGCGTCGTCGTTCCGGCGAACGCGAAAGCCGAAGTCGACAAGCTGGTCGTCACGGTGCGCAAGATTTCGTTCTTCACCGGCACCGTCGAGATCGTGATGAGTTTCGCGAACCTCGGCGACGAAACGGTGACGCTCTTGCCGTATGGTCGCAGCGTCTTGCGCGATCAGAGCGGGACCGTCTACCAACTGGCGGAGACGAAGCTCTCATCGCTGACCGACAAGACGCTCTACGAGGGGTTGCGCCTGGCCGCAAGCGGCCAGTACACCGGCGCGCTGACGTTTTTCACGCCCTCCCGCTTCACGCCGAAGAGCCTCAACCTCACCGTGGCGCCGCAGCTCCGAGACGGCGCCGACCAGCCGTTTTCGGTCGACCTGCCGACCATTCCGATCGGCGGGTAGGAACCCCAAACCCTCCCCACAGGGCCGCCCCCGCGGGCGCCGGCTTCTCGCAAGAGGAGACCGAGTTCGCAAGGGCTAAAACGCGCCGGGTATCGGCGGCGAAACTGTAGAGGACCGTCCGATTCTTTTCTCTTGTTTATCGGGAGTGCATTCTATGCGACGTCTCGCCTTCTCGCTCATCGCATCATGTGGCCTCGCAGCGCTGGTCGCATGCTCGGGAGGCGGCACCGGGCTCAACCTGGGGACCGGGGCCAACTCGAAGGCTCCGGACCAGATCTTGTTTCAAGACGGCTCTGCCTCCGTCAATGATTTCTTCCTCGACCCGACCGGCAACTCGCCGATCCTGGTCAACGCGACGGGCATCAAGGGGACAGGCGCCGGCTCGGTGCTCATCCCCGACCTGGTGTTCACTTGGTCGGCGACCTTCGCGGCCGCCGGAACGACCTACCTGAAGACCGCCTCACCGAACGCCTTCGGGACCTGCGGCGCGGCGCCGTCAACGCCGCCTATCAACTCGCTGTTGGTCCAAGGGCCGGCGCAGTCGGGGTACTCGACGTATCCGCTCTACGGCGGGCTCTTCAGCCAACTCTTGGCGCAGCCGCCGCCGGCCTCGGCTCCGATCGCGGGCTTCCCGATCTACACCCAGACGGCCGCGTCGATCTTCGTCGGCGTCCCGCTCGTCCCAGGGCCGGGTCCCGGCAACGCGTTCGGGCCGACCGGGACGATCATCGCGGCGGCGGCGACGGCCAACTACTGCATCCGCCTAACGGCGACCGAGCCGAACAGCGGCCGTTCGGGTTTTACCATCATCGTCGTCGGGCAGTCGCCCTAACCCTCCGGGTCGTAACGGTCTCCGACGGGGAGTGCCGCGACGAGCGGCGCTCCCCGTTTCATTCAGAGGTTCCCTAAGTGGAACTTTCCGGAATCTATTGCATCGTTGACGCGGACGCGACGGCGACACCGCTCGCGCTGCTCGATGACGTGCTAGCCGGCGGCGCGCGGCTCGTGCAATATCGCGCGAAGCGCGGCGTCGATCGCGACCTCGTGCGGAAGATGCTCGCGCGCACGCGGGCGGCGGGCGCAACTTTGATTGTCAACGACGACCTCGAAGCGGCGCTCGACGCCGACGGCTTACACGTCGGCCAGGAAGATCTCGCGTCGCTCGAGGCGAGCTCGCTGCGCGCGCGACTCGGAGACAGAGTCCTCGGCGTCTCGTGTTCGAGTGCGCAGGAAGCGCGCGACGCCGCGCGCCTCGGCGCCGACTATCTCGGCGTCGGACCGTACGCCGTGACCGGGAGCAAAGACGACGCCGGAGCACCGATCGGCGCGCGCGGCGTGCGTGCGATCGTCGAAGCGACGACGCTCCCGGCGGTGGCGATCGGTGGAATCGAACTGTCGATGTTGGCCGACGTCGTGCGCAGCGGAGCGCGCATGGCGGCGATCATCTCGGCGATCGCGCGCGGACCGGATGCGCGCGCCAACGCACGCGCTTTCGTCGAGCTTTGGGAGACGTTGACGCGTTCGCGCGCCGCGTCTCAATTGTGACGCCGATCGTTTGCACGGTCGGTACGACCGATCCGTGGAACGCCGCAGGGCTTGGCCTCGACGTGCGCGCGCTCGCCGAATGCGGCGCCCGCGCCGTCACCGTCGTCGCCGGCGTCTCGGCGCAAGACGCGCAGGGATTGAGCGCCCTTCATGCGATTCCAGACGCCGTCATCGCCGCCCAATTCGCTTCGTTGCGTTCGCTGCCGATTGCGGCCTACCGCATCGGCGCGCTCCCGGAATCTGCGATAGCGACCGTCGCCGCTGGGGTGCAGGACGTCCGCGTTCCGGTCGTCTACGATCCGGTTCTGCGCGCGAGCGCCGGCGGCGGATTCGTCGATGAAGCGGCTCTGACCGCGATCGTTCGCGAGCTGATTGGCCGAGCGACGATCGTGACGCCGAATCTAGACGAAGCGCGGCGGCTCGCGCGGCTCGAGCGTTGCGACGATTTGGAAACGATGCGTGAAGCCGCGCAGAAGCTCGTCGGCTTCGGAGCAGGCGCTGCGCTCGTCACCGGCGGCCGCCGCGGGCAAAACGCGTTCGACGTCTATTTCGACGGCGCGTTCGAGGTTTTCGAACACGCGGCCGTTTCGACGACGATGCGCGGCACCGGCTGCCTGCTCAGCGACGCCGTCGCCGCAGCGCTCGCGCGCGGCGAAAACGCGCGCGCGGCGATCGTTACGGCGCGCGCATACGTTCGACGCAAGCTCGAAAGCGCGCGCGATTTGGGTTCGATGCGCGTCGCGGATTAACGCGACGCGCCGCTACATGCTAGGTACGGTTAGCGGGAACGCTGCGCGAAGCAGTCTTTGCAGTAGACCGGCTTGTCGCCGCGGGGTTGGAACGGCACTTCGGCCGGTTGCCCACAGTTCGAGCACGTCACCGAATACATCTCGCGCGCGCCGTGCGAGCGGGCGCCGCCGCCGCCTCCTGCGCCGCCCCCGCCCTGTCCGCGAGACGCCTTACGGACGGCGCGGCAATCGGCGCAGCGATTCGGTTTGTTCTGAAAGCCTTTGGTCGCGAAGAACTCTTGTTCTCCGGCAGTGAAGACGAATTCCGCGCCGCAATCGGTGCAGGTCAGCCGTTCGTCGGTATACAAAGCGAGTTACCTCATTTTTTGGATCGGTTTCGACTCGCTACGTTACGTGACCAACGAATTGGTGAAGCGGCGGAGCGCGCGAACCCCCTGATATGCGTGGATACTAACATAGGGTCACCAGTGGTGCAAGGGAAGCGGCGGGTCATGGCCGGGATGCGGCCCACCGGCCGCGTTCATCTCGGCCACCTCGTCGGGACCCTCGTTCAGTGGGCCGAATTTTGCCGGACCCATGAAGCGTTTTTCGAGGTCGCCGATCTGCACGCGCTGACCACCGCGTTCGAGCGGACGGAGACGATCCGGGCCAACACCAGGGAGTTGGTCCTCGACTGGCTGGCCGCGGGCGTCGATCCGGGCCGCTGCGCGATGTACGTACAATCACACGTTCCCGAGATCAGCGAGCTCCACGTTCTCCTTTCGATGATCGTTCCGGTCGCGTGGCTGCAGCGGGTTCCGACGTATAAGGATCAGATCGCGGCGCTCGGCGGGGACATCGCGACGTACGGTTTCTTGGGGTATCCGCTGATGCAGCTCTGCGACGTCGCGATCGTCCGCGCCGACACGGTCCCGGTCGGAAAAGATCAACTCTCGCACCTCGAATTCGGGCGCGAGGTCGTGCGCAGGTTCAATTTTCTGTACGGTCCGACGCTCGTCGAACCGCAGGCGACGCTCTCGGAGTTTCCCGACGTGCCGGGGATCGACGGCCGCAAGATGTCGAAATCCTACGACAATCAAATCGACATCGCCGACGACGAAGCAACGACGGTGAAGAAGGTGCGCTCGATGATCACCGATCCGCTGAAGATTCGGCGGAACGATCCGGGACGGCCCGAAGTTTGCCCCGTCTTTTCGCTGCACAAGATCGTCAACCAAACGCGCGTGCCGTGGATCGAAGAAAACTGCCGCTCGGGAGCACTCGGATGCGTCGACTGCAAGAGCGAACTCGCCGAGAAAGTGAACGCGTTCCTTCGCCCGATGCGCGAACGCCGTGCGGCGCTCGATCCGAACGACGTCGATCAGATTCTCGCCGACGGCGCGCGGAAAGCGCGCGCCGTCGCAAAGAAGACGTTGGCCGACGTCAGGTCGGCGATGAAGCTCTAGGTCGAGAGGCGGAGTGATGGTCGGTCTCGACCACGCCCGCGGCTCGCCATCCGTGGCGATCCTGGCCTGCCTCTTGCCGCCTCTCGCGCATCACGCGCTCCGGCGGCAATTCACACGATCTCGACCGACCATCACTCCGCCTCTCGACCCACGCACCGGTTTCTTCAGACGGCGTTCCGGGAACACTTAGAGCATGAATACGCATGCTCGCACGCTTCTTGCCGCTTCGGCGCTCCTTGGCATTTCCGCACTCGTGCTGCCGATCGCGGCGAGCGCGGAGTACGCGCCGACTACGGCCTGCACGGCGTCTCCGCCCGTCCAGCCGGTCCTCATCTCGCCCTTTGCCGGCGCAGCTCATGTTCCGCTCGAGGGAAACTGGATCGAGATCGCGAGCGTGCTCGACGGTGCGCCGCCGCTCGATCAACAACGCATCGTGCTGACCGACAATACGCCGTACGCAATCGACGGCGGCACGCTGCAACTCGACCCGGGGTTTCCGTGGCAGAACTTGATGCCGCAACTCGCCACCGGCCCGATGAGCTCGATGCGCGTCGTGAAAGCCTGGGTTCCCGCCTTACGCGCGGACACTCAGTACTCGGTGCACGTCGTGTTGCCGAGTCAAACGAGCTGCGTCTTCGCGACGCTCGGCTCGTTCACGACCGCCGACGGGGATTAACGCGAAGGCGCTTACGCCGTAAACGCCGGGAGGGCGGCCTTCATTCGTTCGAGAGCGAGCGTGATGTTGTCGAGCGAGTTCGCGTACGACAGACGCAGATAGCCGCGACCTGCGTCGCCGAAATACGATCCGGCGAGCACGCCGACGCCGGCTTCTTCGAGCAGATACGAGCCGAGGCGCCGGTCGTCGCTCGTGATCGCACTGACGTTCGGGAAGACGTAGAACGCGCCGGGCGGCGTCACGCAGCGGACGCCGGGGAGGGCGTTGAGGCCCGCGACGATCGCGTCGCGGCGCCCGCGAAACTCAGCGACCATCCGGGTGACCGAATCGTCGGGCCCCTCGAGCGCCGCGGTGCCGCCGTGCTGCACGAAGGCCGCGGTGCACGAATAGGTGTTCTGCCCCATCAGCGCGACGACGCGAGCGAGGTGTGCCGGCATGATCGCGTAGCCGAGCCTCCAGCCCGTCATTGCGTACGCCTTCGAGAAACCGTCGAGGATAATCGTCCGTTCGCGCATCTCGGGGAGCGACGCGATCGAGAAGAACGCGGCATCGTAGACGTTGCGACAGTAGATTTCGTCGGTGACGACCGTGACGTCGTGCTTCAGCGCGAGCTCCGCGATCGTCTCGAGATCGGAGCGCGTCAAGACGCCGCCGGTCGGGTTGTGCGGCGAGTTCAAGATCAGGACGCGCGTTCGCGACGACATCTTCGCGGCGAGCTGATCGAGATCTAGGCGAAATCCGGTCCGCTCGAGCAGCGGGACGGGGACGGCTTTAGCCTGCAGGTACGAAACGCATGACGCATACGCCGGATATGCGGGATCGGCGAACACGACTTCATCGCCAGGATCGACGATCGCGCAGAGGACGTTCCAAATCAGCGATTTGAGACCGGGACCGACGACGACCTCACTCGGCGAGAAGGCCGGGGTGATGTCGCGGAAGCGCGACGCGTAGGCCGCGATCGCTTCGCGCAGCGGAGCGATCCCAGCCGTCGGGGTGTAGTGGGTCTGGTTCGCCCGGATCGCTTCGATGCCGGCCGACTTGATGTGTTCGGGCGTCTCGAAATCGGGCTCACCGACGTAGAGATGGATGATGTTGTGGCCCTGCGCCTCGAGCTCGCGCGCCCGCGCAAGAACCTCGAATGCGCCCTCGCCCGAGAGGCGTCCCATCGCCGCCGACGGCCGGATTTCGTAACTCAGCATCCCGGCTGATTCGCCGCGGGGAGGTCGTAACTTTCCCCTCGCGCGTTATGGCCTACCGCCTCGAGCGCGGTCGCAAGGCGTCGAAGCCGAAGACGCGGCCGGGGTCGGTGAAAAGCACGACGAGCGCGAGCATGACGTCGGCCGCGTCGTTGCTGGCCGGGGACCACAGCGCCATCCCTTTAGCCAGCATATAGTTGAGATTCAAGAAGATCACGACCACCGCCGCGATGCGCGTCGCGAAGCCGCCGAGCAAGGCGACGGCGACGAACAACTCCGCGGCGACGATCGCATAGCCGACGAGGGCGAGGTGCGGCAAGACCACGCCGCTCAAGAACGATTGATACCACGCCGGTGCATTCTGCATCGCGACGTTCTCGAGGAAGCCCCTGAGCGCCGCGGGGAAACCGTGCGGCGCCGTCAATTTGGGTTTCACCGCGATCAGGAAGATCAAACCCAAGTAGAAGCGCGGGATCAGAGCCGCCGCGACGATGCGCTTGTCGTTTGTCATGGTGTCCCTCGCGTCGAAGTTCCCTAGTTTCCGAGTTTCTTGTGGAAGTATTCTGCTAAGATTCGTTGTGCGATTGGGGCGACGACCTGGGCACCGTAGCCGCCGGTGCGCTCGGCCATGACCGCGAGCGCGATCGTCGGATGATCGCTCGGCGCGTAGGCGACGAACCAGGTCGTGTTCGGCCCGTGTCCGCCGTCGGTCTCCACGGTCCCGGTTTTCCCACCGAATCGTAATCCCGGAATCGCGAGGCCGTAGGCCGTTCCGCCGGGATCGGTCACCTGATCCATCCCGGCACGCACCTCGCGGAGCGCCTCGTCCGTCACGGCGACGTGGCGGATCACGTCGTGATCGAAACGCTTGACCGTCCGTCCGTCGGCGTCGCGAATCGCTTCGACGACGTGCGGCCGATAGAGCGTTCCGCCGTTGACGACGGTCGCGGCGACGTCGGCCATTTGGAGCGGCGTCGCCTGCATCGCGCCTTGACCGATCGCGAGCTGACAGGCGTCGCTCGGTTCCAGGGGAACGCCGTACGTCTTCATCGACCAAGCGTTGGTCGGCCAGTTCCCCGGATACTCGCCGGGAATGTCGATGCCGAGCTTCTCGCCGAGACCGAACTGCAACGCGTAGTAGCGCAGCCGTTCGTTGCCGAGCCGGTAGCCGAGTTGATAGAAGTAGCCGTCGGACGAGGCGGCGAGGGCGCGGATGAAATCGGTCGTACCGAGACCGCCCGCGGCGACGTCGGTGAAGAGTTGACCGTAACACTCCCACGATCCCGAATCGTAGAGGACCTGATCCCTTCCGATCACGCCGCTCGAGATCGCGGCGCTCCCGGTCACCATCTTGAAGGTCGAGCCGGTCGCCGTCGCCGCGCCGATCGCCTGGTCGTAGAGCGGTTGCAGCGGGTCGTTGAGATACGAGCGGTACGTCGAGGTCTTGATCCCGCCGGTGAAAGCGTTGGGATTGAAATTCGGGTACGAGACGAGCGCGAGGATTCCACCGTCGCGGGGATCGATCGCGACCATTGCGCCCGCGACGCGGCGCCCGCGAAGTGTTCCCCACGCGTTCAAGCCGTCGCTGACGGCGCGTTCGGCGATCGTCTGCAGACGCCAGTCGACCGCAAGGGTCAGGCTGTGCCCGGGAGTCGGGTCGACGGGGCCGAGCCGGCGCACGAGCCGTCCCTGCGCGTCGACTTCGATCTGCTCGCCGCCGGGCGTGCCGCGCAAGAGATCGTCGTAGCGGGCTTCGAGGCCGTCCTTTCCGACGACGTCGTTGGGCGAGTAGCCGCGATTCTTCCGCGCACGATACTCTTCTTCGTTGATCGCGCCGACGTAGCCAGTGATGTGCGAACCCAGCTTTCCGAACGGATAGTCGCGTACCGGCTGCGCCTCGAGATCGACGCCGGGAAGTTCGGCTTGCGCTTCGGCGAGCCGCGCCATCTGCGCCGTCGTGAGATTGTCGGCGAGAATGACCGGACCGTACGGCTCCTCGTTTGCGACCTCATCGAAACGCGTGTAGTCGATGCCGTGATGGTGGAGCAAACGCGCCCAGAGTCTTTTTTCGTCGACCCCGAGGGTCTTCGAGAGGAGCCGCATCATCGCAACCGGATCGCGGACCTCCGACGGCACGAGTCCGCAGACGAACGACGGGCGGCTGCGCACGAGTAAGACACCGTTGCGATCGTAGATCCGTCCGCGCGGCGCCGCGACCGGGATACGGCGAACTTGATTCGCCCGAGCGGCAAGCTCGAACCTCGAGCCGTCGAGAATCTGGAGTTGGGTCAAGCGGTAGACGATCCCGGCGAATGCGAACGCGACGATCCCGACGAAGGCGTAGAGTTTCCACGGCGTGAGCAGATGCAGGCTCGTGCGTCGCGGTTCAGCGGAGGCCGACACGTGAGACCCCCGTCTTTGGAACGAACGTCAAGAGCACGAATGCGATCAGCGCGTTGTAGAGCGCCTGCCAAAGCAACGCGTGCGCGTGCATAGCCGGAAGCAGTATCGTTTGGCCCTCGGCGCGGATCACGATCGCATAGATGCCGTAACGCGCGATCGTTGCGAGCGCGGCGTACGGGACGAGCCACGTCTTGGATTCGCTGATGAACGTACCGGCCGTCCGCCCGGCGAGCGCGCCGACGATCGCGGTCGAGATCGTCCAAGCGGCGCCGGTGCTGCCCGTCAACGCATCTTCGCAGACGCCGGCTATCGTGCCGAAGAGCAACCCCGCGACGGCATCGGTGCGGAAGCCGTACCACAAAACGAGCAACAATACGAAGCTGGGCACTGCTTCGCGAAACGCGAGGTGCTTCGCGATCGTCGCTTGCGCGATCGCCACGGCCAACAGAACGAGCGCGACTTTCCACCAGGCCGGCGGATCGAACAGGAGCGCGGGCGGCGCCGCGGCGCGGCCGGGAACCCTAGTGTGCAAGGACAAGGACGCGCCCCAGGTGTCCGAACGCGACGCTCGGTTCGACGAGAGCGGCCTGATAGAGCGCGCCTTCGGCATGGAAGACTTGCACGACGCGGCCGATCGGCAGACCCGCGTGGAACGAGCGACCCTCGCCGGTCACGACGATGTCGCCGCGGCGCAATTGCGCATCCTGCGAAACGTATTGCAACTGCACGCGAGTGTTCGTTCCGGTTGCGATCCCCCACCATCGGCCGCGCTGCACGACCGCCGGAACCTTGCTCTCGGCATCCGTCACGAGCAACACGTTGCTCGTGAAGGGTTCGACGGCGACGACGCGGCCGACGACGCCTTCCGCATTGATGACGCCCGCATCGAGCCGGACGCCGGCTTGCCAGCCCTTGTCGATCGTGACGATGCGGGATTGGTTCTCGGGATCGAATCCGATCGTCCCGGCCACGATTCCGTTCGGCTCGGCTTGCAACGCCCGGTCGATCGCCGCGATCTCCGGTTGTTGCGAGACGGCCTCGCGCAAGCGGACGTTCTCCGCTTCGAGCGCGCGATTGCGCGCTTCGAGTTCAGCATTGTCGTGCGCCAGCCGCGGTGCTTGCACAACGCTTCCCAGCGCGTCCCGCGCTGCGTCAAGCCCCGACGAAGCGCCGGTTTGAAAAAAGCCGATGACCGTCGTTAGGGTGGAATTGAGAAAGCTCGGCTTACCGGATCTGGCGGCTTCGATTTGAATGAGAGCAACCGCTGCGGCGACGATCACCGCACCGATTACGGCGAATAGCTTTCTCTCATCCCGATACGTAAAGATTGGTACCACCTGGTCAGACGGTCCGCGTGCGGACGAAGCCGTTCGAGCAACGTCGGCGACCCGAGTATCTCCCCGGCGCCGCGTGCGACGCAGAAGAGCGGATCCGGGGCGACGGTCGTCGGCAGGCCGGTGCGCATGCCGATCTCGTGAGCGATTCCCGTGATGCACGCCCCGCCGCCTGTCAGCGTGATCCCGGTTTCGATCAGATCGGCAGCAACGTCCGGCGCCGTTCGTTCGATCACCGAAACGACGCCGCGCACGATGCGGTCGATACCGTTCAGCATCGCTTCGCCGACGAGCGTCTCCGGCACTTCACGGGCGCGCGGGGCGTGGGCATCGAGGTCCATCCCGTTGACCATGATGGGCCGGCGACCGGGCGGGCGGCCGGCATAGCCGAGCTCGATCTTGAGCCGCTCGGCGGTCAGCGGGCCGACCAGAAAACGCGTCGCGCGCAGCTTTTGACGGATCGCCTCGTCGAGTTCGTCGCCGGCGACCCGCACCGACGCCATGCGAATGATCCCGGCTTGCGCGAGGATCGCGATCTCCGTCGTCCCGCCGCCGATGTCGACGATCATCTGGGCGCGGATGCTCGTGATGTCCATCCCGCCGCCGACCGCCGCGGCGATCGCCTGCGGCAGGTAGATGACCGAGCGCGCGCCCGCCGCCCGGACCGCCGTCTGAATCGCTTTGCACTCGATATCGGTCGCACAGCCGGGGACCGAGGTGACCAAGCGCGGCGCGATGCGGCGTCGCGACGTCAACGCGCGATTGACCATTTTTCCGACCAAGGCGTGCGCGCCGCGGAAATCCGAGATCGTCCCGCGCTGCAACGGCCGGACGACCCTGATCTTTCCGGTCGCGCGGCCTTCCATCTCTTTGGCGGCGTGGCCGATCGCGATAACGACGTCGTTCGCGTCGTAGGCGACGACCGACGGCTCGCTGACGATGACGCCGGCGCCGCGCTCGTAGACGACGGTGTTCGCCGTGCCGAGGTCGAGCCCGAGGTCCGGGCAACCGAGCGTCGCGCGCAGCGAGCCCGCAAAGGCTTTCACCGCATCGCCGTTTCGGCCGGCGGGAGGCGATACCCAAGCGCGCGCAGCTCGCGTACGACGGTGCCGAGCGGCAGCCCCATCACGGTATAGAAATCGCCGTCGATGCGCTCGACCAGCGCCGCGCCGGGACCTTGGATTCCGTAGGCGCCGGCCTTGTCCATCGGTTCGCCGCCGGCGACGTAGGCATCGATCTCGTCGGGTTCGAGCGGATAGAAACGGACCCGTGTCGTGATCGCGCCCTCGCGGCGGCGGCCGCTCGGGCCGTCGACGATCGCGAACGCGGTGTGGACGAGGTGCTCGCGCCCGGCGAGGCGGCTCAGCATCGCTGCGGCCTCGCCCACGTCCCGAGGTTTTCCCAGAGCCTCGCCGTCGAGTTCGACAACCGTGTCGGCCGCGATGAGGACCCGTCCCGGCTCGCGCGCAGCGACGGCGTCGGCTTTGGTGCCGGCGTGCAGCCGAGCCAATTCGAGGGGCCCATATCCGGGACGGTCTCCTTCATCGATGTCACTCGGGACGACGATCACTCGCAATCCGAGCGAGGCAAGCAACTCGCGCCGGCGCGGTGAGGCGCTGGCCAGGACGATTTCCTGAAGTTCTTTGAGTTGCCGCTGCATCGAGTATAGATACTACGGCGATGCTTTGTATAGCATCGCCATCGTAAAGGTTGGGTTCACAAGTAGACGCGTTCGCCGACGCGCACGTATCCGCCGGGGTGCGTTCCGTGCGATTCGTGGTGCGTGAAATGGATCAACCCGCCGAGCGGGTCGTAGACGTACTCTCCGCGCACCTCGACGTCGTCGCCGGGAGCGAGCGGAATGGGCCCGGTGACGTCGACGTTGTCTTCGACCCGGACGGTCAAGCCGCGGCCCGCCGCCCCGCGCAAGTGAACGAGGAAGCCTTCGTGCGTGCCGCTCGGGCCGCGGCGGGTCCCCAGAAGCTGCGCGACGCTCCCCCTCGCGGTGACCTCGACCCCGGAACGCTGCGTCCGCCAGGCGTCGTAGACGGCGGCGTTCGGATCGGCGGCGGCCGAGCCGCAGCCGCTACCGAGCAGGTCGCAGCAGAGAACTATGAGGGTGCTGAACAACCCCGCGCGGGCCGCGCGCGTCCTAAGCGCCGCCGACATCGTTACGAAGGATGTCGTCGAGCGTCTCGCGCCGGACGACGAGGCGGTGCGCGCCGTCTCCCGCAAAGATGACGGCGGGCTTGGGGAACCGGTTGTAGTTGCCCGCCATACTGTACGTGTAGGCGCCGGTGCAACTCAGCGCGAGCAGGTCTCCGGATCGCAGATCGGTCGGCAGCGGTGCGACGACCAACTCGTCGTTTTCGCACGAGCGCCCGCACAGCGTCGTCTCTTCACACTCGCTCGCGAACGTGCGGCCGAGCGGAATAGGATGATGATACGCGCCGTAGAGCGCGGGGCGCGGGTTGTCGGCGAGGCCGCCGTCGACGATCGCGAACCGGCGCTTGCCATGCCGCTTGACGGTGACGATGCGGTAGAGGGTCGTCCCGGCCTCGGCGACGATCGCGCGTCCCGGCTCGAGACCAAGTCGCGGTCGCGTGACGCCCGCGCGCTCGCTTTCGTCGTCGAGACGCAGCGAGAGCGCCTCGGCGATCTCCAGGAGATCGATCCGTTCGCCGCCCGGTCTCGCCTCGACGCCGAAGCCGCCGCCCGCGACGAGTTCGCGCACGTGCTCCGAACGTTTCGCCGCGCGCGCGTAGATGTCAAACGTTGTCGCAAGGTTCGCTTCGAACGGTTGCGGGTCGAAGATGTTCGAGCCGATGTGGCTGTGGATTCCGACGAGCCGCAACGAGGGCTCGGCGATGACGCGTTCGATCGCGCCGCCGGCGTCGGCCAGAGCGTAGCCGAATTTCGAACCTTCGCCCCCGGTTCGCACGTAGGCGTGCGTGTGCGCTTCGATTCCGGAGTTGATGCGGATCAGCACGTTGACGGGCTGCGCAGGATCGGCGATCGTCGCCAGGCGCGACAACTCGTCGTCGTGATCGATGACGAGACGCGAAACGCGTCCTGCTGCCGCCGCCGCAAGTTCTTCGTCCGTCTTTCCGCAGCCGTGCATCACGATGCGGTCGGCGGGAAAGCGCGCGCGTTCGGCGGTCGCCAATTCGCCGAGCGAACAGACGTCGAGTTTCAACGCCGTCGCTTTGAGGCGCTCGATCAAGGCGACGAAGAGCAACGCCTTTCCGGCGTAGGCGACGTCGATGCCGAAACGCTCGCCGAGTTCGGCGAAGCGCCGCAGGGCGGCGTCGAGAGCGTCGGTGTCGAGAACGAGAAGGGGCGTGCCGTACGTCTGGGCGAGAATGCGGGCGTCGACTCCGCCGAGCGTCGGCGTTTGGTCAGTCCGCATAGAGGCGCCGTTCGGCGATGTAGCGGTCGACGGCTTCGGGGACGAGATACCGGATGCTCCCGCCGCGCGCGAGTTGCCGGCGAACGAGCGTCGCAGAGCCGTTGAGCGCCGGAAGATCGAGGACGCGCACCTTGCGGCGGCCGGCGTCGGGAAGCCCCGCGATCAACGCCCCGAGCCGTTCGGGTTCGCGGTCGGCGCGCGGCGCGATCGCGAACGCCTCGAGAGATTGCAAGACCTCGTCGAAACGCTGCCAAGGCGACTCGACGAGCGAATCGCCGCCGGCGATGAACGTCAACTCGGCGTCGGGATAACGCGCCCGCAGACGCGGCAGGAGATCGGCGGTGTAGCCCGTCGCTGCGTCGTCGAGATCGGTCTCGTCGAGAGCGAAATGCGCGTTCGAGGCGATCGCGCCGCGCAGCATCGCGAGCCGGTCGTCGAGCGGCGCGCGCGGCGGGTTGCGGTAGTGGACGCCGCGCGACGGAACGAAGATGATGCGATCTAGCTCGAGTTCGACCCGCGCCGCCTCCGCGACGAACAGATGCGCGTTGTGCACTGGATCGAACGTTCCGCCGAACAGCCCGAGCTTCACCATCATGAATAATCGAATTCGTGGCCGGCGATGCGAACGGTGTCGCCGTCCTTCGCACCGAGTTCGCGCAGCCGCTTGTCGACGCCCATCTTGGCGAGGATCGCTTCGAAGCGGCCAAGTCCCTCGTCGCTTTCGAAATCGGTCATCGCGGCGAGACGTTCGATCCGGTCGCCGCTGACGACGAACGCGCCGTCGGATTCGATCGCGATCTCGAACGCTTCCTGCGGCGTCAGGACGAACCGTGGGGTATCGGCTTTGACGACCTCCGGCGGCGGCGCGCTCGCGATCGTCCGGAACGCGGCGAACAAAAGCTCGCGAACGCCTTCACCCGTCGCGGCCGAGATGCCGTGCAAGCCCGGGATCTGCGCGCGCAATTGCTCGAAATGTTCGCGCGCGTCGGGAAGGTCGATCTTCGTGACGACCGGGAGCGTCGGGCGTTCGCCGAGTTTGGGATTCCATGCGCTCAGCTCGTTTTCGATCACGCGCCTGTTGGCGAGAATCTCGTCGAGCGATTGCGATCCGTCCATCAAGTGGATCAGGACGCGGGTCCGTTCGACGTGACGGAGGAAGCGATCGCCGAGCCCCGCGCCGCCGTGCGCGCCTTCAATCAATCCCGGGATGTCGACCATGACGAACGACTCCTCCGGGCCGAGGCTGACGACGCCGAGTTGAGGTTCGAGCGTCGTGAACGGATAGTCGGCGATCTTCGGACGCGCCGCAGACGCGGCGGCGAGTAAGGTCGATTTTCCCGCGTTGGGAAGCCCGACGAGCCCGCAATCGGCGAGCAACTTCAATTCGAGGCGAAGCGTGCAGGTCTCGGCCGGTTCGCCCTTCTCGGCGAAGCGCGGCGCTTGGCGCGTGCTCGTCGCGAAGTGTTGGTTGCCGAGGCCCCCGCGACCGCCGCGCGCTACGCGGACGCGCTGCTCGGGTTCGTTGAGATCGGCGACGAGTTCTTCGCGTCCGCCTTCGGCGATGCGATAGACGAGCGTTCCCAGCGGAACGCGCACGTTCAAATCGTCGGCGCTCTTGCCGGACTTGTTGGAGGTGCCGCCCGCCTTCCCCGATTCGGCTCCAAAGTGTTTCTTGAAGCGGAAGTCGATCAAGGTCGAGAGTCCCGGGACGGCTTCGAGGACGACGTCACCGCCCCGGCCGCCGTCGCCGCCGGCCGGTCCGCCCTTCGGGACGTATTTCTCGCGCCGCCACGCCACCGCGCCGTCGCCGCCTTTCCCGCCGGCGACGGTGATCGTGGCCTCGTCGATGAATTGCACTTGGAGGCCTTAAATCAAAAAGAGCCCGGAGGCTCTTTGGCGGGCCGTCGCACGAAGCGAGCCGCTAAGCCTCGGCGAGCACGTGGACGTGTTGCCGATTGCGCTTCTCCGCGAAGTGGACCCGTCCGTCGACGAGCGCGAACAGCGTGTTGTCCTTGCCCATCCCGACGCCGTCCCCGGGGTAGAATTTCGTTCCGCGCTGGCGCACGATGATGTTCCCCGCGATGACCGGCTCGCCGCCGAAGCGCTTGACGCCCAGACGCTGCGCGTTGGAGTCCCGGCCGTTCCGAGTCGAGCCGGCGCCCTTCTTCGAAGCGAAGAGTTGGAGGTCAAAGCGAAACATGACGCCTCAGTATACCCGCCGCCCAGCCCCGGTGCAACGGCCCCCGCCGTAGAAAAAGGCCCACCCCCGCGGGGGTGAGCCCTCATGCCTTCTACGGAGCAGGCTTAGCGATAGCGCCGAACGGCGCGGAAACGACCCCCCCGGTCGTGGTAGCCCCACCACCCGCCGTTGACGATCCAGCCACCGGGGACGTAGTAGTTCGGGGCCGGGTAGTACGCCGGCGCGCCATAGTAGTATGCGGGGGCGTAGTAGTAGCCCGGGGCGTAATAGCCGCGCCCGTAGTAGTATGCCGGGGCACCGTACGAGAAGCCGACGCGGACGCCGGGCGAGCGATAGACCACCCGAGCGCGCGTCCCGTGGTACCCGCTGCTGAAGCGAGCGTACGTTTGCGCGGCGGCGGGTGCCGGGGTCGCTGATATGGCGCCGAGCGAGCCCACGCCGAACAGGCCGGCGAGGACGACGCTCATGAACCGTTGACCCATATGAACCTCCTGGATTCGAGAAGTAGTAGGACGCTCACGACAACGATAGCACGCGCCGCTTTGATGCGGAACAAGCGAGCGAAAAAGGCCCCGAGCCGAGGGGTCACGATAGAAAGGCGGCGGGGCGGCTTTTGGATGTCGCCCCGTTGCGCGCGGTCGGCCGCATGGGCGCCCGAGGTCCTGAATCGAAGCATAGCATCTTGAGCAAGAAGCGAGTCGTCATCACCGGGCTCGGCGCCGTCACGCCGCTCGGCAACACGCGCGATGAATTTTGGACGCGACTGATCGCCGGCGAGAGCGGCGTCGCTCCTGTCACCGCTTTTGATGCCGAAGCGGCGGGTTTGAAAGCACGCATCGCCGCCGAGGTGAAGAATTTCGACGCGGACGCGCGCATCGGCCGTCGCGATGCGCGCCGGATGGATCGTTACGCGCAGTTCGCCTTCGCCGCCGCGCAGGAAGCGCTCGTCGACGCAAACTTCCCCGAGGACGACGCCGTTCGCGAATCGACCGGCGTTATCGTCGCAAGCGGAATCGGCGGGATCGTCACGATCCAAGAAACCGTCACTAAAGCGCGTGAGGCAAAGACCGCGAGTCGCATCAGCCCGTTTTTCATCCCGATGCTGATGAGCAACGCCGCGCCCGCGCAGATTTCCATGAAGGAACGCTTGCGCGGCCCGGTCTTCGCCGTGTCGAGCGCCTGCGCAAGCTCGAACGACGGCCTCGCCGTCGCCTACGATCATATCGCACGCGGCGACGCGATCGCGATGGTCTCGGGTGGGTCGGAGGCGACGATCACCGACATCGCGATGGGCGGCTTCGATTCGATGAGGGCGCTTTCGACCCGCAACGATGAGCCGACGCGGGCGAGCCGTCCTTTCGATCGCGAACGCGACGGCTTCGTCCTCGCCGAAGGCGCCGGCATCTTGATCCTCGAGGAGCTGGAGTTCGCCCTCAATCGGGGCGCGCGGATCTACGCCGAGTTTCTCGGGTACGGTCAATCCGCGGACGCCTACGATCTGGTTGCAGTCGATCCGACCGGACGCGGCGTCGAGCTTGCGCTTCGGCGTGCGTTTGCGAGCTGCGGAATCTCGCCCGAGCAGGTCGATTACGTCAACGCCCACGGGACGTCGACTCCGATCGGCGATCCCGCCGAGTCGCGCGCGCTCGAACGCATCCTCGGCGCGAACGGTCACAAGTTTGCGGTGAGTTCGACCAAGAGCATGCACGGCCACGCCCTCGGTGCGGCGGGCGCGCTCGAGGGCGTCGCCACGGCGCTAACGCTCCATCACGGCATCATTCCGCCGACGATCAACTACGAATTTCCCGACCCCGAGTGCACGCTCGATTACGTCCCCAACGTCTCGCGTAAGGCGAACGTCGACATTGCGCTCTCGAACTCGTTCGGCTTCGGCGGACACAACAGCGTGCTCGTCTTCAGAAAATTCGCTCGTTGAGATTTAGGGGTTCCCTGCCTGATGGCGGGTGAAACGAAGCGACAACGCCTGCGCGCGCTATTGAAGCGCGCCGCGATCTCCGGCGTCGAGCTCGAGGCGCTGGAGCCGGCGTTCGTCCACGCGAGCGCCGTTCACGAAGGTCGCGCTTCGGCATCGTACGAGCGCCTCGAATTTCTCGGCGATGCCGTCTTGGGCGCGATCGTGGCGCGTTGGCTGTTCGAGCGGTATCCCGAAGCGAGCGAAGGCGAGTTGTCGCTGCGCAAAGCGTCGTTGATCAGCGATCTTGCGCTTGCGGCAAGCGCCGAGCAGCTCGAGTTCGGCGCGCTGCTCGTCGCCGGAAGCGGTCTGCGGGGCGCGGCCGAGCGCACCTCGCTTTTGGCCGACGCGTTCGAAGCGTTCGTCGCCGCGCTCTACCTCCAGGTCGGCCTCGAGAAGGTCGCGCGCTTCGTGGAACGCTGCCATCTCGCCGAACGCGAGAAGAGCGTCGCCTCGCTCGACGATCCCAAGACCGTCTTGCAGGAATGGACGCAACGCCGCTACGCGCGCATCCCGTCATATCGCGAGCGCGTGGAAGGGCTGCCGCACGCCCGCGTCTTCGAAGCCGAGGTCTCGATCGAAGGCGAAACGATCGCGAGCGGCAGCGGGCCGAGCAAGAAGCTGGCGCAACGCGCCGCTGCCGGGCGCGCGCTCGAAGTGTTGCGCGAGCGTTACGGCGAGCTCGAATCGCGCAAGCTCTCCGCGCCGGCCTCATCGGGGCGGCGCACTTCCAAACGGCGTCCAAGACGCGCTCGAGGCGATGCCGCGTGAGGCTGACGGCGCTGCGTCTCTTCGGCTTCAAGACCTTTGCGGAACAAACGCTGCTCACGTTCGAACCCGGGATCACAGCGATCGTCGGCCCGAACGGCTCGGGGAAATCGAATCTGGTCGACGCGATCCGTTGGGTCCTCGGCGAGCAGAGTTCGAAGAGCTTGCGAACCGGAAGGACCGAGGACGTCATCTTCGTCGGAAACGATCGGCGCAAGCCGCTCGGCATGGCCGAGGTCTCAGTGACCTTCGACAACAGCGACGGCTTCTTGAAGATCGACGCGCAGGAGGTGGAACTGACGCGCCGCGCCTATCGCGCCGGCGAGAGCAGCGAGTTCTTCATCAACCGGCAACAGGTTCGCCTGCGCGACATGATCGAGCTGATGATGGGCACCGGGCTCGGGCCCGGTTCCTACTCGATCGTCTCGCAAGGACAGATCGACGCGATCCTCAGCTCGAAGCCGACCGAGCGGCGCAGCCTCTTCGAGGAGACGTCGGGGATCAGCAAGTTCCTCGCGCGCAAAGCCGAATCGCTGCGGCGGCTCGAGCAAACCGAAGCCAACGGAATTCGGATCAACGACCTGCTCGTCGAAATTCAGGCGCGGCTCCCCGAGCTCGAGACACAAACGCGGCGCGCTCGCCGTTTCCGGCGCGCTTCGGCGCGCTTACGCGATTTGGAGATTCTGTCATACCTGCGCGCAAGTACGTCGCGGCGCAGCGAACGCGCAAACCTTCAGGTCGATCTCGAACGCCTCGAGGTCCAGCGGGCCGGCGCGAGCGCCAAGGCCGCGGCGCTCGAAGCCGATCTCTCGGCCGTGCGCGGCCACCTGCTCAACGTCGAACGGCGGCTCGACGGGTTGCATGCGGAGTCGCAACAGCGCCGGGCCGAGCTCGCCGAACTGGAAACGCAACGCGCCGCGCTCGGCGCGCGGCGTGAAGCGCTGGAGGCGCAATCGTCGCAGATCACCGACGACCGCACGCGGGCCGAGGCGGAGCAGGCGGAGTTGCGGGCGACGCTCGGCCGCCTCGAAACGGAGATCGCTCCGCGCAGCGTCTCGCTCGAAGCGCATCGCGAACGGCAACGGCACGCGCAGGAAGCATTGACGACGGCGCGCGCGGCGCTCGACCGCATCTTCACTTCGCTGCGCGAGGTCGAGGCGTCGGCAGCGTCGCACGCCGCAAGCGAGGCGGAACGGCGCGCGCAACTGCAGGCGGCGCAGGCCGAATACGAACGGCTCGAGCGCGAAGCGTTCGAGCTGCGTCAAGAAGCCGGAGGCAAGAGCGAAGCCGCGGCGACGAGCGCGCACGAGCTCGAACGCGCCGAGGCCGAGTTTGCCGAGTGCGAACGCCGCTTGCAGCGCGCCGCCGCCGATGCGGGCGAGGCCGATGCGCGACTCGGCCTCGCATTGCAGGCGCTGGCGGAAGCGCAGGGCGCGTATCGCGATGCGACGAGCGAATTGGCAGGTGCCGAGGCGCGCCTGCACACGATCGAAGAGCTCGAAGCGAATTTGGAAGGCCACGCCGCCGGGACACGCGCCGTTTTGGAGGCGCGAGGGCGCAATGAACTGCGGGGGATCGAAGGCGTCGTCTCCGATCTGATCCGCGTCGAGGAGCGCTATGCGCGCGCACTCGACGTGGCCTTCGGCCCGTCGCTCTCCGACATCGTGACGACGGCGACGGCCGATGCCGAAGGCGCGATCGCCTATCTCCGAGACAACGAGTTGGGACGCGGACGTTTTCTCCCGCTCGACGCGCTCGGCGCCCGTCGCGGACGTGAAGCCGACGCCGTCCCTCGGGTCCCGGGGATCGTCGGACCGGCGCACACGCTCGTGCAGACCGACGCACGCTTCGCGGGGATCGTCGCGTTCCTCGTCGGGCGGGTCCTCGTCGTCGAATCGCTCGACGTCGCGATGCGGCTCGCGCGCAGCGAAGGATTTCGCGATACGATCGTCACGCTCGACGGCGAGGAGATCAGCGGCGGCGGCGCGATGACCGGCGGCCGGTATAAGCGAGAGAGTTCGATTCTTTCACGTCGGGCCCACGCGCGCAGCCTCGCCGAACGTCTTCCGGTCTTACGGGAGTCGCTCGCGCGGACGCAAGGCGCCGCCGAGGCGGCCGCGACCGAAGTTGCCGAAGCGACGCGCGTTCGTGACGAGAGGCGCTCGATCGAAGGCAGTTCGGCCGTCGTACTGCGCGGCGCCCGCTCGCGCGTCGAGACGTCACGAGACGAGCACACGAGGCTCGAGCGCGAGGTCGCAACGTTGCTGGAGCGCGCGCGTGAGCGCGACGCACAAACAGGCACCGCTCGCGGGCGCCTCGCCGTCTTGGAACGGCCGGCGATCGATCCGACGGTCGCGCTCGCGGAACGCGAACGGTTGGAGAAAGCGCTTACTTCGGCACGCGAGACGATCGCGCGCGCGCAAGATGCCGAACGCGCGGTCGCGGCCGAGATCGCGACCGTGCGGGAAGAGGTTGCGGCGCTGATCGCGCGGCGCGACGGCACGCAGACGCGCCTGGCGTTGCTCGACGCCGATCGCGAACGCGCCGCCGGAGCACGTGCCGCGGTCGCGGACGAACTGGACTCGCTCGCCGCCCGGCTCGTCGAAGGCGAAACAACGATCGCCGCGATGCGCGTGCGGGTGCAGAGCATCGACGCCGCCGAGAAGACTACGCGTGTCGAGCGTGAGGAGCTCGGCGGGCGCGCTAACGGCCTCGAAAGCGACCTGCAATTGGCGCGCAACGCCGAGCGCGACGCGGCGCAGGCCTCCGAAGGCGGCCGGCTGCGACTCGCCGAGATCGACGCCGAGCTCGGGATGCTGGCCGCGCAGTTCGCGCAGAACCCGGCGACGGCCGATGAGTGCGCCGACGTCGAGGCGCGCTACGCGCGCGAAGAGGGCGATTTCACCCAGGACCTGCAGCGTCTGCGCGAAGATCTCGGGCGGATGCAGAACGTCAACCTCAACGCCGAGGCCGAGATCGCAGAACTCATCGAGCGCGAGCGCTATCTCAAAGAGCAGATCGACGATCTGGCGCGCGCGCGGGAGACGCTGCTCGATTCCATTCGTGAAATCGAAGCGTCGTCACAAGCGGTCTTCAACGAAACCTTCGCGGCGGTGCAGCGCGCGTTCGAGCGCGTCTACGCGCGGCTGTTCCCCGGGGGCGAAGCGAAAATGTGGCAGACCAACCCCGAGTCGCTCTCGGAGACCGGAATCGAAATCTCGATTCAACCGCCCGGCAAGAAGATGATGCCGCTGACCGCACTCTCCGGCGGCGAGCGCGCGATGGCGGCGTCGGCGTTGATCTTCGCCTTGATCGCGGTGAAGCCGTCGCCGTTCTATCTGCTCGACGAAGTCGACGCCGCGCTCGACGAAGCCAACATCGAGCGCTTCTCGGGGATCGTTCGCGAGCTGGCCGACGAGGCGCAACTGATCATCGTGACCCACAGCAAGCAGACGATGGAGCTTGCCCGACGTCTGTACGGCGTGACGATGGCGGAGCCCGGCATCTCGGTGATCGTCGGAGCGGATCTCGCGTCGGTCGTCGCAGAGCCGGCGCTCGCCGGTTAGGTAGGTCGCCGACGACCTCGCAAGAACGCGAAGCGGCGCTGCTCTCGGTCTACGACCGCACGGGTATCGTGGAACTCGCGCAGGCGCTCGCGGCGCGCGGCACGCCGATCTATGCGACCGGCGGGACCTATGCACACCTTCGCAAGTACGGCGTCGACGCGCACGAAGTCGCGGAGTTGACCGGCTTTGGCTCGCTGTTGAGCGGTCGCGTGAAAACGCTCCACCCGCGCGTATTCGGCGGAATCTTGGCGGATCGCGACGATCCGGTGCACGAAGGCGAACGCGTCCGGCACGGGATCCCGCGGATCGGGATCGTGGTCATCAACTTGTATCCGTTCGAGAAAACGGTCGCGGAAGCAGGCGCGTCCCTCGAGGAGGCGATCGAGCAGATCGATATCGGCGGCGTCGCCCTGATCCGCGCGGCGGCGAAGAACTTCGAGCACGTGACGGTCGTCGTGGATCCGCATCAGTACGGTCTGATCGTGGGCGGCGATTCGGCCGACGTCGCGGTCCGGCGGCTGCTCGCGACGCGCGCCTTCGAGCGGACGGCCGAGTACGACTCGGCGATCGCGCGCTATTTCGGGGCGGGTATGGCGGCCGCCGATCTCCCCGGCTCGCTCGCGCTGACGTTGCCGATCGCGATGCCGCTTCGTTACGGTGAGAATCCGCAATCTCGCGCGGCCTTCTATCTTCCGCGAACGGAGTTCTTACCGGAACAACTTGGCGGCAAGACGCTCTCGTACAACAATCTGCTCGATCTCGACGCGACCTTGCGTTTGATGGTTCGGGCGCCGCTCCCGGCCGACCTTATCGTCCCTGCGGGAAGCGATGGGCTCGTGCGCGCGGCCATCGTCAAACATACGATTCCGTGCGGCGTCGCAGAACGGCTCGAAGCGGCCCAAGCCGCGAGAGCGGCTCTGGATGCCGATCGGGTATCGGCGTTCGGCGGGGTCGCCGCCCTCGACGGTACGGTCGACCTCGCGACGGCCGAGGTCCTCGCGGGCGTTTTTCTCGAGATCGTTGCGGCGCACGGGTTTGACGACGACGCTTTCGCGCGTTTGCGCCGAAAGAAAGACCTGCGGCTCATTCGCTACGATCCGAAGCTACCCGCACGTCTCGCGCGCGAACTGCGGGTGCGTAGCGCGCTCGGCGGCCTGCTCGCCGAAGATGACGACCCGAAAGCCGCGCCGGAACGCTGGCGCGTCGCGTCGCATCGGCAACCGACGGAGGACGAATTGCGCGCGCTCGGTTTCGCCTGGGACGTCGTCCGGCACGTGAAGAGTAACGGCGTCGCGATCGTGCGCGACGGCGTTACGCGCGGCATCTGCGCCGGCCAGACCAATCGCGTCGACGCCGTGCGCATCGCGGCCGGCCACGCCGGCGAGTTCGCGCGCGGCGCCGCCTGCGCGAGCGACGGGTTCTTTCCGTTTCGCGACGGCCTCGATGCCGCCGCCGACGCCGGCTGCGCTGCGATCATCGCGCCGGAGGGTTCGATCCGTGACGCCGAGGTCGTCGCGGCGGCCAACGAGCGCAACGTCGCGCTCGTCTTCTCCTCGTACCGGCACTTCTTGCACTGAGAGACACGTGAGGACCTGACATGGCACGCTACCTACACACCTCGATCTTCGTCAACGACATGGCCGAGTCGATCGAGTTCTACACCAAGAAACTCGGCCTCAAGCTGCTTGACGGGCCGAATCACTTCCCGGGGAACGCCGACATGGCGTTCGTCGGCGCCGATTGGAACGCATACGTCGAACTCGTCTACGACCTCGAAGCGCATCCGCCATACGAACTCGGCAACCGCTACGAGCACCTCGCGCTCGAGGTCGACGGCGACCTCGCCGGCGTGATCGAGCGTCTGCGCAATGCCGGCGTGAAGATCATCAAGGAGCCGAAGAAGTCGCCCGGCGGAACGCGCTCGATCGCCTTCGTCGAAGATCCCAACGGCATCCCCGTCGAGTTGCTCGAGCCGCGTTCGTAAATGCCGAACGGCGACATGACGCGCCGCGCCTGGATCGCTTCCGCCGGCGCGACCGGCATGATAATGGAAAGCGGCCTCGCGGCGCTGGGTCAGCAACCAGCGCCAGCCGATCTTGCAACGATCGCTCAGCGTCGCATCGACGGCGTGCCGGGGCTCGGGATCGCGATCGGAACGATCGAGGGCGCGAAGACCGAGACCCTTCTGCGCGGTGAAAGCGACGGCGCGCGCCCGTTCGATCGCGAGACGGTCTTCGAGATTGGTTCGGTCACCAAGACCTTCACCGCTACGTTGCTTGCCGAGATGGTCGCGGCCCATGAAGTCGCGGTCGACGATCCGATCGACAAATACTTGCCGAGCGGCGTGAAGGCGCCGACTTTCGGCGAGCACCACATCACCCTGCTCGATCTCGCGACGCAGAGCTCGGGCTTGCCGCGCCTGCCGACGAACCTCGCGCCCCGCAACCCGGGTGATCCCTACGCCGACTACACCGCGGCGAAGCTCTACGAATTCTTGTCTTCGTACGCGCTCACGCGCGCGCCCGGCGCACTCTACGAATACTCGAATCTCGGCGTCGGTTTGCTAGGTCAACTGCTGGCGAATCGCGCCGGAACTCCGTATCCGGCGCTCGTCACGAAGCGCGTCCTCGCGCCATTGGGGATGCGGTCGACAGGCGCCGACAATATGGGAGCGGCGTATTCGCACTTGGTGCCCGGACACGACGCCGACGGCGATCGGGTCCACAGTTGGTCGTTCGACGCGCTCGCCGGCGCCGGGATGCTGCGCTCGTCGCTCGCCGACATGCTGAAGTTTCTCGGCGCGAACATGAACGGCTCGGGCACGATCGGCGAAGCGATGCGCTCTGCACAATTGCCACGGCGGGGCGCCGGAACGGACGAGCGGATCGGCCTCGTCTGGATGACGCGAAGCGGCTCAGGGATTATCTGGCACAACGGCGCGACGTTCGGCTTCAGTGCCTTCGTTGGATTCACCGGAGACCGCACCCGCGGGATCGTCATCCTCGCGAATTCGTCCGATGCGATCGACGACATCGGCTTCCATTGGCTCGATCCGTCGTTTCCGTTGCGGCACACGTACCATGCGCTCGCGCTCGACCAGAAACTTCTCGGCAGGTTCACCGGCCGGTATCTGCTCGACTACAGCAGGATCGATCCACGCGCGCCGTCGCCCGAGTTCGCCGTCACGAGCAAGGATGGCAAGCTCTACGCGAAGCTCGGTGACCAGCCGGCCTTCCGCATCTATCCCTACGCGCCGAACGCGTTTTTCTATCGAATCGTCGACGCTCAGGTGACATTCACGGTCGATGCAAACGGAAATGCGACAGGCCTCGTCCTCCATCAGAACGGCCTCGACATTCCCGCGAAGCGAGTCTGATCCAAAGTCCAGGCTCTTCCGTATGCGCGCAGCGGGGTTTCCGAAAAGTCCGGGCCCTTCCGTATGTGCGGAGCGGGGTTTCCGAAACGTCCGGGCCCTTCCGTATGTGCGGAGCGGGTGTCTCCGACGAGGCGCGGGACGCACGGATGCGCAGGGCGCGCCGAGCGGTGAAGCGAGGATTTTTCCGTGAGGGAAAAATCTCAGCGTCCCCGCGAGCACATACGGAGAGCCTGGACTAGAGATACAGATACTGATCGGCGGGCGCGGAAACGGGCCGGACGTCGTTCGCAAGCAACACGATCCGTCCGTTCCGCAGTGAGACGACGCCGCGCACCGTGGCCCACGCATTCGGCGGTGATGAAAGGCGCCGATCGAGCGTCAGCGCGAGCATCTGCGCGTCGGCGCGACAGCAGAGGATCGCCGGGCGCAGCAAGGTCGTCGTTGAACGGCGATCGCGAGATGCTGCGATTCGTCCCGTGAAAGCGAGCAGCTCACCCGGGTAGAGACCGAGCGGAACCGTCGCGACCGAATCGGCCGGTGCCGGCGAGCCTGCGATCAGCGCGACGAGCAGTGCGGCCGGAACGAGCGGCGCTGCGGTTGCGGATGTTCGAAGATCGCGAACGGCGGCGACGGCACAGAGCGCGCCGCCGAGTTCGACGAGCGGCGTAAAGCGCGGATTGAGAAAGCCGTGCGTTCCGCGGAGTGCAAAGCATGCGCAGACGGCGACGATCGCCGCGTAGGCGAACCGCGCGCTTCCGGCGGACGGCGCCGGTGCCGATCGACGCCGAATGCGAAGGAGACCCGAGGTTGCGAGCAGCCCGAAGGCCGCCGGCGCATCGCTGAAACGAAACGCGGCCGCCGCGCCGATCCCGGCCGTCCCGCACGGCATGAGCGCTCCGGCAAGCGCGCCCGCGAAGAACGAGATCGCCCCATTCGGCACGTGCGCGCGCAAGAGCTCGACGACGAGTGCCGCCGCAAACGATGAGCCGCCGAGCGCGGCCAGCTCGCAAAGCGGATCGGGCGCTGCGCCGTGGTCGCGCGCGTTCGAGCGGCGAAATGCAAGCATGACACCGATCGCCGCGCCGGCGCGCAGCAGCGCGATGAGCGGACCGAACGCGAACCACGTGAGTGCGAGCGACGGGAGCGAGAGCGCCGCCGGAAGCGCCCCGCCGCAGCCGCAGGCGAGGGAGGGGAGGTAGCGCGCGAAGCGCAGGCGCGGGGCGAGTGCGGCGCCGACCACGAACGGCGTCGCTTCCAAGAGCGTCCCGGCCGCCGACGCGAGCGCCCCGAACAGCGCCGGCGGCGGAACGGCGGCGCAGAGCGCGAGCGCGAGGGCCGCGCGGACGAGGGGCGGGCGAGCGGGTCGAGGCATTTCGGGCGGTTGCCGTCAAAGAAGGCTACGATGAGCAAGATCGCCGCGCCGCGAGGGACGGCCGACGTCCATCCCCCGCAGAGCGCGCGCTGGCAAGCGCTCGAGGCACGCATCCATGCGCTCGCCCGGCGCTTCGGATACGGCGAGATCCGAACGCCGATCTTCGAAGCGACCGAACTCTTCGAGCGCGGCGTCGGCGAGGCGACAGACATCGTCGAGAAAGAGATGTACACGTTCGTCGACAAGGGCGGCCGCAGCCTGACGTTACGCCCGGAATTGACGGCGCCGGTCGTGCGCGCCCTGCTCGAACATAATCTGTTGACGTCAGGCCCACAGCGCCTGTACTACATCGAGTCCTTCTTTCGGCACGAGCGGCCACAGAAGGGCCGCTTCCGGCAGGCCCATCAATTCGGGACCGAGTTTTTCGGATACGCAGAGCCCGAAGCCGACGTCGAGGTGATTCAACTCGCCTTCGAGTTGCTGCGCGCCTATCGCGTCCCCGGCGTCGTCTTGCGCCTCAACTCGATCGGTGACGAGAGCGATCGGCCGGAGTATCGCACAGCGCTACTCGAACACTTTCGCCCGCTGCGCGAATCGCTCTCCGAAGATTCACAGCGCCGCCTCGAACGCAATCCCTTGCGCATCCTCGATAGCAAGGCCGAACAGGATCGTGAAGCGATCGCAAGCGCCCCGACGTTTCTCGCTTCGCTCTCCGATGCAAACCGCGCGCATTTCGAAAGCGTCTGCGCGTTGCTCGGCGCGATCGGCGTTCCGTACGTCATCGAGCCGCGCTTGGTGCGCGGCTTCGATTACTATACACGCACGGTCTTCGAGTTCGTCTCCGATGCTCTCGGCTCGCAGAATGCGATCTGCGGCGGCGGCCGCTACGACGATCTCGTGCGCTCGCTCGGCGGCCCGCCGACGCCGGGCGTCGGATTTGGTCTGGGGCTCGAGCGATTCTTGATGCTGCTCGACGAGATGGGTGCGAGCGGCGCGGCGGAGCGCGAGGGGATCGCGGTCATCGCGATCGGCGTAGCCGCGTGGCGGCACGCCGTCCTGTTGATCGCGGCGTTGCGGCGCCGGGACGAAGCCGGGATCCCGATCGTCGCCGACTACGGCGACGCAAAGCTCGAGCGCCAGTTGAAGCGCGCCGATCGCGCCAACGTTCGCGCCGCGATCATTCTCGGTGACGACGAATTGGCCGCCGGCGTCCTCGGGCTTCGCGACCTGATGGCGCGCGTGCAGGTGAAGCTGCCGGCGGCGCTCGACGATCCCGACGCGACCGCCGTCGACGTGCTTCGTTGGTACGGGGAATTGCGACCGGCGTCGGCGATCTTGGAAGCCGTATGATCGACGAGCGCGAGGGGCTCGAAGGGATGCTCGAGATCATGCGCGAGCACGATCTCGACGCCGTGACCGTTCGTTCGGGCGACCAGACCTACGAACTCGTTCTCCGCGTCGAGGGCTACGCCGGTCCACCACCGGCGGCCACCGGGGCCGAAGCGCTCCCCGGGCCCGTTCCGCGGGCACAAGCGCCCGTCGCCGCTGCCAATTATAAGAAGGTGGCTGCGCCGATCATCGGCGTGTTCTATCGCTCCTCGTCTCCGGGTTCCGAGCCGTTCGTCCAGATCGGCGATCGCGTCGAAGTCGGTCAGGTGCTTTGCATCTTGGAAGCGATGAAGCTGATGAACGAAATCACGAGCGACTACGCTGGGATCGTCCGACGTATCTTGCCGGAAAACGGGGCGCTCGTCTCCCTCGGCGAGGAGATGTTTTGGATCGAACCGTGAGCGAACCTATGAAGAGGCGCTCTTTCCGAGAGATACTCGACGACCGACGCGATCTGCTCGATCCCGACCGCTACGAAGCCGTCGTCGGCCGCATCGCGCGGACGCTGATCGCCGCCTTCAGTGCGGGACGCAAGGTGCTGTGGTTCGGCAACGGCGGGAGCGCCGCCGACGCACAGCATCTCGCCGCCGAGTTCAGCGGCCGTTTCCGCCACGAGCGTCGTGCGCTTCCATCCGAAGCGCTCTCGGTCAACACCTCGGCGCTGACGGCGATTTCGAACGATTACGGATACGCGGAAGTCTTCGCGCGCCAGATCGAGGCGTTCGCGCAGCCCGGCGACGTCGTCGTCGGCATCACGACCAGCGGAAACTCTCCGAACGTCGTGCGCGGCTTAGAAGAAGCCAATCGGATCGGCGCAACGACGATCGCCTTCACCGGCAACGGCGGCGGCAAGGTCGCCGAAGTCGCCGACATCGTGCTGGTCGGACCGGACGGCCACTCCGGGCTCGTCCAAGAGGTGCACATCACGCTCGGCCACGTCGTCTGCGAACTCGTCGACCAGGCGCTGCTCGCATCCGCCGAGGAATAAACGCATGCGCGCTGCAACGACGCCGGCGGCGTTTCTCGACCGCGACGGGACATTGATGGAAGAGGACGGTTACGTCGGCTCGCCGGAACGCGTGAGGGTTCTCGCCGGCGTCCCCGAGGCGTTGCGCCTGCTCGCCGACGCCGGCTTCGAGCGGATCGTCGTCACCAACCAATCGGGCGTCGCGCGCGGGCTGTTCGACGATAGCGCCGTCGAGCGCGTCCATCGCGAACTCTCGGAGCGCTTGCAACGCGCCGGCGCCTCGGTCGATGCGTACTACTATTGCAGCCATCTCGATGACGGATGCGATTGCCGCAAACCGTTGCCCGGGATGGCGCGGCGCGCTGTGGCCGAGCGAGGTCTCGATTTGGAGAGCAGCGTCGTCTTCGGCGATCGCGGCAGCGACATGGCGCTAGCGGAGGCGCTCGGGATTCCCGGGATCCTCGTCAACGAGCACGGCGTCTACGACGGTCCCGAGCCGCTCGTCCGCGCGCGAACGCTGCTCGACGGCGTGAAATTTTTCTTGGACTTCGTCCATGTCTAACACGCTGCTCGAGCGCGGCGCGCGCCGGCTGTTCGAGAAGATGCGCGACCGGCGGATCCTCGTCGTCGGCGACGTGATGGTCGACGAATGGGTCTGGGGGAGCGTTTCGCGCATTTCGCCCGAAGCGCCGGTTCCGGTCGTTGCGGTGGCCGATCACTCGTTCACGCTCGGCGGCGCGGGGAACGTCGCGAGCAATTTGCGCGCGGTCGGCGCGCGGGTGACGCTCGCCGGTGCGATCGGCGACGACGTCGAGGGGCAGCGGATCCTCGGGCTGCTCGACGAGCAAGACGTCGACCGCAGCGCCGTCATCGTCGTGCGCGACCGGCCGACGACGCGCAAAACTCGAATCGTCGCGCACAATCAGCAAGTCGTGCGGGCCGATTGGGAATCGGTCGAAGCCCTCCGCGCGGGCGACGCGGCGCGGCTCTGCGACCTCGTCGCTCGGCTCGCAGCGGAATGCGACGCCGTCATCCTGAGCGACTATGCGAAGGGGCTGATCTCCCGCGAACTCGTCGGCGCGGCGCGCGCGGCGCCGATCGTCGCTGCCGACCCGAAGCCGCAAAACATCACGCTCTTCGACGGGGTTACCGTCCTCGCGCCGAATGCCGCCGAGACGACGATCGCAACCGGGATCGTGATCAAAGACGACCGTTCGCTCGAGCGCGCGGGCTCCTCGTTGCTCAAGCGGCTGGGCTGTCGCTACGTCGTCATCACGCGCGGTGAACGCGGGATGGCGCTCTTCGGGGCTGACGGGACGCGCGCGGTCGTGCCCTCGGTCGCGCGCACCGTGTACGACGTCAGCGGCGCCGGCGATACGGTGATCGCGGTGTTGACGGCGGCGCTCGCCGCCGAGGCATCGATCGAGATGGCGCTCCAACTCGCAAATTTCGCCGCCGGTGCGGTCGTCGAGAAGCTGGGCACGGCGACGGCGTCGCCCGACGAGATCGTCGCGCTCGTCGGAGGAAATGGCGATGGTTGACGAGTTCAGCGCCCCCGTCTTCGACGTCGAAGAAGCGGTGGCGTGGCGCGAACGGCTGCGCGCCGGCGGGAAGCGCGTCGTCTTCACCAACGGCGTTTTCGACGTACTGCATGCCGGGCACGTCGCCTATCTGGGCTGGGCGCGCGCGCAAGGCCATGCGCTGTTGCTCGGGCTCAACACCGACGAGTCGGTACGCGCGCTCAAAGGACCCGAGCGGCCGCTTGTGACGTTCGCCGATCGCGCCGCCGTTTTGGCGGCGCTGCGCAGCGTCGATGCCATCGTCGGATTTTCGCAACGAACGCCGGAGTGGATCCTCGACCGCTTGCGACCCGACGTGCACGTGAAGAGTGCGCAGTATCGACTCGAGGATCTTCCCGAACGCACCGTCATCGAAGGCTACGGCGGTGCGATTAGTTTCGCGCCGCACGTCTCGGGGAAGAGCACGACCGATCTGATCGCGGAAATTCGCCGGCGCTACGAATCGGGATAGTGTGGGTGGGGGCACTGGGATGCGGATCGCACTCACGAGCAACGGCCCCGGGGAGTTCTCCGGCTGGGTGCGGCCGCTCGTCGCGGCGCTCGAGCGCCTCGCGCCCGAGACGGAGATCGCGCTTTTCTTCGTGCCCGATGATTACGCGACGGGGCGGGAAGACGAGGTCGCCCGCAAGCTCTTTCCCGAGATCGCCGTGTTTGCGGCGCGCGACTACCTACGCTTTGCGCTCGGTCGCGGGCTCGCCGGCGCGCCGGCGAGCAGCGACGTCGTCCTCTACTTGGGCGGCGATCTCATGCACGCGTCTCGCGTTCGCGCGCGTCTCGGCGGCGTGCTCGCGACCTATAGGTTTTCGTCGCGGCGTTTGGCGAAGTCGCTCGTCCGCGCCTACGCCTTCAACGCGTCGAACGCTGCGACGCTAGCGCGCACCGGCCTCGGGCCGGACCGGATCGAGATCGTGGGTAACCTTGCCGTCGACGGAGCGCTTGGGGAAGCGGCCGGGGCGTTCGCGACCCGAAGCGGCGACGATCCGCGGATCGCACCGAACGGCGTCTTGATCCTTCCGGGCGCGCGCAAATACGAGATCGCGCATCTGGTTCCGTTCTTCGTGCAAGTCGCGCTCAAACTGCGCGCGCTGGCGCCCGATGTGCCCGTCGCATTTGCGATCTCGCCGTTCACCGACGCCGGCGAACTCGATCGCGCGCTCTCCACCGGCGGCCACCCGAGCGTGTGGGGCGCGCGCGGATCGGTCGTCGAGGGACTCGAGGGGCTATGGCTGCAACCCGAAGGCGATCACCCCCCGATCCCCGTCGTACGCGACGCGATGCGCTACGCATCCCGCGCGCGCATGGCGCTCACGATCCCCGGAACGAAGTGCATCGAACTCGCCGCGCTCGGCGTCCCCACGATGGTTTGCGCGCCGCTCAACGCGCCGGAGATGGTCGTGATCAATGGTCCGCTTCAGTATCTCGATCGCATCCCGTTCCTCGGTGTCCCCCTGAAGCGCGCGATGGTCCTCGGCGTCGACAAACGCTTTCCGCTCAGCGCGCAACCAAACATCGATGCGGGCGAAGAACTGATGCCGGAATTGCGCGGAACCCTGATGCCCGGACACGTCGCCCGCCGCGTGGCGGAATATGCCGGCGACGACGCCGCCCGCGCCGCCGCGGCGCAACGGTTGCGCGCGCTCTACATCGATCACGCCGGGGCGGCCGAGCGCATGGCCCGCTCGTTGTTGGCGCTGGGGCCATGACGGCGCCGCTGCTCTCGCTCATCATCGCGACGCGCGATCGGGCGGCGTTCTTGGCGCTTGCTCTCGAGTCGCTCGCCGCGCAGGACCATGCGCCGCCGTTCGAGGTGATCGTCGCCGACAACGGGTCGAGCGATGCGACCGCGAAAGTCGTGGAGGCGTGCGCCGGCACCGCGCCGTACGAGTTGCGCCGCGTTTACGTCGCCGAACCCAATCGCGCTGAGGCGCGGAACGCCGGGATCGAAGCCGCCGCCGGCGCGATCGTCGTCTTCGTCGATGACGACGTTTGGTTGCCGCCGCGATTCGTCGCGGCGCACGCGAACGCGCATCGTGCCCGCGGGCGCCGCGCCGTCTCAGGGCCGATCCTCAACGTGACGTCGTACGACGAGCGTCCCAAGCCTTCGCCCTTCAACTATTCGAACGCGTTCTTGTGCACCTGCAACGTTTCGATTCCGCGCGACGCACTGCTGGCGGTGTCAGGCTTCGATGCGCGCTTCAAGCTCTACGGGTGGGAGGACACCGAACTCGGCCTGCGCCTGCGGCGCAGCGGCGTGCGGCGCGGTTTCGCCTGGGATGCCTTCCTCTATCACATCAAGCCGCCGCGAACCGAGACGCTCGACGAACTCGCGCGCAAGGCGACCGAACGCGCGCAGATGGCGGCACTTTTGCTCGAGAAGAATCCTAGCCTGCGGATCAAGCTCGCGACCGGAGCGTATGCGGCGAACCTGTGGCGCGCGCGGCTCGTCGCGCCGGCGTCGCTCGCCCCGTTCTACCGGCGGTTGACGGAGAACGCGCGCCTAGCGGCGCCGCTTCGGGCGCTGGCCCGCAGTCAATATCTCGACGCCGTTTATGTCGCGGCGTTGCGCCGGGCGCTTGCGGAGCCGGCCCATTAGCCGCGTCCTCTTGGTACGCGTCGACGGGATCGGCGACGCGCTCGCCTGCGCGCCGCTGGTCGCCGCCTTGCGCGACGCGGGGCACGAACTCGGCGCGCTCTTCTCCGGGCGGAACCGCGACGCGTTTGCGGCGCGAGCGTTCGCACGGGTTCACACCGTCGAGCGCATCGCATGGCCGCGGCACGGGATGACCGCCGAATCGCACGCGCGGGCGCTCGCCGAGGTTCGTGAGGCGGAGTACGAGGTCGCATTGATCGCTTCCGAGGAACCTGACGCCTACGCCTTTGCGAAGGCGGCGTCGATCGGGCAACGCATCGGATTTTTCAACGGTTGGGAAAAGCCGCTCAAAACGTTGCAGACGCACCGTCTGCTCACGCGCGCGCTGTACCGGCCGGCATCGGCCGCGCGAGCGGCCGAACACGAGGTCGAGACGCTCTTTCGTCTCGGTGAAGGTTTGCATCGCGAAGACGGGCCGACGCGTGACGTCGGACGCTTGCGCCCGCTGATCCTCGATAGCGAACCCCGACCTCATGGTGCCGTCGCATTGCAACTGAACGCGAAGTTCGTCGGCGCGGGGCTCGACATCGCTGCTTTCGCCGCGATCGCGCGAGAATTGGAACGGCGCAAATTTCCGACGATCGCGACGGGCGACGACGATGATTTCGGAGCGGCGTTTGCGACCCGTGCCGGAACGTCATACGTGCATCCGCCGACCTTGGCGGAATGGAAGGGGCTGCTCGCCGGCGCGCTTGCCGTCGTGACGCCCGATTCGGGCGCCGCGCATGTCGCGGGGATGCTCGGCGTTCCCTGCATCGTGCTCTTCCCGCGCGGATCGACGGCCGCTCGCGACGTGATGCGCTGGCGCCCGTGGGCTGCGCCGTCGTGTGCGATCGTCGTTGACGATCCGAAGCAGGTTCCCTCGCGCGTTGCGGCGGCCCTCGCGCCGCTGCTGGCCGGCGACGAGGATGCGCCGCGGTGAAGGGGCTCGTCATCTGCACCGGCGGCGGCATCGGTGACGTGCTGTTGGCGGTGCCGACGATGCGCGCGCTGCGCTCGCGCTACGACAACGTCGTAGCGCTGACGGCGCCGCGCCATCGCGAGGTGTTGGCGGCCCAGCCGTTTCTCAGTGAGGTGTGGGTCGACGACGGTGGATTCGCTGCGTTGTGCCATCGCATCGCGGCGGCACGCTTCGATGCGGCGCTGGTCACCTGGGCGACGCTGCGCAGCGCGGGGCTGCCGTTCGCGGCACGCGTCCGCGTGCGGGTCGGCCAGGCGCGGCGTTTCTATTCGCCATTCTTCACCAAACGGATCGTCGTGCGGAGCGAACGCGGCGATCGCACGACGCATTGGACGCAAATCTTGCTCGACTATGCGCGCGCACTCGGATGCGACGTCGATGACGCGACGCCGACCTTTCCACTGACCGCCGCAGCGCGCGCCGAGGCGGAGCGCATCATGACCGAGGCGTCGATCGCGGAACCGTTCGTCATCCTGCATCCGACGCGCGGGATCGCGGCGCTGACGGAGCGCTGGCCGACGCAAGGGCTGAGCGCGCTCGGTAGAGCGCTGCGCGCGGCGACCGGCTGCACGCTCGTCGTCACCGGAACGGCGGCCGACGCGCCGATCGCCGGCGCCGTCGCGCTGGAGGCAGGCGGCGTCTCGATCGCCGGAAGGTCGTCGCTCGGCGGATTCGGCGCGCTCGCCGCGCGCGCGCGAGCCGTCGTAGCGATGGACAGCGGGCCGATGCATATCGCCGCCGCCGTCGGAGCGCCGACGGTCGGAATATTCGCGCTGCAGTCGGACGAACCCGATCGTTGGGCGCCTCTCGGCCGAAGGACGGCGGTGGTTCGCGCAACGTATCCCTGTCCGCCGAGCCATCGAAAAGAGACGTGTCCCCATTTCGAGTGCGTCGCGCAGCTCGACGTCCCGCGCATCCTCGTGGCACTGAGCGGGCTGCTTCCAACGCAAGCCGAACAGCCTTAGCTGCATGCGCGCAACGATTCAGTTCTGCACGTACAATCGCGCCCAACTGCTGGAACGCGTCCTGGATGCGTGCTTCGAACAGACCGCTCCCTCCGATCAGTACGAAGTCGTGCTGGTGGACGATGGATCGAGCGACGCCACGCCCGAGGTCATCGAAGCGTCCCGCCGCCGCGCCACCTGCCGCTTCGTCGTGGTCAGCCAGGAAAACGCTGGGCTCGCGCGCGCCCGAAACGCGGGGATCGCGCGCGCTTCCGGGACGCGGCTCATCTTCATCGACGACGACGTCCTTCCGACGCCGTCGTTCGTCGCAGAACATCTCCTTTCGCACGACGCAACGCCGCATGCGATCGTGCGGGGTGCCGTCGTCAACACCGAGAGCTTCGACCATCTCCCCGCTCCGGTCTGGACGCCGTTCAACTACAGCGGCAACTACTTTTGGACGAGCAACGTTTCGGCGCCGCTCGCGAAGGTGCGCGCCCTCGGCGGTTTCATCGAGAGCTTTCGTGAATACGGCTGGGAGGACATCGAGCTTGGGCTACGATTGCGCTCCGCCGGGACGCGCGCGGTTTTCAATCCGCGCGCCCTCGCCTTTCATTACAAGCCGCGCCCGCGCGCTTCGAGCGTCGCCGGGATGGTGCGCCAAGCGCGCGCCCAAGGCCGGACGGCGGCGCAATTGCATTCGCTCCATCGCCATTGGCGCGTCGTTCTCGCAACGGGCGACGACCCGATCCGCCGGACCCTGCACCGTCTGATCCGGGCCGTCGGGATCCCGCGTCTGCTCGATCGCGCCGTCGATGCCGGCGGCTCGGACCACGTCCTCTCGACAGGAAGCCTTCTGGCTGCTCGGGCGCTGGCGATCGAGGCTTACTACGAAGAGTTGGAGTCTGCGCGCGCGTGAACGTCCTTCTCACCCGCCTCGACCGCGTCGGCGACTTGATCCTCTCGACGCCTGCGATCGCCTCGGTCCGGCGCTCGTGGCCCGACGCGCACGTTACGATGCTGTGCAGCCGCTACAATGCCGTCGTCGTCGAGCGCAACCCGGACATCGACACGATTCTGGTGGCGTCGCCGGGGAAGGAGGCGACCGCCGTCGGCCGTCGCTTTCGCGGCGGTTGCGACCTCGCGATCGCCCTCGCGCCGTGTTCGCCGGATTTTGCGGTCGTGGGCGCGACACGCGCCCCTATTCGCGTCGGTTACACGTACGTGCGACGCTATGCGGCGCGTTTGACCGCGGCGCTATATCTCAATCGGATCGGCGTCTCGGAAGCCGATCCCGCACTCTGCGACCAACGGCCGAACAACACGGTGCGGCACGAAGTCGAACAAGTTCTCGATCTCGTGAGCCTCGCCGGAGGCAAGCAGATCGTACGCGAGTTGGTCGTGCCGATCGAAGCGATCGATCGGCACGCAGTCGATTACGTCCCGGCCGGCGGAATCGCGTTCCACCTCGGCCAGCGTTGGTTTCACGACGGAAGCACGATCGAAAGCGCGATAGAGCTGATCGGGGAACTGCGCCGCTTCGGCCATCCCCTCGTCGTGACGTACGGCGTCGACGGGCTCGACCAGGCGCGTCGCGTCCGCGCGTCCGGTCTCGCCGACGTCGTCGTGGGCGGGCTCTCGTTTCCGCAATGGGCTGCGACCTTCGAGAAGAGCCGAATCGTCGTCACCGTCGACACCGCTGCGACTCATGTCGCAAGCGCGATGCACAGGCCCGCCGTCGTCCTGTTCGAACATCGTTACTTTCGCTTGAGTTCGCAAGAATGGGCGCCGTACGGCGTTACGGCGGCCTGCATTCAGAAGCCGCCCGGCGAATCGCCTGAAGAACTGGCGGCGTCTCGGGCCGATGTCGTCGCCGCAGTGGATTCACTTTTAGGGAACGTCTGAAGAACCCCATGCAATGAGCAATCGACCAGAGTTGACCGTCGTCATCCCGACCTACAACCGTTACGAAACGCTGCGCCACGTCGTGCCGTCGCTCTTCGCCGCCGGCCTCGCGCCCGAGCGTTACGAGATCATCGTTGCCGATTCGAACTCGAGCGACGGAACGGCCGACTACCTGGCGCGGATCGCGGCGAGTCATCCGAACGTCCGTCATCTTCCCGGCGCGTACACCGGTCGCGCGATGGCGCGTAACGCCGGAATCGCGGCAGCCCAAGGCGCGGTCATCCTATTCACCGACGCCGACATCATCGCGTCGCCGGACCTGCTAGAGCGACATCTCGAACACCATCGAAACGCGCGCAGCGTCGCGGTCGTCGGGATGGAACTCCAAGTCGGTTCGCTCGATGAGTACCGGCAATTGCGCGATCGTCCCGAAATCCGCCGGCCGCTCCATCCGAACAATCGCCGGCGGCTCTCCTGGCTCTATTTCTTGACGGGAAACGCGTCGGTGCGGAAAGACGACCTCGAGCGCGTCGGCCGGTTCGATGAGAGCTTCACCGGGTACGGTCACGAAGATCTCGAACTCGGCTATCGCTTGCAACGCGCGGGCATCACGATCCGCTACGAACCGCGGGCAGTGAACTATCATTGGCATCCCGTTCCCTACGCCGAACAGAAAGAGAAGATGAAGCTAGCCGGCCGCTCGACCGTGCGCTTCTACCGGAAGCACCCCGTACTTTCCGTGAAGGCGCGGCTCGGCATGACACCGCTCTCCCTCGTCCTGCACGGCGTCGTTCGGCGCAGCCCGAAACTGCTCGAGCGGCTCGAGCGCAGCGGCGAAGCGCATCCCGGGTTCGCGCGCTCGCTCGTCTATCAGTATCACTATGTCAGCGGAATCAAGGACGCGCTCGAACATGAACCCGCTTAAGCGTTCCTGCGGCGCACTCCGCGTCACGGACGTCGGTACGGCTGTCGAGGTGAACGGCTGGGTCAACCGCCGGCGCGACCACGGCGGCTTGATCTTCCTCGATCTGCGCGACCGCGACGGCATCACGCAGACCGTTTTCGCGCCCGAGCAAACCGAGGCGTTCGGGGTCGCCGAGACGCTGCGCAACGAAGACGTCGTCCGCGTTCGCGGCCCCGTTCGAAAGCGCCCTGCCGGGACCGAGAACCCCAAACTCGCGACCGGAGAGGTCGAAGTCGCGGCCGAGGCGGTCGACGTGCTCGGGCGCTCGCTCGTCCCCCCGTTTCCGGTCAATGCCGACGCCGACATCGACGAATCGCTGCGCCTGAAGTATCGCTACCTTGATTTGCGGCGCCCGCGACTACAGCACAATCTGACGGTTCGGCACAAGATCGTCAAGGCGATGCGCGATTTCTTCGACGAGCGCGAGTTTCTCGAGATCGAGACACCGTGTCTGATCAAGTCGACGCCCGAAGGAGCTCGCGATTATCTCGTTCCGAGCCGCGTCCATCAGGGGATGTTTTACGCGCTGCCGCAGTCGCCGCAGCTCCTCAAGCAGATCTTGATGATCGGCGGTATCGGCCGATACATGCAGATCGCGCGCTGCTTTCGCGACGAAGACCCCCGCGCCGACCGCCAGCCGGAGTTCACGCAACTCGACGTCGAGATGTCCTTCGTCGATGAGGACGACGTCACCGCGATCATGGAAGACTGCATCATCTACGTCTGGCGTGAGGCGCTCGGTCTCGAGATTCCGCGGCCGATTCCGCGCTTCACGCATGCCGAGGCGCTCAGGCGTTTTGGGAGCGACAAACCCGACGTACGCTTCGAACTCGAACTGGTCGACGTCGCGAGCGCCTTTGCCGGAACCCAGATCAAGTTCTTGCAAGAGCATGCGGCGAGCGAAGCGTCGCGCATCGTCGCGGTGCGCTATCCGGGAGGGGCGGCACTCTCGCGGCGTGATTTCGACGCACTGACGGAGAGTGCGAAGTCGTTCGGAGCCGGCGGTTTAATCTGGGTCGCCTACCCTCCCGACGGCTGGAAGTCATCGATTCAAAAACTGCTCGACGATACGACGGTCGAGAGGATGCGCGCGCTCGGCGGAGCGGCGGAGGGCGATGCGCTGCTGCTCGTCGCGGGCGAGCGAGCGACGGCCTCCGACGTCGCCGGAAAATTACGCGCGCACGTCGCCGAGCGTTTGGGTTTGCGCAAGGAAGGCGAATTCGGCTTTGCGTGGGTCGTCGGTTTCCCGCTCTTCGAGCGCGACCCGGAGACGGGCGCGCTCGCTCCGGCGCACCATCCGTTCACCGCGCCGGCTGCCGGACAGGCGGCGTTGCTCGACAGCGATCCGCTTGCGATGCGCGCGCAGCACTACGACCTCGTTTTGAACGGCTTCGAACTCGGCAGCGGTTCGATCCGCATCCACGATCCCGAGTTTCAGCGGCGCATCTTCGAGATTTTCGGCTTGAGCGAACGCGAGATCGACGATCGCTTCGGCTTCTTCATGGAAGCGTTACGATACGGAGCGCCTCCCCACGGCGGAATGGCCTGGGGGATCGACCGCATCGCGATGATCGCCTGTGGTGAGGCGTCGATTCGCGACGTCATCGCATTTCCGAAGAATCAGATGGCGCGCGACCTCATGATGGACGCGCCGTCGCCGGTTCCACCCGAACAACTCCGCGAACTCGGCCTCGAACTTAAGAAGCCGGCGGCCAAGACGCCATACTAAAACCGGTCAAAAGAAGAGGACGCCGCGTGAGCGGCGCCCTCTTGGCCTCTAGATCGACGCCACTGTCGGCGTTAGAACTTGATCCCTAGGCCCGCGTACGGCGAGTTCACCGTCGTGCTGCTTGGTGCGTTGTTTTTCGAGTTGAACCGTTCGCCGGCGTATCCGAAGTCGAGGAAAACCGGACCGAACGTGAGCGCGCCACCGGCCTTGTACTTCATGACCGAGTAGCCCAGTTGGAATGTCTGACCCGACACTGTGCCGAGTGCGCCGCTGACGGGATACGTGAAGTTTCCGGTTACGCTTGGATAGTACCAGGCGCTGCCATAGATCGAGAACGTTTGATCGAGGTCGGGCAATTTCGTGAGCCCGAAGCCGAAGCCGTTCAAGCTCGGGTAGTTGAGGTAGTTGTACGTCTTCGAGTAGTAGCCGCCGCCGATATAGACGCGCGGATCGAAAACCTTCACGTCGACGTGGAGGTCATAGTCGTTCTCCGTTCCCGTGAACGGCCTGACGTACGCTTGACCGAATCCGGTCGCCGCCGAGTTGGCGCCTGGAGCAATCATGGTAACGCAACCCGCATCGCTTGCCGCCGGGCACAACCCGGTTCCCGCGATATAGCCGTTACCGAGCGAGGTCCCGGTCGCCGCCACATTGGCGCCGTGCGGATACGATATGTGGCGGTAGTCGCCTTCGAGTGCGAGCGTCAACCCTGCGATGGGAAATTCGAAGCCCGCTTGGCCCATGTACGAACCCGTCCCCTTGTTCCCCGGGCTGAGTTCGTTATAGACGGCCGGTGAGAAGAGATAGTCGCCCGCCACAAAGTGGTCGTAGTACTTCGGCTTCGGCGTCGGAGTCGGCGGTGGCGGCGGCGGTGGTGGTGGCGGTGGTGGAGGCGGCGCCATCGTCGGCCTCGGGGCCGGCGGCGGCGGCGGCGGCGGTGCCGGAGTCGGCGGCGGCGGCGCTATATAGCGAACGACGACGACGCGCTTGTCTTGCACCCATTGAACGTATGCGCCCATCCCTTCCGAGATGACGCGTACCGGGACGACGACGCTCCCGTGATACATCTCGGGAGGTACGTCGAGCGGCCGCTCTTCGCCGTTGATGACGACGACAGCCTTACCGACCGTTACCTTGACGTCTGCTCCGGGTTTGGCAACGTCCGCGGTCTGCGATGCTGGATCCCACGAGACGGTCGCACCCATTTGCTCGAACATCGAACGTAACGGGACGAGTACGGTGCCGCCTCTGACGAGTGCGGCCAACACGCGGTTGGCTTTCAGTTCGTCCGGCTTCGTATAGACGTGCTGATCGTTGAACAGGATCGGAACCTCACCCGAGGGTGGCGTTCCGAACTGTGCAGGTGGTGCGCTTTGCGCGAGCGCCTGCGAAGCGCCGCCGACGAGGGCGGCTAGAAACGAGGCGGTGATCAGCGATCCGCGTAGCGCTCGTTGATTTAGGACCAAGACTCTCTCCTTATAAGGTAGATCTAAAGAAGACAAAGGGGCGGGCGATCTTTACGCGTTCTTAACTCTGTCGGCTTGCCCGTACCCAGAACATGACCCTGCTATTCAAGCAGGCTCTTTGCCCTGCGGAAGATGCGGTCGAACATGACTTCTGTCAGGACCCCGGTGTTGGTATTCTGGCGGCTGGGATGGTAGGAGGCCAGGAGAACGATCGGTCGCCTTGACCCTGGTCGGCGAGCAAGCGCCTCGCCGCCGTGCGCGAAGCGAGGGGGCCGTTCGAATGTATACCCCGACCGCTCTAAGGCGTCGACGGCCGCCCGGGTCCCGATCGCGCCGAGCCCGATGATGACCCGGAGGGCCGGCAGTGCGGCGATCTCCGCTTCGAGATAGGGAGCGCATCGCCGGAGCTGCTCGGGGGTGGGCTTGTTTTTCGGCGGCGCGCAGCGGATCGCGGAGGTGATGAGAACGTCGCGCAAGACCATCCCGTCGTCGCGATCCCGCTGCTCGGCCTGATTGGCGAATCCGGCACGGTGGAGGGTGCGGTAGAGCCAGACGCCCGACGCATCGCCGGTGAAGGGGCGTCCGGTCCGGTTCGAACCGTGCGCCCCCGGCGCTAGACCGACCAGGAGCAGCCGCGCGGCTGAGTCGCCGAACGCCGGGACCGGCCGGCCCCAATACGGCCGATCGCGGTGCTCGCGTTTCTTCTCTTGCGCGATCGTCGCGCAATACGAGCGCAGCTCGGGACAACGCCTGCAGGCGATGACCCGCCGCTCGATCGCCGCGAGATCGCGCATCATGCCAGTCCGGGAAATCCCAGGCGTGAAAGCGCGGCATAGACGGCGATCCCGACGGCCGTCGAAAGGTTGAGACTGCGCACTGCGTCCGGGCGCATCGGGATGCGCAGCGTTCGATCCGGATGAGAGGTGAGGACCTCCGGCGCGAGGCCGGCGGTCTCTTTTCCGAAGATGAGCGCATCCCCGTACGCGAACGGCGCCCCCTCGAAGCCGCGCGTCGCACGCGTGCTCATCAGCCAGAACGCGCGCGGCGACCAGCGCGCCAGAAACGCGTCGAGCGAGGGATGCAACGTGACGTCGAGCGCGTGCCAGTAATCGAGTCCGGCGCGTTTGAGCTCCCGATCGTCGAGCGAGAAGCCGAGCGGCTCGACCAGATGCAGCGCGCAGCCGGTCGCCGCGCAGAGGCGTGCGACGTTGCCGGCGTTCGGTGGAATCTGCGGTTCGACCAAGACGATGTGGAGCGGCGCATTCGGCGAGATTTTCTTGCCGACGCGGTCGCGCGGTTGGCTCGGCATGCTACCGCCGCGCGGTCGTTGTGTTAGATCGTCCATTCCCAACTGTTCCAGAAATCGCTGATGTACTCGGCCGGCTTGTAGTTCCGCAAGTCGCTGTTGTATGCGGCGACGCCGTTCTCCCAATAAAAGAAGACCGCCGGGACGAGCGCGTGGATGCGCTCCTCCTCCTCTTGATAGAGCGCCTTGCGTCTAGCTCGGTCGAACGTCCGTTTCGCGGCGTCGGCGAGCCGCGTGAGCGCGGCGTCGCGGAGAAAACTCGTGTTCGCGCCGTGCGGCGGGATAAGGTCCGCGCTCCACGAGCCCTGGTTGTCGGGATCAGGGGCGTTGGTTTCGATCGACCACTCGAGATCGTATGTCCCCCCGTAGAGCGGTCCGCGTTGGGCGAAGAGCAGGCTTCCCGGATAGTTCTTGATCGAGAGCGCAATCCCGATCGTTCGGAGTTCTTGTTGCATCAACAGTTCGGCCTGCTCGTTTCCGGGCGCGCTCGTCGATGAAATCGTCAGTGCGAGCGGGACGTTCGCTTTTCGGCGCAAGCCGTCCGGGCCGCGTGACCAGCCGGCCGCGTCGAGGAGCCTGCCGGCAGCGGCGACGTCGTGCGGGTAAAACGGAATCCTCGGCGCGGCCCACGAGTCCGGCGGGATGTCGCTCGTCGCGCGAACGTTGTACCCGTGGTAGACCGTCGCGCTCATGTTGTCCCAGTCGATCGCCTCGACGATCGCGCGCCGCACGCGCACGTCGGCGAGCGCCGGCTTTGCGCAATCGATCATGAGCCGGCGCCAGTTTGCGATCAGATGCCGGGCGGTCGTCACGCCTTGCGCCGATGGAAGCCGCGCGATCACGGATTCCGAAAGGTTCTGGATCACGTCGATCTCGTGCGTTTGGAGTTCGCTGAAGAGCGTGTCGGGATTTGGAGTGATGCGGATGCTGAGCGCGGCGAGCTTCGGCGGGCCGCGCCAGTAGCGCGGATTGGGCGAGAACTCGAAACCCGAACCGTGCTTCCATGCGTCGAGAAGCCATGGTCCGCTCGAGATCGGGCGGGCATTGAAGTCGGCGCGATTGAGGTTGGGAAGTCTTCCCAGCAGATGTTCGGGGAGCGGCGGATACGCCGCACCGCCCATCCCGAAGATGCCGAGGACGTCGGCGTCGGCGCGCTTGAGGTGGACGACCGCGGTGTAGTCGTCGGGAAGATCGATCGCCGCGACGTCGTCCCAACCGAACGTCATCTTCGTCGCGTTGCGGGGATTCATGACCGCCTGCCAGGTGAACCGGAGATCGCGCGCGGTCAGCGGCGCGCCGTCGGACCAGCGCACCCCGCGCCGCCAGTGCAGGGTGATCGTTTTCGAATCGCGCGAGATCCCGCCGTTAGCGTACGTCGGCACCTCGGTCGCGAGTTCGGGGACGAATTCGCCGTGCTCGTCGTAGCGAAAGACCGGGGCGAAGATCAGCGCGTTGATCTGATCGGTCGCGTCGGTGTGCGCGAACATCGGATTGAGGTCGTCGGGCTCTTCGGGCATCCCGATCCGCAGATGTCCGGCGACGGTCCAGGGATGGCGCTGCGCGCCGTCCTCTGCGGTTGTTTTCGTGCAAGCGATCGGCGCGATGCAGATCGCACCGGCGAGCAGCGCCGCGAGCGGCCGGCAGGTCATCGCGCGGCGGTCCGCGCCACGGGCAGCGTCTTCTTTTGGAGCGCGGGCGCGATTGCGTCGTAGAAAGCATCGGCGCCGGAGCGAACGAGATCGGCGGCCGGCAAGCCCGTTTCTTCGCCGGCGCGCGCGACCGCCGCGCGGGCGGCTGCGCCGTCGAGTCTGCGCGTGTTGAGCGCGATCCCGATGACGTTTGCGGGTTTGACGCTCGCGCACAGGCCTTCGTAGGTGCGGATCAACGCGCGGTACGAGAGCAGCGGCGTTTCGAACTGCTCGATGACGGTCCGCGCCGGTTCGTGCACGAGGACGAGTGCGTCCGGCGCCGCGCCGTAGAGCAGTGCGAGCGTGACGGCCGCGAAAGCGGGATGATTGATCCCGCCCTGACCTTCGACGAAGACGAGATCGGCGTGCGCGCCGGCTTCGACGACGATCTGCTCGGCCGCGCCCGATGCGAAGTCGCAGATGACGCGGTCGATCGCGATCCCGCTTCCCGCGATCATGATCCCGGTTTGGCCCGTTGCGGCGAAGCGCGCGCGTATCCCGCGCGCGCGGGCGGCGCGCGTCAGCTCGAGCGCGGTCGTCATCTTGCCGACGGCGCAATCGCTGCCGACGGTCAAGACGATTCGCGCTGCGACGTCGTAGGCGAGCCCCGAAAACAGTCGAACCGGCGGCGGGACGCGCACGTCCCAGATCGCCGCCTCTCGGGCACGAGCGGCTGCCGCGAACTCCGGATCGTCGGCGAGCGTCTGATGCAGGCCGCTCACGACCTCGAGACCGGCGTCGAGGGCGGCGACGATCTCACCACGCCACGCCTCGGGGAGCGCGCCGCCCTGCGGTGCAACGCCGACGAGCAACGACGTCGGCGCGTGCCGTAGCGCCTCCGGGAGGCCGGCGACGATCGGAACGTCCGAGTTCAAATACGGGACAACGTCGCGAACGCGTCGCCCGGCGTGATCGGGATCGATGACGGCGACGGTCTCGTCGCCCGAGTACGCGATCACGCCGTGCGCCGTCTTCGCGCGTCCTTGCGCGAACGTTCCGGGTGCGAGGATCGCATAGCGCCGCCGTTTCGCGCTGCTCATGCGGCGCTGCCGGCGCGTTCGCAGACGCCGAGCCCGGGGCCGTCGGGTAAGACGATCTTCCCCCGCTCGTACGTGATCCCGGCGAACGGATCGTCGCGCGTCAGAAACGGTCCGTCGAGATCGGCCCAGTCGACGAGCGGAGAGAGGTGCGCTGCCGCGGTCGCCAAGATTGCGCTTTCGACCATGCAGCCGAGCATGACGCGCAAACCGAGCGCGCGCGCGGTCCCGATCATCCCGAGCGCGGCCCCGATGCCGCCGCACTTGACCAGCTTGATGTTGATCCCGTCGGCGCAACCTTGTAACCGCGGAAGATCGCGCGCGCTCACGGCGTCTTCGTCGGCGATGATCGGAATTCCGATCCGTTCGCGGATCCAGCGCAGCTTTTCCGGCGAACCCGCCGGGATCGGCTGCTCGCAAAATTCGACGTCGAATCGCTCGAGCTCGCGCAACGTCGCGACGGCGTGCTCGGGTGACCAGGCTTCGTTGGCGTCGATCCTGATCGTGCCGGTGTAGCGCGTGCGGATCGCTTCGATCAACGCGATGTCGTCCGGCGTACCGAGTTTGATCTTGAGTATCGGATGATCGCGAACGTCGTCGACCTTGGCGAGCATCGTTTCGGGCACGTCGATGCCGATCGTAAACGAGGTGACCGGGGTGCGCTCGGGATCGAGACCGAGCAGTCGCCAGAGCGGCCGATCCAGGTCTTTGCCGATCACGTCATGCAGCGCGAGATCGAGTCCGCATCGCGCCGCCGGCGGAATGCCGTGAAGCAAACTCTGCGTTGCGTACGGATCGTCGCTGCGCAGACGATGTTCGGCGAAATACGCGCGAACCGAGTCGACGCTTTCGTCATAACGCGCGCTCGGCGCCGTTTCGCCGAGGCCCTCGATGCCGTTCCAAACGAGCCGAAAGACGGCAGTCCGAGCGACCGATTCCGAGCCGCGCGCGATCGTGAACGTGTGGACGAGTTCGAGCTCGAGTTCCTCGATCGAGAGCCGCACGCGGCGCGTCTTATTCGATGGAAGGAGGGGGTCCTGGGAATTTTTCGCTTGTCAAGTCCTTGACGGAACGCGGGTTCGTGGGATAATCCGATGGAGACGGCGACTGCGCTCGCTCGCGAACTTTCCCCAGGTGTAGGACCAACGTAATAACCAAGGGAGCATCAGCTCCGGTAACGACAGGTAAAGGCCGGCATACCCCGTCCTCCCTGGCGCCCGGGCCGCACCCACCTGTAAGAAGCAGGTTTCTACCGGGGTTGGAAGACGGCAGTGCGGTCGTCGTCCGCTTTTAGCCCCTGTAAACGCGCAATCGCATCGTGGAACGCCGCACGCACGCCGCTTGCGTCGACGCGATCGACGCAGACGAAACCGCGGAAGCCGCGCAGCGAGGCGAGCAGACGGCGCGCCTCCGAATCACCCGCCGTTGCGAACGTCGCCATATCGGTGACGAGGTGCGTGGCGATGACCGTCTTTGCAATGAGGTCGTCGGCTTTGTCGAGCGCGCTCAAGCTGGTCGCGTCGAGGGCGACGCGCAACCATGCGCTGTCGATGTCCTTGAGCAAGCGTTTGCAGTCGGCGGGCGAGGCGCACAGCGTCGCCGGTCCGTTCCGAAGCGCGAGCGTCACGTTGCGTTGTTTTGCGGCCGCCGCCAACTGCCCGAGCGCGCCGACACAGCCGGCCCACGCCGCCGGATCTTCACGAACGCCCGGAGCGTCGACGATCACGAGCGGAACGCCGAGCGCGAGCGCGTCGTCGAGACGGCCGGAGCCGCCAGCTTCGAGGCCGTCGTGCGCGACGAGTCCGGCCGGCGTGAGCCCGAGATCGGTCGCCGTTTTCTTCAGCTGCGCGAGATAATCGCCATCGCTGCGCGGGAAATGGCGGCTGTCGAAGACGACGCCGTCGAGTTCGAGCTCGGAGGCGCAAAGGTCGAGCCATTCGAGTTGCGTGAGGCCGCCGTCGGCGAGCGCTCGCGCGAAGCTCGCGCTCGATGAAGCGATCTTCATGGTCTCCGCCGACTTCGGGTTTGCGGGCAAACGTCCCCGCGGCGCAGAAATTAGCAGGGTGCTGAAAAACCCCCGTGCACCCTGCGGGCGCCGATGAAGGTTGCGCTTTCCGCGGACCATGCCGGATTCGATTACAAAGATCGAATCGCGACGATCTTGCGCGCCCAGGGGCACGAGATCGCGGATTTCGGGACGCACGATGCGACGCCGGTCGACTACCCCGACTACGGCTTCGTCGTCGGCGAGGCCGTCGCGCAGGGCCGCTGCGAACGGGGAATCGTCGTCTGCGGTTCGAGCGTCGGAATATCGATCGCCGCGAACAAGGTCGCAGGAATTCGCTGCGCGGCCGTGTTCGAACCGTATTCGTGCGAACTCTCCCGCCGGCACAACGACGCGAACGTGCTCGCGCTCTCCGAACGTTTGACAGGTTGGGAGATGGTCGAGCGCCTCGTAGCGGTGTTCATGGAGACGCCGTTCGACGGCGGCCCGCTGAGCCGTCACACGCGCCGCGTCGCGAAGCTCGATTTCGGTAGCGCAGAGCAGGCGAAGGCGCAACTCGATTTGGAGCGCGGCCTCGTTGCCGACGCAACGACGCCGCAAGCTTTCCTTCACGCGCCCACCAGTTCGGCTCCAGGAAGCGATTCGAAGTGGCTCGCTCCGGTGAATACGATTCTCGAGCAAGCGGTACTGGGCGGCCTCGGCGCGGTTGTCGTCGGATTTTTGCTCCGGGGCTACTTGCCCGCGACGCTCATGATCGTCTGTTGGCTCGCGGCGGCGTTTGCGGTGCTGCGGGGTTTGTTCGTCGCATTCGTTACCTTCCGCAGCGGACCAAAATGGTTGAGCAGCGCGGCGCTCGCGGCGCTGCTGGCGAGCGCGCTCGTCGCCGGCTCCTTGAGCTTTGGTGTGAAGCTCGACTACCTCATCGGCCTGCTCGTGGTGCGATTCGCCTCGGGGATCGTAACGGTCGCGATGGGTTCTGCCGGTCTGGTGCTAAAGTCTCAGCGAAGATGAGGCTTTTCGCGGCGATTTAGTCGGGGCCGGCGTCGGCTCGACGCGAATGTCTCGGCGTGGGGCAATTCGCATGAACGAACGCCGAGACGTCAAGGTCGCCCAATGGTTGGCCGCGGTGCAGCCGCTGCAGCTCGTCCTCGGCGGGCTCTTTGCGTTCACGCTCAACGCCGGGTTTGACGCGCTCGATCGTCCCGCGATGGCGGTGGCCTTCTTCGCGCTCGCGCTTGCGTGCGGCGCCGCTATTCCACTTGAGGCTTGGCTCATTCGTCTCGCGGCGCCGAGCGTTTCCGGCGCCGCCGCCGCTGCGCGAACCGCGCGACTCCAGCATGCGGCCCTGATCACCTTCGTCGTCGGTGCGACCCTGACGGTCGTCGCCGGCAACGAAGATGCTTGGATGCTCGTCTTGTGGCTCGCGTGCGCCCTCGTCGTCGTGCGGATCGTCGGGGAGCTGTGGGCGATTGCCATTCATCGGCGCGAGGCGAATCAGCGTTGACGTATTGAGGATCGGCGCACGCCCGTTGTAGGCCGCGCCTGGGTGAGAGCTCCCGCGCCGCCGAATGGCGCCCGATGCAAGTCGTCGACTCGTCTGTCTTAGAAAGGCAAGATCCGGAGCTCTTTGCGGCGATTGCCGGCGAAGAACGGCGCCAGCGCGAAAACCTCGAGTTGATCGCCTCCGAGAATTACGCGAGCCGCGCCGTTCGCGAAGCGATGGCGTGCGTGATGACCAACAAGTACGCCGAGGGATACCCCGGCCGCCGCTACTACGGCGGTTGCGAATTCGTCGACGTCGCCGAGCAACTCGCGATCGATCGCGCGAAGCAGATCTTCGCCGCAGATCACGCCAACGTTCAGCCGCACGCCGGCGCCCAAGCGAATATGGCGGTCTTCATGGCCGTCCTGCGACCGGGCGAAACGGTGCTCGGGATGTCGCTCGCCCATGGTGGTCACCTGACGCACGGGACGAAAGTCAGCTTCAGCGGCAACCTGTACAACGCGACCGCCTACGGCGTTCGGCGCGATACCGAACTGATCGACTTCGACGAAGTCCGCCGGCTCGCGCGCGAGCACAAGCCCAAGCTCATCATCGCCGGGGCGAGCGCCTATCCGCGCACGATGGAGTACGCGCCCTTCGTCGAGATCGCAACGGAAGTCGGCGCCGCGCTGATGGTCGACGTCGCGCACATCGCGGGGCTCATCGCCGTCGGACTTCATCCATCGCCCGTGCCGCTCGCCGATTTCGTGACGACGACGACGCACAAGACCTTGCGCGGGCCGCGCGGTGGTCTGATTCTTTGCAAGGCCGAGCGCGCGGCGGCGATCGACAAGAGCGTGTTTCCGGGAATCCAGGGCGGCCCGTTCATGCACGTGATCGCCGCCAAGGCGGTCGCCTTCGGCGAAGCGTTGCAGCCGGATTTCAGGACCTATCAACAAGCGGTGCTCGTCAACGCGCGCGCGATGGGTGAGGAGCTGCAACGGGCCGGGGCGCGGCTCGTCGGCGGCGGCACCGACACGCATCTCCTGCTCGTCGATCTGACGCCGAAGCAGTTGACGGGGAAGGCCGTCGAGGGCTATCTCGACGAGATCAACATCACGGTCAACAAGAACGCGATCCCGTTCGATACGCAGAAACCGATGGCCGCGAGCGGGATCCGCATCGGCTCGCCGGCGATCACCTCGCGCGGGATGGGCGAATCCGAGGCGCGCGAGATCGGCAAGATCATAGGCGAGGCGCTCGGCGACATCGGCGAACGCGCTCGAATCGAGCGCCTGCGCGGCCGCGTCGCCGAACTTACCTCACGCTTCGGCGTTCCCTAGCGGCGCGCGAGGGCCGGCTCAGCACTGGCGCTTGTGCAGCTTGAGGCCGCCCTTGACGTAGATGAGCGCGTCGTCGCGCGCGAGCGCGAGCGTGCAGCGGAACAATCGAAACGAGAGCGCGACGTCTTCGGGGTGACGGTCGGCCGGCTTCTTGTTCACGACGTTCACCGTGAGCGTCAGGTGCACGATCGCGAAGCCGTCACCGACGGACCAAGTGCCGCGTTCGACGACCGGCCAGACCAGGGTTCCGGCGGCCGTCTTGGTGATGCTCGGCGTCGTGGTGAGCCGCGCGCCGCCGCCGGCATACAGCAGCAGCTCGATCGTTTGCGCGCTGTCGGCGCCGGGAAGTGTCGCGTCGTAGGTCCCGACGAAGCGCGCGATGTCGGGCGACTGCGCGACCGAAATGGCCGGCGCCGAGGCGATCGCCGTAGCGATCGTTCCCATCGCGAGCATATTGAGAAGTCTGTGATTCACGTCGCCTCCTAGCTGGGCGCCGGGCAGGGCGAAAGTCCGGACGCAGCGGCGCTTTGTCGAGGGTAAAGGCTATGCCCTGCGAACCCCCGCAACAATGGAACGCGTTCGGGTGGTAAATCATCCCGCCGTCGCCGACCGGCTCGCGCGGATTCGCGACAAAACGACGCCGGCGTCGATGTTTCGCCGCCTGGTCGAAGAGATCGGCATCTTTCTCGCTTACGAGGCGACGCGCGACATCGCGACGCGCGAGGATACCGTGGAGACGCCGCTCGAATCGGCAACCGTGCGCCGCTTCGCCAGCCGGCCCGTAGTCGCGCCGATTCTGCGCTCGGGGCTCGGGTTGCTTCCAGGCTTCATGTCGGTCGTCGACGACGCCGTCGTCGCGCACTTGGGATTCTTCCGCGACCCCGAAACGCTCGCGGCCGTCCCGTATTACGCGAACCTTCCCGACGACTTGAGTTCTGCGTCGGTCTTCGCGCTCGACCCGATGCTCGCGACCGGACACTCGGGCGCCGCGGCGCTCGACGTGCTCAAGGCGCGCGGCGCGCGGGAGTTGAGCCTCCTGTGCGTGATCGCCGCGCCCGACGGGATCGCTTACATTCACGCGAAGCATCCGGAAGTTCACATCGTCACATGCGCGATCGATCAGCGCCTGAACGACCATGGATACATCGTCCCAGGGCTCGGCGACGCCGGCGACCGGATGTTTGGGAGCGCGTCCTCGCTGCCGTCCGGATATCGCGAGCGGGCGAAGCGCCTCTGAGATGCGACCCGGGTGGGACGAATACTTCATGCAGATCGCACGAACCGTCGCGACGCGCGCAACCTGTCCGCGGGCGAGCGTTGGGGCGCTCTTGGTCCGCGACCACCGCATCCTGACGACGGGATATAACGGCGCGCCACGGCACACGTCCCATTGCGCCGACGCCGGTTGCGAGATCGTCAACGATCATTGCGTCCGTGCCGTCCACGCCGAAGCGAACGCCATCGTCCAAGGCGCTTTGCACGGCGTCGGGTTGAGCGGCGCGACCGCGTACTGCACGCATCAGCCGTGCATCAACTGCGCGAAGCTGTTCATCAGCGCCGGCGTCGTGCGGATCGTCTTCGGGGATGCCTACCTCGATCCGTTTGCGGAGCGGTTGCTCTCCGAAGCCGGCGTGAAGCTCGAACGTTGCGACGTGCTCCAGGCGGCCGGTGCTCCGTGAAGCTCACGCTCGTCTTTCTCGTCGCGTTCGTCGTTGCGACCGCGACGTCGCTGCTGGTGACGCCACGCGTGCGGCGCCTGGCCGTGAAATTGGGCGTTCTCGATGCAACCGACGAGCGGCGGATGCATGCCGAACCGCGGCCGCGCGCCGGCGGCCTCGCGATCTATTTGGCCTTCGCCTTCGCGCTCTTCGTTTCGATCGGCCTCGCGTTGAAGCTGTCGCCGACGCTTTTCCACCGCGCCGACGACATCCACGACGTCTTGGGCTTGCTGTTCGGCGGAACGATGATCGTGATCGTCGGACTGTGGGACGACGTGATGGGGATGCGCCCGCGCGACAAACTGATCGCTCAACTCGTCGTCGCGCTCATCTCGATGAGCTACGGCTTCATCATCACGGGCTTCGAGGTTCCGTTCGCTCACGTCTACGTGAACGTACCGCTCTGGGTCGGTTTGCCGTTGACCCTCGTCTGGTATCTCGGGATGATGAACGCGATCAATTTTCTCGACGGTCTTGACGGGCTACTGACCGGCGTGACGGCGATTTCCGGCATCTTCCTGTTTGCGATTGCGATCGGCCACGGTCATCTCGTCCCCGCGCTCGGGCTTTGCGCGCTCGTCGGCGGCGCGCTCGGCTTTCTGCCATACAACTTCAATCCGGCGAAGATCATCCTCGGCGACACCGGCTCGCTCTTCATCGGCTACGTGTTCGCGACCGTCTCGATCATCGTCACGGCCAAGGTTGCGATTACGGTCAGCCTGCTCGTCCCGCTCATCGCGCTGGCGTTTCCCGTCCTCGACACGGCGCTTGCGATTTGGCGCCGGATCCGCGCCGGAAAATCGATCGCGAGCGCCGACCGCGGTCACCTCCATCACATCCTCGTGTTTCGTTTCGGCTTGAACGTTCGCCAAGCGGTTTGGTTGATCTACGCCGTAGCGTTCGTGCTCGGCGCCACGGCGTTCGTGCTTTCCGGCGGCCTCGGACACATGCACATCGGCGGAATCGTCTGAGCGGCGGTGAGATGGCGCGGCCGCTTCGGGTAATGACCGTCTTCGGGACCAGACCCGACACGATCAAGATGGCGCCGGTCGTCGATGCGCTCGCAGCGCGCCGCCCCGAAATCGAACCGATCGTCTGCGTCACCGCGCAACATCGCGAGATGCTCGATGATCTGCTCGAACTCTTCGCCATCGTCCCCGACTACGATCTCGACGTTATGCGCGCCGATCAGAGTTTGACCCAGATCACGACGCGCGTCTTGGCCGGCATGGAACCGGTGCTGGCCAAGAGTAAACCCGACGTCGTACTCGTCCACGGCGACACGTCGACCAGCACCGCCGCTGCGCTCGCGGCGTTCTATCAGCGAATCCCTGTCGGCCACGTTGAGGCGGGTTTGCGCACGTCGACGCGCTGGGAACCGTTTCCCGAAGAGATGAACCGGCGCATAACCGGCCGGATCGCGTCGTATCATTTTGCGCCGACCGCGACGGCGCGCGCGAACCTCGAGCGCGAAAACGTCGACCCCGCCGACATCTTCGTGAGCGGGAATACCGTCATCGACGCGTTCAAGGCGACGGCGCAGGGACCGGGCGGCAGCACGCTGCCGGAATGGGAAGGGCTCGATCCGGGGCGGCCCTGGATCTTCGTGACCGCGCATCGGCGCGAAAATCACGACGCGATGCCGGAGATCGCACGGGCCCTCGCCGAGATCGCCGCGTTTTCGCAGCGCCCGCAGATTCTCTGGCCGGTCCATCCGTCGCCGCGCGTCGCGCCGATCGCCCAGCGGATCCTCGGCTCGACCCCCGGCGTCAAGCTGGTCGCGCCGATGACGTACGAAGCGACGGTCCGCAGCGTGGCTCGCTCGACCTTGGTGTTGACCGACAGCGGGGGCCTGCAAGAGGAGGCGCCCTGCCTGGGCAAGCCGGTCCTCGTGATGCGACGGGAAACCGAGCGGCCCGAGGGGATCGCCGCCGGGACGCTCGAGCTCGTCGGGACCGACCGCGCGGCCATCGTCGAAGGGACGAGGAGGCTCCTCGAGGAGGAGGTGGCCTACGCGCGGATGGCGCGTGCCGTCAACCCCTACGGCGACGGCCATGCGGCGCCGCGGATCGTCGCTTGGCTGCTCGCCCGCCTGCGCGGCGGCCCGTTCCCCGACGAATACCGGGCTGCAACCAGCGCCGCATAGGCACGCGGTGGAGCGAGAAGAGGGTTCCGACTTGCGGGCGTACTACGCGCGGAAGCGGACGACGGCGGTCTGGTCGCTCGCAATCGCGCTCGCGGCCGGCGCGGCCCTCGTCCCGGTCTCACCCATCGCAGCTATCGCGGAGGTCTTCGGCACATGTTGCGGGATACTGAACGCCCTGCTTTCGATGCGCGGAAACGAGCGTCTCGCCGAACACCGACGCGTCGCGGCCTTCGTCTTAAGTAGTGTTCTCCGCATCGCCGTTTTCGGTATAGTACCGGTGGAGTTTGCCCTGCATGGCCCGTGGTGGACGATGGCAACTTACTTCGTCGGATTCTTCACGCCACTCGCCGTTTACGCCCTGATCGTCGCGCGGAAGCTCCATCCGGATTCAAATCTGTGAAAGAACACATCGGCGAACATTACACCGCCGTGTTGCCCGTCGTGGGCAGCGTCCACGTGGACACCATCTACACGACGTGGCTGGTCATGGCCATCGTCCTGGCGCTGCTCGCATGGGTCGGCCACAGCTATCGCCGCCCGCGCGTCGGAAAGACCCAAACCATCTTCGAAGGCGTGATCGAATACATCGCGGACTTGGTCCACGGTTCGCTTGGGAAGTCGGGCGAGCCGTTCGTCCCGTTCTTCATCGCGCTCTTTATTTTTCTGTTCGCGCTCAATCAATTCGGCATCTTTCCCTTCAAATTGTTGGGTTTACCGATCGGCGGATCGCCGACGGCCGACCTGAACACGACCGTTCCCTACGCACTCCTGATTTTCGTGATGATCCAGGTCGTCGCGATCCGAAAACGAGGGCTCGGCCACTACAAGCACTTGCTGCAGCCGTTTCCGATCCTGCTGCCAATCAACTTGATCGACGAAGCGATACGGCCGGTGACCCTGGCGGCGCGGCTCTTCTTTAACATCTTCGTCGGGGAGTTGCTCTTCATCGTAGTCGCCTCGGTCATTGTGCAAGGGGTGATGATCGGGCCGTTCAACCTGTCGCTAGCCGCCGCGATCGTCCCGTTCTTCATTCAGTTCTTCAACTTTTTTGTCGGCACTATACAAGCGTTCATCTTCACCCTGCTCGGCGTCGTCTATCTGTCGCTGGCGACCGCCGACGAGCACTAACTTCTTGCGAAAGGAATCATCGTGAGCTCTGAGGCCTTGATCGCTGCGGCGACCATCCTCGCGTTCGGAATCATCATCTTGGGCGTCGCCTTCGGTTCGGCGGTCGGCGACGGCCTCGTCGCCTCAAAAGCCGTCGAAGCGATCGCGCGTCAGCCCGAGGCGCGCCCGAATATCTTCCTCTTCATGTTCCTAGGGATCGGCGTGCTGGAAGCCTTCCCGATCATCGGATTGGGCCTCGGCTTCTATCTGCTGCTCGTCGTCGCGAACGTCCCGGCGCTGCTCTCGCACCTGGCAAAGTAGCGGCGCATGTTCCTCTCCGTCGACGGAACGCTGATCGTCCAGCTCGTCAACTTCGCGATCTTCTTCGCGATCTTGAACGTGGTCTTTCTGCGTCCTGTCGGCGACGCGATCCGCAAGCGGCGCGAATACATCGAGAGCGTTACGAGCGATGCGGAGCGCTACCGCCTCGAAGCGCAGGCTTCACGCGCTGAGGCCGATGCGAAGCGTGCCGCGGCGCGCCGCTCGGCGGACGAACGGCTCGTCAAGACGCGTTCCGCTGCCGACACCGAAGCGGCTGAGATCGCCGCGCGCTTCGGCGACCGCGCGAACGCGATCGCGAGCGAAGCACGCGACGAGGTCGAGGCGGAGGTGCAGGCGGCCCGCGCTCGCGAGCCGGAACTCGCCGAAGCGCTCGCGCGCGGCTTGCTCGAACGGGCCGTCGGAGTCGGCCGGTGAACGCAGCGTTCTACGAGCACGTCGCGTTTTGGAGCCAGTTAGCCGGCTCGCTCGCTTTCATAGCGTGCATAGTCTACGGCTGGGTTCGCTTCGTCACGCCGGCGGTTATCGCTCAACGCGACCGCAAGAATGCCGAGCTTTTCGAAGCGGAGAAGCGTCGCGACAGCCTGCAAGCTGAAGTCGAAGTCGCGCGCCGGGAAGTCGCGCGCGCCGAGGTCGAGGCGGACGCGATCCGTGCCCGCGCCGAGCGCGACGCGCAGCGGCTCCACGACCGAATCATCGCCGAAGCGCAAGCCGAAGGTGAGCGCCTGGTCCGCAACGCCGAGGGCGAGCTCGAACGGGGGCGGCTCGCTGCCCGCGACCTGTTGCGCGACGAGCTGTTGAGCCAAGCCGTTCAGATTGCCGTTCGCGCGGCGAAATCGCTCGAGCCCGGGAGCGATCGCGGCTTGATCGATTCGGCCGTCGCTTCGCTCGAACGCGGAGCGGCCTGATGCAGAATCAAACCGTTGCGCGCCGCTACGCGAACGCGATCCTGAGCCTCGCGAAGGAGCGCGGCGCCGTTGACGAGGTCGGGCGCGATCTGGGCGCCGCCGCCGCAGCGATCGGGGGCGACGACGATCTGCGCCGTTTCTTCACGTCGCCCGTCGTCAACCGCGGGAAGAAGCTCGACGTGTTCGAGCATGCGCTGTCAGGCTTCGACGAAGTCGCGCGCCATGCGGTCCTGTTGTTGATTCGCAAGCGCCGCGAGGCATTGCTCGCGCCGATCGTCGCCGAGTACGAGAAGCTCGCGCTCGCCGACAGCGGAAGGGAACGGCTGCAGATCGCGAGCGCGCGGTCGCTGCCGCCGGCCGAGCTCGAGCGGATCGTCACCCGCCTCTCACGCTTGTATAAGAAGTCGTTTGAAGTCCAACAGAACATCGATCCCGCGCTCTTGGGCGGCGTGCGGATCACGATGGGCGACCGCCGGATCGACGCCACGATCGCCGGACGCCTCGATGAATTCGCCCGCGAACTCCATCGCCAGAAAGACCTGAGTGCATGATAAACGCCGACGAAATCGCCGGTATACTCAAGAAACAGATCGCTGAGTTCAAGAGCGAGATTCACGAAGACCAGGTCGGAACGGTCATCGCGGTCGGCTCGAGCATCGCCCGAGTGTACGGTTTGGAAGCCGTTCAGCAATCCGAACTCGTCGAGTTTCCGAACGGTCTGCAGGGGATCGCGCTGAACCTCGAAGAGGACAACGTCGGCGTCATCATCCTCGGGCCCGATACGGAGATCAAGGAGGGGATGCAGGTGCGGCGCACCGGGCGCATCGTCTCGGTCCCGGTCGGCGACGCGATGCTCGGACGTGTCGTCGATGCGCTGGGCAACCCGATCGACGGCCACGGGCCGATCGAGACGAAGAGGTACCGGACGACCGAGAACACCGCGCCGACCGTCATACAGCGGCAACCGGTCAAGCAGCCGCTGCAGACGGGGATTCGTGCGATCGACGCGCTGATCCCGATCGGGCGCGGACAGCGCGAGCTGATCATCGGCGATCGCTCTACCGGAAAGACCGCGATCGCGATCGACACGATCGTCAATCAGAAGGGCAAAGGCGTCTTCTGCATCTACGTCGCGATCGGCCAGAAGAACTCGACGATCGCCTCGCTCGCGCAGATCCTCGCGCACCATGGCGCGCTCGAGTTTACGACGATCGTCGCTGCCGGACCGTCCGAGTCGCCGGCGCTGAAGTACATCGCGCCCTACGCGGGCTGTGCGATGGCCGAAGACCTGATGTATCGCGGCAAAGACGTGCTGATCGTCTACGACGATCTGACGAAGCACGCGCAAGCTTACCGTGAAGTTTCGCTCTTGTTACGCCGTCCGCCGGGGCGCGAAGCCTATCCGGGCGACATCTTCTTCCTGCACTCGCGCCTGCTCGAACGGTCCGCGAAGCTGTCTGACGAGATGGGCGGCGGTTCGATCACGGCGTTGCCGGTCATCGAGACGCAAGCCGGCGACGTGTCGGCATACATTCCGACCAACCTGATTTCGATAACCGACGGCCAGATCTACCTGACGACCGGGCTCTTCTTCCAAGGAATCCGTCCGGCCGTCGACGTCGGCATCTCCGTCAGCCGCGTCGGCGGTGCGGCGCAGATCAAGGCGATGCGCTCGGTCGCCGGACAATTGAAACTCGACCTCGCTCAGTATCGCGAGCTCGCAGCCTTCGCGAAACTCTCGAGCGATCTCGACAAGACGACCCAAGCGACGCTGACGCGCGGCGAAAAGATCACCGAGATTCTCAAGCAGCCGCAGTACCAGCCGCAAGCCGTGGAAGACCAAGTCATGGTGATCTTTGCCGCGACGCGCGGTTACCTCACGGACGTTCCGACGCCGCGGCTCCAAGAGTGGGCGCAGAGCTTCCTCGCCTACGTGCACGAGAAGCACCCCTCGCTGGCGAAAACGATCGCCGATTCGAAGCAACTCGCCGACGACACCGCCGCAGAGCTTATCGGCGCGATCGAGGAGTTCAACAAAACGTTTTAATGGCGACCGTTCGAGATCTGCGCGACCGCATCAGGTCGCTCAAGAACACTCAGCAGATCACCAAGGCGATGAAGCAAGTCGCCGCGGCGAAGATTCGCCGCGCCGAAATTGCGCAGCGTCAGGCTCGGCCGTACGCCGACGCGATGTTCGGGATGCTTCACGATCTGATGGAAGCGGTCGGCGTGGTCGATCACCCCTTCTTGAAAGCGGGCAACGCCGCCGCGCCGAAAGGCGTTATCTTGATGACCGCCGACAAAGGCTTGGCCGGCGCGTTCAACTCGAACGTGATCCGTCTCGGCGAGCAGTTGGCGCGCAAGGACGGGGCCGTCCGCTGGTATGCCGTCGGGAACAAGGCCCGCAGCGCGGCCAATCGCTTCTCGCAGACCACCGACGGTTTTTCCGTTGCCCTCTCCGCCGGCCCGAAACTCGAGAACGCGCGCCAGGTCGCGGCCAAAGTCACCGACGACTTCGTCGCCGGTGCGATCTCCGAGATCGTGCTCGTGCAATCGAAGCTCGTCTCGATGACGACGCAGCGCCCCGAGTCGCGGACCTTGATCCCGATCGTCGCCGAGAAACGTGAAACCGGATCTGGCCCGCGCGCCGAAGTCGAATTCGCACCGTCGCCCGAGGCCGTGCTCACCAAACTCCTTCCGAAGTACCTCGAGTTTACGCTCTTCTCGGCGATGCTCGAGACCGATGCCGGCTTCTTCGCCGCCCAATTGATCGCGATGAGCAACGCCACCGAAAACGCCGGCAAGCTGATCGACGAACTCACCCTGCAGATGAACAAAGCCCGTCAAGCCGCGATCACCAAAGAAATTCTCGAGATCGTCGGCGGCGCGGAAGCTCTCACGGGATGATGCGCCTTGCTCAATTTCCTCCGCATGTCAGCGAGGCCCTTTTGCAACACGCGATTTCTGCCCCGAGCCAAGAAAAACCAAGAAGAAAGAGTTGAGCTGATATGCCCACCGCACAGACAATGACCGGGAAGGTCGTGCAAGTTCTCGGGAACGTCGTCGACGTCGAGTTCACCGAAGAGACGTTGCCGTTGATCAACACGGCGCTGCTCGTTCACGTGGGCGGAGGTGGCGGCGGCGCGAACGGCCACGCTACCGGTCTCGGTGCCGGTATCGAGTTGGGCGGAACGGCGATGCAGGCGCGCGATCTCGTGCTCGAAGTGCAGGACGAACTCGGCAACAATCAGGTGCGCTGTTTGGCGATGGGCTCGACCGACGGGCTCGTGCGCGGACAAGGCGTCAGCAATACGGGGAGCCCGATTACCGTGCCGGTCGGAGAAGGAGTGCTCGGCCGCATCTTCAACGTGCTCGGCAAAGCGATCGACTCCGACGCGCCGGTCGAGGCTGCGGCGTATTGGCCGATCCATCGCGATCCTCCGAATTTTCAAGCGCAGGATCCGACGCCGAAGATCTTCGAGACGGGTATCAAGGTCGTCGACTTGATGGCGCCCTACACGCGCGGCGGTAAGGTCGGGTTGTTCGGCGGCGCCGGCGTCGGCAAGACGGTGTTGATTCAAGAGCTGATCCGCAACATCGCGCAGGTGCACAAGGGGTTCTCGGTCTTCACCGGCGTCGGCGAGCGGACGCGCGAAGGGAACGATCTCTGGCTCGAGATGAAAGAGTCGGGGGTGTTGGCGCAGACTGCGCTCGTCTTCGGTCAGATGGACGAATCGCCGGGCGTGCGTTTCCGCGTCGCACAGACCGGCGTTACGATGGCGGAGTATTTCCGCGATGAGAAGGGCGCCGACGTGTTGTTCTTCTTGGACAACATCTTCCGGTTCATGCAAGCCGGCTCCGAGGTCTCCGCGCTGATGGGGCGGATGCCGTCGGCCGTCGGTTACCAACCGACCCTCGCGACCGAGATGGGGCAAATCGAAGAACGGATCACCTCGACGCACAAGGGCTCGATCACCTCGGTGCAAGCGGTCTACGTGCCGGCCGACGACTACACCGACCCGGCGGTCGCGACGACGTTCGCCCACCTCGATGCCACGACGGCGCTCTCGCGGCCGATCTCGGAACTCGGCATCTACCCGGCCGTCGATCCGCTCGCGTCGTCGTCGCGAATCCTCGATCCGCAGATCATCGGTGACGAGCACTACCGCGTTGCGCGCGGCGTCCAGGAAACGCTGCAGCGCTATAGAGACTTGCAAGACATCATCGCGATTCTCGGCGTCGAAGAGTTGTCCGAGGAGGATAAGGTCGCCGTCGGGCGGGCGCGACGCCTGCAGCGTTTGTTCTCGCAGCCGTTTTTCGTCGCCGAGCAGTTCACCGGCCGCTCGGGAAAGTACGTCAAACTCGAAGACACGATCTCGTCGTTCAAAGAAGTGCTCGACGGAAAACTCGACCACGTTCCGGAGCAGGCGTTCTTCTACGTCGGCGGCATCGACGAGGTGAAGGCTAACGCCGAGAAACTCGGCGTCAGTGTATAAGAATCGCTCGGTCGAAGGCATTTCTCGTGCCTAAGACGATTCCATTTCGGCTCATCACGCCGACCGGCATCGCGTACGAAGGCGACGCCGAACTCGTGATCGCGGTCGGGACCGAAGGGGAAGAGGGTATTCTACCTTCGCATGCTCCGTTCTTGACGGCGCTGCGTCCGGGCGTCTTGCGCGCGAACGTGGTCGAAGGCGAAGCGCCCAAACGAATCGAGTTCGCGACGAGCGAAGGATTCATGCAAGCGCTTCCGGATCGCCTGACGCTCCTCGTCGACGATGCGTTGCCGGCCGAACGGATCGATTTCGCCGCCGCGCAAGCCGAGCGCGAAGCGGCGCTCGGCCGCCAGCGCACGCTGACGCCGCAAACGGTCGAGTATGCGCGCGAACAGGCGATCGTCGACTTCGCCGATGCGAAAATTGCGCTCGTGGTGAAAGGCCCGATGAACGCGTAGTGGTCGGCGGCCACCGATGAGCGATCGCGGTCCTCTGGCACGCCTTCGCCAGCACCTCGGCTTTCGAAAGCCGCTCCGCAAGAACGATTGTCTTCCGGAGCGCCGTCCCGGCGGTGCTCGCGGAATCAACCGCTTCGAGCGACGCTACTACTCGCAGAACGGCGAAGACGGGATCATCGCCGAGATCTTTCGTCAGGTCGGCGCGACGAAGAGCTTCGTCGAGTTCGGCGTCGAGGACGGTCTCGAGTGTAACACGGCCTACCTTGCGCGTAGGTTGGGATGGGGCGGCGTGATGATGGAAGCCGACGAGCGGCGTTTCGCGGCACTACGCAAGAATTATCGCCGCTTTCCCAAGGTCAAGCTGGTGCAGGCACTGGTCACGGTGGAAAACGCGTCTCGCATTTTCGCGGAGGCCGGGGTCCCCCGCGAGTTCGACCTCCTCTCGATCGACATCGATGGAAACGACTATTGGGTCTGGAAGGCGCTGCTCGCCCAGTTCCGCCCGCTCGCTTGCGTCATCGAGTTCAATGCGAACTACCCGCCGCCGGCACGCTGGGTCATCGAGTACGATGCGGGCTTTCGCTGGGACGACACGACCTATTACGGCGCGAGCCTCTCATCGATGGTCGCGCTCGGTGACGGCGCCGGCTATGCATTCGTCGGAGCGGACTGTAATCTCGTCAACGCGTTCTTCGTTCGCCGGGACGTTTTGCCGAGCGGCTTGGAAGAGGTTCGACCTGAAGACGTCTACCACTATCCGCCGAGTTTTCCGCGCCATCCATATCGCGCCGGCCCTTCGCTCGCGATCTGAGCGGCCCCGACCGTCCATGCGATGGCCGGGCGGTGCCAACATCGGGGCCTCTGGCGGCGTTATCAGAGGCATGAAGCACGCATGTATCGCCTTTGCGCTGGCCGTGACCATGACGGGTCCTGCGCTGGCTCAGTCCACCTCAAACGAGCGGCCGCTCGTCGTCCGTCTCCTGGCGCCTCCGGCGCCGGCTCCGACACCCGTTTCGACGATGCTGCTGCAAGGCGACGGGCTCGTTGAGCGCGCGCCCGATCTCGCCAAGTTGGCGATTTCGATCGTGACCAACGACGACAGCGCGATCGTCTCGTCTTCGAAGAACAATGACATCTACAATACGTTCAAAACGCGCACGGCGGGCCTCGGGCTGGCGAGCGACGCGATTGGGACAACCGCCTATAACGTCGTCTTCGTCCCGCACCCGCCTCGGGGGCTGCCGCCGGAGCAGCAACAGCCGCGTTACGGCTACGTCACGACGCGTTCGATGCTCGTTAGCATCACGCCGATCGAGAACCTCGGCCAAGTCATCGATGCGGCGACGGCCGCAGGCGTTACCAACGTCGGTGCGATTACCTTCGACCTGAAGGACCGTAAGTCGGCCTACAACGCCGCGCTGGCGGCCGCGATGAACGACGCCAAGACAACCGCGCAGATGTTGGCAGCGACCGGCGGTTTTACGATCGTGCGCATTCAGACGCTCACCGTGACTTCGCAGAACGTCCCGTTGACGACGATCTCGCGCCTGAGCGTGATGTCGAGCATGGCGGCGGCGCCGACACCGACCCAGATCGACGCTAACGGCCCAATCTCGATCAGCGCGCACATCACGGTGACCTACGTGATCAAGTAGCAGAAGGGGGAGGCGCCGAGGTTCCTTACGAGCGGCGACACTCCATGGGGAGGACCGCCGTGACCTCGGTGCCGCCCTCGAGCCGGTAGCGTACGCGCAGATGCTTGGCGAGCATCGAGACGAGGTAGAGTCCGCGGCCGTTTTCCTGAAGCGGGTCATCAGGAAGCTTCGCGCGCAACGTAAACCCGCGTCCGTTATCGCTCACGAAGACGGCCGGCGCGTCGCCGGTGCAATCGAGGCTGACGTGAACGGGGCCGGGCGCGTGCTCGACGGTGTTGGCGAGCAGCTCGCCCAGGATCATTTCGGCGGTCGAAACGTCGGAGCCCGCCTCGGTGAATCGGTGGAGATACTCTATGACTTGGCTGCGCGCCGCGCGTGCCGACCGGGCGTCGCGCGAATCGAAATCCCAGGAGATGAACCTCGGTAGCGCTTGCGATGAACTCGCGCCGCCCTGCGCCATGACGCCGGCCCGGATTACGAGGATGGCGACGTCGTCGCGGTGGCGCTCGCTCGCGACGGTCCGTGCGCGCAGCAGGGTCGCTGCGTTCGTCCAATCGTCCTCCTCGATCAACGTCTGCACCGCCGCAAGCAGCGCCGCTTGTCCATGCTCAACGTCGTGCGAGAACTCGATCAAGCCGTCGGTGTAAAAGACAAACGCCGAGCGGCCGTCGTACGTTACGTGCTGCAGCGGCGGATCGAAATCCGCGAGTACGCCGAGTGGAAGACCCCCGATCGGCATGTACTCGGCGCGACCGTTTCGGACGACGACCGGCGGAGGGTGGCCAGCGCTGGCATAAACGATCGTGCGATGCGCCCGGTCGATGAAACCGACGATCGCGGTCGCGAGCCCCGCTTGCTGGAGGTTCACGATCCGGTTCACCTTGCGCAACACTTCGGCCGGATCCGCGGCGTCGACCGCCGCAGCGTAGAGCGCTTGGCGGATCAAGCCCATCGTGACAGCGGCGTCGAGGCCGTGGCCCGCGACGTCGCCCACGGAAAAGCAGATCAGTCCGCTGGGAAGCGTGAAGACGTCGTACCAATCGCCGCCGACGCGCGCGTCGTCCTCGGCCGGCGAGTATAGCGCGTCGAACGAAAGGTCGGGAACCGTCGGCAGGGCCTTTGGGATGAACGCTTGCTGCAGGGCATTCGCGATCTCTTTCTGGCGATTGAGATCGAGGCGCATGCGCTCTTGGGTTCGCTTCAACGCTTCGAGGGCCGATTGCATTTGGTCGAGCGCGGCCCGCGCGCGCACGTTCGCGGCGATTTGCGCGGCAAGAATCTCGGCGATTGTCCGCTCCTGATCGCCGATCGGCGACGTCGCCGTTCGGCCGAGCGCGAGCGCACCCCAACAGGCGTCTTCAAAGACGATCGGTACCCAGAGCATCGACCCCATCTCGAACGAACGGGCGAATGAGAGCGCTGCCGATGAGGCGCCGTGAAGATCGGGGCAAATGACCGTCTGGCCGCATACGAGTCCCTCGAGTCCTTCGAGTCCTGCGAGATCGCGATCGGCGAACGCCGCCGTGCTCGCTCGCGCGGGCGAGACCGCGATCGGCGACCAGCGGCCGTCTTCCCTTCGGAAGCACCAAGCCGCGTCGAATTTCAAGAGCGCAAGCGCCGCGTCAACGCCGATCGCCGCGACCGCTTCCGCCGAAGGCGCAGCTTCGAGCGCGCGTACCGTCGAGCCGATCAATTGATAGATCGCAGCGGCGTCGCCCTGATTGAGCGCGTGCAGATAACCGGTAAAAAACGTTGCTACCGCCCGAGTCGTGGGTTCGCGCAACTCGGGCGGCAGCAGAGCGGGTACGGCGCCGAAGAAAAATTCGTTGCGGGCGCGCTGCAACGGTGCGCCGACTTGCGAGACTCGGAGCGGTTGCGAATCAAACCAGCGTAACGACGTGAGGCCCGACGCTTCGCCTGCGTCGTAGGCCGCGTCGCGACCGGCGGCGATGCCTTCGAGAAATTCGTCGTACATCTCCATCGCGCGCTCTTCAAAGTTGCGCCCGAACCCATGTGAGCGGTAAATGCCCGCCAGGACTTGCGCCGCGTGGTCGCGACGCTCGCGGAGGAGGGTGGCGACGAGAGCGAGATCGGTTGGTTCGGTCAATTTTGCGACGGCTAAGCCGCCGAACGCTTGCGTCGCGTCGAACTTCTCTTCGCCTTCGACTCTGCGTCGCGGCCGCCGCGCCGGCTTCGGGTTTGCTCGAGGCTCTGTTGCAAAACGTCCATCAGGTTCACCACCTTACCGCTCGTAAGGACCTTGGGCTTGTGCTTTGGCGCTTCCTTTCCGGAGGCGCGCGCTTCGATCATCGCCATCACTTCTTCACGATATTTGTCGTGGAACTTCTCCGGTTCGAACTTCTCACTCATCGTGTCGATGAGCATCTTCGCGACCTTCATCTCACCGGGATTCGGCTTCTCGACCGAGGGGAAGTCGTATGTTTCTTGATCGACGATCTCGTCGGCGAAGTGCATCAGCTCGAGCACCAGCGCTTCACCGTTGGGCTTGAGCGCCGCCAGGTGCTCTTTCGAGCGGATCACGACGCGCGCGATCCCGACCTTGTTCTCGGCAACGAGCGCTTCGCGGAGCAGCGCATAGGCATGCCGGCCTTTCTTCTCCGGTTCGAGGTAATAGGGCCGGTCGAAGAACATCGGGTTGATCTCGGCGATGTCGACGAATTGCACGATCTCCACCGATTGCGTCGCTTCGGGATTGACGCGATCGAAATCTTCGTCGCTCAAGATGACGTACTGACCCTTTTCGTATTCGTAGCCGCGCTCGATCTCGGAATACGGGACCTCCTTCTCGCAGACGCTGCAGCGCCGGACGTTGTTGATCCGGCCTTCATCTTTCTTATGCAGAAAGTTGAAGCGAAGGTCGCGGGTGCGGATCGCCGTCTGCAGTTTGACGGGGATGGTCACGAGGCCGAAATTGATCGCTCCGGACCAGATCGCGTGGGCCACGGTCGTGTTACTCCTTCCAAAGTTTGCGGGCTCGGGCAAGCGGCGCTTCGAGGCGTTGCGGTTTCCAGCGTTTGCCGCTCCACAGATCGCCGCGTTCGGCGAGCAAGCGGCCTGCGTTCTTCAGCGTGAACCGCTCGAACTCTGCCTCGGTGTTCGGCGCACGCTTGCGCGCCATGGCCTCGACCTCGCTCCAGTCCAGGGGCATCGAGACAGGCGCCTTGCTGCGGGCGCGAACGCTGAAGGGCGCGACCATCGTCTTGCCCCGGCCGACCTGGACGAAATCGAGGTAGACGGTTCCGCTGGGCCGTTTGGCCGGCATCCGCTGCAGGGTCGTCCTTTCGGGGTAGTGGCGATGGACTTCGCGCGCAATGAGCTCGGCGAAGCCGCGCGCGATCTCGTAGGTATAGTCGGGCCGCAGGGGGATCGCGACGTGCAGCCCGCTCCCGCCGGACGACTTCACGAGTGGTGTGAGCCCGATCTCTTCCACGGTAGCTTTGAGCGCGAGCGCCGTCCTGGCGAGCGTCGCAAGCGTGCACCGTTCGTGCGGATCGAGGTCGAAGAAGAGAAACTCAGGGACGTCGATGCTTTGCACTCTCGACGTCCAGACGTGCAGCACGATCGACGCGAGGTTGGCGACGTACGTCAAGGTGGCTTCGTCGTTGCAGACGATGTAGAGCGTGCGATCGCGACCGCCTTCGGATCCCCGGATCGCGGCCGTCTCGATCCAATCAGGCAAGCCGCGCGGGGCGTTCTTCTCGAAGAACGACGGCCCGTCGATCCCGTTGGGGTAACGCTGCAGAGTCAACGGCCGGCCCGCGAGGTGGGGCAGAATGCAATGCGCGATCCCCCTGTAGTAGCGGATCAAATCGCCTTTAGTGTAACCGTCTTCGGGCCACAGCACTTTGTTCTCGTTCGAGATGACCAGGCTGTGGCCGCCGATCTCGACATCCGCGGTCGTCCGGCGTTCCGTCACGCTACGCACGCGGTGTGCTTGGCCCGCTCGCGCCGGACCGAGCGCGCCGGCTTGTCGATGCGCATCGCGATGAAGACCGGGTGGCGCATGACCCCCTCGCGCGTCCATTCGGTGAAACCGATCTCGGCGACGAGTTCGGGCCGGACCCAGTGCGCTCGGGCCTCGGTCTTCGGCGGTTCCCCGAAGGGCGGCGTCTTGCGCTCGAGCGGCTTCAACTGCGCGGCGATCGCGCGCAACTTCTTCTCGTCGAAACCGGTGCCGGCCGAGCCGACGTACACGAGGCGATCGCCCTCGTAGACGCCCATCAGCAGCGCGCCGAAATGTTTGCGGCTTCCGCGCGCCTCCGTCCAGCCGCCTATCACGCACTCTTGGCGCATCTGCGTCTTGATCTTCAGCCAATCGCGCGAGCGCCGTTCCTGATAAGCCGTGTCGCGGCGCTTAGCGATCACGCCTTCGAGCCCGCGCGCTCGAGCGAGTTCGAAAAGTCTCTTCCCCTCACCGACGACGTGCTTGCTATACATGACGGGCCCTTCGCCCGTCAAGATCGACTGCAGCGCGGCTTTGCGTTTGTCGAGCGGTTCCTTCCGTAGGTCGCGCCCGTTGCCATAGAGTAAGTCGAAGACGATAAACGTGACGTGGTAATTCGCGGGGCTCGTTCGCCCAAAGCGATCGAGCCGTTCTTGCAACTTTTGAAACGACGGGCGGCCATCCTCATCCAGAACGACGATCTCGCCGTCGACGATGACCGGACGCTCGGAGAATGCCTCCGCGAGCGACGCGAACTCAGGAAATTTATCCGTGAAGTCCTTGCCGTTGCGCGAGATCAGGGAAGCGCCCCCGTCGCGATCGATCGTCGCGAGCGCGCGATAGCCGTCCCACTTCAGCTCGTAGAGCCAATTCGGGTCGTCGAACGGCTCGTCGAGCGCCGTCGCCAGCATCGGTTGCCCGATCTTCGGGAGCGGCTGCAGCTTGCGTTTGCGAAGCCGTGACTGCTTCGGCGGGGGCTTTTGGGCGCGGTTCGATTTCCAGTGCGGCGCTCGCGGGTCGTCGGCGATCTCGGCGAGCGTCTTTCCGGATTTCACGGACTCGGCGTGATCCTCGATGCGCCAGTTCGGATCGACGTACTGGTCGCGTTCCTTGATCAGCAGCCACGCGTTCTCTTCGGCGTCGCGTCCTTTGATATGGACGAGCGCGAAGCCGCCGCGCAACTTCTTGCCGAACAATTCGAACTTGAGCGAGCCCTTCGCGATCTGTGCCGTCGTATCGGTCCCTTCGAGCAAACGGTACGTCCCGCGATCCCAGAGGATGACCTCGCCCGCGCCGTAGTTTCCCTTCGGGATGATCCCTTCGAAGGTGCGGTAGTCGAACGGGTGATCTTCGACGTGCATTGCGAGCCGTTTGTCGGCCGGGTTCAGCGACGGACCCTTCGGAACCGCCCACGACTTCAGCACGTCGTCGGCTTCGAGGCGGAAGTCCCAGTGCAAGCGCGTCGCATGGTGCATCTGCACGACGAAGCTCAAACGCTTTGCGGCCGGTTTCGCGGGGCGTTTTGGAGAGCGCCGGCCCGACGGTTCGGGCGTCCGCTTGAAATCGCGCATCGCCGCATATTTCTTGAGCGTCATGCGCACGAATATAGTAGCGAAAGCGGGCTGACGCCTTTCGGCGCCGGCCCTTTTTCAGGTCTTCGGCGGGGTAGGGATGGCTAGTGCGTCGTCGTTGTGGTGCTCGACGAACCGCTGGTCCCACCGGCCGTTCCGCTCGTTCCACCGGACGAGCTTCCGGTCGTCCCTGCGGGCTGGGTGATGACGGTCGTCGTATGGGTCCGGGTCGTGTTCCAGGGCTGCCAGAGGAACAATGCGACGAGTGCGGCGACGATGACGATGGCGACGATGGCGAAGGCGGCGGTCGAATTGCCACCCCCGTCAACTACGACTGGGCGATCTCCCATGATAACGTGCTCCTTCGATGTGTGCCGGGCGCGATGCTTATTTTCCCAGGGGCGCCGTATTGAAACACGCGAAAGAGAATGCGGAGCGCCGAGCATGCGCTTGCCTGTTCTGAGGACGAGGTTGGGATGAGCACGAACGACTCGGCGATCGCCTGGCGCGAGTGGGACGCGATGGCCTTTGCCGAAGCAGAAGTCGCCGACAAACCGATCTTGCTCGCGATCGGCGCGGTGTGGTGCCACTGGTGTCACGTGATGGACTCCACGTCGTATCACGATCCCGACGTGATAGCGACGATCGCCGAACGCTACGTCCCGATCCGCGTCGACACCGATCGCCGCCCCGACGTCAACGCGCGCTACAATCTCGGGGGTTGGCCGACGACGGCGATCCTTACGCCGCGCGGCGAGCCGCTGACCGGCGGCACGTACATCCCGCCCGTGCAACTTCGTGCGCTGCTCGATGAGGTGGCAACGGCGTACCGCGAGCGCAAAGCGGAGATCGCGTCGGCGCTCGCAGAGCGTTTGCAGCGCCGCCGCGACTTCGCTTCGGCGGGAGGCGCCGAGCTCGGCCCCGACATCGTCGAGACGGTCCTCGCGTCGATCTTCGAGCGCTACGACGCCGAGTACGGCGGATTCGGTGCCGAGCCGAAATTTCCGATGACCGACGTGCTCGAGTTCCTCGTTCTCGTTTACGAGCGCGAGCGCGACGGACGGGTCGGGGGAATGCTCTCAAAGACGTTGCTCGGAATGGCGGGCGGCGGGATGTACGATCACGCCGAGGGCGGATTCTTTCGCTACTCGACGACGCGCGATTGGACGATCCCGCACTTCGAGAAAATGGCCGAAGATCACGCGGGTCTCTTACGCGCATACGCGCGCGCGTGGAGGCTGCTCGGAATCGTGCCGCTGCGCGAGACGCTCGTTTCGGCCGTCGGCTACGTGCGAACGGTCTTTCGCGACCCAGCGACCGGCCTTTTTGCCGGCAGCCAGGACGCCGATGAGGCGTATTATGCCCTTCCGCTCGAGGCGCGACGCGAACGGCCGGCGCCGTTCGTCGATCGCACCGTGTATGCGGGCTGGAACGCGGGGTTGGCGAGCGGATTGCTCGCCGCGGCGCGCGCGCTCGAGGACGATGCCGTCGGCGCCGACGCGCTCGTCGCACTTGACGCACTTCACGATCGGATGCGGGACGACGACGGCCTCCTATTCCACTACATGCCGCCGGGCGATGGCCCGCACGTTCGCGGCCTGCTCACCGATCAGGCGTCGTATCTGCGCGCGCTCCTCGACGCGCACGAGCAGTCCGGCGAGCCGCGCTTTCGCGAGCGCGCCGCCGATCACGCGCGGCTTATCCTCGAACGCTTCGGCAGCGATGGAGGAGCGCTGGTCGATGCGGTTCCGGACGAACCTCTAGGGCGGCTCGAGGTTCCCGATCGTCCGCTCGCGGAAAATTCGGCGGTCGCCGATGCCCTGCTTCGGTTGAGTGGGACGATGGGCGACGAACGCCTCGGGGCTCGCGCCCGATCGATTCTCGAGTCGTTTGCGGTACGTTATCCCGCGTCCGGAATTTTCGCGGCGCCATACGCGAGCGCCGTCAGCCGCGCCCTCGCCGGCTACGCCGAGCGGTAGAACTTCTCCCAATACCAGACGCCCCAGGCGCCCGCGGCGATCGACCAGGCGCAAAGCGCCATCCCAATCGGCCGAATCCCGCCGCGCAACGCGAGCGCCATCAGAAGGAAGAGAAACGGTTCGAAATCGAGCGCGTGGCGCATTCCGAACTGCGCGAATCCGTTGACGTAGTATAGGAAGTTCGGCAGCGCGACCAAGATCGTCGCCGCCCAGGCCAAGATGACGATGCGGCGCGGCTCACGGGCGAAGAATGCCAAGACGAGCGCCGGGCTCGTCCAAGTGAGCGCGACGCCGTTATACGTCGGAACCAGATACGGCGTGACGCCGACGTAATCGGGAAAGCGCACGAAGAACGAATAGAGTTGGTTGGGCAGATACTCGAGCCTGAAGGGCGAGCCGGTCGGAGCTCCGGCCCGATCCAGGTGGTACCAGGTCGTGTATCCGATGTCGTAAGGGACGCCCCAGCGCGCGAGATTGTAGCCGACCCAAAGCAGGGCGAAGGGCACGAGCGCCGCGCCGAATTGCACGAGCCGCCGCCGGGCAACGGGCGGTTGCGTATTCCGGTTCGGCGCGGGGTCATCGAACGCGAGCCACGCAGCGTAGACCGGGAGCGCGAAGACGAGCGAGAAGCGCGATTCGATCGCGCAAGCCGCGTACAGCGCGACGAGCCAGCCGCGCCTCTTGCCGAGCAACTCGACGAGCGCGAGCAGGGTGAAGGCGACCGCGGAAACGTGCGCGATGAACCACACGTCGCCGTACATCGCGCACCAGAAGAGATCGGTGCCGAGCAGCAGGAATCCGCAGAGCCAGATACTCGTTGTCAGCGGAACGCCGACGCGCCGCGCCAGCTCCCAACCGGCCCCCACGGCGATCGCGCCGAGCGCGATCGAGAAGAGCGACTGGTTGACGGCAGTCCCCCAGACGAGCACCGCCGGCAGCATCAAGATTGAGGGGAACGGCGCCTCGATCACGTAGTGCCGGCCGCCGTACTCGAGCGCGTCGATGTAAGGCCCGGGCCAATCGATCCAGACGTGGGCCTGGCGAAATGCGTCGGCAAGCAAGACGTAGTTGTTATAGGACGTCGGATGGAGGCGGCCGGCGATCGCGAGGGCGACGAACGCGACGACGCCGGCGAAGAGCGAGCCTCCGACCGGCCCAACAGTGCGCCTCACTTCGGAATGAGTTGCACCAAGAGAGGATCCGTCGAGATCGCCTGCACGCGAAAGTCCTTCCCGTCGTAGTTCTGATTGACCATGTAGAGCGGCCTCATCTTGATCCACTTCGGGTAATACGACGAGAACTGTCCCGAGAACGCCGTCACGACGATGCGGTCGTCGAGGCGCCGCTCGACGTAGGCCGCGTAGCCGAGTGGGGTCGCATAGGCCCAATTGGCGACGAGGATCGCGTTGGACGGCGTTCGCGCGATCACCTTATCGACGTAGTCGGTCGGTGAGGTGTCGTTGCGCTGGCCGAAGTTCTGGACGTTCGCCGAAAAAATCCCGGCCGCGAGACCGAGCGCGATCGCGATGCCGATCGCGTCGACGAGTATGCCGTTGCGTTGCAGATAGAGCTGGAGCGTGCGCGAAATGCCGATGGCGACGAAGAGCGCGATCAGCCAGTACGCGGTCAACATGTAGCGTTCGGGATCAGCTTCGAGGTAGAGCAGACCGTAGGGGATGGACGGCAGGCCCACGACGACGAGGCCGAGCGCCGTGTACCACTGCGTCCTTACGAGCATCGCGACGCCGAGCACCGCGAAGACGAGAGCGATCACGCCGAACTCGTGCGCGGCACTGGCGCCGAACTTGGCGACGACTTGCGGGTAGAGGAGCGGATTGAACATCGAGGCGAAGCCGGCGCCGACGGGCGACGAATCGCCTCCGGTCAGATAGTGCCAGAGCGCGGCCGGCGTGGCCGGATGTCCGAAATCCCAAAACGGACGCCCGGGTTCCAACCCGAGAATTGTGACGGTCGGATCGAGCCCGTGAGCGAAGATGTAGTTGCTCCGAATCGGAAGATAGAGATATAGCAGGCTGGGAAGCACGACGTGGCCCGCCGCGTGGAAGAGCGTCGTGCGCGGAACCCGAAGGATCTGCGGGAACAGCAAGAGCGCGATCCCCGGCGCGATCAGGACGACGATGCCGTGCGTGGCTAGCGCGCAACCGTAGGCGAGCGCCGCGCCCAGCAGAGCGCGCTCCTCACCGGTGCGGCGCCAGCGCAAGACGAGGTAGATCGTGATGGCCTCGAAGAGGATCGCGAACGTATGGACCTCGGTGCGCGAACCGCGCGTCCAAGCAATGTCGCCGACCGCAAACAAGATCGCGCAGAGCGCGCCGAGCGACCGCTTCCCCTCGAGTTCGACGACGGTTCGGTAGACGAAATATGCCGCGAGCGCCATCGCCGCCGCGCTCATCAAATTGAGACGCCACGCGACGCTGCCGAGCGGAAGGACGTGGCTTATGAACCAGCCGGTAAAGACGAACGTCGGGAATCCCGTCGGATGCGAGATGCCCAGGATGTACGGGACCGTCTGCATCTCGGCAATGTCCCACTCGGCGACTCCTCGCGGCAGCGATACGACGTAAATCGCAAAGGGCACGACGAACGCAGCAAGCGCCGCCGGTGAGATGCGGCGCATCCGATCAGGCCAGGTGATCGACCGCGAAACAGACAACTCGGGCCTGTTATCTCAGTGCAGCCTCAGCGCCTTTCCGCCGTCCGCGTCGGTCGCGCTCAAGGGTCATCGTGACCCCGCGCGGCACTAACGCGTCCGTGCGTGTTGTTATCGCGGAATCGTTTTCAGAGACCGGTCTCGCGGTGTTGCGCGAGCACGGGATCGAGATCGTTTCGTGCGTGGGGAAATCGCGCCGCGAACTGTCGGACGCACTCGCCCAGGCCGACGGATTGATCGTCCGCTCGGAGACGCGCGTCGATCGCGTCTTGCTGGCTGCCGGACCGAGGTTGGCAGTCGTCGCGCGCGCCGGCGTCGGCGTCGATGCAATCGACGTTCGAGCCGCGACCGACGCGGGAATCGTCGTGCTCAATACGCCGGGCGGAAACACGTTGGCCGCAACCGAGCAGGCCTTCGCATTGATGCTCGCGCTGGCACGGCACGTCCCCGACGCCGTCGCTTCGGTTCGCGCCGGTCGCTGGGAGCGCAAGCATTTCATCGGCACGGAACTTTTCGGAAAGACGCTCGGAATTCTAGGGATGGGGCGCATCGGAAGCGGCGTCGCGAGCCGCGCGAACGCCTTCGGAATGCGCGTTCTAGCGACAGATCCGTTCGTCTCGGCGGCGCGCGCCGAAACGTGCGGCGCGAAGTTGGTATCGCTCGACGAGCTGCTCGGCGCGGCCGATTTTCTGACGTTGCACGTCCCGCTCTCGCACCAGACGACGAACCTGATCGGCGCCGCGCAACTTGCCGCGATGAAGCCGCGCGCGTACCTGATCAATTGTGCGCGCGGCGGAATCGTCGACGAGGCGGCGCTGCTCGAGGTGCTCGATGCAAAGCGTATCGCCGGCGCCGCGCTCGACGTCGTCGCCGAAGAGCCGCCGTCTCCCGATGGAATCGGAGCCCGCCTGCAGCGTCACCCCAAGGTGATCGCGACGCCGCATCTCGGCGGATCGACACACGAAGCGTTGGAGCGGATCGCCTCGGAACTCGCGCAGGACGTCGCGAGCGTGTTGCTCGGCGGGACCGCAGCCGGCGCGGTGAACGCGCCGATCGCCGAAGGGCCCGATGCGGAGCTCGCGCGGCCGTTCATCGATCTCGCGCACCGCTTGGGTCGCCTCTACCCGCAGATCGCCGACGAACCGTCGCTGCCGGCGTTCGTCTTGATCGCCGAAGGCCAGATCGCGCGCGTCGAATCGGCGCCGATCGTTACCGCGTTTCTCACGGGTCTCTTGCAGATGACGACGGACCGGCGCGTCTCGATCGTCAACGCGCGCGCGATCGCCGACGAGATGGGGCTTCACGTCGAAATGCGCGGCGAAGAGCGGCGACGCGCCTACGCGTCGAGCCTGCGCGTTTCGGGCGGGAGTACGTCGATCGCCGGAACGGTCGCGTTCGGCGGACCGCGGGTCGTCGAGATCGACGGGCTCGAGATCGACGCGATCCCGGTCGGATCCCTCTTGATGACGCGCCATCGCGACGTGCCGGGCGTCATCGGTCGCGTCGGCACGATCCTCGGCGAAGCACAGATCAACATCTCGACGATGCAGGTCTCGCGCCACGACGAAGGCGGCGATGCGATCATGATGCTCTCGACCGATCGTCGCGTCGACGCTCCGACGCTCGAGCGTCTGCGAAGTCAGGCCGGGATCAGTCGCGTCAAGTCCATCGAGGTATGATCTTCCTCGCGCGGCACTGCGAGACGACGTGGAATCTCGCCGGCCGCTATCAGGGGCGGCTGGAGTCGGCGCTCTCGGGGTTCGGCGTGCGACAAGGTTTCGCGCTCGCCGACTACTTCGCACGGCGCGCGACGCGCGGCGATTCGATTCCGGCGCTCGCGATCTCGAGCCCGCTGCTGCGCTGCACGGCGACGGCGCGCTTCGTTACGGATCGTCTCGCGCTCCCGCTCGCGACCGACGAGCGCTTGATCGAGATCGATCATGGGAGGTGGCAGGGGCGTTACCGCGATGAGTTGGCGCGCGACGACCCGGAACGGTATCGAATCTGGCGGGAAGAGCCGGCCCACGTTGCGTTCGAGGATGGCGAAACACTCTTGGACGTGCGTGCGCGCTGGCGCGCATTTGCCGAAACGGCCTTGGCTGGAGAAGAACGCGACGTGTTGATCGTGACGCACGACGCGGTCGTGCGCTGCGCGCTGCTCGACGTGACGGGCCGGCGGCTGCAAGAGTTTTGGCGGCCGAAGGTCGAGAACGCCGGGTTCGCACGGCTCGAACGCGACGGGAGGAAACTGCGCGTCGTCGAGGAGTGCGTGGTCAGCCACCTGACCGGCGTGCGCGCGTCGCTCGCCGGCCAGGCGTTGTAGATTTTCGTGCCCGCCAGGCTCTCGGACTAGGCGGCCGTAGCGCCGGCGCGGATCATGACATATCCGCTCAGCACCATCCAGAGCGCGAAGATGATGAGGACGACGAAGCCGAACGTTCCGCCGAGAACGAGAAACCCGGAGGTGAACATGATCGAAAGGCTTCCGATCAACTCTGCGAGCGCCGCGACGTAGCCGGTCCAGACGAGCCAATTCGGTAGGCTGCCGTGACGCGCGCCGCTGCGCACGGTGCCCCAGGTGAAAGCGGCGATCGGCGCCCAGATGATCACTCCGAACATGCTGGTCAGGTCGGTCATGGCGAGACTGGCTTGCGTGCCGATCGCCGTCGAAGAGTGGAAAACGAGCGCCCCCGAAACTGCGCCGATCGCAAGCGCCATCGCGCCGGCGATGACCGCGCTCACGAGCGCAAACAGCGGCAATCCTTCATCGCCGGGAGCCATCGCGAGCCAGCGATACATCCCGACGGCGTACCATGCGAACAGGATCACCCCAGGGCACATCAGCCAAGCGGAAAGCAAGAACATGAATTGGTGCGCGTCATAATACGCGGCGATCTCGGCCGCAGGACGACTGTTGTCGGGTGGGATGCCCGGCGCGAAGGCACCGATCAAAACGACGATGACAAAAGCGAACCCGGCATAACCTCCGGATCGCACCGTGTGGAGGTTCATCTAGCATCTCCTTTGACGGTAAAGTTGCCTTGGGTTCTTGCGCGAGCGAGCCGCGGAACCTGCGACGGCGAAGCTACGGCGCGCTTGAGGCTTCGGTGGCGATCGGTTTCGGGGCGCTGAAGGTCGATGCCGGGAGCGAGTCCGGGAAGCGATACTTCGACCACACGATCCGCTCGCGCGTCTCTTTGCCGTCGGCTGCGGTTGCGGCGACCGAGACGTCGCGCGCGACCCAATACGGCCCCGAGGGTCCGAACGTGATGCGGCCCTTGCCCTTCATTCCTCTGCCGACCGAAGTGAACGCGATGACGAGCGGCAGAAAGCGTTGCCCATCGATCAGCACGTCGCTGACGGCGAACGAACTCTGCGCGACGGGTTTGGTCCGGAAGGCGTAGACGGTTCGCCCGTTGACGACGCGCACGCCGCTGTAGGTAAAAACGTATTCCGCGGGTTTCGGCGAGAGCGTCAAGACGTCGTATTTGTATGCATTGTCGGGGGCAACCCGCACGATCGGGATCTTGAGTGCGGTCCCTGCAAGCGCGAGCGTCTCGTCCCGTTCGTGCAGGCCGCTGCGATAGATGCGATGCGTTTCGTCGAAGTTGTGTGCGCCCGACTGCTCGACCGTAAACTCGAAGACCATGTTTTTCGGCCGCGCCACTGCCGCGAGCGCATCGGCGTAGCGCTCGATCACCGTCCCTTTTCCGACCTGCCGCGCCGGTTGCGCATCCGTGCGTGAGGCGGCCAAAGGCGTCACCATGCAAAGCGCCGCGGCGACGGAGAGGAGGAAGAGCCCGAGCCGGGAGATCACCCGGCGAGCGCGCCGCGAATCGCCGCGAGCGCCGCATCGGCACCGGACGGATTCTTTCCGCCGCCCTGCGCCTGCGCCGGACCGCCGCCGCCCTTGCCGTCGACGAGCGGCGCCGCCAGCCTCAGCAAATTTCCCGCGTGAACGCCCCCCTTGACGAGATCGTCGCTCACCGTGACCAGGAGCGAAACGGTTCCCTCATCGACGCCGACCAGCGCGACCACGCCGCTCTGCAAGCGTTGGCGGATCGCGGCGCTTAGATGCTTGAGTGCTTCGCCACTCGCCTCGGGCACGATCGCCGTGACGACGCGCTTTCCGCCTATGTCTTCGGCGCGCTCGGCATAGCTCGCCGCATCCGCGCTTGCGAGTCGCGCCTTGATCTCGCCGAGCGTCCTTTGCAGAGAGCGCACCTCGAGCTGCAGTCGCTCGACGCGCTCGCCGAGTTCGCCCGGCTTCGCGGAAAGCGATTCGGAGAGGCTCGCGACGAGTTCTTGCTGGTCGAGCGCCTGCGCCTCGGCCGCCTTCGAGACGACCGCTTCGATGCGGCGAATGCCGCTCCCGATCGACGACTCTGAAAGAATGAGGAAGAGTCCGAGTTCGCCCGTCGTGATCGCGTGCGTGCCGCCGCAGAACTCGACCGCCGGGCCTGCGTGGACGACGCGCACTTTGTCTCCGTATTTTTCGCCGGCCATCGAGATCGCGCCCGAAGCCACCGCTTCGGCCGGGGTCATGATCTTGGTGACGAGGTGGTGGTCGTCGCGAATCATCGCGTTGACGCGCGCCGTGACGTCGCGCTTTTGCGACGGAGAGAGCGCGCCCGCCGGATAGCGGAAGTCGAAGCGCATCCGGTCGACGCCGACCCACGAGCCGGCTTGCACGACGTCGTCGCCGAGCGCGTTCCTGAGGGCGCGCTGCAAGAGGTGGGCGCTCGTGTGGTGCCGCCGGATCTCCTGACGCCAGAGCGGATCGACCGCCGAGTGAACGGTATCGCCGGCGACGATTGGTCCGCCGCGCAGGATGCCACGGTGCGCGATCGCCTCGCCGGCGAATTGAGTGTCGAGCACGTCGAAGACCGCGCCGTCTTCGGTGACCAGCACCCCGCGATCGCCGATCTGCCCGCCCTTCTCGGCGTAGAACGACGTGCGGTCGAGGATCACTTGCGCTTCGTCGCCTTCGACGATCTGCTCGACGGGCAAGCCCTCGTGCAGGATCGCTTTCACCGTTCCGTCGGTCTCGAGCCCCTCATATCCCGTGTACTCCGAGACGATCGCCGGCAGCTCGGCGACGCCGACCGCCGCGCGCTTCTTGGTCGTATCGGCACGCGCGCGCTCGCGCTGCTGGCGCATCGCGGTTTCGAACTCGTCGCGATCGAGGTCGACGCCCGACTCCTTCGCGATCTCGCGCGTCAACTCGACCGGGAAACCGTAGGTGTCGTGCAGTTCGAACGCATCGCTTCCCGAAAGGCTCGCCGAGGCCGCCTGCGCGCGCTCGATGAGGGGGCGCAGTCTTTCGAGCCCGCGTTCGAGCGTCCGGTTGAAGGCCAGTTCCTCGGCGCCGAGCGTCTGCTCGATCCGCGCGATCGCCGCGCGTAGCTCCGGATACCCGGGCTCAAGCGATTTCACGACCGCGGGGACGAGCGCCGTCATGAACCCTTGCGGATAGCCGAGCAGTTTGCCGTTGCGAATCGCGCGGCGGATGAGAAAGCGCAGGACGTAACCGCGCGAGAGGTTCGATGGAAAGACGCCGTCGGCGATCAAGAACGTCGCGGCGCGCGCGTGGTCGGCGACGATCACGCGCCGGACGAGCCCTTCGTCCGGTGGAAGCGTCGTGTGACCGACGGGCGGCTGTGCCGCGACGAGATCGGTGAAGAGGTCCGTCTCGTACATCGACGACTTGCCGTTCGCGACGGCAAGGACGCGCTCGAGTCCCAAGCCGGTGTCGATCCCCGTGCGCGGAAGATCGTGCAAGACGCCGTCGGGCGTGCGATTGTACTGTTGGAAAACGAGATTCCAGATCTCGAGGAAGCGCGTGCCGAGATTGGGTCCGGTGTCGCCGGGGCCGCTCGCGTTCTCCGCGCCGGTGTCGTAGAAGATCTCAGAACAGGGTCCGCAGGGGCCCGTCGGTCCCATCGTCCAAAAATTGTCGGCGTCGAAGCGCGAGATGCGCGCGCTCGGGATGCCGACCTCGCCTTCCCACAGTTGCTGCGCCTCGTCGTCGTCGGTGTGGACGGTGATCCAAAGTTTGTCCGGTGCGAGCCGGAGGGTTTCGGTCAAGAACTCCCAGGCCCAGAGAATCGCTTCGCGCTTGTAATAGTCGCCGAACGAAAAGTTGCCGAGCATCTCGAGGAACGTGCCGTGGCGCCCGGTCCGCCCGACGTTTTCGATGTCGCTCTTCGCCCCGGCGACGCGCAGACAGCGCTGCACCGTCACGACGCGCGGTCCCGGCGGAGGCACGTTGCCCAGAAAGGCCGGCACGAACTGCTCCATGCCGGCAATCGTGAACAAGGTCGTCGACATCGCGTCGGGGATCAGCGTCGCCGAAGCGACGTGCTTATGCCCCTTGGAAACAAAGAAATCGACGAACTTGCGCCGCAGTTCCTGGCTGGTCATGGCTCGCGAGTGTTCAGTTCAGCGAGCGGTGTGTTCCTGTACCAGCGCCTCGAGGTCGGAGAGTCGTTGCCCGCCGTCGCCGAGGATACCGACCAGTTCGGTTTGCGCGCGGGTCCAGCGCGGATACGCCTCGTAAAGCGCAAGCCGCCCGGCGCTCGTCAACGTGATCTCGCGGCCGCCGTGACCGAAGGTGCGGCGTTGGAACGCGATCAGATTCGCTTCGACGAGTTGGTCGAGCGCCTCTGAGGCGGCGTTTGGCTCGAGGTTCGTCACGCGTGCGACCTGCTCGATCCGGCACGGAGCGAGATCGGAGATCGTATTCAGCAACAGGAAATCGCGCGTCTGCAATCCCGTCGATGAAAGTGCTTCGTCATAGAACTCGCCGATGCGGTGAGCGAGTCTGCCGCACAACGCGAAAAGACAAGCATTCGGATCGGCTGTAATACGATCGGTCGGCGGCATGGTGCGAACATTCCACGACCACGCTTTTAAAACCCTAGCGCTCGGCTAGGGCTTCTCGCAACTTTTCCAGGGCCTTTTGCTGCAGTCGTGAGACATGCATCTGCGAGACATTGAGCCTTTTGGCAATCTCGGTTTGCGAGACGGACTCATAGAAGCGCAAGAATAGGATAATCCGCTCACGCCCCGACAGTACGCTGAAGGCGAGTTCGAGGTTCGCACGGTCCTCGAGATTTGCCAACTCTGGGTCTAGATGCCCAATGTAGTCGGCGAGCGTCTGGGCGTTCTTGTCGCCGTCGCCGGCGATTTCGCTGTCCAGCGAGAGCAGGTTGTACGCTTGGCCCAGCTCCTGTGCCTCGAGGATCTCTTCGTCGCTCACCGCAAGGTGCTTCGCGAGCTCGCCGACGGTCGGAGAGCGTCCGACGTCGACGGTCAACTTTTCGATTGCGCGATTGACGCTAAGATTGAGTTCTTGTAGGCGGCGTGGCACCTTGAGCGCCCAGCCTTTGTCGCGAAAGTAGCGTTTGATCTCGCCGACGATCGTCGGCGTCGCGTACGTCGTAAATTCGACGCCGCGTTCGAGGTCGAAACGATCGATCGCTTTGATCAACCCGACCGAGCCGACTTGAATGAGGTCCTCGAGCGCTTCGCCGCGGTTGGAGAATTTGGCCGCTAGATAGCGCACCAAGTTGAGGTGTGCGACGACCAATTCGTCGCGCAGGCCATCGGCTCGCAGCGCATGCTTTTGACGGGCGACCGCTAACTGCGCGAAGGCCTCGCGCGTTCGTTTACGGTCCCATCGCTCGGCGTCGCGGTGGGCGCGTTCCATACTCTGAGGAGCCTCGCTCAGGCGCCCACGCACTTGGTCATGATCAACTCGCCACCGGTCTCACCCTCGGCGGTGTGCTCGACCTCATCCATGAGCGCTTGAATCAGGAAAATCCCGAGCCCTTCCGTCGAAACTCCGGCCGGCCGTTGAATCGCCTTCTCGGGCCGGACCGCGCCGCGGTCGCGAACGCGGATGCGCAAGAAATTCGAGCCGGTTTCGAAAGTCATTTCGATCGAATCCTCACTGCTCGCCGCAATGACGTAGGTGCAGGCCTCAGCCATTGCGAGTTTGAGGTCTTCGATATCTTCCACACTGAACGGCAAGCGGTTTGCGATCGCGGCGATCGTCAGGCGCGCGACGGCAACCCATTCGGGCTTACTCGGGATGCGAAGTTCGACCGTTTCGAGGCTCTCGTTTTCGGTCGCGACCCCGCCGCTTGGCCCGCTCACACGAGTGCCTTTTGAGCGGTCTGCTCGTCGTCGAATATGCCGAAGATCTTGACGAGTCCGGTGATGTCGAAGATCTTGCGAATCTGCGGATTCGTGCAGACGAGATTGACGCTGCCGCCGTGCTCGCGGACCCGCTTGAGCCCACCGATCAACACACCGAGGCCGGTTGAATCGATGTAGCGCACCTTCTCGAGGCTGATCACCAGATTGTAATGGCCTTGATCGATCAATTCGGTGATCGCGTCCTTTACTTTCGGCGATGTGTAGACGTCGATCTCGCCGCCGAGCTCGACGACGTACGCGTCGGAGCCCGTTTCGCGGACGTTCACTTTGATGTCCAAGAGTTCTCCTGTGTGCATGGGGAGCCGCTTCGCGGGGTGAGGATCAGCGCAGCGGCTGCGCCGACCAGTGCACCGGTCAAGAATCCGGTGATGAAGCCGCCGAGGTCAACGTGCCGGTCGTCATCCATCGCGGTTCTCGTCGCCGCGCGGCTTGCGCATCGCCGAGGTCACGCCGGACAAGGTCGAGCCGATCAGATCCGCAGTCTTCGAAGCTCCGGTCGCTATGTTTTCCAACTGGCCGACGACCGCTGCCAGCCGAGCAAGCGTCGAGTCGGCCGTATCGGCGATCCCGCCGACGTGCGTCAGGGTCGAGGCGATCGGAACCGACATCACACCGATCTGCTGGTCGACTTCGTCGAGGGTCTTTCCCAGACGGCCGAACAGCGCGCCGAGCCGCAGGCATGCGATGAAGACGCCGAGTCCCAGCGCGAATGCGCCGACCCCCACGCCGAGATACAGGGCCATCTGCGGCCACGACAAACTCGTCACGCGTCTCCCTCCCCTATGTACTTAACCCAAAACCGTCGCTTCGTCACGGACCTCTGTAACGATTTCGGGTAGCATCGCAAGGACGTCGTCGACCTCCAGCATCCCCGTGAGCCGCCCGAAGGAGAAGCGGATCGTCCCGCGCGCCGCGGATTCCGGACTTCCGATCGCACGTAACACGTGACTCGGCTCGCTCGCGCCGGCGGCACACGCGCTGCCGGCGGAGACCGCGACGCCTTCGAGGTCGAGCCGGATCAGCAACGTCGGCGCGTCGACGCCCTCGAACGCGACGCTCGCGACGTGCGGCAGTCGCGGCGCCCCCTGCGCGTTGACGCGCGCACCGGGAATAGTCGCCAGGACGCCAACTTCAAAGCGATCGCGAAGCGCCCGCAGCCGCTCCGATTCGGCGACTCGCTCGGCAAGCGCTAGTTCGAACGCGGTCGCTAGACCGACGATCCCGGCAACGTTTTCGGTTCCGGCGCGCAACCCGTGTTCTTGACCGCCGCCGGCGACGAGCGGCGCGAGCGTCGTCCCACTGCGCACGTAGAGCATCCCGACGCCCTTCGGCCCAAAGAACTTGTGCGCGCTCAGTGAGAGCAGATCGACGCGCAGCTCGCACACGTCGAGCGGGATGCGGCCGGCCGCTTGAACGGCGTCGGTGTGAAAGAGCGCGCCGCGCTCGTGCGCGAGCGCCGCGAACTCGCCGATCGGATGGAGCGTGCCGAGTTCGTTGTTCGCGAGCATCAGGCTGACGAGCGCGGTCTCGTCGCGCAGCGCGCTCGCGAACGTCGCGGGGTCGATTTCTCCGTTCGCGTCGACGGGAAGGATCGTGACGTCGAAGCCTTCCTCACGCAGCATGTCGACCGCGTGCAGACCGGCGTAGTGTTCGGTCGCACCGGTGATGACGTGGCGACGCTCCTGTTTTCGCGCGCAGGCGCGCGCGACGCCGAGGACCGCGAGGTTGATCGCTTCGGAGCCGCTGCCGGTGAAGACGATCTCGCGCGGCTTGGCGCCGAGGGCGCGCGCGATGCGAACGCGAGCGTCGTCGAGGGCGGCGCGCGCGCGGCGTCCCTCGGCGTGGATCGAGCTTGGATTGAAGCCGTTCGCGCCGAAATGCGGGAGCATCGCGGCGAGCACTTCGTCGCGGACCGGCGTCGTCGCCGCATGATCGGCGTAGATGCGTTTTCGTGCGGTCGCCTTCATCGCTGCTTCTTTGCAAGACGCTCGGCGAGCGCCGGTTCTTCGCCCTGCTCCCCGGCGTCATAATAGCGATGCGCGGCGACGTTCTCCGGCAGAAAGGTTTGCGACGCGTCGTAGTCGTTATGCGAGTACACGTAGTCGCGGCCGTAACCGAGTTGGCGCATGAGGCCGGTCGGCGCATTGCGAAGGTGCAACGGAACCGGATCGTTGCGCGTCCCCTCGACGTCGGCGAGCGCAGCGCCGTATGCGCGCCCGACGCTATTGGATTTCGGCGAGAGCGCGAGATAGAGCGTCGCATGCGCGAGCGGATAGAACGCCTCCGGCATCCCGACGAAGTGCGCGGCCTGCTGCGCCGCGATCGCGACCTGCAGGCCTCGCGAGTCGGCGAGCCCGACGTCTTCGGACGCCAAGATCACCAGGCGCCGCGCGATGAAGAGGATGTCTTCGCCGGCGTCGAGCATTCGCGCGAGCCAGTAGACCGCGGCGTCGGGATCGCTGCCGCGAATCGCCTTGATGAACGCGCTGATGACGTCGTAGTGGTTCTCGCCCTTCTTATCATAGGCGACCATGCGGCGCTGCATTGCGTCGGCGACGAGCGCGCGGTCGATGTGCTTGATCCGTTTCCCGTCGGGTTCGGCGGTGGCGGCTGCGAACTCAAGCGTCGAGAGCGCAACGCGCGCGTCGCCGTTTGCCAGACGGACGAGCGCCTCGAGCGCGTCGTCGTCGAGGGCGAGCCGTTCGTTGCCGAGCCCGTGCTCTTTATCGTCGAGCGCGCGGCGGACGAGGCGCGCGACCTCGCCTTCGGCCAGCGCGTGCAAGACGAAGACGCGCGTCCGTGAGAGGAGCGCCGAGTTCACTTCGAACGACGGGTTCTCGGTCGTCGCGCCGATCAGCGTGATCGTTCCGTTCTCGACGTAGGGAAGGACCGCGTCCTGTTGCGCCTTGTTGAAGCGGTGGATTTCGTCGATGAACAGCACGGTGCGCCGGCCGAGTTTGCGCGCGGCCTGCGCGTCGGCGACGACGGCCCGCAGATCGGCGACCCCGGCGCTGACGGCCGAGATCGCGACGAAATCGGCGCCGGTGGCGTGCGCGATCACCTCCGCGAGCGTCGTCTTCCCGCTACCGGGCGGACCCCACAGGATCAACGACGGAACGCTGTCGCTTTCGATCGCGCGCCGCAGCGCGCGTCCTTCGCCGACCACCTGTTCCTGGCCGACGAATTCCGCAAGCGTCTTCGGGCGCATCCGCGCCGCCAGCGGCGCGGGCGCGGCCTCGTGTTCGAAGAGCCCGACGCGCTCGCCCGACCGCCGCGTGTTTACCCGCGCCATCTCGGCGTCACAGCCGCAGTTTCTTTTTGGCCGCCGGCGGTTTCGGCGGGCCGGGCGTCGGCGTCTCGATCGGCATCCGGATGATTGCGGGCGACCCGCTGACGTTCGCCTCGCCCGTCACGGTGTTGTAATCGACGACGTCGCCCTCGAGCGTCTGCTCTTTGTCGCGCAGGTGTACGTGGCCTTGCATGTGCAGCATGTGGTTGCTGTCGTCGAGGATTCCGGTGTCCGAGGTTCCTTCCCGATCCGCTTGTGTAAAGTGAACGTTGCCGGTCGCGACGTAAATTTTCCGATTGCCGTCGACGTCGAGTTTGTCACACGTCAGCGTCGACGGCCCCTGAGAAGTTATCTTGGTGACGTCGCCGCCCGACTTGAGCGGCGCACTCTGATGGACGATAACGTGCCCGAGCGCGTGCAGCACCTTCTTCTTGCTATTGCCGGTCGCGTTATCGGCCGTCAGCTCGGTCCCTTGTCGCACCGCCGTGAAACGATCGGGAATCTTGTAGTCACCCGAGTTCATGTTCCAGTCGAGGTGGTTGAACTGAATGTGATCGAAGCCCGATACGTTCGTTGCGATGTTCGGCATCTGCGCGTTGTCCGGCGGCGCCGGCGAGGGCCCGGCGGCTAGCGTTCCGGCCAAGACGGCGAGGGCGAACCAGGGGCTGATGCTGCGAGGAGTCTTCATTAATAGAGGCCATTTTCGGCGCCCGGCCAGCGAGGCCCGTTTCTACTGCTCACGAGTATTGCGATTTAGAGAATGCGGTTGACGGCCTCGAATGGGACAGAGCCGGCGCGGATCAATCGGACGTCGGCGCCGCTGAGATCGACGACGGTCGATGCGACGCCGAGCGGGGCCGGCCCGGCGTCGATGAAGAAATCGGCTTCGGGCAACTCTCCGCGCGCCCCGCCTCGCGATCCGGATGTTTCGCGACCGGAATAGGCCGGCGCGCCGCTGAGGTTTGCGCTCGTCGCGGCAAGCGGGCCGCAGCGCGCGAGCAGCGCGGCGCAGAGCTCGTGATTCGGCACGCGCAGACCGAGCGTCGCGAGGCCGCCGACGAGCGCCGCGTCGATGAACGGCGGCCGCCGAACGACGAGCGTCAGCGGTCCCGGCAAGAACGCGAGCGCGATGACGAGCGCGCGCGCGTCGTTCGGCGCATATTCGAGCATCTGCTCGACGGTGGCGAAATGGAGTGTGAGCGGCTTATCGCGCGGACGGCCTTTGGCTGCGTAGATGCGCTCGATTCCGGCCGATGACGACGGAGCACAACCGATCCCGTAGACCGTATCCGTCGGGAAAATGATGACTCCACCCCTCGCGATGATTGCACAGGCCCGCTCGAGTCCATCGGATTTAACTCTGTCCATCACCATCTCAACTGCGAGTTATTTTCGCCGAGTTCGAGGAGCGAGATGCGCCGCAATGTTCATCCATTGCAAGCATCGAGCGACGATGACAATCGGCGAAAAGAACCGCAGTTTAGACGCGGACGCGCATCCCTGTGCCGATAGCGACGCAACTCAGCGGATCGTCGGCGACGATGACCGGGATGCCGGTGATCTCGCCGAGCAAGGTGTCGAAGCCGCGCAAGAGCGCGCCTCCGCCGGTCAAGATGACCCCGCGGTCGATGATGTCGGCGGCGAGTTCGGGCGGCGTCTTTTCGAGAACGGACTTCACCGCTTCGATGATGGACTGTAGCGGCTCGGCGAGTGCTTCGCGCACTTCCTCGCTCGTGATCTTCACGGTCTTCGGTAACCCGTTGATCAGATCGCGTCCGCGAATCTCCATCACGAGTTCCTGTTCGAGCCGGTAGGCCGAACCGATCGTGATCTTGATCTCCTCGGCGGTTCGCTCGCCGATCATCAAGTTGTAGACGCGCCGGATGTGGCGGATGATCGCTTCGTCGAGTTTGTTGCCGGCGACGCGCAACGATTGGGAGACGACGATTCCGCCGAGTGAGATGACGGCGACGTCGGTCGTCCCGCCGCCGATGTCGACGACCATGTTTCCGGACGGCCCGTCGATCGGAAGGCCGGCGCCGATCGCTGCGGCCATCGGCTCTTCGATGATCTCGACGCTACGCGCGCCGGCGAGTTTGGCGGCATCGCGCACCGCGCGCTCTTCGACGCTCGTGATCTCAGCCGGGACGCAGATGACGACCGAAGGTTTGGGTTGGAAGAGCATCTCGAAGAACGAGCGATCGCGCGTTACTTTCTTGATGAAGTAGTGCAGCATCGCTTCGGTCACTTCGAAGTCGGCGATCACGCCGTCGCGCAGCGGTCGAATCGCTTGGATGTTGCTCGGCGTACGTCCGAGCATCTGGCGCGCCTCTTCGCCGACGGCGAGCGTCTTGTTCGTGCGCACGTCCTTGGCGACGACCGACGGCTCGCGCAGCACGATGCCCTTCCCGCGGACGTAGACGAGCACGTTGGCGGTTCCAAGGTCGATTCCGATATCCATAGACCCGCCTAAATAGCGACCCCAACGGCGCGCCACCTTCGTCGGCTCGCCCGGCGCCGACCAGAGTTGCGCCGAAACCATGCGGCGCCGATGCCGAAGGGGGCGGTCTGAGCGGGGCGTGGGAAGGGTCCGGGGCTCGCGCTCGCGTTCTCATCTCCGCCGGGCGCTGCTTGCCTCGCTTCGAGCGCGGCTAGCCGACGGCGGGATTCGCGGCGGTTTCGAACGCTCCGATCGGCTCGAGCAGCGGCGCGATGCCGCTCGCGCGCTGGACTTGACCGCCGAGCGTCGAGAGCAACTCCTCGATCCGTTCGTATCCGCGATCGACGTACTCGAGGCCGATGATCTCGGTCTCGCCTTGTGCCGCAAGTCCCGCGACGACGAGCGCCGCACCGGCGCGAATGTCGGGCGCTTCGACCGGCGCGCCCGAGAGCGCGCCGCCGCCTTTGATCAGCGCCTTGTTGTTCTCGACGCGAACGTCGGCGCCCATGCGCGAGAGTTCGTTGACGTATGAGAAGCGCGCGTTGAAGATCGTCTCCTCGACGACGCTCGTTCCGGGACAGGTACAGAGCACGGAGAGCATCGGCGGCTGAAGGTCCGTCGGAAATCCGGGATACGGCGCCGTGAGGATGTTCGTCCCGCCGCCGACGCGGTCGGCCTCGACGCGAATCCAATCGACGCCGGTCGTCACTTTCGCGCCGCATTCGGTGAGCTGCAGGAGCGTCGCGCCGAGATGTTCGGGGTTGCAGCGCTTGACGGTCACGTCGCCGCGGGTCGCGACGCCGGCGAGCAGCAGCGTTCCGCCGACGATCCGGTCGGGGATGACCTCGTACTCGACGCCGTGCAGCTCGTGCACGCCCTCGATGACGATCGTATCGCCGCCCTGTCCCGCGATCTTCGCGCCCATCGCGACGAGGAAATTCGCGAGATCGACGACCTCGGGTTCCATCGCGACGTTGTTGAGCGTTGTCGTCCCCCGCGCGAGCACCGCGGCCAGCATCGCGTTCTTGGTTGCGCCGACACTCGGCATGCGGAAATCGATCGTTGCCCCGTGCAGTTTGCCTCGCTTGGCGACTGCGATGAGGTAGCCGTGGGCATTGGAGACCTCGGCGCCGAGCGACCGGAAGGCTTGTTCGTGCATGTCGGTCGCGCGCGTGCCCAGAATGCAGCCGCCTGGAAGCGGGACCTCGGCGCGGCCGAAACGGCCCAGAAGTGGGCCGACTAGGTCGAATGACGCCGCTAGCTTACGTACCAGAGTATACGGAGCGCGGTTCGAGGCGACGTTCGACGCGTCGATGACGATCGTGTTCGGGCCGTCTGAGCGCAGACGCGCGCCGAGCGCCTCGAGCAGCGACCACATCACCGAGACGTCGGTGATTCGCGGAATGCGGTGCAGAACGACCGGTGATTTCGCGAGCAACGCGGCCGCCATGATGGGAAGGGCTGCATTTTTCGCGCCATGGGTCTCGACGCTGCCCACGAGCGTGTGTCCGCCACGCACGCGAAGCGTCGTCTCGAGTCGGTCGAGCACTTTCACAGCGGCCTCTTTCGGAGCATACCCAGGCACGGACCCCCTGAAGGCGATTTTTCGGCACGGTCAAGCCTCTCCATCACTTCCGGCGAGCCATCTCTTCTTCGGGAGCGCCGGCCGGAGCTGCTCGGGATTCATCCGTCGCTTGCGCTCGGCGCGAGAACTTCGCCGCGTTGCGCCACTATGCCGAGTCCGAGCGCGACGAAGCAGAAGAACGCCGGAATCGCCGACGTCCAGGCCGGTCCGTAGATCGCGAGGACGGTCGTGGTCAGCGGCGGCATCAAGACACCGGAGATCGATTCGAGCGATGAGCCGACGCCGAGAACCGTCCCGCGCACGCGTTCGGGCGCGGCGTCGGTCAAGAGCGCCGGAAGCATCGCGTTCGAGACCGAGAGCGCGAACGAAAAAATCGGCATGATCAGGGCGAGCGTCGGAATCGTGCGGCAAAACGGGACGACGAGAAAGAACAAACAAGCCGCCGCGAAGCCGACGTTCGAGGTCTTGCGATGGCCAAGCTGCGGATTTGCGGCTTGTTGCGGCTTTTTCGCGCCGAATCGATCCGCCAGCCGGCCGACGACTCCAAGCTGCAATATTACGCTGAAGACGCCGAACGCCGCGAAGAAGAAACTCGTCTGCGATGGTCCGAAGCCGAGCAGCACCTTCAGCACGAGCGCGTAGACCGCGAACCAGCCGTAGAGTGCGAGCGAATACGCCAGTTTCTGAATGAGGATCGGCCGGACGTGTTTATCGCGAAACGAGCGGAAGATGTCGGCGAACGTCGCTGCCGGTCCGGTCTCCGCCTTCTCGGCAACGTTCTCCGGCAATAGGAACACGGTCATGATCAGCGTGACGACCTGCAACGCCGCCGCAACGAGAAACGGCGCGGTGTAGCCGTACTTGAGGAGCACGCCGCCGATCAGCGGCCCGAAGACGAAGCCCGCGCTGAACGAGGCGCCGACGTACGCGAAAGCCCGCGAGCGCTGCTCGGGCTCGACGCGGTCGGCGACGTAGGCCTGCGTGACGCTGATGTTCCCGCCCGATATACCCTCCACGATGCGCGCGAGGAACACCCAGAAGAGCGAGGGCGCGAAAGCCAGCATTCCCCAGCCGATCGTTGCGCCGACCTGGCTGATGATCAACACCGCTTTTCGCCCGATGCGATCGCTCAGGTTTCCCCAGAGCGGCGCCGCCAGGAACTGGCAGAGCGCGAAGGTTGCAAACAAAAGACCAACGGCGGTGTACGACGCATGAAAATGCGTCACGTAGAAGGGCAGGATCGGAATCAGGATCGAGAAGCCGAGGATGTCGACGAACGTGATGCCGAGGATCGGCGCGAGCTTGCCGATCACCTTAAGTAAGGATCAGCAACGCTAGAAGTGTCGTTCGAGCGCGGCGTCGCTGCGCCGCGAGATGCCGCCCATCGCGGCGGAAATCAACGCATCGCGAATCGTCTCGGGCAAGCGTGCGACGAGCAGCCGGAGGTAGGCGTCGAGTCCAACCAGATAACGCGCGCTCGGCCGGCGAGCGGTGAGCGCGCGTTCAATGACGCGCGCGACGCGGTCGGGCGGGAGTCCGCGCAACTCTTGCTGTTGCGCCAGGCGCATCATCTGGCGGATCGCCGTATCGTAATCGGAGCGCCCGATCGACGCTTCATCGAGGATCTTCAGGCTTGCTTCGGTCGAGCGGCGCCAGATGGGCGTGCGCACCGAGCCCGGTTCGACGACCGAAACCGAAACGCCGAAGGGCCGCAACTCCAAGCGCAGCGCGTCGCTTGCCGCCTCGAGCGCAAACTTCGAGGCCGAATAGGCGCCGACGAACGGCGTCGCGAGCTTTCCGCTGATCGACGAGACGTTGACGATTCGTCCCCCACTGTCGCGTAAGAGCGGCAGAAACGTTTGAATTGCCGCCAGCGCTCCGAAGAAGTTCACCTCGAATTGCTTACGCAAATCGGCGAGCGGCAAGAGTTCGAGCGGCCCGGCGAGGGCGATCCCGGCGTTGTTGACGAGCGCGTCGAGCCGGTACTCGCGCAGGCTTTCGATCTTCGCGCGTGCGCGCAGGAGCGAGTTCGGATCGGCGACGTCGATCAGCATCGGCTTGATGTTGCCGGCGCCCTCCCGTAAGAGCATCTCGCCGTCGATCTGGCGACGGATCCCGGCGAACACGATCGTCCCATGGCGCGCGAGCAAGGTCGCCGTTGCGAATCCGATCCCGCTCGAAGCACCGGTGATAAGGACCGCGCCTTGGCGGCGCAGGTTCGCGTGCGAATCGTGGGTCTTGCCGTTGGTCGTCGTGATCGCGATCATGCGCGCACCTCCGGGCGTTTGGGGACCAGCACGATCGCCGTATGCGACATCACCGTTTCTCCGTTTTGATTGATGGTCGCCAATTTGAAATGGCAGATGCCGCTGCGTTTCTCGGGGTTTGCGCGCTTGTTTGCGACCTCGGAAACGACGTGCAGCGCATCACCGGGATAGACGGGCTTTAGCCAGCGCAACTCATCGACGCCCAGACCAATCCCGCCGCTCTCTCCGAAGATTCCGCTCTCCACGATCAAGCGCATCGTTACGGCTGCGGTCTGCCAGCCGCTGGCGACGAGCGCTTTGAACGGCGAGGCCTCGGCGGCCGCGCGGTCGAGGTGAAAGGGCTGCGGATCGTACTCGCGCGCAAAGGCCACGATCTCGTCTTCCGTGAGCGTCGTGCTCCGCGTTTCCATCTTTTCGCCGACGTGCCAGTCTTCGAAGTAGCGCCCGCCCATCGTGCCGGTTTTGCGCCCGCGGGTTGGCCTGCCCTTTCCTCATGGTTTTCTCATCTGCGCGCCAGGTGGCGGTCTTGGGCCGAAGGTATCATGAATCCGGTCTTGCCGTCTGGGGAGAGCGTTCATGCGGTTCCGGCGCCTTCTTTCGTTCAGCCTGTTGTCGGCCGTCGTCATGCTCAGCGCGTGCAGCGGCGGCGGGGGATTCTCGTCGCCCGGTTCGGGCGGGTCGGGAAGCGGCTCGAACGCGACCGGAACGCAATCGATCGACACGCAGCGCAGCGTGAGCGGCTCCGCGCTTTCGGTCGCCGGCGCGAGCGTCGACTACAATCAACTCTCCGGGCCCGAGAGCGCGACGGTTCTCGGAATCCAAGACGCGACCACGATCGCGGCCGCCGCCCCGGCGACGGGCCCGATGATTGCGGGGCCGACGCCGCCGATCGGAAACGGTACGTGTTTTAATGGCGTCGAATTCACCTATTCGAGCACGAGCGGGACGATCGCTGAGAGAATCGAGTTCTTCTACGATGCGGCGTGCACGAGACCGTATCGTTTAGAGATACTCACGATCACGCCGCCGCCGCACGGCGCCGCCGGAACCGGCACTGCGTCGGGGACGATTCAAGTCTGGGATCAAAGCGGAAACTCGGTCGACTATCAAACCTTCAGCCAAACGTTCACCGTGAACGCCAACGGCCTCGTCATCGAAATCTCGCAGACGAGAACCGATGCAGCGTCATCGACGTCGCTCCCGACGTCGCAGTACGGTTCGACGTGTTTGGTCGGACCGCTCGCAACGACGGCGATCGATTGCGGAACCGGGAACGCGCTCACCGACACCCCTGCGAACGAGGCGCTTGGATTCGTCCAAACGTCGATCGGTCAATTCATCCTCGCGCCGACGCCCTCGCCGGCGCCGACGGCCGTTCCGCTCGCCACGCCGGGCGCGCCGATCTATCGCGGCAACCCGTCGACGCTAAAGTTGACGATCAACGGAAGCGGCTACACCGGTGCGCTCGGTTCGCTGATGTTGTCTCCCGGAACCGCGCCCGCCTGGACGATCGGCGGCGGAACGAAGGTCGTGACGCTCTCCGGAACCGCGACGATCGCCTTCGGGTTCGCATCGGTGATGTCGAGCGTCGACCTAACGCTCGTCGACAGCGCCGACGGGCTCACGGCGACCTTGACCTCGAGCCATGGCCCCGGTTTGACGGGCAGCGTGACGAACGCGTCGGGTGCGACGGTCGCAACGATCGCGGTAGACTTCTCCGGGACGGGCGCGATCACGTACTCGAACGGGTCGACTGAAAAGGTTAAGGACTGGATCATCCTAGGCTGACGCGCGTATCGTCGGCGATGCGCTCGAACGCCTCCGAGCCCGGGCCTTCTACGAGGCGATCAGAGCGATCGGGTACGACCCGTATTCGAGTTCGTCGACGATAGGCTGCGCATTCGGCGCCCAGCCCAAGTCGCGCTTTGCGCGGGCGTTGCTGACGCGCTGATCGAGCAATAGCGACTCGCCGAACGGTCCGAGGATTCCCGGGCTGACCGTCGTGATCGCGCCGCCTGCCCCCGCGCCGCGGCTCGCCGCCTCGGCGATCTCGCGCATCGTGAACGCGCTGTCGTCGACGGCGTTGTAGGCCGCGCCGGGTTTTCCGCGCTCCGCGACGAGGACCATGAGCGAAGCGAGATCGTCGCGTGCGATCGTCGCCCAATGATTTTCGCCATTGCCCAGGAGCATCGTGGAGAGGCGCTGACGCGCCGACTGCACGAACATCGCGGGGATTCCACCGCCGTCGCCGTAGGTGACGCCGGCGCGCAGGACGAGTCCGCGTATCCCGATTTTCACCATGTTGAGGACCATCTGCTCGAGTTTGGCGCGCTTCTCGAGGTGCGGCGGCGGTTTGAGCGGTGCGGATTCATCGACGACCGACTCGGTCTCGCCGTAAACCCACGTACTGCTCAGGTAGACGAAGGTGCGTTCGGTCCCGGCCATCGTTCGGGCGATCGCCCGAATCGCGCGCAGGTCGACTTCCCACGGATCGGCATCCGTTGCTTGAACGCAGTAGACGACGGCGTCGGCCCGCTTGACGGGTTCGACGAGCGTCTCGGGCCGGGTCGCATCGCCGAAAGCGTGCGCGATCCCGCGCGAAGCGAGCGTCACGCGGGCGATATCGCTGCGGGCCGTGGCGACCGTCCAGTGACCGCGTCGCGAGAAGGCTCGCTCGATCGCACTTCCGGCATAGCCGGTCGCGCCGAGGATGAGAACATCCATTACCTTGTTTTCGGCCGTTGGGGTGCGGGGCTGAGAGGCCGCATCCGGTCCCGGCCTCACCGGGTTGGCCTATTTTGTGAGGGAAGGTCACCGGGGAGCGGCCGGAGCGGCGATCGCGATCTTCTACATTTTCTTGTGGGCGTCGGCGTACGTCCCAAGCAAGATCGCCTCGGTCGAGAGCCCTCCGCTGTGGTTTCTCGCGGCTCGCTTCCTCGGTGCGGGGATCATTCTCGCGTTGCTCGCGCTCGCGATGCGCCGTCGCGTCCCGCTCGACTGGCGCGGATGGCTGCTCGCTGGGGCGATCGGAGTTTTCGCGAACTCGATTTACCTCGGCTGCACGTACACGGCGATGCACCGCATGTCGGCGGGGATGGGAGCGATCGTCGCGAGCACGAACCCTCTCGTCCTCGCGCTGCTCGCGCCGCGGTTTCTCGGCGAGCGCCTGACGTGGCAGAAAGTCTGCGGGCTCGCGCTGGGATTCGGCGGGGTGATCTTGCTGGTCGAAGCGCGCAACGGCACGACGATGGCGTTGCCGCGCGACGTCCTGCTCGCGTTCGCGGGCGTGCTTTCGAGCGTCGTGTCGACGCTGCTTTATAAGAAGTTTGGAACGGCGCAAAGTTTGGTGGCAATCAACGCGATTCAACTCGTCGTTGCGGGGATCGCGATGATCCCGGCGGCGCTCCTGACCTCCGGCATGCCGGTGCATATAGCCCTAACGCGCGAGTTGATCGCTTCATACGTCTATCTCGTGCTCGTCCTGAGCGTCGGTGCGTCGCTCATCTGGTTTTGGCTGCTCCGCCACGGCGAGGCGAGCCGCGTGACGGCGTTCTATTATCTCACGCCGGTCTTCGGGCTTGCGATCTCAGCGCTGCTCCTGCACGAGCCGGTCGGCTGGCACGACCTTTTCGGGTTGGCCGCAATCGCCGCCGGAATCTCGCTCGTGCAACGCTCGTGAGATTCAACATGCGCTACGGGATACTCGCGCTCGTGACGATAGCGCAGGCCGGCGCGTCGTTCGTGCAACAGGGGATCGGATCGCTCGGACCCTTCCTGACGGCTGAATTCGATCTCACGCGCGCGCAACTTGGCCTCGTCTTCGGCATCATCATGGGCGGCGCTGCGCTGACGACGGCGATTTCGGGGATCGCGGTCGATGCGTATGGGGAGCGGCGAATGATCCTCGCCAGCGGCGTCGTGATGGGCGTTGCGATCATCGCCGGCGCGCTGGTCCACTCGTATGCGTGGCTCGTCTTCTGCATGTTGCTGGCCGGCGTCGGCTACGGCGCATCGACGCCGGCCGGCGGGCGCGCGATTCTGCTCTGGTTCACTCGCCATCGCGGCCCCGCGATGGGGATTCGGCAGATGGGTGTCCCGATCGGCGGTTTCGCCGGCGCGTTGCTCCTGCCGTTGCTCGCGAACGCCGGCGGCTACCGCCTGGCGCTCGTCGTCGGCGGAATCGTCACGATCTTGCCGGCGGTCGCGGCGACGATCTGGTATCGCGAACCCGAAGGCGGCGAACTCGTTCCGCGAAGGCTCGCCGCGCTGCTCAGGTCGATGTGGGAGGTCGCGCGCGACCCGCGTTTGATCTTCGTGACGTTGACCTGCTCGATACTCGTCTTCGGTCAGTCGAACATGCTCACGTTCTTGGTGTTGACGTTCGTGCGCGACGTGCACATCGACGTCGCGATCGCCGGAGCGGCGCTGGCGACGGCGCAGATCGGCGCAACCGTCAGCCGGCTTGCCTGGGGGATCGTCAGCGATCGCTATTTCAACGGCGACCGGATCGTGCCGTTGATGTGCTCGAGCGTCCTCGCCGCGCTCTCGTCGGCGGCCGTGCCGCTCGTCCCCGAACACTCCGTCGCCGTCGCATTTGCGCTCGCCTTCGTCCTCGGGATGAGCGCGTCAGGATGGAACGGACTCTTCTCGACGGCGTCGGTCGAGATCGGCGGGCCCGGACGCGCCGGCAGCGCGCTCGGCGTCGGATTGACCGGCATCTTCACCATGGGTCTCGCCGCACCGCCGCTCTTCGGCGCGATCGCCGACGCGCACGGATTTCACTTCGCGTGGTACGCGCTAGCGGCGTTCTTGGCGTGCGGTCTCATCCCGGGGGCCTTGGCGAAGCGCGCGATCGCCGCGGCGGACACCAGGGTTTAGCCGCCGAACCCCCGGCCTTCGTGCCCTGGTGGCGGAATTGGTAGACGCGCTGGTTTCAGGTACCAGTGGCCGCAAGGCTGTAGGGGTTCGAGTCCCTTCCAGGGCAGTTTTTCTGATGGAGCGGGAGCGACCGCAATCGACGCGGGCGGCGTGAAGTAAGTGCGGGCCGGGCGATCAGGTCGCGCTCGGCGCCGGCTGAACGACGATCGTGCCCTTCATGAAGGCATGATACGCGCACGCATACGCATACGTGCCGGCCTTCTTGAAGGTATAGGTCCACTTTGCGCCCTTCTCCATGTTGCCGGAATTGAAGATCGGATTGCCGTTGGCCAGATCTACCGCAGTGACCGTGTGGGCCGCATCGTCGTCGTTGACGAACGTGACGGCCGTTCCGACCCGTATCGTCAACGTCACCGGTGCATAGGCGAAGTCTTTCGTGTGCACGACGATCGGGGCACTGCTCGTGGCGGGAGCCGGAGAATCGGCGGCGTGGGCACTGCTTGCCGGCAGCCCGACGGTGCAGACGGCGAAGGCGAGAGCGGCGACGGTGAGTGCGGGCCTATGCATGATCGGAACGTCTCCTTGGCTCCTCTCGGAGCACGCGAACATTGAGTTTCCCTGAAGAAACGCCGTTCCGGCCTTCATGGTTTGCCTAGGTCCGGCCTCTCCTAGCGGCGGCACGGTTCCCGAGGGCAGGGCGTCTTTTGCGAGAAAGGTCGCAGGAAGTCTGTGGAGGTGCCCATGGCCGTTTCACGTTCGCGCTTTCTCGCCGGGGTCGCCGCCGGCGCTGCCGGCGCGACCGTCGGGCTCCCCGCGCGAGCCGCGGCGGCGCCGGACGTCGAGCTCAGGCAGGTGGTCTCGCGCCCGTACGACCTCGAGACGCCGCTCCAGCACATGCGAACGTACCTCACCCCGACGGAGGCGCTCTTCGTGCGCAGCCACTTCGGTCCGCCGGCCGATTGGCCGCCGCCGAATTGGAGCTTGCAAGTCGGCGGTGAGGTCGATAACCCGATGACCTTGTCGCTCGATGCGATTCGCGCGTTGCCCAGCCGCACCGTCACCATGGTCTTGCAGTGCGCCGGCAACGGTCGCGCATTCTATCGCCCGCGTCCTGCCGGCGGTCAGTGGACCTGGGGCGCCGTCGGCAACGTGCGTTGGACCGGCGTTCGATTGAAGGACGTGCTCGATCGCGCAAAGATGCGCGGCACGGCACAGCACGTCGGTTCGGTTCCGGCCGATCACGCCGCGCTGAAGACTCCTCCGTTCAATCGGAGCATCCCGCTCGCCAAAGCGAGTGACGACGACACGATCCTTGCCTACGAACTCAACGGTCAGCCGATCTCGGTCGAACACGGTGGGCCGCTGCGTTTGATCGTTCCGGGTTGGGCCGGCGACAATTCGGTGAAATGGTTGACGTCGATCTCCGCGCAGGTCGACGAGACGCACGGTTTCTATATGGACACCGCATATCGCTATCCGAACCAACTCGGCGAACCCGGCGTTCCGGTTCCAGCGGCCCAGACGCACCACGTCATGGAGATGCCGGTCAAGTCCATGATCACGAATCCCCTCGACGGGCAGATGCTGAAGTCGGGGGTAAACACGATGCAAGGTGTCGCGTTCAGCGGTTACGGCCGCATCAATCGCGTCGAGGTTTCATCCGACGGCGGTCAAACGTGGTCGTTCGCCCTGCTCGGCATCGACAACGAGAAGTGGGGTTGGCGACTGTGGACCGCCGCCGTCACGCTGCCTCCCGGACCTGCGAAACTGATGGCGCGCGCGTTCGACTCCGCCGGCAACGCGCAGCCCGCGTCGCAGCAGTGGAATCCAAGCGGATATTATTGGAACGTCTATCACGCCGTCAACGTGGAGGCACGAGGATGAAATTCCGTCCGCTCGCCGTTGTCGCGGTCGCCGTCGCACTCGCCGGCGGAACGTTTGCCGCCCGCGCCGCCGGCGACGAATCGAAAGCGTTACCGGAGGATCCCGCCAAAGCGCTCGTTCTCCAGAACTGCACGATCTGTCATTCATCGACGATGGTCACGACGCAACGACTGAGCGAGAAAGCTTGGACGGGCGAACTCGTCAAGATGGAAGGTTGGGGCGCGCCGCTCGCGGCGAGCGACAACGCAACCGTCGCTGCGTACCTCGCCAAGTATTTCAATCCTGACGTTCCCGACGGGCCGCCCGTCATGGTCAAGTCTCCCAAGGCCCCAGGGTAACGTGAGGCCGAAAGTAGCCGACACGGACTTCATTCATGAAAGGACTTTATCTCGGATGAAACGACTCATCATTGCCGCATCGCTGGTCTCGGCTGTTCTACTGGTTTCGTCATCGCCCGTCAGAGCCGACAGTCAGACGTTCACGATGACGGCGGAAAACGGTTCAAGCGAGAGCGGTACGGTGACGCTCACGCCGATCTTGGGCGGGACGCGCGTCCATATCAAGCTCGACAACCAGCCTGCCGGCGCGATTCAGCCGGCCCACATTCACGTCGGTGGTTGCCCCGGCGTCGGCGCAGTGAAATACCCGCTGAAGGACGTCGTCTTCGGCCATTCCACGACGATCATCAAGGGCGTCCCTCCCGACCAAATCGTCGGATGGAGCGGCGGCTACGCGGTCAACGTCCACAACGCGAAGGACGACATGAAAACGTACGTCTCGTGCGCCAACATTAGATAAGGTCGGCGCGGGCGATCTGAGGGAACGGGCTCCGACGCCCCCGGAGGGGGCTCGTGTCGCGAGGCCCGGGATGGGGTGAGTGTCGCACCGCAGGATGCGGATTTGGTGCGACCACCTCGCCACGGATGCGAATCGGGCGCGACCGACTGAGGCGGCAGCCGCAGTGCAGAATAGTCGATAGAATGAGCACGGTGTTGAATCTTGAGGGGGCCCGTGCCTGAGGGCGGCGGATCGTCGTCGCAGACGATCGTGAAGGTGACCCTCCCCGAGATGGGCGAGTCTGTGACCGAAGGCTCGATCGTCGAGTGGCGGGTCAAGCCGGGACAGTGGATCGACCAGGGCGAGACGCTGGTTGACGTCACGACCGACAAGGTCGACGTCGAGGTGCCGGCCCCAGCCTCCGGTGTCGTGAAAGCGGTTCTCGCCGGCGAAGGCGCGACGGTCGCCGTCGGCGCCGTGCTCGCCGAAATCGATACGGCGGCCTCCAAGCCGAACGGCGAGGTCCCGAAGGCGAGCGATTCTGCGAAGCCGGCCGAGCCGGCTCAGACGAAACCTGCCAAACCCGCCCCGGCGGCGCCAAACGGTGAACGAATCGCGTCGCAGCGCGCGCGCCGGTTCGCGGAGCGCGCGCACCTCGATCTCGGCCAAGTTTCGGGGAGCGGACCCGACGGGTTGATTCTGCTCGACGACGTCTCGCGCGCTGACCGCCAGAACGGCGCTCGTGTCGCGACGCCACAGGATGGGGCTGGTGTCGCGACGCCCCAGGATGGGGCTAGCGTCGCAGCCCGCACGGATGCGAATCCGGTGCGACCGCTACCGCCCGGAGCGAAGGTCACGCCGCTCAAGGGGCCGGCGGCGTCGCTCGTCGGTTACATGGAGCAGAGCCTGACTATTCCGACCGCGACGAGTTTTCGTACGCTGCAAGTCGGTTCGCTCGAAGCGCGCCGCAGCGAGCTAAACGCGGCGCTGAAAGCCGCGGGACGCGACGAGAAGATTTCATTCACGCACCTGATCGCCTTCGCGCTCGTCCGCGCGGCCGAAGAAAATCCCGCGATCACGACGTCGTTCCGGCGCGACGGCGACGTGCCGAGCAAAGTCGAAGGCGCCATCAACCTCGGGCTCGCCGTCGACGCGCAGCGCAAAGACGGGACGCGCTTCCTCATGGTCCCCGTCGTCAAAGATGCCGCGACCCTCGACTTCGCGGCCTTCCGCCGTCGCTACGACGACCTGGTCGCGAAAGCGCGCGACGGGAAGCTCGGCGCCGACGATCTCACCGGCGCGAGCTTCACCTTGACCAATCCCGGCGGGATCGGGACGGTCGCCTCGGTGCCGCGACTCATGGCGGGGCAAGGCACGATCATCGCGGCCGGCGCGATCGGCCATCCGCCGGGCCTGCAGCGCGCGAGCGCCGCGGCGCTCGAGCAGCTCGGCGTCGAAAAGATCATGACCCTGACGAGCACCTACGATCACCGCGTGATCCAAGGCGCGCAGTCGGGTGAATACTTGCGGCGCGTCGATCAACTGCTACAGGGACAAGACGGGTTCTACGAGGCGATCTTCGCAAGCCTCGGCGTAGCGCCGGGTCGCGCGCGCGCCGAAGCGCCGAAGCGCGCGGCGCAGACCTCGGCGCCGGTCGCGGTCACCGAACAAACCGCAACAGGACCGCGCGAAATCGAACCGTATTCGGACGAACTTCTGCGTGCGGTCGCGGCCGGGATGGCGATCGTCTCGGCCTATCGACGGCACGGTCACCTTGCCGCGAAGCTCGACCCGCTCGGGACGCAGCCGCCGGGCGATCCGGCGCTCGACGTTCACAACTACGGCCTCACGCCGTCGATCATGGCGGCGATTCCGTCATCGATCCTACGCACGAAGTTGAAGGGGAGCACGCTCGCCGAGATCGTGGGCGAGTTGCAGCGGACCTACAGTTCGACGATCGCCTACGAAGTCGAGCACATCGCTAACATCGAGCAGCGCGAGTGGCTGCGCGACTACATCGAGTCGGGACGGCATTTCACCCCGATTTCGGTCGAACGCGCGCGGAACATCCTCGGCCGTCTGACGAAGGTCGAAACGTTCGAGCGCTATCTGCGCAAGAATTACATCGGCCAGAAGACGTTCTCGATCGAAGGGCTCGACGCGATGATCCCGATGCTCGAGGAGACGGTCGGCGAGTTTGCCGTCGACGGCGTCAGAACGGCGGTCATCGGGATGGCGCATCGCGGCCGGCTCTCGACGATCGCCCACGTCGTCAACCGTCCGTATGAAGAGTTGCTCGTCGAGTTCGATTCGGCGGTCGCGCGCGGCGAAGGCGCCGAGGAAGAGAACGCAAGCGGCGACGTCAAGTACCATCACGGCGCCGAGGGAACGTATCGCACGCTCGATAAGCGCGAGATCCACGTCGAGCTAGCTTCGAATCCGAGTCATCTCGAGGCTGTCGACGGCGTCGTCGAAGGCCGCACCCGCGCGCTGCAGACCGATCACAAGACGCCGCAGGCGACGCTCGAGGTCGGGCGCGCCGCGCCGATTCTGGTTCACGGCGACGCAGCTTTCAGCGCGCAGGGCGTCGTCGCCGAAGTCCTCAATCTGCAGGGACTCGCGGGTTACTCGACCGGCGGGACGATTCACATCATCTCCAACAACCAAATCGGGTTTACGACCGATCCGCGCGACGCGCGCTCGACGCGCTATGCTTCCGATCTCGCGAAGGGCTTCGACATTCCGATCGTCCACGTCAACGCCGACGACGTCGAAGCATGCCTTGCCGCCGCGCATTTGGCAGTCGATTTTCGCCGGCGTTTCGGTCACGACGCGATCGTCGATCTGATCGGGTACCGCCGCTTCGGCCACAACGAAACCGACGAGCCGGCGTACACGCAACCCGAGATGTACGAACGGATCAAGACGCATCCGACCGTACGCGAACTCTACGCGCAGAAATTGATCGCGCAGGGGATCGTGACCGCGGAAGACGTCAATGCCATGCTCGCTCAGGCGACCGCGCGCGTGACCGACGCCCACGACAAGGTCAAGAGCGGGAAGTGGCAGCCCGAGAGCGTCTCGATCGCGCCGCGCAGCACCGCAGCCGACCTCTCGACGGTCGAAACGAAAGTCGACAAAGCAAAACTGCTTGCCTGGAACGACGAACTCGCCGTCGTCCCGTCCGGGTTCACGATCCATCCCAAACTCGTGCGCCAGCTCGATCGCCGCAAGGCGGCCTTCGAGGCTGAGGGCGAGGCCGATTGGGGATTGGCCGAAGCGCTCGCGTTCTCGTCGCTGCTTGCCGAGGGAACGCCGATTCGGTTGACCGGCCAAGACACGCAGCGCGGAACGTTCAGCCATCGCCACCTCGTGCTGCACGATCCGGTGACGGGTCGAGCGTACGCGCCGATCGAGCACCTCAGCGACGCGCTCGCATCGTTCGAGGTCTACAACAGCCCGCTTTCCGAATACGCGTGCCTCGGCTTCGAGTACGGCTACAGCGTCGAGCTGCCGAATGCGCTCGTGCTCTGGGAAGCGCAATTCGGCGACTTCATGAACGGCGCGCAGATCATTATCGACCAGTTCATCTCCGCCGGTCAGGCGAAGTGGAACGAGACGTCGCGGTTGGTCTTGCTGCTCCCGCACGGCTATGAAGGCGCGGGGCCGGAACACTCGAGCGCTCGCATCGAACGCTTTCTACAACTCTCGGCCGAAGGAAACGTCACCGTCGCCAATTGCTCGACGGCGGCGCAATACTTCCATCTGTTGCGGCTGCAGGCGCGAAGTCCGAACGAGTTGCCGCTCGTCATCTTTACGCCGAAGAGTCTGTTGCGCATGAAGGCGGCGTCCGGTTCGATCGACGAATTGGCGAACGGTCATTTCCGCCCGGTCATCGACGACCCGCGTTTCTCGGGGAAAGCGGATCGCGCGAAGATCGAACGGCTCCTGATGTGTTCGGGGAAGATCTACTACGATCTCACGAGCGATCCCGAATTCTCGAAGATGACCAAGAGCGCGCTCGCACGCGTCGAGCTACTCTCGCCGCTCCCGGTGGACGAAATGCTCGCGCTCATCGGGTCGTACCCGAATCTCAAACACGTCGTCTGGGTTCAAGAGGAACCGAAAAACATGGGCGCGCGCGCACACGTCCGGCGCCGCCTCATCGAGCGCTTACCGAAGGGGATCTCCGACATCGACTACATCGGCCGGTCCTACCGCGCGAGCCCGAGCGAAGGGTACGGCGGCGCGCACGCCGTCGAACAGGCTCGCATCATCAAGGAAGCGCTGACGGAGTAACGCAGCCGCTCCCCGACCGGGTTAGAGTACCTCGATCTCCTGGGCGCAGATGCTGACGTTATTGTGTCCGAAGACGAACGTCAGACGATCGCCGGCGTGGAGATCCATGTAGTCGCGATTCATCAGATCGGTCGCGTGAAAAAAGACGTCCTGTCCGCCGCCGTCGGGAACGATGAAGCCGTACCCGTTCTTGAGGAGTTTGATCGTTCCGGCCGTCCGCCCACGCTCTTCGAGATCGGCGGGGAGCGGCGCGGGCGCGGCAGATCCGTTGCTCGCCGCCGCTGCCGGGGCCGGCGGAGCGATGCGGCGCAGGAAGATGCTGTCGATCAACGCGTTCGAGGCGTGCGCGCGGTCGTCGATCATCGAGCTGACCAACAGCCTGTAGGTGGAAACGTCGAGCAGCCCTTGGGACGTGCGCGTTTCGCGCTCGTTCTCGTTCTCATCGATCCACTTGATGTCCCAACCCAACAGCATCACGCGAGCCCCGACGATCGCGAGCTTGCGGACGAGCGGGACGTAATCGCCGTCGCCGGCGATCAGCGCCAAGACGTCGTAACGCTGGAGCAGCGCCGACTCGTAAGCCTCGAGAGCGAGTGAAACGTCGATCCCTTTCTCGCCGCGTTGCGTCAGCGGCAGATAATGGGTCACGACGCCGGCCCGCATCAAGACGGTATCGAACTGACGCTCCCCGTAAAGGTTCGCCTCGCTCGCCGAGCGACGTCCGCGAAAGTAGTGCGCGTCGACGATCTGCGCGTAGCGTACGTCGGTTTGCTCTTCTTCGGCGACCTTGTGCCGGATGAACTCTTGAAATCCCTCGATGTCGATGCGCGCCCGGCGCTTGTGTTCGTACGCGTAATAATTGCTGATGTGCGAAAAAAAATTCCCATCATAATAGACGGCGATGCGCGTAAGCTTGCCCACTGTGACTGAATCTCCCCAAATGAATCGTTGAAGCGAACAATGCGGGTTCGGGTCGGGTGTTGGACGCGTTGGCCGATTCGCCTCCCCAAACGAACTCGCATCGCGTGTTGCGATGCGAGTTCGCGCGGGGAGCGACGAAGGAGGTTACTGGGGCTTGGCTTGCCCGTTGCGCAACGCGCGCATCTGTACCGGCGAAAGAAGGAGCCTCAGGAGGAACCGTCCGGCGTCGGGCTTCGCTCCTTGGCCGTGACTTGGACCCGGCGCCGCCGCCGGCGGATTTGGATTCGTCGACGATCCATCGCGGGCGGCTACCATTGCGCCGCGTACCTTTTGTTCTTGGTCGAGGATCGCTTTCGACTCGTCGGGGCTGAGTAGCGCATCGATCTGCGCTATGGCATCGCGCGGGGTGAGCGAGCCTGCGGTGAGCGAATTGACGATCGCCTGGATATTCGTTTGGTGGTCGGCGCTCAATGCTTTGAGAGCGTTAGCCTTCGCATCGGCGCGGAATTGTTCGAATCTGGCGCGGTCCGGCGGTGGGCCACCACCGGGCGGCGGCGGTCCGAGCCCTGGGGACGTCTGGGCGGCGGCCGCTGCCGGTACGAGAGCCGCGACGAGCGCGAACGCTAGCAGTATGTATCGCATGAGCGAACGATACCACGCGGCAGCTTATATGCGGCTGTGCCGTACGTTAAACTAGGATGAACCGTCGAGCGCAGCGCGCATCGCCGCCGCCGTCGCGCGGTCGCTTGCGTGTGGCGACGTTTCGAGCGCGGCGATCGCACCGCGGCGATCGGCTTCCGGGCGATTCTGGCCGACTTTCCACTTGCCGAGAAGACGCCGGATCGGCATCCGCAGCCCGACGATTCCTCGAAGTTGGCTTTCGATGAACCCGGCGGGCGCATCCGACGGGGCCCAGGCTTCGGGGCGATCGCCCTCGTGCGCCGCCGTCAGGCGCGTCACGAGATCGCGCAATGCGGCGGCGTCGTGAAAGATCTCGAGCGGCCCGTAGGCGTGGACCGCGATGTAGTTCCAGGTCGGGACGACCTTGCCCGATTCGTTGCGGGTCGGATACCAGGACGGCGACACGTAGGCGTGCGGCCCCAAGAAGATCGCGAGCGCTTCGGTTTCGGGCGTTACGGCGCTCCATTGCGGGTTCGGTTTCGCAACGTGAAACAGCAGCGTGCCGAATTCGCCGAGCGCAGCGTCGAGAAGAACGGGTACGTGGCTTGCGATAAGCCCGTTCGGACTCTCGATGACGATCGTCGCGAACGAATAAGCGCGAATCGCGTCGTGCAGTTTCGCGATGTCACGCTCTTCAAAGTGCGGCGGAAGATACACTAGGGCGCGGTCTGCGCGAGGAAGAGGTTCTGGCCGTGCGAGACTTCGAGCATGTGCCCGTCGGGGTCGGCGATCAATCCCCAATAGCCGACGGGCGGCCCCGAATCGATCGGTCCGATGCGCAGTCGCTTTTCGCTTCGCGCCTGCGCGCAGCGTTCGTCAACCGCCTCGCGGCTCGGAAGTCCGATCCCGATGTGGGCGAACGGGCCGAGCGGATTCTCCACGGGGTCCTTCGATTCGATCAGCACCAAGACGAAGGGGCGCGTTCGATCACTGAGCCAGACAACGCGCGTCCCGTCGGACGTTTCGCGGCTGTGAATGAGCGCCATCCGGGCATAGCGCGCATAGAAGTCGATGCTCTGGTCGATGTCGTGGGAGTACAGCGCGATGTGGGTCCAGCCGATATCGCTCACGCGAGCGGTATGTACAACTGCGGGTCGCGGGTCTGCATGATCGTCTGCAACCCGTTCTTGCCGTAGCGCTGAAAATGCGGCGAGTTGCGATGCGCCTCGAGCGCGGCCTCGTCGTCATACTGTTCGTAGATGAAGAACGTCCGTGGGTCGTCTTTCCCGCGATGGACGACGTACATCCGGCAGCCCGGCTCTTTGCGCGAGGCGGGGATCAACTCGCGAAAGTAGCCGACCGCCTCTTCTTCTTTCCCGGGTTGGAACGTGTAGGTGACGGCGAGACAGATCATGGGACGGCGCTACCCGCACGGGCGGGCCGGCTCCTGCGATGCGCCGTCCTAAGGGCGTGCGAACAAATAGCAGGCGACGTTGATCGTCGCACCATTTGGTAAAGTCAGCGTCCCAGAGCGTCCGGACCAGCCGGCCGAGCGGTTTAGCTTAGGAAGACGTTAAGCCGGGACGTATGTGCGCGGGCCGCCGGCAGCGACGATCGCATCGGCGATCATGGCTTCGGCCGTCGCCGGATGCTGCCAGCGGGCTCGCGCGTCCGCGTCGAGCGTGTCGATCGGATCGAAGTAGACGAAGTGCTTGCCGGGCTTGACGCTCGGCGCCGAATAGACCGCGATTCCGTTTTCGCGGTCGTAGTGGTCGAACGAGTGGACGTCGCGCTTGCCGCCGCCGCCCGGCGCGTCGCAGACGAAGGTCGGCGTGTTGAAACCGGCGGTCGAACCGCGTACGAATTTCTCGACATCGATCGCGGTTTGAATCGGCGTGCGCAGATCCTCGACGCCCTTCACGAGGTCGTGCATGTAGACGTAGTACGGGTGCACGTTGAGATATCCGAGCATCCGCACGAGCAGCTGCATGACCTTCGGGTCGTCGTTGACGCCGCGGATCAGAACGCTTTGGTTCCGCACCGTGATGCCGCGCTCGAACAGCAGCCGCATCGCCTTCTCGGTGATCCAACTGATCTCGTTCGGGTTGTTGAAGTGCGTGTGGATCACGACTTCTTTGTCCATCGCGCGGCCCTTGTCGACGATTGTAGCGACCGCGTCGGTCCAGGCCGAATCGGTCAGAATTTTCATCGGCATCACCGCCGGGCCTTTAGTTGCAAAGCGCATGCGGCGAACGTGCGGGATAGCGAGCAGCGACTCGCCGATCAGCGAGATCGATTTCGGCGGGAGCTGGTAGACGTCGCCGCCCGAGATGACGATGTCTTCGAGCTCCGGCCGCGAGGCGATGTAGTCGAACGCGTCCTGCCATTGTTTGGGCGTCTTGGCGAGCGGGACTTTGTCGACGAGGTCGGTATCGGCGCCGATCGCATACGAGCGCGTGCAAAAACGGCAATAGACCGGACAGACGGTGAGCGGCAGAAAGAGCGCTTTGTCGACGTAGCGATGCGTCAACCCGGGAACCGGCGAGTCCTCGAGTTCGTGAAGCGAGTCGAGCGTCAGCCGCGGGTGATCGGGCACTAGGCGCGATGCGAGCGGAATAAATTGCGTGCGAATCGGATCGGTATACGGTCGAGACCAATCGATTGAAGCAATCATGTACGGCGAAACGCGCACCGCCATCGGGGCGCGCTTGAACCCTTCGCGCGCGTCCTCGAAGAACGACGGTTCGACCAAGTCCTTGACGGTCTCAAGCAACTCGTCCGCCGACTTGACCGAGTTGCGACCCTGCCAGATGTGATCGAGGAACGTCGTCTCGTCGACGTCGCGATACTTCGGGATGCCGCGCCAGAACTCGCCCTGACGAACGATCCTATGTTCGAACATATCCGCTCGGACCATACTTTTCTGTGAAATAGGCGCCAATCGCCGGATGGTTGCGCAGCGTCTCGAAGGCAATGGCCGCGTGTCCTTTGGCGTACCCGTTGCCGACGATCATCGTCACGTCTTTCCCCATCCCCTCGGCGCCGAGTGCAGCGGCCGTGAACGACGTGCACATCGAGAAGAAATAGACGGTCCCCTCGTCCTTCGTGCAGAGGATCGAAGCCGATTCGGTCCCCGGAACGTTGACGCAGTTAACGGTCAGGTCGGCCAGTTCCGGAGCGACGGGGGTGAAGGCGTCGACGACGGCGAGCGGATCGCGCGCATCGGCGGCGACGAAAGCGTCGAGGTATCCCTGGTCGAGTAACAGGCGCGCCGCGTGCGTTGACGGCGTCGGTGCGATGCCGATGACGCGGCCCGTCGCTCCGACGCGTTCGCGAGCCTGCGCGGCGGCGAGCATCCCCGACTTCCCGTCGACCCCGAGGATCGCGACCGTGAAGCCGGGTTTCGCGAGACGCCGAACCTGCGCCGGCGAGCCGGCGACGTCGAGCACCGCGAGCGCGACGCCGTCGGAAACGTCGTCGGGCAACTTTGCATAGAGACAACTCTCGAAGAGGATCGCAGTTCCGCGAATCGCGAGGCGGCCGGTTGCCATGTCGACGTGCAGCACCTTATCGACGCGCAGGGGCGTCAACGTAAGGGAAGCGAGCGACGCAATCCGATCGCCCGCGACGACGCCTGCGCCGTCACGCAGCGCCGCGCCGACCTCGCGAACGCGGCCAACGAACATGCCGCCGCTTCCGGTCGCCGGATTATGCTGCTTTCCGCGCAGCGCCACCAGGGCGTGGATATGTTCGGCGATCCGCTTCGCGTCGTGCCCGCACGTCGCCGCAATTTGAAGGAAGGAGGCCGAATCGATGTTGATCGCGTCGACGTCGCAGAGGATCTCGTTATCATAGGCTATCGGCCGTGCGTCGAGCTTCCAAGCGTTTTGCGGAAGCGCGCCCGCCGGCTCGATAACTCGATGTGAACCCAGACGGCAAGGACGCCGAGACGTAACGTCCGCCTTCATCGGGTGCTCTCGACACGGCCGTTCGTTTGCGTGCCGTCGACGAGCTGGATCAACGCCAACCCGTCGCGCTCGAACGGCGTTGCGAGCACGACGGTCGTCTTGGTTCGGGCGATCCCCGGAACGATTTTGAGACGCGTGAGAAACTCGTCGAGATGAGCGGTCGAGCGCGTCATCACCTTGACGACGAAAGACTCCTCGCCGGCAACGCTGTGAATCTCCGCGACCTCGGGCAATGCGGCGACCGCGCTGTGAAACGCTTCGTAGACGACGTCGGGCGTGGTGTAGACGCTGACGAACGCGGCGAGTTCGATGCCGAGCCGGCGAGCGTCGACTCGCGCCGAGTATCCCTTGAGATAGCCGCGCTGCTCGAGCCGTTTGACGCGGTCGTGCACCGCAGAAGATCCAAGGCCGACGGCTGCCGCCAACTCGGCGAAGGTCGCGCGGGCGTTGGCCTGCAGCGCTTCAAGGAGGCGGAGGTCCAGCTCGTCGAGCTCGGGATGGTCGAACGTTGCGGAAGCATGCATAAGCTGATTTGAGGGGCTGAGAGATAGATTATCGCACTTTTCTTCGGCGTTTTCAAGTGAAGACCGGATAATAGGTGGTAATCCTGGGAAGAATCCGACAAAAATTGATATTTTGCTCCTCGGCAGGACCGCTTTGCGTTGCTCGCAAGGGCCGCGCCCGGCGTTGGCGCAGTCCGCCTCAGATGCACAGAGTCGGACTCGCCGTCGCGCTCAGCTTGCTCGCCGCGTGCGGGCCGGCGTCCGACCGCTCACAGGCGCGCTCGACCAACGTTCTCCACTTCGATATCAGTGCCGATCCGGCGTCGCTCGATCCGCTCTTCGCGCGTCCCGACGCGGCCAACGTCGAGCAGCAACTCGCCCATCTCACCTTTGAGCCGTTCTTCGATCTGGACGCGCGCGGGCGCCCGGTTCCCGAATTGATCACCGAAATTCCGACCGTCGCCAACGGCGGCGTTTCGCGGGACGGAAGAACGATCGTCTATCATTTGCGGCGCGGCGTGCGCTGGAACGACGGTGTTCCGCTTAGCGCGCACGACGTCGTCTTCACGTTGCGCGCGATCCTCGACCCGCGCAACCCCGTCCCGTCGCGCGAGGGCTACGAGTTGATCGACAAAGCCGAAGCGCTCGACCCGCAGACCGTGCGCTTTCATTTAAAGGAAGCGTGGGCGCCGGCCGTCTCGACCTTCTTCACCTACGGGACCGCGCCGCAGTACGTGCTCCCGGCGCACGTCCTCGCAAAGCAGGGCCCGCTCGCGCGTTCTCCGTTCTCCGCGAATCCGCGCGTCGGCGACGGCCCGTACGTCTTCGTGCGCTGGGATCGCAGCAACCGACTCGTCTACCAAGCGAACCCGCACTACTGGCGCGGCCGCCCGGCGATCGGCGAGCTCGACGTCGACATCGTTCCCGACCCGAACTCGAACCTGACGTTGCTGCGCTCGGGGGCCATCCAATTCAACCTCGTCGCGCCGGCGCAGCTTCCCGTCCTGCGCGACAATCCGCGGATCGCGATCGTGCGCGTGCCGACGGCGATCGTCGCCGGCCTGGCGCTCAACGTGCAGCGCTCGCCCTTCGACGATCCACGCATTCGGCGCGCGTTCGCGATGTCGGTCGACCGCTCGGCGATCAGCGCGAAAATCACCTCGGGCAACTATCGCGTCGCCGATTCGGACCGGCCGAGGTTTTCGTGGGCTTTCGATCCGGCGGTCGCCGAGCCGCGGTACGATCCGGCGGGGGCCGACCGGCTCTTCGACGCCGCTGGTTGGCGCCGCGGGGCGGACGGGCGGCGCGTGAAGGGCGGAAGGACGCTCGAGCCCGTCTATATGCAGTTCTACGAATCTGCGACCGGCGTACGCGTCGCGGCCTTCGTGCAACGCGAGCTGAATGAGCGCGGAATCTACGCCCCCGTCAAACGGATTTCGCAGGCGCAATTCTATCTTCCGAAAACGGGGATACTGGCGCGCGGCGATTTCGACATCGCGTACGTCCCGTGGTCGATGGGCGCTGATCCCGACGACCGCTTTTTGATCGCCTGCGACGGGACGGCGAACTACATGCGTTACTGCAATCACGCGCTCGACCGGCTCGAGGCAGACGCCGTTCGGAAATTACGCCAGGCCGAGCGGCGGGCCGACTACGTCACGATCGACCGCACCGTCGCGCGGGACGTCCCGGTGATCTACCTCTTCAATGCCGCCTACGTCTACGCGTACGACAAGCGCCTGCGGGGTTTCTCGCCCAATGCATTCACGCCGACCTGGAACGCATACGCCTGGCGCTTGGTGAAATAAGAGAAGGCGGCTAGGGACTATGTTCTCGCTTCGACGGTTTCGCGCTCAATTCGATAGAACTCGTCGAGTCCGATCACGTCCTCGACCGCCTTGCGCGCGACGACAAAGTCTTGTTCGCTGATCCCTCTAAAGTCACCGGTCTCACGTAGTTCAGTCAGTGTGAGTTTCAAGAAGTGAAACGCCGTGGTCAAAACAACCTGAGACTCGATGCATGCGACATATCCCATGCGCCGGAGTTCTTGACGGTTAATGATTGGCCGGCCGTCGCGATTGCCGCGCCCTTGAACGTACACGAGAGGCAGCCTGCAAGCTTTGGGCGCTTGCTCGGCTTCTTCCAGCGTGCGTGGAAAAAGAAGCCCTAAATCGGGACCGGCGTCTGCGGCGGCATTCAAGCGCGCGGAAGCCTCGGCCAGCCCGAACTCGCGACAACTGTCGGTGCGAGCGATGATTACAAAATCGGGGTCGATCTCGTCCCGCTGTCGGCACGCGTACCGAATCTTTTCCGTGAATTCCTCAACGGGTATCTGATGAACGGCGTCGGCGTGATAGTGCGCGCGCTTTGGAAAGAGCTGGTCCTCGATATGAACGCCGGCGATTCCGGCCCGAACGAATTCACGGACGGTCCGCATCGTGTGAAGAGGGTCGCCGAAACCTGCGCCCGCATCGGCGAGAACAGGAATCGTAACGGAATTTGCAACCTCAGCGGCAACTGCCGTTTGTTCGGTCATGGTTACCAAGGGCTCCGAGACCGCGAGCTTCGCGCCAACTACATAGCCGCCGACGTAAGCCGCTTCAAAGCCAATTGATTGAACGAGCCGCGCCCCGATCGCATCATAAACCGAAGGCAGATGCAAGAACGTGTTGCTCTTGAGAAGAGCCCTAAGTTGCGACGACCTGGTCATTCTGCGCCTCTAGCTCTGGAGTCTACGGCCATGGATTCCGAAAGGCCGAGAATGTCGAACACATCGTGCGGGCTTAGACCGCCCGAGGTTCCCGCGTCCGTTCCGGTCTCTTTGAACGTGCGCGCTGCAGAACGCATCGCCACTATGGCGGCGCGCGAAAGCGCCCCCGGCCAGATCGCCAGCTTAAAACCGAGTTTTCGCACTTCGTCAACGGTCAGCATCGGAGTTTTGCCATTAGCGGCCATATTCAACAGCATCGGCCCGGGTGCGTTATCGATGATGCGCTGAATCTCGTCAAGGCTCGTCGGCGCTTCGAAAAAACCGACGTCAGCGCCCGCATCAAAGGCTATTTTGATACGTTCCATCGCGTCGCTAAAGCCGCTTACGGCATTGGCGTCCGTCCGCGCGATGATGACGAAATCGGGGTTATAGCGCTCGCGCGCGGCCGCGCGTATTCGTTGGCCCCATTCCTCGATTGAACAAACCGATTTGCCCTGGAGGTGACCGCAGCGTTTGGGAAACGTCTGATCCTCGATGTGAATTGCCGCCACACCGGCCTGTTCGTAAAGATGAACCGTCCGAGCGACGTTTATCGGGCCACCAAAGCCCGTGTCTCCGTCGGCGATCACGGGGACGTCCGAGATGGATGCGATGAGGCGCGCATTTTCGGCCATCTCCGTCATCGTGGCGATACCCAAGTCCGCGAGGCCGAGCCGGCTACCCGATGTGCCCGCGCCGGTCATGTACAGAGCGGGAAAGCCCTCCGCATTCGCAATTCGTGCGGAAAAGCCGTCGTAGACTCCGGGGGCCCAGACGAGTGCAGTTGTCTTCATGAGCGTACGCAAACGCTCTGCGGCATTATGCAGCATCGATCATCACACCGTAGCAATCGGCGCGGGCGGGGAACCGACGGCGCCCGGCAGCATCAGCGGAGGTGCTGTGAGCAAGAAACGATTCCGCTTATGAGCGCGCAGCCATTCCGCGAGCGCTGTCAAATACCAATACTCGCCAAGGTTAACACCTAGCTTGAACAAGCAGTGCGCGTGCAGAGGCAGTTGCGCGCGCATGCCCGCCGCCGGTCTTGCGGGTTGTGCTTCGACTGCATGGTTGTCCGCAATCAACGCGACGAGTCCGCTGTCGGTGATCCATTGAAGAAGTCGCTGATCTCTCCCATCCAGCGCCGCCACATCGTCTGCCGTTTCCTTGAGCGGCTGCTTTTTCATGTCGAGCACGCGCTGCGCGCATCCAGTGTGCAGACAGACCATATCCCCTCGTTCCACGACGACGCCGTCTTGCTGCATGACACGCATGAGATCGTCGTAACCGATCAGCCGCCGTTCTGCGCCATAGTGCGCGCGAAGGTCGATCATCACCGCTCGACCCTGAATGCATTTTCCTGCCATGTTCTCTACGCCCAGCTTATGCGCGTACGATGTGGACTTCGCTGGAACTACGCCGATCGCACCCGCATCCGCCACGTCTACTGGGCCTGTGATATCTATGCCGGCGCGGTAGCCATTGTAAAACACTGCTTCGGCAATGCCGTCGCCGTCAGCATCGAAAAGCTGCCCTACGTGCGCCAAACTATCCCATTGGCTCGAATATTGCAGGTGCAGGATAACGGCGTCGTCGTTTATCACGTCCGTCAGTTGCGGGTCGTCGTCGGAGAGACGATAGAGAAAGTTTATCTTTCCGTTTCGGAGCGTCGGACGTAGTACAGGCGGGTGTCGGCGGGGATTAAGCGCAGTGCCGCCGGGGTAGTCGAGGGGAAGGCTAAGGCAAAACGTCAGGCCTTCACGAACTTCCGCGATGCCTTGCTTGACTTTTTCGGGAGTCAACAGGTTAAGCCGGCCGAGTTGATCGTCCGGACCCCAGTCACCCCACGTCGATCCTTCGGGGCGATTCTTCCAGCGCGTCGTCACGTTATGTCCCCCGACCAAGCGCGCTTAACGCGGCGCTAACCGAGTTTGCCGACGGTCCGCTCTAGGAGATCGAAGGCTTCCGAACCGTATTGCGCCCGAGCTTGAGCGTACAAACCGGCTTCGCGTACTGCAGCCTTGAAAGGCCGAATATCGACGTGATTAATGGTCATGCCTTGCTTCGTAAGCGTCGATTCCATGCTCTCATCGAGCCGGACGATATCGCTACGCTCCAATAGAGCCGCAGCGCTGAAATTTCGCTCGATGATGCCGTGCAGTTCCACCGGGAGCTTCTGCCATGCATCGCCGTTCGCAAGCATCGAGTATCCCGTCCAGCTCTGATTTGTCAGCGACGCAAACTTTTGGACCTCGTAGACTCGGTACGTTTCAATTGTCGCGAGCGGAAAGTCCGTCCCATCCACGATATGGGTTTGACAAGCGGTGTAGACTTCGGCGCCGTCGATGGCGGTCGGCGAAGCGCCGAGCGCGCGGAACGTTTTCGTCCACGTGCTGGAAGATGGGACTCGGATCTTTAGGCCTTTAAGATCGTCCGGAACGTGGATTGGCCGAACGTTATTACTCACGACGCGAAACGCGCCGTCCCAGGAGCGTTCGAAAGGATAGAGCCCGGTTTTCGCGATTGCGCCCCTTATCGATTTCCCAAGCGCCCCGTCCATTGCATCGCACGCGTCTTTGTGTCCGGTGAAAATGAAAGGAAGCGCTACCATCCCGACGGCGGGTACGGTGGTTTCGAGAATGCCATACGTCGATGCTAGAAACTCGAGCGCACCAGACCTAATCTGCGTGATCATTCCGACGCTCGAACCAAGCTGGTTTGCCGGAAAGACCCGCACGTCGATCCGGCCGCCGGAGTCGTCGCCGATCTTTTTGGCCGCCTCGATCATGCGTAGGGTGATGGGGTGGTCTCGCGCCCAGTCGTTTCCCCACTTGTACGTAAACTCCGCGGCGTCCCCGGGATAACGCATTGCCGTCGTCATTGCTGTCGCTCCGGCACTGACGAGAAATACTCTTCGAGAGGCTCTCACGCGGGCACCATCGTCGCTTCATCCTTGACATACGGGCGGCCCGTTTCCGACTTGCCCTTTATCGTTAGCGCGCATTTCAGCAACGTCCGAGCATCGTTGGCTAAGTCATAATCCAGTAGCGCGTTGTGCATGGTGCAGCGGTTGTCCCAAAACAGGAGATCATTCACGTGCCACCTGTGCCGATACGTAAACTCGTTTTGAACTGCGTGCCGAGCGAGGAATTCGACTAACGGTCGGCTTTCTTCTTCAGTCATCCCAACGATCTCCCGGACCCGTTTGCCAAGATAGAGCGAACGCCGCCCCGTTTCGGCGTGAACCCGAGCGATCGGCTGAGCGATCGGGATCTCACCGGATGCAAACTTAGCCGATGCTTTCTGCATCTTTCCTTGGACCTCGGCTGGGATGATTCCGCCCCTAAAAATAAGCGGCAGGTCCCGGTCGTGAACCGCATAGAGGTCGTCGACGATGCTTTTCATCTTCGGCGACAGCATGTCGTACGCCATATACATGTTGGCGAAGAGCGTGTCGCCCCCGACCTCCGGGATCGTTTTGCTTAAGAGAACGATGGCGGCGGTCGGACTGGTCGTATAGGAGCGATCGCTGTGCCAATCTTGGCCATTCTTATAGCCGTCCCACTCGATCCCGTTCGCCGTCTGATTGGTTAAAATCTCGACCTCGGGAACATCGGCGTGGTGATTCCGCAGCGGCAGTTGTTCGGAATCACCGAAGTAGTGCGCGAAGCGCGCGAGGTCTTGGGCGCTGATGTCTTGGTCGGGAAAGTATAGGAGCGTGCGATCGAGCCAAACGTCTTTTAGGGTTTCTACGGTTCGGTCGTCCAAGGGCTCGCGCAGATCGATCCCGGTGACGACGGCTCCCAGGGCGTAACCCAATCGGCGAATGTTTATGGCCATGGTGCGCCCTTTCTCATGGAGCAACAGATTTTCAGCGATTGTAGGTGGCTGCATCTCCTTTGTCCAATAGATTAATCCTATTACATTAATAGGCTACGCCTATGGGAAGCTTTTTGGGTGGAAATTCGCGACTTGACGTATTTCGTCGCGGTAGCCGACGAAGAGAGTTTTACCAGAGCGGCGGCCACATTGGGTGTGGCACAGCCCTCCCTGAGTCAACAGATCAAGAAGCTCGAGACCGAACTGGGCGTCCAACTGTTTTACAGGACGAAGAGGTCGGTATGCCTCACCTCAGCCGGCCGTACCGTGCTGACGGAGGCGCGTTCTCTACTCTCGCAGGCGGAAGTGACGCGTGAGGTTGCGCGGCTTGCGGCTTCCGGTCGCTTGGGTGAGCTGACGATCGGATTCATCGAGGCAGCCGTGTTCGCGTTGCTGCCTCGTTTGATTTCTGCATTTCGAGCGAGCTATCCGAATGTTGCGGTAAGCCTCCGAGAGCTCACTACAGTCGAACAAGTAGCCGCGCTCCGTAACAGGACCCTCGATGTTGGGATCCTTCGCACGCCTATTCTGGGCGATGACATTGAAACGGAACTGCTCCTGAAGGAACACGTCGTGGTAGCGTTGCCCGCGACACACCAACTTGCCAAAGACGGGAACGTTCGGCTAGCGTCGTTACGGCGAGAGAGCTTCATCTTTCACTCAGGTTCGAAGGCGAGTCGTCTTCGCGATGAAATCGTTGGATTGTGCCGTACTGCGGGCTTCATCCCTCGCATCGTTCAGGAAGCGGGAGAGTTTCACACTATCTGCGGGTTGGTCGCTGCCGGGCTCGGGGTTTCATGCGTGCCCTCTTCGGCTCAAGCCATAAATATTGAGGGCGTCGTGTATCGCCGTCTCACCCATCCGGAAGTTGAGATCGACTATCGAGCGGGCTGGCTGCGGGAGGGGCGCTCGCCGACGGTTCTTGCGTTTCGCTCGGTCCTGGACGCCGGTCTTTCTAGAGCGTCTTGACGGCGCTCGTCAGTTTCTCGACCGACGATTTCGCGTCGCCGAAGAGCATCATCGTGTTCGGCAACTCGTAGAGCGGGTTATCGATCCCAGCGAAGCCGGGGTTCATCGAGCGCTTGAGGACGACGACGTTGTGCGCCTTGTCGACGTCTAGGATCGGCATTCCGTAGATTGGGCTCGACGCGACGTTGCGCGCGGCGGGGTTGGTCACGTCGTTGGCGCCGATGACGAGAGCGACGTCGGTGCGCGCAAACTCCGGATTGATGTCGTCCATGTCGTAGAGCGAGGTGTACGGCACGTTCGCCTCCGCGAGCAGGACGTTCATGTGGCCCGGCATGCGGCCGGCGACCGGGTGGATCGCGTATTTGACCGTGACGCCATGCTTCTCGAGCTGGTCGGCGAGTTCGCGGACGCTGTGCTGCGCCTGCGCGACCGCCATCCCGTAACCGGGGACGATGATCACCTGTTTGGCGTACGCGAGCATCGTAGCGACGTCGTCCACGGTCGCTTCCCGTACCGCCCCGCCGCTCGCACCGGGCGCGGCCGCGCCTCCCGAGACGACCTTTCCGAACGCGCCGAAGAGGACGTTCGTAATCGAACGGTTCATCGCGCGGCTCATCAACATCGTCAGGAGCGTCCCCGACGCGCCGACGAGCGCGCCGCTGATGATGAGCACGTTGTTTCCGAGAACGAAGCCCGTCATCGCCGCGGCGAGCCCCGTGAACGAGTTCAACAGCGAGATGATGACCGGCATGTCCGCGCCGCCGATCGGCAAAACGAAGAGCACGCCGAGCGCCGCCGCCGCACCAAGGGCGACGAAATACGCGGGGATCGCATCGACGCCGGCGATGACGAGGCCCGAGGCGAGCACGATCGTCAGCGCGATCAAACCGTTGACGAACTGCTGTCCCGGATAGGTCAGCGGGCGCCCCGTCATCACTTCTTGCAATTTCAAGAACGCAATGATGCTGCCCATGAAACTGATCGCGCCGATGATGCTCGAAAGAAGGATCGCGAGCGCTTGATCCCACGAGAGCGGCGTGACGTCGGGCCTGAGCTTCAAGAATTCCGCGCAGGCGACCATTGCCGCAGCGCCGCCGCCGGCGCCGTTGAAGAGCGCGACCATCTGCGGCGTCGCCGTCATCTTGACGGCGCGCGCCGAGTAGATTCCGACGAGCGCGCCGCCGACGAACCCGATCGCTACGACCCACCACGCGGCCTTCCAATCGAGCAGGAAGCCCGTCGCGACGAGCGCGATCGCCATGCCGAGCATCGAGATGTAGTTTCCGGTGCGCGCCGTCCGCGGATTGCTGAGATGGCGCAGACCAAGGATGAAGCAGACGGCGGTAACGAGATAGGCCGCGTCGATCGCAATCAAGTTCGGGCCGGTCCCCTCCGCCGGCGTCACCGCTTCGCTGCGTCTTCGGGCGGAGCCGGTTTCGCCTTGAACATCGCGAGCATCCGCTGTGTGACGACGTATCCGCCGAAGACGTTCAGCGATGCGAGAAAGACGACGATCACGGAGAGGACCGGGCCGAGTTTCGGTTCGGCGACGACGGCGACCAGGAGCGCGCCGACCAAAACGATTCCGTGGATCGCGTTGGTCGCCGACATCAACGGCGTGTGCAACATCGCCGGAACCTTCGAGATCACTTCGAAGCCGACGAAGACGGCCAGAACGAAGACCGTCAGCTCGGCCAGCAGTTGGGCGCTCATGCGCTGTTCCCGGCGAGCGCGGCGCGCGTCGGTTCGTGGAGGATCTCGCCGTCTTTGGTCAAGGTCGTTCCTTTGACGATCTCGTCGTTGAAGTCGAGGTTCAAGGCACCATCTTTGATCAGGACGCCGAGCAGAGCGTAGACGTTGCGCGAGTAGAGCTGGCTCGCGTGATACGGCATCGTCGAGGGAAGATTTGTCGTACCGACGATCGTGACGCCGTGCGCCACGCTCACTTCGCCCGGTTTGGTGAGCGCGCAGTTGCCGCCCGTCTCCGCCGCTAGGTCGACGATTACCGAGCCCGGCTTCATCCCGGCGACCGCTTCTTCGGTGACGAGCAGCGGTGCGCGGCGGCCCGGGACTGCGGCCGCCGTGATCACGACGTCGATCCCGGCAATATGTTCGGCGAGGAGGCGTTGCTGCAAGGTTTCCTGTTCCGCCGTCAACGCTTTCGCGTAGCCGCCCGCGCCTTCGGCGTCGACGCCGAGGTCGAGTTCCAGAAAGCTCGCGCCGAGGCTCTGAACCTGTTCTTTTACGATCGCACGCGTGTCGTAGCCGGAGACTACGGCGCCGAGGCGGCGCGCGGTCGCGATCGCTTGCAAGCCGGCGACGCCGGCGCCGAGCACGAGCACCTTCGCCGGTGGGATCGTTCCGGCGGCGGTCGTGAGCATCGGGAAGAAGCGCGGCAAGTATTCGGCCGCGAGAATCACCGCTTTGTAGCCGCCGATGTTCGCTTGCGACGAGAGCGCGTCCATGCTTTGCGCGCGCGAGATGCGCGGGATCGCGTCCATCGAAAACGTCGTCAGCTTTCGCGCGGCATATTTTTCGACCGACGCCGGATCGCCGAGTGGCGCCAGCAACGCGAGCAGCGCCTCTCCCGGATGCATCAGGTCGAGTTCGGCGTCGGTCGGGCGCTGCACTTTGATGACCAGCTCAGCTTTCGAATAGAGGGAGGCGGCATCGGCTACGAGGCCGGCGCCGGCCTCTTCGTAGGCGTCGTCCCGGAACGCCGCCTTGTCGCCCGCGCCGCGCTGCACTGCAACCACGACGCCGGCCTTCGCCAGCCGCGCGACGGTTTCGGGGACAAGCGCCACACGGCGTTCGCCCGGAGCGATCTCAGTGGGAACGCCGATCTGCATGGCGTTCTCTGTACCGCCTGCGCGAACGGCGGTCCTGGAGCACCCTCCCGCGAACCAGGCGCTCGATGAACTCGGACCGGAATGACGCTGCGGTTGCGCTAGTCATCCTCGTTGGAGGAGACGCGCTCGCGTTGCGCGTCTGCGAAGACTTGGCCGCCAGGTCAGATCTGAGCGTCGTCGTCCTCTGGCACCAGGGTGCGGAATTCGCGGAGCGGATCGAGCGCTGCGGCGCCCGCTTCGTCGGACGCTCTCCCGACGACGAGGAATCGTTGCGGCGCGCCGGCGTCGAGCAAGCGGCGTCGATCGTCATGCTGACCGACGACGACCACGTAACCTTGCACGTTGCGTTGAAAGCGCGCGACCTCAATCCGTCGATTCGGATCGTGTTGCGGCAATTCAATCGGACGCTTGGGCGAAAGATCGAGCAGAACCTCGAAAACTGCTCGGTCATCTCGCTCTCGGCTCACGTTGCAGCGTTCTATGCCGGGACGGCGCTCGATTACGAGTGTTTCCACGCCTTGCAGTTTCCCGACATCGACGGGCCGCTCGTCGGCTTTTCGAAGCGCGATCCGGAGCGCATTGCGCACGGCGAGCGGCTCATCGCGATGGACGGGGACAAGGCCGTCGTCTTCGGACGCATTCGCTCGAACGTTTCGAAAAAGGCGCCGGCGTTGCCTCATCCGGTTCGTCGCTGGTTCCGCCCGCGCAGCGTTTTCCAGTGGCTCTATCGCGGGTACGCGCGGCTCGATCCGTTGCTCCGCCTGGTCATCGCATTCGCGTTATCGGTCGTCGTCGCAGCGACGGCGTATTTCGTCGTCGCGGTCAAGCTCGGCTGGCTCGAATCGCTCTACTTCGTCATCACGACGATGACGACGACCGGGTTCAGTGACGACCCGGCCCGCGCCGCCGCGCACACGGGGCTCGCGGTGACGATTCTCCTCATGCTGTGCGGCGTCGCCTTCACCGGCATCTTCTACGCGGTCTTGACGACGAGGTTCACCCAGGCGCAGTGGATCGCGACGCAAGGCCTGCGACACATCGCGCGCAGCGGTCACGTCGTGGTTTGCGGAGCCGGCAACGTCGGGTCGCGCGTCATCGATTACTTGCTCGCGCTCGGGCTCGGCGTCGTGGTCGTCGAGGCAGAGCCAAAGCCTGAGATCGTCGAACGCGCGCGCGACAACGATTTCGACTTGTTGACGGGCGATGCGACCAAGGACGCGACGCTCGACCATTGCAACCTGACGCACGCCGAGGCGCTGGTCGCTTTGACCGACAGCGATACGAACAATCTCGAAGTGGCCCTCGGCGCACGCGCGCGTAACCCGGAGCTACGGATCGTGATGCGTTGTCAGGAAGCCGAGTTCGCGAGTGCGATCGCGCGGCATTTCGGAATCGATCACACGTATGGCACGGCGCCGCTCGCGGCTCCGGCGGTTGCGGGGCTCGCGCGTTTTCCCGGCGCGCGCGGCCGGGTCACGATCGGCGCAAACGATTACGCGGTGATCGAGGGTCGCTTCGACGAAGCGCAATCTGCAGCGCCTAACGGCGCAATTCCGCTCGGCGTCTGGCGGAACGGGAATCTGGCGATGATCTTCGATTTTGCCGACGTCAAATCGAACGACGTCGTCCTGGCGCTCCGGCCGGGTTTCTAATGAATCCCAGCATACAAAAAAGCGCGCTCGAAAAAGGCGCATTGAAGACCTCCTGGCGGGCTTAGACTCGCTTGATTGCGACGGCGTTGCGCAGGACGCCGATCCGCTCGATCTCGACGTCCATCACGTCGCCGTCGGCGAGAAACTCGGGCGGCGTGCGCGCGAAGCCGACGCCGTCGGGCGTTCCGGTCGCGATGACGTCGCCGGGCTCGAGGGTCATCCCGCGTGAGAGCGACGCGATGATTGTCGCGACGTCGAAGATCAGTTCGTTCGTGTTCGCGTGCTGTTTGGTTTCGCCGTTGAGGAGAAGCGAGATGTCCAGGTTGCCGGGGTCGGGAATCTCATCGGTGCCGACGATCCACGGTCCGATCGGGCACGTCTCGTCGAGGCTCTTTCCCTTGAACCACTGACCGTGCTCGCGCTGAAGATCGCGCGCGGTCACGTCGTTGAGACACATGTAACCGAAGACGACCGAGAGCGCGCGCTCTTTGGGGACGTCGCGGCAGCGCTCGCCGATCACGACCGCGAGCTCGGCCTCCCAATCGTACTCCGGTGAAACGTCGGGCGAGAGATGCAGCACCTGCTCGGGATCGGCGACGGCGGTCGGCGCCTTCGTGAAGAAGGTCGGGACCGTCGGGAGCTTCAGCTCGATCCCGCGCGCTCGTGCGATCTCTTCGGCGTGGCCCTTGTAGTTGCGGCCGACGGCGAAGACGTTTTTGCGCGGACGAAGCGGCGCGAGCAGCCGCGCTCCTTTGAGCGGGACAGGCTTCTTCGTTTCGAGGGCCTTGCGCTCGCGCCGGGAGAGGGCGAGATAGTCGAGCATCGTCCCGGCGCTCGCCGGCAGCGGGTGGATCGCGTCGTCGCGAACGATCCCGAGCCGCGGCTCGCCTTTGTGCATAAACGTTACGTAGCGCATTGTGGGCTTTCCTTAGGTCTTGCGGTGCGTGAGATGCCACAGATCGCAATAGCGACAGTGGTACGCATGCAGTACGCCGGACATCCCGTTCATCGCAGCGTGCGCGCGCGCCTCGTCTTCGCTCCGGTAGCCGTCTTTCCGCGTGCAGCTACGCTCGAGATCACGATCGACCGCGTCGTCGATGCCCTCGCGACTGCGCAACCACCATTTCAGCGGATCGAAATCGCTCACGGCTCTTTGGTCGGCGCGGGCGTCACAAGATGGACGTTGCCGAGCGACGCCTTCATCTGGGCGTAGTGCTCGCGGTTGAGCTCTTTGTAGACGTCGACGAGCCCAAGCGCCGAAGAATCGACGCCCCCGGAGCGGATCAGTCTCACGTGGCGCTGGACGAGCTGCGTTTTCGGGTTGTAGTCGTATGAGACGCGATAGACGCCCGCGATCGCGCGACCGTCGCTTCTGCGCACGAAAATCTGCACGACGTTCCCGTAGGTGATGGCGTCGAAGCGCGGATCCCTGGAACGGGCTCGAAAACGGACTTTGCTGACCTGGCCTTTGGCGTTGACCTCGACGATATAGCGGGCGTGCCGCCCCCGGGCGGCCGCGGCCGGCGGCGTCGGCCGCTCCGGCGGCGTCGGCCGCACCGGTTGCGCATCCGTGCGCGGCGCGGCACTAGCCGCGTCCGGCGGCGTCGCGGCCAGAGCGGGTCCGGCCGGGATCGGAAGGGTGATGGCGGAGAGGCAGGCCAGGAGGCCAAGTCGAGCCGCGATCGTTCTCAGGAACTTCCCCGGCGCCGGGGATGGCTCTGCACGTCGCCGAAACCGAAGTGCCGTGAAGCGCATACTGAGTATTGTAGCACTGGGCACGCTCTCTCTGCTCGCGGCGTGCAAAGAGCCGCCCGCGGCCAACGCCCCGTCGAACTTGATAACGTCGGCGCCGGACATCGTCATCAAGTCGCTCCAGATCGTCGCCGCTCCCGAGAATTCGGTGCAGGGCGATACGCTCTACATCGTGACGTTCACCTTCACCAACGACGTCGGGCGCGATTTCGTCCCGCGCATCGATCACTTCACCTTACAAGACAAGGACCAGATCCGTCACACCGGGATCACGTCGGGGAGCACGGCGCTTGCCGGCCGGCTGCATAACTCCGACGAGATACTCCACAAAAATGAGTCGCGCGATTACATGGCTGCGTTCCTGGTTTACAGCGGCACCTTTGGAACGCTCTCTTACGCGCTCGACTTCTAAAACAAGCCTCTTTCGGGGCGCGGCACTCGGACTCGTTGCGGCGCTGGTCGCGGCGTTACCGGCCCAAGCGGCGCGGCCTTTGCTCGACAAGGGGCAGTGGGACGCATACTTCGCGCTGTTCGCGCGCGACGTCAGCGTCCCGTGGAAAGCGGCGACCGTCCGCCTCGATACGTATTCCGGCGCGCCGGTCGACTTCAGCGTCTACGGCGTCGATCCGGCCGACGTCATCATTGCCGGCCAGAATCGCCAGGCGCGTCCGCTCGATACGTCGCATCGCAAAGCGATCGTCCGCTGGAAGTTTTCACCGCCGGCTGGTTTGCGTTTCAATTCGAGCGAAGTCAGCGTGCCGCTGGGCACGCAAGAGGGGTTCTACGTCGTCGAGGCGCGTCGCGGAGATGCGGTGCAGCAGGTTTGGATCAATCGAACGCACATCGGGCTGTTGACGAAAGAGAGTCCCGATGGTCTGCTGATCTGGGCAGTCGATCTGCACAGCGGACGGCCGCTCTCGAGCCTGAGCGTCTCGTTCCTCGTCGGTCTGCAGCTGATCGACCGCAAGACCGACGCAAACGGGTTGGTCGCTTGGCACGATCTGAAAAGTCGCCCGATCTTTGCGCTCGCCGAACGCGATGCGGCGGTCGCTTTCGTGTCGATCTTGCCGCAGGCGCCCTTGCCGCCCTCGATCGTCGGGATCCGGCTCGAGTCGGCGGTCGCCCGCGCCGGCTCGACGGTTCGTTTCGCGGGCTTCGCGCGGCGGCGCCAAAGCGGTGCGCTCAAACTCGCCGGCGGCGACATGCACGTCACGCTCGCCGCGAGCGGTCGAACGCTCGCGGCGGCGACCGCACATCTCGACGCGGCCGGCGCATATGAGGGCGCGCTCGAGGTTCCCGCGAACCTCGCGGCCGGCGACTACGCCGTGCTCGCGAACGGGGCCGGCGGCGTGGGAGGAACGACGGTGCACGTCGATGCGGCGGCCGACGTCGCGCTCGCGATTCGAAGCGGGTGTCCGTGCGATCCGCAGAAATCCGTCCCGATCACGATCGTTGCGACGCGCGCGGGCGCGCCGGCGCCGGGCGTCGCGATCGCCGTCGAGATCGTGCGCACGCCGCACACGATTGCGCCCGGTGCCGCGAACGACGTTCCGCGTTGGGGAACGACCGTCGTCTACGATGCGACGCTGCAAAGCGGAACCGGCGGCCGCGCGCAGGTCGCGCTTTCGCCGCCGACCGACGGCCTCGATTCGACCTATGGAATTCAAGCGACCACGACGGGTGCGACCGCGACGGCGCAAATTGGCGTTCAAAACGCGCGGATCGCGCTCGATCTCGAAGCGGCTGCGCCGATCGTCGATCCCGGTGCGCCCGTCGCCTTTGACGTGCGCGGCTTCGATCCAAGCGACGGCGCGCCCGCGCCAGGCGCGAACGTCCACCTTCACCTGTCCCACGGCTCGACCGTGCAAGAGCAGGACGTCGCCCTCGACGCGCGAGGCTACGCGCGCGTAATCTTCCGCGACGTCAGCCTCGGATCGAATCTCGCGCTCGCCGACGCGACCGTCGACGGACGCCACGCGCTCGACGCGGCGGCGGTGACTGTTGAACCGAGCGCGCTTTCCGGAGCAACGACCGCGGACGCCGCCGCCGTGAGCATCGTACTCGACAAGCCGCGTTATCGCGTCGGCGACAAGATCACCGTTCGCGCCGACGCGCGAGGCGCGAGTGGCGACGCGCTCATCACACTCGACGGCGCGCGAACGTACGCGACTCGTGTCGGCGTGACGGCGAATGGCGAAGCGGTCGCGACCCTCGACCTCGGGGACCCGCAAGGCGACGTGCACATCTCGGCGGCGTTCGTGCGCGACGGTGCGATCGCGTTCGGCACGGTCGGCGTCACCATCGATGGGCCCGGCCATCCCCGTGAGACCGAACTCACGCTCGATCGCGCGACTTACCAGCCCGGCGCGACCGCGCACGTCACCGTGCACGATGGTGGTGACGTAGGCACCGCGACCTACGCGATTCGCGTCGCCGACGGCCGCGAGAGTGGGTCGGCGCTGTTCGACGACGCCCCTGCGGTGCTCGCGAGCGGCGGAACGACCTCGCAAAATCCGGCGTCGGAGAATCCGACATGGCACGCTTACGTCGAGCCGGCCAGCTCGAAGGCGAGCGACATCTTCGCGGCCGAGCAACCGCGTAACGCGCCGAGCGGCGCGCCGTCGATCGGCGCGGCCGCGCCGCGCACGATGCTGTGGCAAGTCCAGAGCCTGACCGGCGACGGTTTCGACGTCGGGGTCCCGAAAGATGCGGGCCGTTACGTTCTCTCGCTCATGAAGATCTCCGCAAACGGTTGCGTCGGCGCCGCGTCGGTTGGATTCGAAGTGCGGTGAAGTCCTCGAGCGGCGCGCCGGCGCCGGGAACCGCCGTGCTGATGCTGCTCGATACGTACGGCCTGGTCTATCGCGCGTTCTTCGCATTGCCGGCGATGACCACGACCAAGGGCGTTCCGATCAACGCGGCCTACGGCTTCACGCAGATGCTGACGAAGATCATCGCCGACGAGAAGCCAACCCACGTGATCGCTACCTTCGACAAGGGGCTGCCGCAGGCGCGAGTCGACCTATACGCCCAATACAAAGCGCAGCGCGACACGATGCCGGACGACCTGCGTTCACAGTTTTCCCTCGTGCGCCGCATCTTGGACGTCCATCGCATTCCGCAAATCGAGATGGAAGGCGAGGAAGCCGACGACGTGATCGCGACCTTGGCTCGCCAGGCCGGCGAGGCCGGCCAGAACGTCGAGGTCGTCACGGGCGACCTCGATCTCTTGCAGATCGTCGATGAGAAAACGACGGTCTTGACCACGCGGCGCGGAATCACCGAACTCGGCCGCTACGACCCCGAAGCTGTCTACGCTCGGTTTGAATTACAGCCGTCGCAGCTGCCGGACTACCGTGGTCTCAAAGGTGACCCGTCGGACAACCTTCCCGGAATTCCGAGTATCGGCGAGAAGACCGCGATCAAATTGCTCAAAGCCGCGAGCTCGCTCGACGCGCTCCTGGCGAACCCGGCGCTTGCCGGCACGCCGAAACTCGAAGCGCTCATCCGCGAGCACGGGGAGACGGCGCGCCTCTGCCGCGACGTCTCGATTCTCTCGCGCAATTTGCCGCTGACGGTTCCGTGGGACGAGGCGCAGTATACCCCTCCGGCCCCCGAAGAACTGTACCCGCTCTATCGCGACCTCGAATTCAAATCGTTGCTTGCGAGGTTACCGGTCGCGAAAAACGACGCGACGCTCTTCCCGATCGACGCCGCCGAGCGCCTCGAGGGAACGTATCGCTCGTTTGCGGCCGCGGTCGATCCGCCCGAATTCTCGTTGCTGGCCCGCATCCTGCGCGATGCTGCGGTTGCGCCGCAAGGCGCCATCGCGTTGCGCGGCGAGGAGATCGGCATCGCTACGAACGAGGCGACGGGGGTTTCTTTTCGCTTGGCCGCGCTGAAGTATCCGGAGGTGCGCGAAGCCTTCGCAGCATTCTTGGGCGGCGGCGGGCTCGCCGCGCACGATTGGAAGGCGCTCGCGGCGATGCTGCGCGCGCAGGGTGCGGAGCTACCGGAGGCGGGACCGCGCGACGACGTCATGATCGCCTCTCATCTTCTCAATCCTTCGCGGACCTACGCGAACCTCGACGACGCCGCCGGCGAGTACCTCGGCAAGCGCCCAACGGATGAAGCGGCGGCGCACGCCGACGCGGTCGGCCGCCTGCGCGGCGTGGTTCGCGAGCGGCTCGGCCTGCGCGAACAGCTCTCGCTCTATGATGACGTCGAGATGCCGCTGGTCGCGATCCTCGCTAAGATGGAGCGAACTGGGATCGCGATCGATCCGGCGGCACTGACGGAGTTGGCGAGGGAAGTGGACGCTTCGGGGACGCGGCTGCAGGACGAAATATATTCCGCCGCCGGAGGGCCGTTCAACCTCGCTTCGCCGCAACAACTCGGAACGATGCTGTTCGAACGGCTCGGCTTGCCGAACGGCGGCCGTACCAAGACCGGCTGGGCGACGGGGAGCGAAGTCTTGCAACCGCTCGCACGCGAACACGAGATCGTCGCGAAGGTGCTCGAATACCGCGAGGTCACAAAACTCAAGAACACCTACGTCGACGTCATTCCGAAATTGCTCGGCGCCGACGGACGGCTGCACACGAGCTTCAATCAGACGGCGACGGCGACGGGACGCCTTTCGTCGACCAATCCGAATCTTCAAAACATTCCGGTGCGGACCGAACTTGGGCGGCGCGTCCGTCGCGCCTTCGTGGCCGGCGGCGATCGCGTCCTGCTCGCCGCCGATTACAGCCAGATCGAATTGCGAATCATGGCGCACATCTCGGGCGACGAAGCGATGCGCGCCGCCTTCCGGCGCGGCGAGGACATCCACGATGTCACCGCCCGCGGTATCTTCGGCGTCCCCGCGGTCCTGGTGGTGACGCCGAATCAACGCCGGATCGCCAAGGCGGTCAACTTCGGGCTCTTCTACGGGATGTCGGATTTCGGTCTCGCGCAACGGCTCGACATCGAACGCGCCGAGGCGCGCGCGATGACCGAGGCCTATTTTGCGCGCTTCCCGGCGGTCCGCGTCTGGATCGAACAAAACCTCGAGTTCGGCCGCGAACACGGCTACGTCCAAACGCTCCTCGGGCGGCGTCGCTACTTCCCCGACCTGCGAACCCGCAACTACGCCCTGCGCTCGGCGGCGGAACGCGAGGCGACCAACGCCCCGATGCAAGGCAGCGCCTCGGATTTGATGAAGTTGGCGATGGTCAAGATCGACCGCGCGCTCGAGCGCGAGGGTGCGGATGCGCAGATGTTGCTCCAAATTCATGATGAATTAATCTTCGAAGTCGGTCGCGCGCAGACGGGCGCCGTCGCGTCAATCGTCAAACGCGAGATGGAGGCGGTCTTCGAACTCGCCGTTCCGCTCGAAGCGACGCTCAAGACCGGCCGCACTTGGTACGACGTAGAGCCGCTCGACCCGGAACCGATCGATGTTTGAGAAATTCCTTGGGATTGTAACCTTCGCGCTCGCGATAGCGCTCGCGCCCCTTGGGACCGCGACCGCCGCCGCCCAATCGCAGGTCGCGGCGCTCCCCTGTGCAAACCCGGCGCTGCCGGCGGCGATCCTCGACGGGCCGGCAACGCTCTCCTCGAATTCGGCGTTGGGGACGATCCGTGTCGGCGCCCCGCAGGGAGTCTTGACGCTCGCGGTGGCGGACGACTCGGGGGAACGCGAACTCGGATTGATGTGCGTGACGCGGCTGCGCCCGCGCGCCGGCATGTTGTTCGTCTTTCCGCAGAGCGGCGAGTGGGATTTTTGGATGAAGAACACGCTCATCTCGCTCGATATGATTTGGCTCGAGAGCAACGGCCGGGTGACGACAATTGCCGAAGCCGTTCCGGCCTCGACGGTGATGACACCCGATGATGCCGTCGCGCGTCGCAGCGGTCGCGGCCGGTATGTGATCGAGTTAGCCGCAGGTGAAGCGACGAAAGCGGGGATCACGGTCGGCAAGCGCCTACCGATCGTTTTGCGGCGGTGATACGCGCGTTCGCCGTCGCTCTCTGCGCCGCGCTTCTCGTCGGCGCGGAGCCGGAGCCATCACCATCGCCGGTGCCGAGTGAGGCCGCCGAGACAGCAGCGACCCCGGCGCCGAGCGCGACGTCGCTGCGGCTTCTCACAGACCCCTATGCCATACTGTCACGCGCACGCGATGCGTTTCACGCCCACCTGCGCCCGCCGTATGTTGTTTACAACATGGATCGACGCGTGTGGGTCGACGATCAGCCCGATGGCCAGGACTCGTACACCTGGCGCATTTGGTACAGGGCCGCCGACTCGTCCGCGTTGCAGCGCATTTGGTACAGATTTCGCAAGCGTGCCGTCGCCGAGTTACATTTCATCCACCCGTCGTTCCGGCTCGACGGCGATCCGGGACCACCGACCGGCGACATCTTTGAACTTCCACCACCGGCGAGTCCGGCGCCGCGCCCAACGGGGACGGAGAGGTTGCGCACGATCGCGGTCGTCTCAAAGGCCGGCGATCTCGATTATCGAGCGACGCTCGTCGCGATCGACAAGGGCGCCTATCATCTCAAACTGCAACCGCTCCGCGATGAAGGTCGGAACCGGCTGCGAGAGTTGTGGGTTGGGCCCGATTTTGAAGTGATTCACGCGATCGAGGCCAATCGGCCGCACTTCGATATCGAAGGCCTGGTCGGATTCGTTCGGCTCGACATGCGGTTCGAGATGTTCCAAAGCGTCCCCGTTCTGCGCCGGGCCGAAGAGCTGGCCACGATCCTGCCGACCTTCGGCACTACCGGTCATCGGGTGGAATTCGATTTTGTCTACGATGAGATCGTCTTCGCGACGTCGCTTCCCGGCTGGTACTTCGATCCGAAAACCTATCACGCGCGCTTCCGAGAGTCGCCGTCATACTAGGTTCCCGAGCTTTAGCTGCCCAGGCGCCGATGCGCGTGCGGAACCTTTTAGGCTCGAGGCGCGTTGTAGGGTCCGGACGTGCCGGAGCTGCCCGAAGTCGAAACGATCGCCCGCGGCCTGCATAAGGCGCTCGCGGGCAAGCGAGTCGAGTCGGTCCGGATCGGCCTTCCCAAGGTCGTTTCTCCGAAGCCGCGACGCTTCGTTCGAGAGCTAACCGGGGAAGTGATCGATTCGGTGCACCGGCGCGGCAAGTTCGTGGTCATCTCGCTCGCGTCCGGGCGATCGCTCGTCGTTCATCTACGGATGACCGGGCGGCTCATCGTACAAGCGGCGGGGACCACGAGCGTCCAACCCTACACCAACGTGTCGTTGACGCTCTCCGGCGGCGCTCGACTCGCGTTCGCCGACGTGCGTCAATTCGGCAGGATGCGCCTTGTTGGGCCTGAAGAACCGTGGGCTGTCGAGGTCGGCTTGGAGCCCCTCTCGGACGAATTCACGTTCGAGCGGTTCTCCGGCTTGTTGGACGGGCGGTCTACACCGATCAAGGTGTTTCTGCTCGACCAGCGTCGCGTTGCAGGGCTCGGCAACATCTATGCCTGCGAGGCACTTTGGGAGGCGCGGATCCATCCGGGTCGGCCTGCCGGGTCGCTCTCACGGGAGCGGAGACGCCGCCTTCACGACTCGATTCGATCGGTGCTTCGGCGCGCGATCGATCAACGTGGGACCAGCATCGACGACTATGTCGATGCCGAAGGGCTCAAGGGCGGTTTTCAAAATCAGCTCCAGGTCTACAGCCGAGACGGTCGCGACTGTTTCCGCTGCGGACGAACCATCGTGCGAACGGTTCTCGCACAACGCGGCACCTGGTGGTGCCGGACCTGCCAAACGCGATAACGACTTCGCCTCTGCATTAAGAGGAACTGCGCAAAGCGCGGCGGCGTGACCGGGCGATTCGACTCGGCGCGCTGAGTAAAGGGGAAACGTATTACTACTACTACCGACATCGACCTAAACAAGACCGAAGAACTCGAAGACCAACTCGCGCTCGAGCAGCGCATGTATGAAGAGAGCCTCAAAGTTCTCGATGAGGGCCAGGTTCTCGTCGGCGTTATCGTCGCGAAGTATCAAGACGAGTTACTCGTCGATATCGGCGGCAAGTCGGAAGGCACTCTGAGCTTCCGCGAGCTTTCGCTGGCCATCGACGCGAAGGAATTACGAGTCGGCGACAAGCTCGAGGTGATGATTCACCGGATCGACGACCAAGACGGGACGCTGTTTCTCTCCGAACGGCGCGCGCGCGCGCTCAAGACCTGGGAAAAGGTCATCGAAGCGCACGATAACGACGAAGTGATCGAAGCAACCGTGACGCAAGTCGTCAAAGGCGGCGTTCTGGTCGATCTCGGGATGCGCGGCTTCGTGCCGGCGTCGCAGATTCGCCGCCAGCCGGTCGGGAATCTGGACGAACTCGTCGGCAAGCACCTGCGCCTCAAAGTCATCGATCTCGACCACAAGCGGCACCGCGTCGTTCTCTCGCAACGCCTCGTGCTCGAAGAAGAACTAAACGCGAAGAAAAGCGAGCTACTGGGGACCTTGGCGGTCGGACAGATTCGCGAAGGCGTCGTCGTGCGCTTGGCGGAGTTCGGCGCGTTCGTCGATCTCGGCGGAATCGACGGTCTCATTCACAATAGCGAACTCGCATACGCGCGGATCAAGCATCCGAGCGAAGTCGTCAAGATCGGCGACATCGTGCAGGTCGAAGTGATGAAGTTCGATCCGGAAGCGAAGAAGGTTTCGCTTTCGCTCAAGCACGCGTTGCCCGATCCGTGGGTCGAGCACGCCGATAAGCTGATCGAGGACCAGCGCCTCATCGCGCAAGTGGTCAAGGTTACGCCGAACTACCTTCTGGTCGAGATCATCCCGGGCGTGCTCGCGATGGTGCCGAAGGGCGAGTTCGACCCGGCCAAACAATACAGCCCCGGCGAAGAGGTCGAGGTGACGATTCTCACCGTCAACCACTCGACGCGGCGAATCACGGGTTCGATTCAGCACGTCATGGACGTCGCGCCCGAGGAGATCGAGGCCTATGTTGCCGACGGCGAGGTCGGCTCGGTCACGGGCGCGCTCGAAAGCGTCGTCGAGTAACTATCGACCGGCGTGCGGCTTCGCCCAATGAAGCTGCGCGTCGGACTGACCGGTGGAATCGGCGCCGGAAAGAGTGAGGTCGCGCGAATCTTCGCCGACCTCGGTGCGCTCGTCGTCGACGCCGACGAAATGGCGCGGATCGCCGTCGTGCCGGGCAGCGGGGGTCTCGCGCAGGTCCGCGCGCGCTGGCCGCAGGTCGTCGGCGGGGACGGCATCCTCGATCGTGCGGCGCTCGCCGCGCTCGTCTTCGATGACGAGGCGGCGCGGGAAGAGCTCAACGCGATCGTCCATCCGATCGTGCGCCGGCTGAGCGCGGAGCGCGAAGCGTTGGCTAGTCCGGATCAGATCGTCGTGCACGAAGTCCCGCTCCTATTCGAAACGGGCTTCGCCGATGGATGCGATGCGACGGTGCTCGTCGTCGCGCCGTTCGAGCAGCGCATCGAGCGCGTTCAGGCTCGCAGTCAAATCTCGCGCGACAAGATCGAACGTAGGATCTCCGCGCAAATCGACCCCGAGGAGGCGCGCAAGCTCGCCGACTTCGTAATCGAAAACGACGGCTCGATCGAACAATTGCGGGATCGAGTGGGTCGGGTCTTTAGCGAGTTACTGGCAATCAAGCACGGTTGAAGATTGACTCAGTATTGCTTCTTGTCCGTGTTGTTTTGCGGCTTCCCGAAGGTCATGGGGAAGAGATAGGTTGCTGGGATCGACAGGCAGCGAAACGTTTCGGGGCTATATTTGCTCTGCCGCGCGGAGTTCAGCGCGGCGATGTCGAGTGAGGTATCTCCGGCCGACTGAAAGATCGTCGCGCTGGTCACCGATCCGCTCTCATCGACGTCGACCTTGATCACGGCTGTGCCCGAGATGCCTTGCTCTCTCGCCAGGCGCGGATACGTTGGCTGGACGAGTTGCGCGACGCCGACGACGGCGTTGGGGCGATCGCAGCTCGGAGGCGAATCCGAAACGAGAGCTGCGGCCGTTACGGTGGGGCTGTGGGCGAATGCATCGGCGCGCTGTTGCCGCCAGGCGACCCAGTTCGCGCTCGCATCGTATCCTGGAACCAATTGTCGCAAATAGAAATCCGTATATCCGAAGCGAGGACTGCATGACTTTGCCGTCTGCACAGCACTGCCGGCGAGCACCGCGCGTGCCGCGGTCAGGAAGTCGAGCTTCGGCAGCGTCACAAAAATCGGAGCGGAGACAAAACGCGCCGACATTCTTAGCGCCGTTGCCTCGCTCGGGGTTATTTTGCTAAAGGTTACGCCCGTCAGGGTCGCGCCGTATTCTGCCGCGTCGGAGTAGAGCTGCAAGCGGGCCGAGAGGGGTGTACCGTCTTCGGAGCTCAACTCGAGCGCGTAGGTCTTTGCATCCGGCATGAGTGCGATGCCGGCGATGCCGAGCGAGCACCATGCGGTCCCAGCCGCGTCGACGCGCCTCGCCGGCATTTGGATCATGAACGGGAGCGCAAGGATCAGCGCGAGCTGAGCAAGCGATGTCCATTTACGCATGAGAACGAAACTTATGCGAGGCGTCTGAGCCGCCCTGGTGACCGCTTCATCGGCGCGCGTGATGTTGCGGCGTGCTCGGCATGAAGCATTCTCATCGATGCGATCGAGCGTCGTTACAGAACTATCGCCTTCCGCGCGGCGAATGTACCGGTAAAATCGACCGCGAAGAAAAATGTCGAGGGCACCGCGTTGCAGCGTTCGAGTTGCGGCTCGTACGTGGTATGACGGGCCGCCGTGATTGCAGCTTGGTCCAAGGCCATGTTGCCGCTACTTTGTGCGACGGTCCCGCCGGTCACATTACCGCCGGCGTCAAGGCTGACGCGAACGATAGTTCGCGCTGCGGCTCCCTGTTGCCGCGCTATTTCCGGGAAATCCGGTTGCGCGATGTTGTCCGGCTGTGCGGACGCGTAGGGCGTGGTGCAGATGAGAGGGTTCTGTCCGAGCGGCGCTGCCTCGGACGCTTGAACGCCGAGGCCGAACTGGCGTATCCATTCGGCGCCGTCGGGTGTGTCCGGTCGATCGACGTAGGTGAACGATGGGATGCAGGGTCGCATGGTCGTCGGTTCGTCATTGATCGTTTCGGCGACGACGAGTTCGATCGCATCGGCTCTTGGTAACGTGATGAATCGCGGCAGCGATCGGAACGGGCGATACGGCCACGCCGACGGATCTCCGGTCCATTGCTGGAAGTCCGGGACACGCACCCACACGCCGTAACCGCTCGTATTGGAATAGAGCGTGAGCCGAAGGTCGGCGAGCACGCCGTCGAGGGAATCGAAAACGATCGCATAGGTCTTACCGTCCGGCATCGGAACGAGCGAACTCGGTCCGATCGAACACAACGTCCCGGCAGCGGCAGGTCTGTCGATGGCGAAAGGTATCGCAACGATGAGCGCTCCCATGACGAGCGCCCGCAACGCACCGCCGATCAAAGCACGCGCCCTTAGTGACTACGCAGTCGGTGTGAAGTGGGTCGTTGTCCCGCCGGTCAACGCCTTGAGGCGGCTCTCGATCGGCCACTCGCTGAACGCGAAGATCAAGATGATGACGAAGTTGACGAGCGGGACCAGCATCAGCAGCGAAAGCGCGCCTTGGTAACCGGCCTTCGCTGCGATCTTCCAACAGATCACGAGCTGAAGAACGAATAGGGCGAGGCAAACGAGCACAAATATTAGGATGCCGGTAGCGCCCATTGCCGCGATCGCGTTGGTGGCGGCCTGACTCGAGTCGGTGTTTTGCTGCATGGATAACCTCAATCGGCGAGTGGCAATACTCGCTTGGTCGGAACCTTACGCCAGGCGCCGGGGCCGCCCTGGTCGGCGGCTTCGCTGAAACCCGCGGGCCAAGGCCGAATACTAGTGTCCAGACCCGGACACGAAACGGGAGGCGTACCGATGGAACCGGCTCAATTCGCGACCGCCTACGCGCTCAGCACGAGCGTCGGGTTGCGGCCATTCCTCACGCTCGCGCTCGCGTCGCTGGCGATGCATTTCGGCTACCTCCACCCGTCACACGCCTTTGCGGCCCTGGGAAGCGACGGCGCGACCGTGCTCCTGGCCGTGCTCGCGGTCCTCGAATTCTTTGCCGAGAAGGTACCGGCGGTCGACCACGCGCTACACGCCGTTCACTTCGCGACCAAACCGATCGCGGCGGCGGTGCTGATCGGCGCGACCGATGCGGCGCTGGTCCCGCCCGGCGATCCGGCCTTCGGTTATGCGCTGATGGGTGCCGCCGCGGTGAACGCGCTCGGAGTCCACGCTGGGGTCGCTGCGCTACGCGGCGCCTCGACGGTGACGACGGCCGGGATCGCCAACCCGTTCGTCAGCCTGATCGAAGACGCGCTGACGGTCGTCGGGACGGTGCTCGCGATTCTTCTTCCGGTCGCCGGTGCGACGCTTGCGTTCCTGTTGACGCTCGCGCTCTTCTTCTTGGCGCGCGCCGTCGTGCGTCAGCTACGAGCGCGGGCGCCCGCCGCGAAGCACCTGGCCGGGTAACGCGCCCGTCGGCGCGCCCTTGCTGACGACTTCGCAACCGTTGACCCACACGCCGTCGATTCCGGTCGGGTACGAGTACGGGCGTTCGTAGGTCGCGGTGTCGACGATCTTCGCGGGATCGAACAGCACGAGGTCCGCATAGTGTCCGACCGCAATTCGGCCGCGCTCGCGCAAGCCGAAGATGTCGGCGGGGAGCGAGGTCATCCGGCGAATCGCCTCGCCGAGTTCCAACGTATGACGCCCGCGCACGAAGCGTCCGAAAACGCGCGGGAAGGTGCCGAAGGTTCGCGGGTGCGGGACGCCGTGCGCGGTCGGGCCGCCGATCGCTCGAGCCGACGCATCGCTGCCGATGCACGTGAACGGTGCGCTCAACACCGTCGCGACGTCGTCTTCGTTCATCGTGAAGAAGATCGCTTGAGGATCGAGCCGCTCTTCGAGCAAGAGGCGGATCGCGGCGCGCGCCGGCGCGAGCCCCCAACCTGCGGCGATCTCGTCGAGTCGCTTCCCGGCCAGCTCTTCGTTGCGCCCGCTTGGGACGTCGCTGATCAAGATGTCGTGCCACAACCCGCGCCAATCGAGCTCGAGGCGCAGCGCCGTTGCGGCCGCGATCTCCGGATCGGCGAGCCGCTCGAGCGTCGGTTCCCGGCCGCCGGCGCGGACCTCGTCGGGCAAGATCGTCGCGAGTTCGGTCCAGCTCGCCGTGTAGGGATAGACGTCGGCATGGACGTCGATGCCGGAGCGTTCGCGCGCGCGATCGATCGCCTCGAGCGTGCGGTGAACCTTCCCCCAATTCTTCTTGCCGGCGGCCTTGTGATGCGAGAATTGCACGGCGGTCTCCGCGCGGCGTCCGACATCGAGGCCTTCATGGACGGCTTCGAGGAGCGCGTCGCCTTCGCTGCGGATGTGTGATACGTAGCGCGCGGCGCCCGCGCGGACCGCGGCGGCGGCGCACGCGCTCAGTTCCTCGATGTCGGCGTAGCGCGACGGCGTGTAGATCAAACCGCTCGAGACGCCGATGGCGCCCTGTTCGATCGCTTCACGAACCAGCCTGATCTCGGCGTCCAACTCCTCGCGCTCCAACTTGCCTTCGCGATCGCCCCGCACCGAGCGCCGCGTCGTCCCAAGGCCGACGAGCGTGGCGACGTTCAATCCGACGCCCCTCCGCGCGACTTCGTCGAAGAACTCGGCGAGGTTTTGCCAATCGACCGGCAGGTCGTAGACGGCGGCATCCTCACGACGGCGTTCGAGGGCAAGCCCGCGCAGGGGGCCGACGGAGCTGCCGCAGTTGCCCCCGATCTCGGTAGTGACGCCCTGCACCACCTTCCCCTCGCACCGCGGATCAACGAGCCAGAGTTCGTCCGTATGGGAATGGACGTCGATAAAGCCGGGGGCGAGCGCCAGACCCGCCCCGTCGATCCGTTGCCGGGCCTCCCTGTCCGCAAGCGTACCGATTAGGCCGATTCGCTCCCCTACGATGGCGACGTCCGCTTGGGTGGGTACAGGAGAACAGCCATCGTAAACGGATGCCTGCTCGACGATGGTATCAATCATGCAAGTTTAGGCACGGCTGCTTTGGGTACGAGCAAGGAACAGTCCGGTCGATCCAACTGCGAAAGGGTTTCAAGTATGATAGATAAGGCGTTGAAACAGGGCCAGGGTGCGAAGGTCGGCGGCGAGATGTCGGTCCGGGAAGCCGGGAAAAAGGGCGGAGATACCGTTCGCGAGCGGTACGGCTCGGGCTTCTACGAGGAGATCGGACGCAAAGGCGGCCAGGCCACGCGCGAGCGTCACGGCGCGCAGTTTTATGAGCAGATCGGCCAAAAAGGCGGCCGGGTCGTCAAGGAAAAGTACGGCAGTGATTTCTACGAAGAAATCGGGCACAAAGGCGGCCAGAAGGTCAAGCAACTGATCGCCGAAGCGAAGAAAATCTCGACGTCGTAACCCACACGGACGCGACGGCTCCTACTTAATTCTGACGGCGCCGGCGACGTTATTCAGCTCGAGTTGTCCGCTGCGGACGTCGAGCGTGACGTTCCCGACGGTCAACGGCATATCCATCCCGGACTCGATCGTCGACTTGTGCGGCAGGACGAGACGTTGGGCCGCGTCGCTCCACGTCGCGGCGTCGGTCTCGAAGGTTTTGTGGAGCATGTCAGGGGCAGCGGTTTCGATGTGAATCGTGCCGCTCGCGCTGAAATCATGCGTGAGCGTGTTGATCATCATGTGCTTCGCCTGCACCGTCAGATAAGGTTTGCACGCCTTGAAGATGAGGCCGTGCTTGACGTTGTCGACGTCGACGACGGTTTGGTCGGCGTTGGTGACGATGTGGTCGTAGTCTGCGACCCACGAGCGACAGCCTAAGCGCTCGCCGGTCGCCGAGCCCGGCTTGAAGGTGACCGACGTGTCATTCAGCGGCGGCGTCGGCGAATCGAGGCCTGCGAGATAGATCCCGGCTCCGACGTAGCCGAGCAAAAGCGCACCGGCCGCCAGCGCGAGCAGCTTTACCGGGGATTGCGCCGGCGAGGCCAAGCGAGTGCACCTCCGTAGAGTCCCAGACACCCCAAAGCGATCCACTTCGGTCCGATCGCATCGTAGACCGTCGTCACCGGCGAACCGATCGCCCCGCGAACGACGGTCGTGACGCCGAGCGGCGATTTCTCCTCGTAGCGCCCTTTCGGATCGACGATTCCGCTGATTCCGGTCGCGGCCGAGCGGACGATCCAGCGTCCCGTCTCAATCGCCCGCATCTGCGCGATCTGCGCGTGCTGATAGGGCCCCGCCGTGGTGCCGAACCATGCATCGTCGGTCGAGATCACGATTGCCGTCGCACCGTCGCGGACGTCGCCGACGTTGAGGCCGCTGAACGCCGACTCCCAGCAAATGACCGGCGCGATGCGAACGCCGCCGGCGAGCGTTACGACCCCGCTGGAGTCGCCGACGCTGACGTCCGACGCGTCCTTCGCCCACGGGATCCAACCCAAGAAACGCCGTCCGGGGACTTGTTCGGCAAACGGGACGAGTTGACGCTTTTGATAGATCGCATCGAGCCCGCCGTCGGGACGAAAAAAGAAGAGCGCATTGTACAGCTTGGTTCCGCGCACGTCGAAGCTCCCGACGACGAGTTCGGAATCAAGCGCTTTGGCCATGTCGCCGAAACGTCTCTGCAAGTCCGGTTCGAGGTTCAGGGCTTTGATGATGACCGTCTCGGGCCAGACGACGAGCTTCGGATGCGTCCCGCGCAAACCGAGCGTCAACGAGGTGTAGCGAACGAGCGCGATCCGATACGAAGCCTCCGTGAACTTCAGCGACTGCGCGATGTTACCCTGAACGACATCGACGGGGAACGACGGCGCCGGGCTCGATCTCGCCGGCCAAGCGAACCAAGCGTAGGCGGTCACGAAAAGAATGAGGATGTACGCCGTCGCGGTCGCGGCGATCGTTTGGCGCGCGAACTGCGTCCTGATCGCAGCGGCTGCGTACGCGCCGAGGACGCACAGGACGAACGTGATTCCGTATGTTCCGATGAACGAACCGAGCGGTGCGAGCGGGGAGTCGACCTGCGAGTAACCGAGGCTTCCGAACGGGACGCCGAGCACGCCGAGGCCTTCAGAACGTAGCCATTCGCAGAATGTGAAGATCGCCGCGGCGCCGACGGGGATGAGCGCGGGTCGCGCGCGCTTGCGCAAATATGCGATCGCGAGGCCGGCGAGCGCGAAACCGAACAGAGCGTCGCCGATCGCCGGGCCGAGCGTCATGAAAAACCCGAAGGGCGCGATGAGCTTCCCCGCCGTCTCGCCGAACCAAGAGAAGTTGATCGTGAAGTACACCGCTCCAGCCGCCCAGCCGACCAAGAAGGCGCGTCTCGGCGAGAGCCCAAACCACGCCCAGAAGAGCGCCACCGCGCCCAACGGCGCCAGCACCGTTGCATTCGTTTTTGGAAAGGCGAGCGCCATCGCCGCCGCACCTACGCAGGCGACGGCGAGTGCCACCCACGAGGAGATCATGCCGCTGCGTCGCGTTTCATCCGCCGTTCTCATGCTTGCCCTGCTCTTCGTCCTACCGGCGTGCGGTCGTCAGGTGACGCCCGAACCGAACAATTCGAACTTGGCGGGCGATATGGTCATTCGATTCCGCACCAAGGGCACGATGGATTTCGTCAATTACACGTATGCGATCGTCTTCGACGCGTGCGCTCCTGGCGGCGAACCGTACCCGAACGCGAACAACACGACCTTTACGAGTTATTCGTACGCCTTTGCCATCGGGGGACTCTACGCGGGCTCGACGATCACGCCGGCGCTCTTTCAATACATCCTCGTTTCGGGTTCGCAGACGCAACTCAATCCGGTCCGCGTCACAAGCTTGAATCCGGCGTCGACGACCCTCGTCCCCAACGATAATGGGATCAATACCGAGTTCACCCTTACCTTCCCGCGGGCGCTCTTGAATAACCCGCTCCAGGTAACCACGCCATGCCCCGCTCCGGAGGTGCAGACGACGACCTGGTACATCAACTACTTCACGATCGATTCGCAGGACCGTATCCAAGACTCGCTCGGTCAGTTCAGCAACAACGACACGTCGTTCCAATTGCCCCTCGACACGACCATGAGCTTTCAAACGCAAGTCATCCGTCCTGCGGGCATCGTCGGCCTGCCCTCCAACCCGGCGGCGCAGATCGACGGCGGCGAGATCGACAACTACTTGTAGCACGCCGCCGCGCTTTTTTGTCTCCGCGAGAAGCGAGGAGCGCTGAATGGTGAGAACCCATTTGAGCGACGAGCGACGAAGCGGAGGCGGAAAAGCGCAAGGCGTTGACTAGAATCCGCCGCCCGTGAAGCTAGTCGGCAGCAGCGAACTGAGGCCGGCGCCGCCGATCGACCCGCCAATCGCCTGACCCGGGAAGGCGAGAATCACGATCGCGAAGTTCACCTGCTTGAGGTCTTCGTTGTACGAGAGGTCGACGCGATAGCACTGGTCGATGATTCGGCTGAGGTAGGCCGTCTTATTTTCGAGGCGGCCTTTGTTCTTCCAATCGACGTTGGTTGAGAACTGCAGCGTCGTGTCCTTGCCGAACGGCGTGATGCCCTGAACGTTGGTCAAGTAAAATCCCTGGCCGGGCCCGGGGATGAACGAGCCGCCGAAGATGAGGTACGAGCGCTGCGACGGACGCACGCTCAGTTGATAACCGAGCGACTGCGCCTGTTCGTCGAAGTTCGTACTTCCCGAGAGCGAGAACGTATAGACGTCGGAGTTGAAGATTCGGACCGTGTCCTGGGCGTTGTGCGAGCCTCCACTGAGACGATCGAGCAGTTGGAACGGAACGTCGGTCGGGCCGATCGGATGTTGCTCGTTGTAGGTCAAGGAGTTGACGATGTGGTCCCCGAGCGGCGTCGTCAACTGCGCGTTTTGCGTTTCGTACGCTTTGGCGTCGCCGGTTCCATAGAAATCTTGGATGATGTTGTACGTCGCGTGAAAATCGCTCGCTCCGAACTTGAAGAAGATCGGCTCGTTGAAGCGCGTCTCGTCGCGCCAGGTCGAGAAGCCGTTCTGCGGCTCGGTGTATTCGCCGACCGTCATCTGCGCCTGGAACGGAAACCGAAAGCCGTGAAAGTTGATGTGCGGCATGATCTGCAGCTCGGGGATGCTGTCGTAACTGTCCGAGACCGTGCTGAAATCGGTCTTGTCGTAATTGAGGGTGTAGTCGGCTGCCTTCGTGGTCCAATGCGTCATGCTCTGGAGGTGCAACGTGTCGGTCGTAGTGCCGTCCGCACTAAATTTTCCGTACGTTACATTGAGCGCTTCCTGCAAGGACGGACTGATCGCCATCGTGTCGACGAACCCGAGGTTAAACGTGTCGGAGAGCCCTCCTTGCGAGGTGCGCTGGAAGTTCAACGTCTCGCTTCCGGCCACGCCGGTGTGCGTGAACGTGCCGTCGATCTGCAATTGCGGCGGCAAATTGACGCCCGCGCCGTAGTCGCTCGTATACTGGCCTTGGAATTGACCCTTCAGGCGGGCCGAAAAGTTTTCCGTCTCGTTCAGCGTTACGTTGGTCTGACGCGAGTCGGTCAAATGGTCGTCGATCGTTTCGATATCGACCGAGGCATTGCGCCGGCCATTCTTCGTCCCAAAAACGGCGGCGTAGCCGAGACGCAACCCCTCCTTGGTGTAGTACTCGATGCGATAGTATCCATAGTAGGTGTTGGAAGGGTTGAACCCGATCTGCGCCTTGACGTAGAAACCTTCGAGTTGCGAGTAGCCCATCACCGGGAGAAAGCTCGTCGGCTTGCGCGGGTCTTGAACGTCGCGCAGCGGGATGATGAGCAGCGGCAGATACAGGATCGCGGTAGGGCCCAGGAAGACGGTGGCGTGGCGCGCGACCAACTTGTCGGATGGAAAGATGTCGATCGATTTCGCCTCGACGTGGTACCCGGCATGGGGTCGTTCGCAGGTCGTGAATGAGCCGCGGTCGCCGTGCGAGATGCCGTTACGATAGGCACTGAGCGTTTCCGCTTTGTAATGGATCTTTCCGCGCGAGACGCCTTGGGTTGACTCACCGTAGCCGTTGCGCAACACCGCTTTGTTGGTCGCGGTGTCGAAGGTGATTCCGTCACCGTACAAGATCGAGTCGCGATTGCGGTTGATAAGATAGGTGTGTCCCGTCAGCGTGATCGTGTGCTCGCCGTCGTAGTGCGCGCGGTCGCCAATCAATTGGCCTTCGGAGTAGAAGATGTGCACGTTGCCGATCGCGTCGCCCGGTTCGTGCGCGCGGTTGAAGCCGTGAAGTTCGTCGGCGAGGATCGCCATCTGGAACGGCGCGAGCGTCGGAATGGGCGTCGGCCCGGCGGCTGACGGGGCGGGGCGCGGCAACGCCGACGAACCGGCGAGCGGGATGTTCGGGGGCGGCCCGGTCGGTGAGACGAGATAGATCGGCCCGGTTTGCGCTGCGGCCGGCGTCGGGCTCGGGGGTGGCGGCGGCGTCGGGAGCGGTGAATTCGGCGTGGTGAAGGGCACGAGTTGCCCGGGGAGCGCCGGCGGACGCGGCAACGGGGTCGGTGGTGGGGTCGGCGGCGGAGCGGCGCTCGGCGCATTCGTCGGCACTGGGCTCGCCGTCTCGTCGGTCGACGGACTCGCGCTTGCGCTCGGTGTTCCGCTTGCGCTCGGACTCGGTGGCGCTTCCTGGTCGTTTTGCGCGAGCAAGACGATGCGCGCCGGGATGGCGTGCGGATCGTACGGAGTCGGTGAGGGCTTGACGACGACGTGTTCCTCGCCGCATCCGGTCTTGATCAATTGAACGATCCGCTGATCGAGCGCAATCGCCGGATCGGCGAGGACCGGGCGAAGCGTCTGCACGATCAGGGCGCACACTGTAAACGTCGCCAAGGCGGCACGCCACTTCATGCGCGTGGCCTAGGAGCCAACGGCTGCAGCGATGGCACAGGCATAAGTCCGACAGGCTACCGTTCGACTCGGTAGAAGAGGAACGCGCCGGCCGCGAGCATCAGGCCGTTCGGCAGCCAGGCGGCGATATACGGGTTGAGTGCCGAGTTCTTTCCCAGCGCTGAAAACGCCGACATCATCAGGTAGTATGCGAACAGCATCAGGATCGAGAGAGCGATTCCGATCGTGCGCCCCTTCTTCCCCAAGCGCGCCGCCAGCGGCAACGCGATCACGACCGCGATGAACGACGCGAACGGAAACGCGAGCTTCTGCGCTAGTGTGATCTTGAGGACGTCGAGCGCCGAGCCTCCCTGGCCCGTCGCCTGCATCGATTTGATCTGGTCCGAGAGCTGTTTCGAATTGGTCGTGTAGGGATCGCTACTGTTGGCATTGAGGAATTGTTCGGGCGATTCGCCGAGCGGCAAGCCGACGTCGATGCCGGCTTTATCGATAGCCTGACCGTCGACCTCGCCGGTCGGCTTGAAGCGCGTGACGCGCGCGTTGATCAGGTGCAGTTGCGCACCCCGGACCTCTGCGGTCTGCGCGTTCGTCACCTGGCGGAACGGCGAGTTGATCGCCGGTTCGAAGATCATGACGTTCTTCATCGTGCGGTGATCGGGCATCACGTCGCCAACGTAGAAGACGCGGCCGGTGGCCTCGTCGGTTCGGAAAAACCGTGGGAGAATCGGTAATTCCGCCGTGTGCATGACGATCTGGTAGAATGTCCGGGTCGAGAGTTCGACGCTCTTGGGAACAACCGTCTCGTTCACATAGTATGAGAATATGAACATGAGGATTCCGAGTATGAGCGGCGTTCGCGCGATCCGAACGAAAGCGACGCCCGAAGTACGCAGCGCGGTGATCTCGTTGTCCGCGGCGAGCCGGCCGATGGCGAGCAGGGTTGCGAGCAAACACGAGAACGGAAAAGCGTACGGTGTGGCTTGCGGCACGCGAAAGAGCAAGAATCGCAATATGAGGAAGGGCGACTCGTGGGCGTTGATGATGTAGTCGGCCGCCAAGAAGAAAATGTTGACGAACCAAAAGAGCAAGAACGCCCCGAGCGCGAACGCGAACGGCGGCGCCATCTCGCGCACCAAGTAGGAATCCAGGATCGGAACGCGCCAGCCCAAATTCATCGGCGCGGGCTCGGCGCGAACCCCGGGTAACGTCGCCAATTTAGAAGTTCGGGGCGTGCAGCGCGGTGGTCACCCGCGCGACGTAGGCGCGCGTCTCAGGGAACGGCGGGATGCCGCGGGATGCATCGACGGCGCCCGGTCCGGCATTGTATGCGGCTAGCGCCAACGAAATGTTGTTGTGGTAGCGCGCCATCAAGTCGTGCAGATACGCGCACCCGCCATCGACGTTCTCTTCCGGATCGAATCGGTTGCCGACGCCGTACGTCGTCGCCGTCGCCGGCATCAACTGCATCAAGCCCGCCGCGCCGGAGGGGCTGATCGCACTCGGATCGCCGCTCGACTCGACGCTGATCACCGCTTTGACGAGGTTCGCCGAGAGATGATACTGAGACGCGGCGATGCGGACGAGCCGCTTGAGCGTCGCTGCGTCGATCGAATGCGGACCGTTCGGGAGCACACCCCCACCGCTGCAGCCGCCCAGGCCGGCGAGCAGCAGGAGGCCGATCAGAAATCTCCTCACGTTGGGCGTCCACTTCGTGATGGAATCGGGGGCCCACCCCCCGACCCAAGCGCGTAACACTTTACGACGCGGCCTTGCCAGGGGCGGCAGTGGTGGGTATAGTGGACCAAGGTGGGTCATAGTGGGACCAAGTGGGAGGTTTTTCCTGGCTCGGGAAGTTCCGCATTTCACAGGTCAAGCGGAGCATGCTCTTGACGACAAGGGCCGCCTCGTCGTACCCGCTCGATTTCGCGAGCGCCTCGGTCCGGGCTTCATCCTAACGATCGCGCCGCCCGATTCGTGCCTGGCCCTCTATCCGCTCTCTACTTGGGAATCGGTCTGTGAGCGGCTGGAAAACGCCCCCACGAAGGATCGGGCCTTCAGGCAGTTCGTTCGTCACATCTTCGCCCACACCGAAGAGGTCCAGTGCGACGCTCAGGGCCGGCTCCTCATCCCTCCCAAGCTCCGGACCTTCGCCGGGATCCAGCGCGAGGTCGTGACGATCGGGACGCTCACCCGGGTAGAGCTGTGGGCGAAGGAGCGCCTCGGAGAGTCGTCGCTGTCCGGCGATGAAGCCGCCGCGTTCGCCGCGGAGCTGGGCCTCTACTGATGTGGATCATCTACCCGTCCTGCTCGGGGAGGCGGTCGAGGCGCTCGCCGTGCGCTCGGGTGGGATATACGTCGATGCCACCTTCGGCGCGGGAGGCCATAGCCGCGCCATCGTCGAGCGAGGCGGGGGCGTCGTCGCGCTCGACGTCGATCCCGATGCCGAGCTACCGCCCGATCTGGCCGGCCGCGTCACCCTTGTTCGCGGTAATTTCGGCGATCTGGCGGCTCGCCTCACCGCGCTCGGCCTTACAGTGGTCGACGGCGTCCTCTTCGACGTCGGCGTCTCGTCGCGACAGCTCGATCGGCCCGAGCGCGGTTTCTCCCTCCAGCATGACGGACCGCTCGACATGCGATTGAATCCGCTCGAAGGCCAAAGCGCATACGATATGCTCGCGACGCTCTCCGAGCGCGAGATCGCCGACATCATTTATACGTATGGCGAGGAACGCGCCTCGCGCCGGATCGCGCGCGCGGTCGTGGCGGCGCGTGCAGCGGGCGCGCTTCCGACGCGGACGTTGCCCTTCGCCCAGCTCGTCGGGCGCGCCGTCCGCGCGCAAAAGCATCTGCGTATCCATCCCGCCACGCGCACTTTTCAGGCCTTGCGCATCGCGGTCAACGACGAACTCGGTAACTTGCAGCGCGGCCTCGCGGCCGCGGCGGAGCACACTCGGCCAGGTGGTCGCGTCGCCGCGATCAGCTTCCATTCCCTCGAGGATCGCATCGTGAAACAAACGTTTCGAGACGACGCCCGCTTCCACGCGCTGACGAAGAAACCGATTCTGCCGAGCGTCGAGGAACTCGCGCGTAATCCTCGCGCGCGTAGCGCCAAGCTTCGCGTCGCGGAGCGAACGGCGTGAGCGCGGCGTTTGCGCCATCGACCCTCAACGTCCGGACCGCTCGCGGGGCGACCGAACGCCGTCGCCAGCGCTCGGCCTCGCTGCGCTATCGTTCGATCGTCAAAATGTTGGCGATTTTAGGTGGCGTCACGCTCGTCGTCGTGGTCTATCTCGGGCTCATGGCAAACGTTACGCGCTTGACGTACGAGCAATCACGGTTGGCTCGGACACACGCCCGCCTCGTCGACGACACGGCGCGTCTCGACGACGAGGTCGCGAAGCTCGAAGCGCGAGACCGCTTGGCGGCGATAGCCGCGAAACTCGGCATGCGCGAATCGCGCCGCTTCGACGTGGCGGTCATGCCGGCGCCGCGCAGCGACGTCGCTGCGCAACGCGCGCGCGGCATCGTGCTCGTACCCGCAATCGCATCCTGGCTCAGGTAGGCAAGTGGCTCGCCCCTGGGAATCCCCGGCGCGGGACGCCTGGGGGCCGAGTGCTCGTAAACGAAAAGGCGGCGGCGAGCGGCTGACGCGCGGCTTCGAGCGCAAACAGAATCTTCGCGCGAAATTGCTCTTCTACGCTCTCGCGCTGCTTGCGATCTTCTTGCTCGTGCACGTCTTCATGATTCAGGTGCGCGACGGGCCGCGGCTCAGAGCGCAAGCCCAAAGGCAACACATGGAGACGCTTGACCTCGTAGCGGTGCGCGGCCCGATCCTGGACCGCGAAGGGAATACGCTCGTTCGATCGCTGCCGTCGCAAAGCGTCTACGCGTCGCTTCATGAAATTGGGGACAAGCCCGCGACGGCGCGCGCGCTCGCGGCCGTGCTCGGGCTACCGATGGAGCGCGTTTTGAATCGCTTGCGCTCGCCCGGCGCGTACGTGCCGATCGAGCGAAAGGTCGACCGTGACGCGGCCGACCGCATCGTGAAATTGGGGCTTCCCGGCGTCAGCGTCGTCCCCGAAGAGACCGGCGTGCGGTTCGTTCCGTCGGGGCGACTCGCGTCGACGGTCCTCGGCTTCACCGGGATCGACGAAAACGGTCTCGACGGGATAGAGTATTCGTTCGACGGCATCTTGCGCGGGCGTTCCGGTCAGATGACGCTCGAGACCGATCAGTTCGGCCGCACCATCCCATTTGCCAACCCGCACGTGATCGAAGGAGCGAAGTCCGGCTACGGGCTGATGTTGACGCTCGACTCGTACGCGCAGTACAACGTCGAGCGCATTCTGCGCGAGACCGTCCAGAAGGCGCACGCGCGCAGCGGCAGCGCGATCGTCATGGATCCGTGGACCGGCGAGCTGCTTGCGCTCGCAAACGTCCCCGATTATGACGTTAACGCGTACGACAGGTATCCCGCCGACGCGCGGCGCGACCGAGCGGTGACGGATGCCTACGAGCCGGGCTCGACCTTCAAACTGGTCACCGGCGCCGCGGCGCTCGAAAGCAAGAAGGTCACGACCTACGATCGTTTCCCGACGCGCGACCGTCTCGAAATCGGCGGACGAATCATTCACAACGCCGAGGACGGCTTTCTCGCCGGGACCGGCGGAAGCGAGACGCTCGAAGACATCATCGTCTACTCGCACAATGTCGGAGCGGCCGAGGTCGGGCTGCGCATCGGCCGGCGAACGATGTACGCGATGCTGCGCAAGTTCGGATTCGGCGACGAGACCGGCGTCGGCTTGCCCGGCGAGAGTTCGGGGATCGTTCCGTCCGTCGACGATTGGAGCGACACATCCCTGCCCACGATCGCGTTCGGCCACGGTGTCGCCGTGACGCCGCTCGCGCTCGCGCGCGCGTACGCTGCGATCGCAAACGGCGGCCTTCTCCTGCGTCCGCGCATCGTCGACGCGATCCTCGCTCCGGACGGGAGCGTCAAGTACCGCTACAAGGCAGAGATCGAGCGGCGCGTGATCTCCGAACACACCGCGGCGGTTCTGCGGCGCTATCTGCGGGCGGTGGTGCTGCGCGGAACCGGAAATCCGACGGCGCAAGTTCGCGGCTACACGACGGCGGGCAAGACCGGGACGGCTCAGATCGCCGAACGCGGCGTCTACGTTCCGGGCGCCTACGTCGCCTCGTTTGTCGGGTACATCCCGGCCGAGCACCCGCGCTACCTCATCTTGGTCAAGGTCGAACGTCCGCGCGGCGTCTATTATGGGAGTGAGGTCGCAGCCCCGGCCTTCGCGCAGATCGCTCAGATGATGATGTTGCACGGCGGCATCCTACCGGCAAAGCACGGAGCGGCGTCGAAATCGTCACCATGACCGAAACGCCCCCGCGCACGATGGGGCTGGACGCACTCGTCGGATCGCTCGACGGCGCAACCGTGCGGGGTGATCTCGAACGGACGATAGCCGGAATCGCGCACGATTCACGGGCTGTTGGGCCGGGCTTCGCGTTCGTGGCGTTGCGCGGATCGCGAGCCGACGGACACGACTTCGTCGCCGCCGCGGTCGGCGCCGGCGCGACGGCCGTCGTCGCCGAACTTGCCCGCGTGGAGAGCCTCGACGTTCCGAAGAACGTGACGCTCGTCGCCGTGCCGGACACACGCGCCGCCCTCGCGCGCTTGGCCGCAACGTTCTATCGCAACCCGGCGCGGGCGTTCGCGCACACGATCGGCGTCACCGGGACGAACGGAAAAACGACGACGACGTTCCTGATCCGGGCCGCGCTCGAAGCGGCGGGGATTCCCTGCGGACTGATCGGGACGCTCGGCGCGCAATTCCGTGACGAGGTCCGCGCGTTGCGCAACACGACGCCGCTCGCGCTCGAGCTGCAAGCGACGTTGGCGACCATGCGAGATGGCGGTGCGCGCGCGATCGTGATGGAGGTCAGTTCGCACGCGCTCGCGCTCGAGCGCGTCGCCGAGATCGAATTCTCACTCGCCGTGCTGACGAACGTCACGCGCGACCATCTCGACTTTCACGGATCCGAGGCAGCGTATGCGGCCGCGAAGCGCAAACTGCTCGACGCGAGCCGGGTCGTGATCCTCAACGCAGACGATCCGACGGGCGCCGCGTGGGTTTCGGAATTGCGCCGCGACGGTCACCGCGTCGTAACCTATGCCGTCGACGCCGACGCCGACGTTCGCGCCGAAGGCGTCATGTTGTCGGTAGGCGGGAGCGCGTTCACCGTCGGCGGGATGCCTTTCGAACTGAAGTTGCCCGGATCGTTCAACGTTTCCAACGCCCTTGCGGCGATCGCCGTCGCGCGGACGGTGAGCATAGATGACAGTGTGACGGCGCGGGCGCTCAGGTCGGTCGAATCTGTTCCGGGGCGGATGGAACACTTCTCGGCGGGCGGGATCGACGTGCTCGTCGATTACGCGCACACGCCGGATGCGCTCGGCAACGTCTTGCGTGCAGCGCGGCAGGCCGCGAGGGGCCGGCTCATCACGATCTTCGGGTGCGGCGGCGATCGCGATCGCGGGAAACGTCCGGAGATGGGGCGGCTCGCAAGCGAGCTCGGCGATCTCACGATTGTCACGAGCGACAACCCGCGCAGCGAAGACCCGCAAGCAATCGCCGACGAGATCGTCGCCGGCGTCTCCTACCGGAGTTCGCTCGTCGTCGAGCTCGATCGCGCGGCGGCGATTCGCCGCGGGCTCGATGCGGCGAAGCCCGGCGATGTCGTCGTCGTCGCCGGGAAGGGCCACGAGACCTATCAGGTCGTCGGGACCTCCGTTCGCGCTTTCGACGATCGCGAGATCGTGCGTTCGCTGCTCGCCGAGCGCGCGAAGCGGGGCCGATGAATCTGTCGATCGACGCGCTGATCGAAGTGACGGGGGCGGGCGTCCGGCATCGCGACAAATTTCCCGAACGCGTTTCGATTGCAACCGATACGCGGACGCTCACGCGGGGCGAGCTGTTCGTTGCGTTGCGGGGCGAGAACTTCGACGGTCACGCGTTCGTCGCGGAAGCCCTCGCACGCGGAGCGTCGGGCCTCGTCGTGAGCGATCTCCTCTCGCTTCCGGAGGATGCGCCGGCGCTCATCGTCGGCGACCCGCTCGTCGCGTATCAAGCGTTTGCGGCGGTCGCGCGCGGAGCGATCGAGGCGAACGTCGTCGCCGTGACCGGCAGCACCGGAAAGACGACGACCAAGGATCTGATCGCGCAGTTGCTCGAGTCCGCCGGCTGCGGCCCGATCGCCGCGACGCCGGCGAACGAGAACAACGAGATCGGCGTGGCGAAGCTCTTCTTGTCGCTGCAACCGAACGTCCGCAGCGTCGTCGCGGAGTTGGGCGCGCGCCGGCCCGGCGAGATTCTGCCGCTCGCGCAGCTCGCGCGCCCCGACGTCGCGGTCGTCACGAACGTCGGCGACGCGCACCTGGAATTGATGGGGACGCGCGAACGCTTGGCGGCGACGAAGTTCGAGATCTTCGCGACAGGCGCGCAACCGATCGTCAATGCCGACGACCCGACCTCGCGCGAGCGCGGGCGCGACCTGCCCGGCGACCCGATCTGGTTCGCGGCCCGAGACGCCGCGTCGAACAATTTGCCGAAGGGCCGCGTCGTGGCGCTGCTCGGACGCACGACGCTCGTCGTTCGCGAGCCGGGCGAGACGCGCCATCACGCGATCGAGTGCACGTTGCCCGGCGATCACAACCTCTCGAACGTCGCAGCCGCCATCGCCGCCGCGCTTGCCGCCGGCGCGCCTCTGCAACGCGTCATCGACGCGCTGCCGTCGCTCGCGCTGCCTTCCGGGCGCTACGAGCGCGTACGGGTCGGCGTTTTCGACTTGATCTACGATGCATACAACGCGTCACTGAGCGGTTCTCTCGCGACGTTGCGGTCGTTCGAGCGGGAACGGGCGGCACGCAAGGTCGCCGTCCTCGGGTCGATGGCGGAACTCGGCGCGGACGCGCCGGCGATGCACGAGCGTGTCGGCGCCGCGGCCGCGTCGTCCGGGATCGCGGCGTTGCTCGTCGGCGGCGAATTCGCAGCCGACCTGGCGCGCGGGGCGCGAAAGGCCGGGTATCCGGCGCAATCGATCATCCCGTTCGCCGACAGCGTCGCGGCCGTCGCGTGGCTGCGCGCGAACGCCTCGAGCGGGGACCTCGTGTTGCTGAAAGCGTCGCGCCGCTATCATTTAGAACAAGTGCTCGAAGGCTTGCGGGCGGCGCATGCTTGAGGTCGTGGTCGTGGGGCGTCCTTGTCTTCGGCGCCGCCCGCCGTTCGGCGGCGACGTCGTGGCGATTCCGGTCAGAACCCCGCTGATTGGGCGCGGCGACGACGTCGCCCGAGTCGTTGCGTCGGCGGTCGCCGGCATCGCGCGCGCGAACGACGTAGTCTGCGTCTCCGAGACCGCGGTCGCGATCGCGCAAGGGCGGATGATCGCCGCCGAGACGATTCGTCCGAGCCGGCTTGCGTATTTCATGTCGCGATACGCAAGCGCGCTCGCGACGATGAACCAGCCGGAGTCCCTGCAACTTGTGATCGACGAAGTCGGCGCGCCGAAGGTCGTCTGGGCGGCGTTCGCGCAGGTCGCCGGCCGCCTCTTGGGGCAGCGCGGCGTCTTCTATCGCATCCTCGGCGAGACGATCGCGACGATCGACGGTTACACGGGGACGCTGCCGCCCTTCGAGCGGACGATCGTCCTCGGCCCGGAGAACCCCGAAGGCGTCGCCGCCGAGATTGCAGCGAAAACGGGGGCCGGCGCCGCCATCGTCGATGTCAATGACCTCGGTGCGGCGAAAGTGCTCGGCGCCTCCGCGAACGTCGCACGCGCCCGTGTCGGGGATGCGCTGCGTTCGAATCCGCACGGCAACGGCGACGAGCAGACGCCGATCGTCGTCTTACGCGGCCGCAGCGCCGGCGCAAAGTTCTTTTTGGAGAGCGCCGCGTGAGGCTGCCGCTCGAGGGGCAGGTTGTCTTGTTCTTTATCGGCGTCGCCGCGCTTACGGTCTGGGCCGGATCGCGGCTGATCCCGCTGTTAGGGCGCTTTGCAGTTCGACAGCACGCCTACGAGGACGCGCCGGCAACGCACGCCGTCAAAACCGGGACGCCGACGATGGGCGGGTTGCTGTTCGTTCTCGCGTTGCTGATCGCGTTGCTTGCGATCTGGTCCAACTCGGTCACGATCGCGCTCGTCGTCCTCGGGCTCGGGTGCGGCGCGATCGGTTTGCTCGACGATTACCTCTCGATTCGGCGCGGGCGCAACCGCGGATTGCGCGCCCGAACCAAACTCTTGCTGACCGCGGTCGTCGCCGTGTTCTTTCTATGGCTCGCGCGCGGCGCGATTCTCGAGAACGTGCCGACGAATTGGGATGGGGCGTATCGCATGTTCGTGTTGCCGGGCGTGTGGTGGCACGCATCGTGGCTGGCGTGGGGCGCCGTCGGCTTCGTCGTCATCCTGGCGACGACGCACGCGGTGAACTTGACCGATGGGCTCGACGGTCTGCTCGGCGGCTCGATGCTTTCGCCGCTTGCGGTTCTCGTCGCCATCGCGACGACCTATGCTTTCATACCGGGCACGCTGTTCGGCGCGCAGCCGCACGCGCTCCAAGGCATTGGGCTCGCCGTCATCGTCGTCGACATCGCGGTCGGCGCGGCGGTCTTGGGCTTCTTGTACTACAACGTGCATCCGGCGCGGCTCTTCATGGGTGATACGGGCTCGCTAGCGCTGGGCGGAATTCTCGCCGGAAGCGCGATTCTGTTGGGGATGCAGTTCCTCTTGATCGTAATCGGCGGCGTCTTCGTCGCCGAGACGCTTTCGGTGATTTTGCAGGTTGCGTCGTTCAAACTCACCGGCAAGCGCATTTTTCGGATGAGCCCGCTTCACCATCATTTCGAACTCGCCGGTTGGCCCGAAGAGAAAGTGACCTTGCGTTTCTGGGCGGCTTCGGCGCTGTGCTCCGCGGCCGGCGTCGCCCTCTACCTGGTGAGGCCGTGAGCGGACAGCCCGGCGGCTTCGATGCGCGTGAGCGCGTCCTCGTCATCGGCCTCGGACGCAGCGGGCTCGCGAGCTGCGAGGTGTTGCGTTCGCGCGGCGCGACCGTGTACGCAACCGACGAGAAAGATCCGGCTGCTCTGCACGCAGCGATCGCCGAAGTGCAACGGCACGGCGCGACCTTCGTCGCCCCCGCGAATCTGGCGGCGGTGCTCGCCGGCTTGACCTGCGCGGTGCTTTCGCCCGGCGTCCCGCTCAACAATGCGCTCGTGCGGCTCGTCCAGCGAGCCCACGTCCCGGTCTACAGTGAGATCGAAGTCGCCTATCGGCTGGGGAGCGCGCCGATCGTCGCCGTCACCGGGACCAAGGGGAAGACCACGACCACCGCGCTGATCGGGCACCTCTTTCGCGAGGCCGGCCGCGCGACGCGGGTCGGCGGGAACATCGGCAACCCGCTCATCGCCGAGACGGTACAGGCAGATGGCGACGGCTGGGTCGTCGCCGAGGTCTCGTCGTTCCAGCTTGAGGGGATTCGATCGTTCAAGCCGCGCGTCGCGGTGTTACTGAACATCGAGCCGGATCATCTCGACCGCTATCACTCGATGGACGAATACTCCGAGGCAAAATTCCGCATCTTTTCCAACCAAGGCCCGCACGACGTGTTCATCGGTAACCTCGACGATCCGGTGATCGCCGCCCTCGCCGAGGGCGAGGGCTCTCTGCGGATCCCGTCGCGCGCGTTCTGGTTCGCGCGCGCGCCGCACCGGATGACGACGCTCTACGTGCGCCGCGGGTGGATCACGTACGCGCCGTCGAGCGGCGATCCTCGACCGGTCGAGGTCATGCCGCTGAGCGAAATCCCGTTGCTCGGCGCTCATAACGTCTCGAACGTTTTGGCCGCCGTCCTCGCGGGGCTTGCGACCGGGATCGAGCCCGCCGTGCTACGTGCCGGCGTCGCCGGCTTCAAGCCGCTCCCGCATCGATTGCAGACGGTCGCCGAACGCGACGGCGTTCGCTTCATCGACGACTCCAAGGCGACTAATCCGGGCGCAGTGATGGCCGCCCTCGAAGCGTTCGACGAGTCGCCGATCGTGTTGATCGCCGGGGGAAAATCGAAGCGCGCCGATTTTCGTGAGCTGGGCGCCGCGATCGATCGGCGCGTGAAGTCGGTGGTCCTGATCGGCGAGGCGGCCGACGAAATCGCGGCGACGCTCGACGGACCCGGCGTCGAACGCGCGTCCTCGATGGACGAAGCGGTCGAGATCTCGCGCCGCCACGCGAAGGCAGGCGACGTGGTCCTACTCTCGCCGGGGTGTGCGTCGTTCGACATGTTCGATTCGGCCGAGCAGCGTGGCGACGCGTTCGCGCGCGCCGCCGCCGGCGAAGCGGCGGGCGTCAATGGTTGAGCGGATCCGTTCGACCGCGCCTCCCGACGCGATCCTGGTCGCGAGCACCGCGATCTTGGTCGCGATCGGCCTGATCATGGTTTTCAGCGCGTCGAGCGTGCTGGCCGTCGCACTGCATCACGATTCGCTCTACTATCTCAAGCGCCAACTGATTTGGCTCGCGATCGGCGCGATCATCGCTTTTTTGGTCGCTCGGCTCGACTATCAGCAACTCCGCCGGCTCGCACCGTGGGCGCTCGGGCTGAGCATCATCTTACTGATCCTCGTACTCGTCCCGCACGTCGGCTTGGCCTCAGGCGGCGCGCGACGCTGGCTCGGCGCCGGCGCCTTTTCATTCGAACCGTCGGAGTTTGCGAAACTTGCGCTGATCCTGTACCTCGCGTCGGCACTCGCCGGGAAGGGCGAGCGCGTTCGCTCGTTCGTCGAGGGCGTCGTGCCGCCGGCGATCGTCAGCGCCTTCCTTGCGGTGCTCGTCGTCAAGGAACCGGATATGGGAACGGCGAGCCTGCTCGCGTTTACGGCCGGCGCGATGCTCTTTGCTGCAGGCGCTCGCATCTTGCACCTGGTTGCGATCGCCTTGGTGACTGCGCCGTGGATCGTGTTCTTGATCGCCCACGACGCGTACAAGCGTGCCCGGATCCTCGCGTTTCTCGACCCGTGGAAAGATCCTCAGGACAAGGGCTTTCACATCGTCCAATCGTTGCTCGCGCTCGGCAGCGGCGGCGCGTTCGGCGTCGGACTCGGCTTTTCGCGGCAGAAGTTCTTCTGGTTGCCCGAAGCGCACACGGATTTCATCGCCTCGATCATCGGCGAAGAGCTCGGCTTCATCGGGATGCTTGCGGTCGTCGTGCTCTTTGTGGTGTTCGCATATCGTGCGGTTCGCATCGCGCTCGGCGCTCCGGATCGCTTCGGCTTCTTTCTCGTGATCGGTTGCCTCGCGATGATCGTGATCCAAGCGCTCGTCAACATCGGCGTCGTGACCTCGGCGTGGCCCGTGACGGGCGTCCCGTTGCCCTTCATCTCGTTTGGCGGCTCTTCGCTCGTCGTTTGCATGGCCGCCGTCGCGCTCGTCATCAACGTCGGACGATTTAGACGCAACCCTTCGGCCGAATGAAGGTCTTGCTGACCGGAGGCGGGACCGGAGGTCACGTCTATCCGGCGCTGGCGATCGCCGAAGCGCTCGGAGACGTCGCGGAGTTGCAGCCGCTCGAGTTCCTATTCGTCGGGACGCGCGCCGGACTCGAAGCGAGGGTCGTTCCGAAGACGGGCGTGCCGGTCGCGTACGTGCACGCCGCACCGTTGCAACGGCGCGTTTCGTTTGCGATCGTACGCACGCTGGTCGACAACGCGCGCGGCTTTTTCGAAGGGCTCGCGATCTTGCACCGGTTTCAACCGGACGTCGCGATCGCGACGGGAGGGTACGTCACGCTGCCTGTCGTCGCGGCACTCTGGATCGTGCGTCTCCTCCGCCTCTCGCGAGCGCGAATCGCGCTGCTCGAGCCGAACGCCCGCGCCGGCCTCGCGAATCGCGTGCTCCGGCCGCTCGTCGACGAAATCTGGCTCGCTTTAGCGCCGCCGTCGAGAGCGCTCGCGCCGAACGAGTATCTGACCGGGACCCCCGTTCGCGACTCGTTCGCCCGGCGTGCCTCGCCGCAAGCGGCGCGCTCAGCGCTCGGGCTCGATCCCGATAAGACGACGATCGTCGTCTTCGGCGGAAGCCAGGGCGCGCGAACCTTGAACGACGCCGTCACGTCGCTCGTTCTGCACGATCTTCCCTCGCACTGGCAGGTACTGCTCGTCGCGGGCGAACGCGATTACGAAGGAATCGAGCGGCGCGTCCGTGCGGCGAATCCGGCGAACGTGCGGATCGAGCGATACCTCGACGATCCGGCCGTCGCCTATGCTGCGGCAGATCTGGTCGTCGCGCGTGCCGGCGCGTCGACCCTCGCCGAACTCGCCGCGACCGGGACGCCGGCGATTCTCGTCCCCTATCCGTACGCGGCCGGTGACCACCAAAGCGAGAACGCCGAGGTCGTCCGGCGGACCGGCGCCGCCCGAGTTCTCAGAGACGCCGACGTCGACGCGCGGCGCTTGCGGGACGAACTCGAGTCCGCGCTCGCGCCCGAGGCGCTCGCTGCGCTGCGCGGCGCGACGCGCGCCGCCGCAGGCAAAGATCCTCGCACCGCGATCGTCGACCGGGTGAAGGCTTTGAGTCCACAGAAAAGCGGCCACCCGTGAATCTCTCGTCACCGGTACACTTCGTCGGGATCAGCGGGATCGGCATGTCGGCACTCGCGCGCCTCCTCTTGCAGCGCGGCTGCGCCGTCTCCGGCTCGTCCGATCGGGCGACGCCGCTCACCGCGCGCCTGCAAGCCGAGGGCGCGACGATCGCGATCGGCCACCGTGCGCGCAACGTCGACGGAGCGCGGACGGTCGTCGTCAGCTCGGCGATCGCGCCCGACAACCCGGAAGTCGTCGCCGCCCGGGAGCGCGGCATCGAGGTTGTTCGTCGCGGCGCGTTGCTCGCGCACTTGATGCAGGCGCGCCGCGGGATCGCGATCGCAGGGACGCATGGCAAGACGACGACGACGGCGATGCTGGCAGCGGTCCTCGAATCGGGCGGGCTCGATCCGACGGTGGTGGTCGGCGGCGAGCGAATCGACACCGCGAGCAACGCGCACGACGGGAACGGCGAATGGTTCGTCGCCGAGAGCGACGAGTCCGACGGTTCGTTTCTCGAGTTGCGTCCCGAAATCGGCGTCGTCACCAACGTCGAAAACGATCACGTTGCGTCCGAGGAAGAATTCGGACGGATGCGCGCTTCGTTCGCCACGTTCTTATCCAACGTTCCGGCGAATGGGCTTGCCCTCGTCGGGATCGACGAACCACAGGGTGCGGCACTGGCGCGACTCTCGCGCGCGTCGCGAACGCGGACCTTCGGGCTTTCGGCGGCCGCCGACATCCGAGCGCGCGACGTCTCGTTCGCCGGCTTCGGCTCGCACAGCACGATCGTCGGGGCCGCGGGCGAACTCGGCGAGCTGCTCCTGTGCGTTCCCGGCGAGATGAACGTTCGTAATGCGTTGCCGGCCGTCGCCGTTTCGCTGGAACTCGGGCTGCGCTTCGAGGAGATCGCGCAAGCGCTCGCAGCGTTCGGCGGCGTGCGGCGTCGCTTCGAGATCGTCGCGCGAACGCCGCGGATGACGATCGTGGACGATTACGCCCACCATCCGACCGCCGTTGCGGCGACGATCGCCGCCGCGCGCGGCGGATTCGCCGGCCCGATCGTCGTCGCGTTTCAACCGCATCGCTATTCGCGCACGTCTTACTTGGCCGCCGACTTCGCGCGTGCGCTGCACGGCGCCGACCGCGTCCTGCTGACCGGCGTGTACGCGGCCTCTGAACGCCCGATCGACGGCGTCGACGCTCGCTCGATCGGCGAACCGCTACGCGCGCTCGGGACTGAGGTCGAGTACGTCGACGATGTCGAAGCGTTGCCGGAGAGCCTGCTCGCCTGCGCGCCCGAGGGCGCCCTGGTCTTGTTTCTCGGCGCGGGCTCGATCACGTCGGGCGCTGCGGCCTTGGCGCGCGAACTCGAACGCCGGGCGGTCGCGCGATGACCGAACGCGGCCCGGCGGCGCGCGAACTGATGCGATCGCTGGTCGGCGAGAAGGATCGCACGGCGCTACGGGAGATCTTCGGCGATCGGGTCGCGTTTGACGCGCCGCTCGCACCGTATACGTCGTGGAAAATCGGCGGCCCGGCCGACGCGCTGATCGAAATCGACACGACCGATGAGCTCGCGCAGGTATTGCGGCTCGTCTTCAAACGACGCCTTCCCTGGTTTCCGCTCGGGAGCGGTTCGAATCTGCTCGTCGGGGATGGCGGAATTCGCGGCCTCGTGATCCGGCTCGGTGGCGAGTTTGCGCGGATCGAGATCGGCGATGAAAACGGAAGCGTCGTCGTTCGAGCCGGCGCGTCTGCGTCGCTCCCGCTCGTCACGGCGCAGGCCGCCTCTCGCGGGGCGATCGGAATTGGATCGCTTGCCGGAATCCCGGGGAGCGTTGGTGGCGCGCTTCGGATGAACGCCGGGACCGATCGCGAGATCGGCGATTTCGTGCGCGACGTGTGGGTACAGACGCCGACCAAACCCGACGCTCATCCCGTCAGCCCGCAGTATTACTATCGTCATACGACATTGGCGCGCGACGCGGTCGTGGCGTCGGTGACGCTCGCCTTCGAGCGCGGCGACCCGAAGACGGTTCGCGACGAGATGCAAAGCCGGCTCGTCCGCCGCAAGCAGACGCAACCGCTCCAATTTCCCAATGCCGGTTCGTGCTTCCGCAATCCGGAAGGCGCCAAGGCGGGCCGCCTGCTCGAGGCGGCCGGTGCGAAAGGTTGGCGCGAAGGGGGCGCGGAGGTTTCACCCCTGCACGCGAACTTCATCCTCAACCGCGACCAGGCGACGGCCGCCGACGTCGCGACCCTGCTTGCTCGCGTGCGGCGCGCGGTAGCCGAACGATTCGGCGTCGAGCTCGAATTAGAAGTCCACTTCGTCGGAGTTTTTATCTAAATGTCCCTCCTCCCATTCCAATGAAAGAGCGCGTCGTCGTCGTCATGGGCGGCCCGAGTTCCGAACGCGACGTCTCGATCGAAACGGGAAACGTCGTGATGCGCGCGCTCGAACGCTTGGAGTACGAAACCCGCTCGCTCGACTTCGACGGGCGTTTCGTCGACGCGCTCCGCGAAGTGCGCCCGGACGTCGTCTTCAACGCGTTGCACGGCCCGGGTGGGGAAGACGGGACGATTCAAGGCGTGTTGGAGTGGATGCATCTTCCCTACACGGGCAGCGGGGTGTGCGGATGTGCGCTCTCGATGGACAAGCACCTGACCAAGAAGTTGCTGTCGGCCGAAGGGTTACCGACGCCCGCTTGGGACTCGTTCGACCTCGAAGGTGGGACGCTGCCGCTCTTGCCGGGTTCGCTCAATCTGCCGCTCGTCGTGAAGCCGCGCAACGAAGGCTCGAGCGCCGGCGTCCGAATCGTGCGAACCCACGAAGCGTGGTCGCAGGCGATGATCGAACTGTCCGACCAACGGACCGGGATTCTCGCCGAAGAATTCATCGAAGGTCGCGAATTCTCGTGCGGCGTTTTCTTCGAACAAGCGCTGCCCGTAGCCGAGATTTTGCCGCAAGGCCACGAATTCTACAGCTTCGAGGCAAAATATGCCGCCGGAGGTAGCCGCCACGAAGTGCCGGCCCACATCGACGAGGATCTCGCACATCGCATGCAAATGCTTGCGCTCTCGATGCACCGTCTGCTCGGATTGCGCGATTACTCGCGGACCGATTTCATCGTCACGCGCGAAGGGCGTCCGTATATCCTCGAGACGAACGCTCTCCCCGGTCTCACGCCGACGAGCCTGTTTCCCGAAGAGTGCGCGGCGATCGGAATTTCCTTCGAGGCGCTCGTCGACCGGCTCGTGCGCGCAGCCCTCGATCGTGGCCGCACCCTCGTCGAAACATAATCGATCTATCAGGAAATGGAGATTGCCATGACTCGTCTTCTCGTGAGATCAGCACTCGCCGTCGCGCTCGCGCTCGCGTGCCGAAGCGCGCTCCCTGCCGCCGCTGCGGATGTGAACGGCGTCACCGAACGCGTTTCACTGAGCTGGACCGTCGACAACGCGCCGGCAAGCGTGGCGCTTTCGATGCTGGGCTCTTAACGGTGGCGCAAGGACGGAAAGCGGCGATCGCACGGAAGACGAAAGAAACTTCGATCGATCTCGCGCTCGATCTCGACGGTGGATCGATCGACGTCTCGACCGACATCAAGTTTCTCGATCACATGCTCGACTCGTTCGCGAAGCACGGCGGTCTCGGGCTCTCGGTGCGCGCAAAGGGCGACGGCCTCGACGGCCATCACCTTATCGAGGACGTCGGCATCGCGCTCGGCTCGGCGATCTATCAGGCGCTCGGCGAGAAGCGCGGGATCGCGCGCTTCGGCTCGCAAGCGGTCCCGCTCGACGACGCGCTCGTGCTCGGCGCGGTCGATCTTTCGGGACGCGCGTATCTCAACTTCGCGGTGAAGTTCGGCGTCGAAAACCTCGGCGATCTCAAAACCGAGCTGATCGCCCACTTCTTTCACAGCGTCGCCGAGCAGGGGCGCTTCAACTTGCATTTGATCCAGATGGCGGGAACGAACTCGCATCATCTGTGTGAAGCGTCGTTTAAAGCGTTCGCCAAGTCGTTTTCGCAGGCGATCGCGCATACGGGCGGCGGCGAGATACCCTCGACGAAAGGGATGCTAGCTTAGCACCCTGCTAACGAACCGCTCGGGCGGCGAGTAGCGGGTTCGCAGCGTGTCGCGCCCGTTTGTCGAGCAGATAGTCGAGCATCATTCCCGCGACGTCGATTCCTGCGACTTCTTGCGCGTGCGGAAAGTAGCACGGAAAGTTTGCTTCGAGCAGATAGCAGCGTCCGCTCGAGTGGACGAGCAGATCGACGCCGCCGAATTCGTTTTGCAGGACGTCGAGCGCGCGCACCGCGATCTCTGCAAGCTTGGCCGGCGGATCCGCTGTGACATCGCTCGGGTCGTTCCCGCCGTACGTGCGGAAATCGTCGTCGTCGCGCGGATTCTTGTAGGCGGCGACGGCGCGATTGCCGATGACGACGACTCGCCAGTGGACCGCGTCCTCGACGTAAGCGCACAGGAGCGGATTCCGCCCCTGCCAGATCGCGTAGTCGACGAGCGAATAGAGCGCCGGCAGCGAGTCGGCGCGCATGACGCCGATCCCTCCCGAACCGCCGAGCAGCTTGACGACGATCGGGAAGCCGCCGAGCTGCTCGACGAACGATTTGAGCAGTCGCCGATCGCCGTTCGAACAATAGACCGTTCGCGGAACGGGCAAGCCGGCGCGCTGGAAGTGGAGCGGCGAGGTGAGCGCGTCAAAGAACATACTGTCGTCGTGCTTGTAAAACGTCGCTACGCCCGGTGCGAACAAGAATTGCTCGACGCGCGACGCCGCCGTCGAAATCGCCGGCCGGTAGAGCAGGTCGCCCGCCTCGAGTTGGCGGCTCGGATCGAAATCGAATTGCTGCGCGTCGACTTCGACGTAGGCGACGCCCCGCTTCTCGCACGCCTCGCGTAGAAAGGTGATCGTTTCGTGCGGGACGTTGTCGTTGACGCAATAAAAGCGCGTTCGATCGGGCCCCGCCGCGGCGATGCGCTCGTTCGGGGGGCCGTCGACGGCGATCGCCGCAAAGCGTTTCGGCTTGTAGATGAAGTTGGTCAGGGTCACTTTCTCCCCGCGGCGCACGGGCAGGCCCTCGTGAAAGGAAGCCGGATCGACCTCTCCCCCGGGTTCGTGATTGAACCAGATCGCCAGCCGTCCGGCGCGGGATGCGACGCGGACGGGTCGCGGTTTCGCACGCGGAAACGACGTTTCGCCGCCCGCCTCGGTGTCGGTGAGGTAGAGCGTCGCCGTCGCGATCAAAAACAACTCGCCGATCTGATATTCATCGATGTGCGGCGGGTGGTACTCGCCGGAGGCATAGCGGCGAAAGCGCAACGTGCCGCCGAAGTCGTTGTCGATACCGAGCAGCGCATGCATGCGATCGACGATCGCCTGGAGCGCCGGATCAGCATCGATCGACAATTCGCACGATAGCCCGGTGAAATCATGCTTGGTGGGCAGCCCGCGCGCTTCGAGAACATCGGCCGACGTCAGCGCGACGAGATGGGCGATCTCATCGGGCGAGAGAAAATCATCCTTGACGTAGAGGCGTGGCGACGCACATAGCGCGCTCAATCCGGTGCCGCCCATCTCGCCGTTCATCTAGGCGAAGCGTCTAGGAAACCTTTTTTGCAACCTGCTCCTTCGCGGTTTCTTCCTTCGCTTTTTCGATCAACTTTGCAGCGTTGTTCTTCTGGTCGGCTTCCATAGATTTCTGGAGATCCGCTTGTTCTTGTTGAGCCAGCTGCGCGAGCGTTTTGTTGCGTGATTCCTTGGCCTTCTGTTCGGACGCCTTGTCGGCGGGCGCCTTCAGTTTCGCAAGCTCTTCTTGCTCTTGCTCTTGCTCGAGCGCGTTGCGCTCCTTCTTTTTATTTTCTTCAGAGGCTTTCGAAAGAGAGGCCTTCGAGTCGAGCACCTTTGTAAGTTCTTCTTTCGAGGTTTCAAGCTCGGTGTTGCCGCGGGTTTTCTTGGCTTCGGCTTCCTTCGACTTGTCGTCCGTCGTCTTGATTTTTCCGATTTCTTCCTTGCTCTTCGTGAGCTCGTCTGCATCGCGCATGCTTTTTTTTGATTGCTCCGCTGCAAGCTCGGTCTTGTACTTTACACTATCGAGTTTGGCACGGAGCTTCTTGTTCTCTTGCTCCTGCATTTTGTCGCCCGCGAGCGAGGCCTGAGCGACGCGCGGCAGCACGACCGGCGCGACCGCGAAGGCGGCCGCCGCGGCGCCCCAGGTCCGCAAGACGCTTCGGCGCGAGAGATCCGTTGCGCCGGCGGGCGGCGTAACGCGTCCCACCAGCAGTTTGGCATCGGCCAGCGCATCGAGGATCGACCAGATCGACTCCTCTTCGATGGGGCGGCCGAGGCGCTCGGAGACGTGCAACGCGATTTCTGCGACGGTCCTCGTCCCGTCGGCGGCCCGCAAAACTGCGGCGGCGAGGCGCTCGAGAGCGATGCCTGCTTCGCGTGCGGTGAATGCGTCGAGTCGCGCCTTCGGCTTCATGCTTGGCCTCCCCGAATAGAAAGTCGTAGTAGCACTTAACGAGGCTAACCCGGCGAAAGTTCGCGGGCGCGCTCGAAAATCCGCCCGCCTTGCTCCCCGTGTTACGATGGTCTGACTGTGATCGCGGTCGTCGATTTTGGTGGCGGAAACTTGGGGTCGTTGCGCTCGGGCCTCGAGCGGCGCGGCGCGAGTTTCGTCGTCACCGGCGATCCGGCGCAGCTCGAAGACGCCGCGGCCGCGATCTTGCCCGGCGACGGCGCGTTCGGCGCAACGATGGCGGCGCTCGCCGAGCGCGGGCTCGCCGACGCTCTGCGCCGGTTCATCGGTTCGGGCAAACCGTTTCTCGGCATCTGCGTCGGGATGCAACTGCTTTACGAAAAGAGTTACGAGCACGACGTCTACGAGGGGCTCGGCCTCTTGCCGGGCGCGATCGTCCGTTTTCGCAACGCGCCGCGCGTTCCGCACATGGGTTGGAACCAGCTCGAGATCGTCGGCGACCACCCGTTCGTGCGCGGCATCCGCAACGGCGACTACGTCTATTTCTTGCATAGTTATCACGCCGACGACGAGCGTTCCGCGGTCGCACTCTGCGATTACGGCGAGCCTTTCCCGGCGATCGTGGCGCGCGAAAACATCATGGGGACGCAATTCCATCCCGAGAAGAGTCAAGCGACCGGCGCGGTCTTGCTCGACAACTTCCTCGCGATCGCCGGCCGATGACGATCGTCCCCGCGATCGATCTGCGCGACGGCAAGTGCGTTCGTTTGTTGCACGGCGACCCGTCCCGCGAGACGCGTTACGACGACGATCCGGCCGAACGCGCCCGGCGCTTCGTCGAGGCCGGCGCGACCCGGCTACACGTCGTCGACCTCGATCGGGCCTTTGGAACCGGCGAGAACCTGGCCTCGGTGCGCGCCGTGTGCGCCGCGGTCGACGTCGAGATCCAAACGAGCGGCGGGATTCGAACGCGCGAAGACGTCGAGACCCGCTTCGACGCCGGCGCCGACTACGTCGTGGTCGGGACGATGCTCGTCGAAACGCCGGACCTTGCGCGCGAACTCGTCGGCGAGTACAAAGATCGATTGATCGCCGGGATCGACGCGCGCGGCCTCGACGTCGCGGTTCGCGGTTGGCAGGGAAGCACGACGATCGAACGCGACGATCTCGCTTGGCACGTCGCCGAGATCGGATTCGAACGCATCGTCTTCACCGAGATCTCGCGCGACGGGGCCGGGACGGGCTACGACGTCGCGGCCCTCGCGCACCTAGCGCGGCTCGTTCCGGCCAAGATCACGGCCAGCGGTGGCGCGCGAACGATCGAAGATCTGCGCGCGCTGCGCGCCGGGACGCCCCCGAACGTCGATAGCGCGATCGTCGGACGCGCGCTCTACGAAGGAACGCTCGATCTCGCCGAAGCGATCGCCGAACTCGGCGTCTTTGCGCCCGGCTCGTATCCGACGTAGCGCCGCGGAACCTCCGGCGGCAACCGCGCGACGAGTTCATAGCCGATCGTTCCGGCCAGCGTCGCCTGCTCGTTCGGATCGATGCGATCATTGCCGTCCTGGCCGAGCAGTGTCGCCTGGCTACCGACGTGCGCTTCCGGGACGTCGGTGACATCGACGAAGCTCATGTTCATGCAAACGCGGCCGACGAACGGGGCCCGCTTGCCGTGGACGAGCGCGGTCCCGGTACTGGAAAGCGCGCGCGGTATGCCTTCGGCGTAGCCGATCGGCAAAATGGCGATTCGGGATGCGCGGGTGGTGTGATAGCTACAGCCGTATCCGACCGATTGCCCCGCCGCGATGTCGCGCACGGCGACGAGCGGTGTCGTCCACGTCAGCGCCGGGGCGAGCGCGAGCGAATGTCCGCCCGCGTTGCAGGTCTCGGGCGACGGCCAGATCCCGTACGTCGCGATTCCCACGCGGACGAGATCGAGCCGCAGCGCCGGAAAGAGCATCGCCGCGGCCGACGCCGCCGCATGCCGGATGATGTGATGTTCGCGTAAGAGCGAGTCGACCGGCTGAAGGGCATCGCGAAACGTCTTGAGCTGTCCGAGGGTGAACGACGACTCCAGTTCTTCGGCAGCGGCGAGATGCGTGTAGACGCCGCGGACTTCGAGGTCTTCGTCGGCGGCGAGCACCGCGATCGCGCCGCTCGCCATGCGCGGATCGAATCCGAGCCTTGCGACCCCCGTCTCGATCTTCACGTGAACCGGGAAGCGTCGATCGCGAGCGCGCGCGATCTGCGCGACCTCGCGTCGAAAGTGTGCGGCTTCCCAGAGCGTGATCGCTGCGTTCGCCGCCAGTATCTCGGGAAGGTCGTGCGCTTCGGTCGGCCCCATCACGAGGATCGGCTTTGTAATTCCCGCTTCGCGCAACGCGAGCGCTTCATCGGCGCCGTAGACGCAGAACTTGTCGACGAGGTCCGCGATCGCGCGCGCTACGGGGACGAGGCCGTGACCGTAGGCGTTCGCTTTAACGACCGCTGCGAAGCGTGCGGGCCGCACGAGGGCGCGCAGGCGCTCGACGTTGGTTCGGATTGCGCCGAGGTCGACGACCAGTTCGGCGATCATGCGGCGCGCGAGCGGCGCGTGACGAACGCGATCGGCAGCCCGAACAAGATGCCATAGGCGATCAGGCCGTTGACGAGCCGCGCGGTGTCGGGCGGTTGAAAGACGTTGGCAACCACCGCGACGATCTGCGTCGTGAGGTAGACGACCATTCCGTATGCGATGCCGGAGATGAGCGGTCGCGCCACGATCCGGGGGGTCTGCAAAGTGGCGTAGACGTAGCCGATTCCCCACGCGATGCTGGTCGCGAAATGGATCGCGACTCCGAGCCACGCCGAGTTCGGATCGGCCAGGGCGGCCTTCCCCAAGGCCACAGCCGCGACGGATTGATAATACAGAGCGGCGACGTCCGCCGAGTGTGACGTCGCGGAAGAGACGCCTATAAGGTAGGCGTCGCTCAAGACGCCGCCTGTGATCCCGGCGATGAGGCCGGTGAAAAGGAGTCTGGGGAGCGGCGCAGGGGCTTGCGTCATCGCGCGCTCAGTTCGACTCATGCTGATAGCGCGACCCGCCGAAAATAGGGGCATGAGCGTCGCCGCCCGAGGAGGCTGGGTCGTCGCCGCGATCTTCGCTGCCTACCTCATCGCGATTCTAACGTACGGCAGCGCCGATGGGCTGGCGCGTGCCTCGCACGGCCTGTGGGATGACGGCTTCATCGTCCCGATCCGCACGATCCTCGTCGTCATGACGCTTGCCCTCATGATCTTCTTCGCCGTCCAGAGCGAAGACCGGACGATTCGGGGGATATGGGTCTTCTCGGCCGTCGCCCTCGTGGCGTACTCGGCGATGAAAACGACGGGCCTCGGCGACCCGGATTTTCCGCAGACCTGGCTCGTCCATCACCTTCTCGACCCGCTGCGGAGCATGGCCCGCCTGAGCTGAGGGTCGCGTTTTTCGGGTAATCGAGCAGCGAAACGGGCCGGCACTGACCGAATCAGCGCCTGCCCGTTCTGCTTACCCCTCGCTCCGTGACTACTTGTCAACTATCGGCAGCACCAGGCTTCATCTTGATAGCAATAGCGATCGGATTTTGCCGGGCGCGGCTCGGAAAGGGTTGTCAGGTCAGGAGGGCCGCAGCCGATGCCGCGACCGCCCAAGCGAAGACTTGGAGCGCCAGCACCGGCAAAATCTGTACGAATGGCTTCCCAGCCCTAGTGAAGATAAAAGACAACGCAATCGGCAGTTGGGCGACCATCAGGAGGTGGAAGATATGAGCTTCCGTGCCCTCATCCAGGTGCGGAGGAGCGCAAAACTTAGCGGCACCCACGAGGACGAGTGCGACGCAGAACAACGATACGAAGATCGGCGCAAGCCCGCTCACGCTATGGAGCCTCTGCATACTTAACTTTGTACTACAAAGTTACCGTAACCGCAATCCCGCCCACTCCGATAGCCGGATCGAGACCGAGGGCCTTGCACTCTCGGGGTCGGTCTGCTAACATTTTCGAGCCGCTGGCACTTAGGTGCCGCGAGTGCCAATTCTGTGACAGCTACGAGCTGTGGGAGGTCTTTTTCGTGAATCTGAGGCCCTTGGGCGATCGTCTGGTCGTCGAGCACGTTGAGCAGGCTGATAAGAGCGCCGGAGGCGTCTTCCTGCCCGACACCGCCAAAGAAAAACCCCAGGAGGGGAAGGTCCTGGCGGTCGGTTCCGGCCGCACCCTCGACAACGGCAACAAGCTTCCGATGGACGTCAAGGTCGACGACCGCATCATCTATTCAAAGTATTCGGGATCCGAGATCAAGCTCGAAGGAACCGAGTACCTCATCATTTCGGAGAAAGACGTGCTCGCCGTCTTCACCGATTCCAAAGTCCCCGCTGGAGTAAAGTAAGAAAAATGGCTGCAAAAGAAATCGTATTTGATGAATCGGCTCGTCGCGCACTGGAGCGCGGAGCCAACATTCTGGCCGACGCCGTTCGGGTAACGCTCGGGCCCAAAGGCCGCAACGTCGTCCTCGACAAGAAGTTCGGCTCGCCGACGATCACCAACGACGGCGTGACGATCGCAAAGGAAATCGAGCTTTCGAATTCGTTCGAGAACATGGGCGCGCAACTGGTCAAGGAAGTCGCATCCAAGACCAACGATATCGCCGGCGACGGAACGACGACGGCGACGGTGCTCGCGCAAGCGATCATCCGCGAAGGCCTTCGCAACGTGACGGCCGGTTCGAACCCGCTCTTGATCAAGCACGGCATCGACCATGCCGTCGAAATGACCGTCGCCGAGATGGAGAAGGTCAAGCAGAACGTCGACACGCCGGAGAAGATCGCGCAAGTCGCGTCGATCTCGGCGAACGACCCGGAGATCGGCAAGCTGATCTCGCAGGCGATGCAAGCCGTCGGCAAAGACGGCGTCATCACGGTCGAGGAATCGAAGACGACCAAGACCGACGTCGAGACCAAGGACGGGATGCAGTTCGACAAGGGCTACATCTCGCCGTATATGGTCACCGATTCGGAGCGAATGGAAGCGACGCTGAGCGATCCGTACATCCTCGTGACCGAGCGGAAGATCTCGGCGATCGCCGATATCCTGCCGCTGCTCGAGAAGGTCGTACAAATGCAGAAGCCGTTGCTGATCGTCGCCGAGGACGTCGAAGGCGAAGCGCTGGCGACACTCGTCGTCAACAAGCTGCGCGGAACGTTCACGACGGTCGCGGTGAAGGCGCCTGGTTTCGGCGATCGCCGTAAAGAGATGCTCAAAGACATCGCGACACTCACCGGCGCTACGGTCATCTCCGAAGAGCTCGGCCTCAAGCTCGACAAGGTCACACCGGATCTGCTCGGTCAAGCCTAGACGGTCAAGGTCACCAAGGAAGAGACGACGATCGTCGACGGCAAGGGCAAACCGGATGCAATCAAAGGCCGCATCGAAATGATCAAGCGGCAGATCGAAGAGACCGATAGTGACTTCGATCGCGAAAAGCTGCAAGAGCGGCTTGCCAAGCTCTCAGGCGGCGTCGCGGTCATTCAAGTCGGTGCTGCAACCGAAACGGAACTCAAAGAGAAGAAACATCGCATCGAAGACGCGCTATCCGCGACCCGCGCGGCCGTCCAAGAGGGGATGATTCCGGGCGGCGGATCGTCGCTGGTCCACGCGCTCAAGGCGCTCGACAAGCACGTCGAAAGCCTCACTAACGGCAAACCTGGTTCGCACGACGAGAAGATCGGTTGGGACATCGTTCGTCGCGCGCTCGAGGAACCGCTCCGTCAAATCGCCGAGAACGCCGGCTACGAGGGCTCGGTCGAAGTTCAGCGTGTCAAGTCAGCGAAGCCAGGCCAGGGGTTCGATGCGATGACCGGCCAGCTCGTCGACATGGTTCAAGCCGGAATCGTCGAGCCGTTCAAAGTGACGCGCTCGGCGCTGCAAAACGCGGCTTCGATCGGCTCGCTCATCCTGACGACCGAAACCCTCATCGCCGATAAGCCCGAGCCGAAGAAGAACGGCCCCGGCGGTGGCGGGATGGACGGAATGGGCGGCGGCTACGACATGATGTAATCTCGGCCATCGGCTGAGAGTGCAAAACAAGCGGCCTCGGGCGAAAGCCCGGGGCCACTTCGTGCCCAGTCTTAAAGGTATCTAAAGCATTGTTCACAGCGTGTATAAGACTGTGCACAAGTCGGCGCGGCGGTCTGCGAGGAAGCTGATCATTTGTTGTGCATATCCGGTCGCTGGACGAGGATCTGCGCTTCGGGCATCTTCCTCTCAATCGCTCCGACGGTCGCGTTCTGCGGATTGGCGACCGGGCTGTAGCGCCATCGTTTCTGACGTGTGAGGAAGGCAGCGGAGTCGAACCACCGACGTTCATGACGTCGCCCTGATTTTCAAGACCAGTTCCCGGCCGCCCGGGGGTACCTTCCGAATCTGGAGCAGGAGACGTAGATTGTTTTCCATTTGGCCATCGCGCGGGCGCTGCGGCGAGGCTAGACTTAGTGTCTGCGTGCTCCTTACCGCGGGGGTCTATAGCGCGGCGCGATTTTGATCGTGATGACCGTGATGATCGCGACGGCGGCGAATACGATGGATAAATCCACAACGACGCCGAGCCCTTGATTCGCCGGGCCGACGAGGTTCACGAGGACGGTGCCGGCCCAGATGGCTGCGCCACCGATGACGACGGTCATGAGCATGACCCAACCGAACAGTGGCCAGGACCACTTCTTGTTCTGCATCGCCCAGACCACGATCAACACGGCGATCGCGAGATAGTAGAGCCCTTTTGCCATTTCCATGCTGCTGACGATACGCTGGAATCTACGGCGGCGCCTAGGCTTGCTGGAAGCGCGGAGGAGGAGCGAGTGCGATTCGAACGCACGCAACCCAACGTTGGGCCTCACCGCCGTAGCAGGGCGGCGCCTTACCTGGCTCGGCCATCGCTCCAAGAATGTACCCATTCAGTTTTCGAAGGTCGAAAAAACGTCGAAGGACCCGGCTTTCGCCGAGTCCTTCGCATATGAAAAAGCGTGAGGATTGCGGCGAAGCTACGTGTTCATGCGGCTACTGGACTTTTGCGAGACGATCGGACGGCGATTGTCGAAGCAATAGGCGGCCGGGACGCTTATCTGCGCCAGCGCTCGTCTTGGCCGGAACAATGACGATGTGAACATCTCGGTCATCACAATACTGCCGCATCGGCGGTATTGTCAAGAAGCTCTAGGCAAAAACTTTCTGGGATTCTTCTGGGTCACTTCGCGGTATAACGCGATTCGTGGTGATTCGCACCCTTGACAAACTGGGACTATTTGATAGAGTAGCTCGGTGCGAATCTCACTTCTCGTCGATAACATCTTCCCGATGCGGCGCTCCGCATTCGGTTTGGATGTAGTGGGTTTCGTGTAGGGTTTACGATCGCTCGAAAGGTTTTCTCATGACGAGAGGCCGGGCGATTTGCCCGGCCTCTCTTTAGGTGAGGTTGCCAAGAAAACGCAGCTCGTGAAGGGTGTCGGCGTTACGGGTCGTCGGGGCGACATGCTCACACGTGGATCGCAAGGCGCCTTCGTAACTCGGCGACCCTGTCACGAGCGGCATGAGGGCGCTCTCGCGGCGCGTGCGCAAGAGCGTCCGTGAGTAAAAATGGCCGGAGCGGCCCGCGCCGATCCGCTCCGGCTCGTGGTATGCTCATCCGGATGCCGCGCCGGCGGCGAAGGAGCAGATATGATCGTCACTACGACGGCACAAGTCGAAGGCCATCCGATCCTTGAGACCAAGGGTCAGGTGTTCGGCGTGATCGTGCGAAGTCGAGGACTCGGCGGCAACATCGTCGCGGGCCTGCGAACGATTCTCGGCGGCGAGATCCACGAATACACCGCGATGGTCGAGGACGCGCGCCGTCAGGCGATCGACAGGATGTGCAAGAACGCGACGATGATGGGCGCGAACGCCGTCGTGCGAATGATGTTCGACTCGTCGGAGATGGGACAGACGATGACCGAGATCGTCGCCTACGGGACGGCCGTCGTCATTCAGAACGCGCCGTGACGCTGCGCACCGTCATCATCGCGATATGCGCGGTGCTGGTCGTGCTGGCGATCGTGGAAGCCGTGACCGGTTGGGGCGGAGCCGTGCTCATCGCCTGCGAGGCCGCGATCGTTCTCGCGCTGATCGTGTTCGAGCGTAGCCGCTATCAGCCGAAGGTCGACCGCTCGTCGGGCGCATGGAAGCCGACGGGCGAACGCTTCGAAGATCCGACCTCGGGCGAGACGGTTGAGGTGTACGAGAACCCGCAGACCGGTGAGCGCGACTACCGGCGCTCGGCTTAGCCCGGTTCGGGCTCCGTCGCCGGCTTCTTGAAGGACGACTCGAGGGCGTCGAGCGCCGCGTCGCCCGTCGCGATGCGAAACAACTTGGGGTAGTGCTCGTCCCCGATGCGGACGACCAAGCCGATCAGATGTTTGAGGGTGTCGGCGCCGACGTGCTCGCTGCGATACTCGAGATCGATGCAAATCGAATTGTCGTCGGTCAGAGAAAACTTGGCGAGCGATAGGCTCGCGTTCGCCTGAGCGATGTTTTCGAGCAGCGCGAGACGTCGCGGCATGGCGGTCGGAAGCGAGAGGACGAACGTTCGCAGCATCACCCAAGCTTCGCTCATCCGGACGTTCACCGACCATTCACGCAAGTCGCTCGTAAACGTGACGTCGTACGAGCTTGTTGCGATCTGCTTCCCGCGCAAGCCCGCTTCGCTGAGCATAGACGAAAGCCGGCGGTCTAAAGACGCCTGATCGTTGTCCATGCCCCAACTCTACTACGGCTTTTGTTACCGGGAAATGAACCGCCCGTAAAGTTTGTGTGAAGCAAGCAAGCCTACGGCGTCTCGCCGAAGAGGGTGCGAACGTCACGTTCGCCACGATGGATATATGGTACGCCGTTTTTCATCCAATCGGGTTCCGGTGCGCCCTTGAGGAAGTGGTCGAAGAACTCGTCGAGGTGCACGGTCCAATACTTTTGCTGCTCGCGGCCGCGCAGATTGTGGTCCTCGCCATCAAACTCGAACATGTAGGCTTCTTTGCCGAGGCGGCGCATCGCGGTGATGAACTCGATGCCTTGGTACCACGGCACGGCGCCGTCGGCGTCGTTGGCGATCGTGAGATACGGCGTCCGAATGTTCTTTATGTGAAAGAGCGCCGAGTTCTCGAGATATAGATCGGGTCGGTCCCACGGCGTCGCGCCGATGCGGCTCTGATCGCGTTCGTACTGAAACTCCCGAACTAAGCCGCTATCCCAGCGAATGCCGCCGTAGGCGCTGACCATGTCGGCGACCGCGGCGCCGGCCTCGGCGGCGCGGAAACGATCGGTCTGCGTAAGCATATATACGATTTGATATGCCGCCCAACTGTGTCCGGCGATTCCGATGCGCGCCGTATCGACGTAACCGCGCTTGACGACCTCGTCGATCGCCGGCAGCACGCACCCGAGCGCGCTCTTGCCGGGATGCCCGACTACGTACGCGACATCCGGGATCAGCACGGCGTAGCCGTTGCTGACATAGCGCAAAAGATCCGGGCTCGTCCCCGGGCTCGGAATGCTGAACGGCGGGTGATGCAACTCGTCCGAAAACCGTTCGTAAAAGTAGACGAGCATCGGGTATTTCTTATGCGGATTGAAGTTTTGCGGCAGCATGAGGATGCCGTGAAGCGGCGCTCCCCACGTCGAGCGGTAGGAGATCAAACGCGCCCAGCCCCAAATGTAGTTGTCCTTTTGCGGGTTTGCGTCGCTGATGCGCGTGGGCGAAGCGCCGAGTGACGGCGCGCTCCATAGATTCTGCGGTTCGTCGAAGCGTTGCTCGGTCACGACGAACCGCTCGCTGTTGCGCGCCTGCCGGTAGTTCGCGACGTACTTGGGCAGCATCACGACCTTGCGCGGCCGTTGCGGAGCCGGTCCGACCCAGCGCGCGACGTACAGGCCGCTACTCTTTGTGTCGTCGTTGAATGCCGACAACGCGACCGGACGGCTCGAATCGTACGAGTCACGATCCGCGGCGTACGGCAGCGGCGCGAATCGAACGTGCGAAGCGCGACCGGAGCCCCCGGTCAGCATCCAGGCCTTTCCGCTCGCGAGTTCGATCGCCCACACGTCATAGCGATCCAGGACGAGCGCGTATTTCCCGCCGTCGACCCAGCCGCCGAAACCGTACGGCTCCGGCGGTCGCGGATGGTCGTCAAGCTCGTCGTAGAATGCGACGTGCAAGGCCGTGGTCAAATCGCTGCGCCTTCCGTCGCGCGTGCGCAACCAGTACCAGTTGCGCTTGACCCTATCGTAGGCAACGACGAAACGGCCGTCGGGCGTGAGCTGCCCGGCATCTGAAGCCTTTCGCGCGAGCAAGCGACGCGTGCCGTCCCGCAGCGAAACCGCGTAGGAGTCGACGTAGTCGACGCCCTCCCACGAAATCAATTTGCGATACGGCAGGTCGTCGCTTCCGAGTGCGGTCTCGGCGTTCGCGGTCACGGTCAGCGTGCGCATCGACGGCGACGCGAGTTGGACGAAGCGGCCGTCGTCGAGCCGAAGGACGGCGGCGTACGATCGTTTCCGTTCCTTGTCGGCGTTGAGCTTCTGATAGGGTTGCAGTTCGCCGTCGCGCCAACTCCAAAGGTCGACCTTCGTCGGCTCCGGCGTCCCCGACGGAACGGGCGTCGGCGCGGGCGATGTTCCGAGAAAGAGCCGCCGTCCGTCTTTGGAATACGCGAGCGGCGCGTTGACGCTCGGCGTCCAACCGCGCGGCATCCCCGCCGTCGCAGAATGGACGACCGGAAGCACGAGCGACAGCGGGTTCGGGTTCGCCGCGAAAACGGTCAGATCGACATGGTAGAGGGCGTAGTGCGGCGCCTTCTCGGCAAACGAGGGGAAGTCGCTCACGAACGCGAGCGACTCATGTTTCGGAGCGAACGTCAGGTTCTTATAGTGGCCTTCTTCGGCGAAGACGTTCCAGACGTTTTCGGAGCCACGGGTCAGGACGTGCAAGCCGTCCTTCCCGGTGTTCTTCGCGGCGGTCGCGTACGCGACGAAGCGGCCGTCGTGTGAGATTGCGACCTCGCTGACGTCCTCGACGTCGAGCCCGACGTTCGTGTCCAACTCGCGAATGAGAAGTCTGCTCCCTGGTTCGACTTTGTGCAAGTCGTCGGGCGACGCACTTGGGGAGGGAGCCGGCGCCGGCGACGCAGCTTCGAGGGCCGGTGGGATCGTGCTCTCGGTAAGCGGAACGCGCCGCTGCCGCTCCTCGATGGTAATCGGCGTTCGCCGGACGTCGGGGATCGCGCTCGCCGCCGGGACGGCGCTCGGTTTCGGACTGGGCGATGGTTCCAGCAGGATCGCGATCGTCGTCGCGCCGAGATCGCGCGGCAGCTTGACGCTCTTGACGCGATCGTAGTTCGTGACGTGGCCGTCGGCGAGCGACATGATCCCGCAGCCGTTCTTTGGTTGCTCGGCCACCGATTTGTGTTCACGCTCCGCTTGGTGGATATCGTCGTTCTTTGCGCGGATCGTGTAGACGACCCATTGCGAGTCGGGACTGAACGAAGGGTTGATCCCGCGTGCGACCGTGAACTCGTGACCGTTGGTCAGATTACGGACGATCAACGTTGGGTCGCCGTCTTCGGGCACAAGTGCGTACGCGATCCAGTTTCCGTCGTCGGAGAGGTTCGTTCCGCGGATCGCCTTCCAGGAGTCGTAGGCCTTATAGTCGAGGGCGACCCTCGCGGGGGCTGCGGCTTGCGAGCCTCGCGGCAGCCCGAGCGACGCAAGCGACGCAAGGAACAGAGCAGTGGAAACGATCCGGCGCATGAGCGAGCCTACGCCGCCCCCTCGCGGAGGCCCCGCCGACGGCGACCTTGATCTTCGTGATCGAACGCGTGATAGCGTGGCATGCTCTCACCGCTCACGATCCGAGCCGGCGTCGTACGGCACGGCAGTCTCTACGTCGCCGCGAACGCAGATCGCGCGTTCGGCGCGGCTGCTGCGTATCTCGGGCGGGACGCCGTCATGCGCGGCATCATCGACAAGGCCGAGCACGCATCGGCGCCGCTGCATCTTAAGGTCAATCGTCACGATGACGATTCGTACGATCCGAATTCACGCACGGTGAATTGGGACCCCCATTCCGCGCTCGTCACGACCGGCGGCGGCCGGCAATCGCCGGCGCTCGGCCTCGGACACGAACTCGACCACGCCACCGTCGGCTCGAGGATTCGCGACCTCGGCTCGGAGATTCCCGACCGGGCCTACGACGACCGCGAGGAACGCCGCGTCATTCTTGGTTCCGAGCGTCACGCTGCGAAAACGTTGGGAGAAGCGACCCGGCACGATCATGGCGGATCGACGTATTACGTCGCGTCCCCGATCGCGCGTCGAGCGTCGGGCTACGCCGGCTCGCTGCGGGCGTTCAGTCTAGCCGGCTGAGGCGGAACGGGTTCGTGCGCGGCGCCCGAACATAGAAGAGCAAGAGGATCCCGAGCCAGAGGGACGCGATCTCGATCTGCGCTCGAATTTCGAGACGCGCGAGCAGCGCGAGCGCCGCAAGGGAGAGCAGTGGAGCGAAGACGAGCCATCCGACACGCTCGCGCACCTCGTCCCGCGCGAACGCGACGAACGCGGTGCCGGCCCCGCCGAGGATCGCCGGAATCGTTTCCGGTCGCAACGCTCCGTCCCAGCGAACGACGAGCAACGCGATCGCGATGCGCGCGGTCCACGAATTCGGCGCGAGGACGATCGCTGCCGGGAGCGCAGCCGCGACATGGGCGCTCGCGAGGTCCGGACTGCCGAGCACGGCCGCGGCGACCGGCAAGAGAATGCGCAAAGGGGGCTGATCGACGACGCGGGCGGCGCGAGCCGCGACGATGATGCCGACCAACGCGGCGCCTGCGTACCAGGCCCATCCGGCCGACGTCGCCGGCAGCGCTGGGGCGTAATAGGCGAGCTCGCGCGCGACCCCAAACACCGCGAGCCCCAAGAGTTTGAGTGCGATCACGGCGATCGCGAGCGTGACGCGCGAGCGGGGGACGAGCACGAACATGGCGACGATCGCGGCGATTGCAATCTGCGGCTCCAGCATGGTGAGCGCGAGGACGAGGGCCGCCGACCGCGGATGGTTTCGCTCGAGGAGATATCCGCTGATGCACAGCGCCGCAACGGCGAACCCAAGCGCGTATTCGGGGGCCGCGCTCAGCGGCAAGAGCGCGGCGACGAAGATCAGCATCACCGCCAGCGTCGGTTTGCGCAAGATGGCCGCGAGCGCGGCGGCGGCGAGCGCGTAGGCGAGAACGATGACGAGCGCAGAGACGAGGCCGCCGAGTTCGAGCGGCGCTCGCGTCAGACGAGCGTAATGAACGACGGCGACGCCGCCGAGCACGATGACGGTCAGCGCGAGCATGAAGAGGAAGCGCCGCGCGAGTTCCATTAGCGCCGGCCGAGCGCCGTTCGGACGCCGACGTCGATTTCGCCGGCGGCCGGATTGTGCGCGATCCATCCGACGTAGCCGTCGGGCCGAACGAGCGCCGCGAACGGTCCGGGCATCCGCCAGCGGCGCGCCGCTCGGGCATCGAGCGTCCGCGTTTTCACTTTGAGCGCCGCTTCCGACGCCCCGGCGAATTCCGGCGGCATGCGATGAAGAATGAGCGTCGCCGGACCGCCGCACGCCAGTTCTCGGTCGGGTGCGCGAGATCCGAGCACCGCACCCCGTCCGGAAAACAACGACGAGCGCGTATAGCGCTGGCCGAGCATCGAGGCGGTGTTCAATATCCTCATGCGCAGGAACGGCATCCTGACGAGCACCCCGGCGATTCGTACCAAATATGGCCGCAACTTCTCCGGAGACAACAACAGCACGCGCGTTATCGCGTCCGTGTTTCGTTCGACGTCATTTGCGAAGATGCCGAGGCGTTCTTCTTCATATGACGCGAGCAGTGTCGCGGCATCGGCACCGTCTTGCAAGATGGCGCTCAATTTCCAGGCTAGGTTGTGCGCGTCGCCGATCCCGGTGTTCATCCCCTGGCCTCCGGCGGGGCTGTTGAGGTGCGCCGCGTCGCCGGCTAAGATCGCCCTTCCAATGACGAAGCGTCTTGCATGCCGGGCATGGATTTTGAACGTGCTCGCCCATACGGCCTTAAAGGGACCGGGCCCGAGTAAGAGCTGGACGCGCTCCGCTATCGCTTCGTCGGAAAGCACGACTTCGTCGGCGGCATCGGAAGGGACGGGCCCGATCAGACGCCACAAACCGCGCCCGAAATAAAGCACCCCGGCGAACCCCGCTTTCCGCTTTAGCGAAAAACGCGGCCACGGAAGGTCGTTCCGCGCATCGTCGATCTCGACGTCGGCGAGCATGATGCGCAACGGATAGGTTTTGCCGTCCAGCGTGAGACCAAGCGCGGCGCGCACCGCCGAATGGCCGCCGTCGGAGCCGACGACGAAAGCAGCGCGAACATCGCTTTCGGTTCCGGTCTCGTCGCGAACGCGCATCGCGACGCCATCGTCGTCTTGCGTCAGCCCGAGCACTTCGTGTCGAAATCGGACCTCGCACAGACCGGTCCGCTGGAGCGCGGCAAGTAACACCGCCTCGGTTCGATCTTGCGGGATCAACACGGGCAACGGTTCGAGCGTCTCGTCGGCCAGGGGGCTGAAATCGAGGGTGAAGAGCGTTCGATTCACGTCGACGTCCGTCGGGCGTATTGAGGTTGCGACGAGCCCCTCGCGCTTGAGATCGTCGATCATCCCCCAATCGCGAAAAATCTCGAGCGTCCGCTGCCATACTGCGCCGGCGCGCGAATGGGGCGGCAGCTCGGGCGCCTTCTCATAGATGACGCTCCGGACGCCGAGGCGTGCCAGGCCTAGGCCAAGCGAAAGGCCGACCGGCCCCGCTCCAGAGATCGCGACGGGTACATCGTAGGACATAGGGTGGAGGGTCAAATCCGACGGCGAGGAAGGGCAACCATTCGCATTAGCAGTGTGTCCAACAGAGTGCCAAAATGAGCGATTTCTTCGACCGTGAGTTCGATGCCGTTTTTGCCGAGTTCGCGCGCCGGGCGCGCCCCGGGCGTTTCGAGCCCAATGCCGACGTCGCGCTGACCGAGGACGGAGAGGCGATCGACGTGACCGTCGAGATCGCAGGCGCCGAACCGAGCGAGCTTCGAGTCATGATGGAAGAGCGGCAGCTCTACATCCTGGGGCGGCGCACCGATCGCCAACGCGACGGGCGCGGTTCGCTCCTCATGAAAGAAATCGACTACGGCGAATTCGGGAAGAAAATCCATCTTCCGGTCCCGGTTTCGTACGAAGATGCAACCGCAGTGTATCGTGACGGTATGCTGACCATACGATTGCCCGTCTCCGAAGATGCGCTCATCCCGCGCAACCGCACTGAAATCCGCATGACCGTGAAAAGGATACTCGTCTAATGGCCCCGCGCGCGACCCAAGAGCGCAGCACCGACGTCCTCGGCATTTTGCCGCTTCAGGACTCGGTCTTGTTTCCAAATACCGTCATCCCGCTCGCCGTCGTCAAGAAGCCCGGGATCGCCCTGGTCGAGGAAGCCCTGCGCGACGGGCGTCAGATCGGCTTGGTGGCGCTCAAAGATAAGGAAGTCGAGGATCCCACTCCCGACGATCTGCGGCGCGTCGGAACCCTGGGCACGATCCAGCGGATGATCAAGGTCCCCGACGGTACGATTCGCTGCATCGTCGGCGGCAACTCCGTCTTCCGCATCGACGCGTTCACGCAAACCGAGCCGTACATCGCCGCCGATATCACTGAATTGCCCGACGTGACGATCCCGACGGACGATTTGGTCGCGATGCACCGCAACCTTGCCGGCCTCTTTTCCAAATTGATCGGCTATCTGCCGCAAGCGCCGCGCGAGATGGAGATGGAAGTCAACAACATCTCCGACCCGAACCTGCTGACGTATTTCATCGCGAGCTCGATGCGGCTCGATACCGCCGATCGCCAAGCGTTGCTCGAAGAGCGCAACGCCGAGAAGCGGATGCGCAAGCTGACGATGCTGCTCACCAAAGAGCTCGAAGTCGTCGAACTCGGCCACAAGATCCAATCCGACATCCAGCGCGAGATGGAGAAGAATCAACGCGAGTTTTATCTCCGTCAGCAACTGCGCGCGATTCAGGAAGAACTCGGAGAGACCGATCCGCAGCAAGCCGAGGCGAACGAGCTCCGCAAGAAGATCGACGAAGCCGAGATGCCCGAAGACGCGAAGAAGGCTGCGGACCGCGAACTCGACCGGCTTTCGAAAGTGCCGACGGCCTCGCCGGAATACTCGGTGATCCGCACGTACCTCGATTGGCTCGTGCAGTTGCCTTGGAGCAAAGACACGGCCGATGCGATCGACATCCAAAAGGCGCGTCAGATTCTCGACGAGGATCACTACGATCTCGATAAGGTCAAGGACCGCATCATCGAGTACCTCGCCGTCGGAAAACTCAAGAAGAAACTGGCCGGCCCGATCCTGTGTTTCGTCGGGCCGCCCGGCGTCGGAAAGACGTCGCTCGGCCAATCGATCGCGCGCTCGATGGGGCGCAAGTTCGTCCGGCTTTCCGTCGGCGGCGTGCGCGACGAGGCGGAGATCCGCGGGCATCGCCGGACGTACATCGGCGCGATGCCGGGGACGATCATTCGCGCGATGCGCGACGCCGGAGTCAAGAACCCGGTCATGATGATCGATGAAATCGACAAGGTCGGCTCGGACTATCGAGGCGACCCGCAGTCGGCGTTGCTCGAGGTTCTCGATCCGGAGCAGAACAAAGGCTTTCGCGATCACTACCTCGATTTGGCGTTCGATCTGTCGCAAGTGCTCTTCGTCTGCACCGCCAATCAGCTCGACACGGTCAGCCCGCCCCTGCGTGACCGCATGGAGATCATCCAACTCGCCGGTTACACCGAGTTTGAGAAGCTCCAGATCGCCAAGCGCTATCTCGTCAAGAAACAGCGCGAAGCGAACGGCTTGCGCGACTCGCAAGCGCAGATCAGCGACCCCGCGATTCGCGCGGTCATCAACGACTACACGCGCGAAGCCGGCGTGCGCAACCTCGAGCGCGAGATCGGGACGATCTTCCGCAAAGTCGCGCGCCGCATCGCGGAGGAACCGCGCTTCAAGGCACGGATCAAACCGCAGACCATCGTCGACTATCTCAAGAAGCCGCGCTTCTTCAACGAGGTCAAGAAGCGCGTCGCATCGGTCGGCGTCGTGACGGGTCTCGCGGTGACGCCGGTCGGCGGCGACATCATGTTCATCGAGACGACCGTGATGCCCGGGACCGGAAAATTGACGCTGACGGGCCAGCTCGGCGACGTCATGAAGGAAAGCGCAACCGCGGCGGTCTCGTTCATCCGCGCGCGTTCGCACGAACTCGGGCTCTCCGACGAATACTTCAGCAAACACGACTTGCACATCCACGTCCCGGCCGGCGCCGTCCCGAAGGATGGGCCGTCGGCAGGGATCGGGCTCGCCTGTTCGATCGCTTCGCTCTTGACCAACACGAGAATCGATCCGAACGTCGCGATGACCGGCGAGATCACGCTCACGGGTCAGGTGCTCGCGGTCGGCGGCATCAAGGAGAAGGTCCTAGGCGCCAAACGCGCGGGGATCTCGAAGATCATCCTGCCGAGGCGAAACGAGATCGATCTCGAGGACGTGCCGAAGGAAGTTCGCGACACGATGACCTTCGTCGGCGTCGACGAGATTGCGGATGTCTTCGTTCAGGCATTCGGCAAGCGACTCGTCACGCCGGCCTCGCTCGCCGAGCAACAAACGAAGGACGGCGTTGTCGTGCCGATGCGGCGCAGCACGATCAAACGTGTGAACGGTGAGCGGAAGCGCCGAAGCGGCCGGCGCACCCGCCAGGCCTGAGCACCCGCCCGGCCTGAAAAGGCGCGCGGCGCTGATCGTCGCGCTGGCCTCGGTTTACGTATTCTGGGGTTCGACGGCGCCGGCGATCAAAGTTGCGGTCCAAACGTTGCCGCCGTGGGACATGGCGGCGCTCCGTTTTCTAATCGCCGGAACGATTTTGTGGCTATGGGCGCGCGTTCGGCGCGACCCTTTGCCGACGGTCCGCGAATGGCGCGGCGCGACGATCACGGGAACGCTGCTCTTGACGCTTGGCAACGGCACGTTCGCCTGGTGCCTGCAATACATCCCCGCCGGAATCGGCGCGCTCTTTTTTGCCCTCACGCCGCTCTGGAACGCGCTGATCGGCGTCGCGTTCTATCGCGAGCGGCTCTCGCCGTTTGCGATCGCCGGGATCATCGTCGGTTTTGGCGGGATGGCCTACCTCGTCTCGCCGAGCGGCGCCGAGCATCTTCCGGTGTTCGCGGTCGCGCTCATGATCGGCTCGTCGATCGCATGGTCGGTCGGTCAGATGATCCAGCGCCGTTATCCTGCGACGCACTTCTTGCAGATGAGCGGGATGCAGATGCTGATCGGCGCCGTCGAGTTGGCGCTGTTCGGCGCGCTCGGCGGCGAGCAACTCGCGGCGGGGCAATTCACGCCCGCGGCGACGGGCGCGCTGGTGTTCCTGGTCGTCTTCGGAAGCCTCGTCGGCTTCAGCGCCTTTCTGTGGCTCGCGCGCAACGTCGGCACCGTGTTGGCGTCGACGTATTCCTACGTGAACCCCGTCGTCGCGATCGTGCTCTCCGTCGCCTTCTTGCACGAAGCGCTCACGTGGCACACCGTTCTCGGCGCGGCGCTGATCCTAACAGGAGTTGCGTTGATGCTCGTCAACTCGTCGCGAACCGGTGAGGCGGCTTGAGGGAGGCGCTGCTTATTCGACGTTGATACCCGTTCCGGCTTCGACCGAGCCGATCTGTGCCGCCAGCGAGCCGGAGGCGAGCAGTTCGGCGCAAAGCGACGCCGCGTGCTCCGGCGCCACGGCGATCAGCAAGCCGCCCGACGTCTGCGCGTCGCTCAAGATCAACCGCGTCTCGGCCGAAACCGCCGCGGCATATTCGGTAAACTGCTCGTGCTCGCGCGCGTTCTTGCGCGTACCGCCCGGCGCGATCCCGACGGCCAACATGTCGCGCACGAGCGCGAGTACGGGGACAACTTTCGCTCGAATTCGCAAGCGGACGCCGCTCGCGCGCATCAGCTCGCCGGCGTGACCGAGCAGGCCGAATCCGGTCACGTCCGTCGCGGCATGCGCATCGGCGGCAAGCATCGCGCGCGATGCCGCAGCGTTCAGGGTCGTCATCCACGTGACGGCAGTCGCCATCTCACCTTCGGTGATCGCGCCCTTCTTGAGCGCCGACGCGAGTATCCCCGTACCGAGCGGTTTGGTCAGCACGAGAACGTCGCCCGGCCGGGCGCCGGCGTTGGTGACGATGCGTTGCGGATGCACGACGCCCGTCACCGCCATCCCATACTTCGGCTCGTCATCTTCGACGGTGTGGCCGCCGACGATCGCGACGCCGGCCTCGCGCGCGATCTCCGCGCCGCCGGCGAGGATGCGGGTAAGTATTTCCGGCCCGAGTTTCTCCATGGGGTACGCGGCGATGTTCAAAGCGCTGATCGGCGCAGCGCCCATCGCATAGACGTCGGAGAGCGCGTTCGCCGCCGCGATGCGCCCGAAGTCATACGGATCGTCGACGATCGGCGTGAAGAAATCGACGGTCTGAACGATCGCGAGGTCGTCGCGCAGCCGATAGACGCCCGCATCGTCGCCGGTCGTGAAACCGACGAGGACGTTGGGGTCGACTTGAGCGGGTAAGTGGCGCAGGACCTGCGCCAGGTCGGCGGAGCCGACTTTACTGGCTCAACCGCCGCCCGATGAGAGCGCCGTCAGCCTGACGCGGTCCGATGATTGCATACGCAGCGGGGTTCGGCGCTGTGGTACGATGGCACTTGCTATGCAGAGGCACTTGCTCTTCATTCCGGGCCCCGTCACCGTCGCGCAACCGATCCTCGAGGCGCTGGCGAAGCCGCTTATCGATCACCGCGGACCCGAGTTCGCCGCTCTCCTGGGGCGGATCGAACGCGGGATGCGCCCGATCTTCGGCACCTCGAACGAGGTCGCGATCCTCGGATCGTCCGGGACCGGCGGCTTGGAGGCGGCGATCGCGAACGCGTTTTCGCCGGGCCAGCGCGTCCTCGTCGCGCCGATCGGCGTGTTCGGCAAGCGCTTCGTCAACATCGCGCGGACGTACGGCCTCGAGGTCGAGGTGCTCGATACCCCGTACGGGCACGCGCTCGACCCCGAAGCGTTGCGCGCGCGGCTGGCGGCCGATCGCGAGCACGCGATCGCAGGCATCCTGTTGACCCACAACGAGACCTCGACCGGCGCGCAAAACGACATGGCGGCGCTCGCCGCGGCGATCGGCAACCACCCGGCGACGACGATCGTCGATTCGGTCAGCGGGCTCGGCGCGACGCAATTCGAGATGGACGCCTGGGGATACGACGTCGTCGTGGCGGCTTCGCAAAAAGCTCTTGCCGCGCCGCCGGGCATTTCGATGGTCGCGGTCTCGAAGCGTGGTTGGGAGCGTATTGCGGCCGCGAAGTCTCCGCGGTTCTACCTCGATCTCGCAAAGGCGCGCGAGTTCGCATCGCTCGGACAGACGCCGTGGACGCCTCCGGTCTCCGTTTTGTTCGCGCTCGACGTTGCGATCGAGCGCTACCACGCCGACGGCGCACCGAACGTCTGCGCGAGGCACGAACGCTATGCGCGAGCGATCCGCGGCGCGATGATCGCGCTCGACCTCGAACTCTTCTCGCAACCCGGCGCGCACTCGGTGACGGTCGTCGCGATTCGCGTCCCCGAACATCTCAAAGCCGACGAGATTCGGCGTGCGCTGCGCGAGCAAGCCGGCGTCGTGATCGGCGGCGGTCAGCAAGATCTAAAAGGCAAGATCATCCGCATCGGGACGATGGGAGCGCTAACGCAGACCGACATTCTCGGCGCGATCGGCGCGCTCGAGATCGTCCTGCTGCAACAGGGCCATCCGTTACAGGTTGGTGCCGGCGTCCGCGCCGCGCTCGAAGTCTTCCTCGGGAAAGCGGCGCCCGCGCTCGCCCGAGCGTGAACGTTCGCGCGCGAGCCGCCGGCGTCACGCTTGCGACGCTTGCGATCGCCATGGCGTTCGGCGGCTGCACGGGCAGCGGAAGTCCCAATCCGCGGCCGAGCATCGTGTGCGAGGTAGCCGAAATCTTGCTCGTGCAAGCCTTTCCGATACCCGGCGCGAGCGGCGTTCCCGTGACGACGCCTTCGCTCGTCTTTGCAATTCCGCAATCCGCCTCGCCGAGCGGCTATCAGCTACAACTGCTTGCAAACGGCCAAACGCGCCTAGGGAGCGTCCTCGGCGCGCCACCGTCGCCGCTCCCGAGTCCGATCGCGACGCCGCCGCCGAATTACGTCTACGCGGGCGCGAGCCCGCCGCCTCTGCAAGCGAGCACCAATTACACCGCCGAACTCTTGACGCCGCTCACCTGCCTCGGTCCCGAAACGACGGGGACGTTCTCGACACAGTAGCATCACGCGGCGTGGGTTCGGGGCGTTGTCATCCCACAGGAGGATGACATGCGTCTCTGGGCCATTTTTGCATTTCTCGTTTTCACCGTCGCCGTGACGGCGTTGCGTTCGAGTGCGGTGCCGGTCGAAAGACCGAGCACGCTCGCCGATCAGCGACAGATCAACGTGACCATCTATAACGGAGATCTCGCGCTCATCCACGATCGGCGGCATGTCGCGCTGGAGCGGGGAGAAAACCGCATCGCCTGGCGCGACGTGAGCGCCAACCTCGACGGAACCTCGTCGCTGCTGGAAAGCATCAGCTCTCCCGGGACGGTCTCGCTCCTCGAGCAGAACTTCGACTTCGACCTGCTCAAGCCGTCGGCACTCTTGGAGAAGGCCGTCGGCAGCACGGTGCTCGTGATCCACGACCACCCGCTCGCCGGACAGCCGGCCCAAGAACGAGCGAAGCTGTTGAGCATCAACGATGGCTTGATTCTGCAATACGCCGACCGCATCGAGACCAGTCTCTACGACTCGCGCATCGTCTACACGTCGCTGCCGCCCAACCTGCGCGACCGGCCGACGCTCGTGCTCGATCTCGACAGCGCGTCCGCCGGCGGCCAGGATCTCGATCTGAGCTATCTCACGAGCGGCCTCGGATGGCATGCCGAATACGTCGGACAAGTTTCGGCCAACGACGACCGGCTCGACCTGAACGGCAAGGTGACCTTGACCAACACGAGCGGCACGTCGTATGAGAACGCCCGGTTGCAACTGGTCGCCGGCAACGTCAACGCGCCGCCGCCGGCCCCTCAAATGATGCGCGTGTTTGCGGAAATGTCGGCTGCGCCGACCTCACGAGTGACGCAAGAAAACTACTTCGAGTATCACTTGTACACGCTCAACCGGCCGACCACGATCGCCGAGAATCAAACGAAGCAGGTCGGCTTCCTGACGGCGCACGCCGTTCCGATTCGTAAGACGCTCGAACTCCGCGGCGGCGCGTCGTACTATCGCACGAATACGCCGGATCTAGGCGCGAAGTTGCCCATTTCGACCTACGTAAGTTTCGACGACAAGGGCGGCGACTTGGGGGTTCCGCTACCCGGCGGATTGGTGCGCCTGTACAAGAGCGACTCGCACGGCACATCGCAATTCCTCGGTGCCGACCGGATCGATCACACGCCGAAAAACGAAACGGTTCGTCTCCACGTCGGCAATTCGTTCGACGTAACCGCGCGGAAGAAGCAGACGAATTACCACATCGTCAGCGAGGATCCGGCCATTTACGATACCGCCTACGAGATCAAGCTTTCGAACGCGAAGGATGCGGCGGTCGACGTGCTGGTCGTCGAGCCGATCCCCGGCGAGTGGCAGATGCTCGGCGAGAGTCAGCCGCACGACAAATCTTCGAGCAGCACGGCGTCATGGACGGTTCACGTCCCCGCCGACGGCTCGACGACGCTTAAGTATTCGGTCCGCGTGCGGTACTGACGGGTCGGCTCGGCGTCCGCGAACGCTCTAGACGCGGTGGCGGCCGAAAATTCCGTTCGAGAACGGCTTGGCGAACCAGGGCAACGATTTCTTGATGAAGGTGTCGATCTCGCCGTTGGGCTGCTCGAAGACCTGGACGAGCGCCGAGCGTCCGAGATCGCTTCGCAAGTCTTTGCTGAGCGGAAAGTAGAGCGCGACAAAGAGCGCGACCCACACGAAAACGGCGGCCCACCCGAAGCCGACGGCCGCGCCGAGAATCTTGTTGACGAGCCCGAGCAGCGGAAGCTTTGCGACTTTTCCGAGCAGGCTGCCCACGTAGAGGACGAGCACGTAGGCGATCGCCGCGAAGATCAGCATCCCGATGACGTGCGCCGAACCGGCGCCGAGATGCGTCGCGTCGCCGAGCGGCTTGTCCCAGATCCCCGGATAGACGAACGCCGCGAAGATCGCTGCGGCGAGCGCGAGAGCTCCCGTCAGTTCGGCGACGAAGCCGCGCGTGTACCCGCGAAACGCTCCGAGCAGCAGGATCAGGCAGATGACGAGGTCCGGCCAGGCGAAGCTCACCCGCGCATCCTCGCGCCGCAGCGCTCGTCGAGGGAGCGCAGGATCGCCTCGATGTGACGGTCGGCCTCGGCGTCGGTCAAGGTCGTGTCGTTCCGTTGCAAGACGATGCGCACCGCTATGCTCTTCTTCCCCGCTTCGACCTGCGGCCCACGGTATTCATCGAAGACGTTGACATCGGCGACGACGCCGTCGGCACCTTTGCGGACTGCATGTTCGATGTCCATCGCCGGAATCTCCGGCGCGACGACGAGTGCGAGATCGCGTTCGATCGCCGGATAGCGTGACGGCGCGACGTAGCGAGGGACGCGATGCGCCGGCAGATCGTGAACCCGCGCGAACCCTGCGTAGACGTTACTGCGAATTTCATATGCCGCGAGCAAGCGAGGATCGACGGCGCCGATCGTCGCCGCATCGAGTCCGTCGACGAGCAACGCCGCCGATTTTCCCGGATGCAACTCGACCGCCGCCCCGGTCACCGTCTGCGCGGCGCGCCCCGAGAGCGCGCGAAGGATCGCGAGCGAGTCTGATTTGAAATCGAGAAAGCCGCCGTCGCGCCAATCGGGCTCGTCGACCTTCGGTTTCGCAAGGACCCACGCGACCATCCCCGTCTCAAACGCCTTCGCATCCGGCTCGATCGTCGCAACGCCGGTTTCGTAGAAGACGTGGCCGATTTCGAAGAGCCGCAGCGGCAGCTCGCTTTCGTGGCGCGCGACGAGCCCCAGCAACGCCGGCAGGAGCGAGAAGCGCATGTAGCGCTGGTCTTCCGAAAGCGGGTTTGAGATCTCGACGAGCGCCCCCGGGAGCGGGACGCCGGCGGCGGCGTAGCGTTCGCGCGGTTGGGCCGACACAAGCGCGAGCGTCACGACCTCGCGGTAGCCCGCTGCGAGCATGGCGTGCGCGAGGCGGCTCTCGTTGCGGTAGAGCTCGCTCGAGACCGTATGTTCGAAGACCGGCGGCAGCTCGCCGCTGATGCGATCGTATCCGACGATGCGCCCGATCTCTTCGATCACATCCTCGCGGATGCGCAAATCGTTCCGCCAGGGCGGCGGCGTCGCGACGAACGCCTCCCTGTCGCGTGCGAGATCGAAGCCGAGACCGCGCAACGCCCGCTCGATCTCCTCGTCGTCGACGAGCATCCCAAGGAGTGCGCGAACCTGCGCCGCGGTGACCGTGATCGCCGGCGAACGTTCGATCGGCTCGCCGACGGCGACGGGTCGCGACGGTGCGGCGCCCTCCGACTGCAATAAGTGTGCGGCGCGCGCGGCGGCTATCTCGCCGAGCGCGAGCGGGATTCCCTTTTCGTGCCGGCTCGAGGCGTCGGTCCGCAGGCCGTGCGCGATGCTCATGCGCCGAATCCGCGAGCCGGAGAAACTCGCCGCCTCCAGCAGCAGTTCGCGCGTCTGGGGCGTGACCTCGCTCTCGCGCGCGCCGCGCAGCCCGGCCAAGCACTGCACGCGGTCGGCATCGGCGATGACGAGGTCGACCTGGCTGAGTTCGCGGACCTCGCCGTCGAGGGTCGTCATCTTTTCGTTCGGCAGCGCGCTGCGAACGATCAAACGGCCTTCGGCAAGCCGGTCGAAGTCGTAGAAGTGGAGCGGCTGACTCGTTTCGAGCATCACGAAGTTCGAGATGTCGACGAGGTTGTTGATCGGGCGCTGGGCGGCGAGCGCGAGGCGGAGGCGCATCCAGAACGGCGAGGTTCGCACGACGACCTGCGAAAAGCGTTGCGCGACGAAGCGCCGGCAGTCTAGGCTCGCGAGCTCGACGATCGCCGGATCTATCTTGACGTTTTCGCCCAGACCGTAGTCGACGCTCAGGTCGAGTTCGCCGACCGGCGTCCCGAGCGACGCGCCCAATTCACGCGCGATTCCGACGATCGACATAGCGTCGACGCGATTCGCCGTCACCTCCACGTCGAGGACGTCGTCTTCGAGCCGGTAGGTCGCGACGACGTCCGTCCCGACCGCGACATCAGGTTCGAGCTGCAGAATCCCGTCCTCGAACCACTCGTCTTCCAACCCGATCTCGGCGGCGGAGACGAGCATCCCCTGCGATTCGACCCCGCGCATCGCGCGCGGAGCGATCTGCATCCCGACGAGTTTCGCGCCGATGACGGCGACCGGGACGACCTGCCCTTCACGCACGTTCGTTGCCGCGGTGACGATCGCGAGCGGCGCCGCCCCGCCCGTGTCAACGGTACAGAGCATGAGCCTGTCTGCGTTAGGATGCTTCTCGACCTTCGTCAGCCGGCCGGCGACGATTCCCGAGAGTTTCGGCCGCCGCTCGATCTCGTCGACGGGGAAACCGAGCATCGCGAGATGCTGCGCCAACTCGTCGCTCGACAGTTCGAGATCGAGATAATCGCGCAACCACGCGATCGGAACCCTCATTTGAATGTCACCACTCGCGCGGCGTGGGTCCCCATTGTAACTCTCATGCTAACTGTGCCAACATCTTCGGATCGTTTTCGAAGAGAACGCGAATGTCGTCGAGCTCGTGGCGAACCATCGCGATCCGTTCGATCCCGCAGCCGAACGCCCAACCGCTGACCAGTTCGGGATCGTAGCCGGCTTCGCGCAGGACGTCGGGGTGGACCATCCCGGAGCCGCCGATCTCGATCCAACCCGAGCCGCCGCAGGTTTTGCAGTGCTCGCCATTTGCGCGCGTCCCCGAACCGCCGCATCCCGGACAGGTCGTGTCGACCTCGGCGCTCGGTTCGGTGAACGGGAAGAACGACGGCCGGAAACGGACGGCTTGATTCGGTCCGAAGACCTCGCGGCACATCCCCGTCAACATCGCTTTCAGGTGCCCCATGTGGATCCCGGGCGCGACCATGAGGCCTTCGAGTTGTCCGAACATCGGCGAATGCCGCGCGTCGAACGCGTCCCGCCGATACGCTTTGCCGGGGACGACGATCGCGATCGGCGACGCGTGCACCTTCATCGTCCGAATCTGCATCGGTGAGGTGTGAGTGCGCAGCAACATTCCGTTTGCGAAGTAGAACGAGTCTAGCGACTCGCGCGCCGGATGATCGGGCGGGATGTTCAGTGCATCGAAGTTGTAGTACTCGGTCTCCATCTCGTTGCCGAGGACGACCGCAAAGCCGCGCCGCTCGAAATAGCCGCAGGCGTCTTCCATGGCGCGGCGCAGGGGATGGAGCGAGCCGATGCGGGCCGGCGGCGCTGGGAAGGTGACGTCGATTGCCGTGTGCAGTTGCGCTTCGAGCGCGTCGCTGCGAAGCTGTGCCGCTTTCGTCTCGAGTTGCGCCTCGAAACCGGCGACGGCGTCGTTGATGACTTTGCCGGCGCTCGGACGCTCTTGCGGCGAGAGGGTCCCGATGCTGCGGCGGACCGCCGTGAGCTCCCCGCTCCGGCCGAGGAACCGCACCCGGACCGATTCGAGGTCCGCTGCGTCGCGCGCCGTTGCAAGCGCCGCCTCGAGGCGGCCGCCGAGGGCGCTGAGTTGCTCGTCCAGCTGGCTGATCGGTCTCGCTCCTTGGGCTCCCTTAAAATCAGAACGCCCGACCGTTCGGCCAGGCGTTCCTCAAACATTCTCGGGAATTGATTTCTAGCTGGTTGCCGCCGGTTGGTTGATCTGTCGGTACATCAGATAGGCGTAGATCGATCCCGTGCTCGTAAACAGTTTCCAGAAGCGGTCGCTAGTGCGCATCAGAGAGCGGTACCCCTCTTTCGATTCTTGTATTCTAGGGTTCTGCGACATCCGTGTCCGGCCTGAAACAACCGGAGTATAGCACGCGCCCGAGGGGTCGCCAAGTCTTGACAAATCAAGGTTTTTCCGGGCTCTTTCGGCTTTTGTCCATCTGTTGCATCAGCGCGTACAGTATGATGCTTCCGGCTATCGCGGCATTGAGGCTTTGGCCCTCGCCTCGCTGAGGAATCGAGACGGCCGCATCCCAGCCTGGGAGCCAACCGGCCACCCCCCGGCGCTCGTTGCCGACGGCGATGATCGATCGCGGTTCGAACGTGAATCGGTCGAGCGGGTCGCCGCTTGGGTCGGTCGCGACGACCTTGTAGTCAGCCCGCTGGGCCAGCGCGGCCACCCCATCCGGGGCGATTTTCGCGAACCTCAGGCGGAAGATCGCCCCCATCGAGCCCCGGACGACTTTGGGATTGTACGGGTCGACCCCGTCGTCTCCGAAGAGGACGCGCTCGACCCCAAAGATCTCCGCCGATCGCAGTAAGGTGCCGGCATTGCCCGGGTCGTTGATCCCGGCGAGGAGCAGCGCGGGGCCGCCGCCGTCGACGACGCTCTCGGGGGAGAGCTTTTGCTGGGGAACGACGGCGAGGATTCCGGGCGGCGTCTCGAGGTCGGAGAGCCGCGCCAGGGCACGTTCGGGGACCAGATAGATGGGGGAGCGCAGGCCAGCGACGAGACCGCGGAACCTGTCGTGGCCGGCCTCGGTCGCGTAGACTGCCTCGATCGCAGCACCGGCCCGAAGCGCCTCCTCGAGCATCGTTGGCCCCTCGATAATGAAGCGCCCCTGCTCGGCGCGACCGGCATTGGTCTTGAGGGCGCCGACCGCGTCGAGTTTGGGTGAGTGGAGTCCGAGGCTGAGCGGCACCCCCGCCCGGTTCTCCATCCTCGCGCCGGCCCCGCCGCAAGAGCGGCGCGAAGGAGTCTCGGGTGCGCGGGCCAAGGGCGCGGGCTTATGAAGCGTGCAGCGGCTTGAAGGGCGTCGAGGCGGCGTGCATTATCGTCATCGCGATCGCCGTCCTGGTCGGCGGCTCTAGCCTGCTCCTGGAGATCGGCCACTTTCGCGCCCCCGCGTCGTTCGCGCTCGCGTTCCTTGCGATCGTTCAACTCATCGCGGTCCGGCGCAATGCCCTGGCGGGAGGTCCGCACGCGCAGGTCCGCGCTTCGCGCGACGTCGCGTTTCTGGCGGCGATCGTAGCGGCTTTGATTTTCGTGTGGTCTCCGGCGCGCTGGTCGCTCGGCGCCTGCATCGCCGGCGTCGAGTTCGGACTGGTGCTCGAGTTGCTCGCGCGACTCGTGCCGGAGGCCGGGCAGCCTCGATGAAAGCCTCGCTCTTGACCGCGCGCTTCGATGAGGCGCTGCAATACGCCGCGCTCTTGCACCGTCACGACGTGCGGAAGAAGACGACGATCCCGTACGTCGCCCACCTGCTCGGCGTCTGCTCGATCGTGCTCGAGAACGGCGCGAACGAGGACGAAGCGATAGCGGCGCTCTTGCACGACGCCGCCGAGGATCACGGCGGCCACGCGCAACTCGAGATCATACGAACGAAATTCGGTGGGAGCGTCGCGGGCATCGTTGCCGACTGCAGTGACGCGCTCGTCGAGGAGCACGCCGACAAGGGGCCGTGGCTCGGGCGCAAGCAGCGATACATCGCGCACCTGGCCGCGATCGTTGCGACGCATCCCGGCACGGCGCTCGTGAGCGCCGCAGACAAACTGTACAACCTACATTCGATCGATGCCGACCTGCGCCGCGCCGATGTCGGAGAACGCGTTTACGAACGCTTCAGCGGGAAGAAGTGGGGAACGCTTTGGTACTACCGGGCGCTCGCCGACGTGTTTACGGCGAAGTCCGGCCGCCACAGCGCGCCGGCGACGGAACTCGCGGGTCTGATCGACGAACTGAGCGGAGGACGCGACGCAGCGACCTTGTTGACGAAGCACCTCGCTGAAGAATCGAACGGGCGGCCCATATGAAACTCCATTCCTCGCACATGGTCTACAAGGGCAAGATCCTCAATCTCCGGGTCGACGAGATCGACGCGCCGGACGGCAAGCGGACGCGGATCGTCGAGGTCGTCGAACACGCCGGCGGCGTTGGGATCATCGCGATGCCGACACCGGCGACGATCGTGCTCGTGCGGCAACGGCGCCACGCCGTCGATGCCGATCTATGGGAAATTCCCGCCGGTATGATCGAACAAGGCGAGCCCCCGCACGAAACGGCGAAGCGCGAGTTGATCGAAGAGACCGGTTACCGCGCGAAACGCTGGCGTTCGCTCTGGAGCATCTTCACGACGCCGGGCTTCTGCGAGGAGCGGATCTACTTTTTCGTCGCCGAGGGATTGACCGCGGGCGAAGCCGCGCCGGAAGAAGACGAGAGTTTCGAGTTGCGCGTGTGGGACGTCGAGGAGGCGTGGCGCTGCGTCGAGCGCGACGAGTTACGCGACGCGAAGACGCAGATCGCCCTCGCTTGGGCCCGCTCGCAACGCGCGCTCGATCGCGCCGCCGACGTCCGTCCTTACGTGGAGTAATGGGTGGCGCTGCGCTTGGATACGCGCAACGTCGATTGGAACGAGGTCGACACGCCTTGAACGCTCACACAGGCGACTCGGACCGAGTCTAGCTAGAGAAGCCTCGGTGGGCGGGGCGAGGTAATTGCAGGCGCTGCATCATCTCACGCGTCGGGATTCGCACGTCGCGCGCAATCCGAACCCATTTGAGGATGCGGATGACCCAGAAGGTCATGTCGAACTCGAACCAACGCAATCCGTGTCGCGCCGAGAACGGAAACGCGTGATGGTTGTTGTGCCAGCCCTCGCCAAAACTGATGAGCGCGACCCACCAGTTGTTGGTCGAGCGATCGCCGGTCTTATAGGTGCGGTATCCGACCGCGTGCGAGGCGCTGTTGACGAGCCACGTGCCGTGATAGGTGAAGACGATCCGGGCGAACACGCCCCAGACGACCCACGACCAGCCGCCCAGCCCGAGCAGGACGAGACCGAGTACGACCTGCACGAGAACGTGATTGCGGTCGAGAAAATGATAGGACGGGTCCTTCACGAGGTCCGGCGCCCAGCGCAGA